>Ga0074198_1000007_pt1 | contig 746631 bp, 756 predicted proteins | sample EPASupsiteSAE323_FD_64527 | JGI IMG/M metagenome (GOLD analysis project Ga0074198, IMG submission 64527) | Bioremediated contaminated groundwater from EPA Superfund site, New Mexico - Sample SAE3-23 | ecosystem: Environmental > Aquatic > Deep subsurface > Groundwater > Contaminated ... | reverse complement strand
TCACGATGCATAGTGTGGTTAAGACGCATTTTTTTTTCCCACCCCAAAAGAAAGAGTGAGTAGAATTGTCGTTCGGGGGCGCCCCGCCCAAAACCACCCCCGCCAGTCCATGGACTGGCGGGGTTTTGACTTGTATTACACAAACACGTATTCTTTCTCTATACACCCCCTGAATTTTGGAAGAGGGGAAATTTCATTGTATGTATGAACGATAAAATTATCATAAAAGGAGCAAGAGAGCACAATTTAAAAAACATCAATTTAGAAATGCCACGAAATAAATTAGTGGTATTTACTGGACTTTCTGGTTCGGGAAAATCTTCGCTTGCATTTGATACAATTTTTGCAGAAGGACAACGAAGATATATTGAATCGCTTTCAGCATATGCGCGCCAATTTTTAGGACGACTTGATAAACCTGATGTTGATGAGATTGAGGGGCTCTCTCCCGCGATTTCTATAGATCAAAAAAGTCACTCAGCAAATCCACGATCAACTGTCGCAACAATAACGGAAATTTATGATTATTTACGCGTGTTATTTGCGCGTGCAGGAAAGCCGCACTGTCCGCGATGTGGGCATTTAATTGTTCGAAGAACAATTGAAGAAATTGTCGATGCAACAGTGGTGATTGCAAAAGAAAACAAGACCGACAAAAACGTTGTTATTCTTGCTCCTGTAGTACGGGGGAGAAAGGGAGAGTACTATCAAATGCTTTATGATTTTTTAAATGTCGGTTTTTCTGAAGTTCGCGTTGACGGAAAATTTTATTCATTACGAGATAAAATCGAACTTTCACGATATAAGCAGCACACTATTGATTTGGTGATTGATAGAATTCCTGCACGGATGGATTTCAAACAAAAAGATAATCGTCTTCGGCTTTCTGAGGCAATTGAATCAGCGCTTAAACAGGGAGGAGATACAGTCACAATTGTTACCGACAAAGAGATTCCATTATCAGCACAATTTACTTGTCCCAATGATGGGTTTTCGTTTCCTGAAATAGAACCACGGTTATTCTCATTTAATAGCCCATTTGGGGCGTGTGATGCGTGTAATGGGCTTGGTACCGAGAGTATATGGTCAGACAAACCATGTCCTAAATGTGCAGGAAAGCGATTAAAAGAAGAGGCACTTTCAGTGCTTATTGCGGAAAAAAATATTGCAACAGTAGTGGGATATTCAGTTGAGCAGGCAATCGCATTTTTTGAAAAAGTTGAAAAAACAAAAAATGAACGATTTAAAGGCATCGCCGAGGTTCCACTTCGAGAAATAAAAAATCGTCTTCATTTTTTATACGATGTTGGTCTTGAGTATCTCACACTTGAGCGACGCGCAGGAACTCTTTCTGGAGGAGAAGCACAGCGAATTCGATTGGCTTCACAAATCGGTTCTCGACTCGTTGGGGCATTGTATGTGCTTGATGAACCAACAATTGGGCTTCATCAGAGAGATAACGATAAATTGATAAAAACATTAAAGGAATTACGAGATATTGGGAATACGGTGCTTGTTGTTGAACACGATGAAGAAACGATTCGTGAGGCAGATTATTTAGTTGATATTGGTCCTGGCGCTGGAGTGCACGGTGGTTATATCACTGCCCAAGGAGAAATGCCAAAACTTTTAAAAGATCTTTCACAAAAATCTCTTACACTAGATTATTTACGCGGAAAAGAATTTATTGAGGTTCCAAAAGAACGACGACGAGTAACAAAAGATCATGATTATATAAAAATAAAAGGAGCAACAGAGAATAACTTAAAAAATATTGATGTGCAAATCCCACTTCGAAGGTTCACTGCAATCACCGGCGTTTCTGGTTCTGGAAAGTCGACATTGTTATATGACGTACTTTATAAAGTTTTAGCAAATCGTTTTAATGGAGCAAATTTCCGTTTACATGGATACAATCAGATTACTGGACTCGAATATATCAATCGAGTAATTAATATTGATCAGTCACCAATTGGAAGGACACCGCGATCAAATCCTGCAACGTATGTTGGGGCGTGGACATATATTCGTGATTTATTTACCGCAACAGAAGATGCGCGAGTGCGAGGATATAAACCGGGGAGGTTTAGTTTCAATGTGAAAGGAGGGCGATGTGAAAATTGCGAAGGACATGGACTTATTGCAATTGAAATGCATTTTTTACCAACAGTTTATGTGACGTGTGACGTGTGTAAGGGGAAGCGTTTTGATAGAGAAACGCTTGAGGTAAAATACAATAAAAAAAATATTCACGAGATACTTACTATGACAATTGAAGAAGCGGAAAAATTCTTTCAAGATATTCCGTGGCTTCATGATCGATTGGAAATTCTTAATGAGGTTGGATTGGGATATCTTGAGCTTGGTCAGTCAGCGACCACACTTTCTGGAGGAGAGGCTCAGCGCATAAAACTTGCTGCAGAATTAGGAAAACGAGATACTCGAAAGACAATTTATCTTCTTGATGAACCGACAACTGGACTTCATTTTGCGGACATACAGAAATTATTAGAAGTACTCCAGCGTCTTGTTTCAAAAGGAAACACGATTGTGGTTATTGAACATAATCTTGATGTTATAAAATCGGCTGACTGGGTAATTGACTTAGGTCCGGAGGGAGGAGACAAGGGAGGAGAAATTATTGTCGCAGGAACTCCAGAAGATGTTGCACGAAAAGGATTTAGTTTCACTGGACAATATTTGAAGAAAGTCCTAAATCCTAAGCGATAATTTATGTTAGGATAATAAGAGCGATGACAGAAAATCAAACAAAAAAAGTTGGTCTTGCTCTTGGTGGAGGTGGGGCGAAGGGTATCGCACATATTGGAGTTATTAAAGAACTCGAACGTTGTGGTATCGAAATTTCGTTTATTTCTGGGACAAGTATGGGGGCATTAGTAGGAGGATTTTATGCGGCGACAAAAGATATCCAATTTTTGGAAGATTTTTTTACTTCCATTCAAAAAGATGATATTTTTCCCGCAACTCATATGATGCGAAAAAAGGATGGAGAAATGTTCAAGCATGATCTTTTGGAAAAAATAAAGGAAAAAATAAAGGGAATTGATATACAAAATACAAAAATTCCTTTTTCTGCTATTGCCACTGATGTTGAGACGGGTGATGAAATTATTTTGCGCGAAGGAAATCTTCTTGATGCAATTCAGGCATCGACGGCGCTTCCATTTGTATTTCCCCCAATGCGCATTAATGAAAAAGTGTTAATGGACGGTGGATTTGTAAATCCTATACCGGCAGACATAGTTCGGAGTATGGGTGCAGAGTGTGTTATTGCAGTTGATGTATCAAGTAAGTGGATTAATCTTGAGAAAGAAACATTAAATCCAGTAAAAGTGTATTCAATGCTTCCTCATGCGTTGTCCATTGTTGAGTATCAGCTTGCGCGAACAATTTTAAAAAAAGCAGATATAGTGCTTAACCCGTCAGTGCTTGAATATCGGTGGAATGATTTTGAACGTGGAAAGGAAATATTAAAACTTGGAACAAAGGAAATAAAAGAGCACATGAGAGATGTTTATAAATGTGTTGGAATTACTCCGCCAAAAAAGAAACCAATTGATTCATTTGCCGATCTTATTTTTTACGGGATTGATACCGATTAGAATCACTAGTACAAATAAAAACCCCACAAGGGGTTTAAAAATAGAGAATTTTTCTGGGAACTTCATGATGTATCGCGCAACGTGCTTCATATGATTCTTTTCCGCCAACAAGAACAATTGGAGAATCATACGACGCAGGTTTTCCATTAATAATTCTTTGAGGATAATGAGCCGGTTTTCCGCACACGGTACATAACGAGTGAAGAATTTGTAAGTTGCTTTGATTTTCAATGAGTGCGATAAGTTTTGTTGAGGTTTCAAATGGTTCTCCACGGAAATTGAGGCGGAGTCCAGCGGCAATAACTTCATAAGAATTTCTGAGAAGATAATCAACTATGTTAAATAGAGAAGGATCAAAAAATTGAACTTCGTCAATTGCAATCAGGGTAAACGGTTGTCCAACTCGCATTTCCTCTTTTCTTATTGTGTTTGCTATGTGTTCAGGATTTTTTGCTGGTATATCAATTGCTGGAAATTTGTATTCATCATTTGAACTTTTTATAAATCCAACGCCACTTCGGTTATCAATTTCCGGTTTCACAACAAAAATGTTTGATTTACCATATGTCTGTTGATTACTTAAAAATTGTACGAGACGAGTCGTTTTTCCGGCAAACATATTGCCAAGAATTAGTGTAAAATTTCCTCGTTCTTTCATTAATGTATTCCTTCTATTGTTTTTAAAGACATATATAGATAATCAAAAAATGTTCGTGTGTGCAAGTGTGACAAACTGTGTGTAGAATGGTCCCATTAGAAGTGGTCCCACTTTGTGGAATGTAGCTTCGTCGGTATAGTATAAATAAGGGAATAGTCTGGTGAATCAGAATAAGGTGTCGCAATAAAACATAGATTTCTTCTAACGGAATGAATTCAAAACATTTGTACAAATATATTTCAGAGAACCCAGGCGTCTATTTTATGAAAGATGCCAAAGGGGGGATTTTATATATTGGAAAGGCAGGAAATTTAAAGCGACGTATTTCGAGTTATTTTATACGACCAAGCAGTGAACGGATTGAGAAAATGGTGTCGCATATTAGGTCCATCGAGACAAAAGAAACCGATTCTGCGCTTGAAGCACTTATTTTAGAATCTGCACTTATCAAAAAACATCAGCCGCCATTTAATGTAAGAGAAAAAGACGACACAAGTTTTCTTTATGTTGTGATAACACATGAGTTATTTCCTCGTGTGTTGCTTGTTCGCGGAAAAGATCTTGAAGCGACAAAAGGCATACAATTTGGCCCATATGTTTCTTCTTCGAGTATTCGTGAAGCACTCCGAATTTTACGAAAGATTTTTCAATGGAATATGCATAGTGCAGAAAAGATTGGAACATACAAAAAGCCTTGTTTTGAATATGAAATTGGGTTGTGTCCGGGAACATGTGTCGGCGTAGTAGATGATAGTGAATATAAAAAGATAATAAAAAAACTAATCCTATTTTTTGAAGGAAAGAAAGAACGAATTATTAACGAACTTGAGCGAGAAATGAGGGTGGCGAGTAAGCAACTAGAATTTGAGTCAGCAAATAAATTAAAAAAACAGATCTTTGCTCTTACACATATTCGCGATACCGCACTCATCGCAAGCGATAATTTTCAATCAAATTCGCAAACAAGTTTGCGAATTGAAGGATTCGATATTTCAAATATTTCAGGAATGTCAGCAGTGGGGAGTATGGTGGTGTTTGTAAATGGGGTGCCAGTAAAAAATCAGTATAAGAAATTCAAAATAAAAACAGTTGAAGGACCAAATGATGTGCAGATGTTACGCGAGGTGTTGATGCGAAGATTTAGACATATTGAATGGCCATTTCCCGACTGCATCTTGATTGATGGGGGAAAACCACAAGTAAATGAAGCAATAAAAACATTAAAAGGTATGAAAATTTCAATTCCTGTAGTTGGGATTGCTAAGGGGGAGAAGAGAGATAAAAACGAGTTTATTGGCAACATTCCAAAAGGAATTTCAGAAAATACACTTATATCTATTCGTGATGAGGCACACCGATTCGCTATTAAATATCACAAAGAATTAAGGGCTAAAAAAATGATGGAGAAATAGATCATAACCAACAAAAAGAAAAGCAATAGAAAATTTTTAATTTTTATAATTTTGTAAATAAAATAAGAAAATTAAAAATTTGAAACAAAAATGATATATGTAGAGTGTAGCCACCTTATTTTTTGTTTGTCATGTTCGTGCATATAGACAAACAATTTCAAAATATGAAACCAAAAATTTATATTGCATGAAAGGTTGCAGACGATAGAAAATCACAAGCGTAATCATGCGTAGGTTCGTTGTGGCAATTACTAAATAAAGTATTGGTCCAGCTACATTGTATACAATGTAGCTGGACCAATGGTGGTTTTATTTGTGAACGTGGGGGGTCCATATTTATTAGGGGAAAATGGACAATTATTGCTTACTATTGCATTTTTCTGAATAGTGTGGTATAATAAGACGATCATTAAAAACGACTTATCTGATACCCCCGAAAAAAGAGTAGGCGGGCGATAGAGAGTCACAATATAAGAGGTATATATATGGCACGTAATAGAAAATCGGCAATTGCACTTATTTCATTGTTTATGCTTTTGGTAAAATTCTTTTCTGATGTTTTTAAGTCGGTAAAGGAATTAAATGGAAGCGAAAAAGATGTTTATGATTTTTTTGCTTCAGAAAATGGTGCAAAAAAGTTTGCAGACCTCATTGTCATCAAAAAAACAAAGAAAGTACTCAAAACCCTTGCCGATCTCATTTCTTCACTAAAACTGGATTATGTAAATCCAAATATAACTGAAGCAAACTTTCCAGCCCAACCGCAGGATAATGATGATTCCAAAAAAGAATATAAATTATTTGATTTCGGAAAAGGCATTTCTTCAGAAAATGTAATTGCAGGAATGGAAAAGGATGGGTACCGTCCTGCTACAACGAGAGAATTACTTCAGTGGGCAATCAAAAACTGGAATGGTAAAAGTTTAGTTGTCGCTCTGGGTCAAACATGGCTTGATTCCGACGGCATTCGTGGCGTTTCGGTTTTGCTCTTCCGTGATGGTGAGCGTCAGCTGCGTCTGTCTTGGTTCGGCCTTGCTTGGGATGGTGTCTGTCGGTTTCTTGCCATTCGCAACCGCAAGTAAGTATAGTATTATTTTTTTTGAGACTGGATGATCCAGTCTCTTTTTTATCTCCAAAGTGGTAGGATAAGTATATATGTTTCATAAAGTAATGCGGTTTTTTGATAGACTTGAAGATCATGTGCGCGGTGCATTGAGTCATTTTCCTATTTTATATGCATTTGTAGGTGGAGTTGGTATCGTGCTTTTTTGGAAAGGGGTCTGGGAAACTGCTGAATTATTTCCATCGCTGTTTGGTCCAGGATCAATACTTTTGAGTGTAACAATCTTACTTATGACAGGAGTTTTCGTTTCCTCGTTTATTGGCAACGAAATTTTAATTTCTGGACTTAAATCACAGAAAAAGATTGCAGAGAAAACAGAAGAAGAGGTTCAAACAGAAGAGAATGATCTAACACGACTTCGTAAAAAGATGGAGAAGATAGAAGGTGATATCGTTGAGCTTAAGGAATTATTGCAAAAACGTAATGGAAAAGATTAATACACAAAAACGTATCACATTGTTTGTGATTGCCCTACTAATTATTAGTGCGGGATTTGTTGTAATTTCACGATATGAAAAAAAACTTTTGACAGAAAAAAAGGCAAGCGAAAGAGCTGCAAAGAAATCTGAGGTAGTGCGTGATGATCTTGTGGGAGGGACCCAAAATACCATGCAAGTATCTGTTTTTTTCCCAAATCCAACATTAGCAAACGATCCAGAAACAAGAGATTGCAGTAAAGTATTCCCGGTGGTACGAACTGTTGAGCGTGTACCGGGTGTTGCGCGTCAGGCATTACAGGAATTATTGTTGGGACCAACAGAAGGAGAGCGAGGAGATGGATATATATCTATAATCCCTCAAGAGATTGGTTTACACATCAACTCGGTTGATCTTAATCAAGGCATACTCACGATAGTTTTTAACCGACCGCCATTTATGGGTGGGTCGTGTGCGCTTGCCGGCGTTGTTTCCCAAATTAAATCAACTGCAACACAATTTTCTTCAGTAAAAGAAGTAAAAATGTTAGTGGAGGGAAATGAGGAATGGATGAATCCTTAAAATTCTGAAAATTGTTTCGTAATTCAAGGCAACCTCTAGATTCAAAGTAATATGAAAAAAATTATTGTTGGTGCACACGTTTCAACGGCGGGAGGATTATATACCGCATGTGCTAGGGCTAATGGAATCGGCGTACAATTGTTTCAAATCTTTGGATCGTCACCTCGTGCGTGGCGAGCAAAAATGCCGAGCAGTGAAGAATCTAAAAAGTTTAAAATCGAGAGAAAAAAATATTCAATTTCAAACGTATTTCTCCATGCGGCATACTTAGTAAATCTTGCAAGCGGAGATAACGAGATCTTTTTAAATTCAAAACAGAGTTTGATTGACCATTTAACAATTGCAGAAATGATTGGTGCTGATGGATTGATATTTCACATTGGCTCATCAAAAGGAATTACGCGAGAGAAAGCGCTCACGCAAGAGATTGAGGCGATGAAGGAAATCATTGAGCGAGTTCCTGGAAAAGCAAAACTTATTATGGAAAATACTGCGGGTGGGGGGGACAAAGTGGGAGATTCAATACAAGAGATGGGAGAATTATATAGGGAAACACACTCAAAACGTCTCGGAGTTTGCTTTGATACTGCGCACGCCTTCGAAGCAGGTTGGGTTGAAACATACACAAAAAAATCGGTAAAAAAATTATTTGATGAGTTTGACAAAGAGATTGGGATTCAAAATCTTTGCACAATTCATGCAAATGACTCAATGACTGAAGCGAATTCACATCACGACCGACATGCAAATATTGGAGAGGGGAAGATTGGAGAAGAGGGATTCCGTGGATTGTTTTCTGATAAGCGTCTCCTTTCTATTCCGTGGATTTTGGAAGTTCCAGGAATTGGGGATGGACCAGATAAGAAAAATGTTGAACTGTTACAAAAACTTTCACAATGAAAAAAATAATAAATAAAACAAAAAATGTAGTTGTGCATGAAAACGTGAATGTGGCACAAACATTGAATGAAAAATCACGGGGACTATTAGATGCGATAAATGGGGATGCGATGATGTTTGATACACGATGGGGGATACACACGTTTGGAATGAAATTTCCCATTGATTGTGCGATTTGTGATGAGGAGAATGAGGTAAGAGTAGTAAAAACAAACATACAAAAAGGAAAATTCTTCTTTTGGAATCCAAAGTATAAAAAGGTATATGAACTTCCTGCTGGCACACTTACAAAAACAAATACGGAAATTGGGGATGTATTAGTTGTTGAATAATTTAAATTGACGTTTTGTAATTCACGGTATGATACAATTACAATTATGAATAATAAATCAACAACACTAATTCTTGTTGCGCTTGTTATTGTGGGAATTGGTGCAATTCTTTACGGAATGAGAGTTCCACAAGAATCAACGGCGCAAGAATTACAAGAACAAGGATTAAATCAACAACAGTCACAACCAATAACACAAGCACCTATGCAAGAATCAACAAATATATCAATGCAAACATTAGAAGACGGACTCCAGATTGGAGACACGGTAGTGGGGACTGGAGCAGAGGCGGTTGCCGGGAAAGAAGTGACAGTACATTATACTGGAACATTAATCAACGGAACAAAATTTGATAGTTCATTAGATCGGGGAACACCATTTGTATTTTCTCTCGGTGTTGGACAGGTAATTCGAGGGTGGGACGAAGGTGTTGTTGGCATGAAAGTTGGGGGAAAGAGGAAACTTATTATTCCTTCGGAACTTGGGTATGGACCGCGTGGAGCTGGAGGTGTTATTCCACCAAATGCAACATTAGTGTTTGATGTGGAACTTCTTGGAGTGAAATAAGGTATCACAATTTCTCATATTAAAGAACCAGCATACCCCGCACTTTCTTGAAAGGTGCGGGGTATGCTGTTAGGCTGATAGTAGAAATAGTAGAAAGTTAATAACAAATAGAGCTTATTATATGAAAGAAACAGAAATGAAATTTGAAGTAAGAACATTCACACAGATTCGTGAGAGACTTCTTGCAATTGGTGCGCGACTTATTTGGAAGGGAATTGAAGAAACTCAATATTACGATTTTCGTGATGGATCATTGGGTGTGGGTGGAATTTCAGTACGAATACGAGAATGGAAGAAACACTCAATTTCTGTTACGTGCAAAATTGATTTAAAAAATAGTAAAAGTGCAAAAAACAGAGAAGAAATTCAATTTATGAGCAGTGATAAAATACAGACAGAGAAGTTTTTCCTTCATATTGGATTTATTCCTACACTCAATTACAAGAAGAAGAGAGAGCATTGGGAGGTGGAAAAGCATGTTCATGTTGAACTAGATGAATTGTATACGGCGCAGCGATTTGTAGAGATTGAGGGAACAGAAAAGAAAATTATTACACTTTCAAAAGTGTTGGATGTGTTTGACTGTCCTCGAGTGTTTAAGTCATATCCAGAAATATTAAAAAATAAATAAATCTCCCATGTGGGGGATTTTATTTTTCTTGCAAAATACTTGATTTTATTGTATTTTTGTATCACTCTCAATCAAAAATAAAAGGAGAATTTATGTTCACTATTACCGCACGTGATTCACATTCAAAAGCGAGAGTGGGTACATTAACAGTTCCAAGTGGAGCAACAATAGAGACGCCGGCATATGTTATTGTTGGTACAAACGCAGAGGTAAGAACGCTCAACACAGATGATATAAAAAATACAAAGACAGGAATTATCATTGCAAACACGTATCACCTCTGGAGAAAACTTTCTGGAAAACTTTCCTCATATAACGGACTTCATAGTGCAATGAATTATAAAGGGGTTATTATGACCGACTCTGGAGGATTTCAAGTATTTTCACTTGGATTTTCTCGGGAACATGAGGTCTCAAAAGTAGGTTTTTTCCCCGAACACGATACACAACCAACTTTTTTTAATGATCTCGTTGTACAGATAAAAATATGGCTTGGAATTACTCATAAAAGGAATTCTGTTCGAGTAATGCCATGGGGTGCTTATTTTAAAGATGAGAATTATGGAGACACCAAAAAAGTATTTTTAAATGCCCGAAAATCAATAGAGATTCAAGAAAAATTGGGAGCCGATATCATTCTTGCATTCGATGAGTGCACCTCGCCAAAGCATGGCTACTGGTACACGAAGTGGGCAATGAATCGCACTCACCGATGGGCACGTAAATGCATAAAAGTAAAGAAGAATAAAAAACAACTTCTCTACGGAATTGTGCAGGGTGGCGCATTTGAAGATTTGCGCAAACAAAGTGCGCGCATGATCGGTGAAATGTCCTTTGATGGATTTGCAATTGGTGGTTCTTTGGGGGCATCAAAAAAGGATATGTATAATGTTCTTGAGTGGACTATTGCCTCTCTTCCTGATGAGAAACCAAGACATTTGCTTGGTATAGGTCAGATCCGTGATATTTTTGAGGGTGTTGAAAGGGGGGTAGATACATTTGACTGTGTTATTCCGACTCGTGAGGCGCGACATGGTGCACTTTGGACACGCAATGGAAGATTTGACGTCAAAAAAGGAGAATTTAAAAATTCTGATACTCCGATTGAAGTAGGGTGTAGATGTCCTACGTGTTCAAAAAATGTAACTCGGGGTATGCTTTATGAAATGTTTCATTCAAAAAATCCAGAAGGAGGAAAGTACGCAACCCTCCATAATGTATTTTTTTTCAACACGTTAATGAACGAAATACGAGACTCGATAAAAAATGGAACGTTTACTAATTTCAAAAATAGGACGTTAGAGAGAATATAATAACTTTCCCCCGCAAATGCGGGGGATTTTGTACAATGAATAGGTGAAGAGGTTTTTACTATTTATAACACTACTGTTCTTTGTTCCATCGTGTACTTTTGGTGCAATAAAACCGTCTTTGTCACTATCTACAAACATTCCGTACCAAGGAGATGTAGTGATGGTGACAATGAGGAATTCAGAAATAAAGTCAGCTACATACAAAGGCAAGCCGATTTTATTTTTTCCTTTCGATGGTGCACGTGTAGCATTCATCCCTATATCAGGGACAGATGCTCCCGGGGCATATCAATTACGGATAATCCTTGAGAATGGTTCACTTGCTACTCGAACTATTTGGGTGAATGCAAAAAGATTTTCTCGTGTTTCACTGGGTATTCCCAAGGGTTCAACGCTCACAAGCAAAACACTTATTGCACAACTACAAAAAGAAAAAATTATATTGGACGATATAGTAAAGAAAAAGACAGAAACGGTATATTTTGAAAATAAGTTTCAGTCTCCACTTCTAATTAAAAGCACTATTACAAGTCCATTTGGAGAAATACGCAAAACTGGTCCTTCGATCATTCGTCACTGGGGGATTGATTATAAGGCGCCAAAAGGAACAGATGTTTTTTCAATTTCTGGCGGAGTGGTTTCAAAATCATATTTAGACACCACGTATGGGAATACAATTATTGTTGACCATGGACAGGGTATTTTTTCCCTGTATATGCATCTTGATGAGCGATTGAAATATGAGAGGGATTCAGTTTCAAAAGGAGAATTACTTGGACGTGTAGGAAATACTGGATATTCATTTGGGCCCCATCTTCATCTTTCGCTAAAAGTGAATGGAATTTCAATAGATCCTGAACGATTTATTACATTGATGCAATAACTCTTCACTTTCGTTTGTAGGTGGTGTACACTATCTTTTGTATGAATCATGAGCGAAAACGCTTAAAACTTTTTTTGTCGCTTATTGTTGTTGTTTCCATTGTCGCCGGTGTTTTTTCCTATGAACCGGTTTGGCAGAAAATTAATGGAGCACGACAATGGAGTTTGGGACTTGATCTTGCAGGAGGAACTCTTCTCACATATGAGATAGATCTCTCGCAGGTAAAAGATGCAGATAAAGATGCGGTAACGCGTGGACTTCGCGACGTTATTGAAAAGAGAGTTAATTTATTTGGAGTAAGCGAACCAAAAGTATACGGAGAGAAGGTTGGAGATTCTAATCGTCTCGTGGTTGAGCTTGCGGGAATAAAAGATGTTGATCAAGCGGTAAAAATGATTGGAGAAACTCCATTTCTTGAATTTCGCGAAGTGCAAGAAGAGAAACTTTCTAGTGGCTCGAGTACTGTCTCTTTTGCTCCAACAACATTAAATGGACGATTTGTAACCCGAGCTGGTTTAGGAAGAGATCAACAGACGAATGTAATTGAGATTGATTTTTCATTAAATGATGAAGGTGCTGCAATGTTTGAGCAAATCACTGCAAAAAACATTGGGAAACCAATTTGTCTTTTTCTTGATGGACAACCGATTATTCCTGATGATATAAACGACAGTTGTCCTAGAGTGCAAGCAAAAATTTCTGGAGGAAACGCACGCATTACCGGTCAGTTTTCTCTCGAACGTGCTCGACAAATTGTTGAGCGCTTTAACGCGGGGGCGCTTCCTGCACCAGTGAAACTCATTAACCAACAAACAATTGGTTCCGATTTCGGTCAGGACTCATTACAAAAAGCGATTTTTGCCGGTGCGGTTGGAACATTGATTGTTATGTTGTTTATGATTGGGTATTATCGAAAACTTGGAGTGTTTGCTGCAGTCGCACTCCTTTTTTACATTGCTTTAACACTTGGAATATTTAAGCTTTTAGGAGTAACGATGACACTTTCAGGAATTGCGGGATTTATTCTCTCAATTGGTATGGCAGTGGATGCAAATATTCTTGTGTTTGAGCGAACGAAGGAAGAATTCAAAAAAGGACTTTCGCATTCAATCGCAATTAATGAAGGATTTCATCGTGCATGGACTTCAATTCGCGATTCAAATATTTCAACGATGATTACTTCTGGAGTTCTTTATTTCTTTACGTCGGGGTTTGTACAAGGATTCGCACTCACATTATTTGTCGGAGTTGTGATAAGTATGTTCAGCGCAATCACCACTACGCGAATTATGCTTAAGGTTTTTGTTAAATAAAAAATATGAAAAACTTTAATTTAATTAAATATAAAAATTATTTCCTTGGATTTTCAGGAATAATGGTTGCGCTTTCATTTATTCTTATTGGAGTCTTGGGTCTTAAACAGGGAATTGATCTTCGTGGTGGAATGCAGTGGGAAGTGAAATTTACCAGTGTTACAACGAATGAAAACACAATACGACAAGCACTTCGTTCGGTAAAAAAAGAAGGAGAGCAATCGGTCCGTGGTGCTGGTGAAAATACATTTGTTATTCGATTACCAAATGCAACGCAAGAGGAATACGATTCATATCGAGCAACATTGAAAAATATTGGAGAGTATACTGAATTAAACTTTTCTAACATTGGTCCAACCATTGGAGATGAACTTCGAAAACGTGCTATTACCGCAATTCTATTAGTATTATTAGGAATCTCTTTATATATTGCTTACGCGTTTAGAAAAGTTTCTAAACCAATTTCTTCGTGGAAATATGGTTTTGCAACTCTTATTTCTCTTCTTCATGATGTAATAATTCCTACGGGACTTTTGGCGGTGTTAGGGGCATGGAAGGGAATTGAAATTGATACTAATTTTATTGTTGCGCTTTTGGTGGTTATGGGTTTTTCAGTCCATGATACTATTGTTGTATTCGATAGAATTCGTGAAAATCTTATTGTACGTCGTGGAAAAGAAGATTTTGCAGAAATTATTAATATAAGCGTACGAGAAACATTTGCTCGTTCTATTAATACAACACTCACACTTATTATTGTTTTGGTGGCACTTCTCATTTTTGGTCCGCCTTCGTTATATTATTTTGTGCTTACTATCCTCGTGGGAACTATATTTGGAACATATTCATCAATCTTTCTTGCAAGCCCAGTTCTTTATCTATGGTCAAGAAAAGGAGCAAAATAAGGAACAAACATACTATATTATCACTAAAAACCCTCATTTTATGAGGGTTTTTAGTTTTTGTGTTTTATGAGCAAATACACCCCACTAATAAGCGAGTGAATATATGCCCTCCAAAAGACTAAATCGGTAAAGTCTATGGGAGGGCATATATCCGCGAGTGCTTGACTTGACACTTGGAATAGTGTATATTAACATTGTTAAATAAAACAATATTTGCGAACTATGGTCCAGAACATCGATCAATTTATAAATACTCTGTTCGAGGAATTTAATCCAAAGCAAAAAAAAGTTGCCTTTGGACGTTTCGGCTTAAAGAACGGAAAGCGTCTTACACTCCAAGAAATTGGAGATGAACTTGGAATTACCCGAGAACGCGTTCGTCAAATTGAAGAGCAGCTTCTTTCAAAACTTCGTGATCGAGTACGAAAAGATGCAAAAGAATTGATAGATATTGCCACAAAGAGACTTGATTCAATGCAGGGTGTTGAGAGCGATACTTCTTTCATTTCCGCAATGAAGGAGAAACTCCCAAATATAGGAGTAAAATATGAAACAGAAAAACTTCGATTCGTTTTTCTTGCAGCGGGCATTCCCCAGTACATAAAGGAAGATGATTCAACGAATGCGTATTGGTTTTCTTCAAAAGAAACAAGAGAAAGTTTCATTTCTTTCATAAAGCGAATAACACAATTTTTCAAGGAGGGAGATCGCAATCAAATACTTCGCGAGAAATCATATCTTGCTGAATGCAAAGGATTCGAACATTTTCTTTCAATTCCAAAGCACTTCGGTATGAATGTGTTTGGCGATCTTGGACTTCGCGATTGGCCAGAGATTGAGCCAAAGACAATTCGTGATAAGGCGTATCTTGTTTTAAAGAAGCATGGTCAGCCACTTCACTTTGTTTCTGTGGCAAAAAATATCAATGAATTTGGTCTTGATAAAAAGAAAGCACACACACAGACTGTTCACAATGAATTGATAAAGGATAATCGTTTTGTACTTGTAGGTCGTGGAATTTACGGATTAAAAGAGCATGGATTTGAGACTGGGACAGTTCGAGAAGTAATTACAACATTACTTAAAAAACATGGACCGCTAACCTCTACTGAAGTTGTAACGCTGGTGAATAAGCAACGTTTTTTGAAGGAGAATACTATTTTGTTAAGTTTACAAAACCGAAAATATTTTTCTCGTATTGAAAACGGAAAATATCACACAAAGCAGGCATAAATCAATAAAAATAAACAAAATCCCCAGAAAAAGGGGATTTTGTTTATTGTAAAACAAAAATGATGCTACAATATATGTAATGATAAATGAGGTTTCCGGACATTTTGGGGATACATTGACTGAGCTTTTAGGAACGACAGAAGTTTGGATTTTTCTTGTTCTTGTTGGGGTTTCTGTTGTTATTCCTTTTGTCGCGCCACAAGAAGTTATTAACATTTTTTTGCGTTTTATTGAACTTACTTGGCCAATTTGGCTTTTTTTCTTTCTTTTTGAAATTGCAAAACCTATTTATTTATTCATAAAACAGGAACAGTTTAGAGAGAGGGAAATGACCGAGGAAAAAAACTCCGTGCTTGAACTAAAGATTCCAAGAGCGCTTGAGAAAGGACCGGAGGCGATGGAACAGATTCTTTTAGCTATGCACGGAATGATTGGTGCTCCTAGTGATTGGAATAAAATCTGGATTGATGGAGAGGCAATGCTTTGGTTTTCTCTTGAAATGGTGAGTATTGGGGGAGAGGTGCATTTTTTTGTCCGCATTCCAAAAAAAATCAGAAATCTTGTTGAGGCTGTTATCCTTTCGAGTTATTCTGACATAGAAGTTGTAGAGGTTCGCGATTATATTTCTGTTATTCCGGAAACGACGGCGGATTTATATGCCGAAGAAAAAGATATCTGGGGCACCGAAATAAAACTTGGAAAAGATTCGTTATATCCAATTCGAACATATGCTACATTTGGCGCATCGGGAGGGAGTTCGATGGCACTTGATCCAGTATCATCTTTTCTTGAAATACTTGGAAAATTACAAATTGGAGAATTTGCTGGAGTACAAATTATTTTGCAACCGGCCGCAAAAGATTGGGGGAAAAAATGGGTGGGCGAACTCGATAAACTTAGAACTCCAAAGATCGTTGGAGTAACGCAGCTAACTGATCCAAAAGAAACTACTACGGCAATCGATGCCGTTGCTAGGAACCTTGCAAAATCTGCATTTAATACACTCATTCGAGTAATGTATGTCGGTCCGACAACAGTATATAAAGATGGCTCTGGGTTTGTAAGGGGCGGGATTACTGGGGCATTCAGTCAATATAGTTCTCCAACGCTCAATGCATTTAAGTCAAATGGACTTGTTGGCACAAGTATCGATAAGTGGAAAAAGCCATATATGCTTAATGACGCCCGTCTTGAGATGAAAAAGCAACGAATGTTATGGAATTATCGCAAGAGAAAATTTGCACCTCGAACGTTTGCAGAAAAGTTTTTTACTTCATTTATGATTAATGGAAATAATTCGGAGGCGTTTGAACTTGCACTTGACGGCGTTGCTTCCATTTTTCATCTTCCTACTTCTGCGGTGCTTACTACTCCACATATGCGAAGAGTTGAGAGTAAAAAATCAGGTCCGCCAATTGGACTTGCAATATTTGGTGAAGAGTCGCAGTTAGAAAAGTTTGGAGGATAATGTGATTCAACACATATGAATATTGATAGTATATTATATTGGATTTGGAACTTAGTTGTTGTTATTTTTTCTCTTCCATGGGATGTGTATTTCGCTATATTAAGAAACGTTTTTGTTGTTGTTGATATTGTATTTATTATTTTTCTCATAATTCTTTTAGTCAACGCAAAAAAACTTGCTCCTCCACTCTCAAAAAAATATTCTCAACCATCTCTCGTGGGACTTTTAAACCGAAAGGGATTGATTCAAAAATATATTTTAATGTGGAAAAAAATTGTTGAAGATTCAGAGAGTGCCCCACCACATTCATATACAACAGCAATTGTAAATGCTGATATTTTAGTTGATGAATTATTACGAGATGCAGGATTTGAAGGAAAGGATATGGGGGAACGACTAGGAAAACTTAATGGACTTCGCATTCGTTCTCTCGACAATGTATGGAGTGCTCATCGTTTAAGGAATAAAATTGTTCATACCTCCAATTTTTCAGCGTCGCGAGGCGCAAAAGACGAAACACTTGGTGTTTATGAGGAATTTTTGAAGGAAATAAAAATACTTTCATAATGACAAAAGAAGGGAAAATACAACTTATAAAATATGCTCCGCCACCTCCGGAGCTTCCTATGCTTGGGAGGGTTAGCCCCAGCGAAACCTCATTTATTGGAAGAACAAATTATGTTGCGGGGCTTGAAGAAAAGCGATTTGTTTTTGGTATAAAAAGGGCAGACAGAAAGAGGCACATATATACAATAGGAAAAAGTGGAGTTGGAAAATCAAAATTTTTAGAACTCCTTATTAGACAGGATATAGCGTATGGAAAGGGGGTATGTGTTATTGATCCCCATGGTGACATCATAAATAATATTTTGAATTGTATTCCTGAGGAAAGAATGCACGATGTTTGCTTGATAGATCCCTCTGATGCTGAATTTCCTGTATCGTTTAATCCTTTTTCAAATATCGATCCAATGTTTCGACATCAACTCGCACAAGGATTTATTGAAATTATGAAAAAACAATTTGACGTGAATTGGACTCCACGCATCGAGCATGTTTTTAGGTTTTCAGTTTTAGCACTTCTTGATTATCCTGATGTAACAATGATGGGTATGATCTCGATTCTTACTGATGACAATTATCGTTTACTTGTAGCCCCTCATATTAAAGATCAAATGGTAAAAAAGTTTTGGAGTGTAGAATTTTCTGATTGGTCGCAGAAATATGAAGCTGAAGCAATTATCCCTTTGGTAAATAAATTGAGTCAATTTCTTTCAAATCCATTTTTGCGAAATATTTTTATACAGAAAGAAAATAAAATTGATTTTGAAGCGCTTATAAATAGTGAGAAGATAATTTTGATCAATCTCTCTAAGGGGAGAGTTGGGGAAGAAAATGCAAATTTTCTTGGTGCAATGTTTATCGTAAAAATTAAACAAGCAGGAATGATGCGCGCATCAATACCAGAGTGGGGGCGAAAAGATTTTTATGTATACATTGACGAGTTTCAGAGTTTGGTTACAGAAACGTTTGAAAATCTTCTCTCTGAATCGAGAAAATACGGAATTTGTCTTGCTATTTCGCATCAATATATGGGACAGCTCTCGAATAAAATGCACGCGGCGATTATTGGTAGTGTTGGTTCAATAGTTATATTTCGGGTCGGTGGTGATGATGCGGCGCGACTTGAAGTTGAAATGACTCCGATATTTAAAGCAAAAGATATGATTAATTTAGGTGTTCAAGAGTTTTATATTAAGATGACAATTGATGGAGAAACTCATGATCCTTTTTCTGCGGATACATTAAAAGTTCTTCAATTTCCCGGAAATTCGTTTCGGGAACCCATTCTTAGAATTTCACGTGAACATTTTTCCATGCCGCGCGCAGAGGTAGAAACGATGATATAATAAAAGTTGCAGATATTTAATTCATCGAATAGCGAGTTTGAATGTGTTTTTAAAAAGCGAGTTTTCTTTTAAAGATAAGAAATTTTTTATGACCCCGATGAATTTCTCTAGAAAATTTACCAACTAAAAACAGGTTCTGTTTAATAAATTTTTATATGTACATCTATATTAATATCGTCGATTTAGAATTGTCAGTTTTTTAACGGGATGAATCTATTACGGGGAGTAAAAAAAATTATACGAAGTGGGAGAGAACGAATTCTGCTCGTTGAAGAAACTGAACGTGGTTTTTTGGGAAGTGAATTCAGTGTTCTTAACGGACAATCTGCCATAATGAAAAAGCAGAAACAAATGAAAACGCTTGATGATGTTTCAAATTCACTATTGCCAAAATTTTCCTATGACAAAATTATTCTTGCACTTCAAACAGAAAATGTAGTAACAATGGAGAGTTCGGTTCCGGTTTTTCGAGTTCATCAAGATGATCTTATTAACGAAGGAGAATTGGATGGATTATTGTTTCATGCATTATGGAGTTTTCTAAATAAATTTCGTCCTTTTGCAGCAAAAAAATTAAATACTTCTGAGCTTGATTTGGTGATCGCGAATATTGCGGTTTTTGGAGTTAAGCTACAAGGACACAATGTATTCAATCCGTTGGGATTTTCGGGAAAAGAAATCGAATTTTCTTTTCGTGTTTCATTCATTTCTCGATCATTACTTCCAACGCTTGAACGGATAGCAAAATATTCAGAAATTGGGCCAATTGTCGCTGAGCGAGGAACAATCCTTGCAAAAAATGTGACTTCAAAGCCGGGAATTTTTTTCGATGTTGATACAACAAAAACATTTTGGTATGAGATTGGAAATGAATGTGGATTTAGTGGATCTTTTAACTGGGGGTATTTAAATTTGTATTCCGCGCTGGGGAACGTATTCGGTATCTCATCGTTATACGCAAGTAATCTTATTTCTCGTTTTTCATCACACAGAATTTCTTTAAGAGTGCGTGGAATTATAGAGAAAACTATTCGTGAGGAATACAAGCGATTTAAAGATTGTGCAGATATATCGCTTAAATTAGAACATCATGAGTTGCTTCGCGGAGAGGGGAGAATAATTCATTTTGAGGATGAGCGCGTTTTATCTATTTTTTCTTCTGATGAGATATATAAAGTATCTGATGCATCACTTTTTTCTGGACAAACAACTTTTTTGGCACTCGTTTTATTTCCATATGTACATCCGCAGTATGAATATCTTAATCAATTATTGAGGCGGAGAGCAAAGTGGCTTGTCCCATTAGAAACAGCTCCATAAAGCAAAAATATGAGTATAACTAAAGAATGATTGAGGTTTTTTTGAATGTGCTAAGATGAAATAGAACGGTGATTTATAGTTTAAATGTTAGATCGTTTAATGATCAATTTCTGTCTGTCGGCACATTGTTAAGAAGTTAAATATTTTAATGTCACCTCTCATTTATTGTTTGTCGAATAGAAAATGTCAGATTTTATAATCTAATGGAAAAAAAAGTATTTCTTGAAAAAACGGATGGACTAGAAGTGGCCGTTGAACACATTATTGGTGCAAGGTCTGATATGGTTATTTTAAATATACCTAAAGACTCAATTCTAGGAAGATCAATAAATAATTTCCATGTGTTAAAGAGAGAAGGAAATACTGCAGGGAAGGTACTTATGATTGAATCTGTGGATGATCACGTTCTTGAGCTTGCATCCCTTGCAACTATTACCGCAGTCAATCCTATATTTAAAAAAACCGAACGAGCAGTTTCTGATATTATTCCACGTGCGACGGCGATTTTGAAAAAGAATACACGCTCATTAGAAAGAAAGGGCAGAGACCAAGAAAGTCAAGATCTAGAAACAAAAGAGGGTGAAAATAAAAGAAAAAGAGAACCAAAAGTTCCAACAGCCACTTTTTTTACCAATGAACAACCTTTCGCGGATGACAATATCCCCGTCAGTAGGAAAAAGAGAAAAAGAAATAGAACTATTCCCGCGATTATTTTTCTCGTCTTTATCGGTGTTGTGCTTTTTATTTATTTAGGATGGTTTGTGCTTCCAAATGCTTCAATTTCGATTACTATGCGTCAGAAATCAATTCCTTTTGACGAGGTTGTGCTAATCTCTCAAAACTATACAAAAACTGAGGCGATGGACGAAAAATTACTAGTACGAGGACAACTTATTTCTTCGAGAGGAAATATTTCATTACCTGTTTCCAGTGCTCGAATAACGCAGGGAACAGCAACTAAGGCCAAAGGAATTATCACTGTTTTTAATTTTTATGGAACAACCTCTCAAAAATTAATTGCGACAACACGATTTCAAACTCCTGAAGGAAAAATATTTAGGACACAATCAAGTGTTTCTATTCCCGGAGGAATAAAAATAAACGGAACGTTGAAGCCGGGAACTTTAAAAGTTGAGGTAATTGCAGACGAGGCGGGGGATTCATATAATCTTCCTCCGGTAGAAAAATGGACAATTCCAGGATTTAAAGGGACTCCTCGGTATGAGAAATTTTATGGAGTTTCCGAATCGGCAATGGAGGGTGGCGGAAGTGGAGTGGTAATAACTATTGCTTCGTCTACAAACTCTAACGGAGAAACAGAAGATTCAATAATTGAAAAATTGAAACTTGCTCTTGAAGAAAAAAAGAAGATTATTGATACGGTTGGACTAAAAGTTCCTGAGGGAGCAACTTCGTTTTCGATCACAAAGAAAGAATTTCAAACATCTTCATCCTCGGATGCAACGATGTTATATGTTGAAGGTGTACTTAAAGAAATTGGATTTGATGAGGGCGAGTTACATTCGGCAATTTATGAGCAAACAAAAAAAGAGGTAAGCGAAACAATGAGGATGCGTTCTATCGATGTTACCTATAGTACTTCAACTTCTGATTTTTCTTCTGGTTCGCTATCAATGAAAATAAAAGGATCAATCATTTTTGAAGAAAATATTGATATTGAATCAATTAAAACAGCAATTCTTGGAAAAAAGACTAGTGAGGTAAAATCTCTTATTCTTTCGTACCCTTGGGTTGAATCAGCAAAAATATCGCTTCGTTTTCCATGGCTTACACGAATTCCAAGTGATCCTAAAAAAGTAGATCTAAAACTTGAATAATAATTGTTACTTCTACGCATAAAGGAATGAGTGAATTGTGTTTATATTTTTGAGACTAAGACTTGGCCAAGCGGCCCGGAGCGGGCTCAGAAATATAAACACAATTCGCGAGTGAGGGGTTGACTCTTTTACTTTTTATTCATATAATTGAAACCGTATTACAAATTTACATGGATTCTGAATCACGAGTAGTGAAGAGAGATGGTATTGTGGAAGAAGCACTTCCTGGTTTGCTTTTCCGCATACGAATTGAAGGATTAGAAGAAAATGTTCTTGCTCATTTGGGCGGGAAACTCAAAATCCATCGAATTCGAGTGATCCCTGGCGATCGCGTGACGGTTGAAATGACCACATACGATAATAGAAGAGGGAGAATCATTAGAAGGTTGTAATTTTTCAAGTATTAATGTATGCTTGAATAACACTCCTTGTGAGTCGTTTTTTAATGTCTTAATACAACATTTATGAAAGTACGAGCATCAGTACGAAAAATTTGTTTGAAATGCAAGACCGTTCGCAGAAAGGGGCGTGTGTATGTTATTTGTGAAAATAAAAAACATAAACAACGTCAAGGGTAAATTAAATAATATTTTTTAATATATAAAACATTATGAGAATAATTGGTGTAAATATCCCTGATAATAAGACTGTTGAATATGCATTGCCATATATTTATGGCGTTGGAAGAAAGACGGTTATTGATATTTTAAACGAGGCAAATGTTGATTTAAAGAAAAAGACAAAAGATCTTACCTCAGAGGATATAAGCAAAATTCAAGGAGTTCTCGAAAAGCGCTTTAAGGTTGAGGGAGAACTTCGTCAAATTATTCGTCAGAATATCGGTCGGATGAAAGAAATTAAGGCATATCGTGGTATTCGTCATTCACGTCGGCTTCCTGTGCGTGGACAGCGAACAAAAACGAATTCTCGTACTGTTCGTGGAAATGTTCGAAAAACCGCTGGTAGTGGAAAAAGGAAATCTGATCTCAAATAAAAATTAATTATGGGAAAGAAAAAAGTAACAGTAAAGAGTAAGGAAGAGCTTATAAAGGAATCAGAGAGCGTCGAACAGGCGGTTGCTTCGGCTAAGCAATCAGGGAAGCTTCGTATTGAAAAAGGACATGTTTATATTCAAGCGTCTTCTAATAATACGATCATGACAGTTACCGACGAAAAGGGAAACACAATTGCATGGCTTTCTGCTGGTTCGGTAGGATTTACTGGTCCAAAAAAAGCGACCCCATTTGCAGCGTCAAAAGTTTCTGAAGCAATTGCAGAAAAAGTAAAGCGTTCTGGTCCGATAAAAATTGATGTGTTTGTGCGGGGTATTGGAAAGGGAAGGGATTCTGCTGTTCGCACACTTTCCGCAAAAGGATTTGAAATTATGTCGATTAAGGACATGACTCCTGTTCCACACAACGGTCCACGTCCAAGAAAAGTACGAAGAATATAATTTAATATGAGAAGAATAAAGGAAAAAAAGGAACGATCTCTCGGAACAAAGCTTTTTTTGAAAGCTGATCGCTGCTCATCGCCAAAATGTGTGACGGTGCGTCGTATGGGGAGGCCAGGACAACATGGAACCCGTCGAACACAGGTTACTGAATATGGAAAGCAGTTACAAGAGAAGCAAAAAATTCAAATATTTTTTGGTTTAAATAATAAGCAGGTTCGCGTTATTTTTAAGCGTGAAGATGATCCCGAGCGAATAAAGGCAGCACTTCGTGAACGTCTTGATTTTGTCGTCTATCTTTTTGGATTCGCAAAATCTCCCCGTATTGCTCGCCAGATGGTTTCACATGGTCACATTATTGTAAATGGAAGAAAGGTTACCGTTGGTTCGTTTAGAGTGAAGAAGGGAGACATGATTGAGATCCGTCAGGAATCTCGTACTTCAAAGCTTTTTGAGGGAATTAAGGATCAGTTACAGCATAGTGCGCCTCCTGCGTGGCTTAAACTTGATTCGAATAGTTTAAAAGGTCAGTGTGTCGCTTCGGCAGTAACAGATACTTCCGAGTTTCCGTTCAACGTCGCATTAGTTGGTCAATTTTATTCCCGATAAACTTGGGAAATAGTGTATAGTTAAAATATGAAATATTCTCATCTTAGCGAGACGGTGTCAATAAAAAAAGTTTCAGAAAAAGATAATATTGGTCTTTTTCACATTGAGGGTTTGTATACTGGATATGGTACAACGCTTGGAAATGCGCTTCGTCGCGTATTGCTTTCTTCTCTTCCTGGTGCTGCTATTACACAAATAAAAATAAAAGGTATTGATCATGAATTTTCAGCAATTCCCGGAATGATGGAAGATGTTGTTGAGTTTTCACTGAATTTAAAAAAAATACGATTTCACTTTTTTGCAGATGAACCACAAGTAATTCGTCTTCATACAAAAAAAGAAGGGAAGGTTGTTGCGGGGGATATAGAATCGACCACTTTTGTTCAGGTTATTAATGCGGATGAATATCTTGGCACGATTTCTAAGAAGAATACAGAGTTTGATATGGAACTTACTATAGAAAAAGGACTTGGATATGTTCCTGCAGAATCAAGAAAATTAGAGCGTCTTCCTGTTGGCACAATTGTTCTTGATTCTATATTTTCTCCAGTGACAAGAGTCTCGTTTTCAGTAGAAAACATGCGCGTAGGAGATCGAACTGATTTCAATCGATTAATCGTTGAGGTAGAAACTGATGGATCAATTACGCCTTCTGATGCGTTTCATAAGAGTGTGAATATTTTGAAAGATCACTTTGAAAAGATTTCAGCAATAGAGGTTACAAAGATAGAACAACCATTGGAAAAGAAGTCAAAGAAAAAATAATTATCAGAAGATCATAGTATGCGTCACGCAAATCAAGGAAGAAAATTTGGAAGAGAACGAGGACAAAGAAACGCGTTTTTAAAGTCACTCGCAAACAATCTCATTCGTCATGAGTCAATCATGACAACTGAAGCACGAGCGAAGGAGATTCGAATGCTCGTTGAGCGTTTGGTTACCTATGGTAAAAAGCAAAATGTTGCAGGACTTCGTGTTATTATGACGTATCTCCCAAAGACATCTGCGTATAAGGTATATCATGATCTTGCGTTACGGTATGCAGAGCGAAAAGGTGGATATACCCGTATTACAAAAATTGCAAAACCACGGAAAAATGATGCCTCAAAAATGGCAAAGATTGAATTTGTTTAAATACTATGGAATATAACATTGATGTAAAGGGAAAACCAATGGGACGTGTCGCTTCTGAAATCGCGATTATTTTGCAAGGGAAAAAAAATGCAAGCTATGATCCAAAAAATGCAGGAACTGATTCGGTGTCGGTAACTGGGATAAAGGGTTTGATGCTTACTGGCAAAAAGACCCGTCAAAAAATGTATTACAAGCATACAGGACCATTAGGACATTTAAAGGAAAGAAAATTTGTTGATGTTTTTGATAAAAATCCAGCATGGGTATTGCGTCACGCAGTTCGACTTATGCTTCCAAAAAATAAACTTCAAGCAGTTCGATTGAAACGTCTTAAAATAGTTGATTAATATATGACCATTAAAGCAAAAGAGGTTACAAAGTCGGTAAAGGGAAATAAATATTTTGAGGCAGTAGGACGCAGAAAGACTGCGGTTGCTCGTGTCCGTTTGTTTACGGGAAAATTTGATAAAGCAGAAGTAATGATAAATGAGAAGAATTCTTCAAAATATTTTGGCACTGATCGTTTGAGAAAGATTGTTATTGATCCGTTTACTGTACTTTCACTCGATTCATACAAGGTTTCAGTGAATGTTTCTGGTGGGGGGACGACCGCACAAGCAGAAGCAATTCGCCTTGGGATTTCTCGAACGCTTATAATGCTTAATCCTATTTGGAGAACAAATTTGAAAGTACTAGGGTTTTTAAAACGAGATCCACGAATGGTGGAACGAAAGCATCCAGGACTTCGCAAAGCACGCCGCCCACAACAGTGGAGAAAGCGTTAAAACAAATCCCCCTAAGGGGGATTTTTACTTTCTTCTCTGTTGTGAGAGAGGGGGTCGGGGAGAGACGGGAAACGAGTCTCTCCCCGTAGAGGAAAACAGCGAGTAAACGAGCGTTAGAAACCATGGGTTTCTAAGGAGCGAAGCGACACAACATTCGGAGAAAGCGTTAAAACAAATCCCCCTAAGGGGGATTTTTACTTTCTTCTCTGTTGTGAGAGAGGATGTGTGCCGTAGATAGACAAGGATTCAAAGAAAAGAATTTTTTATTGCATTATTCTTCTATTGTTGCCTTAAGAAATTCTCCTTTTTCGTTCAGAATAAAGATATCGCCGCTGATGAGTAATGATTTTTTTACATCTTTTGCAATTATTGCAACGTTTCGTGGAATTCGTGTATCAGTTTCTTCGATACGAATATTTTTCCCTACCTTTATCATAAAATAGTTTTCTGCAAATGGGATCCACTCAAAAGTTTTTAAATCGGCGCCAGAGGAGGTGAGGAAGGAATCGACTGCTCCTTTTAATTTTCTCGTGTCTCCCTCATAATCATTGAGATATTGTATGAATACTGTATGGTTTTTATCGATGTACGCCGCTCGGAGTCCGTCGGGAGAAAATATTGCATTTTCGATATCTTTTCCAATTCTTTTTACTGTTTGAGTTGTGCGACTGAATAAATCAAGTGTTTTATCTTTATTAATTACGTATACGTATGCGCCATTTTTACTTGGAATAATCGACTTGGTTGTTGTCGCATTAATTGGAAATACATATTTGGAATCAAGAATAAGATTTCTAATTACGAGATCACCTTTTTCGTTTATTACAAATAATTCGCTTGCTCCAAGGCCAATAGCAGTTGGAGTTCCTTCTGTTTCTAGAATAGCAATTGAATTCTTTTTTAGATCGTATATATATAGATTTTCTTCTGTTTTTACTAATAATTTTGTTTTACTAAATGGATGAAATGAAATTTGTTGTATTGCTGTTTTGTCGAGTATTTCTTTTGATTGGATAATTGTTCTGAAAAGTACAGAGAAATCTCGTACAACTGTTGGGTTTGTTAAATCAATCAAAAATAGAGAAGTATTTTTCCTTGTTATAATATAGGGCGAACTCATGTCGTATATCTCTATCTTTGAACCCTTTATTTCCTGTTTGTTTTCGAGATATAATGTTGAACTTGTTGTTTGAAAAATAAATCCAAGAGATGTTGGAAATATATCAATAATATTTTCTTCAAGTTTTTCAAACTTTTGTGCACTCCTCCATAGTGTTATTCGTGCAGAAACAGAGACTTTTCCTGGGTTTACTGTGAGTGTTTTTATAAAAGGAGTATATCCATCTTTTGCTACCGAAATAGAATATTCGCGCGGAACAAGATTTGAAATAAGAATTCCTCCACCGAACATGCCTTGGGTTTTTGGATATTTTTTCCCGTCAATAAATAGTGATGCGTCAGTTGGTGTAAAATGCACATAAATTGAGCCAGATCTTGTTAATTTGAAATTTTTTATGTCAAAAATTAATCCCTGCATGGTAAGGATTGCATACGTTCCTGAGATAATAAAAATAATCGTGCAGAGCACGAAAAACACTTTTCTTGTGGCCTTTTTGACAACCATTTTGTTTATCGTACAACTATTTTTGCTTATTGACAATTTATTGACAAGATATATAAAGATAACAGTTCTTAAAAACTTGAGGTTATTATGAAAAGTAAATATGTGCTCTTCTTTGGACTTCCATTTATTATTGGTTTTGTTGCTGCATTTTTCTACGAAAGGTTTATTGTAAATCTTTCATTTGCGCCATCAACGTTGGTATTTTTCTTTTATGGAACACTTTTCGTTTGTATTATCCATTCTTTGTATTTTGTTTGGGGGTTCGGGAGTGCTATACATAGATATCTTTGGGCGCTTTGGTTTTCTGTTATTCGATTTATCTTATTTCTCTTTGGTGCGCTCTTTTTTCTTGCTCTTTTTACTGGGTCACTTGGAAGAGCGCTTATATGGCTGGGGAATTTATTATTATGACAAACGGGCATATGCCCGTTTTTTGTTTAAAGACATTCTTTGCATTTTTAAATAAAGGATAGTAGAGTGAGAGTGCTGTTTTTTGTAGAGTTGTACGCAAAGAAACCCCAAGGAGGATAGTGATTTTGTCACATCTCATAGGGTGATAAATAATTGATTAATTTTCTTCGCTAACACTCGAAAATATAGCATTATTTATCATGTTTACACGAAAAATTGGAATTGATCTTGGAACGACAAATACGTTAGTTTTTCTTCCCGAACGAGGGATTGTTATTAATGAACCGACAGTGGTTGCACTTCGAAAGCCAGATAACACGGTGCTTGCAGTGGGGGCAGAAGCAAAAGAGATGGTGGGAAGAACTCCCGATGACATTGTGACGTATCGCCCATTAAAGGATGGAGTTATTGCTGAATATTTTATTACTCAAGCAATGCTCAAATATTTTATTTCAAAAAGTATTGGAAAATTTAATATTATAAAACCAGAAGTTGTTATTTCTGTTCCTGCGGGAATTACATCAACAGAATATCGTGCAGTAATGAATGCTGCAAAAGAAGCGGGCGCTCGAGAAGTATATCTTGTAAAAGAACCATTACTTGCATCTTTGGGAGCGGGAATTCCAATTCATTCTGCAGAAGGAAATATGATTGTAAATATTGGGGGAGGAACAACTGAGGTTGCGGTTATTTCTTTAGGAGGGATTGTAACATGGAATAGTTTGCGAGTTGCGGGGAATAAGCTCGATCATGCAATTTCTGAATATATTAAAAAGAAATATGCACTTGCGATTGGAGAGAATACTGCTGAAAATATAAAAATTACCATTGGAACAGCGATGCAAAATCGAAATAAAATGGAGATGAAGATCAGAGGAAGAGATCTCCATTCAGGACTTCCTAAGGACATGACGGTGAATTCGAATGAAATTGCTGAAGCGATAAATCCCCATCTTGTTGAAATTATGAATGCAGTACAAGGTGTATTTAATGTAACGCCACCAGAACTTGCTGCGGATATCATGGAAAAAGGAATAATTTTATCGGGAGGAAGTTCAAATCTTAGAGATTTAGAAGATTTTTTTAAGCGCTCACTTGGTGTTTCGGCATATCTTGCAGAGGAATCAATTCTTTGTGTTGCGAAGGGTACTGCAACTATTTTGAATCATCTTGATATTTACAAACGTACACTTCTTCGCAAATAAGCCTTGCGTTACAAACTATTATGTGGGGACTTGATAATCAAATACAATCATTCATTCGTGTGATTACTGCTGACACACTTGCTGCGTCATATTGTTTTTTTGGAGATGACGGAGTGGGAAAGACAACGTGCGCTCATGCAGTTGCGTCATATCTTGAAACGGGACAATTTGATTCCAATCTCGTTGATGCGCGAATTTTTTACCCGAACGAAAAAGGAACATTTGGTATTAATGATACTCGACAAGTAAAAGAATTCTGTTCAAGTGCACCGTTTGTTTCAAAGCGGAAAACTGCAATTATTCGATGTGGTGAAGAGTTAACCGATCAGGCACAGTCTGCACTTTTGAAATTATTGGAAGAGCCACCGGCTCATGCATTAATTATTATTATTGTTCGGAATAAAGAACTACTTTTTGCTCCTCTTCTTTCGCGTTTACAATGTCTGTATTTTCCGAGATATACACAAAAACAAGTTGTTGATTTTCTTGTTTCGGAACGCAAGATATTAGGAAGCGAAGCGGAGAAAATTGCAAAACAGTCATTTGGAAGTTTAGGGAAGGCGCTTTCAATTGTTAACAAAGAGCTCGAGGCAGTGGATTCTATAGGAAAATATATCGAAAAAGAGATCGAGCGATATTATGTAGGTGGTATTTTGCGAAATTCGTCCGTGCTTTCGAAACTCCTAAAAAAAGAGGCAGATATTAAAGGATTCACCGTAAATGGACCACTACAAAAGAAAGCAATTCAATATCTTGAGAATGGAACTCAGGCCTCGTAATTCGATGGTAATTATGTAAGAATAAAAAAACACATGCATCAAAGTTTAGACGAATTTAAAGAATCATCAAAAAAGATTATAGAAGATTTCAAAAAAGAAATTTCTGGAGTACGCGCAAATCGTCCTTCGGCGTCTTTGATTGAGGAAATAAAAGTTATGTATTATGGAAACTCAACACCACTAAAACATGTGGGGACTATTTCTGTGTTACCACCTCGTGAACTTCAAGTTCAATTTTGGGACAAAGAAGCAGTAGCCCCCTCGGCAAAGGCAATTGAGTCGTCTTCGCTTGGACTTACTCCAAATATAGAAGGAAATACTATTCGAATTTTCCTTCCCGAGCTTTCAAGTGAACGACGTGAAGAACTTGTAAAATATGCAAAGAAAATTTCGGAAGAGTATAGAATTTCACTTCGTCATGCACGCGATGAAGCAAATAGAGGTGCCCAAGTGGCATTTGATGAAAAAGAAATTGGAGAAGATATGAAATTTAAATTAAAAGAAGAAATTCAAAAACAAACCGAAGAAACGAATAAATTGATTGAGGGTATAGTAGAAAAGAAGATTACAGAAATTCATGAGTAGCATGATTTGTCTCGTTAGAAGTGCTTGTAATTTTAAATTATCACAGAATATGTTTACACAATTAATTTCAAAAAAATGTCGAAAAAATTCTTTGTTAGCTTTCTAACAAGATGATTACTGCCATCGTTATTATCGGAATAATATTTCTTATTATTGCACATGAGTTTGGACATTTTTTTGTTGCGAGAAAATTTAAAGTTACTGTTGAAGAATTCGGAATTGGATATCCGCCACGTTTGTGGAGTAAGAAAAAAAATGGAGTGATATGGAGTGTTAATGCACTTCCATTTGGTGGTTTTGTAAAAATTCTTGGAGAGGATGGAGGAAATGAAGATCCGAACTCATTTTCTAAACAAAAAGTCTGGAAGCGAATATCGATTTTATCAGCAGGTGTTTTTATGAACATGCTTGTCGGCTGGATATTTTTTTCAGGGGTATATATGACGGGAAGTCCAGAGCGAGCAATTATAATGGATATAAAACAGAACACGCCCGCAGCAATTGCAGGAATAGAGAGAGGAGACATTGTAATTGCACTTGAATCAAAAGATATTGGTGTTATAAAAAAACCCAATGCGGATGAATTTATTTCTCTCACTTCAAAGGCGATTGGGAAAGAAGTTTCAATCGAAATTTCGCGACGAGGGGAAAATAAAGTATTCACGCTTGTGCCACGTGCAAATCCACCCGAAGGAGAGGGGGCACTTGGAATAACAATTACCAACGCGGGATTCTCGCGACAACCATTTTTTTCTGCAATCTCAAATGGATTTATGACAACCATAGATGTCATTGGTGAAATCGTTGTGGGACTTTTTAGTTTTTTTGCACACATTTTTTCTCCGACTGGTTTTGACACAGTTGCTGGCCCAATTGGTGTAGTAAAGATGGCATCAGAAATAGGAACCCTAGGACTTTCTTATGTGTTTCAGATCATTGGGCTTATTTCTATTAATCTTGCTATTTTAAATCTTATTCCATTCCCTGCGTTGGATGGAGGACGTATTTTGTTTCTCATTATTGAGAAATTTAGGGGAAAGCCAGCGCCTGAACGAGTTGAACAGTTGGTAAATATGGTCGGATTTTTTGCGCTTATTGCGCTTATGGTGGTTGTTACATTCAAAGATGTTTCTCGGCTGTTTTCATAGGGCTGTTTGTCAATTATTGAAAAAAAAGCATAAACCGTTCTATACTGTGATATAGAACGGTTTTTTTATATCCGTCCTCACGTGTAAATCACCCCAATAAAATGAAACAATCTCATTATTTTCTCAAAACTAGCAAAACGTTTTCTGAAGAAGATTCAATAATCTCAGCCCGTTTTTTAAAGCAGGCGGGATTTATTCAGGAGTCGGTTGCGGGACGATATTATTTCCTTCCTATCGGACACAAGGTTCAGCAGAATATCATAAAAATTATAAAGGAAGAAATGGACAGAATTGGTGCGCAGGAAATGATTGCTCCAATTTTACATCCACTTGAATTATGGAAAGAAACAAACAGGACAAACACTACTGGGTTTGAATTGATGAAGGTGAAGGACAGACGGGGATCAGAGTTTGCATTGGGAGGAACAGCTGAAGAAATGTTTGTTGATTTGATTCGCAAATACGAATTAAGTTATAAAAATCTTCCATTTCATTTGTATCAATTTTCTCCAAAATTTCGCGACGAAATCCGTGCGCGTGGAGGATTGCTTCGAGTGCGTGAATTCATTATGAAGGACGGATACTCATTTCATAGAAACGAAGGTGATTTTAAAATGGTGTATGAGGAGATGAAACGGGTGTATTCAAAGATATTCGAACGAATGGGACTTAAAACGGTTATCGTTGAGGCAGATAATGGATATATTGGAGGTGAATATTGCCATGAGTTTATCGTTGAGGCCGAGAGCGGAGAAAGTAGATTTTTTGTCTCAGAAGATGGGACATATGCGGCACACGAAGATATTGCAAAATTTAAACGTGACCCAGCAAATATAGGGGAGAAAGAATTACCATTCGAAATTATTTCACAACCCGAGTGGGTGCAAACAATGGATGATAATGTAAAGCATTATCAGAAAGACAAAAAACACTTTTTAAAAAATGTTGTATATAAAAATACTACAACGGGGGAACTTATTATTGCGGTAGTAACGGGGGATTTGGAAGTAAATCATACAAAACTTGAGCATGTGCTGAAGATGGTGGGCCAACTTTCTCCTGCAGAAGAAGTTGATTTGGAAAAATTAGGAACAAAGCATGGATATGTCCATTCATGGGGACATGCTGCTCGATATATTGGAGACTCTGTTCTTTTAGAAGCGAAAAATTTAATTGGTGGATTAAAAGAAGACATCACTGATTCAATTAACGTGAATTATGGACGAGACTTCACGTGTGAGTTTCTTGCGGATATCACATCGGCAAAACCGGGAGATAGGTCGGAAAACGGAAGTCTTTTACTTGAAAAACGGGGAATAGAAGTAGGAAATACGTTCCAACTTGGATATCACTACACGAATCTTATGAAGGGAGCAACGTATAAGGACGAAGACGGAAGTGATAAGCCGTTGTATATGGGATGCTATGGGATTGGGGTTGGACGGACAATGGCAACACTTGTGGAACAATTTCACGATACAAAAGGGATACAATGGCCCGAAGTGGTTGCTCCGTTTAGAGTTCATCTCATCGCTTTACTAACAAAGGATGAGAATTTGAAAAAAGAGGCGGAATTACTCTATACTAGGCTTGTTGCCCTAGGAGTTGAGGTGCTCTTCGATGATCGGGAGGGAGTGTCTGCAGGAGAGAAACTTGCCGATGCTGATCTTATTGGTATTCCATACAGAGTGCTTCTAAGCGAAAAAACACGAAAAGAAGGAAAGATAGAGATAAAAAAGAGAACAGATGAAGCGGCACAGTTATTGAACGAAGATGAAATAATAAAAATAATTACAAAATGATATTAAAGAAAATTATTGGAATTGATCTTGGAACGGACACAACTCAAATTTATTTGAAAGGATTGGGGGTTGTAGTGAATGAGCCAACGATTGTTGCGTGTAACAATAGAACTGATCGAGTTGTTGCGGTTGGAAATGAAGCAAAGAAGATGCTCGCACGAACACCTGCGCATATTACTGCACTTCGGCCAATTATGAATGGAGTAATTGCAGATTTTGATATGGTAAAAGAGTTACTTCAGAATTTTTTGAAGCGAGATAATATCCCGTGGTCTTGGATCACCGAAACAATAGTCAGTATTCCTACAAACCTTACTGAGGTAGAACGAAAGTCAGTTGAAGATTTATTAAAAGAATCAGGAGCAACTTCCGTGTATTTAATTGAACAACCACTCGCTGCAGCATTTGGAAGTAGATTGGATATCAATTTACCTTCCGCATTTCTTGTCGTTGATATAGGAGCAGGGACAACGGATATGGCTATTATTTCAATGAATGGGATTGTTGTTTCACGGCGTCTTAAAATTGCAGGGGATTATCTCAATCAAGAGATTATTAAGGGAGTTCGTGATGAACTTCGTCTCCATATTGGAGAGCCAACGGCCGAAGAAATAAAAATTGCAGTAGGTTCTGTTATTCCGACAGGAGAACGTCTCGAACTCACCGTTCGAGGAAGAGATGTCGCCTCAGGACTTCCGAGAGAAATTTCGATTCGCGATACTCAGGTTCGCTTGTGGCTTATTAGGCCGGTGAAACAAATAATAGAAGCAATAAAAGATTTAATCGAATCGGCTCCGCCAGAGCTTGTTGGAGATATTTACAAAAATGGAATGTTTTTTTGTGGTGGGGGAAGTTTACTTCGTGGAATTGATCAAGTTGCAGAAAAGGAAATTGGCGTACAAGTCCAGATTGTTGAAGATCCATTGGCATGTGTTGCGCGTGGAACTGGTCTTGTGTGTGAGAAATTTGAAGCTCACAAACACTTATTAAATAACTTTTCGCGTTTGAAACTTGATGAATGATTTTTTGACTCGTCTCGTCAGAAACGTATATGTCTTTGAGCTAACATAGAATATGTTTAAACAATTAATTTTAAAAAATGTCGAAAAAATCCTTTGTTAGCTTTCTAACAGGATGAAAACAACACGTATTTTAGTTCAAATTCTTTTGCTCATTACCTTAGTTGTCGCACTTCTCTCATTTCAAAATGAATTGGGTAGCTTTATTGTTGGGCTTCGTAATATTGTGTTTAGTACGTTTGGTCCTTCTTGCGACACGCAAAATATGCAGCGCATAGAAGCCGAAAATAAATCGCTCAAGAAACAGGTTAATCTTCTTTCACTAAAAGTTGGAGCAAAAAGCGGAAATGGAGAACTTATTGCAAACGTGTATTCTTCATATCCATTTAGTGACAAGGTCCGAATTATTGTTGACAAAGGAAGTGTTGATGGAGTAAACACCGGTATGCCAGTTATGGTAGATAAGAATATTGTTATTGGAAAAGTTGTGTCTGTTCGCAAAACTCAAAGTGAGGTGCAAACAATTTTCGATTCAGAATGGAAAACAAGTGTCATCATTGGAACGTCAACAAAGGCAGTTTTAAAAGGAGGAAATACCCCAGAAATTCAATTTATTTCAAAGGATGCACACATATATCCTTTTGATGAAGTATTGAATATCGCTCCAGAATTTCCAATGCATTCATTGATTGGTTCAATAAAGTCGGTAAAAGAAGACGAGAAGAAATTGTGGCAGATCGCAGCATTGGAAATACCAATTCCATTTGATGCAATTAATTCGGTGACTATTCTCACTAAGTTTCCATAAGAAATATGAAAGCGTTTTCTTTTTTTCTTGTTCTTTTCATCATCTTTATTATCGCACTTGTTATTATGAATTCGGGTGTGCTTCGTTTTTTTAATATAAATCCGAACTTAATTTTTTCTCTAATTTTTGCGTTTATTGCATTGCGTGTTCAGTATGCAGTCGTTGCCTCTTTATTATTGCTTCTATTTTGTCTTTCTCTCGCTTTTTATCCGTTCTGGATTGTAGAATTTTCTTTGTTATGCTTTATCGGATTTCTCTCGCTTTTTATCCGTTCGAAATTAACGGGGAATTCACTAAGTGATGCTCTTATTATTTCTTCATTTGGTTCTCTATTTTTTTCGTTATGTCTTTGGTTCTTTTCTCATTCCTCGATTGATATATATCAAATAGTATTACAAATAATATACAACGACATCTGCGTCCTTATTTTTGTTCTTGTGATGCAACCCCTTATTAGACGAGGAGGAATTTTAAAAGTATGAAATCAAGAAAAAATATTGAGTTTGAGGAGATTCTCTCTGATCGGAGCGTTGAAGGAAGCGTAAGAGAAGTTCCCATTTCTCCACGAACATTTTTTGTTTTTGTTGTTCTTGTCGGATTCATTGTTTTGATAATGATTGCTGAATTATTTTGGATAAATATTGGAAAACAGAAATTATATAAAGAGCGTGCACTTGATAATGTTTCTGATTCAAAAGTAAAACATTCTCCTCGAGGAATTATTTTTGATCGGTTTGTAAAACCGATGACCGAAAATGTCCCTGCGTTCAATGTATATCTTATTCCGCAGAAACTTCCAATCGAAAGAATTCAACGCGAAAATGCAATTAAACGAATTGCAGACATATTAAAGATATCCGAATGGGAAATTGTAAAGAAGATTGAAGAAAAAGATTGGTCTCTTTCAGGGAAAATGCTTTTAAGCGACGAAATTTCACAAAATCAACTTGTTGAATTATCGTCATCGGAATATTTAGGTGTTTCAATTGAAGAGAGTTTTAGAAGAGTTCATTCGATTCCCTATGCTTTTTCCGAATTTATTGGATATAATGGACTCGTAAATAAGAAAGATATTTTGGATAATCCTGATTTAACGATTGACGACCAAATCGGACGTTCTGGGCTTGAGATGTATTACGATCAATTCTTACGCGGAATCAATGGGAAAGATGTCATATATAAAACCGCGAAAGGAGAAATAAAGAATGAACGTCTTGAGCGAGAACCAAAACCGGGGAAAAATATTACCACGTATATTGATTCAGATTTTCAGAAGTTTTTTTATGAAAGTTTAAAAAAGCAACTCGAAATTCTTGGGAGAGATGTTGGTATCGGTATTGCAATCGATCCACGAAATGGGGAAGTGCTTGCATTAACCTCCGTTCCAGGATTCGATTCGCAAAAAATTGGAAATGCGATTGTCGATTTACGAAGACCATTATTCAATCGAACAATTGCTGGAGTATATAATCCTGGGTCAACGATAAAACCACTTGTTGCTATAGCAGCGCTTACCGAGGGAACAATAACGCCCGTCTCAAGTTTTTTCTCTTCTGGTATGCTCGAAATTCCCAATCCTTACACTCCGTCGCTTCCGTCAAAATTTCCTGATAATAAAGCACATGGATGGGTAAATGTTCGATCTGCGATTGCTCGTTCAAGTAATATTTTTTTCTATATTGTCGGCGGGGGATATCAGAATCAGAAAGGGCTTGGAATTTATAAACTAAAAGAATGGTGGACGGCGTTTGGATTATCAGAAAAAACTGGAATTGATATTCCGGGAGAAAAAGTTGGATTTCTTCCCGATCCCGAATGGAAGGATAAGGAGATCGGCGATCCATGGAGATTAGGGGATACTTACCATGTATCAATTGGACAGGGAGATTTTTCAATAACTCCAATTGAGTTGTTGAATTATATTTGTGCGATTGCCAATGGAGGAACGCTCTACAAACCAAGAATTGTTGATCATATTACTAGCATCGATGGCGGCAACTTATTAAAGACGTATCCAAGTGTTATCAGAGATTTGAAAACAAAGATATCAAAAACAGCTCTTCACGAGGTGCAAGAAGGAATGAAAAATACAGTCGATTCGCAATATGGAACTGCATATTTACTTCACGATATTCCAATGAAGATTGCCGCAAAATCAGGAACGGCGCAAATACAAAATAACGCAAAAACAAATGCGTTTTTTGTCGGATATGCGCCCGCAGAAGATCCAAAAATTGCAATTCTTATTCTTGTTGAAAATTCTCGTGATGGCAGCTTAAATGCGACTCCGGTAGCCAGAGATGTTTTCCTATGGTACTATAATAATCGTCTTAAGGGGTTTTAGGTTCTTGGTTTTATAAAAATTATGTCAAATCAAAAAAATTATCTTTCGAAGGAGCGATATGCGGAGATTGTTTCAGAGCTTGAATTACTGAAACTTGAAGGGAGACGCACTGTTGCTGAGCGGTTAAAACACGCAAAGGAACTTGGCGATCTTTCGGAAAATTCGGAATATCAAGAGGCTCGTGACGAACAAGCGAGACTTGAGGGAAAAATTGCAGAACTTGAAGATTTACTTCGTAATTCCGCAATTATTGAAAAAAGTGTTAATGTGGCAGGAGGAGTACGGGTTGGTTCCAAAGTAACAGTAAAAAAAGGAGGAGAGACGCGAATATTCTCTATTGTCGGCTCAAATGAATCAAAACCAAATGAGGGATTGATTTCGAATGAATCGCCAATTGGTCAGGCGCTTATTGGGAAAAAAGAAGGAGAAAAAACAACCGTGGTTACTCCAACGGGTATTACCGTTGAATATGCAATAATTTCAATTGAGTAATTGTTTATGATCGAAGACATCATTGAAGAACGAAAGAAAAAACTTACTGAGTATTCGAAGACCGCAAATGCATATCCTGCGCGCGTCACTCGAGATATGGTAATTGCTAGTGCAATTTCGAAATTTGATGAATTATCTGAACAGAAAAAGAAAGTAACACTTGTGGGAAGAGTTACTGCTCTCCGTGATCAAGGAAAAATCTTATTTTGTGATATAAAAGATGAAAGTGGAAAGATTCAAGCAGTTTTAAACGATGCAGAAATGGATAATTTTTCGCTTATCCAAAATACGCTTGATGTTGGAGATTTTATTGAAGTATGTGGGACATTATTTGCAACGAAACGCGGAGAAAAAAGTATTTCACCTGTTTTGGTGCGAATTGTTGGGAAAAGTATCCGCCCGCTTCCTTCCGAATGGTACGGATTAGAGGACACTGAGATACGTTTGAGAAAGCGGTATCTCGACATGCTCACTCATCCAGAGATACGCGAACTTTTTATAAAAAAAGATATTTTTTGGACTACTATTAGGAACTTTCTGAAAAACGAAAAATTTCGTGAAGTTGAAACTGCAGTATTGGAACCGATTCCCGGAGGAGCAGAAGCTGAGCCGTTTATTACGCATCATAATGCACTTGATACTAATTTTTATTTGCGTATTTCACTTGAACTTCCACTCAAACGGTTACTCGTGGGAGGATATGAGAAAGTATTTGAAATTGGAAGAATTTTTAGAAATGAAGGAATTGATAGGGAGCATCTTCAAGATTATACCCAAATGGAATGTTACTGGGCGTATGCAGATTATAATGACATGATGACTCTTACTCGTATGATGTATCAAGAGGTGGTTAAACAGATTACTGGTGGATATGTAACAACATATCAGGACGTGGAAATTGATTGGAATGGAGAATGGCCGCTTGTGGATTATTATAACGAGTTTAAAAAACAAACAGGATTGGATTTGAAAATTGCGACGGTAGAAGATCTAAAAAAGAAGGCAGAGGAATTTCAAGTACGACTTGAACCAAATATGGGACGGGGTCGTCTCATCGATTTGGTGTATAAAAAAGCAGTTCGTCCATTATTATTACAGCCATGTTTTTTAATAAATCCACCAGCGGACATTGAACCGCTTGCAAAACGAAGTGAGACAGACGAGGGGAGAGTTGAGCGATTCCAGATTATGGCGGGAGGAACAGAACTTGGAAAAGGATTTTCGGAGCTAAATGATCCACTTGACCAACGAGCGCGATTTGAAGAGCAAATGAAACTTCGGGAAGCAGGAGACGGTGAGGCACAGAGAATTGATAATGATTTTCTTGAAGCACTTGAATATGGAATGCCGCCTGCTGCGGGATTTGGTCTTTCCGAACGATTATTTTCGATAATTATGAATCGGCCGATTCGGGAAACAGTAATCTTTCCTCTTATGAGGCAAGAATAGGTATGACGTTAAAAGAGTTAGATGTATTTATCAGGGCTGAGGATATGCGATTGCGAACAATGCATGGAAATTATGAAGACGAGGAAAAACGTCTTCTTGCACGTACGGTAAAACTTTCTGAAGAAGTTGGAGAACTCAGTGAGATGATTCTTTCGCGTTGTTCGTTTCAAAGAAAAGAAAAACTAGAAGTACTCAACAAAACACAAATTTCAGGAGAGTTTGCAGATGTTATCATTGTTTGCGCGTTACTTGCAAATGCTGTTGATGTTGATCTTGAGGATGCAATCGAAAAAAAGATAAAGGTTATTGAGGAGAGACATAAAAAACATTTAGAAGCAATAGTATGAAAATTGGAAAATTACGCTCATTCATCGATGCGGTTGATTCACGATAGCTAAATTCATATAAAAGCGATTTTTTCAGATTAAAACTAAAACAAAAATTATGTTAGATATTCAATATATTCGTGAAAACGAAGAAAAAGTAAAAAAGGGATTAGAAAAAAAGAAACAGGACCCAAAGTTAGTTGATAAGTTTTTGCATGCAGATGAAGAGCTTCGTGGAAAAATTCTTGCATTTGAAACGTTAAAGGCAGAACAAAATTCACTTTCTAAACAGCTTTCAGCAGGAAGGAGTGAGGATATGGTGAATAAAGCGCAGGTAATGAAAAAGCGAATTTCAGAACTTGAATCAGAGCGGGAAGAACTAGAAAAAAAGAGAAGTGATATTCTTTCGCGTATTCCAAATATACCATTTGAAGATGTAATTGTTGGAAAAGATGAAACGGAAAATAAGGTTTTACGAGAAGTAGGCGAGAAGAGAGATTTCGAGAGCGAGGGATTCAAGCCACTTGATTATCTTGCGATTGGAGAAAAATTGGGAATTATCAATGTAAAAAAAGCAGCAGAAGTTTCAGGAAGTCGGTTCGGGTATTTACTGAAAGACGCAGTGCTTTTAGAATTTGCATTGGTAAAACTTGCAATGGATATATTGCTTGAGCGAAATTTTATTCCTGCAGTGCCACCAGTAATGATAAAACCCGATGTGTATGAAGGTATGGGACGTCTTGCAGCAGATCAGAAAGACGAACGTTATTATTTTGAGAAAGATGATTTGTATCTTGTGGGGAGTTCGGAACATACTATGGGTCCGATTCATATGAATGAAGTGTTGGAAGAAGAGATGCTTCCACGACGGTACGTAGCATTTTCTACCTGTTTTAGGAGAGAAGCGGGGACATATGGAAAAGATACCAAAGGAATTTTGCGTGTGCATCAGTTCGATAAAGTTGAAATGTTTTCGTTTTCAAATCCAAATTTATCAGAAGAAGAGCATAAATTTCTTTTGGATTGTCAGGAAACATTATGGAAAAAACTTGAGATTCCATATCGTGTGATTGAATTGTGTACGGGAGACATGGGATGGACTGATGCGCGACAATTTGATATTGAGGCATGGATGCCAGGACAAGAAACGTATAGAGAAACAAATTCGTGCTCAAACACTACTGATTTCCAATCACGAGGTACAAATATTAAATACAAAACTAAAGATGGAAAGAAAGAATTAGTGCATATGTTAAACGCAACTGCATTTGCGATTGGAAGAACGATTATTGCAATTATTGAAAATAATCAGATGAAGGACGGAACAATAAAAGTACCGAAAGCATTGCAGGCATATGTGGGGAAGGAGGTTATTAACTAACAACAAAAGAGACAATAGAAAATTTTTGATTTTTGTAAATAAAATAAGAAAATTATAAATTTTTAAGCAAATAAAGAATATCACACATCCGAACGGCCGTTCGGATGTGTGATATTTTATGAACAATATAATACCATAGATCAAAGAAATCAAAAGAATCAAAATGCCGATGTTCAGTGGTTAATTTGGCTTTTACTTTGATCTTAACCTTTGCGATTATTATGTACTGACCATGTTTCCGAGTGGAAACATGGTCTTTGTTTTTAATTTTTGTTGCATCTTTAAATCTAACAGTAATTACATTTCGTGCTAAAATATAGAGGTGAATGGATTTGTGAAATTTGTATTATGGATGATAGTCCTCTCTGTGTTGGGGTATTTTGGATATCAAGCATATACCAAGTGGTGGGATGCTGATACGGTCAATCAAAAAAAAGAACAGATTACTGAGACATTGGAGAGTGCTGCAAGTAGTACGAAAGGAGGATTGGTAGAAAAAACTGGACAAGCCAAAGAAAAAATTAATGAATACACAAGTCAGGTTGTTGGAGAAGCAAGGGAAGGGGCATTAAACTTTGTTAAGGGAAAGATTGGAGAGGGAATTGCCGTAATAGGAGAAAGCATTGTGGGATTAGGAAATGATCTAACAGGGGAAAAAGATCAGACACAAGTGAATCCAGTCTCAATCTCTAATATTGTACAGAATTATTATTCCACATCGGGAGGCGTTCAAGTAAGCACCAATCAAATTCCTGCACCAACAAGTTCTTCCTATTTTAAACCACCCTCTTCTACTTCAATTATTGCGGGCATAAACGTTCCGTTAGTTTTTTCTATAAATTCAAATGTTTCTTACCACGTTGATTGGGGAGATGGAAACAAAGAAGAGGGAATTGAGACTAGTGGTAATATAAAATTGTTGAGCCATGCATGGAAGGAAAAGGGAGATTATAATGTAAAGTTTTCAGTAACAAATAGTTCAACAATGGAGTATTCATTTCCGATACGGGTGTACTGATTAAAATACAAACTTTAAAAGTTTATATCAATTCCAAATAACATGAAAGAACAAGTATTTGTAAAAACAGATAAATCAGGAGCAAAAAGAAAATATCTTTATGGCATTGGAATTATTGTTGGGATCATTATTATCCTTATTGGCGTTTGCATATATTTTTATTATTGGAGTCCATTATTACAGGTTCGTGAGTTTTCGATAGTTGGCACCACATCGAAAGATGAAGCAAAAATTGCAATTATTAATTATTTTGATTCTTCACGGTCATTTTTTTCACCTACAACCGATCGAATTGTTTTTTGGGCGCAACATAGTGAAGAATTTATTCAATCGCCACCATTTCTTCCGTATGCGGCATCAATCAAACTTACCAGCGATATCGTTGGGAAAAAAGTGACCGCAGAAATAATACCACGAACAATGAGTGGGGTATGGTGTGCCAGTGAAAAATGTTTTGTGTTTGATGGTGGGGGCATTGTATTTGCTGAAGCCCCTGATGTTTCTGGATCATTAATTTTAAAAATAAGAGACGAAAATAATATCCCGGTAGCATTGGGAAATTCTGTATTAAGTATGAATGAATTTGAATCTATGAAAAAAGCGATTCAAAGTATTCAAAAAAATAAAATTCCTATATCTGAAGTTCTTATTCAAAACATGGAATTAAAAGAATGGGCTACTGTCGCGCCGAATGGATTTTCAATAAAATTTAGTTTTAATTCAATTCCTGATGACCTTGATTCGATATTCAAAGGAATCTTCGAGAGAACAAGTGTTAATAGACTTACTTATATCGATCTTCGTGTTCAAAATCGTGTGTATTTTAAATAAATATTAAATCTCTATTCCGTCATCATTTGTCTCAAACGAAAACCATGTTTTCATTTTTTGGCCCCGCCCGACGATAGACGGGCTTGTTCAATATAATAATTTATTTAGTTTGTGGGATTTTGTGTTTACGAATTATGGTGGTGCTATACTAAATATATAGAGAATGAAGTGGAAAGAGATAAAAAACAATCGTTCGGGTTTTACGCTTATAGAGCTTCTTATTTATGCGGCAATTTTTTCAGTAAGCGCTGTTTTTTTGGTAAATATTTTGACCTCAATTACTCAAACACAAATTCGTCAGGCGTCTGCGAACGAAGTTTCACAACAAGTTTCATTTGTGAGTAACACTATTCAACGATTAGTTAGAGAGGCGAGCGTTATTGAAAATGATTCAGGAGTTGCAAGTTCTACAATAAGAATTCGTACAAGTGCATCATCTACCGACCCAACACTTATTTATTGGGATGAAACAAGTGACACGGTGCAGTTAAAACAGGGAGCGAATGAATCAGTTCAGCTTACGAATGAAAAGGTGGTAGTGGATTCGTTTTCTTTAACAAAATATGAAAATCCTGGAGGGAATGCAATTATTCAGGTTGATCTTTCTCTTTCTGCAAATACAACTGTAGAACGGGCAAAAGCAACAAAGTTTTGGCGTGGAGCTATTACGAGAATTTCAGCTGCAACATTCGATTCTGATTTGCTTCCGAATACTTCTAATGTTTTAAATCTTGGTGGTGCGGGGTCTACATGGAAGGATGGTTTTTTTAATGGGGCAGTAAACATAATTGGAAAACTTGGAGTAAGCACTCAACCATCTGATATTTCTGGTATGGCTTCTGGAATAAAGGTGAATGGCGATGTTTCGTTTATGGCATCAGCAAATGGAGTTATTTTAATGTCACCGAGTGGAACGTGTTTTCGCGTTACAGTAACAGATGCTGGGGCACTTACTTCTGCGAGCTCTACATGCCCTTAGAAAGTTCAAATCTCAAAGTGCAAACATCAAACCTGCCTGCCGGCAGGCAGGAGTGAAGCGCAAAGCTTAAAAGTATGGATACATCTAGCAATTTAAAACAACGGTGTTATAGATTCGGACTTTTAATAATTCAGTTGTGTGACACGTTACCACAAAAGAGGAGTGTAGCGAGCAACGAAAAGATTTCTCCACTTATCCAAGAATGTGAAGAACTTGCAAAGATGTTAGGAAAGAGCGTATTAACGCTCAAGAAAAAATAACTAACTACTTTTACATTTCATTTTTTGCACTTTGAGTTTTAAACTTTTAACTTTATTGGCACTTGACACTGTTCAGTGCTAATTTATAATGAACGAGTGAAAGAAAGGACTCAGTCAATTTTAGACGCTTCAGTACGGGAATATATAAAAACGGGGAAACCAATTACCTCTGAGATTTTATATGAAATATATGATTTTGGCATTAGACCGGCGATGATTCGCTTAGAGCTTTGTGATCTTTCCCACGAGGGCTTTTTGTATCAAGTTCATCCCTCTGGTGGACGATATCCAACTGACAAAGCGTATAAACATTTTGTAGAAAATCTTATAGAAAAAGAGTCAAAAACAAAATCACCATGGATTGATGAAGATAAAATTGAGGATGATTTGAAGGGATTTATGGATGATATTGCTCACCATCTTGGTGTACTTTCCATCGGGTTTGATATTGATAAGAATATTGTTGTAGGTTCAGGATTATGTGAACTCCTTGAACGGATTCCAACGGGTGCAAAGGAAGAAATACTTTCCATTGTGAGTGATTTCGAGGCGATTGAAGAACGATTACAAAGGCAACGAGAGTGGATAATGAGCGAAGTTATGTGGCCGCGCGTGTTTATTGGCGAAAGTCCAATCACGAAGAGCAAAGAACTCTCAGTGGTGGCTGGAAAAGTAACCAATAATGAAAACGAAGTGATTATATTTTCGATTGGGCCAAAACGGATGGATTATGAAAGGGCGATAGGAATTATGAAATTAATATCAAATGATTAAATAAAAATATATGGAAGAAAAAGAAGAGAAGATTGAACATGAATTAAATATTGAAGAAATTCAAAAAGAACGAGATGACTATCTTGAAGGATGGAAACGTGCGAAAGCAGATTTTATTAATTATAAAAATGAGGAAAGTGAACGGGTGAAGCGATTTGGTTTGATGACGAAAGAGATGATTATTGCCGACATTCTTCCCGTTCTCGATAGTTTCGAATTAGGAATCACGTCGGCGAAAGATGAGCAATCAAAAAAAGGAATGGAGCTTATTCGGATGCAGTTAGAAGAAGTGATGCGACGAAATGGATTGGGAAAAATAAATATAAGTCCAGGACAGTTATTCAATCCGTTATATCATGAAGCAATTGGAGAAATTGAATCGGAGTATAAAGATGGGACAATTGCTGAAGAGGTTAGTGCGGGGTACATGCTTGACGATCGGGTAGTTCGACCAACAAGAATACGAATATCAAAAGAGTCGAAGGTAACAAACAACAAACAACAAACAACAAACAACTAATTCAATCACAACCAAACTCATACAACCAAAACAAATTTGTCGTAAGTTGTATGTCGTAGGTTGTCGGTTATAAATCTTATGTCAAAAATTTTAGGAATAGATCTTGGTACAACAAACTCGGCAATGGCGATCATGGAAGGAGGAGAACCGAAGGTGCTTGAAAATCATGAAGGAAACCGTACCACTCCTTCAATTATCGCACTTTCAAAGACAAACGAGCGTCTCGCGGGATTACTTGCAAAACGTCAGGGAGTGGTGAATCCAAAAAATACAGTTAATTCAGTGAAGCGTCTCATTGGAAGAAAGTGGACTGATACAGAGGTGCAACGTGATAAACAATGGCTTTCTTATGATATTCGTGAATCGTCTCACGGTGGCATTGAAGTAAAATTGGGAGATAGATGGCATACTCCCGAGGAGATTTCTGCAATGGTATTGCAGAAATTAAAAGCGGACGCAGAGGCAAAAACAGGAGAGACGATTACTGAGGCGATTATCACTGTTCCGGCATATTTTGATGATACACAGAGACAAGCGACAAAGAATGCTGGAGAAATTGCAGGATTTACTGTCCGTCGAATTATTAATGAACCAACTGCGGCAGCGTTTGCATACGGAGTAAACAAAATGAAGAACGAAAAGATTGCGGTCTATGACTTTGGTGGCGGAACATTTGATATCTCGGTACTTGAAATTGGCTACGATCCAGAAACAAAAGAACAAACCGTTGAAGTAAAAGCAACGGGAGGAGACACTCATCTTGGCGGTGATGACTTTGATAAAAAGATTATTGAATATTTGGTATCTGAATATAAGAAGGCCGAAGGGGCGGATATCTCAAATGATCCACTCGCAATACAGCGTTTAAAGGAAGCAGCAGAACGTGCAAAGCACGAGCTTTCAACTGCAATGGAGACAGAAATTAATCTTCCGTACATTACTTCAGATGCATCAGGTCCAAAGCACTTTATGATGAAACTTACGCGTGCGAAGTTAGAGGATTTAGTTCGGGAATATATTGATCGATCAATTGCATTAGTAAAGGAAGCAGTCACCGCTCCAGCACCAAAAGGTGCAGGTCTAATGCTATCTGATATTGGCGAGGTGGTATTAGTTGGTGGACAAACAAGAATGCCCGCAATTGAGGAGGCGGTAAAGAAATTATTTAATAAAGAGCCACACAAAGGAATTAACCCTGATGAGGTTGTTGCAATTGGTGCAGCAGTTCAGGCTGGAATTCTTCAAGGAGATGTAAAAGATATTCTTTTGCTTGATGTGACTCCGCTTACACTTTCAATTGAGACATTGGGAAGTGTTGCAACTCCAATGATTCAAAAAAATACAACAATTCCAACCTCAAAGAGCCAAGTATTTTCAACGGCTGCGGACAATCAAACGTCAGTAGAAATTCATATTGGACAAGGTGAGCGTCCAATGATGGCAGACAACAAAACGCTTGCACGTTTTATTCTCGATGGTATTCCGCCATCTCCTCGAGGTGTTCCTCAGGTTGAAGTGACGTTTGACATTGATGCAAACGGAATATTGAATGTGTCAGCAAAAGACAAGGCGAGCGGAAAGACACAATCAGTTCGCATTGAGGCATCGACGGCACTTTCAAAAGATGAAATAGAACGGTTGAAACAGGAGGCGACAATGCATGCAGCAGAAGACGAAAAAAAGCGTGAAGTTATCGAAGCAAAGAATCATGCGGAAACACTCATTTATACCGCAGAGAAGTCATTAAAAGACGCAGGAGAAAAAGTTCCACAAGAACTTAAAGATTCAATTAACCTTAAAATTACAAATCTCAATGCAGTAAAAATGGGAGACGACAAAGAGATTATCATATCGAAGACGCAGGAACTCTCAGTGGAACTACAAAAGATCGGAGAAATCATGTATAAAGAGAATACGACAGGAGAAACTCCAAAAGAGCCAACTAATAATGATCAACCAAGCGCCGGAAATAATTAGTCAGTCAAAAATTGAAGAAACTGATTATAATGCACTCAAAATAATACTTCTTGGTGTTATTGGTGTGGCGGCAAGTATTTTTACTGTGTACGAATTTGATCAATTTCTTCTCACGTTCCAATACGCGTTTCTTTGGTTCGCCCTATCGGGGATGCTCGCGTTTCTTGTGATCAATATTTTACTTACATTTTTTGTAAAACACTTTACTATCACATTTGGAATTATTCTCACAGAAACATTTGCACCTATTTTATTTTTTGTATCCCAATTCTCAAAACCAAACATAGAGATATTATTTGTTGGATTTATTTTGTTTTTTGTATTTACTTTGTTTGGTCTTGGACGTGGGGTTCGTACGTTTCGTAATAGTATAAGGATGAAATTTTTTGAGATAACGAAAGTGGTTACACCAAAATTGGTGACGGGGATACTTATCCTTGCGAGCTTTTTATTCTATGGAGAATATTTTCTTTGGGGTTCTGCAAATGAAGCAATGACACGAACAGTTTTTAATGGAACGTTAAAAAGCACAGAGTCTGTTGTTCATTTATGGTATTCCGATGTTTCGAGTGAACAAACCGTGAATGATTTTTTTGGGTCAATAATTGCAGCACAATTAAAAAAAACTCCACAGATAACCATTGATGGAGTACCAGTAAATATCCGTGACGGATTAAAAGATCTTACGCCAGAAATGCAGAAAAAAGTTATGAGTACTCTTTCTGATGAATTGCGAAAAAAAGCTGAAGAAAAAGTTGGCGCATTAAATCCAGATGCAAAGGTTGGTGATGTTATATTCGAATATATTAAAGATTGGATTTCGACACTTTCATCAAGCATGAAATTGACATTAGGAGTTGGCGTAACGATACTTTTATTCTTTTCGATTAAAAGCCTGATGTTTCTTTTTTATTGGTTGATTAATGTTATTGCATTTCTTATATTCAAACTTCTTATTGTTGCAAACTTTGCAGTACCGGGATATGAAACTCGTACAAGAGAATTTGTTTTACTTCCATAAATTATAGGGGATAGGGTATAGTTGCTAGGGTATAGAAATAAAAAAATGTTTTATTTTGTATTCTAGTTTCTAAACCCTATACTCTAAAAACTATCCATATGTCTAAAGATTATTACAAAATATTAGGTGTCCAAAAAAGCGCTACCGAGGATGATATAAAGAAAGCGTTTCGCAAACTTGCACATCAGCACCACCCTGATAAAAAAACAGGGAATGAGGAAAAATTTAAAGAAATAAACGAAGCCTATCAGGTACTTTCAAGTAAAGAAAAACGCGCACAGTATGATCAGTTTGGTCAAACGTTCGATGGTGGAATGCCGAATGGAGGAGAAAATCCATTCTCTGGGTTTGGCGGATTTCAAAATGGAGGATTTAATGTGGATTTTGATGGAGGAGATATGAATGATATTTTTGAGGCGATGTTCGGAGGAAACCCATTTGGTGGCGGAAGATCTCGCACTTCAACAAATTCACGTGGTGCTGATCTTGAGTTTGTTGAAACTATAACTCTTGAAGAAGCGTTTTCTGGTGTCAAAAAAACAATCTACTTTGAGACTTATTCAAGATGTATAAAATGTTCTGGACAAGGATACGATGTTTCAAAGGGAACAAAGCAGTGTGGAATGTGCAATGGTCGAGGACAGGTGCGAGAAGAAAAACGAACAATACTTGGTACTATTGCATCGATGCGAGTTTGCGCATCGTGCAAAGGGAAGGGAGCAATTCCTAATGAGCCATGCAAGGAATGCAAGGGAACGGGAAGAGTAATGGGACGAAAAGAAGCATCGTTTGATATCCCGCGTGGAATCGAGGATGGACAAGTAATGAAGCTTGCAGGGCAAGGAGCAGCAGGAGAAGAAGGGAGAGGAAGTGGAGATTTATATGTAATCATACGAATAAAAAAACACAAAGAATTCGAACGAGAGAAAACTGATTTATATATAACAAAAGAAATTTCTCCCATCGACTTGTTATTAGGAAAAAAAATCTCATTAAAAGATATTGATGGATCGCTCTATAATACAGTGATTCCGGAAGGGTTTAATATAAAAGATTCGCTACGAGTACAAGGAAGGGGAATGCCCCGTCCTGGGATGTTTGGATCTTCGCGCGGTGATTGTTTTGTGACTCTCACATTTAAAACTCCAAGACATCTTTCAAGGAAAGCACGAGAATTACTTGAGAAGTTGGAGGGAGAATTATAATTGACATAATAACATTCTTCCTTTTTAATGTTACCATCATTAACATTTGGAGAAAGTATGTTGAAGTCGTGTCTTTCAATCGTTTTTATTTTAATCATTGCGCTATACCTTGGTGTCTATGTTTGTGCCGTCGGTGGGGTGGTCGTTTTTATTGACGCAGTAAAGGCAACCCCAACCTCTGGTTTGGGAATTCTCTGGGGAACAGTGAGATTTTTTCTTTCTGTCCCAGTTTTCTTCTTGGTATTTTTTGTTGCTGGATGGCTTGGACTTTGTAGTCCAAAAAAACGATAGATGTGAAAATGGTTGCTAATAGTTTTCACACATCAAAAAAGTTTTTTACCGCTAATCGAAATAGTTGTGGTAAAAAGAGGGAAAAAATTCGGAAATCAAAAATGAAGAAAAATATCGCAAAAAGTGCTATATTTGCAAAATTTAATATAACATCAGAAATTGATGCAATTATGCGTTTTTTAGAAAGATTTGAAGGTATGTTTTAATCCCCAAAATGGGGATTTTTATTTGACTTTTTACTGATTTGGACTATTATACTCCTATATCCGTAGACCGTAGGTCGAAGATCCTGAGGTAACACCGAAGGGTAAACGATAAATCCTACCTAGGAAAGACTAATATTCATTCTGAGTATGCGTCTACGGCATAAAGGTCGTAGCCGTTTTTGTATATACATGAAAACTAAAAGTCAAAAATTAACACAAATTGAGGAAGGGGCAGGAGTATTAAAAAATACTCAATCAGTAGTTCTTACTGATTTTACTGGTCTTTCCGCAAATGAAATGAACACACTTCGAAAGAATGTGTTTGGTTTGGGTGGATCATTGTTGGTGTTTAAAAAGCGTTTGCTTAAATATGTCTTTGAAAAAGAAGGAATGGAGTTTACTCCATCTGATTTTGCAGGACAGGCAGGCGTAGTGTTTTCTCCAAAAGATATGGTGGAAACTGCCGGAGTAGTATACAAGTTTTCGAAAGTACAAAATAAACTCAAAATTTTGGGTGGATTCAATGTGCTCGAGAAAAGTTTCATTACTGCAAAAGATACACAGGCAATTGGTCAGCTTCCTTCACGTGATGTACTCTTGGGTCAATTAGTATACATGTTGGGAACTCCAATCCGTTCATTTATGGTGGTATTAAACGAAAAAGCAAAAAAGTCGTAACTTTAATTTTCAAATTTAAAGTTTAAAATAAAAATAACAATATGGAAAAATTTAACAAAATTATTGAAGAGGTTGAAAAGCTTACTGTGCTTGAGCTTTCGGAATTGGTAAAAGCACTTGAAGAGAAGTTTGGTGTTTCAGCAGCAGCGATGGCAGTAGCAGGACCTGCAGCAGTAGCGGAAGAGAAGACATCTTGGGATGTGGTTCTCGTAAGCGGCGGCGAGCAGAAAATTAATGTTATCAAGATCATCAAAGAGGCAACCGGACTTGGTCTCAAAGAGGCAAAGGATTTGGTTGAAGGAGCTCCAAAGGAGGTAAAGAAAGGAATGAAGAAGGAAGAGGCAGAAGAGCTCAAGAAAACTCTTGAAACTGCAGGTGCAGTTGTGGAACTTAAATAATAGTCACTAGTGATTAGGGTTTAGCCTGCCTGCCGGTAGGCAGGGGTCTAGAATAACCCCGCCAGTTTATGGACTAGCGGGGTTTGAAATTGAGAGATTCGGATGATAGTATAAACAAGTTCTAGGGCAATTAGCTCAGCTGGTTAGAGCGTTGCATTTTCATCCGTTACAAATTTGTAATGCACCCTTGGCTCAGTGGTAGAGCGCTTCGTTCACATCGAAGAGGTCGTAGGTTCGATCCCTACAGGGTGCACAGAATGAAATTTTAATGGGGCGGGTTGCAAGGGTCATTGGTTCGGTTTCCAGTATTTATCTACATATGAAATCTATTTGTATATTTGGTGATAGTGTCTCATGGGGTGCGTGGGATTTAGAAAAAGGGGGATGGGTGTCTCGCTTGTGGTTTGATGTTGCGGGACGCGATGAAGATAAATATGTTGAGATATATAATTGCAGTATTTCTGGTGGAACATCAGAAACAATTCTTAAACGATTTGAAAATGAAGCAAAAATAAGAAGTGCCGACACACTTATTTTTCAAACAGGGGGGAATGATGCTTCATACGAAGGAGAAAAGTTTTTAGTTGATCTTGAAGCATTTAAGGGAAATATTGAAGAGATAATTAAGAGAGCAAAGAAGATTACACCAAATATTGTTTTTACTGATTTAAGAAATTGTGACGAGACAAAAACAATGCCTGTTTCTTGGGCTGATGTTTTTTATACCAATGAAAATATCAAACGATACTTAAAGATAATGCGTGAAGTATGTGAAGAAAATAATGTTTTCTTTCTAGAACTTGATCTCTTAACTGCGGAGGATTTTGAGGATGGATTACACCCAAACGCACGTGGACATGAAAAGATTTTTATGCAGATTAAAAATTTTCTTCTAAATTATGGATGGATCTAGTTAGACCCCACTTCCCAAGGTATAAAACATCAAAATGGCGGCGAGTGCCATAAGAATAAACGTGAGCCAGATGAAAATTTTAGAGAGAATGCCGCTCGTATATTCTCCCATTATTTTTTTGTTCTGAGCGATGCGGGCGATAATAAAGATGAGAGGAACTGCTGCAACGCCATTAAATACCGCAGTAAAGACCAGTGCTTTCATTGGATCAATTCCAATAAAGTTAATCATCAATCCAACCAGTGTTGCAACAGTGATCACACCGTAGAACCCATGTGCTCGCTTAAATTTGCGATTTAATCCCTCTTTCCAATTGAATGCTTCAGACACCGCATATGATGCTGAGGCAGAGAGAATAGGAATTCCCAAGAAACCAAGACCTAAAATGCCAACCGAGAATATTAATTTTGCAAGAAACCCTGCATTTGGAAATGTATTTACTAGTGGCTCTAATGCTTTTGCTGCATCCGCTGCGGTTCGTATGTCGTGAATCCCGTTTGTAAAAAGCACTGTTCCCGCTACTACGATAATGCACCACGTAGCGAGATTTGAAGAAAACATTCCCACAATCGTGTCCATTCGAATCGTCTTCATGAACTTTTGCGTCATCATTGGTCTTCCATTTTTTATTAGATGATTTGCTTGTTCTTCTTCAACTTCTTCTGATGCTTGCCAGAAAAACATATATGGAGAGATTGTTGTTCCCAATACCCCTGTAATAATAAATAAGAATCCAAAGCTTAATTCAAAATTTGGGACAAATGTTGCGTAAATAACTTCGTTCCAAGGAAGACGAATTAAAAATATAGTGAGTGGATATGCAAGAAGTGAAAGTGTCGCCCATTTTAAAATTTTTGCATAATTTTTGTACGATACAAAAATCTCAAGTATTAAAATGATTGCAGAAAATAATAGTACCAACACGCCAAAAGGAAGGGGAATGATAAGCTGTGCTGCCGCGCCCATTGCGCCAAGATCTGCCCCAATGTTTATCGTGTTGGCGACAAGCACTAAAAATATTACTGAATAGAGCACCCATTTTTTGTAGTGTCCTTTTATCACCGCGGCGATTCCTTTTCCTTGCGTTGCACCTATACGTGCGCATGCTTCTTGAACAGAGATCATAAATGGAAGCATAAAAAGAGCAGTCCATAATTGACCGTATCCGAATTGTGCTCCCGTTTGCGAGTAGGTTGCGATTCCTGATGGATCGTCATCTGCTGCGCCAGTGATTACTCCGGGACCTGCTGATTTAACGAATTTCCGTACTCCTTTAAACATATAAGTGCATTATATATGCACAAGTTCAAAGTTCAAAGCGCAAAAATCAAAAATAAAGTTCAAAAATAAAAAGCTAATTCGTTTTAACTTTCATTTTTGCACCTTGAGTTTTGAGCTTTAAATTTTTAGGTGGGGAATTATCCCAGTGAGATAGAAATTTCATTTCATCTCACGGGATTGATTTTGATAAATCAAAACCAAGAATTACACAACTGTTGATAACTATAGTGGCAAATTCCCCTTGTTTTATAAGGGGAATTTCATCATATAAGACAATGGAAGGTTGGTATATCAAAGAGGGGGATCGTGGTATACTCATATATGTAAGTGGGGAATTGTGGATAAAAGTGTGGATAAGGTCGAAATCTGGGGATAACTAATGAAATAAACGCAAAAATGCTTCTTGGAGAATTTAAACATACTATCGACGAAAAAGGACGCGTTGCGGTTCCCGCGAAGTTCCGGCATGCGTTTCAAGGAGGGGCTATTATTACCCGAGGTCTCGATCACTGCCTTTTTATCTTTAGTCTTAGTGAGTGGGAGAATCTTGCAAAAAAAATCAATGATCTCCCGCTTGCGCAGGCTAATTCTCGTGCGTTCTCTCGTTTAATGCTTGCGGGCGCAATGGATGTAAAAGTTGACATACAAGGAAGAATTCTTGTTCCTGATTATTTACGTGAATATGCAGGTATAAAGAAACAGGTAATTGTTGCGGGAGTATACAATCGAGCAGAAATTTGGGATGAAACAGTGTGGAATGAATATAAATCACGTACCGAATCAGCATCTGATGAAATAGCCGAGAAGTTGGGGGAATTAGGAATCTGAAGCAGTTAAAAACTCAAAATGCAAAGGTCAAAATTGAAAGTTAAAAGTAATAAACTAGATAGCAAAAAAATATTTCGTTACCTCGTTTTGAATTTTACTTTTGATCTTTGAGATTTTATTTTTGAATTATGAGTAAGCATATTCCAGTTCTTTTACGAGAAGCAATAGAAGATCTTAATCCACAACAAGGAGAATTTTTTATTGATGGAACATTGGGTGGAGGGGGACACACGTTAGCGATCGCAGAACGAATTGGGAGTTTAGGAAAGATGCTTTGTATTGATTGGGATCAGAATGCGGTACTGAATTTTAAAAAACAAGAAGGAAGAGATGTTCCTGAAATAATAGTTAAGAATGCAAATTATCGAGATATTCCAGAAATTCTTAAAGATCAGCGCCTTCCAAAAGCAGATGGAATGATTCTTGATCTTGGGTTCTCATCTGATCAAGTTGAAGACGCGGAACGAGGATTTAGTTTCTTGCACGATGGTCCACTTGATATGCGATATAGCGGTGAGTACGAAAGTGCAGCAGATATCGTCAATCAATACCGAGAGCATGAATTGGAGACAATGTTTCGTGCATTCGGCGGGGAACGATATGCGGGACGGATTGCAAAGGCAATTTGTGAGATGCGGAAGAGGAAAAAGTTTGAGACTACTAAGGAACTTGAAGATGTTATTTTCCATGCAGTGCCGTTGCTTTCGAGGAAGGGAAAAATTCATCCAGCAACGCGAGTATTTCAGGCGCTTCGCATCGCGGTAAATCATGAGCTTGAAAATGTTGCCTTGATACTTAGAACAATTCCGGAATGCGTGAAGTCGGGGGGGAGAATTACAATTATTACTTTTCATTCGCTTGAAGACAAAATAGTAAAAGAAGGATTCAAGACTCTTGTAAACAACGGAAAAGCAGAGTTCATACATAAAAAACCAATTTCACCACAAAGAAATGAAATAAAAAGTAATCCTCGCAGTCGTTCAGCAAAAATTCGTTCAATCAAAATACTCTAATTTAAAAGAATAAAAAATTATTTTATAAATTAAAACCTAATAAACTATGACAATCATTCGTCCAAATAAATTATCTTCAATAAAATATTTTCTCTATTCCCTTTTTGGTGTATTATTAATTTGTGGTGGTTTTTATATTTCTGAATACACTGCACTTGCTGAGACAAGGCATTCAATTGATACATTACGAGGGTCTATTGGAAAACTTCAAGGAGAAAATGCGGATTTGAAAAATGAATTATATACAATGATCGATCCTGCTCGACTTGAAGAGGTCGGAGTGAGTTCGGGATTGCAAAAAGAGTCACGTCCACAATATGTGACGACAAGTCAATAATTTGATTGAAGAGAAGTGCGCATAATCCCGTTTCCTAATGACTTTTTCAGAATGAAAAAACGAACATATTTACCGCAAAGAGTCACAATACGGATAAAACTTTTTCAAACGGGATGAAAATTCGATTTTATATAATTACAGGATTTTTTACTTTGCTCTTTATCGCTCTCGGTATGAATTTGTATAAACTTCAAATCGAGAAGGGTAAAGATTTTACAAGCAAAATTGAGGCACAAAATGCTTATCGCGAAGAACTAAACCTCCGAAGAGGGAGTATTTTATTTTCCAATCGTTCGGGAGAAGAGATTCAAGTAGCGCTTAACAAAGACTTTCCAATCGTTTATGCGGTGCCAAAAGAAATAGAAGATCCAAAGGAAACTGCTCGCGCGGTTGCTGCATTATTTTCACTTGACGAAAAGAAACTTGAGAAAGATCTTTCTAATAAAAATAGTTTGTTTAAACTTTTGAAAAATAAAGTTGATGCTTCAGCGCTTGTTACTATTCGATCACTAAATATAAAAGGAATTTATACTAATACAAAGCAATATCGATATTATCCATTCACTGAACTTGCAAGTTCACTTATCGGATTTGTTGGAGTTAATGAAGACGAGAACGAACCAGTTGGATTATATGGAATTGAGAAAATGTACAACGAAATGCTCTCGCAAGGTGACTCAGTCGCATTTACTATTGATAGAGAAATACAGGCTAAGGCAGAACAGACACTTGGAGAGCTCTTAGTCGCGCACGATGGAAGCGGAGGAACGATTATAGTGCAAGAGCCAACGACCGGGAAGATATTAGCACTTGCAAACAAACCAAGTTTTGATCCAAATAACTATACGGATGCATCTACGCAGGACTATATGAATACTGCAGTGCAGTATGTATATGAGCCAGGTTCAGTATTTAAGCCGTTTACAATGTCTATTGGAATTGATTCTGGGGCAATTACGCCAGAAACCACTTATAATGACACGGGTAGTGTGACGTTGAATGGAAGGACAATTCGAAATTGGGATTTGAAAGCTCATGGAAGAGTTACAATGACAAATGCAATTGAACTTTCAATAAATACTGCAACTGTGTTTGCTGAGCAAAAGACAGGACATAAAACATTCTACGAGTATTTAAAAAAATATGGATTTGGAGAATTAAGTGGAATCGATCTTCCTGATGAAGTACGAGGAAGTGTGCGAAACCTTGAACGAAAAGAAGTGCGTGAAATTGATTTTGCAACTACTGCGTATGGACAGGGAGTTTCAGTTACTCCCATTCAACTTATTACCGCATTTTCTGCAATTGCGAATGGTGGTGTGTTGATGCAGCCATATGTGCGTGCAAATAAAACTCCATACATAGTTCGTCGCGTAATAAAAAAAGAAACTGCAGATAAGGTTCGAATGATGATGGAGTCGGCGGTTGATAAAGCAAAAATTGCAGCAATTCCAAATTATCACATAGCAGGGAAGACTGGCACCGCATTTATTCCCGATTTCAAACGGGGGGGATATTCTGAAGATCTTATTCATACGTTTGTTGGTTTTGCCCCCGCATCGAATCCAAAATTTATTATTTTAATAAAACTTGATAAACCAAATAAAGAACTTGCTGGGCTTACTGTTGTTCCTGTATTTAAAACATTCGCGCAATTTATTTTAAATTATTATAATGTTCCACCTGACAGAATTACCGACACAATAAAAACACAATGAATTTCGTTAGAAAACAAACAAATATTGGTGAGTTCCTAATAATATTTTTATTTAACTTATTACCATCTATGTCGAACAAGCAAAATTGTCATAGTTTCTAACGGGATGAAGAAATTTATAATTTCCATACTTCAAAGTATTCTAAAATATATCGCGCGCGCGATAATTGCCAAATATAATCCAATGATTATTGGAATTACTGGAAGTGTTGGGAAAACTTCTTCAAAAGAAGCAATACAAAATATTGTTGCGCGCGAGCGAATGGTACGGGCCCCATCAAAGAATTTTAATAATGAACTTGGACTTCCTCTTGCTATTATTGGCAATTTTAAATCAATTGGAGGAGTTTTATTTTGGATTTCTGTGTTAGGAAAAGGAATATATTCTGTTATTGTAAAAGACAAACATTATCCAGAAGTTTTAATACTTGAGTATGGAATTGATCGTCCGGGAGATATGAAGAAGTTACTCGATATTGCCCGTCCTCATGTTGGAGTGTTTACCGCAATGGGAAAAGTACCGGTACATGTTGAATATTTTACTGGTCCCGATCAAGTCGCAAAAGAAAAGGCGAAATTAATTGCGCAACTTCCTGCTACTGGATTTGCAATTTTAAATGCAGATGATCCATTGGTGATGCACGCAAAGAGCGATACTCGTGCACAAATAATAACATTTGGAACGAGTGAGCATGCTGATGTGCGAGTTAGTAATTTTGCAAATCATTTTGATGGGCACAGCACCGGGATTTCGATGAAACTTACCTATGGGGGAAGTTTTGTTCCTGTTCGCATTGATGGAGCATTGGGAGAATCACAAGCGTTTACGTCCGCGATCGCTTGTTCGGTTGGATTGGTATTTGGAATGAATCTTGTTTCGATTGCTGATGTGCTTTCGAAGTATGAAGCACCCGCGGGGAGATTACGATGTATACAAGGAATTCGTGAATCAATGATTATTGATGATACCTATAATGCAGCTCCGAAGGCGATGGAAAACGCAATTGATACACTTGCATCACTTCCTGCACGGAGACGAATTGCTGTGCTCGGTGACATGTTAGAGCTTGGGAAATATACTCTTGAAGTACATGAGGAAATTGGAAAAAGGGTTAAAAAGAAAGGGATTGATGTATTAGTGACTATTGGGCTTCGTGGAAAATTGATTGCGGAAGCAGCGCAAAGCGCCGGAATGTTGCCAAAGTCAATATTTATTACCGACACGATTGATGAAGTTGTCCATTTTCTTGAGACAAAAATTCAGAAGGGTGATTTATTATTAATAAAAGGATCACAAGGTGTTCGAATGGAGAGAATTGTAAAAAGAATTATGGCTGAACCAGAGCACGCAAGTACGCGTCTCGTGCGCCAAAATCTCGAGTGGATTGCAAAAAAAGGAATGTATGATGAGGGGGAGTAAGTAATACGCTCATCTCATCTATTCTTTCAAACTGTCTCCGGGGCGACGCCCAAGTCCTAGTCCTCAAGAATATATGAGATAAGCGCATTTTGATGTTGGGGGTGTTTAGAAAGATTTGAGAAAATACGAATAATCAAAATTATTTGCAAATAAAGCGAAAATGACGCATAAATAATGCAGTCTGGTCCCATAGTCTAACGGTTAGGACATCGCCCTCTCACGGCGGAGATAGGAGTTCGATTCTCCTTGGGACTACGAATATCCGCCTTACGGCGGAATTTTTAATTTTTAATTTCCAATTTTTAAATAAACTGGAGAAGAGGGAGAGATTCTCTCCGCCAGAGGCGGACAGGCCCTCCTGTCGGTAGGCAGGTTTCCTTTTTTAAATAAGTTAGATAATCGGACAAGAAATGAGTCAAAAAAATATCTAAGTTTTGCTCATTTATTGTAATAGTGTTTTAATTAGTTAACTAAAGAAATGTTAACAGATTTAATCACGTACATAACTCCACTTATTCAGCATTATGGTGCGTGGGGGGTTTTTGTTATCTCAATTGTTGAAGAAGTTATTGCTCCAATTCCTTCTTCGTTTGCACTTCTTGGCGCTGGTTTTTTTCTTCTTCCAGCATATGACTCGTTTTCTAGTGTTCTCTTTCAATCGATTTTTAAAGTGGTGATTCCTGGTGGTCTTGGGCTAGCGATTGGTTCCATGTTTATATATGCACTTGTCTATTTAGAGGGCGAACCAATTATTCGAAAATATGGAAAGTGGTTTGGTGTTCATTGGAGTGATATTGAAAAAATAGACAGCAAGATGAAAAAAGGAAAGGCGGAGGAATGGATATTATTTGCTCTGCGTGCATTACCTATTGTTCCTAACATTGCAATATCTGCAATGTGTGGACTTATAAAATATCCAGTAAAGCGATATTTTCTTATTACATTTTTAGGAAGTGCTCTGCGTGCATTTTTAATGGGGATTTTAGGATGGTCACTCGGAGAGGCGTACGTTATTTATGCAAAACAAATTGAAGAATTTGGAGGGTATGTTTTATACGGATTTATTGGAATATTTGTAATTTGGATTTTGTACTTTTTTATTCAAAAACTTAGCAAAAAACATAAGAAAAATGATGGATAAAACTCAATTATCTGTTCAATAAATGCACTATTATTTGTACGTCGTTTGTGATATAATTGATGAAAAGAAGGACGCAGAAAAAGGCGTTTTTTCTTTGGAAAATTAACGATTTTTATGATCCCCTTAGAGGCGATTTATGAATAATTGACGTTTATTCTCAAAGTCAATTCTATTCGAGATATACAAAAAAATTACAACGGAAATGGTTATGTATAATGTCTACTATCAAATCAATACACGAGTCGCAAATAATACAGAAAATGGCTGTGATTTTATTCACATAGTCATTTCTTGTCTTTAAACAGGATGGCAGAAAAAGCAAAAAAACAATCATCATATAGTGCGAAAGATATACAAGTACTTGAGGGACTAGAGCCAGTACGGAAACGTCCTGGAATGTATATTGGTACCACGGGACCAGAGGGATTACACCATCTTGTATGGGAAATTGTAAATAACTCAATAGACGAGGCGATGGCGGGATATGCAAAAACTATACGACTAGAACTTCTAAAAGATGGAGGAGTACGAGTAGAGGATGATGGTCGTGGAATTCCAGTTGATCTTCACCAAAAAACAAAAAAATCTGCACTTGAAACTGCACTTTGCACACTTCATGCAGGAGGAAAATTTGATGGAGAATCGTATAAAGTTTCGGGAGGACTCCATGGAGTTGGAGTTTCAGTAGTTAATGCACTTTCGACTTATATGAAGGCGGAAGTTAATAAAGATGGAGGAGTATATGTGCAAGAATATAAACGCGGTGCTCCACAATATAATGTAAAGAAAGTTGGAAATACAAAGAAAACAGGAACAATAATTACCTTCTATCCTGATCCTGAAATTTTTCCGAAAACAGATTTTGATTTAAAGAAAATTTTAGATTATTTACGCAATCAGGCATATCTCACAAAAAGCGTAAGAATAGATACAACGGATTATCGTGGAGAAGCTCCGTCATATTATAGTTTTTATTTTGAAGGTGGACTTTTGTCCTTGCTCGATTATTTATTAGGAAACAGAGATTCATTACACTCAAATCCTTTTTATGCACAAAAAGAAATTGACGGAATTGATGTTGAAGTTGCGTTTACTTATACCGATGATGTAGAACCCGAAGAACTAAGTTTCGCGAACAATATTTTCACTCCTGATGGTGGAACTCATCTTACTGGATTTCGTGCTGCGCTCACTCGAACGCTCAACGATTATGCACGTCGAGAAGGATACCTTAAGGAATCTGAAGAAAACCTTACTGGAGATGACGTTCGAGAAGGAATTGTTGCAGCAGTTTCAGTTAAAATTAGAGAACCACAATTTGAAGGACAAACAAAAGCACGACTTGGAAATACTGAGGCACGCGCGGCAGTTGAAACTGCAGTTGCGGAATCGTTGAAAGAATTTTTGGAGCGATATAGTACAGATGCACGAAAAATATTAGAGAAAAATCTTCTTGCAGCAAAAGCACGAAAAGCAGCAAAAGCAGCAAAGGATACAGTGCTTCGCAAGGGAGCGTTTGAAGGACTTACATTACCAGGAAAACTTGCAGATTGCAGTTCGCGAAAAGCAGAAGATTCGGAACTATTTATTGTTGAGGGAGATTCAGCTGGCGGTTCATGCAAACAAGGACGAGATCGAAGAATTCAAGCGGTGCTTCCATTAAAAGGAAAGATTTTGAACGTAGAGAAGGCACGTATTGATAAGATGTTATTAAATAAAGAAATTCGTTCGCTTGTTGTAGCACTTGGAACGGCGATTTCTGACCAATTTGATATTACAAAATTGCGATATCATAAAATAATACTTATGACTGATGCTGATGTTGACGGGGCGCATATTCGCACATTATTGCTCACATTATTTTATCGTTATTTTCCCAAAATTGTTGAGGGTGGTTTTCTATATATTGCACAACCACCATTGTATCGAGTACAAAAAGGAAAAGAATTTCACTATGCATTTGCCGAAAAAGAACGTGATTTTTTTACAAAACAATTGGGAGGGGATGGAGTGACAACTCAGCGATACAAGGGTTTAGGAGAAATGAATCCTTCACAATTGTGGGAGACAACACTTGATCCAGCAAATAGAATATTGAAACAAGTTAATATTTCTGATGCGGTCGAAGCGGATAAAATGTTTGATATTCTTATGGGGGAAGCAGTGGAACCACGAAAGAATTTTATTCAAGCACACGCAGCGAGTGTGAGAGATCTCGACATTTAATGAGTTTGTTGGTACTATAATATAATAATAAATATTATGGGAGAAAAAATTCGTACATTTTTGCAGGAAACTCGTCAGGAATTGAAACGGGTAAACTGGCCATCAAAACAGGAAACGACTCGATATACCGTGTTTGTTATTGTGTTTTCTGCTTGTTTTGCCATTTTTCTTGGGATTCTTGATTTTGGATTTGTACGCGTCCTAGAGCGTGTAGTGATTAGTTAATTACAAAAAATACTATGGCTGAACGAAAACAAAAAGAAAAGGCGACACTCTCACGAGAACGTCATTGGTATGCGATTCATACTTATTCAGGATACGAAGATGCGGTAGTGCGTTATTTAAAGCAGCGCATCGATTCGATGTTTATGTCGGATAAGATTTTTAGTGTCATTGTTCCGAAGGAAGTAAAAATAAAAGTAAAAGGGGGAAAGAGGTATACACACGAAGAAAAAATTTATCCTGGATATGTGCTTGTTGATATGATTCTTGATCATGATTCGTGGTCAGTGGTGAGGAACACCCCAAGGGTTACGGGATTTATTGGAGCTGACACTACCACGCCAACACCACTTTCTGATGCGGAAGTAAAAGAATTGCTTTCAAAAATGGAAGGAGGAGATGAGCACACAAAATTCACCGTTGATTTGAAAGTCGATGACATAGTGAAAATCACCGATGGGCCATTTAAAGAACAGGAGGGAAAGATTGCAGAAATTGATGAAGAACATGGAAAAGTAAAAGTGCTTGTTCCTATTTTTGGACGAGACACACTTTTAGAACTAGATTCTCTTCAGGTCAGAAAAATTTAATTTTTTTGAATTTATCTATTGACGATAAGGGCAAACAAAGGTAAGCTAACACTCGAGTTACATTATTATGGGAAAACCGATAAAAACAGTATTAAAACTTCAAATTGCAGCAGGAAAGGCAAATCCGGCGCCACCAATTGGTCCAGCGCTTGGTCAGCACGGAGTAAATATTGCACAGTTTTGTCAGCAATTTAATGCTGCGACGCAAGAATTTACTGGAGATATTATCCCTGCAGAAATTACTATTTTTGAAGATCGAACATTTGAATTTAAGTTAAAAACCTCGCCATCTTCAGCACTTCTTCGAAAGTTTGCTGGCGTAGAAAAAGGATCAGCAACACCACACACGAAAAAAGTTGGAAAGATTACAAAGGTTCAACTTCGTGAGATTGCAGAAAAAAAGATGGAAGATTTAAACGCACACGATGTAGAGGCAGCAATGAAAATTGTTGAAGGTAGCGCACGGAACATGGGAATTGAAATAATAGATTAAAAAAGAACCCGAAAGGGTTCTTTTTCTCTATTTCAATCCCTATGTTCCGCAAGAAAGGGGTCGGGAAAACATTTGGTTTCCCGCGTAGGAAATTATTCAAAACCGAGGGTTTTGAAGGAGTGAATTCGCTTTGTGAATGAACGACGAATAATGGGAATAGAAATTATTGACTAAGAAACCCGAAAGGGTTTTTTAATTTTCCCATTTAATTTCATTGAATAGATATTGAGAAAATCCATTGTACTCATTGCATATTTTTTTGAGTAGTATAAAATGCAATTATTCATTAACATTTTTAAAAAGAGGTTTTTATGTCTAGCCTGATGACAAAAGATTTTGTGTTCAAGGTTTTAGACTTAAACACAAAAATAGAGGAACATCTAAAAAAAATACAAAAAGAATGTTTCCATGAAATTATTTTCGGAAAACATCATTGCGATAATACGGATGAGAATTTTGACTATTATATATGTCCAAGCTGTGGAAGACGAGATACTTCTTTTGGAATTGGAGGATGGGATCCAAACATTGAAAATATTAAATGGATTTCAAGTGTAATCTTTGACTCCATTTTTCAGGAAAAAGAAGTTGTTCTGTTGTCCAAAAATACAATTAATAAAATTATTACAAACAAATTGGAGAAAATATGAAAAAAGGAATTTATATTTTAGTTGAAGGTCCTTCGGGATCTGGAAAGTCTTCTCAGGCAAAAAATATATTTAATTTTCTTTTACAAAAGAAGATCCCCTCACTATTGAATTCACAACCAACAAAAAAGAATCCGTTTGGGTTAGTTGTCCGTGAGTTAATCGAAAGGAGAAATTCATCCGAGGAATTGCTTTTGTCCTTCGAAAAGAAAATTGATGAGCTGTGGAGAATTCTAAAAGATCGATTGCATTCAGTAGAGGATTTAATTCTTGTGGAGAGATTCATTGGAAACCTGATATATTCTTTTATATTGATGCGTCTGCCAAAACATGTGTGAAGCACCTTCAAGGTTCTGTACTCGATATATATGAAAAAGAAGAGAGCTTGGAAAGGATTATTGATCAATATGAAATGATAGTCTCTTTTTTTAAAGAAAATCCAGAAATTGGGTATGGTAACATATTTTGCATAAATGGAGAACAAAAAGAAAAAGAGGTTTTGAAAGACGTCCTCGATGTTCTTAAATTCTTTGATGTTATTTAATGTAGCCCCGCATTGTGCGGGTTTTTTTTGACTTTTGGCGATTTAATTTCAATAATAAAGCTATATCTCTCATGTTTTACTTTTGCACTTTGAGATTTAACTTTTGAATTTTACTATGTATATTCCGACTATTGGACTTGAAATTCATATGATTGTGAAGACCAAAACAAAAATGTTTTGTGCTTGTCCTAATTCGTTTGAAGATGGAAATCCTAATACCAATGTATGTCCAATATGTCTTGGACATCCTGGAACGCTTCCTGTGGCGAATGAGGAGGCAGTACGTGCTGCAGTAAAACTTGGGCTAGCACTTAATGGAATCATTGCGACAAAATCACATTTTGATAGAAAGAGTTATTTTTATCCAGATTTACCAAAAGGATATCAAATTTCACAATATGATGAACCATTTGTCTCAAAAGGAATGTTGAATGGAATTCGTATTACTCGCGTACACCTTGAGGAAGACGCGGGAAGATTACTTCATGATATTGCAGGGAAAAAAGGCAATGCGACGTATGTTGACTACAACCGGGCAGGATCACCACTTTTGGAACTCGTTACTGAACCTGATGTAAAAAATGCAGAGGAGGCGGTTTCCTTTGCAAAAGAATTACAACGAATTGTGCGATATCTTGGTATTTCTGACGCAGATATGGAGAAGGGACAGATGCGTGTTGAGGCAAACATCTCTATTAGTAAAAAAACAGGAGAACTTGGAACAAAAGTGGAAGTGAAAAATATAAATTCATTTCGTGCGGTCCACGATGCAATTGAATTTGAACTTGTTCGACAAGAAGAAGTTTTGGAATTGGGAGAAAAAATTATTCAAGAAACACGAGGATGGAATGATGTAAAAAAAATAACCGAAAGTCAGCGCTCAAAAGAATCCGCGCATGATTATCGATATTTTCCAGAACCAGACCTTGCACCTATTGATTTGTCATCCTGGAATATTGAGGAAATGAGAAGAGAGCTTCCCGAACTTCCCGAAGCAAAGCGGATTCGTTTTATCAAACAGTATGGTATTTCGCGTGAACTTGCAGAGGCGTTGATTGAACAAAAAACATGGGCGGATTATTTTGAAAATTCCGCGTCAGAACTTCGGACTGAAGAAAAAGTAGCAAATATCTCATTGCTTGCGAATTATCTTACAAGCGATCTTAAGGGAATATTAAATATGAAGGGGGCAGATATTACTGATGTTAAAATTACACCAGAAAACTTTGCCGATCTTGTTCGTTTAGTTGATGAAGGGAAACTTTCAAGTCGACTTGCGAAAGATATGTTGGTGAAGATGTTTGAGACGGGGGAGGATCCAGAGGTGCTAATGAAAGAGGGAGGGATTCGTGTGATTGGAGGGGAGGACGAATTGATTCCGATTGTACAAGAAATTCTTAATAAAAATCCAAAAGCGATTGAGGACTATAAAAACGGAAAGATGAATTCAATCCAGTTTTTAGTTGGACAAGGGATGGGACGTACGAAGGGGCAGGCGAGTCCGGATGTACTGAGGGCTCTATTTGAGAAGAAGCTCAGTGAAATATAATTTTTTCAGTATATTGCTTTTGTGGTATGAGCTTAAAAGTCAAAGTGTAAAGCGCAAACCTGCCTGCCGGCAGGAATGGAACGCAAAGCTCTTAAGGTTTTTAACTTTTGAGTTTCAATTTTGATTTTTGCGTTTTAAGTTTTGCACTTCGTATAGTTCTTCTATACTTCGTATCCAATGAATGGCTTTGTTTCGTTTAAACCATGTATTTTGACGTTTTGAATAATTAACAATTTCCTTTTCGAGCTGAACAATCATTTCCTCCTTTGTAATTAGTTTTCTTATGTATCGCGAGACATATCGATATTCCAATCCAAAGTCATCCAGTTTTTTCCAAGAAACTGGTTTTCCTTTTTTTCCATCATGGAGATTTTCTATTTCTTTTATCATTCCCATTTTGATTCTGGAAAGAAGGCGAGCGTGGATTCGTTTTTTTAGAATATCCTCATCTTTCAAAATTCCAATCCACACAGTTTTATAAGGAAGTGGATTATATTGTTTTTTTGGAACGCGTCCCAAGTGTGTAGCAATTTCAATTGCGCGTATAAGCCTTCGTGGATTATACGCATCAATGGTAGATGCACGTTCTGGATCTTTCTTTTTCAATAATACAAAAAGTTCTTTTGCAGTTTTGTTTTCCAAAGATTTCCTCAGTTTTTTGTCCGGTTTTACCTCAGGAATTATGAGCCCCTCAACAAGTGCCTCAATATAGTGGCCAGTGCCCCCGCAGATAATGGGTGTTTTGTTTCGTTTAATTATCTCCTCAATTGTTTTTCGTCCCATTTTTTTGTAACGAGACACAGAAAACGTGTTCCAAGGATTTACAATATCAATAAGATGGTGGGGAATGCCACCCATTTCTTTTTTTGTTATTTTTCCAGTTCCTAAATTCATTCCGCGATATACCTGTCGAGAGTCGGCAGATATAATTTCACCATTAATTTTTTTTGCAATGGTAACCGCAAGATTGCTTTTTCCACTTGCAGTTGGACCAACTATTATAATAATCTTTGATTCTTTGTTTTCCTCATTCATTCATGTGTATGGTAACAGGAAGTGTTATGTGCGTACAACCTCCTCTTTATAAAAAAGTTTTATAAGAATATACAAATATTTGCTAAAAACAGACTTTAGAGATTTAGTCTGTTTTTAGCAAATATTTGTGAAGTGTGGTTAGTAATTGAAAAACCCCGCTAGTCCATGGACTAGCGGGATTGATTTTTGTCTCAATAGGATTTTATCTTCGTTCCTTAATTTCTTTTCTTACTTTTTCAATAAATTGTTTTGCTGGAACCGTTTCTGTTTCCTTTTGGTGGCGCGTACGCACATTTACTGAATTTGATTCGATTTCCTTGTCTCCAACAATGAGCGTATAGGGAATCTTTGCCATTTCGGAGTTTCTAATGCGTTTTCCAAGTGTTTCTGATGCATCATCCACTTCAACTCGAATTCCATTTGATTTCAATTCTTTCGCCACAATCCGTGCGTACTCTGCATGACGTTCACTCACAGGAAGTATACGAACCTGTTTTGGCGAGAGCCATACTGGAAAGTCTCCTGCGAAGTGTTCAATCAAGAATGCCATAAAACGTTCGTGTGTAGAAAGTGGTGCGCGATGAATAACAAATACCTCGTTATTATCTTTTCCTGTTGAATCTTTATAAGTAAGCCCAAACCGTTTTTTTGCTACAAAATCTAATTGAATGGTGGACATAGTTTCCTCCCTTCCAATAACTGAGGTAATTTGTACGTCTACTTTTGGTCCATAAAACGCTGCTTCATTTGCTGCTTCAGTAAATGGAACCCTCAGTTCTTTTAAGATTTTTCGTAGAATATCTTCGGTAAATTTCCAATTTTTTGGTTCGTTAAAATATTTCTCTTTATTTTTTGGATCCCATTTTGAAAGTCTAAAGCGATAGTCTTTTATTCCAAACAACTCAAAGTAAAAGAGGTTTAAATTGAGTACTTTTCTAAACTCTTCTTCGATCTGATCTTTTGTGCAATAAATATGTGCATCATTCATTTGAAGCGATCGAACGCGGAGAAGTCCAGCAAGTGTGCCAGAAAGTTCATTGCGGTAACACGTTCCGTACTCTGCAAGGCGCAAAGGAAGATCCTTATAACTTTTTGGTTCTGCTTTATAGATAATATGGTGGTGCGGACAGTTCATCGCCTTTAGATAGTATGTACCATCATCCATAACCATTTTTGGATACATGCTGTCTTCATAATAAGGAAGATGTCCAGAGGTTAAATATAATTCTTGTTTTGCAAGATGGGGAGTTGAAACTCGCTTATAGTCATATTGTTCTTCCATTTCAATGGCAAGTTTTTCAATCTCATTTTTCATAATTGTTCCGTTTGGAAGCCACAATGCAAGTCCTTTTCCAACCATGTCGTCAAAATGGAAGATTCCCATTTCTTTTCCTATCTTTCGGTGGTCGCGTCGCTTTGCTTCTTCTTGTAGTAAGAGATATGCATCAAGTTCTTTCTTTGATTCAAATGCAACACCATAAATACGAGTGAGCATTTTATTCTTCTCGCTTCCTTTCCAATACGCACCAGCAATAGATATTAACTTAAAACCGTCAGGATTTATTTCTTCGGTATTTTTTACATGTGGACCAGCGCAGAGATCCATAAATATAACTACCTTATTTTTTCCTATTCCACGAGTTGTTTCGTATATGGAAAGTGGTTTCTTTTGCTTTTTGAGATCTGCAATTAACTCCTTTTTATATGGTGCGTTTTTAAACTTTTTTGCTGTTTCGGGTTGAGTAATAGATTTTTTTGAGAATGTTAATTTTTCCTTTGCTAATTCCCTTATTCGCTTTTCTAGAGTGCCAAGAACTTCATCGGTTATTGGTTTTGCGAATTCAAAATCGTAGTAAAATCCATTTTCAATAACAGGACCAATTCCGAGTTTTGTATCTGGATATATTTCAAGAACCGCCGTCGCAAGCAGGTGAGAAAGTGAGTGGCGAATGTTATGTAATTGTTTATCCTGAACAGAGTCGAGGGATTTTTTCTGTTTTGTAGCCATTACTCAGAATTATAACGCCAAATTTTTTACTCGCAAAGGACCTGTCATTTTGGAGCCCACTCCGAGGCCGCTTGGCCAAGTCTTAGTTTCTAAAATAACAGGTCCATTTGCTCACTTATGTGTTATGAGAAAAGTAGATTACTCTTTTGGAACGGGGAGGCCGCGAGCCTCATCGATGATAAACTTTGTTTCATCGTTTTTCCAACTAATTCTTCCTCCTACCGCAATTGCCTTTCCTTCAACCCAGAGATCAGGATTATGTTTTATCACTTCTTCAAATACAAGAAGCTCAATTTTATCAGTGAGATCTTCCAGTGTGACAAAATACATCGTAGTTTTTTTCTTGGTCACATATTTCTGGATTGTTGCAACGATTCCTGCTATCCACATTTTTTGGCTTCTCTCTCCATCTTTTGGAATTTTTAAAACTTCACCAAGTGGCGGGATTTTTCCCTTTAATAGATTTGTATAAGGTCCAAATGGATGGTCGCTAATGTAGAGTCCAAGCAACTCTTTTTCCCACTTAAGTATTTCTGATTTTGGAATTTGTGTTTTTGCAGTACGGAGTTTGCACTGGTGAACGTGTGATTCTTTCCCAAACAACGAGAATTGATTTAATGAGGCACTTTTTCGGATTCCTTGATTAAATTCAATAATGTCATCAATGCTTTCTAATAGATCGGCACGAGAAATACCAAGTGAATCAAATGCCCCTGCCTTAGCGAATGCTTCAATTGATTTTTTGTTTAGATCTCTATGATGGATACGATTGAGGAATTCAGTGAAATTTACAAATGGACCGAGTTTGTTTCGAGATTCAATAATTGCATCTACTACCCCAACGCCAACTCCCTTGATCGCATTTAGTCCAAAACGGATATCTTTTCCATCTGCCGCAAATTCTTTTACGCTCGTATTAATGTCTGGGGGAAGTACATTTATACCTAAGTGTTTTATTTCGCTTACCAAGAAAGTAATTCGCTCAACATCGGTTCCAGAAACATTTAATAAACTTGCAGTGAATTCAAGGGGATAGTGTGCTTTTAAGTATGCAGTTTGATAGGCAATGAGTGCGTAACAGGCAGCATGACTGCGGTTAAATCCATATCGAGCGAATGGCGGGAATAATTCCCAAATTGCTTTTGCGGTCTCTTTGCTTATTCCATTTTTTATCATTCCTTCGATAAGTTTTCCCTTTTGTTCGGCGAGAAGTTGCTTTATTTTTTTGCCAATCGCTTTTCGAAGCGTATCTGCCTCGGCAAGGGTAAATCCCGCAAGGTCGCGCGCAATACGCATCATTTGTTCCTGATAGATTCCAACTCCGTATGTTTTTCCCAAAATAGGTTCAAGTTTTGGATGAAGATAAGTAACCTCCTCTTTTCCATGTTTTCGTAAAATGTATGAAGGAATAAGATCAATTGGTCCCGGACGATACAGTGCAACCATTGCAATAATGTCTTCTAGCTCAGTTGGTTTGAGTTCCTTAAGATATCGCTTCATTCCTGAGGATTCAAATTGAAATACGCCAGTGGTGTCTCCAATGCGGAATAATTCAAATGCTTTATCGCTATCGAGGGGAAGTTCATCAATATCGATATCAACTCCATGATTTTCACGAATAAGACGAAGTGTTTGTTCGATAATAGTAAGGTTTTTAAGTCCCAAGAAATCCATTTTAAGAATTCCGATATCCTCAACTGCGTGCATTTCAAATTGTGTGATGATAGCATCCTCTCCCTGTGGTGCTTTTTGGAGTGACATGTAGTTTGTGAGGGGTTCGGGTGCAATCACCACACCACACGCATGAACGGATGCATGTCGTGCAACTCCTTCTAATTTTTTTGCCGAATCAATTAATTTTCTTGCCTGTGGGTCGTTATCATATTTTGCCTTAAATTCAGGAACCATTTTTAAACATTCATCAATCCAGCCTTCTTTCATTCCTTGTGTCGGATTGAACGGAATCATTTTTGACAATTCATCGCATACTGAATAGGGAACTCCTGTTGCACGTCCAGTGTCACGAATGGCTGCGCGCGCTGCCATACTTCCAAACGTTATAATTTGAGCAACACGATCGTTCCCATATACTTCTCGCACATATGACAAAACTTCGTCGCGACGGATATCGGTGAAGTCGGTATCGATATCGGGCATTTGAATACGATCAGGATTGAGGAATCGCTCGAAGAGTAAGTCGTATTTTAATGGATCGATATTTGTTATGCGAAGAATAAATGTGACAATTGATCCTGCCGCGGAACCTCTTCCAGGACCAACGACAATTCCATGATTTTTTGCCCAGTTAATATAATCTTGGACGATTAAAAAGTAGTCGGCGTATCCAGTCCTTTCAATAACTGCAAGTTCCATGTCCACACGTGCCTGAATTTCTTTAGTAATGATTGGAAAACGGGCATGTATGCGTTCATTTACTAATTGTTTCAAGTAATCGAACGCAGACATTGTCGGATCTGGTGGAACAAATTTTGGGAGTAATACTTTTCCGAGTTCTAATGTTACATTGCATTGTTCTGCAATAATTGCGGTGTTCTCGAGCGCTTCGGGAATATGAGCAAATGCAATTTTCATTTCTTCTTCTGAGGAAAGAGAGATGTCATATTTTTTAAGCGACAAACGATCTTCATCATCAAGTTTACTTGAGGTTTGTATTGCAAGAAGAATTTCGTGTACCGTTTTGTCATCTTTATGCGCATAATGAACATCTTGTGTGGCAACAAGATGAATTCCTAACTCTTTTCCAAGAGAGATAAGAGGTTCATGAAGATCTGGAGAATGTTTTTGGACTTCCAAATAAAAGTTTTCACCAAATGTTTCTTTGTACCATATTGCTGCGGCGCGCGCCTCAACATTTTGTTTGTGCTTAATGTAATAAGCGATTTCTCCACCATAACATCCAGAAAGACAAATTATTCCCTCCGAATATTCTTTTAATAGTTCTTTATCAATTCGAGGTTTGTAATAAAATCCCTCAAGGTTTGATTGGGTAACAAGTTTTAAAATATTTTTCCATCCCGTTTCATTTTTTGCGAGAAGTGTGAGGTGATATCGAGTATCATCAACTTTTGGTCGTTTATCAAATCGTGAATGTGGTGCAAGATATGCCTCAACGCCAAGAATTGGTTTTATTCCCGCTTTTTTTGCTTTTTTGTAAAACTCAACTGCCCCATAAAGATTTCCATGGTCGGTGAGGGCAAGTGAATCCATTTCCAATTCTTTTGCACGATTAATAAGGTCATCAATTTTTGCAAGTCCATCTAGTAATGAGTAGTGGCTATGTACGTGTAGGTGAGTAAATTTGGACATGCGAATATTTATCCTCTTCATTGTAATTTTTTTGTTATGCAATGCAATGTTGCAAATAAAGAAGAAATTATTGTGTAGTATGAAAAACAAGGTCATATTGACTTTTTACACATATTGTGATAAGATATCTATATAATTTAACAATCCAAGAGGAAAAAATGGTTATTCCGACAAATTCAGTAAATATTACCGTTTCCACAAAGGGAGCGCCTAGAATAAAAAGTAATATAGCAATTCCAATTATTCCATTTCCTGGACTCATAATTTCATTTCCAGGTAATGAAAAGGTAAAAGTTTTAGAAGTTGAGTGTTTCGGCCACAATTTTGCTGAAGACGATCTTGGAAAAAGAGATCCGTTTAGAAACTCAATTTCTATTCTCGTAGAAAGAATTTCTTAATTTGCTTTTCTGGTTCGCATTATGCGAACCAGATTTTATTTACCGCTTGTTCCACTGCTAGAATTGTGCGATATTCCTCATAATAAAATATATTCGTTTCCTGTGTTTAAAGTGGTATATACTTTTCAATATGAGTCGTAGGGATTTTATTATTGGGGTTGATGAAATGGGACGGGGACCGCTTGCGGGGGCGTTATATGTATGTGCGTGCGGAGTGTTTGGTATAAAAGATCTTCCAAAACCAACAAAGATACTTCCAATAAGAGATTCAAAAAAACTTTCAGAGAAACAAAGAGAGGAATGGTGGAAGATTTTAAACACAAAGAAAAGAGCAAGAGATATATTTGTTGAATATTCGGCGATTTCAGTAAAAACAATTGATTCAAAAGGGATTTCATATTCAACACGAAGGGGAGCAACAGAATCAGTAAAGAAAGTGCTTAAAAAAGCAAATGTATCTTCGGGTTGTATATATATTCAGCTCGACGGCAGTTTATTTGTTAATATTGCAAAATTACAAAAATTGTTTCCAAGGTGCACATTTAAAGCAAAAACAATCATAAGAGGAGATGAGACGGTAAAAATTATTAGTTTTGCATCAATATATGGAAAGGTGATGCGAGATCGGTATATGGTGAAATTAGATAAGAAGTATCCTCGCTATGGATTTAAGAAACATAAAGGGTATGGAACGAGAGAACATATTAAAGCGATTAAGAAATATGGGTCGAAACCAATTCACAGAAAGTTATTTCTGAGGAATTTTGATTTTTGACCTTTGCGTTTTGAGTTTGTTTAGTGTACAATAAAAGCTATATGTCACGGTTAAGTCATCATTCAACATCAAAAGTAGGACGCAGGCGATCACAGCTTGCACTTAAGAAGTCACCAGTAGTTGCGTGTAAAAAATGTGGGGGTCCATCGTATGCTCACAAGAGTTGCCCACAGTGTGGCTCTTATGACAAACAAGCAAAGAAGAAATCGGCAAAATAAGCCGGTTCTTTGTTATCTATATTATTAAATATTTAAATTAATATTCGCTCTTTTTTCCTTTCGTACATTATGGCAACAAGACATCTTATAAGAACAATCGTGCTACAGTCGCTCTACGAGTGGGATTTTTATAAAAAAAATGCTGACTTGTCACAGGTAATAACTCGCAATATTGATGAATTTGGTCCCGGTATCGATGAGCCACAATTTGTAGTTGATATGGTTACTGGAATTGTGGAACATCTTGTGGAACTTGATGCGACCATTACTCGTGTTGCACCAGAGTGGCCCGTTGAGCAAATTGCGATTATTGATAGAAATGTACTTCGAATTGGATTATATGAACTTATGTTTGCAGATCACGAAGAGGTGCCTCCTCGTGTTGCAATTAATGAGGCAATTGAAGTTGCAAAAGCATATGGTGGGGTAAATTCACCAAAATTTATTAATGGAGTGTTAGGAACGGTTTATAAAGAGCTTATTGAATCGGGAAAATTAGTAGATACTCCAAAACCAGAAAAAGAAAAAGACGAGAAAGAAGAGAAGAGTGAATAGGAAATGTAGGATATGAAGGATTCAAAACAATTTGAAGAAAAATTAGGAATTCATTTTAACAACGCCGACACACTTAAGGAAGCGCTTACTCATCGTTCATATTTAAATGAAAATCCTGAATGGGCACTTCCACATAACGAACGGTTAGAGTTTTTAGGAGATGCAGTATTAGAACTTATTGTTACTCGATTTTTATACGAGAAATTTCCTGATTTTCAGGAAGGACATTTAACGAGTTTGCGCGCAGCGCTCGTAAATTATCAAATACTTGGAAGAATAGCGAAAGAAATGTCGCTCGATAAATTTTTATTTCTTTCAAAAGGTGAGGCGCGTGATTTTGGAAAGGCGCGTGAAGTGATTCTTGCAAATGCAATTGAAGCATTATTTGGAGCAATCTATCTTGACCAAGGATATGATGCAACAAAGACAATTGTGGAGCAGTGGGTGCTTCCGCATCTTGATGAGATTATTGAAAAAAAGTTATATCGCGATCCCAAAAGCGAATTACAAGAATTAGTTCAAGAACGTGATCGAATTACTCCAGTGTATAAAGTACAAAGTGAAGAGGGTCCCGATCATGCAAAGGTGTTTAAGGTTGGGGTATTTATTGGACACACAATGGCGGCAGAAGCTGAGGGGACATCAAAACAGGAGGCAGAGGTAAATGCGGCATTAAAGGCACTTGAAGCATTTGGAGACAAATAACATGCATCACACTACATTTTTACGCAGATTAGAACTTCAGGGATTTAAATCATTTGCACAGAAAACGGTATTTGAATTTCCCGATAGAGTAACCGCAGTAGTTGGTCCAAACGGTTCAGGGAAATCAAATATAATTGATGCATTGCGTTGGGTATTGGGAGAGCGTGAGGCAAAACAACTTCGTGGTGATTCATTAGCAAATCTTATATTTGCAGGAACGCCAAAACGTCCTGCGGTTGGTTTCGCAAGGGTTTCTCTTGTATTTGATAATAGTGAAAAATTGTTTCCTCTCGATGCACCAGAAGTTATTGTTTCGCGGAAAATAGACAGATCGGGCGCATCGGAATTCTTCCTCAATGATTCTGAGATGCGACTTAAGGATTTACAGCCGATTTTAGCACGCGCGAAATTAGGAGCTCGTGGACTTACCATGATTGGACAGGGACAGAGCGATTTATTTGTGCGTTCAACTCCTGAAGAACGGCGTGGAATGATTGAGGAAATTTTAGGACTTCGCGAATTTCGTTTGAAAAAAAATCAGTCTGAACGGCAACTTTCAACGAGTGAAATAAATATGGAAAAAGTTCGTGCGATGATTGAAGAAATTACTCCACATTTGCGATTGCTTCGCAGACAAAAATCGCGATTTGAGCGAAGAACAGAAATTGAAAATGAGCTGAAATCATTTGAAACCGCATATTTTTCTCATCGGTATTATGCAATTATGCATGATATGAAAATGACGAAGGTTCCTGTCTCGCGAATTGAGGAAGAAAAAAATGCAAAAGAAAAGGAAGTATTTATTGCAGAGCAGGAAGTTAAGTCGATTGGACAAAAAGATGAAGGGATTGAAAAAGGAAAACAGCTTCGCGATGCATTAAATGAATTATTTAAAAAACGAGCAGAACTTGAACGTTTGTTTGCAAAAGCAGAGGCACGTATTGAAATGGAATCCGTTCCTGTTACACAGGCAGAAAAAAGTGCGGCAGACATGCACACATTTTTAGGAACGATAAAAGATGAGCTTGCAATTATGGCGGATTGGCATGAAATTGAAAAAATAAAAATCTCTTTGCGGTCAATTACTGAACGAATTAGCAAATTTTTTGATCGGAATATTCAACATCGTGATACTGCTGACTTAAAGAAAGAATTAGAACATATCCGTGCAGAACTTGAAGCAGTAAGGAAAGAAATTGATATTTTACGTTCCTCAGAAGAAGAACTCGCAGAATCGGAGAGAAAATCAAATCAAGAATTTAGAGCAAAAGTTGAGGTGTTAGAGAATAAGAAGAATGAGTTGCGCAAACTTGATCAAGAATTAGTAAATCTTCGATTTGATTACGAACGTGTGGTAATGAGAAAAGAAGAACTTGAGCGCGAATGGGTGGCACTAGGGAACATAAAAGAGGAGCTAGAACTAATTCCCAAAGCTGAGGACGTTGCCGTATCGAGCGATCTTGAACGAAAAATAATTCGAATGCGTGGAGAGCTTGCGGCAATAGGAGAAATCGATCCAAATTTGATGAAGGAAGCGGAAGATACTGAAGAGCGATACATATTTTTGACCAAAGAACTTGAGGACTTAACAACTGCAATTGCTGATCTGCGATCGTTGATAAAAGAACTCGATCACAAAATACATGCAGATTTTAAGAACGCATTTTCTTCGATAAATGACGCGTTTGATCATTATTTTAAACTAATGTTCGGCGGAGGAAAGGCAAAAATGAGATTAAAACTTCCTGAAGTAAAAGTGCAAGATATTGTAATCTCAGAAGGCGGAGAAGAGGTAGTTGAAGAAAAAATGGAGAAAGGATCTGAATTACAGGCAGGTGTTGAAATTGAAATTGCTATTCCGCGAAAGAAAATAACAAGTCTTGAGATGCTTTCAGGTGGAGAGAAAAGCTTAGTCTCACTTGCTGCGCTTTTTGCCCTTATTGCGGTGAGCCCGCCACCATTTTTAGTACTTGATGAAATTGATGCCCCACTTGATGAAGAAAATGCACGCAGGTTTTCTGAATTAGTAAAAGATTTTTCAAAAAGTAGCCAATTTGTTATTGTGACGCATAATCGAGCGACCATGGAAGCTGCTGATGTGCTTTATGGAGTTACGATGGGAGATGATGGAGTTTCAACTATTCTCTCACTAAAGTTAGAGGGAATGAAATAGTTTTGACAGAGAGTGATAAATACGATACACTAATTTTGAAATTATGTTGGCAATAAAGCTAAAAAGAATAGGGAAAAAAGGACAGGCAACCTATCGAATCGTGGTTGCTGAGAAGCGGTCAAAAATGACTGGCAAATTTACTGATGATTTGGGATGGTGGAATCCACACCAAAACAAAAGTGTTATTGCGTCTGAAAAAGCACTCGATTGGATGAAGAAAGGAGCGCAACCGACCGCAACAGTTCACAATATTTTAGTGAAGAAAGGAATTTTGAAAACTGAAAAAATAGAACTTCATAAGAAACCAGTAAAGAAGGAGAAAAAATAATTGTATTCAAATTATAAAAACAATTGAAAGGTCGAATGATAAGATAAGATATTCTATGGGTTATGATGTCAGATAAAGATTTTTTAGAATATGTAGTGAAGTCAGTGGTTGAGCATCCTGATGAAGTAGTTATCGATCGCAAGGTTGATGAAATGGGCGTTCTCTTAACTTTAAAGGTGAGCGCACAGGATATGGGACAGATTGTGGGCCGCCAAGGTTCAACTGCCAAGGCAATCCGCACACTTCTTCGTATTGTTGGAATGAAGAATAATGCACGAGTCAACTTAAAAATTGATGAACCAGAAGGTTCCACTCATGTTCCACGAACTAATTCAGAACAGGTTTAAAAAAGGACCCCGAAATGGGTCTTTTTTATTTTTATTTTATAAGTAATAATTGAGATGAACTTAGTCATGAAAACATTTCACATCATTTCATTATTTCCAGAATCAGTTGAGTCATATATTAACTCCTCGATCATTGGACGCGCACGAGAGAAGAAGTTAATAAAAATAAATCCAGTAGCACTTCGCCAGTTTGGGTTGGGAAAGCACAAGATAACTGATGAGTCACCATATGGGGGAGGACCAGGAATGGTGCTCAAGGTTGAGCCGATTTATAAAGCAGTTAAAAAAGTTTTAGCAAAAATAAAAAGAGGGAAGACGCGGACAATTTTATTTTCAACACGAGGAAAAGTATTTACCAATGCTGATGCAAAGCGACTTGTAAAGTATGATAATATCATTTTTATTTGCGGGCGATATGAAGGAGTAGACGAGCGAGTTGCGGAGTATATTGCTGATGAGGAGATTTCGATAGGGGATTTTGTGCTTTCTGGTGGCGAACTTCCTGCACTGGTTGTACTTGATGCGGTTTCTCGTCAGGTTCCCGGCGTGCTTGGAAAAACAGAATCACTTGAAGAAATAAAAGGATCATATCCGGTATATACCAAACCGGCAGAATTTATAATTACGGAGAAGGGGAAGAAAAAGAGGGCTTGGGAAGTTCCCGAAGTATTACAGTCGGGGAATCATAAGCTAATTGATGAGTGGAGATTGAAAAATTAAAAGTCAAACTTCAAAAGTCAAAATTGAAACTTAAAAGTAAAAAAGACCCCGCATAATGCGGGGATTTTCCTATTTTCGATATTCACCAGGAAAATATTTAATATGTACATGAAAACGGTTAAATTTGAAATCCATCAAACTATCTTGCTGTGCTCTTACTTTTTTTGCAAGCCTAATTCTTAGAGATGATTCAAAAAATTTCTGAAGTTTCTTTGCCACACTTTTTGTGTCTGGGGTGTTTGAAACTGATATTTGAATTTCTCTTGATGACCCGCTTTCAATGGAAGCGAGTATTCCCCACGCAATATCCACAATGTCCACAATCTCTTTTTCAAGATCAAGACCAATGTGTACAAAATTTTTACCTACAATCGACACACGTGGTCGGTCGTCTGTTATTTGACTGAAATTAATATCGGCCATTTTGGGCTCCTTTTTGTGAATGTTCTTGAAAATACTATATATGCCACATCAGGAATTTACAAGTCAAAAGATTTCATATATAGTAGTGAGGCCTAAAAAGGGCGAATTTTTATGAGTAAAGAAAGAGAAATAACCAGTGAGTTGGTCGCGGAACTCGTTACCGCGGGTGTCCTCACGGGGCATAAGCGTTCAAAAACGCATCCTCGCATGAGACAACACATTGCGCTTAATCGCAATGAAATCGAGCTTTTGGATCCTGAGTCGACGATCTCGTCTTTGGATACAGCGGTGAAGTTTATCGCCGAAAAGCTTGGTCCTGAAGGACTCCTTATGGTGGTGGGAACGACAGCTCCAGCGCGTGAAGCAGTAAAAGCGTTTGCGCATGATTTTAAGTATCCGTATGTCGTAACACGGTGGCTTGGTGGTACACTTACCAATTTCAAAGTAATTTCGGATAGAGTTCGTTATTACGTTGACCTTCGTGATAAGAAGGAGAAGGGAGAGCTTTCGAAATATACAAAAAAGGAACAGTTAAAATTTTCGGAAGAGATTGGAAAGATGTCGATAACATTTGATGGACTTTTGCGTCTTACGCGACTTCCAAATGTACTTCTTGTCATTGATCCGAAAGAACACATGACCGCGATTAAAGAAGCAAATCGATTGCATATTCCGGTAGTGGCACTTATTGATACCAATGATGATCCAAAATTAGTTACTAAACCAATTTTTGGAAATGATCATTCAAAAGATAGTATTACATGGGTTATAGAAAAAGTTCGTGAAGGGTTGGAACCGTTAAAGAAAAAATAATTAGTCGTATAATTTAAATTAAAACTAATCGTATATGAGCGACGATATAAAAACATTGCGCGAAGTAACCGGTGCGGGAGTTATGGATTGTAAGCGTGCGCTTGATGACGCAAAAGGGGATTTTGAAAAGGCAAAAGCAATTATCCATGAACGTGGACTCGTGAAAGCAGAAACGAAGAAGGACCGTGTTGCTGGTGCGGGGCTTTTAATGTCTTATATTCACAATGAGCGCGTTGGTGCATTATTGCAGATTCACGCGGAAACTGATTTTGTTGTGCGGGGCGATTTATTTAAAAATCTTGCACGTGATATTGCAATGCACATTGCAGCAATGAATCCAGAAACCGTTGAAGAACTTCTTGCACAGCCATTTGTAAAGGATGAGTCAACGACAGTAGAAAATCTTATTAAGGGTGTTACTGCGAAAGTTGGAGAAAATATTAAAATAGAGCGATTTATTCGTTATTCGTTATAAGCTTGGTGTATACGGTCTCTGTAATATAATTATTATTACAGAGACGCCATACATTTATGATTACATTTATTTTGCAAATTATCGCGATATGCGCATTTGGATTCATTGTCTATATGATTGGACGAGTAGTTCCTCGCGTGCATGAATCCGATATTGAAAAAGCAAAAGAAGTTTCATTATTTCATTGGCTTATTGGATATCTTGAACAAATTGATGATTGGTTGTTGTTGGTATTTGAAAAATTTCTTCGGAGGCTTCGTGTAAGTATAATGAAACTTGATAACGTTGTTTCAAGGCGTTTAGCAAAATTTAAGAAGGAACAATCAAAAGAATCCATCGCTTTTATTGGACAGAAAGAAAATACACAAGTCGACAAAAAATAAATTATTTCTATTACTATGGGTGGAGATAGCTGTAAATAAAAGTTAATAATGCGCAGCCCCGCAAACTGGGTAAAGTGACAGAGCGTATCAGAGGATTAATAACAAAATATGCGCAGGTGACAGAGCGGTCAATTGTATCAGACTGTAAATCTGACGCCTATCGGCTACGGAGGTTCGAATCCTCCCCTGCGCACAAATATTAAAAATGAGCAACTTGTTTGCTCATTTTTAATACGTGTAACATTTTTTAAGAAGTAGCGTTTTATTAGTATAAAGGTAAATATTATGAAACGAATTATGTGCCAAGCAGTTAATAAGCAATCTTATACCTTCGGATGGGATCTTCCGAGCGATATATTTTGTTTTCTTGCCGAGGTGCATGTAGAGGTAGATGCGATAAAAACCTAAATCTTACATAAGTCTTATATTCTAGAACATCTCGGCTAGGAAGCTGAGATTTTTTGCTTTCTAGGTATTGAACATCTTGTTCAATACAAAAGTCATTTAACAATTTAATAATCGCGCTTGTGCGCGAAAGGAGAATACTATGGCACGGAAAATGTATTTTTTGTACCTTGCATTTGGGGGAATCACGCAATGGGGAATGTCGTTTCATTTCGCTACTTATGTTATGTTTCTTCTCTCAAGAGGATTGTCTATTCTTGATGCAAGTTTAGTAAATACGGCGTACGCAGTAACGCTTACTCTTGCGGAATTTCCAACAGGGGTTATTGCAGATACGTGGGGGAGAAAAGTTTCGTTTGTGATTTCCTGTTTTCTCGTTGCATTCGGGATGTTTGTATATGCATTTGCACCTGGATTTTTATGGTTTATAATTGCAGAAATTATTATTGCAATTGGAATGACGTGTACTACTGGCGCGTTTGATGCGTGGATTGTAGACACCATCGCATTTCATAATGGAACCGTTGATCTCCCAAATTTATTCACCAGAGCGAGTCAAATTAAAAAAATTGGCGCAGTTCTTGGGGTATTGATGGGATCATATGCCGCAGAGTCGTTTGGGTTGCAAATGCCGTGGATTATGAGTAGTTTTATTTTCTTTCTTGTTGGTGTTAGCGCAGTTCTATTTATGAAAGAGGATTATTTCAAAAAAAATTACGCTACGATTCGCGGTGGATTCAAGGAATTCACATCGACTGTAACAAAAACAATTTCATTTGCAAAGCAGAATAACCACATTGTAACAGCGCTGCTCATTGTTGGAATTTCGACGTGTGCGGTGCAAGCGTACAATATGCAGTGGCAACCGTTTTTTAAAGCACATATTCAATCTATTTCGCAGTTCGGCTGGTTTTTTGTGGCAATCGTTGTGTCGAGCTTTTTAGGAATTTCTATTTCTAAAAAGATTATGAAAAATAGTGGAAATGACTTTGCGATTCCACTTATTATTTCTCTTGTTATAACGGGAGGTGCAATGATATTTTCCTCATTATCTCCAGTGTTTATCGTGTCTATCGCAATGTTCATGGTTCATGAAGTTTCGCGTGGATCGTATAGTGTATTTTCTGACACGTATATAAATGCGCATATTCCGTCAGAAGAACGAGCATCCTTGCTTTCACTTCAAGCACTTGCTGGACACATTGGAATGGCCATCGGACTTCCGATTAGTGGATGGATTGCGGATAATTATTCCATTCGTGGCGCGTGGATTGCTTCTTCAATTTTTCTTATAATTATGAGTGGAGGAATAGCAATTCGTATCATAAACAATAAAAAAAGCCCCGTCGTATGACGGGGTATTTTATTTGAGCCACCTCTGGCAATTGAACATCGCCATGAAGACATGGCTCTTTCGGAACCCTCGGTTCCGAATAACTTCCAACACGGAGGGGACACGGTTGTTTCCCCTCCGACCCACCTCTCATTCAAATCCGAGAGGAAATAAAAATAACAAGAAATAAATTCTTGTCGTTTTTATTTGAGCCACCTCTCGGATTTGAACCGAGGACCTTCACTTTACAAAAGTGTTGCTCTACCGCTGAGCTAAGGTGGCTTAAACTGTCTCCATCTAATGTACCAAAAATTTATTTTTGATGCAATTATTTGTTATATGGTTGGTATTGAACGTGGGATATGACATTGGTCCAGCAATGTTGTATACAATATTGCTGGACCAATGGGATGTATTGACTATTAAGGCTTTAGTTATTTTTTTTAGTTACATTTATTTTGATGGTATTGACGGTCTAGGATTGTTGTGGACATTTTCCTTATTTTTCGTACAATAGATAAGTGCGTTAATTGCGCATTTAAAAATCACATACGCCGACGTAGCTTCCCATACCATAACGCGTTGCGTTAGCCACGGGACAAGTGGTGGTGATGTGAGATATGTGGCTCTGTTCATATATCGTGATGTTTCAAAATTTAATAAGCCGATGTAGCTCAGCGGTAGAGCAACTCCATGGTAGAACGCTTGTTCTCTGCCCATGTATTTAGCAATGAATATATGAATCCCGAATTACGGTTAATAGCCAACGCCCGGCCAAGACCGTAGCGCATTGTGCGCTCGAACGACTGACAAGGGCTCCGTTCTGCGGAGAAGATACAGTCTAGTCCTCTTATACGCGTAATTAGAAAAAAGAGGTGTAAGCGAAGGAGTAGGTCGTCGGTTCAATCCCGACCATCGGCTCAGAAATAGTTACTAGCAACTAGTAACTAGGGTTTAGAAACGAATTTTCTTTACTTTTTGTTGGAAGTATTGTAAGTTGTATTAGTTATATAAAGTTGTTATGTCACAGGGAAAATTTACCGAAAAATTAATTCGTCTTCGATGTTCAAAGTGTAAACACGTAAACTACACGACTCGTAAGAACAAAAAGCAGGTTCAACGCAAAATTGAGCTTGAGAAGTTTTGTAAGTGGTGTCGTTTGAAGACCGTACACAAAGAAGGAAAGAGTAAGTAGAAATAGAGAATAGGGGTTTGGATATTGGGTTTAGAAATTAGAGAAATCTCCGAAAAGCGGGGATTTTCTTTTGGAATATTAATGGAATGTTATAATGAGTTATATATTGTGAAATGGCTTATCCAATTAATATAAAGGAAAAAGTAATAAAAATGCGAAAACAAGGATTTTCGTTGAATGAGATACATACTAAAACAAAGATTGCAAAAGGAACGCTTTCTGTTTGGCTTCATGATGTTGAGCTTTCAGAAAGTGCACGTTTCAAACTTTTGGGAAAAATAAGAAAAGGACAATATATTTCTGCTGAGAATAAGAAAAAAAAGACAAGAAAAATACTTCAAGAATATTTAGAAGAAGGAGGGAGAGAAATTGGAAGTGTAGATATCAATAAAAAACTTGCAAGAATTATATGTTCACTTATTTATTGGTGCGAGGGTGCAAAAAGTGAAAAAACTGGAATAGCCTTTACAAATTCTGATCCACAACTTGTTCGAACATTTCTTGCTATGTTGCGTTTTGGGTTTGATATTAATGAAAGAAAGTTTTCAGTTTGTGTTCATCTTCATTCATATCATAATCCAGTTAAACAACTTGAGTTCTGGTCCAAAACTGCTAATATTCCATTAGAGAGATTTATTAAACCATATCAAAAACAGAATACGGGGAAACGGACAAGAAAAGATTATCAAGGCTGTGTATCTATAAGATATTATAATAATGATCTCGCACGCAGAGTATTAATGCTTGGAAAGGCATCAATATTAAAAATTGGGGGTGTAAGCTCAATGGTAAACCGCCTCTCTCCAAAAGAGGACTTCTAGGTTCGAATCCTAGCGCCCCCGCAAATATCAAAAAACAACATTAAATATGCTGTTTTTTGGTTATTAAAATATAAGACGAAAAATAAGAATAATAAGTGCGGCGATGATAAGTGTATGAATTAGTTTACCTCCAATTTTGAAACTAAATCCGAGGAACCAAAGAATTAATAAGACGATAATAATTGTCCAAAGCATTTTGAATTAATCGTTGATTATAGTAGGTGCGACTTTTTATCGGTATATAGAATTTTGAGTTTTGCTAATCCGCGATGTACTTGTACGGCAATAGTATTTTTTGTTTGTCCGGTGATAAGCGACATTTCTGTGAGGGAAAGATCTTTGATATATCGCATATTTATGATTTTTTTATATGGTTCTGGGAGTTCGTGGAGTAAGAAAAAAATCATTTTCCCATCTAATTTTTCAGAAAGATTGAGATCTAGGGCGGTCGGTTCAATTCCAGATTTTATAAGTGTGGCGTCGAGGGATAGTGTTTTATGTTTTCGATATTCATCTACAATAAGATTATTTAATATGTGATAGAGAAATGATTTCATCATATCTATCTTGCCTCCCTTAATGAGATACATCCACGTTTTCATAAATGTATCTTCAACTAAATCCTCACTAGTTAATTGGTCACTAATTTTTGAACGAGCATATAAATTAAGACCTCGATTGAAGCTTTGGTGTCCCGAAGTAAATATTGTTCGTATCTTTATCTCTTCTTCTGGGGTCATCATATAATAAGCCGAAGTTCGGCGATTATTATTACACAAACATTACAGTTTTCCTGTAATAATTGAGGTATATCTATAGCAGCTCTTGATGTTTAGCTCTATATAGGCGATTCAGTGCTACGATGGCCATGTAGCTGAGGGTGGAGGTATTACTCAGCTATAAGTATAGCACTATATTTTGCTATACATTTTTTGCAATAATTTACATCCCAATTCGTCTTTAATGATATGGATACAAAATCTTCTGAGGAAATGTCGCATACAATTGAGAAATCTATTGAACAAATTAAAAAAAACAATGAGATATCAATAAGGTCGATGAAATGGCTCACTATTTTATTTGTTATAGTCGGGCTTATTCAAATACAAATAGCGGTTATTACCTTGTTTTTTATCCTTAGATTAAAATAAACAATGAAAAAAAATAATAGAGCAAAAGTTATAGAAGGAAGGATTGTTGGCGCAATACTTGGTGTGGCTGCGGGAATTGCAGTTGCTTCGGAGTCGGGGAAGAAATTTCTTGGAGATGTACAGAAAAAGTCTGCAGAGTTTCATGCATATCTCGCTCCGCAGCTTAAGAAGGTGAAAGAAGTTGGAGAAAAGGAATATGATTCATTTGTTAAAACTGCAATGAAAACGTATGCACAAAAGAAGCATATTTCGGAAAAGGAAAGTAAAGAAATTGTTTCTCGTGCAAAGAAGTCATGGAAGCATATTAAAAAACACCTCTCTTAACTAATATATTAAAAACTACCCATAAGCATGGGTAGTTTTTTTGTTATCCTATTGCAATAATTTATTGTTTCGTACGTCTCTACTTATATGGAAACTACAAAAAAAGAAATTGCTCGCATGGGGACGGATTTTTTTGATCGCCTATGGGAGGAAAGCTGGACATATATAAAAACAGTAGTTGACGTTGTACGGGAGCCAGTATTGATTCTTGATAAGGATCTTCGCGTAACGGCAGCTAATGAAGCGTTTTATCGCGTGTTTCAAGTTGAGGCGAAAGATACCGAGAAAAAGATTGTGTATGAATTGGGAAATGGTCAGTGGAATATTCCCGCACTAAAGAAGCTTCTTGAGGATATTCTTCCTAAAAACACCTTTTTTAAAGGTTTTGAAGTCTCGCATGAATTTCCTTTTATTGGTCGCAAGATAATGATGCTTAATGCACGCCAGATTCATTTTAAAAAAGACACTGCTTCTGAATTATTTCCACCGATCATTTTACTCGCCATGGAAGATGTTACCGAGATGATGATTGTTGCCGAGACATTCGCAAGTCAGACACGAAAACTGGAGACAAAATTTGTTGAGCATTCGCAGAAACTAGAGGCACACATAGAGAAACTAGATAGGGAAATAGGCGAATTAAAGAAAAAAACAATAAGTGTGTAATATTTTGTTTCTTCTAGCGGCTTTTTAGATGAGAGTCAAATATATAAACAATACATAAAAATATATGAAAAAATTTAACAAGAATTTGATGGTGATCGTATTAGTTGTTCCGTTTGTGCTCAGTTTTACTGGGTCCATTAGCAGTGTGCACGCCGCAGGTCCACTGCCAGTAGATCTTCTATCAATAACGACAAATAATTTTGCCGTTATTGCAAAAACAACAATCACTGATGTCCCGTCGTCTTCTATTACTGGTAATATTGGAGTAAGCGGGGGTACTGGCTTTGCAATTAAGCCATCATGTAGTGAATTGACGGGAACCAGTAAGATTTATGATGTTGATGGCACTTATGCTGGTGGGTTTGATTCAAATATTTCCTGTCTCATGGCTGGTCCAGGGGCAAATAAAACATTGGTGGATAATGCTGTGCTTGATATGGGAACCGCGTATGGAGACGCTGCGGGACGGACACTTCCCGATGGAATAGATCTTGGGGCTGGAGTTAGTGATAAAGATATTGGTGGTTTGACCTTTGCTCCGGGACTTTATAAGTGGAGTAATAGTGTTCTTATAAATTCTGATGTTACTCTTTCTGGTGGTGCAAGTGATGTTTGGATATTTCAAATAGCGGGAGATCTTACCGTTGATTCAAAAGGAACAATTCCTTTGGGTGTTAAAGTAATACTTTCTGGTGGAGCTCAAGCATCAAATATATTTTGGCAGGTTGGTGGTGGTACTGGTGCAACGTTAGGAACATATTCAACATTTGATGGAACTATATTAAGTGCAAAGCAAGTTGTTTTGCTTACTGGTGCAGTACTTAATGGAAGGGCGTTGGCTGATTCACAAGTTGTATTACAGCAAAACACAATCAATTCATCTCCTGTATCTCTTGCTACTCTTCATGTTATTAAGCTTGTTGTTAATGTGAGTCATACGGCAGTACCTTCTGATTTTTCAATTCATATAAAGAACGGTGGCGTTGATGTTTCGGGAAGTCCAACTGCTGGAACTTCATCGCCCGGAACTTCTTATTCTCTTCCTGCGGGTAGTTATGTGGTGAGTGAAAACGTAAATTCTCTGTACACTCAAAGTTTTAGTGGAACGGGATGTGATTCAAGTGGGAATGTAACTCTTTTAGCGGGTGACAATAAAACATGTACGATTGTAAATACGGATATTCCAATAGCTCCATCGGGACCCATTGGTGGTTCTTATGCTATGATTGTACCTCTGATTGGGATTTTGAAAGTTCCAAGCCCGTTGGCACTAGCTTCAGGATCTAGTTCCGTTACCTATAATTACACTGTTTGGAATGTTGGTGGGCAGCAGGCATTAACTAATGTTTCAGTGATTGATGATAAATGTAATCCAGTAACATTACTTTCTGGTGATTTAAATGGTAATAATAAACTTGATCCGAACGAAAGCTGGAAGTATAGATGTGCAACGTCTATTTCGAAAACAACAACAAACACTGCGATTGCAGCTGGTACTAGCGATGATGGTCTTAATCAAACAGCAATTGCGACAGCGGTATCCACTGTTGTTGTTGGTATGCCATCGCCACTTTTGCCAAACGCCGGAGGTCTTGTTGCTCCACTCATTAGTATTACAAAAGTTCCAAGCCGATTAACTCCATTTCCGTACGGTGGTGGTGTTGTTATGTATTCATACACCGTAAAGAATCCAGGTATAGTTCCAATATCTAATGTAATTGTAACTGACGATAAATGCAGTCCAATTTCTAAACCATTTGGTGATACAAATAATAATAATTTACTTGATCTAAATGAATCATGGTCATATGCATGTCAGACAAAAATCGTTGTTTCAACAAGAAATACTGCAACCGCAGAAGGTAAGGCAAATGGATTTTCTGCTATTGGTTATGCATTTGCGACAGTTCTTGTGGCTAGTCCGAGTCTTCCAAACACGGGATTTCCTCCTCAGAACAATATTATGTCATTAAATAGCGTCTTATTTGCTGGCGTTCTCGTTCTACTTTCAATTTCACTTGTTGTGATTTTGAAAAAACAAGTGAATTAAGTTTGGATAGGTAAAACACAGAATCGCGCTTGGCCTAAGGCAAAAAGGCCCCGTCAAGATGGGGCCTTTGTAATAAAAATTTTTAAAACCTATGAGACCGAACATTCCATCAAAACAATCGCTATCGATGATACTTCTTATTGGAGTTGTACTTTTTTTTGCGTTTGTTTTAAATATTTTTCCACAAAGTTCAAAAAATTCAGAAAATGAATCGGCATCACTTGTTTCAAAGAATCTGATGAAATTTTGGCGTCCAAGTCGTCTCATAATTCCAAAAATTAAGGTTAACGCGATCGTTAAATATGTAGGAGTTACTGCTCAGGGAGCAATGGGTGTGCCTAAGGGCCCCACTGAGGTGGCGTGGTTTAATCTTGGACCTCGTCCTGGAGAAGTGGGGAGTGCGGTTATTTCTGGACATTATGGCTGGAAAAATAATATACCTGCAGTATTTGATAATTTAAACAAATTACAAAAAGGAGATGAGTTATCTATTAAAGATGAAAAAGGAGTACTTACCACTTTTGTGGTACGTGAATCCCGTATATTTAAGGAGAATCAAGATGCTTCAAGTGTATTTGCCTCAAGTGATGGAAAATCACATCTCAATTTGATTACTTGTGGAGGAATTTGGAATAAAGAAAGAAAGAGTTATTCAAATAGACTCATAATATTTACTGATAAAAAATAAAGTAAAAAACATTTAAAATAATGAAAAATAAATCCAAAATTTTGTTATTTATCATACTATTTTTTGGAATACTTTTGGTTTGTTTTTTTATATTTTCATCTCAACGCGAAGATGGCACGATGATAAATAACATCGTGTCCGATAAATTGTTTGGCTGGAAATTTCCTGTAGTTAAGTTTCCATTAACTGGATCAAGCCAAGTCGCTTATTCTGGTATTAGAAGATCAGAGGACACACCTCTTGGACTTCCCGTTCGTCTTAAGATTCCAATTATTAGTGTGGATTCAGCAATTGAAGATGCGTATATTACACCAGATGGAAGAATGGACGTGCCAAGTGGCTCGATAAATGTCGCATGGTTTTCTCTTGGTCCTCATCCAGGACAAGAAGGAAGTGCAGTTATTGGTGGACATTTTGGTATGAAAAATGAAACACCATTTGTTTTTTATAATTTAGATAAACTTAGGATTGGTAATAAAGTATATATATATAGTGGACGATAAAGGGAATACCATCACATTCATAGTCCGATCAGTAAATTCATTTAATCGAGATGATGATGCAACAACTGTTTTTACATCCAACGATGGTTTGGCACATCTGAATCTAATTACCTGTGAAGGAATTTGGAACAAGATTGATAGCAACTATCCAAAACGATTAGTAGTATTTACTGATAAGGTTGTGGAATAAAAAATGATTATAACTAGAGTGATTTCTTAAAAACCATTATACTAACTGAAGTAATGATTTTTGTTACTTCATATGACAGTCCGGATTTGGATGGTATTGCATGTGCGATTGCATATTCGGAATTTTTAAATAAAGAAGGGAAGAAAGCAGAAGCCGTGTATTACGGTGATTTGGGGTTGGAGGTTGAGTTTGTGAAGCAGTACACTAATTACTTCCCAGTAGAAAAACATACTGGTGGGTTTCTAGCGGAGAGCCAATTTATTTTGGTAGATGCTGCGGATCCTGATGAGCTGGAGAAAACAGTTATACCTCAAAAAGTAATTGAGATTATCGACCACCATCCGTACACATTTACCGAGGTGTTTGTGAATGCAAAAAAGACAATTGAGCTTGTAGGGTCGTGTGCAACACTTGTGACTGAGCGACTTCAGAAAGAACAATTTATTCCATCAAAAGAGACGGTTATTTATCTTTATTCAGCAATTATTTCCAATACAGTGAATTTTAAAAATACCATTACTACACAGCGAGATATTGACGCTGCGAATTATTTACAATCATTGGTGAAGTTGCCCGATGATTATATTCGGCAGATGTTTAGCTCAAAATCAAAACTTACCAAAGAAAACTTGTATCACGTTATTTTCCAAGATTTTTTTGCAAAACCAATCAATGGAAAGCGAGTGGGTATCGGACAAATTGAAATTGTTGATCTTGATGAGACGGTTACCAGTTTGTGGGATGAGTTGGTCGCTGTGTTAGAACGAATACGGAAAGAGGACAAATTGGATTATGTGTTTCTTGTGGGAATTGATCTATATAAAGGACGCACAATGTTTATTAGTATTGACAAAGAGTCCCACACGTTATTTTCTAAAGTATTAGATATCCCTGATTTAAAAATGAAACATATAATTGATTTCATCATGATGCGGAAGCAGGTGTGGCCGAAGGTTGATAAGGTATTGGAGAAAGGAAATAATTACGAATGATGAACCTTGCCTACCGGCAGGCAGGTTTCGAATTTTGAATGAGGGAGAGAAAAGGGATTTTTAAATACGAAATAGGAGAAAATTAGAATTGAATTGTTCTTATAAAATCTTGAATTGGCTTTCCAATTGCTTGTTGCCAAAAAATATCTTGTTCCTCCTGACTCATTTCTGAAATATATTTTCCTGTTTTTGGATCTATTTGAATTGATTCAAGTGGGTATCCTTGAACAATTTTTTGACTTGGAGTACTTACAAAAATTCGTGGGGAAATAATTGTTATTTCTCTATATTCGCCATTTTGAGTTGCAACACAAATTGCAAATTCCCAACGACCAGTTATTTGGTCTCCAAATTTCTTTATGAGTGCAGAATAGTATTCCAGCATCTCATCGTCTGTTGGTCGTTCGTTTATTGAGTTAATTCTGCGAACATTTAATCCTGGTTGTTCATTTTCTGAAAGTGTATCGAAATAGAGTGCATTGTCCATTGAGAATACAGTTGTGTTCAATGCTTTTGCATATGTTGTTGCTTTCTTTCGTGCGTTTTCCTGAGCAGTTTTTCCGTCCTCACTTATAACTGGGAGTGGTGTATCGCTTTCAATTCCGCGCACTACCATACCAATAGGGGCAAGTGCGCCTTGTAGCTGAGCTATCTTTGCTTTGTTGGTTGTTCCAAAAAGAATTTCCTTCATTGCTATAATTCTACTGTTCTTCTTATTTTTATCCAATGATATACTTTTGATATAACGAACAGAAGAAATAAAATATGGAAAATGAAAAAATATTCCTTGGTGGAATCGCCATCCTATATAGAAAGAATTTGAATGATATTGAGTTTTTAGTTGTAGAAAATTCGAAGACTAAAAATATTAGTTTTGTATCTGGTGCGAAAGAGGATTGTGATGATTCAGAAATTGATTCGATAATACGTGAAATAAAAGAGGAACTTGGTTTTGATATTGAAAGAGTAAGGCTTAAACAAGCAGAAACAGAACATGATTTTATCTTTGGTCCAAAGAAAGAAGATCGGGCGGGATGTCGTGGATTGTATCAAGTGTTTCTCGCTGATGTTAGTGATGTGAGTAATTCGATTGCGCATACTGAAGAGCTTCGAAATATAAAATGGTTAAAACGAGATGAAGTATTGGATATGTTGTCATTTCCTGATTTAAAAATAGTTTTTTCGAAGGCAATAAAAAACTTAAAATAAAACCACCTTAGTTGAAGTTGTTTTTTGGATTGGGCGGAGATTTTTTGTTTATAGAGCTTTCTATTTAGTGATATACTAAAAAAAGAATGAAACGACATCCAATACGATTACCGCACGACATGCATCCACATAACTCAATTGTTGAGTGGTGGTATTTTAACGGACACCTCACTGACAAAAAAGGGAATGTATATTCATTTATGGACTGCTTGTTTCGAGTAAATATAGAGAAAGTGCAGATGCCTTATTTAAAAAATATTTTTAAATATTCATCGCGATCGGGAACATTTATGACATTTGCTCATTCAGCGGTTAGCGATATTGCAAAAAGGAAGAACTATAAAGATGTTCAAAATATTTCTCTTTTATCAAAAGATAGTTTTTCTCGTCCCTTATTTTATGCTCAGTATATCAATCCATTAGAGAGTATTGGTAGATTTCTTGTGCACGAAATGGTGGAATCTGCGCCAAATGTGTTTCACCTCAAAACAGATAGAATTGATCTTGTGCTTGAATCAAAGAAACCTCCGATGTTAGAGGGAGGAAAAGGATTTGTTACTGTGTGTGGTCGGGAGACATTTTATTACTCACATACGCATTTGGAAACATATGGCTCAATTAAAGTTGGAAATGAATGGATTAAGGTTTTGGGAAAGTCATGGATGGATCATCAGTGGGCAGATGAGGAGTATTCAAAGGACAAATGGACATGGTTTTCTGTTCAGCTTGAAAACGGAACCGATATGATGTGCATTGAATATGACAATGGAAAGAAAAAAGAATATTTAGTTGATATTCTTGATAAAAAAGGAAATGCGACACATTATTCGCACGCGCTTTTTTCTCCAGGCGGAAAAATATTGAGGAGCAAGGAGACATACGCAGAGTATCCACTTTCGTGGGAGATTGATGTGCCTGACGGAAACATACGACTAGAGATATCAGCAATTCTTTCTGATCAAGAAATGATTTTTGGAGCCATCAATTATTGGGAAGGACCGACAAGAATTGTTGCAACTATTAAAAATAAGAAAATAAAAGGTGTGGGATTTATGGAGCTTGCTGGATATCCATCTGATTACAATTTTTTAATTCTTGAAGGGAAAGAAATAAATAAAAAATTGAAAAATGGACTATCTTCTCAGTTTAAACAGTTTTTTTGATAGAATTTAATCTTCTATTGAAAAATGTCCCAAAATGGGGTATTATAGACATATCATCGTGATTTTTCGCGATGTTTTATGAAATCACATAACATATCGGGATTTTTTTCAGTACTTGCAGCATTAATAGGAAACGCAATCGTTGCCGTGATAAAATTCACGGCGGCTTTCATTTCTGGGTCTAGCGCAATGTTTTCTGAAGCAATTCACAGTGTTGCAGACACAATGAATCAGTCGTTTCTTCTGGTTGGTATTATCCGTTCACAAAAGAAAGCGGATGATGAATTTATTTACGGGTATGGGAACGAACGATTTTTTTGGGCGCTTATTTCTGCGTGTGGAATCTTCTTTATTGGTGCTGGAGTAACGATAAATAACGGAATTACTTCACTTATTGAGCCACATGAACTTGAATATCATCCAATTGTGTTTGTTGTGTTATTTGTTTCTCTTGTTATTGAGTCAATTACACTTTTTATTGCACTAAGAGAACTTAATCGAAAACATAGACATACACATTCACTATTAAAATTTTTTCACGAAAGTGACCCATCGACTCTGGCGGTTGTTATGGAAGATGGGGTAGCGGTACTTGGTATTTTTATTGCTACCGCATCTATCGGACTCACTATATACACAGGAAACCAGATATTTGATTCATTGGGCTCAATTATTATTGGTGTATTACTTGGGTGTGTCGCAGTCCTTCTTATTTACAAAAATAAGAAGTATTTAATAGGACATTCAATTCCTGAGGACATTGAAGAAGAAATTATTGAGTTACTTGAAAAAGATCCTGCAATTGAGAGGGTTATTGATTTTAAATCGTCGGTGCTTGATGTGGGAATTTATCGAGTGAAATGTGAAATTGAATTTAATGGGAATGCACTTCTCAAGGAACTTTCAAAAGGATATCCATTGAAAGAAGCATATGAAGACGTGAAGGGGGATTATGAAGAGTTTAAAAAATTCGTAGCTGATTATACTGATCGCGTACCACGACTTGTGGGAAAACGAATTGATGATGTTGAGAAAACGATTGAGGCGAAGTATCCATCGGTGCGACATATTGATATTGAGTTAAATTAGAGATGGGGGATAACAGAGAGAATTTCAATTTACAAATTTCAAATTTTAATTTAATTCTCCAATAATTCAATTTTAAAATGAGGGAATAGAAATACAAAATTGGAGATTGAGATAACAAAATGGTGGTACAATAAATAGAATGACTGAGTTATATGTAACTAAATTATCGGGAGAGCGGGAATTATTTTCCGAAGGAAAATTACGAAATGCGTTAGAGCGCGCTGCGGTTGTTCCGCATTTAATTGATGAAGCAGTGGAGTATGTAAAGACGCATATGCGTGATGGGATTCCTACAGGTGAGATTTACTATCTCGCTTTTTCATATTTGCGAGAACGGGAAAAGGGATCTGCGGGGAGGTATGGATTGCGCAAGGCAATTATGGAATTAGGACCAAATGGGCATCCATTTGAAAAGTTGGTAGGGGAAATATTTAAAGTGCAGGGGTTTGAAGTTGAGACAAGTGTGTTATTACAAGGGAAGTGTGTGCAGCATGAGGTTGATGTGGTAGCGATGAAGGGAGACAAAAAGATTATGATTGAGTGTAAGTTTCACAACACACAAGAGGTAAAATCGGATATAAAAGTTGCGCTTTATGTGCAAGCTCGGTTTGAGGACTTAAAAGAAACGTGCCATTTTACTGAAGTATGGCTTGTGACAAATACAAAGCTTTCGTACGACGCAATCCAATATGCACAGTGTGCGGGGATGCATGCGGTGGGGTGGGGCTATCCGAGAGAGGGAAGTTTCCAGCAGTTAGTTGAGCGGGCAGAATTACATCCAATAACCTGTCTGGAAAGTGTTACTGCGGAAGAAAAACGGATGTGGCTTGATGGAGGGATTATTACATGTAAAGATATTCGAGAAAAACCAAATGCATTTATGATTGCAAATATTCATGAAAAACAGCACGCAGTAATTATGAAGGAGATTGACGAATTATGTGGAACAAAATAAGAGATAAATTATTTGCTACACTAGATATATAGACATGGCACCAAAGAAGAAGAAAAAAGTGGCGGTGATTTCGGGGGGACCCTCGACTGAGCACGAGGTTTCTGTTCGTGGCGCACAAAAAGTATTTGAGGCGTTAAACAAAGATATCTATGATATAGAACATATTTTAGTAGACAAGTGTGGGGTATGGGAAAAACATCCACAGATTGTTGCAAATAATAATGATGTTGCGTTTATTGTGATGCATGGAACATATGGAGAGGATGGAACAATTCAGCGAATTTTAGATTCGCATAATATTTCGTACACTGGATCGAATGCAATGGCGAGCGCCCTTGCAATGAATAAATATCTTTCGAGTGCAGTATTGCGTAGAGCGGGAATTTCAACTCCGCTTACATTCGTAGTCACAAAATATGAGTGGGAATGGAAGAAGCAAGAAGTATTTGACAAAATAAAACATTATTTAACATATCCGTTTGTAGTGAAACCAAATGCGCAGGGTTCGAGTGTTGGAGTACATATCGTTCGTTCGCGAAGTGATTTGGAACATGCCATGCACGAGGTATTTAAATACGGAAATGAATCATTGATTCAACAATTTATTTTTGGAATGGAATTGTCGTGTGGGGTATTGGATCATGGATGGGAGGGAAGTGAGTTTGCGCTATTACCAATTGAAATTGTTCCACAAAATTCGACGTTTTTTGATTATAGTGCGAAATATATGCCAATGGGGTCGGAAGAAATTGTGCCCGCACGTGTTCCTGATTATAAGTTACGAGAGATTCAAAGAGTTGCGACTTTAGTTCATCGAGCACTGGGGGCACGAGGATTTTCTCGAACTGATATGATTATGGCTCCTGATGGGAAATTATTTGTTCTTGAGCTGAATTCCATTCCAGGATTAACTCAGGAAAGCCTTCTTCCTAAATCAGCGGAAGCAAGCGGAATCCCATTTCCGAAACTTCTTGATTTAATCATTGATTCGGCGCTTTTCGGAAAGGAATAGGGGACAAAATAGACAATTTTTACAAACACCAATGACTTGGTGTTTTTCCTTGCTTATTTATTGATTTAGATGAATAATAATGTCAGAAATTTACTAACAAAATATAAAGGAGGAATGCCATGAAACGGTATCCTTGGAATAATGAAAAAATACGTGAGTTGTTCTTAAATGCACACACGTATGTTGAGCTTAGTACGTCTGCGAAAAAGCTGTATGATGAGTATTTAGAAAAAAAAGAAATTGATTCATTAATTTCTTTTGATACTTTTTTTGCAGCGCTATGGCGTCGTGCGCGAGATAACAATTTCGTGCGTGATTATCATCAAAAAGAAAAAACAAAGCAACCGAGCGTTTCTTTGAAACCAAATGAACGCGAACTTATTGAACATCTCATTGCATCAAAAGTTCTTTTTGATGGGCGAAGAGAATTTCTCGTTCGCGCATTAAAAGATATCCGAGCGATTGGCTCGGAAATTGGGTATCGAGGACTTGCCGAAAAATTTGATGAATTGGTTTGGTCCAAAGAACGATCACAGTTTGTTAAAGAAGCACTTCGCTACAAGCATGATCCTGCACGCATTAAAGAAACACTTTCAGTAATTCCCGAAAAGCTAATTGATGCAAAAATTCGAGAATTGCGTGGTGGTGGAAATAATGCGGGAGTATATGGAGAAGTTTTTTCAGAAGCAGGACAGGGAAGACTTGTCGTGTCTGAAGAAATTCTTGCAAATGCTAAAGTTATACTTTCCAAAGCAACACTGAAAGATCCATACGTGATTAAAACAGAGAATGGAAAATTTTCGATCTCTGTAATTAATTCACCGCTTGTTGGCGCAGAATACTCTCAAGTCCTTGAAGAAAACATTATTCGGAACGGACTTGAACTTGCCGAAACAAAGAAAGATGACGTTGTTGTTTTTTCTGGTGGACTTATGTTTATTGATGCGAAAAAATCCGAAGGACTTTTGACCACACACCGTGCTCGAAGTTCTGGAATGACGCTCAATTTAAAAATACTTGATCCACGCTACCGGAAAGATGCAGCGCTTATTCGAAAAAACAAACCTGCAGATGACGTTGTTTGTGAAACGACACGCGAAAAATTTCTAAATTTAGCATCCGGGTGGAGAAAAACTGTTGTTAATAAAAACGGAAACCCCGTTTACAACGGAAAAATTTTTGTCACTCTTGGACGTACTGAGGAAGAAATTATTGAGGCGGCCGCACATGCGGAAATCAACTATATTCTTGCAGTACGGCGTGAACGTATCAAGGATGAACGCAGGGGCGTCGAGGCAGAATTGCGGTATGAGTACAAGCAAGAATCTCGAAATCAGAAGAAGATTGATAAACTTCAAGCAGAAGTTGAGTGGTTGCTCATTAAAGAAAAGCGGACTATTAGTTCTAATGTTTCTACCGAAGACCGGAAACGATTTTTTGACATCGTGCGGGCTTGGGTAATAAAAACACTTGAGAACACTATTCCGAATGCAAAGGTTATTACACAGGGTACTGCGTTTTTAAGTGTTGGTGGAAAGTTAATCGAAGTACACCAAGACAGAGAACAGGGACCAACAACGGTGATGCTCGATGAATTCATGAAGAAAAATGCTGGGCGTCGTGCACTTGATACGACATTGCCCGACATTGTTCTTTTAATCAATTCATATTCGGTAAATTATCGTTGGGCTGTTGCAGAACGTAATGTAAATAATGTTCCTGCATCAACACATGTGTTCCAACTTCCTGTTGCCCTAAATAAACGTTTTCTCTTGGATCAACTTCGAGATGTAATTCGAAAAGGATCTCCACTTGAACGTTTAATGCGGCACGAGCAGTTTGAACCCGGTATTTTTCGTCTGGAATATTTGAATGGTTTGTGGAGTCCGGAGATGATTTCAATTCCTGTATTGTTGCGAAAGCCGCTTCAAGGATTAACTGCAAAGCAGATAAAAGAAGAATCAGAATATGTATATCTGTTTGTAACTTCTGATCAGCATATAGGACACCCGTGGAAATCGTATTATTACGACAAAAAAACGGGAATATTCTATGGTCATGATGAGGCGGTGATGCAGATACTGCGTCGCGAATATCTTGATCAAGGAAAACTTATTCCAATCCATGCATATATTGATCTCGGTGATCAGGACCAGGGGCACCATTTTGAAACTCAAGCAGAATTACACGAACGCACTAAAGATGTTCGTATGATTATGCGCGAATTCAAAATACTTGAGAACGCGATAAAGAATTCTGATGGTGTTGAAGCCGCGGAAAAATTAAGAGAAATGCAGAGACAGATTATTGATCAAATCTTAATTCGTGGAATTCATTGGCCACAGTATCAGATGCGAGAATACAAACGTCGCGTACTTGAGCCGAATGCTGATATGTTTGCGAGTATCGTAAAACGATCACAAAAAGCAGGCGTAAAAGCATTTGGGGTCGAAGAATATTTGAGCGGGAATCCTGATATGAGAAGTATTGCAATTCTCACCATACTTGGTGGAAATCACTTCAGGAACACCGTTGAAGGTGAGTTGAATGAAGGTTCGTTCTATGCAGAAAATATCATTGATCTTCTTGCGGCTGACAAGTCAATTGGCTTATCACGAGAAGAACTTGAACGTATTGTTCGTGCTCCATTACATGGAAGCACATCATACGGACAAGGAATCCTAAAGACCGGAACAAATGGCTATGAGTGGGCAATTTCATTGCGTCACGAACCAGCCAGAAAATCTGGTGCAAACGGAGATCCACTTCGCGAGGCAGTTAAAAATGCTCAAGAACGAGGTGACTTTACTGGTATTTTTGCAGGAAAGAAAGTCATTCACCTTTCAGGTGATATTCATCGATTTGGTTCTGTATTCACCTCTGATGCAGTAGTGTTGTCAGTTGCTGCTGGTACGGGTGGTGACCCGTATGGAGAACGCGGATTCAGTCCTAATAACATTGGAAACTTTGTTGTGGGAATTCCAGCTCGCGGTCCCGAATACGGTCCTATTCGTATCATCGTATTCAACCATGATTTTGTACGGAAATATTTTGAAAAATCATGGGATGTTGATTGGAACCGGATTTTTAAAGATCCACTATAAATAAATTGCCCCACATGTGTGGGGCTTTTTTTATCCCATTAGAGATTTTACATACATGAACAATTTTAGAAATTCATATAATATGCGTCGTATTTTTATTTTCATTATCTCTAACGGGATTTCATTTTCTTCAGTCTAGTGTATTATTTAAATAATGACTGAGAAAGAGATGATTCAAGAACTTGTGAAGGACGGGTATATTTCATCAAAAGAAATTATTCGTGCGATGGGAGAGATTCATCGGGAACAATTTGTGCTTGAAGAAGAAAAATCGCGGGCATATGAAAACTTACCACTTCCAACGGGCGGGGGATTATTTGTTTCACAACCATCAACTGTGGGATTTTTACTTGAATTATTAAAACCGAAACAGGGGGAAAAAATTCTTGTAATTGGAGCGGGGACAGGATGGGTCGCAGGAATTATTACCGCGATTGTTTCAAAAGAAAAAAAAGAAGGATCGCAGAAAGGGAAAGTAACTACGGTTGAACCAGACGAAGAGAGTTCACACAATGCAACAAAGAATCTTGAACGATATTCATACATTTCTGATGGAGTTACTGAAGTAATTAATGATAATTGGAATTCTGAGAAAATAACGCAGGCCCCTTATGATGCAATCATTGCATTGCGTGGAATAAAAAAAATACCTCAGTTTTGGTATGATGCGGTGCGGGTGGGGGGACGTATTATTGTTCCTATTGGTGAGTCAATTTTTGTAAAGGAAAAAACAAGTGGAACTGAATTTAAAACCCGTGAGTATTTTGGGTTTAATTTCCCTCAGTTTTCTTAAGTGAAAGAATGTTAAAAGAGTTGATAACTTTCGTTTGACTTTTTAAGATATTTTCGTATATAATCGTATATAGTTAACTATATATAGTTACATTAACCAGAACATGAGCGAAAATAACTTCAATAATCGAATAAAATTAAGTTCTGAGATTCTTGGAAAGATAGCCAAAATTGATGAATTTAAGGGGCTCTGGCATGGAAGTTTAAGACTCAGCCCACAAATTTTAGGTCGTCTTAAGTCGTCTGTAATTATTACCTCAACTGGTGCTTCTACTCGTATTGAGGGATCAAGAATGAGCGACGAAGATGTGGCTCGTCTTTTGCGTGGATTGAAATCAAATCCTCCTAACAATCGTGATGAGCAGGAAGTCGCTGGTTATGCTGACTTACTCGGAAGAATTTTTGATCATCACAAAACTTTGAAATTAACAGAGAACAATATTTTGCAATTTCACAGCATTCTTTTACAGTTCTCAGAAAAAGATCAATTGCACAAAGGTAAATATAAAAATTCAGACAACGCGGTCGTAATGAAGGACGAAAAGGGTGTAGAGCATATTTTATTTAATCCGACAAAACCATACTTAGTGAAACCAGAGATGGAATCTGCTATCGTTTGGGCAAATGAACAGTTTGAGAAAAAAGAACTTCATTCGATTCTTATTATCGCCAATTTTGTTTTTGAGTTTTTAGCCATCCATCCATTCCAAGACGGCAATGGTCGTCTTAGTCGTGCCTTAACGACACTGCTTTTACTAAGAAACGATTATTCTTACACTCCGTATGTTTCTCTTGATGAAATAATTGAGGATAAAAAAGATGAGTATTATTTGGCTCTACGAGCAACACAAAATAATCACAAGACTGACCATGAGGATATTACGCCGTGGTTAAATTATTTGCTTGATGTTTTAACTATCCAATTTGTAAGAGCAAAGGAATTAATGGATGCAGAACAGCCGGAAAAACTTTTGTCCGAAAGACAGGGGCAAGTTTTTACTGTGTTCCAAAATGGAGAATTGTTAGGTGTTGCTGAGATTGATAGGAGACTCAATGGTTCTGTGCCTCAGGTGACGATAAAACAATCTCTCGCCAGATTAGTGGCTCTGCGTTTGGTTGAACGAGTCGGTCAAGGACGAGGTGTTAGATATAAGAAGATATAAATTACATGGACAAGAAGTTTTCAAATAAAAATTTACACAGTGCGGGCAAGGCAAAGAAAGATGAGTTTTATACACAGCTTGCTGATATAGAAAACGAATTAAAGCACTACAAAAACCAATTCCGTGGTAAGGTGGTGTTTTGTAATTGTGATGATCCAAAGGAAAGTAATTTTGTTAAATATTTTAGTAGAAATTTTGAGCATTTAGGGTTAAAGAAATTGATTGCTACACACTATAAGGATGCGAATTTATTTACGCAAGAATCGCCATATAAATTGGAATACACTGGCGATAAAAACGGCAATCGAATGCCCGATCCGAATGAGTTTATGAAAAAGATGATTGGCACGGGAGACTTCCGTAGTGATGAATGTATTGAGCTACTCAAAGAAGCAGATATTGTGGTAACTAATCCGCCGTTTTCTCTGTTCCGTGATTACCTTGCTCAGTTGGTGGAATACAAGAAAAAATTTTTAATTATTGGTAATGTAAACACAATTACCTACAGGGAATGTTTTAAAATTATTAAAGATAACAAAATGTGGCTTGGAGCAAGTATTCATAGTGGTGATCGTGAGTTTCAAGTACCAGATGATTACCCTTTAAATGCGGCTAGCTCTAGAATTGATAGCGATGGCAAAAAATACATACGCGTTAAGGGCGTGCGTTGGTTCACAAATCTAGATTATGAAGAACGTCATGAAAATTTAGTACTTTATAAAAAATATACACCAGAAGAATATCCAAAATATGATAATTACGATGCAATAAATGTTAATAAAACCGCTGATATTCCGGTGGACTATGATGGTTTGATGGGGGTGCCAATAACTTTTTTAGATAAATATAATCCGGGACAATTCGAGATTATTGGTTTAGGTATATCTAATTCAGGAATAGAAATCGGGGTTAGGCCGTATAAAGAAGAGCATAAAAAATATAGGAAAGAAATTCAAAAAAGAGGTGCTGTTGATGGTGATTTATACATGATTGTAAATGGAGTTGTTGATGTTCCTTATGCTCGAGTTATTATAAAAACTAAAAAAATAATATGAAAATTGAACTACATAAAATTTTAGTGAGTAAGGTGATTGCCGGCTACAAGGATAGTGCCGAAGAGGGGGTAACTGCGTATGGCGGCAAATTAGATATACGTCCAAAGTATCAACGAGAGTTCGTATATAAAGGTCATCAACGTGATGCAGTTGTGGAAACCATTAAAAATGGATTCCCGCTTAATGTGATGTATTGGGTCGTAAAGGATGAGGGTGGTTTTGAGGTGCTCGACGGACAACAACGTACTATCAGTATTGGACAATACATAAATGGGGATTTTTCTTTGGGTGATCGTTATTTTCATAATCTTACGAAAGAGGAGCAAGATCTCATTTTGAATTACGAGTTGATGATTTATTTTTGTGAGGGCACAGACAAAGAGCGTCTTGATTGGTTTCGTATTATAAATATCGCTGGAGAAAAACTTACCGATCAGGAATTGCGCAATGCAGTATATACTGGTCCATGGCTTTCTGATGCTAAACTCAAGTTTAGTAAATCAAACTGTGCGGCGTATCTTTTGGCAAATGATGGTGGGCAACTGGTAAGTGGTTCACCAATACGACAAGAATATTTAGAAATCGCTCTTTCATGGATTAACGACGGAAAGATTGAAGATTATATGGCTAAACATCAACATAAAAAGAATGCTGATGAGTTGTGGGAATATTTTCAGGATGTGATTGCGTGGGTGCGAAAAACTTTTACAAGTTATCGTCGAGAAATGAACAGTGTTGAGTGGGGTGAACTATATAATGAATTTAAAGACAAAAAACTGACCGCTAGTAAACTGGAAACCGAGATTAAAGGATTAATGCAAGACGAAGATGTAACGAAAAAATCTGGTATTTATCCGTACGTTTTAACAAGACAAGAAAAGCATCTTTCAATCCGTGCGTTTACCGACAAAATGAAGCGCGAAGCGTATGAGAGACAAAAAGGTATTTGTAAAAAATGTAAAAAGTATTTCGAAATTGGAGAAATGGAAGCCGACCATATAAAACCTTGGCACGAGGGCGGGAAAACTATTTCAGAAAATTGTCAGATGCTATGTAAGCAAGATAATAGAACAAAGTCTGGGAAATAAGACTTCGTAAAACTTAATGATTAAATCAAATTAGCAGAAGTTTTTTGAGGGCAACAATTATGGCAAACTTAACCACAAGTGAAAAACAAGTATTAGAAAAATTATTTCAAATGAGTGGTGGTTATGTTTTAAATTTTTCTGACCGAACTATGGGTGAGTTTTTCAGAGATGACGTTGGTCTTGATGTTTACAGTAAAAAATATTTGTACGGTAGTGGGTCAAAGGCTAATCGATTACGGGGTTTATGGTTAAATGCTAATGACAAAATTGTTGGCCACAGCATTGTTAAGTTGATTGAATACATTGAAAGTCAAATAATTATAGACAATCTTAAGAAAGAAGATTTTCCGTCGGAAAGATTAAAAGCCGGTAAAGAAGTTGCCGAACGATTATTGGGTAAAAAGACAGAAAAAAAAGAGAATAAAACAGAAGCCACATTTAAAAATGGAAATATCAACATACTTTTACAGAAAGATATTTTTGATCATGTGCAAAAACTTTTAAATGATGGATATTATTTCAATGCCGTCGAGGAGGCATATAAAGTAGTCAGAAAAAAACTGAAGGATGTATCTGGAAAGGAAAGAGCAACCGATGCCTTTTGTGATTTAAATTACGAAAAAATTTTTGGTCATCAGCCGGTTGATGATATTGAGAAAGATTTTTTTGAAGGGGTTAAATTCTTACATATGGCCATTCAATTTTTGCGAAACGAAAAGGCTCACACACCAGCTCGGGATTTAGATAAAAATTTAGCGATTCATTATATTGCGCTTGCTGGCTTGGCTTATGATTTAATTAGTAGAAAATAATTTTTATATCTAAATAATCAAAAAATAGAAGTTTTGTGGAATTGTGAAGGAAAAAGTTTGGAGCTCAATCATTTAAAAATCTATTTTGTATATTTAGTGTAAAAATATGAACGTTTGAAGAAGGTCTACCTCGGGGAATAGCTAGCCTATGCGGAAGGTGGAAGATTCTTATTTAGCAGCCCCTTGTCTGCTTTTTTATATTTGGATTTCACCTCTAAACGAAAGAACTTCCAGCCCTGTATATGCGTCGGAATATAATAACAATTCCTGAATAAAAGAATGAGGAAATAGGAATATTATGCTGTTTGAATCCCGTGAGGTTGAGTTCGTAATATTCCGCTTATTTCCTTGTTCTTTTGTGATTGTGAATTGTATTATATGGAGATTTTATACAGGGGTGGAGGTTCTGGAGGGACTATTGACTTCTTTTTTGGCGTCGTGTATTATTGCAAGTACGAATGATAGTCCAAAGAATAGCTTTCGGCGGATAACAAACGCACCACTGGTGTGTGAGAAATTCCGCTGAGTCAGCGGTTTTTTATTGGGGTTAGTGAGGAGTAAAATCAAAAGAAGTTTTCATTTTATCCGAACGACGCCACAAGAAGATTCTTATCTTATTGGGTATCATATCGTGTACGTTTCAAAGTTAATAAGTATATCAAGCATTAATTATAAAAGTGGTTTTATAATTTAAAGTTTAAAGAAATCGCATTTTTTTTGAGGTTTGAAAAAACCTTTTATGATTTTTATGTTTAAAAAAAATCAACGAATCAGTAAGCGATTATAAGTAGAAAATTTAATGCATTCGTTTATGAATAAACGAAATGAACGCATTAAGGGTAGATGGAGGATGCCTTGGCATCATAGAACGATGAAGGACGCGGCGTAACTGCGATAATCTTCGGGGAGGCGTGTAGCAGCCTTTGATCCGGAGGTCTCCGAATGGGGAAACCTACTATAGTGAACCTATAGTGCTTTATGTGGTAACTCTACATATTGCGTATACTCTGGGAAGTGAAACATCTCAGTACCAGAAGGAAAATAGACAAATTGCATTTCCTCAGTAGCGGCGAGCGAACAGGAAGGAGCCCAAACCAATCGGTGCGCAGCACCGGAATGACGAATTTTGAATTTTATTTAATTCTTCAATGATTGAATGGTTTAAACATTTTTTCATTTGGATTTTATTTGAAATTGAGGAATTGGAAATTCCGTTGCTGTGCAACGTCTGGGGTTGTAAGACTGAAACACTTGTATGAGTTCAGTAGAGTACGATGCTTCGTACGTTGCTGAACTCCAATACAAAAAAAGTTACAAATTCATAAGCTAGTTGAATCAGATGGAAATCTGAGCCAAAGAAGGTGATAGCCCTGTATACGAAAGCGTATGAACTTTTTCGTTTTTGTTCTTGAGTACCTCGAGGCCAAAATACCTTGAGGGAATCTGCCAGTACTATCTGGCAAGGCTAAATATCTATGATGACCGATAGTGAACTAGTACCGTGAGGGAAAGGTGAAAAGCAGCCCGGCAAGGGCGATGAAATAGAAACTGAAACCATCTACTTACAAGGAACCGGAGCCCTAAGTAATGTTCGCAAGAACGCTACGGGGTGACGGTGTGCCTATTGAAGAATGAGCCAACGAGTTTACGTACATTGCCATGTTTAATTCCGTTATACGGAAGGAGGCGCAGCGAAAGCGAGTCTTAACAGGGCGTTACTTTCTTAACTTGCAGGACACACTTCGGTGTGTGTTGCGAGTTACGAATAGTTAGCAGTGTGCGTAAGACCCGAAACCAGATGAGCTTACCTTGGCCAGGGTGAAGCCCCGCGAAATCGGGGTGGAGGCCCGCACCGTTGAGCCGTGCAAAACTCTCGGATGAGCTGAGGTAAGGAGTGAAAAGCTAATCGAATTTGGTAATAGCTGGTTCTCTCCGAAATAGTTTTAGGACTAGCCTCTCGTGTTTCTTTTTGGAGGTAGAGCACTGGACGATCGTGAAAGGGAGAAATCTCGCGCGATCAATCAAACTCCGAATGCCAGAAAGTATAAACGAGGGAGTCAGACTGCGGGGGCTAAGCTCCGTGGTCGCAAGGGAAACAGCCCAGATCGCCGTCTAAGGTCCCTAAATGTATGCTAAGTGTGTAAGGTAGTCATTATCCATTGACAGATAGGAGGTTGGCTTAGAGGTAGCCATCCTTTAAAGAGTGTGTAACAACTCACTATTCGAGGATCGTGGCGCCGAAAATTTATCGGGGCTAAGCATACTACCGAAGACGCGGATTCATCTATTTTATATAGGTGAGTGGTAGGAGAGCATTTCTTGCAGCTGTGAAGGTCGATCCGTGAGGGCGACTGGAGCGCAAGGAAGAGATAATGTTGGCACGAGTAATCGCTATGCATGTGAAAAACATGCACCCCGCAAATCCAAGGTTTCCTCCGCAACGAACATCGACGGAGGGTAAGTCGGCCCTAAGGCAATGGCGAAAGCCGCAGCTGATGGACAGCTGGTTAATATTCCAGCACACCGATCATGAGATACCGATGAAGATACGAATGAGAAAAGTCTGAGCACCTTAATGGTTTGGTGTTCTTGACGTAAAGGGATGTATTCCAGGCAAATCCGGAGTACTGTGTTCAATCACAATCTCGCACGTTGATTAAAGGTTTGGGTTTTCCCGAGCCAATTCAGATGAAGTGCATTCCGAGAAATACTTCTAAGGTGCGCCTGATCGGTTCCGTACCGTAAACCGCCACAGGTGGATGAGGCGAGTAGCCTCAGGGGAACGGGTGATTCTTCGTTAAGGAACTCGGCAAAAAAGCTAGGCGTAACTTAGGGATAAGCCTTCCCTGCCATTTATGGTAGGGCGCAGCGAAAGTTTCTTTGGCGACTGTTTAACAAAAACACAGCTCCCTGCGAACTCGTAAGAGGATGTATAGGGGGTGACGCCTGACCGATGCGAGAAGGTTAACGTTGGGGGTGATGGGCCGCAAGGTTTATTGCTCACTGACCGAAGCCCTCGTCAATGTCCGCGGTAACTATAACCGTGTTAAAGTAGCGCAATTCCTTTTCGGGTAAGTTCCGAAGCGCATGAAAGGCGTAACGATCGAAGAACTGTCTCAACGAAGAGCCCGATGAAAGTGCGATTCCCGTGAAGACGCGGGGTACTGGCAACTAGACGAAAAGACCCCGGAAGCTTTACTGCAACTTGATATTGATAATAATGGGTGATTGCGTAGCATAGTGAGGAGCCATTGAAGTTCTACTTTCGGGTGGGGCAGAGGCGACAGTGAAATACTCATCTTTTATTTGTTATTATCTAACCTGTGTGGAAAAAACATACGGGGACAGTGTCTGGTGGGCAGTTTTTCTGGGGCGGAACCCTCCCAAAAGGTAACGGAGGGGTTTATTAAGGTTAGCTTAGCGCGGATGGAAATCGCGCAGGACGTGTAAAGGCACAAGCTAGCTTGACTGCAAGGCCGACAAGCCGCGCAGGTGCGAAAGCAGAACTTAGCGACCCGACTATTCATCATAGAAAGGTAGGAGATAACGGCTAAAAGTTACTCCGGGGATAACAGGCTGGTGAGATCCGAGAGTTCCTATCGACGATCTCGCTCGGCACCTCGATGTCGGCTCACCACATCCCGGGGCTGGAGAAGGTCCCAAGGGTATGGCTGTTCGCCATTTAAAGTGGTACGTGAGCTGGGTTCAAACCGTCGTGAGACAGGTTGGTCTCTATCTGTTGTCAGCGTGGATGCTTGAGGGAAGTCGACCCTAGTACGAGAGGACCGGGTTGAACGAATCTCTGGTGTACCGGCTTTGCTACCAAGTGAACTGCCGGGTAGCTATATTCGGACGGGATAAGCGCTGAAAGCATCTAAGCGCGAAGCCTCTCCCAAGATTAGGCATCATGAACTCCTGGAAGACTACCAGGTTGATAGGCTCTAGATGTAAGCGTGGTAACACGTTCAGTCGAGGAGTACTAATAAGTTCAGCGTTCATTTCGTTTGCTGATGAACGAATGTGGTTTCTATTTGATATACTTAACTTTGCGATGAAAAATCGCTCTAAATGTTTCCTGGTGATTTAGTGTAGTGTGGCCCACCTCTTTCCATTCCGAACAGAGCAGTGAAAGCGCTATATACCGATGATACTCCTTCGGGGGGAAAGTAGGATTTGCCGGGAATCATTTGGAGCGATTTTTTATTATAAAGAGCCGATAATTCGGTCTCTTTTTATATAAATTCCTCTATTTACATTCTTTAATTTTGGTGGTATAAAGAAAAAGTAATTTAAATTTTTAAAAAGGAGAAAATATGAGCACTGTTATATGTAAAGACTCAGTTTATCTTAAAGATGAATATAAGAGTCTTGCGGAAGAACTCTTTCAGAAAGCGACCACTCCCTGTTTTGGTTGTCAGGATGCAAACGAATTTTGCACGCCTGAAAACTGCCCGCAAGGGAAGATAGGGGAGCCAAAATATGAAGGAAATCGAAAAGATGGCGGTAAAGTAAAAAAGAACGTCATCTATGATAGATAAAAATTAACCCGGCAAATGCCGGGATTTTTTTATGAATACAAAACTTTCATCATTTTCCATCGTCTCCATGCTTTCAGTGGAGACATAATTCTTAGGAAATATCTTAAATCAACCAATCGTCGTATAAACACAACTATTCGTGCAGGAATAAATATCAGAATCGTTATAACTCCGGAATGTAATCCCAATAAAAATATTGAATCATTTTTTGCCTTAAATCGTGGTGCAATAAAATCATTCGGCAATCGTTCCGCAAAATCAATATTTGCGAGTATATGTTTTCCCACGTTTTTTCCTCCTGTCATCGCATTCGGTGCAACCCATGCAATTTCGTCTGAAATATATGAAGTATCTCCCGCAACATACACTGGTCTTCCTATGGTTACAGTTCCGGGAATTTTTGGAATTCCACTATCGTTTATTACAATCGTTCCTGCTCGTTCTCGCAAAAAAGGAGTCGATTCAATCATTTTTGTTACTGTCCGTCCCGCGCCCCAAAAGATCATATCAAAAGGAATATGTTCTTGATTTTCAAATTCAACAAATTGCTCTGAAACAAAATTTATTTTTGCATTCGTAATAATTGAAACTCCCATTTTTGTAAGTATTTTTGTAGCGCGTGCTTGTGTCTGCTTTGTACATTTTCGTAAAATTGTATCTCCAGAATCAAGAATCGACACCTCAAGTTCACATCGTCCTTTCACTGCCTGCACAATTGAATATCTTCGGCTACGTAACAATCCTGCAAACTCAACGCCCGTCGGTCCGCCACCAATCACCCGAATCTGTGCGTTCTCAGCATCATGATTCTGTATCTGTCGAACAAGTTCGTTTCGGATCATAAGCGCGTCTTCAATGGTTGCAAGTGGAAATGAATGCGCTTTCATTCCCTGCATATCAAAAAACGTTGTTTCCTGTCCCACTGCGATAATCAGAAAATCATACTCGTAATGTTTTTTCTTTCCGACAATCGAATTCCACGCAACATTAAACTGCGTAATCTCATCAGTAACAATTTCTACAGGAATTGAAAACCGAATGTCAGAAAGTGGAATACACACCGCCGAACGTACCATTTCGTCCGTCGTTGCTTTTGGTGTAGTGGAAGCAGGAATAAGCGCGGGAGTAAATGTGTGATAACTATTTTTATCGATGATCGTAATTGTGTGTTTGTCTTTTAATCTTCGCAACTTCAAACCGCGTGCAATCACGCGTGCCGCTTCAATTCCTGCGAACCCTCCGCCCGCAATCACTATTCGTGCCATATAAATAGTATATAGGGTGTAGGGATTAGGGTCTAGAATATTTTTTTCTCTCGTGTGTCATTCTGAACCGAATGAAATGAAGAATCTTTGTCATTCTTATTCGCCATATCGGATAAACTCCATCGGGAATCTTTCTCTTCGTTATTTATTTTATAAAACAGTAACTTCAAAAATTAATACATTGGTCGTACGATAACATCATCAATATAAAATTCACTAGCAATAGAATTAGGTTGTGAAAAATAAACTGATCGCACATCAAGTACTAATGACGTATCATGTTCAAGTATCTTTTTTGTCCAATTTGTTTCTGTTCCACTTACATCAGTAAATTGCCAACAACACAGAGTGTTACTACAAATACACGTCCACCCAAATGTTTTTCCTGTCGCTGCTTTATAATAAAGTTGTCGAAAGACTCTCCGTGATGTTGGGTTGAAGGAATTAAAATTGTAATAGGCCCCCTCGTTAGTCGTTGGATTATCGGTAATCAAATGCAACGACTGATTACCAGAATTTGCAGCAGTTGTAACTTTTTCTTTTGTTACTGGTGACTGATAGTCTGTCCACGCAGTAACTCCTGCTGCTTCCATGTCGCCATCAACAACACTATTTTCTGGATCTAATATTACTGTAAGTTTCGAACCCGCCTCATATAAATAATCATTATTCCCTCTATCCAGCGATGGCTTTCCAGTAAGGTCTGATTTATATCCATATTTCGTTGATTCCAGTCGTGCATCAATTTCCCATTCATTATTTTTTACTGAATACACATAATATGTTCCGCTCGAAGTTGCGTTTGCTGGATCTTTTGGTAATCGAGAAAGAATTGATCCGGTTGATAGCGAAGTAAGATCTACTGGAATCCATCCTGTCCCGTCGATTTTTTGAAATTCATCAGTTGAATGGCATTCGTATCTCCATCCAGATGGGGGAGACGGAAATCCAAATGTGGAGCATGTTGATGTGGCACTACCAGAAAGAGCAGGATCGGGAACTGAAATATAATATACATTTTGATCCCCGAAATAAGTATTCGGCTGATCAACTAATAAGAGTCCCAGTGTTTTGTTGATTGTTGCAAGATCAGAAAGTCGCGTCGAATCTCGTGACTGCTTTAACAACTCACCAGGATTTATTACTACCACAATCACGGTGGCCAAAATTGCCAAAATAGCAATAACAACTAGGAGTTCTATAAGAGTAAATCCCGCACTTTTTCTTTGTCTGCACAAAAGGCGCAAGATAGATCCTCGAGTTTTAGTGCTAAAAAACTGAGTCACAATTAAATTATTGTAGCAAATAAATCCTTATTTCCAAAAAATGCGTTTTCGATATATATTTATATTAATGATGGAAATTCCTCCAAAACCGAAGAAAGCGACAAAACCTGAAGATAAAATTGAGCGTGAGAGTGTATTTTCGGAATATAAAAAAGGCGTTGAAAGATTGAAAAATGAATTGTCTCCTGAAGATTATGAAGAAATAAAAAATTTTGAGAAAAATGTCGAAATTTCGGTAAAAAATGGTAATCCAATTTATTTTCTTAATGCCTATTTTGATCGGCTTCCAACTAGTTATATAAATCTTCCATCAACAGCACGATGGACAGAGGATATAATTCTTCGTGGTATCGCACAAGAAAAAGAACGTGGGTGCACCTCGCAGCTTTATCGTATCGTTGAAACGTACAATTTAGATCCGAAATTTTGTGCACGCGAGGAAATAACCAATGATAGGAAACGAGAAGAATTATTTAGAATTCGAAATGGGATTTTTGAAAAAAATGAACATTTTTTCTCTGAAGAAGAGCGAGCGTTTGAGGAATCGCTTCCTAAGATAAAAACGGATGAATTTTTGAAAAGCAAAGAAGCACACGCGGCGGCAGTTAGAGGAGTACAAGATTTATTTGAAGATGAGAAAGACACAAGCGATTATGTATCTCAGTTTGCAATAACTCAAAAAGAAATAGAAAGTGCCGCACAAGAAACAATATTAAAATGTGCTAGAAATTCTGATTTTAATAAGGCGAACGCTATCAAAGAAAAAATATCATTGTCAGAGAGTTTTCTGTCTTCGGAGGAATTAAAAAAAGCATATAGAGAAGGGCTACTCGCAAAAGCAAAATATGATTCTGCTGGAGCTCTAATTACTGCAAAAGAATTGCAGATTGATTCGTATATTACTCGCGAAGAATTTTGTGACTCGTTTAAAAGAGGAATAGAAGAAGCGCTTCAAAAAAAATCAGAAATCTGGGTGCATTGTTTTAATGGGGCAAAAGAATTTTTTACTCCAAAGGAACTTAATGATTTTCTATTTGATCGTGATAATCACAAAGATCTTGTTAAAAAACTTGTTATAGGATTATATCCATTTCAGATTTCTGAATTTGCCGATCTCATCAATTGGATTAATCCTAGTGCCGATATAAAAAATCAAATTGGAGAAGAAATAATAAAAAAACTCCTTCTTGATAATGAACACAATAATGTAGAGGTCATTAAAAGTGCAAAAGAATTATTTAACCTTTCAGACGATGCATTTGCGGCAGGAATTGGGGGAGGGCTTTTAAAAGGAATTGGATATGGAAGAATATATTCTTATGATATTAAAGAAAAAAAAGAGCAATTTGGAATAACGTTTAATACAAATAACAAAGACCTACAGAAAAGTGCTCGAGAATCATATTTTCAGATGCTTTCTGCTGGAAATCTAGGAGGAATTGAAATGTTAAATGCGGAATTTTCCATTGACTGGGCCCCTGAAGATAAGGGGAATCGTAAAAATGCAATTCATGATGCATTTACATCAAAATATTTAAATAGGAATATTTTGCGAAATAATTTTTTTCAACTTAAAAATTTTATAGAAACGGAATATCCAGAGACCCACAAAATGCTTTTCCTAAAAACTCCCGAAGTGGTTGCAGTGCTTGAGGATTTTGTGGTGAGTGAGACCCTTAGTTCGAGTGATCCATATGCGAGTAGTTCTCCGAAATATTTGATTGATTATTTCGCACTTGATAAAGAAAAGCTAAAAGGAGTTATTTTAGAGAAAATTCATGGAAGAATTTCAGGGTGGGATATTCCAGAAAAAGTGAAAAATATTTTTCCCGATATTGATGTTGAAAATGAGAAGCATGAAGTTCTTACCCAGAATGGAGAACGAGAAATTGATTTTATACTCAAAAATAAGAATTGGAATGATTTTCGTAAACTCAGTTATCGCGAGGAAATGAAGGGCAGGGTACAAGAGGTTATCGAGGCACAGGTTGCAAATCTTGTTGATACGACAAAGTCCTACAGTATCCGTTCTTTTGCGCTCGAGTGCCTTGTGGAAATGAATCAAAAAAAATATGAAGCGATAAAAACAAATAATCCAGAAATCATTATTGACATACTCTGTCACACAAAAAAGAGGGACAATAGAACAAGGATTATGCTTTCAAACTTTTTCAAATCTGATAATGAAAAGTTTGTTTCGCTTCCCAAAGAACTTCAAATTAAGGCATATAGTATTTTGAAAGAAAGCGATTGGGAAACGGTAATAAAAAGTTCTGCATTTCAATTTGCGCCAAAAGAAGTTCACGCAGAATATTTGAAGGGAGATAATAGGGAATATGCTTCGGTATTTATGTTACAGGGGATGTTTCAAACACTAAAATCAAAACAGTATTTTAATGAAGAGTTACTCAATCGTATTACTGAAAATAATGAAAAGAAAAAAGAGCAACTGGGAAAATTGTTTGGGTACGTAATCAAAGAAAATAAACACGAAAATATTATTATTTCCTCAAAAGTATTGAATGCGGTCTTTTCCGAAGCGTGTAGCGCGCAAGAAATAATTTCTTTGGTGGATTCAGTTCCAAAAGAAATTTTACAAAACAACTGGGATTTTATTTTTGAAAAATATAAAGGTGCCTCAAAAGAAGATAAGGAAAAGATTTATTCAGTATCACAGCAGATTGGTGAGGTATTCAAAAAAGATATCTCGCAAAAACACTTTTCGGTCATTTTTGACCGTCTTTTTGTGGTGTCTCCTGAGTTACAGAAGCGCTATCTCGAGATCTTTAGTGAAATTGAATTATCTCAGTCCCAAGAACTTCGTCGCATCAGAGATGAAATCATAAACCAGATTGTTGCAACTGATAATCCGGAGGCGACATATAAAAAAATTGAATCTGTTTTTATTGAGAACAACATTCCACTTGTAGGAAAGATTCTCCGTATTTTTGGTGAGCTTCATAAAGATTTAAAAATGTCTGAACAATTAAGTACGGGGAATGGAAGTCGTGTTTTGCGAACTGGTTCTCCTCGTATGCGAAAGAATATTCTCTATCGGGATATGATGAATGTCCATGTAAAGGGTGCTAATCCATCACTTTCAAAATATGGAGATATTATTGAACGTGGTCAGGCAGTAATCACAAAGGCAGAAACAAATGGCTGGCAAACACTTTCCTTTGATGACTTGCTCCATGTTGGATATTTCTTCAAAAAACTGCAAACACTCTATGAACAAACCCAGTTTGGTCAAAAATGTGATGGCTTGCCAGAGGATATGCCAATTCCAGAGTTATATCAAAAACTTCGCGCCGATCTTCAGGTAAAAGAAGGTCAAAATGTTGAAGATCGTATCGCCGAGCTTTTCCTCCGCCCTATTGGTGTGGGTTCGTTTAGGGAAATGAAGGAGGTGATGAAAAGCCAGAAAACGGGCGCACAAGAGCGAAACATAAAGAATGCTGAAGCGTTAAAAAACAAAACCTTCTCACTTGCTCCTGGGGATCTAATGAAAGGAATTAATGATGTTTATTTTTCAAACATTCTTCAGAATGGTTCGGTAGCAAAAGAATTTCTTGGTGGTGATGCGCAATCTGATGCAACCCCACTTGATACTGATTTAAGTAGAGTAAAAAATGAAGGGGAAATTAAGAGTCAACTTTTGGACACATTAGCGACGGGATATGGATCAATGATATTTGTTATTAAAGATCGTGGACAATTTCAAGATACCTCAGACGTTGAAGATGCGCGCTATGATCCAAGCAAGTACGAATTATTTAAAACATTAAGCGAGCGTCATTATGGGGTGCGCACGGGATTCCCACTCACCGAAGTTGATTGTATTGTTGATGGCTCGGGAAATACTCGGAGAAACAAATTTGATATAGCAAAAAATGGATACTATATTCCATTAGTAGATAAAAAGGGAGAGTGCACATTTCCTATTGAGGAATACGAAACATTGCGTGCAGTGTTCGATGGAGTAAAAGAATATGGCGGAAATCCGATTTCTATTACCAAAGAAAAGCGTTTGGAAAAAGAAGAAGAACTCGTGAGTGAAACAGTTCGCGCATACGATGGGGAGCGAAAGGACGTGGAGAGCGTTTCAAACAAATTGAAGCATACTATTTTTAACATTCTTCAGGAGCAAGGAGTGAATATACGTGATAAATACGAAACGAGTATTTTGGGTGCAGAGTTTCATGATACTGGTTCAACCTCTCGCGGAACGAACAAATTGAGTGAATATGATTTTGATTTTGGAATTCGCTTTGATAATATGCAATTTCCAAATGCAAATAAATATGCGGATTCAATTGCAAGTGTAATACACGCAAAAGAGGTAGTAGTACTTCCACGCGCAAATGGATATTTTCAACTACGAGCAATTGGTATGACACAGATGGGTTCGGTGGATTTCCTTGCTCCGGTGGACTTGGATATTGGGTTCGGTTGTAAGGCAGATGACGTAGTATTTGGTTCTCATAATGCAGTTGCAGAAAAACTTGAATCAGTTGAAGAAGAATATGGCGAAGAAACAAAGAAAGAGGTGATTGCAAATATAATTCTTGCGAAAAAACTGCTCTCAGATGCGAGATGTTATAAAAAACTTGATGGAGGTATTGGAGGAATTGGAGTTGAAAATTGGATCTTGAAGCACAACGGTTCTTTGAAAGATGCCTGTCTCGCGTTTCAAAAAGCTGCACACGAGGATGGGTCATTTGTTGTTCCACTAGAAGAGGCGAGAAGGAGGTACTCAATTTATGACGCGGGAACGAACATCCGTGATGGAGGCCACGAGGACTTTATGGATAAACTTACCTATGCCTCCTACCAAAACATGCTTGAAGCATCCGAAAAATACCTCAACGACATTGGAGTAAGAAATTAATTTCCCCATTTAAATACACATGTCATTCTGAGGCGTAGCCGAAGAATCTTTGTCATCCCCGCACCCATTTGTCATTCCCGACTTGATCGGGAATCCAGTATCTTAATTCTTCAATCCTTCCTTGCCCCACGAGATGTAATGTAATTACTATCTCATTGGGGTCTTTTCCCCTCTGTCATTCCCGTCCGCCACGGCGGATATAAACTCCAGCGGGAATCTATCCTTTACTTCCGATGTCTATTTAGAATTTCTCGGGCTTTATTTCAAACCTGCCCGCCGGTAGGCAAGCCCCTGCATTGAAGAGGGATTTTCTTTTACTTTCAACTGGCGGAAGTCCGACTTCCGTTTAATTATCAATTTAAGCTTGACTTTCTCTTATGCATGTGCTATAATTGCAATATCATTAACAACCTTCTTTTTGAATGATGCTTATTAGCAGATTGATCCCTATGCCACAGTGGCTTGGGGGAACTAACAAAAAGGAGAATCAAATGAGACTTGGAGTAGAAAAAAAGTGGACATTAAATTGTCCAGCGAACGTAGTCATAACGGATTATGGGCAGCCGTACGCCTATAAGGCGTTACAACATATTCTTTGTACAGTGGATCAGATCGATGAAGAAAACGGTGACACTTTCTTTTTAAGTGGAAAATGGTATGAAGTTACAGAAATCGAATCATCTCTCTACGTTGAGGATGACAGAGGAAATTTCTGTTGTATATTTAATCCATTTTCAAATTCGAAAATATTTGAATTTGACTGTCACTTTAACCTTCTCTCATACAAACCGAACAGTCCAGTTATGGAAGAGAGAATAAGTTTTCTTGTACGTCTCTATGAGCATGAGAAAACCATAAGCGATAGTCTCATAATAAGAGATGAAGCTGTTTTTTCAGTTTAAAACCCCCCGCGATGCGGGGCTTTTTTATATAATTTAATTTTTCAAAACTCATATCTATCACGGTCATGTTTTATGCTTCCGTCAATTTAGTAAGTCTCAACTGACGGAGATCTGCTTATTGTCGGGCGGGCCTCGACTTCCACAGCACAATTGAGCGAGGTCCGACTTCGCTCAATACTCCAAACCATTTTCTCTGTTTCATGATTTGTTAATGTATACCGGCGACCGCCGGTATACATTAACATTGGTTTGTGAAATGTTTAAATTTTAACGAGTAAAGTTGTTGTTTCTATTCATTCCTCTTCCTGCATGATTGCCATTTTTTATTCCTTGTCCGTTTTGCAATCCTAATCCAAGTTCTTTTCGTATCCTTTGAGCTCCCGCAAGATCACCTTTTTCTGCCAGTTTGTGAGCTTCTGCAAATTGTGCGAAGTTGTCTTTATTAATAACAGTGGTAACTCTTCCTTTGTTTCCCATCAGATTTTTCCAAGCGTTGTAGTCGTTTGTTTCGAATGCCTCTTGCATAGCGGTGTGACGTTCTGGGGTATAATTGGGACCTTTTACTGTTGGATCACTATTATATGCGCTTGCGGTACCCACTAAAGTACCAAGTCCCAATAATAGCGTGAGTACGCCAATTCCTATATTTTTTGTATGTTTCATTTAGTTTGTTTTAATCAATATTAACTCGACCTTTCACTAGTATTACAATTGATATGTAATTTTTATTTCATTATGTATTTGACAAATAAAACGAATGGATATAACATTCAAATATGCATTTGAATGAATTGGCCATGCGGATGAGAACGGCGGGGGATGAAAGTCGACTCAAAATTCTCTGTGTTATTTTTAACAAAAATAAAGTGTGTGTTTCTGATATAGCATCTCACCTCAAGTTAAGTGTCGCTATCGTGTCACACCACCTTCGGGTTATGTCAAAGGAGGGACTAGTAACATCGGTGCGCGAAGGGAAGAAAATCTGCTATCGTTTGCCGAATGAGCCATTCATCAAAGATTTAAAGAAGTTTATTTGTAAATATAAGTAATGTCGTAATACTTAATGAATTAAAAAAATATATGAACAATCACAAAGTAATAGTTTATTCCACAAGCACCTGCCCCTATTGTATTTATGCAAAGAAGTATTTCAAAGAAAAAGGAGTATCATTTGAAGATAAGAATGTAGGGATCGATAGAGCTGCAGGGCAAGAAATGGTACAAAAGAGTGGACAGATGGGCGTTCCGGTAATAGATATTGATGGAGAAATTATTGTTGGATTTCAACCAGAAGTATTTGAAGAATTATTGAATAGATAAAAAATGAAAATCATAAAAAATGAGGGTGGTATAGACAGAATGGTTAGAGCGCTCGTATCAATAATATTTTTTTTATTAGCATTTTTTTGGTTAACTGGGATTCCTAAAACTATATCGTACGTTCTTGCGGTTATATTACTTTTTACCGCTATTACTGGATTTTGTGGTTTGTATAAGTTATTAAAAATAAATACAAATAAAAATCCAGAAAAAAAGACTCCAAAGCTCATCGTGAGTGTGTTTATTGTTGTGTCTATTGTCTTATTATTCGGTGGTGCATACGCAAGTAATTTCTTCACAAAGAAATTCTTTTTGGAGGATTACAATAGTATGAACCAATATTACAAACAAACCTTATTTTACACCGGACAAGATCAACGAGTGGAGGCGATAGAGAACTACAATAAACTTGTTGCCCAATATTCAGTTTTTGAAGAAAAATATGCGAACTATCGTCCTTATGTAGTTTCTCGTGATGCACAATTTGATAGTGATTTAGTAAAAGTTTCAAACATTATCACCGAATTGAAGGATAAGATAAATACTGGTGATTTAAAATCTGCCCATACCGATTTTGAACAAATACGGCCAATATTCCAAGATCTATTAAAAAGAAATGGGTTCTCAATGTTAGCAATCACCCTTGTAGATTTTCACGATGCAATGGAAAAGATTATCGTTGCCTCCGACGCAAAAGATACAACTCAAGTAATTGCAATATATCAAGAAGTAGACGGTAAATTGAAAGCAATTGAAGAAGTTGTAAATGACAGCGAAATACAGGTAATTCGTCAAAAATTAGATGAACTACTTGTGCTGACACAAAATAATAAAGCAGGAGAATTATCAGCAAAAGCAGGAGAACTCAAAAGTGCTTTTGTTAAGGTATATCTTAAAAGGGGGTAATCGCGATTATTTAAACCTAATTCAAAATTCCCTCGCTCTTCCCAAAGGGACCCCTTGGCGGAAGTCCGACTTCCGCCAGCCCATCCAAGTTTTGTTTAGACCACCATTTGTTAACACTTACCAGCGGTCGCTGGTAAGTGTTAACATCAATTTTGCTTCCTTTCCCAAATGATAATCAATAACAACGTTCTTTTTTATTGATTATCATCCTTTTCTTATCAAATAGGAGTGGAACTCCTTGCATTGACATTTCTGAACAAGTGTGCTAATATTCGGTTATTAAAAACTTAATAAAGAGGTAAACACGTGAGTAAAAGTTTATTTATTAGTATCGACATATTAAATATCACACCGGAGCAACTGATTATAAAAGTTTACGACTTTGCAATTCTTAATTGTCAGAAACACAATCTAGTAAAAACTAATTATGCGTTACAGGAATTAATCAACGCATTGAATTTTGAAGACCCGGCCATGAAAGAAATTTCTGTTGGACTTTTCAGATTGTATCTCTACTGCCAAGACAAAATGAGAAAAAAGGAATACGAAGTTGTCGAAAAGGTGTTAACAGAATTAAAAAAGAGCTGGGAATCAGCTCTTAATAGAAATGGTATTTAACCCCCAATCGGGGGTTTTTATTTATCCTGAGCTTGTCGAAGGATTTCTCCTCGCCTCCACAAAGCAGGGAATCCCTTTCATTGACTTTTGTGCAAAAGTATGCTATTATTATATCAGCAAAAATTTAACAATCGTATCCATAAAAAGGAGTTGAAATGAAAAAGATCTTTATCTTTTTATTGTGCTTGGGAATCCTCGCACCAGTAGAAATGTTTGGAATAGGCGGCGGTGTTGGTGGCGTCCGCATTTCCCCTCGCATTTCTCCAAGAGTTAGCGTCAGAACCCCGAGTGTTAGAGTTGGTTCGGGCGTAAAAATGGGAGGAAGAAATTCTTCAAAGATCGGTAACAGCGGATCGAGAAGTATACGAAGTTTTAGTAAATCGTCTACATCGAAATCAATAAGCAAGTTTGTTGGGAAACCCTTTGTGAAGGCAAGGACTATCAAGACATCAAGCTTTTCTCGTCGTCCGGTGAGTATAACCTATACTCGTCCAGTACGATTTCACAATCCATATCTTGCATATTATTTGTTATCGAATCGCTCTTACTCACTGTATCGTGATAGTGTGGGCGTGCGCGCTGATACCAATGCGTTTCTGGGTTTCGGAAAAGGAAGATCGGGCGGAGGCGGAAGTTCTGCGCATTTTGCTGACTCTCTCATGAGTCACAACAGTAAGGACACGCTGGAGATCACTGAGTTAGCACCAATCAATTTTTTATCTGATTTCGCTGGAATTATACCGGACACTGATGAGCCGAGAATTAACTCACTCATTCGTCGTTACAAAAAAGCGACAGGTGTTGAAATTGCGGTAGTGACCATCCCCACACTGGGGGATGAGATCGACCTTGAAGAATATGCTCAGATCCTATTCGATAAGTGGGGTGTTGGTGAACGAGGTGTCGATAACGGCATCTTGATCATAATTTCTTCAGAGGACGAAATACTCAGGATTCAACCGGGCTACGGCATGGAAGAATTACTTCCCGATGCAACGTGTCGCGAGATTGAAGACGCAATTACGATTCCCAAATGCAAAGAAAAGCAGTGGGAACCGGCAGTAACTGTTACAACTACCAACATCATTAAACGACTTGGCGATAAGCCAGTCGAAATGATGAAAAAGGAGTTAGCAGAGAGAAAAAAACGCGAACACGAAGAAATGATGAACACGATTTACACCACTTTGGAAATTCTTGCGGTTCTAACATTCGTTGCGGCATTCTTTTTCTGGATAATGAATAGAAAGAAAAGACAGTATTATTAATATTCAGAGACCCCACTATGGGGTCTTTTTTATTCTTCCTTTAATCGCTCTCGCATTGACTAATATCATTAAAAAGTGGTATTCTGTTTACAGAATTTTTACATAACAATAATGAGGTTTACAATGATTAAGGTATTAATTTCTGGAGTGAAACTGGCTCATGACGAAACAAACAGGCCTTGGTATGACACCAAAAAAGGCGTTGAAGAATCGTTGAAATCGCTGGAAAAACTAAATCAACTCACAGCAGAAAGACATTGTGCAGGGTACACACAGGATGAAGATCTAAACCAATTTATCATTCTTGGTCGGTATATGCTTGATTCATGCGGAAATTGTTCTCGATCAACCGATACAATTCCAAAAGAAATCTGGCCTAACATTCCTGATGTACTTACATGGGAGGAGTTCCAGGAGTACAAAGAAGAATGTAGCAAAGATTTAGTAAAAGATGTTAGTCTTTCATTTTCATTGGGCGATAATGGTATACCGCTACCAGGACTAAAATGTGTTGAGTGCGGCGAACCGTGGGAAATTAAAAATTGTCACGATACGGTGGTCTATCACGACACAGAAGTTGTTAGCCTCGCTGACTTTGTTGGCAAGACGTTGAAAGAGGTAAAAGAAACGTTCGCGAAACGCGACAGTGCAATTTTTCGAATGCAACCGGATATTCTTATTAGAAATGATAATTATATTGATCTTTCTCCAAAATATCCAAATCCAGAACATGATTGGGAAAAATCAATCATTAAAAATGAACGTGGATGGATGTCAGAAGAAGAGGGAATAGGTGATGACTATGTGATTCAGTCGGGTGACGAAGGCTTTTTCAATATCTGGAGCTTCTTTCACAAGAAGTGTAACCGCAAACATTTATCCGAAGGTGCAGAACGAAAATTTAAAGAAATTTTCGAAAGTACTGGATTTAAGGATGTTCGAATGCTAAGAATTCCAAATGAATATTGTTCCTGCAATCGGTGCGCCCCATGGTTCAACGTCAACACAGAATTCGGCACAATCAAAATTGGATGGAGAAAACGTGTTATCAATATTGATTGGGGTAGTGCGTTAAAAACACTAACCGCGTGTGGCCAGAAACCAAAGAAGAATATATTGTCGCTATTCGAAAAAGAAGATGTGACAAAAAGTGAAACTAATATTCACGCATGGAGTTGGGAAAAGGCAGAAGATTATTTAAACAGAATCTACAATCTACTATCAGAAACGCGATCATAATATACCAAGAAGGGGGAATTCCCCCTTCTTTTTTATTCTCTGATATATTGGGGAAATCGTATTGATATAATTAATATATGGACACGCAAAATAACATAAAAACAGACAAGAAAAAGATTTTTCTCAACACCATCTTTTGGGGATTTATTCTCTGGCTCTTTGGTTATGCCTTGGGAATGATACTATTTGCTTTTGTATCGAAAGACATTATTGGTTGGATTATTTTGCCTATTGGAGTGATTGTTACACTCTGGGTATTATTCAAAAAAATTAAACGTGGAGAGTTCGGGTGCTATGTAGGGCTCGGAGTGATATGGACAATTATAGCGATAGTCTTAGATTATATATTTTTAGTCAAACTCTTAGGCGTAACTGATTACTATAAATTTGATGTATATCTATATTATTTCTTAACCCTCGTTCTGCCAATTGCTGTCGGATGGTACAAATTTAAAATGGCGGAAAAGTAATTTTTAAATAACTCAAAATTTTTCCCGCTCTTCCCAAAGGGACCCCCTTGGGGCGCGCGGGAATTTTGTTTTTCACCCATGTATCAAAAGTGGATTTTCTCCTATTTCCAATCTATCGAAGTCCGACCTCGGACACGCCCTCCCTCATTACTACTTTCAACTGGCGGAAGTCCGACTTCCGCCAGTCCATCCAAGTTTTGCTTAGACCACCATTTGTTAACACTTACCAGCGACCGCTGGTAAGTGTTAACATTGATTATCATCCTCTTTTTGCAAAAGAGGGAGTTGAATCCCTTACATTGACTAATCTCAACAAAAAATGGTATTCTGTTTTTAGACATTTTAAAACAAATTAAAGGAGAATGTATGTCTTTGACGTCTTTAGAAAGACTGCAAAAAGCAGCAAAAATTATTGAAGTAGAAGGTATTGATGGACATCCTTCAGTAGTTCGTTCCTTTGGGAACGAGGTCGCAAATTTTCTTCTTGTGGCACATCTGCGAAGAAACTTCGGATCTATGAATAGCTTTCCTCCCGATCCTGCCATTGATGGTAAAGTTCAGGAATTTCTTGAAAGCAAACATATTCATTTATAATGGTTTATTAAAAAATAAGGAGGAATTGTGCTTAACGAATTAGTTATAAAAAAGCTAATAGAAAAATGTATCTATGTAGCATGCGGTGGATTTAGTTTCGATGTTCTTTCAAGCCTCGCCTCAGTAGCCCCACTCATTGCGGTTCATCAAACATCAGAAGAACCAACAGATGAAGAAATTGAATTCATCCATTCCCGCATTCTTAAAGATGAGGCTGGTATCTATGTTTCCGATAGAATTGAAAAAAAGCGGTATGCAGTTGAAGGACATAATACCGTAACGCTCAAAAAAGAAAATGGTAAATGGGTATATCGTCGACTCACATGGGATTGCGGTCCTCAATGGTTTCCAATTCAGGGAACATCCATTCAGGAACTTGCTGAAGTCATTCATAAATCAAACAGATAACCAAACCCCCAATCGGGGGTTTTTATATTGACCAATGTTACTAAAAGGTGGTATTTTATTGGTAGTATAAATTTAATAATAGAGAAACAAGGAGGTCTATGAAAACGCTTGGATTGCTCTCCACAATCAAATCAGAAACCTTACTGCTTGGGCCAGTGAATGCGGTATGCAACAAAAAAGTTAGGGCACTGTGTTTTTCTCCTTATCACAATCATCCGAAAGGGTGCCCGAACTATGGAAGGCGAAGCGACTGTCCACCAAAGGCAAAGTTTTTCTCTCATCTATTTTGTGTTGAGGACGTGTATATTTTTGCGGTCACGTTTGATTTTGAGTCATATCTTGAAAAGAGAAAAATACTTCATCCCTCGTGGACTGATCCCGCACTCAAAAATCCACGTCATTGGCAAGGACATGTGCGTGCATTACTTATGCGTTTTGTTAATGAGAAAAAGGGAAGTGTACCACCGCAGTATGAAATGGTCGCAAACCCAGAAGCAATGGGAGTTGATGTTACCAAAACATGCGAAGGCGCTGGACTCATTTTGGAATGGCCACCAACAAAAAAGGTTTCTAAAATTGTTTTATTTGCCAAACCCCGCTCATAACGAGCGGTTTTATTTTTTTTCATACTATCAATATATAAGTAGTTTTGTATAATGAAACGGATGAAAATTATTAATGCAAAACTTCTGAAGCCGTATATCGGAAAAACCGCACTCGTCCGAATTGATTTAAATATCGATGCAACAACTGATGAAGGATTGTTTCGTTTGAAATCAGTATTGCCGACACTTTCATTACTCGTAAAAAATAATATTCGTATCGTTCTTATCTCACATCGCGGAAGGCCCACTAAAGTAGAAAAGAAATTGTCCTTGAAACCTTTTGCAGAAATTTTTGAAGATGCCTTGGGTGTTGGTGTTGAGTTTATTTCATCACTTGATTTTGATGTAATCACAAAGAAACTTGAAACCTCAGACGCCCAAGTTGTTTTGCTAGAAAATATGCGTTTCCTAAAAGGAGAGGAAGAGAATGATGAAGCACTTGCCGGACAACTTGCTTCATTGGGTCAATTTTATATTAACGACGCATTTGCGGTATCCCATCGTGCGAACGCTTCCGTTGCCTTACTCCCAAAACTGCTTCCATCATACGCCGGTCTCGGTCTTGCGAAAGAAATAAAAAATCTTACACTCAAAAAGAAACCCGCACATCCATTCATTTTAATCATCGGTGGTGCAAAGGTAAGTGACAAACTTCCGGTAATTCAGAAGTTTGAGAAATATATTTCAACCATTCTCTTGGGTGGTGCAGCAGCAAACACTGCTTTGGCGTCCGAAGGAATTCCAATGGGAAAATCGTTATATGAAAAAGATGCAGTAGAAGCAGTAAAAAAGTATACCTTTTCTTCAATTATCGAAACTCCCATTGATGTTGCAGAGGAAAAAGGAAAAATTTTAGATATTGGTCCAAAAACTGCAAAGCTCTATTCAGCACTTATCAAAGAAGGTGGAACAATTGTGTGGAGTGGCCCAATGGGTCTTTTCGAAAAAAAGGGATTTGAAAAAGGAACAAAAGCAATCTGGAAAGCAATCGTGGAAAAAGCAATCAACGATCCGTCTGTAAAAATAATTGTGGGTGGTGGTGAAACAATTGCCTCGCTCGCACTTCTTCCAAAATCAATGCGTTTTCTTCCTGAAAACGTCTTTCTCTCAACCGGAGGGGGAGCAATGCTCGAATTTCTCTCAGGCAAAAAACTCCCTGGAATTGAAGCGTTGAAATAGTAGATAGTATTGAGTAGTAGGTATCATGTATGAAACTGGCAAAGTTACTTTTTGCCAGTTTTTACTTTGTTCGTTGCTCATTGTAAATTCAATGAAAATTGCAAAATTGATAATTGGTGTTTTTTGCCCAGTTTTCCTCACTTTCTCGCATATTGCAAAACCGGACGAAGTATGGTATAATATAACCATCATTAATAATTTAAATAAGGAGTTAAAAATGTTGTGGATATTAATCAAATTTTTGCAGTTCAAAAATGTGGATAAGGGGATAGTTGGAGACAACTTCCCGAAACAGTATTCGGACAAGAGAACAAGAAATGGTTGGATATATCTTGTTGGCATAACAGCTCTATATGTCTCTTACGGTTTTTCTGTAAAAACTGGTTCAGACCTTTCTTTTTTTCTTTGTGGGACATTTTTTTATGCAGTCGCCTGTAAAGAATTTTATAAGCAATACATAAAAAAAGAATATAAACTTTTTCGATTTAATAAACTTGTCTTTTCTGAAAAAGTGAGACAGGAAATGGACAATGCAAATTATCGGCCAACAACATTGCGGGAAATGCTCGTTTGGAATCTAACACATCGCGATAAAAAAAGTTGGATTATTGGCCTAGGTCAATCGAATGGCAACAGAGAAATTCCAGTTATTGATTCGTTTATTGCTGGCAACAAATTAAAACTAGAATGTATAGACGGCGCTTGGGGTACTCCCTGTGCGTTTCTCGCGGTAAAAAAATAATGTTTGAACCCCAACCGGGGTTCTTTTTTAACTTATTGGGACGTCACATTGACTTCTTATGTTATTAGTGCTATAATTAGCCCACATTAACAATTTAATAAAAAGGAGAATTAAATGAAAAAGATCGAAAAAGTCTTTACGCATGAACGACCACATCTCGACGAAATGGTAGCAATATGGCTACTTTATCGTTTCGGTGAAAAAATATTTCCGGGTGTTTCGGAATCAGCTCATCCCGATTTGATTCAATATTTAAAAACCGGCGGACAACTTCCAGATGGAAGAACCACCGCTGATTATGAAAACGAAGGAATGTTATTGATCGGAGTCGGTGGTGGTCGTTTCGACGAACATCCGTCTGAAGGTTCCGGTCGAAAAAAAGATCAGTGTTCTGCAACATTAATTGCTGAAGCGCTTGGACTTAGTAACAAACCGGAATTTGAAAAAATTCTTAAAATGACCTCGGATAACGATCTAAAAGGATCTGCCGACCCATTTGGGATCGCCTACATTGCAAAAAGTATGCACGATCAAGAAGTTGATCCTGCAGCAGTATTGAGGTGGGTGTTCTTTGCTCTCGACGTAAAGTGTGCGGAGCAACGGAAATTTCATTATGAAACTCGCCTCGAGTTTTCGGTTTCTGCGTCTATTAAAAAAATCTCTGGTCCATTTGGGTCCGAAATTTCTATAGCAGTTGTCAAATCTGACAATTCACAGATGAGTAACTTCGCACGCTCTAAATATGGCGGCGAAGTGTCTATCGTGTTGCAACGAAGATCTACCAAAAACGTTGCAATAACAAACAATCAGAAATTCGGAATTAAAATGACCGACTTAGTGCGCATGATTCGTGTCGCCGAACGAAAGTCCAAGGGAATTATTACTCCAATGGATTGGAAATTATTAGAAGCCGAAGGACGCGTTGAAGGCGCCGAAGAATGGTGGTACCAGGAAAAAACTGGAGCCATTCTTAACGGTAGTCCGACCGCCACGGATGTTTCTCCGACAAAATTAACCAATAAGGAATTGGTAGAATTGATAAAAATTGCGATGAATCCAAAAAGCTTTGAACCAAAGCGTTTAATTCACTGCCTTGCGGGTAAATGCAATTCGTCAAAAAAGAATCCTTGCCCATGGTTTGATTACGGACTCCTTCGTTGCCGTGCAACCCGCGCGAAGCAATATGCAGAGAAAAGTAAATAACGATTTCGCTTATATAACCCCCGCTAAAAGCGGGGATTTTTTTACATAAGTTTCTAAGCGGAAAATTGACATGGTCATTCTTTTGTGCTTTCATAGTATCAGTTAATTTTAAATAAAAAAGGAGTATTTTTTATGTCCCTTGAAATAATAGGTACTGTAATTGTATTAATTCTTTTGGTTTTTCTTAGCATAGTGCTTTTGGCCAGTGTTCTGGAAGGAAAAGGAGGATTTTTCCGAATTATTTTCGGAATTGTTCTTTTATATTTTTCAGCCCAAGGATTGATCCGAGCGATTATTTTTATTGTATTTGGTTCGCTCCCTAATTAAGGGAGATAAAATGAAAAAAAGGAGAACCAAGATAAGCGAGGAGTTTGGAGAAATGATACAAAGCAATCCTGAGTGGAATCTTGATGAGCGATTTTTTATTCAGATGTAATTACCCCCCCAATCGGGGGGTTTTATTTACGTAGATTCATTTCACGATTTTATGGCGCAGAATAGCATTGACAGACATCATATATTTGTGCTATTATTTGTTTATCATTAATAATTTGTAAGGAGATAGATATGTCTAATGAAAACAAAAAAGAGTTTCATTCAGGTGTTATATCAGAGGTGGATTATAAAAACAACCCGATCAGAGATATTGCAATGAAAATAATAAATCAAGAATATGAAACGAAAGAAATAGGCAAGATAATTGATCAGAGATATTTTGGATTTGATTCCATAGTTCCTCTTACCAACAAGGAAGAGTCATTCCTTCGCGGGACCATGGTGGATCAATTGAGGTTTATGTTTGTGGAAAGTAATTTTAGCAAATTTCTCAAATCGAATTGTTACATAAACGAAGAACAGAAAGATGTTTACGTAAAAGGGGTATTTGAAAGTAACGATAAGGTTCACAACTTTGATTTGTCTGGCGATAAAAAAAACTTTCATGTTATGAGCGTGGAAGAAAAATTAATGTTTTTGGACAATCCAACGAACCTTAGAGCTTTTTTGCATGAAGGTCATTGCTCGTCTCAATTTGGAGCTATGGGATATCGTAATTTTGATTGTTATCGAATAAGCAAAAATTTTGCAAAATTGGTTGAAAAAATTAAGTTGGATAACAAAAAAGAGAAATTACGCATTATGGATTTTGGAGGAGGCGTTGGGCTTGCTCTAAGTGATATCAAAAAAACGCATCCAGAACTTATTACCTATAATGCGACTCGCGATGAAGAATTTTCTCATTATCCAACTGACTTTCACGTTGTGGCGTTTGCGGAGAGAATGCCGCTCGCACTAAAGGGGATGATTGATGTTATTTTTTCTAACATGGCAACTCGGTATTTTGCTTACACCGACCTTGTTATTAAAGGATGCGTGGAAATGTTGGCAAAAGGCGGAGTTATGGATGTTTTCTTTTCCTCCGAGCGTTCTGAGAATCGTTCTGCACGTAATATTAGGTGTAGGATGAAAATTGCACACGATTTTCTTAAGGAAATGGAATCTTCCGGAGTAATTGAATTTGAAATTAATAACAATTTTAGTTCGAATCTAGGTGAATCTTTCAAATCGGACGAAGGAACATTATATCCAGCAGCTAACGTTTTTGTAAAAAAACTTATTTGACCCCCACTTGGGGGTTTTATTTATCCTAAGCTTGCCGTTGTTTCCCCATTTTTTGATATTTGAATTTGTTTGGGATTTCAGTATTGAATTTAGAGTTTTTTATTGATTAATTGATAATTGTAAATTGGGAATTCAACACTTGCAAAAGTATTGAATACGTGGTATAATGTAGTCACTTTAAAAATTTAATAAGGAGATTTTGTGATGAACAATGATCTTACCATCAGAAAGGTAAAACGCAATAACAATGATACTTTTCCTATATTCATAGGTTCAAAAGAAGAATCTTTTTTTGCTTCTGAAAAGTCTGAAAGTTATTCATACCAAGGAAACATGAACATGCTCGAGGCACTATTAAACGATGCATTCAAATGCACGTTATCAGAAATTAAATTAGGAGGCGGAAAAGAACAGGTTAGTTTATCTAAAACTTTTATTAAGAGATACTCTAACGGTGGTTTTCCAAGTTCAATTTCAAAATTCAGTGAAGAACTTTTTGGCAGAGGCCAGGAACCGTCAGCGTTGTTTTTTGAGGATGTTGTTGAGTTATTCAAGAAAACTATATTTATGTATCAGTTTTCATACGCGCACTACATACTCGGAAAACATAATAGAATGAAATACAGTTTTCCTGAATGGTGTTGTGGGCGTTCCGCTCAAAATGTTACCTGTGCACTTTGGGAGGCTGGAATTGTATCCGCTGTAAAGGTGTACAATAATCCATATGATCACGCATATGTTATTATTCCGTTCATCATCGGCACTTCATCAATAAAAGGTATTGTATTAATAGATCCCACCTCTGACCAGCTCTTTATAAAAAATGAGAGAAAAGTAAGAAATCTTGTCAGAATAATAACGAGTGAACAGTGGGAATATAGAACAGATTGGGTTGGAGGGAAAAATCTGTATCCTGATGTGGTTGAAGAGAGCGTATGCTTTGGCGACATAGGAAATGGATATGAAGGATATCTACAACAAGCCTTCCAAAATCCCGTTGTCGTTGTATAAATTTCTTATTAGAGGGGCACTTGCCCCTCTTTTTTGTTTATACTATATATATGAACAAAAAGAATATCATTTTTATTCTTGCTCTCGTCGTATGCGGTCTCAGTGTTTTTTATTTCTACCAATCACCGATAGAAAATAATTCCAATGTAGTGAAAACTGGTGATGGAATTATTAACTCTACACTATTTAAATGTGTGGATGATAAATCAATCCAAGCCTTGTTCTTTAGGGATAGAGTAGAACTTTCCTTAAGTGACGGAAGAAATATGTTGCTGTCTCAGGCAATTTCAGCATCCGGCGCTCGATACGCAAATTCAGATGAATCATTTGTATTCTGGAATAAAGGGGACACCGCGTTTATTGATGAAAAAGGCGAAATTACTTTCAAAGATTGCATAACAGTAAATGATATTCAATCGACGACCACAATAGCTAACCCAGCTTCAGTAAATTGCGAAAATGTTGGCGGCAATTTGAAAATAGAAAAACGAGGAGATGGAGGCGAGTATGGGTTATGTTATTTCGAAGAAAATCGTGCGTGTGAAGAATGGGCATTGTTGCGCGACGAGTGTTCTTATGGCGGACGCAAAACTACTGGTTTTGATACTATCGATCAAAAGTATTGCGCATGGGTTGGTGGTGATACATTTGCAGTAGAAAATTCAGTCTGTACATTCAAAAATGGTTCGACTTGCCTAACAATTGATCTCTACAACGGCACCTGCTCCCCCAAAGATATTTAATTTCCCTATATTGTTTATTAAATTATTAAATCTTGATTGAAAACCCGCCTGCCGGTAGGCAGGTTTGTATTTCTGTTTCTCAATTTTTCAATTTTCAATCCTTCAATCTTCAATAGCGTTTTTCCTCTGGTCTTATAGGGGAAATAGGGTATAATGTATCCATATGACAACAAAACCAAATTCGGCATTCATGAAGCCGATGACCATCAGCGATGAATTGGCCGCTGTAGTTGGTAAGGGTCCAATGCCACGATCTGAAGTGGTAAAGAAACTTTGGGTATACATCAAGGGGAAAGATCTCCAAGATCCAAAAAATAAGCGCAACATAAACGCAGATGAGGCTCTAAAAAAAGTATTTGGTGGCAAGGCAGTAGTAAACATGTTTGAAATGACTAAACTTGTTTCAAAGCATCTTTCCTAAATCTTTCGAAAATTAAAAAATAGCACCGATAACCGGTGCTATTTTTATTATTATCTTTGATATGTAATCGGAGTTACAAATTTTTCACTTGAACCACACGTTTCCTTTTGATATTCAACCTTCACCGTTTCGTTGTTTAATAACTGTACCAATACCTTTCCAATATCTGGTTCCCATCCACCAGGGCTATTGTAGCAATATACATTTCCATCCGCTTTCACTTCGCTAAATTCTCTATCAATCATCCCCGTATGTTTTGGTTTAAATTGTATGACTCCAGAACTCATAAATGTTCCTCCGATAGAGAGATTTGCTATTGTTGGATCGATGTTGTCGTGAACAAATGCTAACCCTCTTCCATTAAATTCGATATTTCCAGCATTCTCTTGTCCTTCGCCAAACCACATTCCTTGTATTGTTCCACTGACGTTTTGATTTACTTGTCCGCAGAGTGGCTGAATAGTTCGTGGAATAAATGAATTTTCTGTTTTGTTATCAGAAAAACCAAATTTTTTATAGAATGCATCCTTCATTTCTCCTGCGTACAAATCAAATGTACACATTGAATGTGCATATCTATCGTCCGCATAATATTCCCAGTTCACATCACTAGGAGCGGGAACGTTATAATTCGCTGCCCAAATTTCAAATGGTAAAATTCCTCTTTCATCAACCTGTGTATACCCAATCAAATCTCCCGATTTTACGGGGATACTTACGCGGTAATAACACTGTCCCTCGGTGTAACCGTGACCAGGCTTTTCGATGCCTCGTTTGCAATCTTCGGTTCCTGTTTCTTTGAGCTCTTTTGCGAGTGATTCAGACAACTCTGTATAATTAGCAAAATCAAGCACAAGTCCCTTGCAGATGGTGTACTGAACAACGTAACCCTTTGGAATATAATTACCAGAAATATTTTTTGCTGATATTTCGATAATTTGTGTTACCAATGAATCAGCGGGAGCATACAACGGAATTTTCTCTTTATAATAGGTAGAAAAGTAGTTGTGATCAACGGGAGAAGTGTGTCCTGGCGGATTAAGATTTCCAAGCGGAGTAATCGCAGAAATATATTTTGGATCTATGAGCGGTGAATCCAAGACTCCGCTAAGATTTTCAGGGCACGCAGGAAGGAGTTTTAAATTCTCCTTTATCTTGTCTACAAACATTGGTTCTTCTGTTTTCCCTTCTGTTTTTTTCTCTTCTTCTTTTTTTGTAAACATTTCACTCCCGAAAGAAATTAAAACAAGCATGGCAACAATGCCCGCACCGAATATAATTTTCTTTTTGTCCATATAATAATTCTACTACAAACCGGCACTGTTTTTATTGCAAAGAAGATCTTAATAGTTTCTTTTTTTTCCAATAAAACAAACTTGTTTTTTGTGGAATAAATGAGGTAAGGTTAAAAATACCGTCATTTAGGAAATCGCATTTAGTAATAAATGGGATTCAGCGCATGTATTAAAAGAATGTATTGGTTGTACCTGTTATTTCAGAAAAATATGAATCAAGAGAATCATTCAAAGAAAATCAATTTTTATATTTCGTATATAAAAGGAATTGCACTTATCGGTATTATACTCATTCATTTAATTGATTGGTCCGATATGTCGTTGTCGCTGAGTGGGCAGATAATAAAAGAATTCTTTCACGCGGGTGTTTTTCTTTTTGTGCTTACTACTGGTAGCGTTATTGTTGTCGCATACAGAAATCGATCACTAGGCCAAACCTTTAGACGCTTGCTTTATAGGGGAGCGGAATTATTATTTTTTTATTATCTCTATAATATCGTAAAATTTTTTATTTTTGATTTTTCAACTGAACCTTTTTATGATCAATTTATAAATACTGGCACATTTTCTATTTCTAATATTCTGTCGTTTTCAAGTTTTTCGGTTCCTATTACCATCCTTGTTGTTTATGTGCTCTTTCTTGTTCTTTCTCCATTTCTGCTCTATATAGATAAAAAAACACGCTATCCAAAAAGCAGTATAGCGTTGCTTGCCATTGGAATTTTTTCTATTAACTATTTAACGGTTATTCCTTCAATTTCTACTCCATTTTTTAATTTTCTCTATGCAAATGGAAATATTCTTTTCCCTTTCGCTTTGTGGCTTTCCCCTTTCCTTAGTGGTTTTTTTCTTGCTCAAGTTGGATTTGAAAAACAAAGAAAGCGTGTTCTTGTTGTGAGCGGTATTCTTTTTGTTATATTTTTCCTCTCTCTTTTTCTTCAGCATAAATCACTATTTCCATCGGAATATCAATTTCCGCTTGCTCCATATTATATGGCATTTAGTCTTTTTGTGATGTCCTTGTTTTTGTATTGTTTCCGCTATCTTGAACAGAAGAAATCGGGAAGAGTTAAAAAAATACTCGCAGCAATACGATTGCTTGGCGACAACACATTGCATCTCTACTTATACCATTGGATAGTTATTGATTGTACTATTTGGATTTTTTCTCCATATGTCGGTTATATTTGGATAACCACCCCCCTGTTTTTTATTGTATATTTTATGTTCAAGAAAAATAAATTTAAGGAATATTATCTTCACCAAGAAAATTCTGTTCGTGACATGTCGAGGGAGGTTTCTTAATCATTCTTGCGTATTGTGGTCATTCTGAACCCTTTGGGGGGAGACTTTTTATACTTGCATAATCCTGAAATTCGTGGTATCGTGCGTTTATCATTAACAATTCATAAGAGGTGTGAAATGCCAAAAGAAATGTTGCATTTATATGATGCAGGGAATACAAAGTGGTCGCCAAAAGGCGGCTTCAGATCTGGAGCTATACTCACTGTTCCACTCTCCTTATTTACTCGAACAAGTGGATGTACTGAAGGAGCCGGTCGGAGTTATTTGAACGAAAGAAATATTGGAAAAAGATTTAAACTCTCCATTCTCGACCCAGTTAAAATTGGCGAGGTTGAGTTTTTGGGTATTGTCACAAAACAAAAAAATTGTTGCATTCCTGCGTTTATATATAAAAAAATGAAGGAAGAAGAGTTTTTTCTTCGTTTAGGTAATGAATTTGAAAGTTTTTTCGCATTTAAGCAGGATGAAGAATACATCGAAGAATACATTGTAGTAAATACCGATTATTGCGATGTTGTTCCGCTCTTTTAACATTTCCCCGCCAAAGCGGGGATTTTTATTTAAAAATTCTGTAGTCATTCTGACCCATTTGGGGGAAGAATCTCTTTTTTCATGCTTGCACAATTCTGAAATCTGTGGTATTGTGCGACTATCATTAACAATTAATAAGAGGTTCGAAAATGTCTGAAAGAACACTGTACTTGTATGATGCGGAAAATTGGATATGGTCCCCCAAAAATCACAAAAGATCTGGGGCCATACTTACTGTTTCGCTTCAATCATTTCAATCTACTATGGGATGTACACACGGAAAAAGTACACATTTATTGAACGAGAAAAATATTGGGAAGAAATTCGAACTCTCAATTCTTGACCCGGTTAGGGTCGGCGAAGTTATTTTTTTGGGTATTATCACCAAAAATGAAAATAAATATGTTCCTGAATTTATATATAAAAAAATGCAGGAAGAAATTTTTTTTCTTCGCTTTAGGAGTGATTTTGAAAATTTTTTCGCATTTAAGCAAAACAAAGAATACATCATAGTGAATACTTCGTTTTGCGATGTTATTCCGCTCTTTTAATATTTCCCCGCCCAAGCGGGGATTTTTATTATGTTGGACGTCATATCGTTTTGATGGTTAAATAAAAATAGTTATGATCAAAACTAACGATTATTGGATTAAGGATATTCGCTTAGCTATGCGAGGAGGCGTGGTGGTGGCAGAGACATTGAAAGATATGCCCGGTCTAATTGCGCTTGAAAAAAAATATGCAAAAAAACAGCCCCTCAAAGGATTGAGGATTGCTGGTTGTGTATTGGTTACATATGAGACGGCCGCTTTTATTGTGCTTCTCAAGAAATTGGGAGCGGATTTGCGATGGTGTCCAGATAATCGATTTGCATCTCTTGATGATGCATGTGCGTATGTCGCTTCTCTTGGCATTCCTGTATTTGCAAAGAGGGGAATGACTGAAAAAGAATATCTTTGGACGTTCGAGCAAGCAATTAAATTTACAGATAAAAAAGGAAAAGTTGTCGGTCCAAATTTTATAATTGATGATGGGTGTGACATAACTCGGTATCTTCATAAAAAACATCCAGAGCTTTATCAACAAATTTTAGCAACGAATGAGCAGACTACCTGTGGTGTCACATTTCATTATGCACTTCAAAAGAAGGGGCAACTAAAAACGATTGTTTTTAACATCAATGAATCTGTTACAAAAGCAAAATTTGATAATATTTATGGCTCAAGAGAATCCCTTATTGAGGGACTGCAGAACGCATTAAATATCCAGTTAGGGGGGAAAAATGTTGTTATTTTTGGATATGGAGAAGTTGGGAAGGGATGTGTAAAAGTCATGGAAGGAATTGGTGCACATATTGGAGTGGTAGAGATAGATCCAATTATGGCAATGCAGTGTCACATGGAGGGATATACCGTGTTGTCTAAACAAGAAGCATGCAAGATTGGAGATTTATTTATCACCGCAACTGGGTGTAATAAAACGATTGATGAAAATGATTTAAGGACAATGAAGAGTGGAGCCATTTTGGTAAATATGGGGCACGGGAATATGGAAATAGATACGAAGTATTTATATAGAGATCCCAAAATAAAAAAACAAAGAATAAATAACTATTCTGAAAAGTTTACATTTCCGAACAAAAAAGATCTCTGTCTGCTCGTTGGTGGTTATCTATTAAATTTATGTTCGGGAGAGGGACATCCGCCACGCGTAATGAGCATCACGTTTACCAACCACGTTCTTGCAATAGTTGAATTTTTAAAGAATCAAAATAAATATAAAAAGGGAGAGATCTATAAAGTATCAAGAACAGTAGACGAAGAAGTTGCACGTCTTAATTTTCCAGAACTTTATAATAAAATTACAAAACTAACAAAGGAACAAGCTGAATATTTGGGGGTCTCCGTTGATGGTCCGTTCAAACGTGAGGATTATCGCTATTAAGTTTTTTGTTTCCCCAAACTGTTGAAGCCTGTCCGCCCATGGCCTCGCTATAAGCGGAGCTTCGCCTTTTGGTGAGGTAGGCAGGTCCGACTTCGCTCAATTGGATTTAGTTGACAAGAAAAGACATGGAGTATTATCCTATACACATGAAGTCAGTAGTAGCACAAATGTTTTATTTTACCTTTTCCGCTTACTCGGAGGGGGTGCTTTGTGCTTAATAGAATCAATATTAATCATTGAACATAAAACCGCCTCTCCGAATACGAGAGGCGGTTTAGCTTTTTAACAATATAATAACGAGGTAGTTATGAAATCGCTTATTTCTTTTTTATTTCAATTTCCATTCATACTTTCATTCTCAACTAATTCACTCACCGGTGGCGGAAGAAAATTCGTTTCTGGAGAAAGAGAAAAAACTCAAGAACCTGCGCAAAGTGAAGACGAGCTTCAAAACCTCATAAAAAGTAGCAGCACTCAATTTCATCGTCTTGTTGCAGAATTTCAAAATCTTGATCGGCTTATGGACCAAATATTGGTCAAGTTAAAAGAATTGAAAGGAAAACAGTCATGAAATGGATTCCACAATTTGCGTCGTGGGAAAGTACGCTTTGGTGCCCACTCTCATGCATTCACTGTGGGGTAAATGCAGGTCCGTTTGCTTGCAACCAAAGAGGAAAAGAACTTTCTACTTCCGAATCACTTGCAATGATGGATAACCTGTATGCGTTGGGAGTTCGCCGTTTTGTTATTTCTGGTGGCGAATTCACAATGCGTGGTGATTGGTGTGAGCTATTGGAGTATGCGTTAAAAACTTTCGATGCCGTTCGTCAAATTACTAATGGAATGTACCGAGGATTGTTGAAAACACTTGGACGGATACCAAATAACGATCGACTTACGTTGTCGGTAAGCATTGATGGTGTTCCAAGGGTTCACGAAATTATTCGCGGTCGCAATTCTTCGGTAAGTCCACTCGACATAATTCGTGCCCATTCACCAATACAGCGAGGTGTTATCACTACGGTGATGAATTCCAATTTCGAAAATCTTGAAGCATTGTTCAATTTATTGCGCGAATGTGAAATTCCTGTGTGGTCTATTCAACTTGGGATTCCTGCGGGACGAATGCAACAAAGTGAATTCATTGGAGAAGAACGAATAAAAAAATTAGCAGATATGATTCGTTCGTGGCAAATTGCTGAGCCAAATATGGAAATCATTCCTGATAACTGTTTTGGATATTTTCATCCGATGCGAGAAAATTATAGATGGAATGGATGCCAAGCGGGAAGAAATTTCATAACCGTGCTCTCAAACGGCGATGTCACAGGATGTCCGACCACTGATGATGTAATATGCGGAAATATTCGTGAGACACCAATAAGGGATATATGGAATAACGAACGTATGGAAACGTTCAGAAATGATCGGCCGCAGTGCCAAGGATGTGACAATTCAATATGCCCCGGAGGGTGTCGTGTAACTCGTCGCATATTTGGAAAGCAATTCTGCTTCTAATAGTAAACCCCGATAATCTCGGGGTTGTTTTAATGTTTCGAAAAGAATTTTTCAAATAATTTGGAAATTATATTGGTGCCGGAAGAAGGGGGAAGTGTTGCATAATTCGTGCCACATTTAAGGCATTGATAGGGGAATCGCGCATTTGTATCAATCTTTGTTGCAATGTATCCGCCACACCAACATTTTGGTTCTAGTGAGCCTTGGAGTTCTTTCAACTCCTTTTTCTTGGTGTCCATATTCTTTCTCCATTTTTAATATTCTGATTTTAGAATACTCTTCGCATTGTTTCTTGTCATTCTCATAACCGCACTGTCATTCCTTCCTACGGCAGACAGGCGAAGAACCTCAATTGGCGGAAGCCTGCCTGCCCACGGCCTCGCTATAAGCGGAGCCTCGCCTTTGACGGGGCGTGGCCGGTAGGTAGGTCCGACTTCCGCATATCGCCCTACTTCCCACTCTTTGTGTTCTCCATAGTTTTAGTGAGAGGGGGTCATTCTGAGTGCCCTAAAGTGGTGCCGTAATAGAGGATGTTGGAACTAGAATCATAGAAAAAAGCCACTATTAAGTGGCTTTTTAATGAATAAAAATTAGAAGTTCAAATAATTGATAAGTTGTCCCGCATCTAACTTCGCTGTACAAAGTATACGGCGAATAGTGCTCCATGGAACAAGGTCATTTCCGCTTTTAAGAACAAGCATTTCAATATCCTTATCAGCATAAACCACCTCTTTCCCCCATCCTTCTCTAGTACCAGGAGAGCCTTTAATCCATCTTACATTACCATACCCTAACGCTGTAATTTGTTCTGGAACAAGTACAAACCCATAATTGATGTTTATGGCAAGTGCACCGCCCATACGTTGTGCAATTTCACATGCGAGTGCAAGAAATTTGTCGCGATATGGCTGAATTGCTTCTGGTGTTGCATTTGGTGCTTCTGACTCTTTGTCATTGAAAAAACTGAATTCTATGGTGCGAACACCATTTGATTCATCGTGGCCGTAATAAACGTTCTGCAAATTTCCAAATTTTGTAATTACACTAAAATGGTGGCTACTAGAATCAAACTTACTATGATTCACCCAAACCCTTCCCTTTTTATCAGGGAGTTGTGGTCCATAAAATTTCGCCCACTGTCGCATTCCGAAGTTAATGTTCTCTACCGGAAGTGCGGGTTTAACATTAAGTATCTGCATAATAAGTCGGTCAACAACTTGCTCTGCATTGGGAAAATCATTGTTTTCTTTTGGATAGCCAAGATAAAACTGATCATTGAGCCAACATGACCAGAGACCAACCACGCCCTGTGGTGTTTCGATTGCAATACTCCATCCTGATTCATGAAACTCTGGCACATATTGTTTTTCTCCACATGCCTTTTGTTCAGCGTCGGCAAGAACCGAGTTTGCTAAAATCAGGAGAAGTCCAGCCTGTGAATTAGATTCTCCTACGGCATTAATTTCTTCGTTTGAGATTTTTTCATACTGTCCACTCATTTCATTTTTCCTTCCTTTTTGAATTATTAAAATAATTTTAATTTATTTCACTGACTAGAATATAGCACTAGTCGTGCTATTTGTCAATATTGGGTCCTATTGGGAAAGCCGAAGAATCTTAACATTCCTCAATTGGCGGAAGCCTGCCTGCCGGTAGGTAGGTCCGACTTCCGTCAATTGATGTTAAATCGAAATTTTTTTACTTGTAATAAATCAAAAGTTGTTGCATTATATATCAATCTTTAACATTAGGTGAAAAAAATGAATCAGTTGTATGTCTTAATAACATTTCTTCAGTTTGTTTCTTTAATCTATTTTTTATGGGCGTGGAAGGAAAAACTTCCATTTTCTGAATTAAATAAAAAGAATTTTGTTTTGTTTATTGGATTCATAGTCGTATTCGCTTTTATGAGTGGGTATTATTTTTGGGCAGACTATCAACAAGTTTTTTCAGCTCTCACTGGTGGTATGGTTGGAATTGGTTTAACGAACCTTCAGGTAAAATTATCACCAAAATGGACAAAGAGAATTGTTGGCGTTGTCTTTATCGCAATAGTGTTTTTTTCTTGGCAATTTGACTTCGATGGTTCAATTCTATTTCTTGGAATTATAATTGGTGCTGCCACTTATGGCGCAACAATTATAATGCTGGATATTGTAGAAGCAGTGTAACAAAATATTCCCCGACATTTTCGGGGATTTTTATTTCTAACTCTAAATTCTTCTGCTTGCAATAGAACAGAAGTTATTGTATAATGTTTTTATCATTCACAAATTAAGGTGCTCACATGTCTTTATTTGCTTTTATTCCGCACGTTGTTTCCTTTATTATTTTGATCGTTTTTATGATTGTATTCGATGACGATCAAGATCAAAAGAAAAGAGTTGCCATGGCTACTTTTCTTTCTGTAGCTTTTGGATTATCAGTAATTTTTCTTCGACAGTCCGGTATTGAAGAAGGAAAAGTACTTACCGGTCTTTTTGCTGCCGTCACGGGAGCCGCTTTCGTATTTTGGGAAGCAAGCAAGGCTCCACGAACATATAAAGCATATTTAATCTCGCTTGTTATAGTAAGTGTAGGTTATGCTCTTTGGTTTGGTGCTGAGTATGAATTATTTCATTATGTATGGGGTAGTCTACTTGTCTTTTTTCTCGGTTTACTTATTTTTTAATTATCCCTCTCCGCTCTGTCGGAGAGATTTTTTTCATGCTTGATATATTCTACTGTGTATCAATTACCTTCATGCGTTATAATTAACTTCTGTCTATGAAGCTAAATAAATCGATTGCGGTCTTATATCACAAAAATTGCCCAGACGGATTTGCAGCGGGATGGATTGCGTGGAAAAAATTTGGAAGCAAAGCAGATTTTTTTGCAGTTGATCCACGCGAAATTCCTCAAATAATTTTCAACTATAAAGTTGTGTATGCTCTGGACACGAGTATTGATATGGTTGATATGACGAAATTCAAAAAAAAGAAGATAAAAACAATAGTACTCGACCATCACAAGTCCACAGAAAAAAACGTAAAATGTGCCGATGAGTTTCGTTATAGCAGTGAGCATTCTGGTGCAACACTCTCTTGGGAATATTTTTTTCCAAAATTGAAAATGCCAGAATTCATCAAGCGAATCGAAGATCTTGATTTATGGCGTTTTAATCTATCGCACACAAAGGAACTTGATGCCTACTGTGAACTTGTTCCATACGATGATTTCAAATTGCTCGATTCGGTAATAAAGAAATTTGAAAATAGAAAAACTCGAAAAACGATAATCCAGATAGGAAAAATTATTGTAAGATATCAAGATTTTCTTGTTGCTCGTTTAGTGAAAAACGCGGAACTTGTGCGGTTCGAAAAGATAAATGCATATGCAGTGAATTCTCCGCTTTTCAATTCATTTGTCGGAGATGTGTTGCGAAAAAAACTTCCACCAATCGGAATAATTTGGTTTGAAAAGGAAGGAATGCGATTTGTTTCTCTTCGTTCGGACGGCGTGATTGACGTTTCAAAGATTGCAGGGAAATATGGGGGAGGGGGTCACAAGGCTGCTGCTGGATTCAGTATGTTGGCATCTGATCCACTCCCATGGAAACGCATCAAAATTAAAATTTGAAATTTATAAATTAAAATTGAATTTTTTATGTCTTCACAAAAAATTATTATCTATACCGACGGTGGTGCTCGCGGAAATCCAGGTCCGGCAGGAATTGGTGTGGTTGTGGGTGATGAATATGAGCATGGTGAATATATTGGTGAAACGACGAACAATATTGCCGAGTACAAAGCGTTGGTTTTCGCAATGAAAAAAGCTAAGTCGTTATACAAAGACCATCTTTCAACTCTTGATCTTGAGATTCGAATGGATAGCGAATTGATTGTAAAGCAAATGAAAGGGGAATATAAAGTAAAAAATGAAGGACTTCGGCCACTATTCCTTGAAGTGCAAAAATGCATTGAAGACTTTCATAGTGTTTCTTTCCACCATATTCCTCGTGAAAAGAACTCCCGTGCCGATGCATTGGTAAACAAAGCGCTTGATGATAGATAGGGGTTAGTGACTAGGGTTTGGGGTATAGAAATAGGGTCCCTTTGGGAAAGACGAGGAATCTTTCGGTTATTCTAACTTTGGGGGGAAATTCTGTATTCCTCGTTTGAAATGTGGTTTAATACTATTACATTAACAATTAATTGAGGTAGGACAATGAAGCGATTTCTTAGTCTGGCGCTAAGGTGTGAAGTATGCAATTGTTCGTTCGAGTTAGGAAAGATGTTAGTAGATAGACAAGAGTGTGAATTTTACATTGACTGCGAATGTATTGGGTGTGGGATTAAACGTCTTCTCGTTTTTTCTATTCCGGAATTTATAAAGCTAGACAATCTCTTTCCTCATGATAGCGAAGGAAAAAATGAATGACCCCGTTTTCGGGGTCTTTTTTCATAATTCTTTTCTTAATTTAAAACCTTTTCATTCATCATTCGAAATTAATTCTTCTCCCTCATTTGAAACTTGAAACCTGCCTGCCCACGGCCCCGCTACAGCGGAGCCTCGCCTTTGGCGGGGCGTGGCCGGTAGGCGGGTTTGTAAATTGAAATTCAATCCAGTATCTTTTGACAAAAGGTGCTGGATTGTTGTATTCTGTTTCCATCATTAACAATCTCGAGGTATTCAGTGAAGAGCGCAAGTAAGGCTTTTTTATTTTCTGCGGTAATTGCTCTTATTAGCTGCGGAGTGAATCCAGATCTTGGAAAACTATTTGGATTCATAATTCCTGCATATTCCGCATGGTTTGATGTTGGATTCACTATTTCATCTTTCCTCTTTTTTCTTTTCACAATTCAATTTATTGGCGAAGAAGACCTTATGGAGGAATGGTTCTTATTCTTCGGTATTGGGGTTGTTTTGTCTTTATTGGCCATCATAGGGCAAAGTGTTTTCGGAGGAAATTTTGTTCTTCCGTCTTTCTACATTTTGTCTCTCATTTGTTCGATAGTGACAATAATATTCTTTTTTTACGAAGAAATGTATGAAGAGCCAGAACTCTTTTTCGTTTTTTCGGCCATATTTTCTGGACCAATATTTGGAATGGGACTATTTACTCCGATCGTTCCACTCATGATAGTGTTTCTCCTTCCGTATTTGATTGTTGGAGGTTTTACGCTTTTCTTTCTAAATATTAGTAAGATATCCAAATGGATAAATCAAGATTAATTTTTCTCCGCTTTATGCGGAGATTTTTAACATGGCATTAGCGGATCTACATTTATTTTAAAAATGTGCAGAAAATTGTTTCACATTCTTTACACACGCTTGTCAATGTAATGGAGATACGATATACTTACTCTTGAAGTATGTGAAGTGACAGCGCGTCATTCTTTTTGAATGATTTGGGTGAGGAAAGTCCGGACACTCGGCCGCTGCTTCGCAGTGGAATGACGAATTTCTAATTTCGAATTTCTACCGCGGAGCGGAGGTAATCGTAGCGGGTAACGCCCGTCGTCCGCGAGGATCGAGGTGCGAACAGTGACGCCGGCGGCGAAAGCCAATGGGGGTCGTCTCAGACCTAATTCCGTATAGAGACCTGTCTGCCGAAAGGTAGACCTAGAAAACGGAAGTGAAACGGCTAAATCCTTACGAGAGTGCAAAGTCGTACTTCAGTGCTTCGCATTGGAATGACGAATTTTGAAATATTAGTTTTGAATGATTCTGTGTCATTTGAAATTTTTTATTCGAAATTCCAATGCGGAGCATTGATTTGTGCTGCTTGAGCCTGAGAGTAATCAATGGCCTAGATAAATTGTCACATAAACAGAATCCGGCTTATCGCATGCTTTCCGCCCATGGCGGACCCGCCTCGGGCGGGCATAAATATAAATTAGAAGTTAATGGGAATGTCCTTGAGTGAGAAATTTATATCCCCTATACTTTTATTTGTATCGCCACTTTAGCTCAGTTGGTAGACCTGCCCGCCCGTGGTGGGGCAGTACCCCCTACTAGTGTGGGTTAAAAAAATGTATAAGCCGAAGTAGCTCAGTTGGTAGAGCAACGCTTTCGTAAAGCGTGGGTCGGAGGTTCAAATCCTCTCTTCGGCTCAGAATATTTGTGCTTAAACTGCAAGCAAAGGTCCCCAGTTCAAATCTGGGAAGTGGCTCCAAAATTATGTCTTGGATCATACCATTATTATTACTCATTATTTTCGAAGCTGTTGCCGACATTTTTGCGAAAGAATGGTCAATGCACGGAAATATGATTCGCTGGATCGGGGCAATTGCCTCATATGTTGTTGCAAATACATTTTGGCTATATGCACTTAAAAATGGTTCGGGGCTTGGTCGAGGAGCAATTATTTTTTCTGTCGCATCAGCAATATTAGCAGCAATAATTGGCTTCCTTTTTTATAAAGAACAGATAAGTAAAACACAACTATTCGGTGTCTTTTTTGGTATCATCTCTCTTGTCCTCATTTTCTGGGAAAGCTAAGTTTTAAATCAAGTTTGAGAATTGATTTAAAATTGAAAATTTGGGCACTTGTAAAAGTGTCTCTGAGAGTGTATAACAAGAACAGAATTATTACTAAACGAATTAAGGAGAAGTAAAATGGTATCTGAACCTGTTCGATTTGAAGAAGGGGATAGAGTTAAAATTCTTCCTACTCCGCAAAATGTGGAAGCACAGAAGCAGGGAAAGCTAAAGGGACTTGAACTAGACAAGGAATATCTTGTTTCAAGTTCATTTCGGGTTTGGAAAAAATGGGTTGTTTCAGTTGAATTAGAAGACGGACAAGATTCAATGTTCGTCAATGGAATTTTTTTCATAAAAAAATAACCCCCGTACCGGGGGTTTCATTTTTGCCGGCTAAAACTGATATAATGAGGAGAGTCGTATAGTTAATATAAAAATATGGAGATAATAAACAAAAACAAAACGGGACTAACGTTTGGTTTTCTCATAAGCTCCTTCCATCTCTTTTGGAGCATCTTAGTCGCTTTGGGAATTGCGCAAGTATTGTTGGATTTCGTTTTTAATATCCACATGCTTGCAATGCCAATAACTGTGATGCCGTTTGACATAGTGAAAGCACTCGGGCTCATCATTGTGACGTTTGTCGTTGGATATGTCTTCGGTTGGTTAATGGCCTTCTTCTGGAATAAGTGTTTTAAAGAAAAATCAGTATAGAATCTCAAAAAATCCGACTTAATTAAAAAGTTGGATTTTTATTTTTCTTCTATTTGAAATTTATTCTCTCTTCTCTCCATTTGAAATTTGTAAATTATAAATTGTTAACTCAGAGCTAATCCCTGCCCGCCGGCAGGCAGGCGCCTAGGGCGGAAAAATTGTAAAATTGGAAATTCTCTCTTCTCTTCATTCGTAATTTGTAAATTATAAATTGAAATTCTATTGTAGTATCATTACTCTATGAAGCACACATTAATATTCGTCCTTGTACTAATTGTTCTTACATTATTAGTGTTGGGTGCGGGAATAATTAAATTTGATACAACAAATCGTGACATAGGTAATCAGAACGGAACACAAATAAATATTCATGACGGAACATATTTGATTAATGGACAGTCAGTTGTACTCAAGAATGGAATTTCAGAAGTTGCAGCAGCTCCAGGATCTGCATCAAAAGTAGTTACTCGATATTTTGGAAATGACATTGAATATGATCTCAATAATGACGGAATTAGAGATCGTGCATTTCTTGTAACTCAAGAAACTGGGGGGAGCGGAACATTTTATTATTTTGTTGCATTATTGAATACTCCAAGCGGAAATGTTGGTTCAGATGCCGTATTTTTGGGTGATCGCATTGCTCCTCAATCAACAAATATGGGAAAGGGGAATATTATTGTAGTGAATTATGCAGACAGGAAATTCGGCGAAAGTTTTGCAGTTCAACCATCAGAAGGAAAAAGTATGTGGTTGTTATTGGATCCGAAAACGATGCGGTTTGGTGAAGTTGCTCAAAATTTTGAAGGAGAAGCTGATCCAGCACGAATGACACTTGATATGAAATCATGGAAGTGGGTGAAAACTACCTATAGCAATGACGAAGAAATAAAACCAAAAATAGATAAATTTGTTCTTACGTTTAAAAATGATAAATCCTTTTCCGCTTCAACAGATTGTAATGGCGTTGGTGGTGAATATGGAGTGATGGGGAACAAAATTACATTCAATAAAATGTTTGCTACTGAAATGTATTGTGAGGGTTCGCAAGAAAGTGAGTTTTCAAAAATGTTGGTAGATTCGCAGAGTTTTCTCTTCACCTCAAAAGGTGAACTTGTTCTTGAACTAAAACTTGACTCCGGCTCAGTTATCTTCAATTAATATGTTATATCTAAAAAACAATAATATAGTTTGGAAACATATAATTGTGATTCCAATTGTTACTCTTTTATTTATTCCTGCTGTTATTTTAGACATTTGTGTTGAATTTTATCATCGGATTTGTTTTCCACTCTGTAAACTTCCATATATTAAAAGGAGCGCACATATAAAAATCATTGATAGAGGAAAATTAAAGTATCTGTCATTCTGGCAAAAACTGTATTGTATGTATTGTGGATATGGGAATGGTGTAGTTCGGTATTGGAAAGAAATCGCTTCTGTAACCGAAGGGTATTGGTGTGGAATTAAGCATGAGAAAACCGGAGGATTTATTGATCAAGACCACCAGAAAGACTTTGCTTCCTATGGAGACAAAGATGACTTTGTCAAAAAATATAAGAAATAGCTTTTAAGAACAAAAAATCCGACCTCTCAGTCGGTTTTTTTGTTTCTATTTAAGATTTTCTCTATTTATTTTAAAAATTAAGAATTACAAAATTAAAAATTTTTTCTCTTTTCCTCATTCAAAATTCGAAACCTGCCTGCCGGTAGGCAAGGTTCATCATTCGTAATTGTCCTATACTCTCGTCAATTTATGTGCTGGTTCTTTAACTTCTGGTTTCTTTCTATTATCAAATTTGATAGTGATATAAGTTCCAACGAATGCTCCAAGCGCCGCTGGCACTAAATACCAGTTATTATTCACATATTCAATTGCTACAATGCCAGCAGTAAGAACAATAACCGCTGAAAGGGACGAGGCAGAAAACGCCTTTCCGAGGTTTGTCTTTCGAATATACAGTGCCCACAAAGCATCGGAAAGCACGGTTGCAATAAATACAAGTGCTGATTTCGCTAATGACACCTCATAGAAGGAAGTGATAATATGCTCCATCCCGTTAGAAGTGATTCTGATTTGTCTCGACGCTTTGTGGTGAAAGTCTGATATATTTCATATCTTTATTGATTACCGTTGAATATTCGTCCCAATTTTTTGGGACTACTTCTAACGGGACCATATAAACTTATTATGGAGTATATGGACTAAAAAGTCAATTAAATCCTACACTTTTTAACCATTGCAATTTGTATAGATATGTGGTAAAATGTTTTCATATTTAATAACCAAATAGGAGGCAGTGATGCCTGAATCAAAAGATCTCTTTTTTTATGATTTTGATGGAGATGACAGTTCCACATTTTATCATGTAGTTCTCACAACTCCAATTTCAAACTTTAAACGCGTTTGCGGGTGTACAGATGGAAATGCGGGAGAACTCGGAATACAAGATATTGGTAAAAAATACAATGTTGAAATCCTCGATCCATTTGTAATCGGTGAGTGTGAATTCCTCGGATTCGGTACTCACAATTTTCTAAAAGTAGAAGAATCAGTGCGTCAACACCAGTGGGTAGTTTTTAAAATTCTAAAAACCGGAGATGTATTTTCGGTAAGTCCGCTTTGGTGTGATGTCGAACTCCTGTCCTAATCTTTACCCCCGCTCTGCGGGGATTTTTATTTATCTCGTTTAGATTTTTCTCCTTTTATTTATCAGCCCTAGGCTGATCCCTGCCCGCTGGCAGGCAGGCGCCTTGGGCGGAAAAATTGTAAAATTAAAAATTCTCCATTCTCTTCGTTTAAAATTCTTTCATTTATTCATTAAATTAAAATTTAGAATTTGAAATTTAAAATTAACCCTCTCTAGTCCCTAAACCCTAAACCCTATATACTATTTATATGTTAATCGACGACGTCATAATCTCAGTACACGCAGGAAATGGCGGAAAAGGTTGTGTAGCATTCAATAAAAATGTAGGGAGTTTGGGGCCTGTTGGCGGAAGTGGCGGGCGAGGGGGCAACGTTTTTTTTGAAGGGATCGCCGATTTAAATGCACTTCAGCAATTCAGAAATCAAAAAGTTTTTAAGGCACAAAATGGTGAGGATGGGAAACCTCAATTTAATGATGGACACACGGGGGAAGATTTAATTATTAAAATTCCAGTGGGAACAATCATCCACAACTCCGATATTGGTATGCAAATGGAAATTTTAAAGATTGGAGAACGGGTCGCAGTTGCAACAGGAGGGAGGGGAGGGAAGGGAAATTTTCATTTTCGCTCTTCAACGAACACCACTCCAATGCAAGCACAGGGAGGCATCCTCGGCCAATCATACAAACTTCGTTTGGAATTAAAAATGATTGCGGACATTGGGTTTATTGGTCTTCCAAATGCGGGGAAATCGAGTTTGCTGAATGAACTCACACGCGCGTCTGCAAAAGTTGCAAACTATCCATTCACTACGCTTGAACCAAATCTTGGGGTCTACTTTGATTTAATCCTTGCGGACATTCCGGGACTTATTGAAGGAGCATCAGATGGAAAGGGACTTGGTGCAAAATTCTTGCGTCATGTTGAACGAACAAACACATTATTTCATCTTATTTCTGCGGAATCAGATGATGTGGTGCGCGACTATGAAATCATTCGCAATGAACTTATTTCTCACAACCCAGAACTTGCGAAGAAAAAAGAATACGTATTTTTAAGTAAATCTGATATTACAGATGAAAAAGAAACAAAGAAGAAACTTGCCGCGTTAAAGAAAAAAAAGATTATTACCCAATCGCTTTCCATTCTTATCCCCGAAACTCTTGAGACAGTAAAAAAGATTTTAATTGAAGTCCAAGACAAAAAACATGGCAAGAATGGATAGAATCCATTATTGAAAAATTTAAAATTGAAAAGATTAATCAAAAAAATTCCCCGCCTAAGCGGGGGATTCAATTATTTAACCGGAATCGGAGTTACATCGCATTGTTGTTTTCGAACTAGGAAAATACATGCATTCCTTCCCATTTTCTTGAATGCAAGACAACCCTTATAGAAATCTTGAGATTTCCTGAGCTTCTCTTTTAGAGGAGACCGTGGAAGTGCATCGATTTCAAATCCAAGAAAAATACACACACCCATTTTTACAGGATCCAAGATTTCTACTTGGAATTTTTTCCCAATATCATTCTTTGTGAGTTCTCGCGCAGTTCCGCTGGTGCATCCAATTGTGCGTTTAAACCGAGACAGAGGAATACTGAGTGCGGCTGCTACACCAGACTCAAATTTAAAATTTCGTTCATTATTGCAAATTGACAGATACCCAAAAATCTTGGTTCTCATTTTTTTCTCCTATTGTTTTTGAAAGATAACCGTAGAATACCGCAAATTCAAAGATATTGCAATATTCCGGAAATTACTGTATAAAATATATATAATTAACAATTAAAGGGTGCATAAATGGACACAAAAAAAATTGCTGTGCATTTTGAGAAAATTAAAATTTCGATGCCACAGTTTGACACATCATATCTTTATGATTCTGGATTGTCCGGAGTTTATATATCACATGAACTTGCTCGGTTAATGCGTAATCTTACCGACGTTATGGGGTTTAATGGAGAAATAATGGTAGTGGATCTCCTAGCGGAATTTGACGATTGGGAAATTCATGATTTTATTTCTTCCATTCTTCCGAACAAACGAACGAGCTTTTCTCCTGAACCATTTTGTTCCGTCCTTAAATTCCTTGTTGAAAAACAGTTGGACGGAAGGGAGGGGATTCTTGATACAAAAAACGAAAATCTCTTCTATTTCTATGATGGGTTAAGTGTCATTGCATTACGATGGGACAAATGTTGGGATACGCATGTATATCCGCATTACGTTCCAAAACGAAGTAAAGGAACAAGAATCTTCCTTCTTCTGTAGTCACTACATCAGTCAAATTTCTCTCTCCGCTCTGTCGGAGAGTTTTTATTTTTCACGTCATTCTGAGGCGGAGCCGAAGAATCTAGAATCTGTCATTTTAAATTGTTTCCCCTCTGTCATTCCCGTCCGCCACGGCGGATAAACTCCAGCGGGAATCTAGTATTTAAATTTTGATATTGGTATTTTGAGCTTTGCGCTTCTTATCGTATACTATCTTTGTGCAAATCAATGAAAACAGTGTCACCTTGTCTGTTCTTGCGGGCGCAGGAGGGCCCGCCCTCCGTCTCAACACTCAAATAATTTTTACATATTATGCAGATTAACGAAAATAGTATTACGCTATCGGTTTTAGCTGGCGCAGGAGGGGACGATGCAAAGGATTGGGCAGAAATGCTTTTAAAGATGTACAAAAAAGACGCGGAACGCCGCGGCTGGAAGTGTATTACAATTGATGATGAAATTATTGCAATAAAAGGGGTGGGAGCATACACGCGTCTCCAAAAAGAATCAGGCGTGCATCGTTTGGTGCGCATCTCCCCATTTGATTCAAAAAAACTTCGTCATACTTCGTTTGCGTTGGTTGAGGTACTTCCCGAAATTCCCGAAGTGGAATCTCGCAATATTCAGATACCAGAAAAGGATTTAAAAGTTGAATTTACTCGTGCGGGTGGTCCGGGAGGACAGAATGTAAATAAAGTAGAAACTGCGGTGCGAATGGTACATCTTCCCACGGGTGCAGTAACCGCATCCCGCGAAGAACGTTCTCAGGCAGCGAATCGTGAGCGAGCGTTGAATATGATGAAGGCAAAGTTGGTGCAACTTGCAGAATCGCAACATACTAAAGACGTCGCGAGTCTAAAAGTAAAAGTAAAACCAGAGTGGGGACACGAAATTCGTTCGTATGTATTGCATCCATACAAACAAGTAAAAGATCATACGACTGGAAACAAGATAACAAAAGTAGATGAATTCTTGGCGGGCAACATAGATCTTTTATAAAAAATCCCCGCATTAGCGGGGGAGTCTTTTAACGTCTATGTCTTCCTTTAATACTACAATATAAAAGGACCGTTTCTTTGTTTTCTTCTCGAAAACAGCCCATCCTTTTGCCCTTTTTTTTACATAGTAAAAAATTGAATATTGTTCTGGCTTGGGGAACTCCTTAATTTTCTGAATGAGCGTCATTCCATCTCCGCGATAGATGACTTTTCCGATATTGATAGGATCAAGAATTTCTAAGGAAAATATTTTTCCAATATTTTCTTGATTGAGTGATCTTGTACCTTTTCCCGTACAACATCCAACTCTTTTCTTAAATTTTGAAATAGGAATCGTGAGAAATGCTCTTACATTTCTATCTCCGATCTTTGCTTTTTTTGCCACAAGGTTGTAGCAAAATAATTGTTTTCGTGCCATTTTTCTTCCATTTTGTTGTAAAAGATAAAATCACAGTACAATGAATTGTAAAATAATGCAAGTAGAATTTTGTATGCTTGCAAATTATCGAGATATATTGTATAAATTATTCATATTTAATAACAAAATAGAGGTTGAAATGAAACTTGAACAATTTACTTTTGATATATATGTTGCGATTTTGGACATTTATATTGAGGTTTGTGGGTGTAGGTTTTTAGCTGGGTTGATGAAAAACCAGCAAAAATATGACAAAATAATTTCTGATCTAACGACCCGTTCTTCGATTGAGTTAAGACTGGGGTCAACAGTCTGCAACTTTTCAAAGGTATGGATTCATAAAAATTATAATGGGGATATTTCTTTTTCTTTTGAGTCAGAGGCCCCTCTAAAAGGAGATTATGATGAAAAAAAGAAAGAAATTGAGCAGAAATTAAATGCTCGTATTGCTGAATTTCTTTCCATCACAGAGGTTCTGCAAAAAATTGAAAGAACTGAAAAACATCAATTTAGCTGTGAAAATCATTATGTGTTTGGTTTTAACTATAATGGGGGAACACCGAATGAAGTGATCGTTGAAAAACCAACCGAGATTAATAATGATTCAATTCTTTTTCATTTTTTATCCGACCACAGATCCATTTCTGAATACATCAGGAAAGAAGATATTATTGCGTTTGGCGATGAGGACGGCGCATTCGAGATTGAGGGCTGGTCGGGAAGATATACAATCACAATCCTGAACAAGAAAGAGTTTATTAATTTAATTAAATCCGGCGCACTCAAGGTTACGAAATGTTACGGTTTTGTCGAGTTTGATTAAATATTTAGGCCCCATTGGGGCCTTTTTTTGGATTTTTATTCATCGATTGTACCCGGCAGATTCCGATTTGAGAATATTGCATATTCTTGAGTGAGTTTGTGAAACCCGAGTGGTGGATACGTTAAGCACGTGGGCAATTTCTTTATAATTGAGCCCTTCGTAATAATACAAAGAAATAATCGTCCGCTCATGCTCATTTAGATCTTTGATAAGATCGATAATTTTTTCTTTTAAATCCTTATTAATCACGTGAACCTCCTTTTTAAAGATTGTTGTTACTATTGTGTAACTTTATTAGCTATTCGTCAATTTCAGTATCCACATCTCACATTTTTTGTTTGCCTTGTTATTTTTCTCGTTTGGTCTTTTTCTTCGCTCAATGACTCAAAATGAAGAATATATAAAATCGTGTTTATTGATTACCAAAAAAATCCCAAACCCATCGAAATATTTTTAAATTATTTAGAATTTAGTATTGAGGTGCTGAAGTTTATTTTGCTATTGCATAAATCGCATAATTATTGTATTATTTATTTACTCATTTACAAATAAATAGGATGGAAATGAAAAAGGTAGTTAACACATCTGTTTCTTTTAGATTTATTACTCATTCGCAGGAGGGAATATGAAACGAGAATCGTTGGGACCCATTGGTGCCATCGTTGGATGTTCTACAGTCATATTATTTGCTGTTGCACTCTTGATTAAAAATATTCCACAAAATATTGTTAGCTGGATTTTATGGACAATTCTTGAAGCGCTTATACTTACAAGTTCGCTTGCAGCGGGAAACAAAAAGCCGTGGCTACCAATCGCATATACCTTTGGTGCTCTATTAGTAATGGCAATTCTGTTTTCAAAAGGACTTTGGGTATTTGGTACTGTTGAACTTATTGCAACGATTGGATGTGTATCTGCAATGGTGTTGTGGTTTAAACTCGGTCCAAAATGGGCGATTGTTGCTGCCACTATTGCAATGGTAGTAGCAGGAATTCCTGCATTGTTTGATGTTATTCAAACTCCAAACCCACAAAGCTGGTGGATGTGGCTCGGTTGTTCACTTGCCGGACTCCTGACTGCTATTGGTGCAGAAAGCTGGAAAATTGAGGATCGTTTTATGCCCACAACAAGTTTTGTTTATAATTTTTTCATGTTCGTACTAGTTCTTATTTGTTGACCCCATTTGGGGTCTTTATTTTAATAAAAAAGAAAAAATTATGTAGTTGTAATGAGTTTCTAGTTTTTTAACAAAAATTATGCTATGTTTATTGAAACGGGAATCGTTTATTTTTTTGAATAGTCGCATACCTTATACGTATTACTTAATGCTATTCAACCTATCCCGTCAGAAGCATATGTGCCTTTGAATTGGTATAAGAACATGTTTATGCAATTAATCTTAAAAAATTGTCGAGTTAATAAATTTTATAACTTTCTAACGAGATGATTATCTTTCAAAACGTAACAAAAAATTATAATCACGGTGTGGTTGCGCTCGATAAAGTAAGTTTTAAAATACAACCAGGAGAATTTGTTTCTATTGTGGGGCGTTCGGGGGCTGGAAAATCAACAATAATTAAACTTCTTATTGGAGAAGAAAAACCAAGTAAGGGGCAAGTTTTTTTTGGTTCGTATGAGGTAAATAAAATAAAAGATAAGGAACTTCCGGAACTTCGGCGCCATATTGGCGTTATTTTTCAGGATTTTCGACTTTTGGCAAAAAAGACTGTATTTGAAAATGTTTCGTTTGCTCTTGAGGTGTCGGGACGCCCACAATCGGAAATCAACGAATTTGTTCCTCAAGTTCTTGATATGGTAGGACTGAAAGATAAGGGAAAGAATTTTCCCGCAGAGCTTTCTGGAGGTGAACGTCAACGTATTGCAATTGCAAGAGCAATGATAAATCGTCCTGATGTCTTGATCGCTGACGAACCAACAGGAAATCTTGATCCATTTAATACATGGGAAGTGGTAAAATTATTAACAAAGATCAATGAATTGGGGAGTACTGTTTTGCTTGCAACGCACGATAAGGAAATTGTGAACACTTTGGGGCAAAGAGTAATTACCATAGAGGGTGGCAAGGTTATAAAAGATGAAGAAAATGGAAGATTCATTCTCGAATAAATTTCGTGCGCAATATATATTACTAAACTTTATATTATCCAACTTGTCCCGTTAGAAAATTATAAGAACAAATATTTAAATAAAAAGATGATTAAGAATATAAATATAAGTCGAGATGGCAAAGCCAAATTTTTCTAATGGGATGATTGTCACATTATCTCGCATTATCAAATATGGTTTTCAAACATTCGTTCGCAACGGATGGCTTTCGGTTTCGACTATTAGTATTATGATTCTTGCTGCAATTGTTTTTGAGGGGCTCATCCTTTTTAATGTGATCGGAAAGACTGCAATAATTTCTATTCAAGAAAAGATTGATATTAGCGTATATTTTAAATCAACAATTCCTGAAGATTCTATTTTAAGCATTAAGCGTTCGCTCGAAAAACTTGATGAAGTGAGTGATGTCGAATATATTTCACGCGATAAAGCGCTTCAAGATTTTAAGAAGAGACATGAGTCTGATGAGGCAATCAGTCAAGCAGTCGATGAGTTAGAAGAAAATCCACTACTTGCCGCAATCAATATAAAAGCAAAGGATCCAAGAGAGTATAAAGCAATTGCGACATATCTCGAAAATAAATCATTACAGGAACAAATTGAAAAAGTAACCTATGCACAAAATCAGGTGGTTATTGATCGATTGGTGGGACTTATCGACACATTGCGAAATGGAGGAATTGTACTCACCATCTTTCTTGCGTTTCTCGCAATCGTAGTAACGTTTAATACCATTCGTTTGGCCATTTTTTCATCAAATGATCAGATTGGCATTATGCGATTAGTTGGTGCATCGAATACATTTGTTCGTGGTCCATTTGTTGTTGAGGGAATTATTTATGGAGTTGTCGCAGGGATTGTGAGTTTTGTATTTTTGATTCCAATTGTAAACTTTCTTTCTCCGTATATAAATAATTTTATTCCTGAAATGAATCTTTCGGTATATCTCAAAACGAGTGTAATGGCACTTTTGATGTATCAATTTTTGTTTTGTATTGGACTTGGAATTTTCTCCAGTATCATCGCAGTTAGAAAATATCTACATCTTTAGAAACTCGTAATGCTTGCTCGGTGAAGATTGGTTATTATAATTCGCTTGTTGTATGTCGTTTGTTTTAGGTTATTAAATATGCAAATAGACGTTTCATATCCATTACTTCACACATTTTTATTTGTTATTGTGTGTATTCTTTTTATTGTTGCGACCATGCGAATACGTAGGGAAGACGAACTATTTTCGCGAGAAAATTCGGATGAAATGAAGGGATATGCGATGTTTGCAATCATATTTTCTCATATTGGTTATTTCCTCTCAAAAGATACCCAATTTTTATTTCCGTTCTCTATTGGTGCTGGTGTTGCAGTAAATGTTTTTTTCTTTTTGTCTGGATATGGACTTGCAATGTCTGCATTTAAGAAATATTTAAAGCCTGTTCCATTTTATATTCGCCGTTTTTTTAAAATTATCATTCCGCTTTGGATAACACTTTTGTTGCTCTATGTTGCCGATTTTTTTGTATTTAAAAAAACATATACAACGTCCTCTATTGTCCATAGCTTTTTGGGATGGTTTCCAACTGCAAATATATGGAATGATGTAAATTCTCCTTTGTGGTATATCACTATACTTTTTTTCTTCTATTGTATATTTCCAATTGTTTTTCGTCCGTGGCATCCGTATTTTTCTGCATTTCTTATCTTTATTTGCGGGGGATTATTTGCATATTTTGCACCAAATGGCGTTCGTGAATTATATGAAACACATTGGTTGCTATTCCCATTAGGAGTACTATTTGCATCATTTTCGCATACACGAATGCTGGTGTTACCGAAACAATCAAGGGTACAATGGATATTTGGAATTGTGGCACTCGTTGCTTTTTTAGTGATGTTGTATGGGTATGCGGGAATCGGTACAAAATATGAACAATATATGAGTATTGTGATGCTCACATTTTTTATTATTGCATTTTGGTTCATTCCCTTACGATCCGAATTGATGGGAATAATAGGAAAATATTCGTTTGGAATGTATCTTATTCACTGGCCACTTATGTACCGATATGGAATTTGGTTTCAATTCTTTCCCCCATGGTTTGCAACGCTTGTTGGAATCGTTCTCTCGTTTCTTTTCGCGGTAGTTTTGGATACGATTGTACAAATAATTTTAAAAATAAAAAATCCCCCAGTGGGGGAAAATTATTGAAGAATCTTAAAAAGTGGTTGCACATCTAAGTGTTCAATTCGCACGATTATAAAATGTGTGCACGTGCCAACTTTTTTAGAAAAAACTGCCCAACATTTCGGATTTCTACTAATAAAATAGTAGATATCTTCTTGTTCTGGTTGCGGAAACTCTGGCATTTTTTCTATTAATGTTGTCTCATTTCCTAAATAAATGACTCTTCCAATTTTAATAGGGTCAAGAATTTTTAGGAAAAAATTTTTTCCAACATTTTCATCGCTTAATAATTTCGAATTTTTACCAGTACAGCAACCGATACTTCTTGAAAATTTTGCGATAGGAATTGTGAGAAGTGCATGAATATTTGCACCTAGTTGCATTGATTTTGAATAAAAATCATAACAATATATCCGTTGTCTCATTGTGCTTTCCTCGTCTGTTGTAAATGTTGTTTCTACGATAGAATAAACACAATATTCTGTCAATTCTAAAATTGAAATTCTTTCAATAGTTCCTTACAATAGTAAGAATGAATCCTGTCAGAAAACGAGTAAATTCAAACAAGTTATCAATTATGTCCTCTTCTTATAAAAGTGCATGTAACGTCGCCAAACTAAAATTATCAATTTTCTAATAGAATGAAAGTGGCGATCTTACATGATTACCTAAATCAATTCGGTGGTGCTGAGCGCGTACTTGAAATTCTTCTTGAAATTTTTCCCGACGCTGATTTATATACCCTTTTATATGATCGTGAAAAAACATTTGGTATTTTTGAGCGAAATATTGCGGGAACGAGTATTTTAAATAAGTTTTCTATCGTAAAACGGAAACATCGGCTTTTTATACCGTTAATGCCAATCGCATCAAATATGCTTACCTCAAAAAAGGGGTACGATTTAGTTGTTTCTTCTACCGCCGGGTATGCGAAAGGATTCCACATAAAAGGAAAATACCACATTTCATATTGTCATAGTCCATTGCGATATGCGTGGGAAGTTGATTATTTAAAGAATCTTCCATTTGCTCCGTGGCCATTAAAAGAAATGATAGTTAATCCTATGGCAAAATTATTGCGCAAATGGGATATACACGCGTCAACACATGTGAATTTATTTATCACTAATTCTGAATATATAAAAGAAAAGGTAAAATCGTACTATAAACGTGAGGCAGTAGTAATTTATCCACCGGTAAATGTGGAGATATTTTTCCCCGAACCAACAAAGAATGGAAAGGAATATTATTTGATGGTGGGTCGGCTGTTGTATTACAAAGGATTTGATATTGCGATAAAAGCATTTAACCGTCTGCGGAAGCCACTTGTTATTGTCGGAAGTGGTCCGGAATATACCAAATTGCAAGCACTTGTGAAATCTCCGCTTATAGAATTTCGCAATTCAGTTTCTGATAATGAATTACGAAAGTTATATTCAAACGCAAAAGCATTTATTTTTCCTCAAATTGAAGATTTTGGATTAGTTGCGGCCGAAGCTCAATTATGTGGGGCTCCAATCATTGCATTCAACCAGGGTGGCGGCGCGGAAATAGTAATTCACAAAAAAAATGGAATTCTTTTCAACGAGCAGACTCCTGAGGCTATTGAATGTGCAGTTCGCGAATTCGAAACATTGTCATTCGATAAAAAGGTCATTGTAAAATCTGGAGAGCGATTTACAAAAGAACAATTTGTCTCCAACTTTAAAAAAGTCGTTCGTGCATCCGGATTTAAGGAAACTCTCTAAATTATTGTGAATATTTTAATTGATGCACGTCTTTTAACCCGTGGACATATTTCAGGAATCGAAGATTATGCACGTGGGGTAATCAATGAAATGCTTCTTCATCACGGTGAGCACAATTATGCATTTTTTTGGAATGGAATAAAAAAAGTTGATTTTCCATCATCATGGAAATTACCAAATGTTACAGTAATCGATTGGTCTATTCCCAATCGTATTCTTGATATATTAATTCGTATATTTAAGTGGCCTAAAATTGATACAATTTGGCCCGCTGATGTTGTATGGAGTCCACATTTTTTTCTCCTTCCAAAACCAAAGCATGCGCATCGCATTATTACACTTCACGATCTTTCTCCAAAACATTTCCCCAAATTATATCCGCCTCGAAAACGACTGTGGCATTGGCAACAAAATTATTCGTGTCAGATGCAGGAAGCGGATCATCTTGTTGCTGTATCTAAATTTACTCGCAATGACATTATTAACACATTTAGGATTGATGAGAAAAAAGTAACTGCAATCCATTCAGGAATAAATCCATTTTTTAAGACAATACCAAAGAGTGATGGCGATCTAAAATTATTTCAACAATCAAATAATTTAAACCATCCCTATTTTTTATTTGTTGGAACACTTGAACCACGGAAAAATATTGTTGGGATTATTAGAGCATTCACTATATTTAAAGAGCGCACCGGACTGAAGGATTTCTCACTAATAATTGTTGGAAAGAAGGGTTGGCTTTTCAATTCAATCTTTCAAGAAGCTCGAGCATCTTTTTACGCGTCTGATATTCACTTTTGGGGTGAAGCGACATATGACGAGCTTCGTTATTTATATAATTGTGCCTTTGGGTTCTTATGGCCTTCATTATTTGAAGGATTCGGACATCCTCCGCTTGAAGCACAAGCATGCGGAATCCCTGTTATAGCATCAAATAGATCTTCGATTCCCGAAGTATTGGGAGACTCTGCGCTTCTTGTTTCTCCACAAAATATTGAAGAAATTGTGGTTGCTATGGAGCAACTTGTATTGCACAATGAAGTGAGAAGTGAACTTGTTAAACGTGGGTACGAGAACATAAAACGATTTAGTTGGCGCGCTACCAGCGATTCACTTATTAAGGTTATTGAAACAATGAACAATGTCCGATAGAGTCCCCATAAAAAATATTGAAGGAGTGGTAGTAGACATCAAAAGTCCGCAAGTCAATTATTCGTGGTCAATTCGTCATGGGGTAATAAATTTGCGTCATACCGCGTTTAACGTTTCTAGCAGAGGAAGAAGAATCAAATTCTTTGTTCGCGGATCAGTGATTTTTGCATCATTTATTTTTTTTGCATTTGCAGCACATACGTCATATACGCTCTACAAAGCAAAAGGCGAGGCGCAAGAAACTGGAATGCGAATTACAAACAATATCCGTTCTTCTGTTTTTTCATTGCAATCACTTAATTCAGCGGACGCAAAATTGGGATTTAGAAAAAACATAAACGAATTTAAAGATTTAGAAACGTCATTAAATGGAAGCGGGGTAACAAACATTATGAATGCGCTTGGAAGTTTTGTTCCGATATTTAATGACGTTGGAGTAGTATTGAAAAATGCTGCATTGCTCAATACAAATTTTTTCATACTTGCAGATTCACTTGATACATTGAAAAAAAATGGATTTTCTTATTTCCAGTCAGACGGTGCAGCTCTTATAAAGACATTAGAGGCAACCAGAGATTCAATACGGAATATCTCGACTGACGCAGAAACAATAAAGAACGCAACTAATAAATTGAAGTCATATTCTGCATCGGCAGAAATGATGGATAAAAATATCGGCGATATGTATTTGTCACACAGCACAGAACTATATCGCGCGGAATCATTTCTTAATTCGTTCATTGCGCTCCTCAATTCAGAGAGCGAACGACATATTTTATTATTGTTTCAAAATCCGGCAGAAATCCGTCCTGCAGGAGGATTTTTGGGAAGCTATGCCGATGTCGCAATTTCAAAGGGACAAATGACTGAAATGGACGTAAGGGATATTTATGATCCCGATGGACAATTAGACATAAAGGTGGTTCCACCAAAAGAAATACAAACAGTTACCGAAAAATGGGGAGCACGAGATGCAAATTGGTTTGCTGATTTCAGAGCGTCCGCAGAAAATGTTATTTGGTTTTTAGAACAATCAAAAATATATTCGGAAAAAAATGTGACGTTTGATATGGCAATTGCAGTCAATATTCCAGTAGTAGAATCATTGATTGAACTTACTGGTCCTATAGCACTTCCAGAATATAATCTTATTATTTCAAAAGAAAACTTTTTGCGTGAAGTTCAACGAGAAGTGGAGGTGGGAAAGGACAAAAAAACAATCGGGCAACCAAAAACGATTTTAAAAAAGCTTGCGCCAATAATTCTTGAACGTCTAAAAACATTAAATGATGCAGAAAAAGAAAATCTTATTAAAAGTTTAAGTACACATGTCGAGCAGAAGGATATTATGATTTATGCAAAGGATCCATCAATTCAATCATTTATGCATACCTATGACTTCGATGGATCGCTTCATGAACTTTCGAATAATTTTTTTGGCTCATACCTTTCAGTAATCAACACAAATGTCGCAGGAGGGAAGACGGATGAATTTATGAGTCAATTAATCGATGCGACAATACACATTGATACGAGCGGATCCCTGCTTACTGATGTTTCAATTACACGTAAACATGATGGTGGGGACGAGCGAGATCCATGGTGGAATGTCAACAATAAAAATTATATTCAGGTCTATACCAATCCCGGATCATCATTAGTTTCTCTTTTGGGAAATTCCATAAAAAATATACGCTCAAATTTTGACTATGGGACAGGAAATTTTATAGTACGCAACGAATTGAAAAAAATAGAGGATAGTAGGGTATTTCTATCAGAATGGAATGCATGGGTATTTTCTGCATTTCAAAAAACTGGATTCGGTTCTTGGTTTTTTGTTTCTCCAAAAGAAGCTCGAACGATTTCATTTAGATTTCATACTGATAATGGAATTGGTGCCGGACCAAAAGAGGGAGCAATTTATGAGTTTTATTATGATAAGCAATCGGGAGTTTCAAATGCACTTACTGTCACCGTTAACGCACCAATTGGATTTGTATGGAAGGAGACAAATACACCAGTGCTCACCTTCAGCACCGATAATGCAAAAGGATTCGAGAAATTTTCAGGAACATTAGTATATTTGTCTCGTTAGAATTCGCAATTCACTCTCGTCTCCTCATTTGTAATTTTTATCTCTCTTCTTCTCATTCATCATTCAAAATTCGTAATTCTTCATTAGCTTGTAGGTTTCCTGTTATTTAGGTAATCTAGAACAGGAATGAAAGATATTCGGAACTTCGTTATTATCGCTCATATAGATCACGGAAAAAGCACACTTGCAGACCGTCTTCTTGAAGTTACAGGAACTGTTGAAATGCGAAAAATGAAAGCTCAATATCTTGATCAACTTGAGCTTGAACGAGAACGTGGCATTACGATAAAAATGGCTCCGGTACGAATGGACTATACTTGGAAAGGACAAGAATATATTTTAAATCTTATCGATACTCCTGGACATTCTGACTTTTCTTATGAAGTTTCTCGCGCACTTGAAGCTGTTGAGGGGGCAATTTTGTTAGTAGACGCAACACAAGGAATTCAGGCACAAACACTTGCAAATTATCGCCATGCAAAGGCAGCAGGACTTACAATTATTGGTGTATTAAATAAAATTGATTTTTATAAGGGGAACGACGGAATAATTGATTATAATAATGAGCGAGTAAAAATGATGCGGTACGAACTTTCCGAACTCATCGGGTGCAATGAAAATGAAATTTATTATGTATCGGGAAAAACAGGGGACGGAGTAGATACGCTCCTTCATGCTGTTATTGAAAAAGTTCCCCCGCCAAAAAAATCAGAACATCCATTTGGAAGAGCTCTTATTTTTGATTCATTTTATGATGATCATAAGGGAGTGGTTGCAAGCGTTCGAATGATTGATGGGGGAATTTGTGGTACCGACGAAATTCATTTAGTTGCAAGAAGCGTCTCGTCAAAAATAAAAGAAGTAGGATATTTTTCTCCACAATTAAAAATGCTTCCGCCACCACAAAAAATCTCTGCGGGAGAAATTGGATACATCGCAACAGGAATACGAGATCCAGAAAAAGTAACCATTGGGGATACAGTAATTGTGGGAGACGTTCGAGACAAAGAAAAATACATGCTTCATGGATATAAGGAGGTAATGCCAGTAGTATTTGTTTCCTTCTATCCAGAAGAAAGTGATGATTATGAATCTCTTACGAAAGGGCTTCAGAAATTAAAATTAAATGATTCCTCGCTTTCAATTGAACCAGATCAAAATGAGGTGCTTGGCCGGGGATATAAAGTGGGATTTTTGGGGCGATTGCATTTTGAAATTATCGCAGAACGTTTGCGACGTGAATTTAATGTCCCGACAGTAAATACGTTTCCATCAGTGCTGTATAAAATAAAACAAAAGGGAAATTGGATTTCTATTGTAAAACCTGAAGAGCTTCCACAAGAATATGATGAAATCTGGGAACCAATGATCAGACTTGATGTGATTGTACCGAATGAATATCTTTCAAGTATGTTGGGCCTACAAAGAACATTTCGAATGTCCGAAGTACATACTGAAACATTGATTGATCGCGTAAGAATTACTGCGCGCATGCCACTTTCCGAGCTTATCAGCGATTTTGACGATCAAATTAAGTCATCAACAAAAGGAATGGCATCATTCAGTTATGAATTTGAAGATTATGAAAAAACTGATGTAATACGTGTTGATGTCTTGGTAACTCATGAATTAATACCTGGGCTTTCTCGATTTTTACCAAAAGATCGCGCAGAACATGAAGCACGACAAATGGCAGGACGCTTGAAAGATTTACTGCCACATGAGCAATGGAATCAACCGATTCAAATTCAAGCCGATGGAAAAATTATTGCACGCGAAGATATTCCTGCAATGCGAAAAGAATTAGGAAATTTTGGTAAGAATGGAGGAGACAGAACACGAAAAATGAAATTGTGGAAAAAACAGCAGAAAGGAAAAAAGAAAATTGCAGAACGTGCTCGTGTAGATATCGCTCCCGACGTCTTCAAAGAGCTCCTCAAACGGTAGGTTTATACGCTTTTAGTCCATTAGAAATTCAAAACCTGCCTGCCGGTAGGCAAGGTTCGTCATTCGAAAATTATTTTGTTCCAAACTCTTTAATTCTCGTTTATTTGAAATTTATAAATTGAAATTGATTGTGTTATCCTATTATTATGAGTAAATATCTCATAAATAAGATGGAAAAGGCACCAAATCGGCATGTAGTAATATTGCTTTTATCGGCAGCATTTATTATCACTCAGTTTATTGTTGAACTTATTCTTATTTCATTTCTCATTAATATATTTCCTTCTGTGGGAACATTCTTGTATGGTTCAAAGTGGATTCTGACGGTAACTCATATAACTTTTACCGTTCTTCTTTTGTGGTATGCAGGTAGATGTGGTGATTATTATTGCACGCATATAGCAAAAAAATAATTCAATGAAATTTTGGAAAATTCTTATATTATGCATACTCGTAATATTCCTTGGATGGGGAATTTTTAATTTACAAAAAGAAAAAAAGGAAATGCAAAGTGAGTACTTAAAAATAAAAAAGACAGTCGACAAGTTAATCGAGGAAAATAAAAAAGCGAAAGAACAAATTGAATATTATAAAAATCCGGAAAATCGCTTGAAAGCTTCTCGTGAACAGTTTAATCTAAAGAAAGAAGGGGAAACATTGATGATAATCGTTCCAAGAGCATCTTCATCAACCTCTCAATAGAAACCGTGGAATTGGTTCAGTGGCAGAATGCGACCTTCCCAAGGTTGAGACACGGGTTCGATTCCCGTATTCCGCACAGCAAAAATTTAGACGGGGGCTCCCTGTTTGTTTAATTACGAAGTGATTAACTACAAACAGCAGTTTCGACCGGAGGGAGAGGCGATTCCCCCTGATCGCACACTTCGACTCACTTACGCTCGCTCAGTGTAAACACTTGGCTGGTTTTTGTTTACAAAATGAAAATCTGTGTTATAATGCAATTATCATTTATAACTTAAATAAAGAGGCAAGTTTTGAAAACCACAGGAATTGTAGCATTTGCGTTTGGAACCCCATCCACAATTTGGTCAAACATGCAAATCGCGAATATTGCTTCGCGAAAAGCACAGGAACTCGGTATTCCCGTATACACACAACGTGATGTTCCTGTTCCAATAAAAGAGGGGGTTGAGACAATACGAATTGAAGAAAAATTCGGTAAACCACCATCAACCCTACGAATTGCGCGCGCGGCGGTTCAATGGGCGATAGAATGTGGATTTACCACACTTTTAGTTATGGCTGCAAAGCCTCATCTTCCAAGGGCTTTGCGGGATATCGAACAGACTATTCAAGAGTCTGGCATAGTCCTAAAAGTTTATGCGTGTGAAGAGATCAATCGATTTTCAGAAAATTCCTGGTTTTGCATTGATTCTCCACAATGGCAGGTAAGAACTCGCGAAGCGTGGGAAATACGCGAGAAAATTTTAAATCTGCTTCCGTTCTCGATTTATAAATATATAACGAAATAATCCAAGGGCCCACAAAGGGCTCTTTTATTTTTTTCAATCTCTCTACAAGACACTATTTGAAATTTAGAATTGAATCATTCACTCCCTAAAGTGATCTAGTCTTCTATGGTTTTGTATAATCTTTCAATCCTGCTTGCTATAGGCAAGCTTTAAATTTTTAAATTTTAAATAGTGCTTTCTTGAGAAGAAAGCACGTGTTATACTAATAAAAAAGCCGCATGTCACACTATTGACTTCTGGCGCAAGTCGTTGTATAATACAAACAATAAAAATGGACACAAAAAAAATTGAGTCATTACTGAATGTCGATCTTATAAAGGAACTTCATCTTGATGGTCTTCCTAACGCGGAACGACAAAATATACTTGATGAAATGTCAGAATTGATTGCGCGCGCAATTTGGCTTCGTATTATGGACAATCTTAACGAAACTCAAGCAGAATCATTAGGAACGCTTATTGACACCGCAACCGATCATGCAGAAATTACAAACTTCTTAAAACAAAACATTCCTTCTATTGAAGAAATTATTCGTGAAGAAGTCGCAAAATATAAAGAGATGATGTTGCCTGCGCATTTATCATAAATTCATATGAGCGAACAACCTCCAAAACCAAAAACACAAAAAGAGCTCGACGATGCTCAAAAAAAAATGATGGACTCTTTTACGCCCGCACTTAAACAGCGCGTGGTTGATTTGAAAATTGGCGAAACAAAAGAAGATAAAGAAAAACAGTCAAACTCAATCCCCGAAGAAATTCCCAAAAACGAGATAGAAACAACTATAGAAGAAAGTGAGAGCGAAGAGAATTTGCGCAGCTTAAAACAAACACAAATAGATTTAGATCAAATAGGCAAAATTATTTCTGATCCTAAAAGAATAGAAGAAACTTCAGAGGAAGATCGAAAAGAAATTTTAGAAGATTATTTCACTTTAAAAGAAAAGAGGGATTTAGAGAAAAAAATGCAAGAAGATATTGACCGCTCTAATGAAGATAAATCGAAGGAAAAGCCAAATTTTACTCCTGAGGAAATTTCTAAATATGGAATTAGAAGCGATGAAGAAAATGCACGAGCAATAAAACAAACAAACAAGGAACTAGAAGATTTTTATAATCAAAAAAAAGATAATGACACGAAAATAGAACCACCGGTTATTCTCCATGAAGAGCCACCAAAACCAGAAAATCCACCATCATTAAGTCAAAATACCGAACCACAAAATACTCCTAATAACACAGGAATCCCAACAGTAAATCAGAGGGTACAACCTGTAGCTCGCACAGTAGAAGCAATACGAAATGTTGCTTCAGGCGTCCCAATATCAGTAGAGCGAGGTGAGAAAAAAGAATACACACCAGATCAAGCACGAAAAGTGTTAGATCTTCTTTGTGGTAACGGTGATTTTTCGCTTGCTGCATATAATGCAAGTGCAGACGATAGAGCATTACTCAAAGACATCCTTAAAAAGGACTGGAAAATGATTTCTCCCGCCGATAAGGCAAAAGTTATTCCAGTCATTGAAAGAACATTTACCCAACGGGTAGTTGATAAAGCACTCGAAGTGTATGAAATCAAAGATGCGCGTGAAGCAATTCGGATAGATGTTTTAAGACACGCAAAAGAAAAGGGAATCTCGTATGAGGATTCTCTTAAAATAATGAAGAGTAAACTTCGTGAGGGAGATCGTTCCTATGCGAATCTTGAACTAAGCAATCGTTTTGAGCCAACACTCAAGGAGCTAAAAACATTGATGCTTAAAGATAAAGCAGCCGCTCTCGAAGAAGAATTTAAAGGACACGGATATACACCAGAACAAATTGATGCACTTCTCGTTGAAAAAATCGTAACAGGGAAAAAAACACGTATTTTTAATGAGAAGAAAGGCGAGTACGAAGAAATAAATTCAGCAAATTCATATGAACAGCTTCTTTTGAAGATGGTGTTTCGTGAACAGCAGATAGACCAGAGAAAAATTGAAGAAATTTATGAGGCGGAACAAATGAAGCATCCTGGAGTATTCAAGAAAGCAATGGGTCAGCTTGCAAAAATTCAACGTCCATATAGATCCGCAATCATTGGCGCAACAATTGCCGGTGGTGGTCTTGCGTTTGGTGCCGGAGCAGTTACTGCTGCCGCAATGACTCTTCCTCTTTATATAGGGTATCGCGCGCTTCGCTCAGTAACTGGTGGAACATTTGGTTATTACCTTCAAAAATATGTGGGAGAAAAAATCGTTGATTCAACCTATTCGCAGGATGTTCGTAAAATATACGAAGAAAACGTTGAGGCACAAGCAAATCAGTTAACGGGGGATGAGCAACTGAAAGAATTGGTTTTACAGAGAGATTTTGGTACCTTTTCAGAAAAAAATTATGTATATGGAAAAGAACTCGATTTGGAATTTAGAAAAAAAGAAGCGGTAGCAAATAAATACCGCAAATGGAATCGTAGACTCATGACGGTTCTGACTGGTGTTATCGGAGGAAATCTTGGCGCACAACTTATCGATATGGGCGCAGATGCAGCAATGGGAACTGTCGCTGCAACGGGGGCAGAACATATTGTAAACGCACCAAAATCTGGAGAAACCAATCCTGAACATATCCCACCTTCAGGACATATTGAAAATCTTGCAACTGCACATAAGGGTGACTCAGTATGGAAACTCATTGAAGAAGATTCAGCAAAAAATGTAAAAGGGTTTAGTGATTTAAACGAGGCACAAAAAACTTATTTTATTGATCACTTGAAGGATCAGGTAACTGCCGACCCACATAAATTTGGACTTGAAAATGCGGATCAAATTAAAGTTGGATATGGGAAGGAATTAGATTCTTTATTCGAAAACAATCAGGACATCGAAAATACACTTGAGTCAGCAAAACATCTTTCACGTGGACAAATGGATAGCATTTTGCAATCCAATGCCTCTCAAAGAGCAGCATATCTTGATTCACTGCGTCCTAAAGTATCTGCTGAAACAGTAGATCTAAAATCGAATGTTCTCGACGAAGTGGTAATAACTCCAGAAGAACAAACAGAGACATTTACTGTAAAGGGAACTGATGCATTTGGCGTTGAAACAGCAAAAGAACTTCCAATTGATATTAAAGGAAATAACGAGCTTTCCCAAGCATATTTAAATTACAAGGGAAATCCAAATTTTGTTGAAGGAACTCAGCCGCAAGACTGGGCAAAAGCAAACGGAGCTGAAAGCTTAGTGAAACTTGCCGAACAGCATCCAGAATATCTTAAAATTAGTGCAGTTCGTGATGCACTTCGTGAAATTCATACGAACAATCTTGTTGAGGAACTTCATGAGGGTGGTGCATTTAAATTCTTAAATAGTGCTGACCACGCAGATTTAATGAAAGAAACAGTTGGACTCGCGAAAACATATGGTTTGGATACTTACCGCGCACAATCATTTTCTGATTTTATTACACAAGGACATGAAATGAGTGAGCAAACATTTACCCAATTTACTGATCCAGAAACTGGTTCATTTCTTTCAGATAATTTCCAGGGAGCAATAAGTAAATTCCACGAACTCGAAACCTTGACAACACCTCCATCAATTCCCGAAGGCGCGACCTCCTCATTTTGGGAACCACGCTTACTTTCCCCGAATAATATTTCTGAACCGATTGTTGGGCTTGTACGGCAGAGCGCACCTAACATATTTGAATTTAAGACACCAACAGGAGTCGTTGATTCTAACCTGACTCTCGAAACAATAAACAAAATGATTGTAAAACCTCCAAGCACTCTTAAATAGAGTTTAGACATATAAACTAAAAATCCGAGTCTCTCAAGAAACTCGGATTTTTATGTCGTAGGTCATTGGTTGTTTGTTATTAGTTACCGAAGTGGACAACTCCTCAGAATTATGATAAAATAATTTCAGTAAATTAAAAGGAGTTATATATATGCAAAAATTTATGGAAGGCACGTACAACGCACTTAATCGTGTTATAGCGAATGTTATCCGCCCATATGCAATCCATACACGTGAATGGATAAAAAAACGTCGTGAACGACGCGAAGATAAAAGAGAGGAATTAATAACAACTATTCTTAATTGGAGTGTCCAAGGAGAAGCGGTTGTAACTGTTCCAAATCTCTTATCAGTCCTGAGACCGTTTCTAATCACAATAGCCATGATAATGCAGACATACAGCGTTCCATGGTATTTTGTGTCGCCCGTAGTAATTATTGCTCTACTCACCGACAAGTTTGACGGGGCATGGGCAGAAATCGATGGACATACAGCATTCGGTGAATGGCTTGATCCGGTATGTGACAAGATTTCTCTTGTCATCATAGTAATTCCATTTCTCGGTCAGCTTTCTCATTGGGTCATACTCCCAATGATGGGGATTGAATTATTTTTGTTAATCGTTGCAATGGTAGGATTTGCATTGCAAGGTTTAAAGAAAAAGGAGAGCACAAATTTTCGTTCCAACATTTTTGGAAAAATAAAATTTTCTATACAGGCAATTGGGATTGTTTTAATAGTGTTTAGTGAGATTTTATTTGCAAATATATTATTTGCAATTTCACTTCCGTTTGCCATTATTAGCATAGTGGTAAAAGCATACACACTTTCAAAGCCCTAAATCGGGGCTTTTATTTTTTGCTAACAAAAATACCCTGAGCTTGTCGAAGGGTTTATCTCGTTTAGATTTTCTCCACCATCCCGACATAAGAGGGAAGAATCTAGAATCAACCATTGCAATTTCTATAAATATGTGGTACAATGTATCCATATTTAATAACAAAAAGAGGAGGCAGTGATGCCTAAGGAAAAACTCTACTTATATAATGTATTTGGAGAAGAAACAAGAGAATTTGGTCACAGTGTGGCTCTTACAACTCCAATTTCGAATTTTGAGCATGTTAGCGGATGCACAAATGGGAGCGCGACGAATCTTTGCGCACAAGATATTGGAAAAAAATACAATGTTAAAATTCTTGATCCGTTCTTGATTGGGGAGTGTGAATTCCTCGGATTCGGTTCTCGTTATATCGACGAGATTTATAAATGTGAACATGAACAAAATTGGTGGGTAGTTTTTAAAATTCTAAAAACTGGCGATCGGCTCTCAGTAAGTCCGTTTTGGTGTGATGTCAAACGTCTATTCTAATCTTTACCCCCGCTCTGCGGGGTCTTTATTTTTGCTAACAAAAATACCCTGAGCTTGTCGAAGGGTTTATCTCGTTTAGATTTTCTCCATTTATTTAAAAATTATAAAATTCAAAAATTAAAAATTGTCTCGAATCTCTTATATCTTTCATTTGAAATTTGTAAATTATAAATTGAAATTTTTCTTGGTATCTTGTTGTCAGTTAATATATAATGTCATTATTCATTTATGCCAAAAGGGTTTTGGAAAACAATTGAAAAACCGTTTGTAGCAATTGCGCCGATGGCAAATGTCACCGATGTTGCTTTTCGTGCCATTCTTACAAAGTATGGAAAGCCAGATGTCATGTGGACAGAATTTGTCTCTGCAGATGGTCTGTGTAGCTCAAAGGGAAAGGAAAAACTTTTACATAATCTAAAATTTTCAAAAAAAGAACATCCGATTGTTGCACAATTATTTTCCTCAAATCCAGAAAAAATTTATGAGGCAACAAAACTTGTTGTTTCTTTAGGTTTTGATGGGGTAGATATAAATATGGGGTGTCCATACAAAGCAGTTATTCGACAGGGTGCGGGGGCAGCGCTCATGAAGAATCCAAAGCAAGCAATGGAGATTATTGCGAAGGCCAAAGAGGGAGCAGGGAAAATTCCCGTATCAGTGAAAACAAGAATCGGATATTCTAAAAATGAAGTAGAAACATGGTTTCCGATTTTGGCTGAATCAGGACTTGATGCAATTACAATACACGGAAGAACGATGAAAGAAGCTTCTAAAGTTCCGGCACATTGGGATGTAATTGAACGTGCTGCTAACATTATTCGCGCGCACACCACAAAACAAACATGTCCAATAATCTTGGGAAATGGTGATGTTTCAAATAGACAAGAAGCAATGGAGAAATGCAGAGAATATGGTGTTGATGGTGTCATGATTGGTCGCGGTATATTTTCAAATATCTATGCGTTTAAGAAACGGCAGAAAACATTAAGTATTAACGATAAAATTGCGATTTTATTGGATCATGTGAAGCAATTTGAGGGAATGTATAAAAATGACAAAGAATCATTAATAGGAAAATTTGATTATTTGAAAAAATTTTTTAAAATATATATTTCTGACTTTGATGGCGCAAAAGAACTTCGCGTGAAATTAATGAACTCTAAAAGTACCGATGATGTAAAATTAATCATAAAAGATTTTTAAAATTATATTTAATTGCAACATTGTTTCCTTTTCTCTGGTTGTCGGTTGTATGTTGTTGGTTAGTGTGGGATTGACATCTTCTTCGGTCTGTGCGATAATGAAAATCCAATTGCAAATTCACAAAAAAATAGGGAAAAACTTATGGTTAGTTTCAGTCATCAAAGTCTAGTGGTGTTCGATCCGCAAACACCAATCTTAACCGAAGAAAAGATTGGGGAATACAAAAAACTCTTTGGAAAAAAAGAGTATATGGTCCTCGCAGTCGAGGACGTACCCCAAGAAAAAATTGGGGCACTTCATCACCACCAGTTTTTGGTGATTGAGGTAAAAGGAAGAAAATTGAAATTAGCCGGTTCGATGTTTAAGCCATACGAGCCGAAAAAAAATATGCATATTAAATTTTTTGAAAAACTATGCAAAAAGAAGGAATAAAAATTTCCGCCCTATGTGGGCGGTTTTATTATGTCTCAATTCAATGTATTATGTGCATATATGCGGATCCAAAAATACTGTTCAGAAAAAGGGCTGTGTTCTCGTAGAGAAGCAGAGGATTATATTAAACGTGGATATATAAAAGTGAATGGCGTGGTGGTGCGCGAAATGGGCGTACAAATTAATCCAGAGAAAGATAAGGTGCAACTTTCAATTCCAAGAAAAATTACTGCAACACAGAGTAAAATTACTGTGTTATGCTATAAGCCACGTGGATACACGTGTACAAAATCACGCGATGAGGGACCGAGCATTTTTGTATTATTTCCTGAATTTACACAACTAAATACTGTAGGAAGATTAGACAAGGAAAGCGAGGGGTTGATTTTGCTTTCAAACGACGGACGTGTGACAAAGGCGGTAACAGGAGAAGCGCGGAAAATTGAAAAAGAATATGAGGTAGATGTCCGAGAAGACGTAACCCAAGATAAATTAAATCAATTGAGCCGCGGAGTTTTGCTTGATGGAATTAGAACATTGCCCGCAATCACAAAATCAATCGGGGATCATAGATTTCGCATAGTGCTACGAGAAGGGAAAAAACATCAGATAAGAAGAATGGCAGATGTAGCACAGTGGACAGTAACAAAATTGAAACGTATCAGAATTGGTTCTCTCACTAGTCGTGGCTTGGAACCAGGAAGAGGAAGGCAATTAAGTGAAAAAGAAATATCGGAAATTATCAAAATATAAAAAATTAGATATACTAAAACATATGGGAGAATTTTTTGGAAGAAGTGGAAGAAATTTACCACCAATAAACGCGGTCTCGCTTGAACAAGGGGCGCAACAAGCAAAAGAAGTGATAAAAAGAGAGGAAGTGTCATTTGAAAAATTTGAATCGATTTTTGGTTCAGAAAACATTCGAGCAGACAAAGCATATGTAGAAAACCGGAAAGAGTTATTTAAAAAAAACCAGATCGATGAGTGCGGATCAAATTCTGCTACTATTTTTGAGGCAATTCTTCATATGCGACTTAAAAAAGGTGAGTGGATTGATGGTGTTCAAGCAATAAAAACAAACGAATTTGATGATATTGCAAATGGAATTGATGAAGTTCTACGTGTTATTGATCCGGAGACAAAAGAAAAAAGAATTGCCTTTGCAATTGATGCATTGACTGTGGGCGGCGGGCCATTAAATGTCGGGATTGAAAAAAAGATGAACAGAATTCACGAAGATATAACTTCAAATAAGCTTCCAAAAATTAAATATTTTCTTGATGAGGAAACTAAAAATGTAGGGATTGAAAACCTTCCAAGAATTGTGGTTGCGGCAGACGTTAAAACAATGGAAGAGCTGAATGAATTGTGGATGGAAAAAAGCGATAGAAACAAACTTGTGCGCCACCCATTACAGCTACAGATATTGGAACAAATCATAGAGCAGTCGAATCAATTTAGCATGTTCGCGAAGAGGGATGGAAAAGACGAGATTGCCGAAAAATATAACTCAATTCGTCTATGGGCAAGGAAAAAATTGGAAGAAAAGAGAAAAATAAACAAAGATTTTTGGAACGATAATGCACGACAAGTAATTTCTAATTCGTTGTATATGTTTAAAGACACAACCCAAGCAGCAAAGAAAAACAAACATTGGGTAGCATCAAAATGAAAAAAAACATTATTCTGCTTATTGTTACTATTTTGCTTCTTTTTGTAATAGCAATAATGCAGTGGAATTTTTATTTCTGGTTTATATGGATTGTTATATTTTTAATCATCGCATATTGGTTTAAGTCGAAAAAAATATAAGAATAACCTGTCCCGTTAGAGACAATATGTACTACTATGTTTATATATTACAAAGCAAAAAGGACAATACATTCTATACTGGGTTAACCGGAGATCTACGGAAACGTTTAAAAGAACACAATGAAAATAAATCGACATATACGAAAGGAAGAGGACCGTTTATTCTTATCTATTATGAAGCCTGTACAAACAAAACAGACGCAAGGTCGCGTGAAATTTATCTTAAATCAGGAATGGGTAAGCGGTTTATCAAAAATCGTCTTAAACGTTTCCTGTCTCTAACGGGATGAAACTTCTTGGAAAAATCTTCATCGGCGTGTGTGTATTTATACTCGTGATTGGCATCGCTGTGTTTTTGTTAATATAAAAATCCCCACTTTCGTGGGGTAATTTATTTACACAATTTCTCGTGTTCTTTCCCGAGGCCGAGACTTATGTTTTTTTTGCAACGCGAACAAACTGTGCAACAGGGAATAACATTCTCATGTTCCTTCTCTTTCAAATGACAATCACAGATGCACATCGAAGAATCATATTGCTCATCATTAATAAATCCATTTTCAATCAATGAGCGAGCAAACGAATTCATGTTTTTTATTACTACAAGATCTGCAAAGTTGGCAAACAACTCAGATATTTTATCTTTGAGCCGATCAATTTGTTCGGTAAGAGTCTTTTCTTGCAAATCTGAAACAACAATGTTTCCGTCACGAATTTCGTAAAGAATAGTAAGCGCACGTTTAATTCTCTCTAATTTTCGTTCACGATCCTTAATGCTTGTAATTTCACAATTAAAGCTTTCAACTATGTGATTGAGAATCATTGCCTTTTCGTTTTTGAGCTCTTGCTCGACATTGGTCTTTTCTTTCTCAAGCTCTAAAATTCTGACCAATAAAATACTTTTAGCTTTCATGATAAATCCTCTTTATGTTTATGTTCTATATGCAGAATATTCCTGTATATTTGCCATGTCAAATTTCCTTTGCTATACTACTTGTAGTTCCTTGCACTACTTGCGATGTGCATAAAGATCTCGAAGTGGAATAAAAAAACAAACCACGCACACAAGGATTAAAACATCTAACACCTTGTGTTTAAAGCGGAAATTCCGAACCAATATCCATGTGGTAGTCGGATAAGCCCTTATTCAAGATCTTTCCTCCAATAAATAACGTTAAGGATGAAAACCAACAGTGGTGATCAAACTTATGAGTTGTTTATCTCTTCACCGGCTCATATTGGGCCGGATTTTTTTACTACTCTTATTCATTTGCTACTTAATGGAATTTATTGTATGGTGTGTCTATTCATTTACAAAAAATAATAAGGAGCCGAAATGGCCGAATCAGTAAAAATTATATCCGAAAATTTATGTATTTATTTACATGTTCCATTCGAGTATGTTGTTGATTTTCGGAAATCCCTAAACGAGTCATCTGTTTGTGTGAAAAGAATTTCATATGCATCAGATAGCGGCTTTCGTCTTGAGTTACCACAAGGAAAAAAAGCAGCACTTTATCTGTTTCTAAAAAGCTTTTTAGAAAAACATCATTTAACACTTACAATTGATTTGGATGTCAAACTGACATTTAGAGATTTAAATATTGGAGATGAGTTTATCTCTTTTCCGATGCCAGTAGATAACTCCGACGGTGGTACGTTTTCTGATTCACGCTGGACTTTTATAAAAATAGAATCACTTCCTAATGGTGAAAACGCCATTCGGAAATATGATAACGCACCAGTCGAATTCTGCACCACCGCCTTGGTTGTAAAAATTAAATAACCCCCCAATGGGGGTTTTATTTTCGATTTTCTTGAAAATTGGTCGTGGGCGACAACTACTGCGTTTGTATTTCTTGCTTTTATTGTGTATATTTCTCATTAGATTGGGCACAAATATCGAAATAAATCATGAAAATCTTTCTCTCGTATCGTTTCACTGGCGAAGATCCAAAAATTCTTGAACAGACGCTTTCGCAAATTAAAACGGCACTTGTTAGTGCCGGCCATTCGGTATTTTGTTCATTTTGGGAGGAACAACGATTTCGTGACGGAAATTTTTCTAATAAACAAATCCTTGAATATGCCCTCAAGGAACTTAATTCTTCAGATGTTTATCTTGCATTTATAAAATCAAATGAAAAAAGTGAGGGAATGCTTTTAGAGGCTGGCTATGCATTTGCACAGAAAAAGTTAATTTGGGTAGTAATAAAAGATGGAATAAAAACAACGTTTCTTACCGAGTTCGCTGAAAAAATTATCGAGTTTGATACATTTGAGAATCTATACTGGAAACTTTCAAAATAAAACGTCCCAATTTTGGTCTAAAAACAAGTACTCTTGCAGACGCGTTTTTTGGAGTTTATTTTTTTTTAAGATTTATTTTAAAATTGTAAAAATTAAAAATTTTATCTGTTCTATGGACAATTTTCTGCCTTCCTAAACCCCGCCTCAATTGCGTCATCTTCAAAACAAAAATACTGTTCTCCTTTTCGCTCATCAATTTTTACTTTTTCATAATTGTCACACCCAGGAATTAAGTAAGTTTTTCCATATCCTTTTTCTGAAATGTTTCCCTTTACCGTGCATTCAGGAAACGGGGGACCCAGATCAATTTCTCGTTCCTCATTTGCCAAAGTTGTTGAAGCAACTTTACACGCACTCCAAAGTCCTTTTTCAAGTTTCTTTGCTTCTGCTTCAGCGGTCGCAAATAGATCACGATAGCGATTGTCGGGTGATTTTTGTTGCCGCACCGCATATCCCTCGCGAATCATTTTTTCATTTATCAAAATATTATTTTCAATTGCATCAGGATTGGGAAGTATCACATATCGAAGTAATCGCCCATACTCATCTGTTCCTGAAATATCTTTCTCAAGTTTTATTTTTGTATTTTCAATCAATGATTTAAGATATTCCGTTGAGCTTGCAAAATAACATCCATTTTCATCTGGTGCATCAATACCAATAAGTCTAACTTTCGGACCATCTAAAATTGTGAATGTGTCTCCATCAATAACCTTGGAAACTGTTTGCAAATCCGTATCAATCACAGAGGAGACGGGAGTACCAGTGTCCTTCACAATCGTATATCCAGTAAGTCCTAGAGCTGCCATAAGTGCCATAATTGCAGCAATAATTGCAGGTTTCTTCATATTTTATTAATTTCCATTATACCAAAAAAATATTAATAGAGCTTTTGGTTATATGACTCAAGTTCAAGTCGTCCGCTTTGTCCCTTCTGTGGATCTCCTTTATAAATGGTCACTCCGCAGTTAATTGGATGATCTTCGTAGTCAACTTTCATAAACTGTTCTCTGTCCCATCGTTCAAGATTTGCGCGTAGTGACAGAAGAGTAAGATGATGAGAAATTGAAAGCACTATTCTTTCAGAATATTCACGTGCAGTGGTACTTAAAAAACTTCGTACACGATCACGCACATCAGCTTTGTTTTCTCCATTTTGGTATCGATATCCATAATCACCTTCAAGCTTGTACAAAAGTCCTTGAAGTGGATTTAACGTAAAATAAACGCTTCTATCATTGTAGAGTGTCGAGAGTCCATGTTCTTGTTCTCGAATTCTCTCCTCAGAAACTATTCTGACGTCTTGAAGTGCTGGCCAACCTTTTTGTATTTCTTCGAGCGTCTGACGCGTTCTTAAATAAGGAGAAACAAATACAACATCAGGAATATACGATTGTTCTGCAAGTCGTTTTCCGGTTATAAGTGCCTGCTTGCGTCCTTCATTAGTAAGAGGAGTATCATAATCATTTTCGTCTAACCTGCATTTAGTCCATATTTCATTTGCCATATCGATTAATTTTTTACTTGGCCAGTCCGGTGTTACTGCAACCGAAAATTCCTTTGTAAACAAGTCTCGAAACTCATCATAATTTTCAATATGTCGTTTCTTTTCTCTCAAGGCATTAAATGCTGATTCCCCATGACGAATAAATATAAGTGTGGTTGGCCATTTCATATATAGTAAGAATAACAGGAGAGGGGAAAGATGTATATTTTAGACAAACTTCCTATAAGAACCAATAATTGACGAATTTACAAGTGTCTGGTAGAATACAACCATACTACAAGGCGTAGTAAATGGGAGGAAAAGCCTCCAAATCTGATCATTAAAAAATAGGAGAAAATAATGATATTATCAATTATTTTTCAGTTCCTTGTGCCCATTATTGCAGTACTGGTTTTATTTGTTATTGCGATGAATTCTTTCGTTATCGCGAAAGGAAACGAAATTGTCGCCCTAGAACGTCGTTGGTTTGGTAAAGAAATGCCGGACGGGCGTACTATCGCACTTCGAAACGAGGTGGGACGGCAAGCTCGAATTTTAGGTCCCGGATTTCATCTGTTGTTGCCATTTATTTACAAAACAACAAAAAGCCAATTTATCGATATTCCAAAGAATAAAGTTGGTGTTGTACGAGCTATTACCGGCGCGCCTATTCCTTCGGGAAAATTTATGGCCACATCAGTTGAGTGCGATCTATTCCAAGACGGCGAAGCATTCTTAAAGAATGGCGGACAAAAAGGTCCCCAACTTAAAATACTTCCCGAGGGACAGTACAGAATAAATCCATTTTTGTTTCAAGTTTCTACTGTTGATGCAATCATCATTGAAGACGATCAGGTTGGTGTTGTTGAAGCAATTGCAGGTGTGCAAGTTTCTCGCCCAGGCGGGAACTTCGGTTCACCAGTTGAGTGCGACACATTTCAAGATGCTGATGCATTCATTAAGAATGGCGGACAAAAAGGACCGCAAATTGCATTTTTGCTTCCCGGTTATTACAGAATCAACACGATTCTATTCCAAGTCCAGACGTATAAAATTACCGATATTCCAGGTGGAAATGTTGGTTTAATTGAAGCTGCAGACGGCGCGAGAATTCCTGAGGGAAGACTTTTAGCCGCTAAGATTGAAGGTCACCGAAACTTCTTCGATGGAGAAGCATTTATAAAGAATGGTGGGGAAAAGGGTCGTCAATTGGACGTATTAATGCCAGGAAGATATCGTTTAAATCCGATACTCTTCAAGGTAATTAATGTAGTCCCTTGGACGAATATTCTTGCTGATCAAGTTGGAATCGTTACCATTAATGAAGGTCGGCCGATTACCGATGCCTCAATGATCGCAGCAGATGAGCTACCACTTGGTACTCATAATAACTTTCAAGATGCAAATGCATTCCTGAAGGCTGGGGGTCAAAAAGGTTTACAAATTCCGGTCTTGAGAGCAGGAAACTACGCAATAAACCCGTGGTTCGCTACGATTGAAAAAGTAGAAATGGTGAAAGTAGACATCGGGTATTGTGGCGTAGTAACAAGCTACGTTGGCGCAGAAGGAGCAGATATAACGGATGATGCAGTAAATGCAAAAATCGTTAAAAACGGTTTCAAAGGTATTTGGGGCGAACCATTACAACCCGGTAAACATCCACTTAATACAAAAATCTGCAAAGTGGACATTGTTCCAACAACACAGATCTTGTTAAACTGGGCGGACAACCGTTCATCCGCACACGAACTTGATTCAAATTTAGCAACAATCACATTACGTACTGCTGACGCGTTTAACGTCAACATGGATGTATCGGTAATTATTCATATACCTATGAATAACGCGCCGAAAGTGATTGCTAACTTGGGTTCAGTGAAAAATATGATTTCGCAGGTTCTCGAGCCTGCAATCAGTTCTCACTTCAGAAACGCCGCGCAATATATAAAAGCACTTGATCTCTATACACAGAGAAAAGAGTTGCAAGAAATGGCGAAGCAACATATCGACGCGGTTCTAAAGGTTCATCATATCGATTCTAAAGATACTCTTATTGCCGACGTTGTTCTTCCGAAGGAACTCACGAAAACAGTTACTGATCGTCAAATAGCCGTCCAGGAAAAAGCAACCTTTGCAACCCAAAAGGAAGCGCAGGACGAAAGAAGAACGCTTGAAAATGCTAAAGCCCAGGCAGACATGCAGACAAAGGTAGTTGAATCTGAACGGAATGTTGAGATTCAAAAGAACGTTGCAGAAGGCAAGGTAAAAGAAGCCGAAGGTAGTAAGTTGGCAGCGATTCTAAAAGCAACCGGTGAAGCGGAGGCAAGAAAACTCGAAGGTGAAGCGGAGGCGCAATATACAAAAGTTATCGCCATTGCTGATGCTGAAAAAACTGAAAAGGTTGGTATGGCCGAAGCAAAGATTATCCTTGAAAAAGGTAGATCAACTGCAGAAGCATACAAGCTTGAGGTTAGTGCAATGGGTAGAGACGTATTTGGACAGATCCGCGTTATTGGAAAGATTGCGGACAGCAATCTAAAGTTCATTCCAGAAAATCTGGTGATCGGTGGTGCTGGTGCTGGTGGAAACGATTACATGAGTAGTTTATTTGGTATTAGTTTACTCGAAAAACTTACGGGCAAAAGTTTCACAACCAAGCAGCTCACCGAAAACGCAGAGTCATTGAAAACAGGCGATGACAAGAGCGCAGATGAAACAAAACCTGATGTCACCGAAAACGCAGAGTCATTGAAAACAGGCGATGACAAGAGCGCAGATGAAAAGAAACCTGATGATAAAAAATAACTAATTTTCTCAATTATTATCCATGTCCCGCAGATGCGGGACATTTTTTATATAAACATTTGTAATATTTACATAAAGCGTGGTGTATTATAGTTATAGAGCATGAAAAATGATCAGAAAAAAACCATTTTCCGTCGTATTCTTTCATATGTAAAATTACACAAATTATTATCAGCCACTATTCTGATAGTTTTTTTTGTGTTTGCATATTGGGTTTTTGGAGGATTTTCTCCAGCGGTAACTCCAACTAAATACGTAACCGCAAATGTATCTCGACAAACCATTAAAGTAACAGTGAGTGGAAGTGGACAAGTTTCAGCAAAAAATCAGATTGAAATAAAACCAAAAGTTTCTGGCGATATTACTTGGGTTGGAGTAAGGGCAGGATCTGAGGTTAAAAAAGGACAAACACTTTTTTCAATTGATTCGACTGCCGCGCAAAAAAGTATTCGGGATGCGGAGTCTGCACTCCGAGAGGCAGAATATTCATTAGAACAAAATACTGCACAGGCACCAATTGATTACAGTAAGAAATTAAAGACACTAGAAGATTCAAAAGAAAGTCTTGAAAATGCATATGATGACTCATTTATAACAATTTCAAACGCATTTCTTAATCTTCCATCGGTAATGACAACCGCAGAAAATATTCTTCATGGAACAGATTTAAGTCAGGGCGGACAATGGAATGTTGATGCATATCGTAATCCTTTTAATAACCAAGACGATAAAGACAAAATTACTTCGTTTGCAGAAATTGCAAAACGTGACTATGCGATTGCGAGAGAAGAATATGACGCTTCAATATCAAAATTTAAAACGCTTACCATGTATTCAAATAATGAAGACATAGAAAATGTTTTATTAGATTCTTCAAATGCTGCAATCGCAATCACGCAGTCATTAAAGAGTGAAAAAAATCTCATTGATACAATTCTCGATATCGCGGAACAAAAGGAAATTAGATTAAACTCGTATATCACTACTGCACAGACGGCACTTGCGAATAAAATTGGAATTGCAAACACGCAAGTTTCTGCGCTATCGACACAAGAAAGAGCAGTAAAAAATTTGAAAAATAGCATCATTGAGACGGAGCAGGAAATAATGGTCTATAAAATTAACAATGAAAGCGGGGGAGATCCACTCTCTCTTCAATCCGAAAGAAATTCAGTTCAAAAAAAGCGGGACACGCTCGCAGATCTAAAAGACGAGTTACTTGATTACACAATCCACGCACCATTTGATGGAATTATCGCAAACATCGATATTGAGATTGGTGACACGGTAAGCACGGGAACAATTCTCGGTTCCCTTATCACAAAACAAAAAATTGCAGAAATTCCACTCAATGAAATTGACGCAGCAAAGGTAAAAGAGGGACAAAAAGTAATGCTCACGTTTGATGCAATTCCCGACTTAAATATTACGGGAACAGTCATCGCAATCGATGCATTAGGTGCGGTGTCCCAGGGTATAGTTACATATAAAATAGAAATTGGATTTGATACACAGGACGAGAGAATAAAATCAGGAATGAGTTTGAGTGCGTCAATTATTACTGATATGCGGCAAAATGTATTAGCAATTCCAAATGGAGCAATAAAGACACGAGAAAACAAAAAATATGTTCAACTATTCATAAATGTTCCAAATGGCATTGGCATGTCTTCAGGATTTACCTCAACAGAAATTCCAAAAAATAAAACAGTTGAAACAGGAATTGAAAGCGATAATTATACTGAAATTCTTTCTGGTCTCACCGAAGGAGAACACGTTATTGTTCGTATATTATCAGGAACAACATCTGCTACTAAAGCAGCTCCAAGCTTATTCGGCGGAAGTGGTGCACGATCAGCAATACCTCATTAAAATGATAGAAATTCGTGATGTAAAAAAAATCTATAAAACTGCAGATATCAAAACAATCGCATTAAATGGAGTGAGTTTTAAGATTCACGATGGAGAATTTGTGGCTATTATGGGCCCCTCAGGATCGGGTAAATCAACCTTAATGCATATTTTGGGTGCGCTTGATACACCAACAAGCGGATCATATTTTCTTGACGACCACGACGTGTCTCAATTTTCAGATGATGAACTTGCCGACATTCGAAAAAATAAAATTGGCTTTGTATTCCAATCATTCAATTTGCTACCCCGCGCAACAGTATTAAGAAATTGCATGCTCCCTTTGATGTACGCCGGAGTAAGTGCGCACGAACGTGAGTGGCGAGCTCGAGAGTCATTAAAAAGTGCGGGACTTGAAGAATCACATTTTTTTCATCGCTCAAACCAACTTTCAGGAGGACAAATTCAACGCGTTGCAATTGCGCGCGCCTTAGTAAATAATCCATCACTCATTTTAGCAGACGAACCAACAGGAAATCTTGATACCAAGACCGGCGAAATTGTATTGGGAACATTTCAAAAATTGAACAAAGAGAAGGGGAGAACAATAATTCTCATCACGCACGAAACCGACGTTGCAGAGCATGCCGAACGAATTATTCATATACGCGACGGATTAATTGTTGAAGATAAAAGAAACCACGCTCGTCGAATGGCTAACCACGCAATAAAAGAAGCACTATGAAATTTGCTGACACACTACAAGAAACATACGAGGCAATAACGGGCAATAAGGCGCGTTCTGGACTCACGATGCTTGGGATCGTTATTGGCATCGCATCAGTCATTGCAATGGTCTCAATTGGGCAAGGCGCACAAAGTACTATTGAGGCAAACATTCAATCCATTGGGTCAAATCTCATTTTGGTTACTCCTGGAGCGCAACGAGGCGCTGGCATTCAAATAAGTCAGGGTCGCGGTTCAGCGCGAACACTCACCCAAGGAGATGCGGATGCAATTAATAATACGGTTACTGGAATTAGTTCAACTGCTGCTGAACTTTCAGGACGATATCAAATAACCGCAAAGGGAACCAATACAAACACGCAGGTTGTAGGAACAGTTTCAAGTTACCCAGAAGTGAGAAACATTGAAGTTGATACTGGTTCATTCATTACAGACCAAAACATACGAAGTTTAAGCAAGGTGGCAGTAATTGGTCCAACTACTCGCACTGATCTTTTTGGAGAAAATATAGATCCAGTAGGTCAAACAATACGAATAAAACAAATTGAATTTAAAATTATCGGAATGACAAAGGCAAAAGGAGGAAGTGGGTTTGGAAGTCAGGACGATATGATTTTTATTCCACTATCGTCAGCACAAAAATTTCTTGCGGGGGAAGATTATACATCAACAATAAGCGTAAAAGCAGAATCACCTGAAGTAATGAGCGACGTGCAAACGCAAATTACTACATTGCTTTTAAATAGACACGATATTTCCGATCCAACACTCGCCGACTTCAGCATCATGAACCAAAGTGATATTGTTGCAACCGCATCAAGTATAACCGACACACTTACCATTCTTTTAGGAGCGATTGCAGGAATCTCACTTGTTGTTGGCGGTATTGGAATTATGAATATGATGCTCACGACCGTAACTGAACGGACACGAGAAATTGGACTTAGAAAGGCAATTGGAGCAAGACGTGCCGATATTAGCTTTCAATTTTTAGTAGAATCGGTTGCGCTTACATTTGTTGGTGGAATTATTGGAATTATTTTGGGTTGGCTTGTCGCATATGGTGTCTCATATTTTGGTGTAATGCAAACAAAAGTCTCTTTGAATTCTATTCTTTTTGCATTTGGAATTTCTGCAGCGATTGGAATTATTTTTGGATATTATCCCGCTCGGCGCGCGGCTCGTCTCAACCCAATTGAAGCATTACGATTTGAATAAATCGGGAAAGCACCACAAAAGAAAATCCAACCTGCCCCGTAGCTAATACGAAGCATTATGGTAACAAGGTTGAAATGCTATGATACGAGTAATGAAAAGACATCGAGAAAAAATAGTCTAATGACCAGCCCAACAATTTATCACATATTAGAGCGACCGTCTTAATGTGTGATAAAAATTAATTCATTCTATGTCTGCACTTTTAAATTCTCACTAAATCAAAATCTCTCATACTTGTTTTGGGAGATTTTGATTTACCAAAAATTAGCAAAAAAATATGCTATCATTAAGATAGATTTAGTAAAAATACCATGAACAAGAAAATAATTATTGGTATAGTTGTACTCGTTATCTGTCTCACAATCTTTTGGATATATAGAGACAAAAATAATGAGATGGTTAAAAAAACGGAACTGATTCCTGTTTCTATTGAACTTAAATGGCTCCATCAGGCGCAATTTGCAGGAAATTATGTTGCAAAAGAAAGAGATTTATATCAAAAAGAAGGACTCGATGTAACTCTCGTTCCTTTTTCTTTTGAAAATCCCGTAATAAAAGCAGTGACTGATAAAAAGGTTATGTTTGGCATAACTGGTGCGGATGAATTATTGCTTGCACGAGCAAGTGGTGCACCTCTTAAAGCGATTGCAGTAATTTACAAAATTAATCCAGTGTGTGCATATACACTAAAAACAAGTGGAATCATAAAACCACAAGATTTTATCGGAAAAACAGTAGGTATCGAAAGAGCCTCGGATGGAACTGATGTTAATATCGGAATTCTTTATTCTGCAATGATATCAAAATTAGGAATCGATCGAAGCAAAATCAAAGAAGTTACCATTGGTTATGATCCAACTGAATTACTAAACGGAGAAACAGACGTTTCAACTGGTTATATTATCAATGAGCCAAATCAGGCAATAATGAAAGGATATGAAGTGAATACAATTTTGATGGCCGATTATGGTGTAAATATGTATGCGGATGTTATCTTCACACATGAAGATACTATAAGGGGAAAACCAGAAATAGTAGAAAAAGTTTTGCGAGCAACCCTCGCTGGATGGCAGTATACAATAGAAAACAATGATGAGGCAGTAAGGGACGTAATAAAATATTCAAACGGCGAATATGCACACGAGTCATATATGCTAAAAACGTCAATTCCACTTATTCATGTAGGTGATACTCCTATTGGATGGATGGAAAAGGCGAAATGGGAACAAGTTCAAAACATTCTTCTTGAGCAAAAGATTTTAAAAAAGCAAATTAATATTGAAGATGTATATACAATGAATCCATTAAAAAAAATCTATGACAAATAGGATGCCTTTCGAATTATATCAGGTAAATTGTTTATGAAGATACGAACGAAAATCATTTTAACTGTTGCAATTCTTGTTGTCTTTAGTTCTTTGATTGCGGGAGTGATGTATTTTATTTCTTCAAAGCAACTAGTTGAGAAAAACATCAATGCCCACTTAGAAAGCGTTGCAACACTAAAGGGAAACCAGTTTTCTGATTTTTTGAGAGGAAGAAAAGAATATATTGAAGAAATTGAGGGTGAAGACGAATTTTTAAAAGCCTTTTTCGGCATAGCTACCAATAAGCAAGATATCGAGGAAATGCGTGCGTTAATGAAAAATAGACTGTTGCCACAAAACGGTTTTTTTGAGTTTTTTGTTATTGATTTGAATGGAAAGATTCTCGTCTCAACCGATATAAAACAGGAGGGAAAATTTAGATCTGAGGAAACATATTTTATTAATGGCAAAAAAGAGACGTATTTCCATAATTTTTATCATGACATTGCAATCAATAGTCCCGCATCAACTGTTGCTACACCAATCAAAGATATCAATGAAAAAGTAATTGGAGTTCTTGCTGGGAGGTTAAATCTAGATACAATATCAAAATTAATGGCAGAGCACTCAGGACTTGGAGAAACTGGAGAAACTTATTTAGTAAACAAATTTAATACTGTTATAACTGAAATACGCGCAGAAAAGAATGAAAACTTTTCACGAATGATTTATACGGCTGGAGTTAAAGATTGTCTTAACGGAAACAATGGAATCCACTCGGTAAACTATGAAAACGCCTCAGTCATCGGAGTGCATAAGTGGAATCAAGAAAAAGAAATTTGTCTTATCGCAGAAATAAGGGAGAGTGAGGCATATGCTTCGCTTAATTATTTACGACTTATCTTCCTTCTTGTCGGCACACTTTTGGCTCTTTTTACAATGATTATTGGGAATTTACTCGCCCGCTCATTATCAAAGCCAATTTTAAAACTACGAGAAAATGCCAAACAAATTACTGAAGGAGATTTGGAAACAAAAATTTCTATAACAACGAAGGATGAGATAGGTGAACTTGCCTATGATTTTGAAAAGATGACCACGCAATTGCGGACATACACAAAAAATCTTCAAGAGGAAAAAGCAAAACTTGTCGCATCAATCGACAGCCTGTCAATGGGATTTGTTCTTTTTAATCCTAAAAATGAGATTATCTTGAAAAATGCAGCAATCGAACACATATTTAATAACCTGAGAAAAAACGAGCTCTCATTTGATTGGCTTGAAGCGGAATTAAAAATGAAAATTTCCGTAGAGGATTGTTTGCGTGAAAAGACTCTTTGCGAATTTAAAGAAGTCGATTGGCAAAATAAAATCTTACGCGTCATCATCGTTCCAGTTTTAATCGATAGCAAGAAAGGAGAAATAATTGGTTTTGTTCTTCTTTTCGAAGATGTAACCGAAGAAAGACTATTAGACAGAACAAAAAATGAATTCTTTGCGATAGCATCACATGAGTTGAGAACGCCACTTACTGCCATAAAAGGAAATGCCGAAATGCTAAAAACTATCTTTTCAAAAGAAATAAATAATAAAGAGGTTCTCGAAATGATTTCTGATATCCAGGAAGAAAGTGTACGACTAATCGGAATTACCAATGATTTCCTAGATGTTTCAAGAACCGAACAACATCGAAACAAATTTGTTCTCGTTCCAATTGATCTAAATAGCGTCGCTAAAAATATCGTAAATGAATTAAAAAATATAGGAAAAGCAAAAGAAAACATGATAATTTTCAAAGAAAACAAAATAATAAGAAATGTGGTTGGGGATAAAGATCGAGTGCACCAGATATTTACCAACCTAATTGCAAATGCAAATAATTACACAGAAAAGGGGATGATTATTATTTCGTTAGCAAACGAAGATGATCATGTAAAGATTTCAATTGCCGATACTGGATCTGGAATTCCGGAAGAAAATAGGAAATTTTTGTTTAGAAAATTCCAACAGGCAGGAACAAATATCTTTACAAGAAACACAGAAAAGGGGACGGGGCTTGGACTGTATATCTCAAGGTTACTCATCGAAGATATGAATGGGAAAATTTGGTTAGAAAAAAGTGAAATTGGTGTTGGAAGCACTTTTAGTTTTACATTGCCTTCTGTGGTATCATAAAAGTGAAATATCTATCATATGGAATTAACAGACAAAACAATCCTACTTGCAGAAGACGATGCTGTATTAAGCAGAATGTATCAAAAACGACTTGTACTTGCGGGAGCAAATGTGATACTTGCACAAAATGGCAAAGAGGCAGTCGAAAAGGCAGGAAGTGAAAAAATTGACTGCATGCTTCTCGATCTCATGATGCCAATAATGAATGGATATGAAGTAATTCGACAGATAAAGGCGGATAAGGAAACCGCATATATTCCAATAATTGTTCTCACCAATCTTGATGAACATCCAGAATTTATTGAAAAGGCAACAGAGAAAAGAATTGAAGAATATCTCGTAAAATCAAATGTTTCGGTTGATGAGATAATTCAAAAAATTGCAGAACATATTAAATAAAAACCATCTGAAAAATCGGATGGTTTTTTGTTGAGTATCTATGATATATCAGGTCGGTTTCTAAAATAGGTATTCTTTAAAACAGCATCAGAATCTATTTCGAACATTCCATACAAACGATAAGAAAGATAGGCAGGAAGATTATTAAATTCATTCGCGAGTTCAATCATTCTTTTGCGAGTACTTATTAGTTCTTCCGATGGATCTATTGTATATCCAATATTTTTTTTGATTTCGTCCTTATATTGTTTAAGCAATTGTGTATAGTTTTCTACTAAAACTTTTATTTTTGAGATAATTTCCATTCCATCTACCGCTTCATCTATCTTCAAAGTACTATATTTCAATCGAACAACCTCCCACATTTCTTCTACTTCTTCAATAGAAAGTATTTCTTGCTTTACAAGTAATGGATCCGGAAGCGCCTGCTTAAATGGGATATCAATTTCGCGCATAACACCAAAAAACTTCCGATATTCTTCTGGATTTATTCCGACCTCATTAAGACGTTTTAATCCATTCATTTTCTGTATCTCACTTTTTCGCTTGATGTTTTCCTCAATACTTTTTTTATTAAAACTTTCAGTAATCATAACAATCTAATTTTACTACTAGATTCTCATTTTCTCAATCAATACACAAAAGGTGTTATAAAAAACGGTTCATTATGAACCGTTTAGTTTCTTTGCTTCCAATGTACTAAGAACATGATCAGCAATTTTACTAACCATTTCCTGTTCGTTGAGTAGCGTAGTATCAAGAAGAAATAAATTTGAGTGTACGGAAGAAAGTTTCGTATATGCAACATTATAGCGTTCAACCAATCTCTTAATCGTTTCGGGATTTGATGTTTCACCAAGTTTTTGCGAAAGTGCTATGCGCAATTCTCTCCGCATTGCCTCTTGAGGATCGCACACAACAAAATATGCTGCGTCAATTTCGTTAGTCCATAAACGATTCAAAAAAAATTCCTGTATTGTATTTTTTTCTTCCGCCGAAAGTTTGTTTTTTTCTTCCCAGTACATCATCCATACGTAGGAATCGAAAATTGCTCGATCAAAGATGACAAGATCATACTGATGACCCCAACTCAAATCAAGTAACAATGAAAGCGAATAAAGTCCGGTACGAACATTGTAAATTGGCGTATCGCGAGTAATATGTCGGATTACTTCAGCTCCTTCTTGTGGTCTTAGTACACGAAACCCCATACGTCGAAAAAATTTGTCGAGTTCGGTAATCATCGTTGTCTTTCCCGCAGAAGGAGAACCGGTGATTTCAACAAAAAAAGGGCGTGGGATGGCTTGGCGATCATATCGTAGAGTGCTCTTGAGATAAGCAAGTAAGCGTTGTGCTTTTTCTTCAAATAACTTTTCCTGTTCTTTTTTGGATATCATATATCCTCCTCTATTATTGTTATTTTAATTAACCGTCGATTAGAATAAGTGAATGGAAAAGGAATGTCAATTATATAAAATTGGATTTGATATGGATGGTGTCATTATCGATCACACTAATCTACGTATTGCCCTTGCAAAAAAATATGGCTTTTCTTTGACACCAGAACAAACCCAGTCCGACGTACTTCGCACAATAATTCCCAAAATGGAACGAAATGCATTACAAGACACTCTCTATAATGACCTCGAAATGGCGCTCTCAGCCCCACTAATGAAAGGGGCATACAAAGGAATTTCCATCCTGATAAATGAGGGATTTCCGATTTATCTCATTTCACGAAGGAAAGATCCCAAACTTGCAACTAGACTTCTTTCAGCTCATGGTTTATGGCCAGATTATTTTAATAAAGAAAATACATTTTTTGTTGCTGAAATTGAAGACAAGAATGAGAAAGCAAAAGTATTTGGTCTCACACACTATATTGATGATGAAGAAAAAGTATTAGAAGCACTCACCGATGTACCGAATAAGATACTTTTCGATCAATATAATACATCAAAGAATGAACTTCGTGAACGTATTAATAACTGGGATGAGCTTGTTTCATATTTTCTAAAGTTCAACTAAAAATTCAAGGGAAAATATCAATTTACAGAACAAAAAACTACCAAATAATTTGGTAGTTTTTTGTTCTAAAGATAACGACAATATTATTCTTTATCCGATTTTTTTGAATTCGTATGTTCGTCTCGATTACCAAGTTTTGTCATCATCTCATAATACCCTTCAAAATAACCTTCTCGGTGTGCTCCCCGTCGAATAAAAATATAAATTGGATATAGAAGCATGACAAGCCCGACAAGAACAAAAAATTTGTTTTGAAAATAGAGAATTACTAATATACCAATAACCGCAATAACAAGGAGTCCCGCGGGACTCATCTCACTGACGTTTTTTGAGACTTCTTTATATTGATCTTGTAACTTACCCAATTCTTCTTTCGTCGCGTGCGTTATTTTCTTAACGTCTTTTTTCTTAAGTTTCATAATACTATTTGTTTGATGTAATTATACATTTTTTAAATAATCAATACAAAGGACCCATATTAGAAGAGTGCACCCCTGACGCTCGTCACTAAAAAAGGATATACTTATGAAAATTAAAACGAAATGCGAAACAAGGAATTTTCTGATTGGAATAATAAATTCAAATGAAACAAAAGGAAGCATTAACTATATTGGAAGCGGGTCATAATGTTCTTTTAACCGGCCCCGCAGGAAGCGGGAAAACATTTTTGTTAAATCAGTTTATTGCTTATTTAAAAAAGAAAAATATTGGAGTAGCGATAACTGCGTCTACTGGCATTGCTGCAACTCACATTGGCGGACGAACGATTCATTCTTGGGCGGGGATTGGAATCAAAGACGAATTAAATCAGAAAAACATCCACGCGCTCACAAAAAAAACATATTTAAAAAAACAATTTGCAAGAACTCAGGTATTAATCATTGATGAGATTTCCATGCTTCACGCGCACCGCTTGGATATGATTGATAAGGTCTGTCAGCTTTTTAAAAAGAATTCTTTTCCATTTGGAGGAATGCAGATTGTTATGTCTGGTGATTTCTTTCAACTTCCTCCAATTTCTTCTGACGGAGAAAATGCAGAGTTTGTTTATAAATCAAAGGTGTGGCCCGAAATGGATTTGCGTGTATGTTATTTAGATGAACAGCACCGCCAAAATGACAAAAAAATGCTTCAGGTTTTAAAGAGCTTGAGACAGGATACAGTTAATTCCGAAATAGTAGCTTTATTAAGGGAGAGGATGAACCAGAAAATAAAAACGAGAATTAGACCAGTTAGATTATTTACTCATAATGTTGATGTTGATTATATTAATAATGCTGAACTTAAAAAAATAACCGCACCTGAATTCACATATAGAATGAGTGATGAAGGAGAAAAGAAATTGATAGAATCATTAAAGAAAAATTGTTTGGCCCCCGAATATCTAATTCTAAAGAAAGGCGCATCAGTAATGTTCGTCAAAAATAAATTTAACGAGGAAAAAGTTGTGTACGTGAATGGTACCGTGGGAGTTGTTGTTGGTTTTGGTAAAAATAATTATCCAATTGTTCATTTAAATTCGGGCGAAGAAATTTTGGTCACACCTGATAATTGGACCATCGATGGCGAGGAAAAAGTTTTAGCCAAAATCAGTCAAATTCCACTCCGTTTGGCATGGGCAATAACTGTTCATAAAAGCCAGGGGATGACCCTAGAATCAGCCGAAATTGACCTGAGTCGTTCATTTGGATACGGCATGGGATATGTCGCCCTTTCTCGTTTAGTGAGCTTAGAGGGGCTATATTTGCTAGGAATTAACGATATGGCATACAAGCTCGACCCTCAAGTATTTGAGTACGACAAGGAACTTCTCGTCCTTTCCGAACAAGCAAAACACAACACAAAACCGAAAACATATAGCAAGAGGCAACCATGTCTAGGAAGCGAATATTGAGAAGCACTACACAAATATATAAATAAAAAAACCGTCCAAAAATGAGGACGGATTTATTATCAACGCTTTCGTTCATATCGCGTTTATTTCCGCGGAGAATCTTTTTTTGACCTATCTTTTTCTCTTGAGGGAAGATCCCTATTTTTATTTCGATCGACTCCTCGTTCTCCGGAAGAATCATTTCGTATTCGAATAGATTGACCAGATCGTGGTGAAACAGGATTCATCCATTTTTGTGGTATCCATGGTCGATTATAGCGATAATCCCAGAAACCAAACCGGTAACGCATATCCCAATACAATCCAAACGGATACCAGCTTTCTCTCCAAAATGGGTATTGATGATAGTAAAAGAATGGATACCGTTCAATCCGAAGCGTTAATTGATAATTGATTTTTCCTGCAGAGTCGGCAACTACCGATTCATATGTACATTCTCTTGTTTTTTCTTGAAGTTGGGTATAGCACCCACTGAAGAACAAAAGAGAAGAAAAAAGGATAAAAAGAAGAAAGTATCGTTTCATTAAAACTCCTTAATCTCGAATGACATCGAGGGTTTATTTTTTAATTCTTTCTCTATTGTTTAGTGTAACATTTTAATTTTTTGAGTTACATTGCGCTTCCTTAACTTTTCCGAAAAAAGCTTAAAGCAGAAAAACGCAGCAAGTAGTGAAAATATTGCATCAAAGGTAATAAGTGGACACTTTATGACTTCATCAACATCAAAGAGATGTATAAGAAGAACAAAAAATGCAAAAAGAACCCAAAACATTAAAAAAAGCATAATATTTTTCATTTATTTCTCCAGATTAATTTATAAAAAAACTGACAATACTATACCACCGCACACGGGGCGACGTCAATTTCCGGTAATATACAAGGACACTCATCACCATGCGAGATATGCTCTAAATATGCCAATCAGCAAAACAGCAACAGCACAAAAAGAATTGCCGCAACGGACACAAAAACCTTTTTATTCGAATTAATATAGGATTCTTGTTGCCCAATAAAGATTAATTAATAAAGTAGAATATTAAAGAAAGCACAAGAAACACCACATAAGGGAGTGCTATGTGTGGAGTAAACGAATTTTTAAATGCTGCACTTAAATCATATTTAGGAAGATTCGGAGAAACAACATCGGGAGAGATTTCTTCTCCCTTGAAAATCTTAGCCAAAAGCACCGCAACTTCATCCCGACGTTTCTTATAATTTGTTCTGAATGTTTTGTTAATCCCATCAAAAAACCAAAAAGTAAGTATAAGAACAATGCCTAATAGCAATAGTTCGTGTTTTCCTGATTGAAGTGCCCATCCAGAACTTGCTACCCATAGCGTCACAGACCACGCCTTTATCGTCGTAGAAGATTGATCATATTTATCCATCTGTTGCTGAGTTAATAAAAACTCGGTTTTTAATATATCAAATTTTTTCTCGTCCATGGATATAGTGTACCGCAGAAATGCATATATTTATGTATATTGACAATTCATATAATCGGTGATATAATACAACCATCATTAATTTATTAATAAGGAGAAGAAATTGAAAAAGTTATCAACTATTTTTTTGTTTGCACTCATTATCACTTTTATCCTTCCAACGAGTCGCGTGTTCGCACAGGACGAATTGAAGTTAGAAAGTGTTGATGTAAGTTTCGGAAGGGGAATACTTTCAAGCGGCATTGATATGAATATCTCGTTTAAAAACGAAAGTGCTACATTCCGTCTAACCGGCAATCAAAGCCGTGTTTATGGAAGGATGCAATTAACAAAACTTATCCCAACTCTAAAACTTGGAGTAACTGCAGGATTCTACAAAGACGCTGCATGGGGTGGAGTACAAGTTGCATTCCAACCAGTGAAATTCTTTTCTACATTACACTGGTACGGCATAATGGCCGGACTTCCTGATAATCCGAGGTGGACACTAAATGAGTTCATCAACTATCATTCAGCCACGATTTCCGCATTCGATTTTGATGCAACATATGCAATACTCGGTTTTACGAAAGTATGGAAGCGATGTGTAGACTTAAAATATACATGTGCGATAAACAGCGAATGGAAATGTTACGCATCTACTGGTTACGATATAACAAATAAATTTCCATTATATTCAATGGGAATACGTTACACAGTTCCACAATAAAAACTTTTTTATCACAATTTTACAACGCCCCATTGGGGCGTTATTTTTATGTTATTGAGATAATTCTCTTTTCTATCTCCTCGTTCCAGTTGTGTCCACTCTCAATCTCAATGATTGCAATGCCCTTTGAATGTAGAAATCTCACTGCCCGTTCATCGCAAAAATATCTGTCACTTTTCCCACGAACTACTGTAATATTTTTATTTTGTATGGGGTCATCAAAAATCTGAGAAAAGTCAGTTGTTAAAAGCTGTATGCACTGCAGCAATCCCTTTCCAAACCGAATTGGATTTTTGGTGAATGTTTGTCGCTCTAAAAATAATCCTTCGTGTGTTACATAATCAAACCACTGAACAAACCACCTAACTATATTTCTTCGTGGAAGTGGAGGATTAACAAGTATAATTTTCCCTTTAATCTGTTTAATATTTTTAAGAACAGAAAGAGCACCCAAACTTAACCCCACAACACAATCGGAAGATGTGCACTCTCCGTCTAATTTTCCAATACAAACATGGAGATCTTTTTGATCCTCATATAATTGCAACGATTCCATCCATCCAGGAAGAAGTAAGTATCTCATAGTTTTTATTTAATCTGATTTGATCATATTCGCATACCGATTACTTTTTTTCAAAAAGAAAAGTCCAAACAAGCAAATAATAATCAAAAAGAACACTGACCCCCTGTATTGAATATTCTCACCAAACCCCTTAAGTGAATAGAATATCAAAAGCCACAGAAGGGGACCAACGATGGAGGCGGCGCGCTCAAACACAGTAAAAATACTAAAAAATTCAGCCTGCTCATTATTTGGAGAAATTTCTGAGTAAACAGTTCGTGCCAACGAAAATAACAATCCATACGCAAACCCACAAATAGCGAGAGAGATGAAAACAAGTGATGAGATTCGTGGAATAAAGGCACATAAACAAAAACAAAATGCATACAAGATTGCAGAAACCCACAATGCTTTTTCTTTGCTTTTTAACGTGATAGCCAACCTACTAGCCATAAATCCACCAACTAATCCAAATGCTAATCCCGTAATACCAGCATACGTAATAAGTTGATCCGAAAAATAAAATATTCGTTTTACATAGATTGCAATATAAAGTTGAAATGTGAGTATGGCATCCGACAAAAGTGAATATCCGAGGATAAAATAAAATATTCGTTTTTCGTTATATATCTTTCGAAAGAACTTTGTATATAAAAAATGCGTCTCATTCGAGGTACTTTTTATATCTTTCTGAAGAAAAAAAGGAATTGAAATAAAGGCGAACAAGATGCCCCCAAGAAAGAGGGATAGAGGTTTCCCACTTAACCCAGCAATTATGAGTGGCGTCCCAATAATTGGTCCTATTACTGCAAGAGCAATAGCATTTCCCAGTTGTCCTAATCCCAATCCAATTCCTGATACTTTAGCATTGGTATCAGTAGTAGTTATCTGTCGTAACATTGCCGAATAAAATACATATGATCCCTGAAAACACACCTGAAATAATATGTAAAAGAATGAAAGAATACACAACACAATTATGCTAAACGAATCTATTCTTTGCATCATAAAAGCCATCACAAAAAGTGATACCACCATTACAATTGATGCAATTTTAATAAAATGTATTCGTCGTCCCGTTCTATCAGACCAGCTACCAAAATAGGGGAGAAATAACATCAGTAATCCAGTAGCGATGGATGCGGAAACACCAATCCACGCATCGCTTGCACCTCTTTCGGTAAGCATGAGGGGATAATAAAAAATCAAAACAATCGAAGCAAAGGAGTTTGCAAAATCATATAAATACCAAAGTCGAATCGTCTTTTTCATTTCTATTTTTGTATAAAATCAATAATTTTCTCTGCAACATCTTTTGGGGAAAGATTATCGGTATTAATAATATGAGTTGGGGATAATTCAAAATCTTTTTTAAACGTAGTGACGTAGTTCGCATTATCGTCAGAAAACTGTTCAACGGTCTTATTGTGTTTTTGGAAAAACGCTTTTTTGCTTTCCTCTGTGGGATAACGATTAATGATCCTTTCTCGGATTGTTTCTGGTTCTGCGTGGAGAAGAATAATTGTAACGTGTTTATTTTCCTTTAAAGAATCAAAAACTTCGGCGGGCCTAGAAAATCCCGAAATAAAAGTGGTAATACCTTTTTCCAAATTTTTTTCTGCTTGTTCCTTAAAAAATTTAAGCTCGCTTAGTCTCCATCCTTCAATTGATTTATATCCACGTTCATCAAGATCATGGAAATCGTATAATTCTTTGGATAAGTTATTTTTTAATTCACTCAATACTGAAGTTTTCCCCACACCACAACTTCCCGATATAAAATATATATTATTATCATTCATTGGGTCGTTAAAATTATCCAATAAATAAAACACTTTATCAATATCAAATGGGGAAATAAGCAAAAATCCTGTTATAATTTGTTAGTGAAGAAAAAGCTGCTCATAAACTGGCTCTATTATCGTCCTGTTGGACATGCAATTGAACCTCTAAAGATTACGAGAGCTTATTTTCTAGCAAATAAAAACTTAGAAATATATTTAATTCTCAACGCAGATTCACCCGTTGAACTAGCAATGGCGTGTCCGTGGATAAAAAAGGTATATTCCGTGTCATTAAAAGAAGTTAAGGAATCTGGAAAACAAGCAAAATCAATACAACAAATCCCAAAAAAATGGGATTATATTAGTATTGATAATCGAGCTCGTCATTTTAATCCCGACTATGACGACGTGGATCTTATTAATGCACATAAAATACTTGATAAACATTTAATCGCAAAAATTGATAGGGGATACGTTGAACAAAGCGGATATCATAAAAGTAGTATTTTGCCTATAATTCCGAATCCAAAAATTACACTTCCAATTCCTCAAAAAGCAAAGGAATTTGCTAAACAATTTAAACATAGGGGCCCGAAAATTTGTATTATGCTTGGTGGTTCTGCGGGCGCCAAACAGAGTCCGAGCATTGATATGTGGTTAAAAATTTGTCTTGCACTCTTCAAATCAATTCCAAATCTAAAAATTTATTTTACTGGCGTGAGCAAAAGTAATAATGGGAGAACAGATACAAGCGATTTTTCATTGGAGAAAATAAATCTCCTCAAAAATAAGTTGCCAAATGCTGAAATCATTTACGATGTCGGCATCTGGAATCAGATAGCATTCATTGCAACATGTGACATTTTTATTTCACCACACACCGGTTTTGCATTTATTCCTCCACTCGTTGGAACTCCTTGGCTTGAAATTGCTACATGTCGTTGGCCAGCATACTTTTTTAATGACTTACCATTTTATTCAGTACTTCCAAAATGTGGCTCTTACCCCTCAATGATGGATAAGGACAAGAAATGTAATAAGTTATTAGATAAAGGTAAAAAGGCAATTTGTGTCTCTGATGAATTATTAGAAAAGAAAATCTCAGAGATAGTTAAGGGAGCTAAGCTTTTATTAGATAAAAACTTTACATACGACAAAGCAGTAGCACTTCATTTAAAGAAAATTAAAAAGGACTATGATATAAAAAGATTTTTCTTTTTTGGAGGCATAGAGGGAATTACACACAAAAAATAAAACTCACTTGTTGGGTTTGAGTTTATATAGGATTTTTGGTAGTATACACCTGTCTTCGGCAGGCAGGCCTGTTTTATGGCAGATGTAATTGCGGGATCGTCTAATGGTAGGACAGCGGACTCTGAATCCGTCAATCTTGGTTCGAATCCAGGTCCCGCAGCAATGGAAATTATTTATCTTTTCTTAGATTTCTTAGCAATTTTATTTATACCTGTTTCAACAGCAGTAATAGCGGTTGCAATAGGTGAGTTTTTAAGAAATCGCAATTATAAAAAACAGCAAAAAGATGATCTATTAAGAAGGTTAATTCATTATAAATATCAATTGTCTCCTAATTATAAGGGCAGCAAAAATGAGATCATTGGTGCGTTAAATGAAATCCAATATTGGTATCATAATGATGACGAAATTAAAAACTTAGTCTCCGATACTAGGAAATCTATGAAAGATAGAAAAAATGATGAAACGCTTCTAAAGCTACTATTTAAAATTGCTAGCCGTAAAAAACTTAAGTTATCGGAGGCGGATATAAGCGAAACATTTTCCTAAAAACCGGCTAGTAAAGTTTAAATTATTATGAAAAATAAAAATCCCAAAATTCTAATACAATCCAAGGGAAATTTAGATTATGTAGATTTTCAGAATGTAGACGTAGAAAATAACGGTAGTACCAATATGAACGAAATAGATTTCAATAATAGTGGCTATCACAATAAGAAAAGTGGAATTACAAATATTGAAGGGAAATTAAACACTGATATCTCAATTAAAAATGGGGGTCTTTTTAATATTAAAAAGACGGGAGTAGTTAATATTTTGAAGAAAAGAGTTGGTAAGGTAAGATGGTGGGAGAGCACATGGGTACAGATTTTAATGTTATTCGGGGCATTAGCTAGCATTATTGGTTTGATTGTTTATTTATAGACGAGACGAGCCCACCTGCCAATTTGAGATAGATTCGATGTCGAGGAGTTTAAATTATCAATAAAAAAGTATTTATGAACCCAAAATTTTTAAAGGATTTAAAGCCAGAAGATAGGAAAGACATAACTAAATTTTATTTAGGTCTTTTACACACATCAATTCATGCAAGAATGGGAATGTTGCCGTCCATAAGTGCGCTTTGTGCTACCTTGTTAGTACTTGCAACATTCAATAACGGACTGTTGCCTCTCAACAATATTGTAAAAATGTTGCTTTCGGTTCTACTTGTTATAATACCTATTGCCTTATTTTTTTATAATTCGCAACTAAAAAAAGAGCAAAATTCATATATCAAAACTTTAGGAGAATCTGTAGCAAGTACATTAAATGATAAAATCGTTGGTTATTTTCCTGATTTTGTCATATATTTAATTTCTACAGTAATAGCAATAGTAATTTACTTAATTTGGGCTTACTAACTATTCCGAGGAACATCAAATGTTATATTGAACTACCCATAAAAATCCTTGTGAAGCAAGGTAATGGATTTAAAAAAAACCGAAGTGGTCAACCAATTTTAACTAGTACAAGACTCATATAGGCTCGAAATATGTCGTCAAGTAAAACCATTGAAATGAATATAATTATGAAAAATCTTCTGATCATTATTGCAATAGTACTCATTACATTGGGAGCTTTCTCATTTTTTAAGAGTGATGAGTATATTGGATTCTATTATCCTGATACAAACAATCTTTCATCTGACATTCAAAGTTTAAACTCTTTTGAATCACTGGAAGAATGTAAGAGTTGGATTAATGAACAAGTCTCTAAATACAATCCAAGTGGCTCTGGTTACGACTATGAATGTGGAAAAAATTGTGACTTATCTAAAGACAAACCCTACATCTGCGAAGAAACTTTGAAATAACCTATATACCCATGTTTTGGCACAAGAAAATAAAACCTGGAACTGTTTATCTTGGAGAGAGCACAAGACCAGATGGATCTAAGCAGATTTATACTGGAATGACTCGTAGATCCGTTTGGCGTCGGTGGCACGAACATATGAGGGGTTGGGGTGGAAAATATACAAGTCGTGGTACCTGGTTTAAGCCATTAGCAGCATTCCAAAGTAGTAATCCAGCCAAAGCAGAAAAAACAGTAAAACGAATGTCAGCTCTTCATAAAAGATTATTTGCAAGGTTTATTGCTAAAAAATATAAAGATAATCGTATAGATTATTAATTTCCCGATAATATATGAAAGAGGAGAAGAGAGTTTTAATAAATATTTCAAAAAATTATAGAATAGATTTTGATACTCTTTTAATTAAACTTTGGGATTCTAGTGAGAGAGAGAAATTTGATTATCTCACAAATGAAACCAGCGTTGTAAAAAATAAAGACTATAGAACGGTTCTAGAAATAGTGCGAGGAATAAAAAATAAAGAGGAAAAGACGGCTTATAAAAAAGAGGAAAAGAAAAAACCTAAAAAAATAAATGACTATAATTTTTCTGTTGGAAGAGCGGTAGAAAATATCAAATTTCTCTCTGAGGAAGAGATACTAAAAATTAGAAACGAACTCGAAGAAGATGAAAATCTTATTGACCCGATTTCTCCTAGGGGTTTGAAAGATAGGAATGCCTTAGGTGGCGCATTATTTCAAGCGCAAACTTCATTTGAAGGAAATAATAAATACAAAAGCATAGAAACTGCGGGCGCGGCCATGATGTATGGCCTTTCACATGATCATCCTTTTTACAATGGAAATAAAAGGACGGCTATTGTTTCTCTCTTAGTTTTTCTCGATTCGCATGGTGTCCATTTAACGTGTGGAGAAAGTGAACTTTTTAAAATTTCACTTCAATTAGCGGAACATAAAGTTGTACCCCCTGGAGAGTATGTATATAGCGATGCTGAAATTTTTCATTTAGCAAAATGGATACATGCAAATAGCACAATAATTGAAAAAGGAGAAAGACCAATTCCACTTAGAAAGTTGAAACAAATTTTGAAAAATTTTGATTGCATAATTTTACCCAATGGAAGAGTAGAAAGAACCACTATCAAAAAAAATATCTTTGGGAAAAATATAGAAGAAAAGAAAATTTCACGAAAAGTTATAAGCGAGACCATGCATGAAGGTTATATAGTTAGTAAGATGTCCATAAAACAAATAAGAGAAGATCTTTGTCTAACCTCGGAGAATGAAATAGATAGTAAAGTTTTTTATGATATGAGACCATTTACTAGTAGTGATTTCATTTTGAAATACAGAAATCTTTTAAGAAGGCTTTCCAAGATTTAATTGGGTTCGAAAATCGTCCAACACCCGCAGCCAATTTTTAAGCGTAGAAATTACGTCGAAATGAGCACATTTTCGACGTAAACTAAATTGTCTGGATTCGAACCGCGAATGTCTCGTTAGAGACACGAGAAGTGAAATTTCGAAAAGTGGTTAAGAGAAACCAGCAGCAAAAAATAAAACGCATTATTTATGCGTTTTTCAACTATAATAAACATAATGTCACTCACCGCAAAACAGAAACAATGGATTGAACATCTTTCAAACGAAAGTAAAATAACCATCGTTCCGTTTGATACCAACGCAGAAAAGATATTCCAAAGCGTTAAGAAAATAATTCAAAAAAATACTGATATTCAAGAAGTGGCACATGGGGGAGCAACAGCACTCAAAATTTCGGGACAAGACGAGATTGATATTTTTGTTCCTATTTTAAATAATCAATTCAAACAATATACAAAAGAACTTTCAAAACTTTTCGGAAATCCAAAAAGTATCTACAAAGAAGAAAGAGTACGATTCACTTTTAAAAAACAAAATAAGCGAATTGATGTATTTTTAGTAAACAAGAGAAAATCAAATTGGAAAAATCATATTATCTTTGAAACATATTTAAAAACTCACCCAAAAGAACTACTTCGGTACAAAAGATTAAAAGAACAGGGGAGCGGACTTTCCACGCGCGAGTATTACAGAGAAAAAATAGAATACATAAATGCTATTCTCAAAAAAGGAGAAAAAGAAAATCGTGACCACATCGATTTTACCTTGATTTAAGATAATAAAGTTACTATCATTGCAATAATGATAAAAGCTTTGATATTTGATGTTGGAGGCGTCCTTCTTTTAGCAAAAGATATAAAAAAACGAGAGGACAAGAATCTTCTTTCCTCATATAAAGAAGTTTGTGTTTTATTAGAAGATATTAATAAATCACCTGATGAAATTTTTAATGATACCATTGATATTTATCGCAAATCCTCAATCGGAGAAATATCAAAAGAAGAGACTCTAAAATTATATTCAGAAAAGTTCAATCTTCCTACAAAAGCAGTGGAAGAGGTTTTTGATAAACTTTACAAGAAAAATGTGATTGAGAATGATGAATTATATAAATTTATTTTAAATTTGAAAGAAAGGGGATATATGTTGGGCATTCTCTCAACTCAATTTCATTTGTCTAAAAATATTCTCATACCTAAAAAGTACTATGAAGATTTTGATGCGCTTGAGATATCGTGTGACGATGGATTGAAAAAACCAAATCAGAAATGCTTTATGTCTATTCTCGAAAAACTCAAGATAAAACCCGAAGAGAGTATTTTTGTGGACGACAAGCAGGAAAATCTTGATGCAGCGGAAAATCTTGGCATGAAAACATTAATTTTTAAAGACAATAAACAGTTTTTTGAGGATGTTACAAAACTAATTCCATTCTAGCAACGTTTCATACAATCGGTATTATTCGAATATTAAAATTCCGCCGATTAGTCGGCGGAATAAATTTAGACGGGTTTTTTGAGGAGTTCGAGAAGATCAAGCGCTTCCGCAATTTTATTATCAATTGCTTCTTGCGGAAACATTTGTTGCGCCCATTCAGTGGAAAACTGAAGATTTTTATGAAACGCGCCCTGCATTTCAAGAATTTCAATCGGTTTTTTGTTCCATTCAGCAGAAAGACCAAAAACAATCTGCTGAATCCATGCCTCACAAAGTGCCTGACTCATATCGGCATCGCGAATAATTCGCTCAGACAACGAGAGAACTTCAGACGGAATTTTATAAGGAAATTCAGTTGCCTGAATTAATTGAATAATTTCCTCAATATACTCCGTATCCTCTCGTAGGATAAATTTCTTAAGTCCTCGTACGGCTCTCTCAATGTTCAAATCATCATTCCCCATAATCCCCGCATGATCGAAATCATGAAATAATGCCGCAATAAGCAAATTACGCATCTTGCGAGAAGGTAAGATTCCACGGTAAAAAACGCACGCTTGGTAACATAGCCACACCACATGAAACATATGGCGAAAATTGTGGTAAGGATACCGTAAATTTTGAGCATTAAAAAAGATTACTTTAAAATATTCCGCGAGATTACCCTCGTAAATATCAAAATCATTACGAATGATTGCGGGCAAACTTCCTTGCACTGTTTTCATATTTTCTCCTTATTGTTATGTAAATAATTCTACGATGATTATGCATTATTGCACGATTATTGTCAAACAAAAACCGCGCATCGCACGGTTTTAATCAATATCAAACTGCGGGAAAAGATTCCAATCAAATACTGTTTCGAGAAAATCCAGAATATCAAACAGTTCATTTTTGCACTGTGCTTTCGCAATATAGATATTGCGACGATAAAAATCTTTTCTCTTGCGTTCAAGTTCGGCAAGAACGAGAATTGCAAGCGCAGATTCATCTCCTGGCTCCAATCCTGCAGAAACCGAAACAACATATTTTCTTCCTGAAATTGCTCCTGGGGGAACCTCTCCATTACTTTCTAAAGACGAGGTCGCCCATGGATGCAGGTATAACCAAACTGCTTTTTTTTGTGAAATGCTTGAATATTCATCACTCATATCCAAATTCAACAATCCAAAACACTTCCCAATAAGTAGGTATCCAGTTTTTTTGTCAAAAACATGAATAAATACTCCGATTTTTTTTAAATCCTTTACATGCTCCATTTCCAACGTGCAGGTAACAAGATCTTTTATCCTTTCGGATATTTGCCTAAATTTCTTTTTCTGTCCCATCACGTTCTCCGAAATAAATGTTAATGATACATCTAAAATACAAGAAAAACTTCCAATAGTCAAGAACAATTATCAAAATTTTTAAATATAAAACCGCGCTATGTACGCGGTTCTTTTAATCCTGCAAATGCTTTATTCACTATATGAAAAATAAAAGCATTTATTTCGTTTCTACATCCCGCCATTTCAACACATTGGATCCTTCTAAATATGCATCTTTCTTCTTTTTCTAATAATGGAAGGATCAAAATGGCAAGCGCTGAATCATCTTTCTGTTTAAGTCCGGAAATGACAACAACGTATTTTTCTCCCGAAATACCTCCACCGGGAACTTCTCCGTTGCTTTCTTCGGTTGAAATCGCAGTGGGATTGTTATTCAACCAACATGCCTTTTTATCTACAAAAAAGGAATATTTTTTGAACTTTTCCGTTGTAAGCACTCCAAATGCTTGCGCAACAATCAAACCCTTTGTATTCTTGTCCAAAATATGAATAAAAACCCCAGTTCGTCCCTCTTTCTTGATGTGTTCAACGTCAAGAACTTTTCCGACAAGTTCGGAAATTTCTTGAATGAGTTTATCAACATTCATTTTTCATCTCCTGAAATTGTTAATGATAGGTATAGAATAACAGTAAACTGCGAATTAGTCAAGATTTATGATTCGATGAATCATTTATAATAAAGTTAATGGAAAACTATGCGTATTACAGTGAACTATTAAAACCGTCATGGGCTCCGCCTGCATGGATTTTTGGTCCAGTTTGGACGGTACTTTATTTAATTATTATTGTTTCGTTTGGATATGTACTAATAAAATACTCAAAGAAACAATATCCGACAGGAATATTTTTACCATTTTTTTTAAATGCATTTTTTAATGTTTTTTTCACCACAATTCAATTTGGACTAAAAAATAACTTTCTTGCTACCATTGATATTCTTTTAGTCCTTGGAACACTCATCTGGGCGATGAAAGTAATCTGGCCACGCACTCGTTGGGTAGCACTCGTTAACATTCCGTACCTTGCATGGGTATATTTCGCAACCATTCTTCAAGTTACCGTGACCGTACTCAATTGGTAATCACAAATAAATAAAAGTTATGGCCCTTCGGGGCCTTTTTATTTCTCCACCTCTAAAAATGAATAAATATATCCTATAAGCAGACTAAATCTCTAAAGTCTGCACATAGGATCAAATCTACGCCCAGACGAAAGAATTCCTGTTTTTATGCATACGCCTGCCTGCCGGTAGGCAGGTCGGAATACAATTATTAAATTCACGAGTAATTGGAAGAATCCATAGACGGAGATGTATGTTGGAACATACTCTCATAAATCCATGAATGGAAAGAAACTATAAAGAATGCACTGCTTGAAGCGCCTCGGGCGCTGAGTTCGCAACATACCCCCCCTACGAAAGAATCCTACCTCTCACGCATACGTCGGAGTACTACTAATACATTCCGAAAGAATAAATCTAAAACAATTACAATTAACTGTGCTGTTTGAGGCGCCCTTGGTGCCGAGTTCACAGTTAATTGCTATTTTTATTTATTCTTGATGAGAATGTATGTAGTATGGAGATTTTGCGTGAGAGGCAGGATTCTGGAGTGAACCTTGCTAATGCCGCCCAAAAGCGATATTGTATTGGTATTCTTTCACAATTAAAAAGGAGATTAAAATGATAAAACTTCCATATAGTAAAGTGGAATTACTCGTCACATTCATTGACCTTCAAAAAACAATTTCTGTAAGGAGATTAAAAAAAGCGTTTGCAGAAATTGAGAAAGAACTCGACGCTAAACTCCCTAACAACGAAACAAATGCCATGGAGTTAATAGCGAAATATAATAATATTTCAGTTGAGACGCTGGTCAATAGCCCAAACCTTCAAGTACTACAATCACAGTATAAAGATTTAATGTATAAATCTGTTGTTGAAAAGCTTGAAAAAAAATTAAAAATTACCGAAAAAGAAGCATGGTCAATTATTGCCAGTGGAATCGGACTTCTCGATTAAATTTAATAACCCCCCTTTACGGGGGATTTTTATTTAATTTCCTTGCAATCTTTTATATATTTGGAAAAAATCTACAACTTTTGTATAATCAGAAAATGAATAAAATTATTTTGGGAATTGTGATTGTCGCTATATTAGGAGGGGGAATTTGGTATTTTTCATCCTCGAAACCACTAGACTACAAAAATAGTGCCACACCTACACAACAAGAAGCTGCAATAAAAAAAGAGATGAAAATTTTTTCTGTAACGGACGTTGCAATACATAATTCAGAAGCAAGTTGCTATACTATCGTCCGAGGCAATGTATACGACGTTACTGCATTTATTCCTGAACATCCGGGAGGAAGTGATGCTGTGCTTACAGGATGTGGCGTGGACAGCACCGAAACATTCGTAAAAAAACATGGAGGGAAAGAAGAGATGGAGACAGTGTTAGAAACAATGAAAGTCGGAGCTCTTGCAAAATAATAATTAATTATGGTTATTGCACACATTATTTCGCTCATTTATTCAGGAATTATTATTCTAATTGCCGACCATGATGCCTTTTCGTGGTTTCGCGGAAAGGTTCAAGTACTTGATAGTAAAAAAATAGATCGACTTCACATCGCTACTTGGATCGGTTTAGTTGCACTTATTATTACTGGTATATTTCTCTTTTATCCTGCACGCAATTACTTAATACATAGTCCAATTTTTATTCTTAAAATGATGTTTGTTGCGATTCTTGTGGGAAATGGATTCTTAATCGGAAGACTCACTCACGTGGCAACACAAAAGTCATTTACAACACTTTCAAAAGGGGAGAAGTGGCCATTGTTCCTTAGTGGAACACTATCAACAGTAAGCTGGATTGGCGCCACAATTGCTGCATTTTTTCTGTTTGATTAGATATTAATTAGAAATCTCACACTTAGTACAAAAGAATCCCTGTTTTTATATGTACGCCTGCCTGCCGGTAGGCAGGTCGGAATACAATTATTAAATTCACGAAAAAGGGAAACTTGAAAATATAAGCCACAGCACTGTTTGAAGCGCCTCAGGCGCTGAGTTTGCTGTGGATTGTTTTTTCATTTCCTTTTTGAGTTGAATTTATATTGTATGAAGATTTCATATAAAAATAGGGATTCTGGAGTAATAGTTGTCCACAGTGTCAAGTATTACGCGAGTATGATATAATTATGGAATAAACATATGCATACCATACAAGAAAAATTGTTGGAAATTGCCAAAACAAAAAACCTCGCACTATTTTCTTTGCGGGAGATTGGCACATTCATTGGTGAAACATCTCCACAAAAAATAAAACATCACATGGGCCAACTTGAAAAAAGGGGATTGTTAAATATTGATAAAGTAAAAGGCATAATTAAAAACACGCGAAATAATTGGGGGAAAAAGATAAGTAAAGGACAGGGAACATTATTGAGTATTCCAATTCTTGGATACGTAAGTGCAGGACCCGCAACTGCCATTGCCGAAGAAAATATTGAAGGGTTTCTTCGTATCTCTGAATCTCTTGTTCGTCCGCGACCAGCATCACATGTTCTTTTTGCGCTTCGCGTAAAAGGACCAAGTATGAACAAGGCAATGATTGAAAAGAAAAAAATTGAGGATGGAGACTACGTAATTGTGGATACCACTGATCGAAATCCAAAAAATGGAGATATCGTTCTTTCTATTATTGACGGGATGGCAAATATAAAACGTTTTTTTCTGGATGAAGAAAATAAGCAAATTATTCTTATTTCTGATTCAAATCAAGACTTTCCGCCAATTTATATCCATCGAAATGACAACTATATGATTAATGGAAAAGTAGTACAGGTCATTAAAAAACCAAAAATGTAATATTTGTCTTCTGCCTAGCGTAGTATAGATATGACAGAAGAAAAAAATAATAATATAGAAGGCGCAGGATCATGTTGCATGTTCTGCAAAGGAGGAAAAATGATGCATGGTCACAATGGAATGCACAAGGGTTGTCATGTTATTCGTTGGATTTTAGGCATTTTAATTCTCTGGGTAGTGTTTATGGGTGGGATAAAATTGGGGGAGTTAAAGAGTTTTTTCTATGGGAGTGAGAGTTGGAGTGGACATATGTCGCGAAAATGCAATTCTAACTTCGATTCATCGTTAATGAATGGATCAAGATATCAAAATCGTCCTCGAAACAATCAAAATCAAATATATTTTCAAGGACCCAAAATGATGAATCAGCAACAAATTCAAGAAATTCCTACACAGCAAAACCAGTAAAAAAATAACCCCCGTAATGGGGGTTTAATTAGAATAAATTATCGAGCTTCTTTTTAAATTCCTTGAGATTTTCTTTCCAAATCGAAAGAACAGATTTTTCGATAGAATCGGGAACAAAAATAAATTCTGAATCTTCCTGCATTGGGTCAAGCGGTCCACGAAATGGAGAAACACTTGACTCAGAAAGTTCTCGAATAAAATTCGACAATTTTCCATCATTAGTATTTATATAAGAAAAATATGAAAACGCTATGAAACATTGTTTGAGTGATTTTGTTTCAGGAACTAGAGATGAATAGAGCGTCTCCCTCGATACAGAATTTAATCCCTTTTTTACAACTTCATTTTGAATTAAGTTATTGCATATAATGCTTGCAAGTAGGGAATCTTCTGTTTTGTATTGAGAATTTTTATCAACAAATGGAACAAAGTAGATTCCATTTTCTTTAAATTCTATCGATACAAAAACTGAAATACCTTCTAATGTCATTTGCCATCTTCCCCCGCACGGATGCCAAAAGAAAGTATCGGATCCCATGAATTCATTAAGATGTTCAAAACCAGCTCCCTCAATTGCATTAATGACATTTTCGTCGAGAGAAAACTTTCCTAAATTGAGAGCTTCCTCTTCCAACGACATATCGGTCATTTTTGATATTTTTTTTCTTAATCCATTCTTATCAAAACACAAATTCCGCAATTCTTCCTGTTGCATTATTCTTCCTTCTTTAAATTATTAAATAATAGGAAAATAATACCTCTTTTTTCCATTCTGGTCAATACAAAGAATTGCATTTGAAAAAAGTAACGCGGTATACTGTGAATATGAAGAAAATAGTGATTATGAGTATTTTCAGCATTATTGTGCTTGTTATACTCATGACTCTCATCATTTCAAATACTGCGATAACGACTCCCGAACAAACGGTTGCTAGATTTTATGCTGGATGGTTTAACGGAAAATTTATGCTTTCAGATAACTCATATCAAAATGCGAATGAACTTTCCCAAAATTTTAAAATTAAAATAAATTCAATTATTTCTTCTTTTTCAAGTGGGGGATATGATCCAATTGTTTGTGCGCAGGATTTCCCAAAAAGTTTCAAAATAGTTCCTATTACTACCAGTGATACAACCGCAGAAATAAGCGTAAGAGAATATTTTGACACACTCATAAAGGACATACGAATTTCTTTGATACGTGAAAATGCACTGTGGAAAATTACTGATATAAATTGTGGAGATATGCAGCAAAAAAATCCGCCAAATATCAAATAGGAATAAAAAAACAACGAGAATATTTTCTCGTTGTTTTTATTTATGGTCGAAATCGACGCCTCACTCCGTTTCTTGAAGGCATTGTTGTTGGTCTACGTTCTTGAGAAGACGGATGCGAGTGAGACGTACTTGGTTCCGATCGTGGACGGGCAGAATTAAATGAGCGTCGTGGTCTTTCATTTTGGAAACGACTTCGCGATTGCCTCCCAGAATGAGAAAACGACGGACGTCGTTCTTCTCGTTGTTCAATCCGATGTAAGGGATGTATTGCGGGAAGCGTGGGAAGTTTTGATACTGGAAGCTCTTTCGAAATAAGTTGTTCGATTACACGAACGTCTCTTTTTTCATCTGGTCGTGCAAATGAAATGGCACGTCCAACTTCTCCCGCTCGTCCAGTTCTTCCAATTCTATGGACGTAATCTTCTGCATTTTCAGGAAGATCATAATTAATAACGAGTTCAATATTTTTAACATCAATACCACGTGCAGCAATATCAGTTGCGACAAGCACACGATACGTTCCGTTTTTGAATCCTTGTAGTGCCTCTTTTCTTTGGTTAAGCGAACGATTTGAATGAATTTCAGTTGCTGGATTTCCAAATCCACGAATCATAAATGCAATGCGTTTTGCTCCATGTTTTGTTCGTGCAAATACGAGTACCGATCCTTGATACTCCTGAAGAACTTTTTCAAGAAGTCGCGGCTTGTCTTCATGAGGAACAAAAAATACTTCTTGTGCAACATCTTTCGCGGTACTTCCTTGCGGTGCAACTTCAACACGTATTGGAAGTGATAAATACATTCGCGCAATTGAAACAATCGATTCTGGCATTGTTGCAGAAAATAACATTGTTTGGCGCTCCTTAGGAAGGAGTGCATGAATTCGCTTTAATTGTGGAGCAAACCCCATATCAAGCATTCGATCTGCCTCATCGAGAACAAGAATTTTTACTTGTTGTAACGAAACAGTTCGCTGCTCGGTATGATCAACAATTCTTCCTGGAGTTCCAATAATAATGTTTGGATTTCGTGAGAGTTGTCGTAATTGTTTTCCAATTGGCTCGCCACCAATTAATACCGCAGTTTTAATTCCCAATGGCTTCCCAACTGCCGAAATCGCTTCGTCAATTTGAAGCGCAAGTTCTCGTGTCGGCGCAATCACCAGTGAAATTCCTTTTTTTTGAATCGCATATTGAATAAGCGGAATACCAAACGCAAGCGTTTTCCCTGTTCCCGTTTGAGCGATACCCATTACATCCTTCCCCTCTAAAAGAGAGGCGATTGCCTGTTCTTGTATAGGTGTCGGAGTAACAAAATTCAATTTTGTAAGCATTTCCAATATGGCTGGCGCAATACCAAACCCATGAAATCCTTTCCCGTTTCGATTCATAATAATGTCTTAATAATATAATAAATATATTATTTTGTCAATTCAATAATGCACATCATGCGGAACTCCTCCTTCAATCTGGATGCGTTGAAGTTTTAAATTTCCGTCTATAATTGCGGTTTTAAGTAATTTCATCCGCCTTTCATTCACAATTGTATAGACTCCAGGTTCTGGATTGAGTGCACGAACCATTCTATCAACTTTTTGTGCCCGCTCTTTTTCTCCTTGTATTGCAAGCTGTAAATCTTCGTGATCGACGAATCCATCTTGCGAAACAAACTTCTTTGTAAATGTTGCACTCGCATGATCTTGCTCAATTCCACTTTTTTTTCCGTTCATAAGTCCAATAATTTGTTCTGCAAGCATCGCACCACCAAGATTTGCGAGTGAATTATGAAGCTCTAAAAATGTGATCACGTTTGAATTAAATTCTTTTAATATTTTCTCTTCTATTACTGGTCCATGATCAATATCTTTATCAATAAAATATAAAGAAACTCCCGTCTCTTTTTCTCCAAATAAAATCGCTGACTGAATAGGAGACGAACCGCGAAGTTTTGGAAGTAGGGAAGGATGAACGCCTACCACCCCATATTTTGGAATATCAAGAATTGCTTGTGGAATTATTTTTGCATATGCAGCAACAATAAATAAATCCGCTTGTGTCTCTTTGAGTATTGCTTCAACCTCTATTGGTTTTTCAGGTTGAAATATTTTAATTGAATTTTTTATCGATTCAGGCAATTCATTGATATATTGCTTTACGGGCGGGGGAGTAATAATTTTTTTTCTTCCTGCTGGGCGATCGGGATTACATACAACTGCCGCAGGGGCATGTCCTTTATCAATTAAATGTTTCAATATAATCTGTGCAAATTCTGGGCTGCCAAAAAAAATATATTTGGTTCTGACAAAATTTGTCATTATTTTTTTATTTTAATCTTTCTTAGATTTTTCGCTCGATCAACGAATAAATGTCCATCCAGATGATCCACTTCGTGTTGAAAAATGCGAGCAAGAAGCCCCCATACCTTAAACTTTACTTTCTTCCCTTTTATATCCTGACCCTCAAGAGTTATTCGATACGAGCGAGGAGTCGGTCCCCATGTTTCTGGAACACTTAAACATCCTTCTTCAACTGTAGAGATTTCTTCGGATAGTTTTGTGATATTTGGATTAAATACTGCATAAAATTTCTGTTTCCCTTGGCTGTCAGGCGCCTCTGCAACAAAAAATCGCTCATTGAGTCCTATTTGATTTGCAGAAAGTCCAACACCATTTGCACGCTTCATCGTCTCACGCATTACTTTAATAAGTGCGCGTAATTCTTTTTCGGTATATTTATCAAAATTAAACGAGACGGTTTTCTTTCGGAGAAATGCCTCGTCTTTGCTTTCCGCTATTGTTACTATTGGTTTTACTTCTTTTTGATTCATTATTTTTCTTTTGTCTGGTTGGTTTTCCAAATTCGGAGAAAAAAACTTTCATAAAATACGCCCCTTTATTTTTTACTTCTTTTTGATCATAAATTCTTCTCGCAACCGAAAATAATGCACTTACTCCATATTGCTTTGCAAGCTTCATATAGAGTGCTTTATGTGTTTGGTCATGAAGCATTTCAGCAACTTCAAGTCCGGTAAGCTGATATTCTCTATATACGTGACTCTTCTTGCTCCGCTCTTTTAATAAATTCAAATAATTCTCATCAAGCGGCATTTCCATTATTCTATGCTATTATTTATTGTATGAAAAGGTTGTTCGTAGCGTTCGAACTGCCTATGGCGACACGGGACTCTATTGATGTGGCGTTGTCTTCCATTGTGAAAAAAATTCCTCTCGAATCACGAGTTGTTTCTCATGAAAACCTTCACATCACCATTTCTTTTCTTGGCGATCAAGATGACTCAATGATTGGTGCAATTCTTGAATCAATGAGAGGAGTAACAATACCGGAATCGCTCTCAATACGATTTCAGTCAATTGATTATGGTCCACCATCATATGAAAAAAGAATGGTGTGGGCGTCTCTTTCGCGAGAAACATCAAAAGAACTTGAGTTTATAAAACTTTCTCTCGAAGCAAACCTTTATAGAAATGGAATTCAGTGGGAACGAGACAATCACCCAAATTTTAATGGACATTTAACACTCGCACGGTTTAATCCACGCACACGCGAACGACTTGAACCGATTTTTACTCAATTTACCGAGTCGTTCCACCCAATTGAACTCTCATTATTTGAATCAGAACTCACCGCATCAGGTCCTAATTATTCTAAAATTGAAAGTTGACCAAAGATAGGATAAGTTATAATATTTTTTCATCATTAACATTTGGAGAGTTATATGAAAAATTCATTGCGAATTGCGCTTGTTTTTTTTGTCGTCGGAGTAATTTTCTTTTTTACAAAATTAGATCCGATAGAATTATTGGGAAAAGAAATCTCATACCCAAAAATTTTCGATATTCTTTTCCTTGCAGTCGGAGGATATTTCTTGAGTTTTTGGTGCGAACAAGATTACGACGAAGCTGCACCGGAAGGTATGATTGGTTTTGTTTCACTGGCAATTATTGTAATAATCTTATTCATAATAAATCTATTTATTTTCTCCCTTGTAAGTACGGCGGCATATACATTCTTAATCTGTTTTATTTCCCTATTATTGGGCGCAGCATTGTCAATTTGTGGTTGTAGATCAGATTCTGTACTCGATAGTAATAATCTTTCTTATCTGCTCGTACTTGGAGTAATGGTTGGATTGGGGTTTGGCATGTTTTTGGGTCTCATACCCATAATTTTCTTCCTCACAATACCGATTATTACACTTGGAATAAATCGTTTGCTTTATTCCATCAAACATTAATTTCGCCTCCTTGTGAGGCGTTTTTTTGCATACAATTAAGAACTCTGATTTAATTAAGACATTATGTGGAATAATAAATGGAAAATTTCTCTAAATGCGTTTTTTATTTTAATTGTTATTAGCGCATCACTATTTGTTGGATATTCATATGGGAACAAACGATCGGTAATAATTTCTGATCCTCGTGCACTTATAAAGTCCGACTTCTCACTGTTTTGGGAATCAGTAGATGTGGTTCAAAATAAATATGTTGATGCAAGTGCAATACGAGATGACTCAATGCTCTATGGAGCAATTCGAGGAATGGTGGCTTCGCTTGAAGACCCCTATTCAGACTTTTTTGATCCATCAGATGCAAAAAGGTTTGATGAAGATCTCGCGGGTGCGTTTGGAGGTATTGGAGCAGAAATTGGACTAAGAAACGGACAAATTACTGTCGTTACACCACTCAAAGGAAATCCAGCAGAAAAAGCTGGCCTCTTACCACTTGATAAAATCCTTCGCATTGACAATACCACCACGACAAACATGTCTACAGAAAGCGCGGTAAAAATCATCCGCGGAAAACCAGGAACCGTTGTTCGTTTATTTATTTATCGTGATTCATTTAAAGAACCAAAAGAATTTAGTATAACTCGTGCAATTGTTCAGGTTCCGACCCTCGATCTTGAAATGAAAACTCTTACAAATGGGAAAAAGGTTGCACATATGCATTTGTACAATTTCAATGCAAATGTTCCAGAAACTTTCTATAAAAAAGCAGTAGAAGCAATGCAACAAAATGCTGATGGAATTATTCTTGATCTTCGAAATAATCCAGGTGGATTTCTTGACGTCGCAGTTGATCTTGGAGGCTGGTTTTTAGAATCAGGAAAAGCAGTGGTAATTGAACGAACTCGAACAGGAGAAGAAACAGTTCGTACCGCCCACGGAAATCAGTTATTTGTAAATATGCCACTTGTTATATTAGTAAACGAAGGAAGCGCATCTGCATCTGAGATTCTTGCCGGCGCAATTCGTGATATACGCGGAGTAACGCTCGTTGGAGAAAAAACATTTGGAAAGGGAAGTGTACAAGAAGTTGTAAATTTAAAAGATGGTTCAAAACTTAAGGTAACTATTGCACATTGGTTTACACCAAAAAAAGAAAAAATCGATAAGATAGGTATCGAACCTGATGAAAAAGTAAAAATGACCGAAAGAGATATTGAACAGAAAACAGATCCGCAACTTAAACGAGCACTTGAAATTATTGAACGACAAATTAAATAGACATGAAAATAATTTTTTTGAAAGATGTAAAGGGAATAGGGAAAAAGGGAGAAATAAAAGAAATTAACGATGGATATGCGCGCAACTTTTTAATTCTTAAAGGATTTGGGGAACAAGCAACAATGGGGATTATCAACAAAGTTAACAAAGAACAGGCAGAGAAAAATGACGCGCACACACGAAAAGTGGAACAATTGAAAAAAAATGCAGAATCAATGAAAAATACCACACTTCATTTTTCACTTAAGGCGGGGGAGAAAGGAGAGCTATTTGGTTCAGTAAGTACAAAAGATATTGAAAAAGATATTGTTAAATATGATGTACATGACGCTCGTGCAATTCTTGATCATCCAATTAAATCGCTTGGTGAACATAAAGTTACGATTGATCTAGGAGAGGGAATTACTACAGAAATTCTTGTTGAGATAAAGAAAGAAAATTAGCAAATAATCCCGCCAGTCCATGGACTGGCGGGATATTTATACACCACACAAAAACCACGAGCATAAGCTCGTGGTTTTTCCTTTCAATTATTATTTTACGTTTATTACAGATACTCTCTTTTTTGATCGGTCGAAATTTACTTTTTGTTTACTTGAAAACTTTATTGTTCCGGGAACTTTTGCATAAAGTGTATCATCACCACCACGGAGAACATTAGTTCCTGGATGATATTTTGTTCCGCGCTGACGAATTAAAACTTCGCCCGCTTTTACAACTTGCCCATCAAAACGCTTCACGCCGAGGCGCTTAGATTCAGATTCTCGTCCTAATTTGGTAGAGCCTTTTGCTTTGGTATGTGCCATAACTTCTTAACCGATATATAATAATCTAGATATGCGTTCTATGTCAACTCTTTGCTTCACAAACACATATCATACACAGACTTTAGAGATTTAGTCTGTGTATGATATGTGTTTATTCATTTATACTTTAAAAGATGTCTAATTTTACAAAACTCCCGATAGAACCGGACGAACACCAGAGTCCACAGTGGGTTAAAAAGGCTCTTTTTTGGCTCGTAATTGCCCTTATAGGCGTCTTTTTCTTCTCTCTAGGATATTTCTATGGAAGGGGAAATGAACCCGCAAAAATCGTTATAGAGAAGAACTTTTCCCGTTAGTGGGCATAGGGTTGCTTTTCCTATAAAATTGATAAACAATGGATCTATTCATTAAAAATATATGAGGAATACCGATGGATGAACTTATTTTTCAGATAAATATTTCGCTTTTAGCGGCAATGACAGTGTCTTCTTTTTTCGGGATGATTTTCATGATGCCAATAATACTGTTTCCACTAACCATGTTAATATTTATCGTTTCTTATCTCCTACTTGAAAGTGCACTGCTAAGTGAACTTAATGGGATGCTTTACCGAAACTTTTATAAACAAATTGATTTCTTGAAGATTGGAGAATTGTATGGGAAGCGGAAATGACCTAGTAAGTAATGAAAGAGAGCGTCCTCAGCGACAACGAGAATTCTACATAACGCTACTTGATTACATGAAGTCTCCCTCAAGAGAACTAAAGCAAAAAGCGCAAGATGCGCTTAATATGTTTAACAGAACACGCAAGTGTTATAACGCAACATATCAAAAAATAACTTGGGAAGAAATAGAACCAAGAATTGATTTACTCAAGCAAAAAAATAAAACCGCGGGGGATTCGTTCCTTCCCGGAATAAAAGAAGATCTCGAACTTTACAATAAATTTAAAGATTTTCTTGAAAATACAAACCCCGCCTAAGCGGGGATTTTTTATTTCCATTTTTTTTCTTGCTTCTCTATATCACAAGGAAGAAAACTTTCGGTAGTTGTATCACCAATGTCCTTGCGCACTATGTATAATCTCCTGCGTTCATTATCATAATATATGTCATCAGTTTGTCTTCCTCGAACTGTTTTTGGTCCTGTAATAACAACGGGTTCAAAACCAAAGACTTCGATGACCACCTCAGATAATTGTTTGATTGAATTAAGATAATTATCTCTATATTCTTTATTACGTTCGCCACTTAAAAAATAATTTCCGCCAACAATTACCACATCAACAGTTTTATCCACACTTTTTTCCTTTAACCCTTGCAGTTGTTGTCTAAGATAATTTTTAAAATTTGTTTCCCAATATTCTCTTTCTAAAAATTGGCCGGGATTTTGGTGGCTTAATAGTGATATATTTTCTTTTGTTTCTTTTTTTTGACCAGCCGCTACTAATCCAGTACAATCGAGAAATTTTTGCGAAAATTTATCCGAGTTGTCTATTGGCGATATAACAAAAGAGTTATCTCCCATATTTTTAAACCCCTGCACTTTTTGCTTAGCGGAATCACCAAAATAATCAACATTAGTAAGTTTTGTGTTATTTCTAAAAAAATCTTTTAAATCATGACCATTAAAAGATTGACTTGGAGTTTCTATGCAAGCAATAATCGGACTTACACCCTCTTTCAGGTGTTCCGATTTCAAAGAATTTATTGATTCTTTTGAAATTAAAGATTCAGATTTTTTTGATATAAAACTCTCGCTAGAGAAATTCATTTTTTTATTATACAACGAAAGAAAAGTGGAAGAAAATTCTTTCTTTATTACGTTTTAGTGCGCGGGACAGGATTTGAACCTGCAAGCCCTTGCGAGCGCTACCACCTCAAGGTAGTGCGTCTACCAATTTCGCCACCCGCGCATATATGTTTACTGGATTAGTATACAAAATACCAAACAATAGTAAACCCCTCCATCTAGAGGGGTAGCCTTATATATGTACGCCGGATAATGAAAAGGCTTTAAGGAATCATTGATCCGGCAAAAAGTATGGATCGAACATCTTTGAACTCCATATCAAATTGTTAATATAATCCGATTATAGCATGTACTATTGACTTTGTCAATGTGGTGTGATATAATAACATCATTATTTAACAATTTAATTAAAAGGATAAAAATGATACGTAAATTAACACGGATCGCACTCTTTATTTTTTTGGTTTTTTTACCAGTCTCAATTATCGTTAATCAAGTCACAATGCGTGAAAAACTCTCGGCAACTGCCGAAAAATTTGAACAAGTTGTTGATGATCACCAAAAAAGGGGCATTAGGTTTTCAGGAGAATTAGATTCTCTCCTAAAAGAGAGAAATCAAATTCTCATACAAGAAAAATTTCTAAAGGTAGGAAATTGGCACTCAACGTCCTTCTTTAGAACTGAACTAGTGGTGTATCTAAATGCATCATGGATACCTGATGATATATATCACATGATGGCAAAAATCTATTTTTCTGCTGATACTGCCGATATTACATTCGGTGAGTATTTTTTCTTTGTTATTTTCCTCTTTCTCCCTATATTCTTATATCTAGGGGGATGGTATTGTGTCCTAGTTACTTTTCAAAAACCCGCTCAATAGCGGGTTCTTTTTTATTTGAAAATTAAGTTTTTCTGCGTTTATTTAAAAATTACAAAATTAAAAATTTTCGTATATAATGAAACCAATGGTCAAGTATCTACCATTTTTTAAACATCACAAAATATATACTGCGCTTATCCTTGTAAGTGTTGCTTTTTCTTTTGCCTCACTTTTAATAACAATCACCAATTATGGAACACTTTCAGAATCAATAATTATCAAGTTTGACCAATTAAAAGAGGTGAGTGTATTTGGTGAAAAAAACACTCTGTGGGGGATTTGGCTTTTAGGATTTACCATACTCGGAATGAACGGTGTTCTTATGTATGAATTCTGGAATCGTGAACGATTTCTTTCCTATCTCTTTGCTGCCGGAAATGGATTTTTTGCACTAATGGTATTTATTATCATCACCGTATTGCTTTCTAATAATTAAAATAATGAGTACAGGACTTCTCATCGCAATATTTATTCTCTTACTCATCACAATTGGTGTTGCGTTTTTAGTAATCGTTCGTTTGATTAAAAAACCAAAAGAAAAAGAGGACAATTCATCACTCCTTTTGTTGCAAAATCAAATTCAAGAACTTTCTCGAGCAATTGATTCGCGACTTCATGAATCATCTCGTTTTATGCAGACTCAATATGGTGAGTCACATAAGATCATTAAAGATGTAACAGACAGACTCGCAAAATTAGACGAAACAAACAGACAAGTAGTTGGGTTTGCCGATCAACTGCGATCGTTGCAAGATATTTTAAAAAATCCAAAACAGCGAGGAATTGTGGGGGAGTATTACCTTGAAACATTATTAAAAAATGTTCTTCCTCCTGGAAGTTATGAAATGCAATACCATATGGGAAGAGATGATGAAGGAAAAGAACTTATTGTTGATGCAGTAGTATTTGTTAAAGATAAAATAATTCCAATCGACTCGAAGTTTTCACTTGAGAATTATAATCGTCTTGTTGAAGAACGAGATGAAACAGAGCGCGCGCGCCTTGAAAAGAAATTTGTTGGAGATCTAAAAGATCGAATAGAAGAAACATCAAAATACATTCGCCCCGAACAAAATACTATGGAATTCGCTTTTATGTTCATTCCACATGAAGCAATTTATTATGACTTGCTTATCAATAAGATTGGAGCATTAAAAGATGAAAATACCGAAAGCCTTATTCAACGCGCTGCAGGAAAATACAAAGTAATTATCGTTTCTCCAACGTCATTTCTTGCATATCTTCAAACGGTGCTTCAAGGACTCAAAGCAATGCAAATTGAAGAATCAGCAAAGGAAATCAAAAAACGAGTTGAGGAACTTGGAAAGCACATTGGCGCACATGACCAGTTTATGCAGTCATTAGGAAGGTCTCTGGAAACAACGGTAAATCACTACAATAAGGCATCAAAAGAATTGGGAAAAATTGATAAGGACGTGTTGCGAATTACTGGCACACAGACCGGGGTAGAACCGCGTACTTTAGTCACTCCTGAGAGAGATGAATAATTTATTAGAACAACAGGTATACGAATTTATTTCATTTTATGGCGCAATGAAGCGAGCGACCTCACTTATGGAGATTAAAACTCGTGCGCCGATAGAGGGGAACACAAGTATCGTTGATTTGTTAAATATATTGAATAATTTAGTGAAGCAAGAAAAAATTGTGTCAAATGATGGATTTTATTCTCTAAAAGAAAATTTGGCTCTATTGGACACCCGAACCTTCCAAGATTTTTATTTGGACAAAAAATGGGAACGCTTACTACGTGGAGCTCGATGGTTTCGTTACATTCCTTTTATTGATTTTGCGCTGGTAAGCGGATCTATTTCTTTTGGAGCGGTGCGCGCATCATCTGATTTTGACATACTCCTTGGGGTCCGAAAGGGAAGAATATTTACTGCACGCTATTTCGCCGGTGCATTGTTTTCTCTTCTGCGAATACGAAGACTTGATGACCTTGAAGCAAGTAGTCCTAATAAATTTTGCTTTAATCATATTGTGACTCCCGATACATACGAAAAAGAACCACATAATTATTATCGATATGAATTGTATAGACACATGATTCCTGTTTTTGTGAGTGGTAATTCTTTTGATAACTTTATTGAAAAAAACAAATGGGCGGATATTTCTCCACTTAACATTGAGCAGGCAAAAAATACATTGCGTCCACCAAGCGCTATTAAAAAACATTTTGAATCGTTCTTTTGCGGACGTATCGGGGATTATGTTGAACATTTTATTGCGCGTCCGATCGCAACGAAACGACTTGCAAATTATATCAATAGGAAGGAAATGAAAGGACGAGTAGTAGTAAATGATTGTGAACTCGAATTCCATTTTCTCCTCAACTACGAACAACAATTTTCTCAATTTTTATTGAAGAAATAAAAGGTAATCCCTCAACTAGTTCTGGGTAAACAAAAACCCACCCCGCTTGCGCGGGGTGGGAAATGGAAGAATTTCCTTATGCCTGTAAGGGCAAGAGTAAATTCACTCACTCAACTACTGCCAGTGTAGCATACATTAAGAAAAAATGCAAGAGGAAGATATATCATAAATATTACTCTGTTTTGGGCCTCATTTCTTATATATTGCCTTAGGGAAATGGTGTGATACTATTATACGCATAAGCGGTATTGGGCGGCGCGGGCGACTACGGATTGCGCACTCGCTCAACAACATTGTTAAAATGGAGGTCACCACCGTAGTCGCCCTCGAATCCTAATACCGTTTTGTCTTACACATTTATGTCATTTTTTTCAAAATTATTTAAAACTGACGAAACAAAAGAGTTACGTGAACGCGTTGCTAAAATTTCTGCGCTTGAGTCAGAAATTGAAAAGCTTTCTGATCGAGAGTTATTAGAATCAGCACAGAAAATAAAAGAGACGATTCAATCAGCCACTGATATTGATGAAGCATTCAACACAGCACTTCCTCGTGTATTTGCGCTTACCCGCGAAGCAGCAAAGAGGAAACTTAAACAGCCTCATTACGATGTTCAACTGATGGGTGGAATTGTGATGCATGAAGGAAAAATAACTGAAATGTTAACCGGAGAGGGGAAAACACTTACCGCAACATCTGCAGCATCCCTTAATGCACTCGGAGGCAAAGGAGTGCATGTAGTCACAGTAAATGATTATCTCGCACAACGTGATGCAATATGGATGGGTCAGATTTATCATGCGCTAGGACTTTCAACCTCGTGTATAGTTCATGACTCCGCATTTATGTACGACCCAACGTACGAGGGAACCGAAGCAGACAAGGAGCGCGATGAGCTCGGAAGTTTCCGTGTTGTTGAAAAATTCTTACGTCCAATTACACGACGTGAAGCATATGCGGCAGATATTACGTATGGAACAAATCACGAATTTGGTTTTGATTATTTGCGCGACAATCTCGTCGCCTCACTTTCAGAAAGAGTTCAACGCGAATACAACTTTGCAATTATCGACGAGGTCGACTCAATTTTGATAGACGAGGCACGAAATCCGCTTATTATTGCTGGATCTGATAGTGAATCAAGTGGATTTTACAAAACATTTGCACGCATCGCCGAACGATTGATACCAGAAGAAGATTATTTAATTGATGAAAAGCTAAAAACCGTTTCTATTTTAGAATCAGGAATTGAAAAAGTTGAACGAGAAATGGGTATAGAAAATATGTATACCCCCGAAAATGCGCGCTTAGTTCATTTCCTTCAAGAAAGTGTGCGTGCGCAGGCATTATTCCATAAAGACAAAGAATATGTTGTACGCAACGGAGAAATTTGTATTGTTGACGAATTTACTGGGCGAATGCTTCAAGGAAGAAGATACTCTGGCGGTCTTCATCAAGCAATTGAGGCAAAAGAAGGAGTTCTCGTAAAAGAAGAAAATCGAACATACGCGCAGATTACACTCCAAAATTATTTTCGGTTGTATAAAAAGATTGCTGGGATGACTGGTACCGCACAAACGTCTGCGGAAGAATTTCATAAAACCTATAATCTTGGGGTTGTTTCTATTCCGTCAAACCGTCCAACGATTCGTACAAATCTTGATGACGTTATTTACAAAACAAAAGATGCAAAATATCGTGCAATTGCAAAAGAGGTGAGACAACGTCACGAAAAGGGTCAGCCAGTTCTTATTGGTACAACATCAATTTCAAATAACGAAGCAATTTCTCGCTATCTCATGGAAGAGGGAGTTACTCATGAAGTTTTAAATGCAAAAAATAATGAACGCGAAGGAGCAATTATCGCTCAAGCAGGAAAACTGGGAGCGGTTACTGTCGCAACAAACATGGCAGGACGTGGAGTAGACATTATTCTTGGAGGCATTCCTTTCAATAAAGAACTCGCGGAGAAAGTAAAAGAATTGGGAGGACTTCATGTTATTGGTACAGAACGACACGAGGCACGCCGAATTGATAATCAGCTCCGCGGACGTGCAGGGAGACAAGGAGATCCAGGGTCTTCACAGTTTTTTCTTTCTGTTGAAGACGACTTGATGCGCATATTCGGAGGAGATCGCATTGGGTCAGTAATGCAAATGATGAATCTTCCCGATGATGTTCCAATTGAATCAAAGATTATCTCAAAAGCGGTAAACCAAGCCCAACAAAAAGTTGAGGGAAACAATTTTGATATTCGAAAACATCTTCTTGAATTTGATGATGTTTTAAATAAACAACGTGGCGCGCTTTATGGACGACGAATAAGCATTTTAAGAGCAGGAGAAAACAATTCCATCCTTCCAATGGTACGTGATCTTCTTGATTCGTTTTTAAGAAATTACGAAACAGCAATTAAGCACGAATCAGAAAACCTTAATGAAGAGGATATAAAGAAACTTGAGGAAGCAAAACTACTCCGCACAAAAGTTCCCGAAACAATAGAAAAAGAGCGGGCATTCATTATCGGTCAACAACTCGTAAGAATTCTTGATACATTATGGATTGAGCACTTGGAACATTTAGAATCTTTGAGAGATACAGTGAATCTTCGTGCGTATGGCCAACACGAACCAATTGTTGAATATCGCCGTGAAGCGCACATTCTTTTTGAACGATTGCTCCGCGCATTTGAACAACTAATATTTAATTCAATATTTCCAATATTTGAGATGGATCTATCAAATATTCAACTAAACAAACCTGCACAAAAAGTTATTCCTCCGACTGATGCAAAACACATTGGACGAAACGATCCTTGTTATTGCGGTTCAGGAAAAAAGTATAAGAAGTGCCATGGAAAATAAAAACATACAGATATGAATATAAAAAATGGTCTCGTTGGACTTTAAAATAAAATCCCCTCAAGAGAGGGGATTTGTTATTCATCAAAGAAATTCTTTCCTGTTTTATATGCTTCAAAAAATGTATCTAATCGATAAAATAATCGTTCCGTTGGGATTGCATCGAGTGGATACCATTCCCACCCTTCACATTTTTCCAGCTCCATAACTGTTGGTTCTCCCGATGCCCAATCAGCAACAAACCCAATATCAACAAAATGTTTTGGGGGATATCCCTTTAGGTTCAACAGACGGAGAAATCGAATATTTTTTATCTCTATTCCTGCTTCCTCTCTAACCTCCCGACGAACACATTCCTCAATTGATTCCATATGTTCCATTTTTCCACCAGGAAACGATAAATCTCCAGCGCCGTGAACATTCTTTCGTTTGCCCATTAAAACTCTATTATCTTTCAAAATCATAACTGCAACCCCCACCTTTGGCCAATATTCATGATTTACATCGTTCATATAAAAATCATACCAATTTCTTTATATAGAAACTAGAGATCGCTCTCCTCAGGTCAATGGCTTGTTAAAAGACGAATTTAATGTTTTAATGAGCCAATCATTAAAAAGGAAAAACGCCATGGACGAAAAAGAACTTCTTGAGTTTATTATCTATGCAAAGAAGAGGGGATACGCGAACATAAACGGAGCCACTGAAGTTATACGGTATGAAAAAAGCGGCGCAGTAAAGATTATTGTACGACTGGGTGATTGGGAATACACCGATAAATATGTCGGAACAAATTCTTTCCTAGGATCTGAAGTTGTATCATTCAAGGGGAAACCAGTATGGGGAATGTCATATCACGGAAGAATAATTGTAAAAAAGGAAACGGAAGGGATAACTACTTTTCTGAAACTTGCACTTCTTGAAATAAATGGGAGCAAACCATACAGAGGGCCAGAATTCTTCAAAAATGAGAAATATAATTTCACATATATCAATATTCCTCATGGAACACCTACCTTTTTTTCTGGAGAGGAAATGATCTCAGAAAAAGATGTCGGTGAGGCATACGAACTTCGTTATATCGGTGGAGCAATATAAATACAACCCCCGCAAAAAGCGGGGATTTTTATTACATCATTTCAAATATCCAACTTTTTTGAGCCACTCTTCATTTTCCCATTCCCACAGCCTCTTTGCACCAAGAAATGCTTCAAAATCATTTTCAACATTATGAAGTTCTTTTAATTCAATGTGTCCGACAAGCGGACCAAATTCGTGCATGCACGATTTCATAAATGGATCATCCCATTTTATTTTTACCTGCTCTCGTCCGCCCTTAGCACGGAGTGTCGCTCCACAATTCATACAAAGCCGACTCTGATCAATTCTTAATATCCAACGTGTTGAAAGTTCAGGAACTAGATCCTTCATTGCATAGAAATATGCAGAGGTTTGAATATTATAATCCCGATAAATCTCAAGTGATGTCTTTATGTCCAATATTCCAAGCTTTCCACCAATTCGTGCAATCGCATCGAGTGTTCCTGCATATCTATGTTTGTCACTCTTGAGTCGTACTTCAACGTGTTTTGGATCAACTTCAATATTATTATCAAGTAGATATTCTGCAAATGCAGACATTGATGGAGTAATAGAGTAGGGAATAATAGGTTTCTGTCCCATAAGAATCGCCTCAGCCGCCTCATGAATCATTGTTCCCTCAACTGCTGATTGTTCTTTTACCTGTTCTGCTGCACGATAGTTAGGCATTTTTGCATAAAAATAATAAAGTGCTGGTTTTGCCTTTATTTCAACAATTTTTGTCACTCGTGGATACCAAATATCATTATCGAGTGTATATCCACATGCTTCTTTAAATTCATCCGAAGTTTTGAAATCATTCATCTCGTTAATTGTACCAGCAATTTTTCTTTTTATTTATTGACACAATACTATCTAAATAGTAAGGTACAAAATGCACATTAATTAATAGGAGATAAATATGTACTATAAACTTACATACCCATTGAAAAAATGCGGTATTAAAGAACCAGCAGGAAAAACGACCATATTGGGTCAAAAAAAAGAAATTTTTGTCCACACATTCCAAGTAAATAATGCCACCGAAGCAAAAGAACACGCGCAAAAACATCTTAAATTTGCAGCGAATGATGACGTGCTTGGCAAGGGAAAAATTACGTTGCGCGAAGGAATATCTGCGCGCCCAGGACACTTCCAAGCCACAAAAAATATTCCGTTCACATACAAATAACAATTCCCCCGCAATGCGGGGGTTTTTATTGACTAAGCCACACAAAATGAGTGATATATAGAATTTTGTAGGGAAGTGCAAAATCGCTATAAATAAATAGCAAAGAAGAGAAAAAAGACCAACGCAAAAAATATTTTAGAAATAAATAGATCCTCAAAACAATTTAAAGCACCACAAACATTAATATGTGTACTAATTAGTAGTTAACTAGGAATGCATACAAATACGAGAGAGAAGTGTGAAAAATGATGGTATTTTGATGTTTAGATATGTCGCACAATATACCTTTTGCGACAGTATAGTGTCGCAACAAGGTAGACGCCATTATACGACAAAATCTTTGTCGTATAATAGATTTAATTTTCTACAACAACTCTCTCCTAGATCATCTCTATAATCTTCCGCATAACTTCAAAAACATATTTAATAAATTGTTTTATGATATCGGTTACCTGTCCCACAAAATCTGGTGCGCTGGCAGGATTCGTGCTACTTATAAGTCCTGAAATCCGTTCCAATAGGTTCATCGTATATTCTGGAGTTATTTTCTGTGAGGATCCCGCATTATTAAGCTGGTTAACCGCCATTTTTTCAATATCAACACCAAATTTTGATTCTATTTTCTTTCGAGCTTGATCTGCAATATCAAAAACTTCCTTTATTGGCTCAGGAAGAAAACTTTTTAGAATTACTTCAAGTGGATTGGTTGAGCTTGTCATTTGTGCATTTACATTAGTTGAAATAAAAAAAGAACCAAAGAGAAAAAGTGTTACTACTATATTACAAAAAAATTTGTCTTTCATATGTATATTATAGAGTTATTTACAGCCAGAACCTCTTCCGTGTGGATATCCAGAAAACGAAGGAAGATATGTTGCTGGATCAATCGTAACACCAATGGGCACAACTCCCGCCGCAGGTGGTATTGCTTTATATTGTAACGTTGGAGCCCAAAGAACACCAAAATGTAAATGTGGACCGAATGAATAACCAGTATTTCCTGAATATCCGATAAGCGCACCTTTTGCCACCTGTTCTCCCTCTCGTACTATCTGTGAGGAAAGGTGGCCATATAGTGTCGCAAGATTATTGTCGTGTTTAATGACAATATATTTTCCATATTGATATTTTGCCCATCGGGAAATTCCACGATCGTTATTTCCAACTTTCGCGACTTTTCCAGATTCAGCTGCAAAAATTGGTGTTCCAATTGGTGTTCCAAGATCAAGCCCATTGTGTGATTTCGTTTTATAAAGTTTTAATGCTGATGGTGTTTTTCCATAGCATTGAGTAATATATGGCGATTCAATAGGAAAATCTAACACACCAAATCGCTGTATTGGTAAAAGATTTGGATTAAATGAAGTTCTTAATTTATCTTCAATCTCTGAAATTGCATTTCCTATTTCTTCTTGTCGCTTATCAAGTTCTTCAAGCTGTTTTGCGTACTGCTGTTCCTGCGATTTTGTTGCTTCAAGAAATTTTTGTTTCTCCGCTTTTTGTTCTGCGGTTATCTGTTGTAAATTTAACAATGTATCTTTTTGTATTTCCTTTTGTCCCTTCTTTTGTTTTGTTGATTTAATTTTATCTTTATATTCAACTTGCAATGACTGCAATTCTTGTATATTAGTTGACAAAGCTGAATTAAGTGTTCTTATACTTTCCACCTTTGCAATACTGTCACTTAATGATTCGCTCTTTAAGATACGTTCAAAAAATGACTCTTTATCAGCCTGTTGAATCTCCCCCATTAAACGACTAATCGCGATTCGCTTTGTTTCAATTTCGTTTCCTATGTTACGGATATCGCTCCCTAACACACCAATTTCCATATCAAGTTTTTCAATATGTACCGCACTCGATTTTATCGAAAGATTTAACTGATTGATACTAGTGTTGTATACCTGAATGTCTTTTTTTAATGAATCTCCAACTTCGCTTACTGCATTAAGTGAGCGCTGTAATAAATCTCTTTGTTCTTTTATTTTTTGAAGCTCATTATTTTTTTCTTCAATATTTTTTTCTAAATCAATGAGTGGACTTGAAAGAAAAGGGAGTAAAGAAGATTGTGCAAAAACTTTTTGTATACAAAAAAATACAACAACAATCACTATGCTTGCGATACATATACTGAACTTCTTTTGCATACTAAGAAATCTTTTGAATTGCAATTTGTATTCTTCTTTCTGCTTCATCTGACCCGAGCACAGAAAAAAGTTCAACTGGTCCTGGGGAATTTTGAAGTCCAGAAAGTGCAACTCGAAGCGGCCACAACACATTCCCCTTTCCCTCCTTTGTTGCATATTCCATTATTCGCAATTCAACGTCTTTACTATCTTTTATAATTTTAAGAATCTCTTCTAAATACCTTTTTGATTCAGTAAGTTGCGCATCTTTCCATATAAGAAGTTTTTCATTGTATGAAGTAAGTTCAAAAAATGGTTTTGCCTCAACACTAAAATCGCTCAATTTTTTCATTCGTGCGCGTGTGAATTCAACAACTTTGGAAAGTTTCGTCATGTCAGACTTCCATGTCTCAGGAACAAAAGGAAGAATTTGTTCAACAAGATCGGGAAGCGGAACCATTCGTATGTGCATTGCATTTAACCAATCAAGTTTTTCAGTATTATATACTGCACCCGCTTTCTGAACACGCTTGAGAGAAAATTCCTTTTTCATTTCATCAATCGTTAATATTTCTCGATCATTTTCTGGATGCCATCCCAATAATACAAGAAAATTAAGAATTGCCGAAGGAAGATACCCATCGGAACGATATTGATTTAATGAATCCTGCAAAAATCTCTTTGAAAGTTTTTTCTTACTCGTATCCAAAATTAGTGGAAGATGTCCATACTGAACCGATGGAAATCCAAGCGCTTCTTGAATAACAATTTGCTTTGGAGTATTTGGTAAATGCTCTTCACCACGAATAACATGAGTTATCTTTGTTTCGTAATCGTCAACCACCACAGCAAAATTATATAATGGCTCCTCAAGTCCTTTTGCAATAATAATATCGCCAAATAATTTTGTATCAAAACTTACTTTCCCACGAACGGAATCTGTAAATTGTATCATGCAATCAGGCATCTTTATCCGTATTACTGCGCGTTCAGTTTTTGCGCGTCTTTCTCCATCTTCATGAGTTATAGAACGACATCGTCCCCCGTATTTTGGAACAATTCCTTGACTCATTTGTGCCTGATATTCAGCCTCTAAATCATCTTCTTTGCAAAAACAATAATATGCTCTTCCTTCATTGAGGAGCTGTGATAGATATTTTTTATAAATATCAATTCTTTCACTTTGCCTCCAGATTGGTTCATCGGAACTTATTCCAAACCATTCAAAGTTCTTCAAAATATCATCTTCAAAACGCTTTTCTGAACGTTCCTTATCCGTGTCTTCAATGCGCAAAATAAACGCCCCGCCCTCGCGTTTAGCAAAAAGCCAGTTAAATAATGCAGTTCTAACCCCTCCAATATGCAGAAATCCTGTTGGTGAGGGCGCAAAACGCACACGAACACTCATATCCCGCATTATACCTCATTTTTCTGCAATAGTCACTCTCAAACAAGACTGATAATCTCATTTGCAATACGTTCGGCAGATTGAGGAACAAAAAATAGATCTATTGCTTCTCCCCCACTTGGTACAAATTTCGGTGAAATTAATTCGAAAATACGGGACTGAAGTGTATGAAATGCCATATTTTCTTCTTCGAGCACAAATGCATATCCAGTTTTTGAGAATGCGTATGCATTTACTTTTTGATGATTCCCCGCAGATTCCTCGAGCGGAATAAGAATCGTTGGTACTTTAAACGAAGCAATTTCAAAAATTGCACCAGACCCAGCACGAGAAATAATTACATCAGCAGCAGTCATCGCATGCTTCATTTCTTCGGCGGTCATAAATGAGACTGCTCTATACCGAGCATGAAATTCCCTTGGAACCAATGTTAAAATTTCACGCATAGACATTTCAATTTCTTGATAATTACTTTGTCCTACCTGATGCAATATCTGCACATCCTTAAGTAATCCTTCAAGATTCTCTGTAATAAACGAATTAATGCGCTGTGATCCCTGTGAACCACCAATAACAAGTACCAACGGAAGATGTTCGTCCATTCTCCAAAATTTTTTTGCTGCCTCTTTAGAAATTCTATTCTTAACGAGTTCACTTCGAATTGGATTTCCAGTAATCACAATTTTCTTTTCATCAAAAAACTCTTTAGATTCAGGAAATGCAACACAAATCTTATTTGCAAATTTTGACGCGATCTTATTTGCAAGTCCTGGTATCGAGTCAGATTCATGAATTACAATTGGAATTCTATAAAACCACGCTGCAAGTATTACAGGAATTGATCCAGGTCCACCCTTAGAAAAAACGATATCTGGCATAACAAAAAGAAACGAAAAGAATGCCTGAAATATACTTACAAAAAATCTTGGGATATCAAAAATATTCTGAATTGAAAAATACCGACGCAATCTGCTTCCAACAATTGAATGAATGCGAATATTTCTAAAATCAAATTCATTTTGATAAATACCAGGTTTTCCAAAATAGTGAAATTCAAAAACCGTATCATCATATGGTCCTCGCTCCTTCGAAAGGGCATCACAAACGGCAAGGAGCGGATAAATATGTCCGCCCGTTCCACCACCGGCAATTCCAACTCGTATTACATTATTTTTTCTCATAATTATCGTTTATATTTCGAAACATTTGCGACGATACCCGACATAGTAAGGAATACGGCAAGTGCAGTACCGCCATAACTCACAAATGGTAATGGCACGCCAGTCAACGGTATAACACCAGATATTGCAGCAATATTTACAAATGTTTGAAGACCAAGAATACTCATAAATCCAACAACCATAAACTTAGCAAAATTATCGGGCGCGCGAATGGCAATTTTAAATCCACGCCATAAAAATGCGAGGAAAAAAAGTAAAAAACCAACCGCACCAATAAATCCAAGCTCTTCAGCAATAACAGCGAAAATTGAGTCTCCAATTGGTTCGGGAAGAAAATGAAGTTTTGATGTTGATTTTCCAAATCCGACACCAAAGATGCCACCAGATCCAATTGCATTAAGTGCCTGATTAATATGCCAACCAGAACCAAGCGGATCATTTTCTGGATGTAAAAAGGTAGTAACACGCTTTAAACGATAATTATCCCCACCAGTATCACTCTTAACTGCAAAAATAAGTACCCCAAGCGAAACAACTCCAATAAGAATCATCCCAACAAAAAATCTTGGTTTAGCCCCCGCAATAAAGTAAGTAACAAGTGAAGAAAAAAATACAAGCGCCGCAGTTGAAGTTGCTGGTTGCAATATAAGCAATATCATAACCGCTCCGACGAGGAGTGAAAACGGAATAAATCCACCAATAAAACTTTTGCTTCGCTCTTGGTTTTTCCCTACCCAAGCAGATAAATACACGAGAAATGCCAACTTAATAAATTCACCAGGCTGGAATTTAAAAATTTTAAAATCAACCCATCTCGCACCTCCTTTTTGAATATCAACCAATGGAGTAAAAACAAGAAACAGAAGCACGATTCCAAGAATAAGAAGTGGAACAGAAATTTTTTCCCAAATTCGATAATATAAAAAGTATCCAATTAAAAATCCAATTATGCCAACCGAGAGTCCATTTGTTATTTGGTGATTTAAATAATACATGCTATCTCCAGTCTCAGTTTTTGCAAGATCTGATGAGGCACTCGTAAGAATTACAAGCCCAAATATGATAAGTACCGCGAGGAATCCCAAAAAAACAAAATCAGGAGATGAACTTTTTGGAATTCGTAACTTTTTTATCATAACGAGGAAGATGACTTAATTGGCATGCCATTGCGAATTCCACAAAATCCGCTGCGAAAATCCCACGAACATACTCCATTAACAAAAACATACATAGGCTTTTCATTTGACCAAACAACAATATCCGCATAATTTCCCTCGATCATACTTCCCCTCCCTTTTATTCCAAATTTTTTTGCCGGTATCGCGGTAACCTTCTCAACGGCTTTCTCAAATGGAATTATTTTGCTTTTTTGTATTAATGAAAAAAATTCTGGAATTGTGGCCGTTCCTTGATGTTGCTTAAACTCCTTTCTTCCAAAAGCTGCACCATTCGAAGAAATGATTGACTGAGAATTACATATCGCGTTCTGTATTGACTGTATATCAGCTACCTTTGCGCTCAATGTAGCTCTAAACCGGGTCATGACCATCAGTTGAAGTATCATCGATTCGTATGATTTATTTGCGCGCAAAGCCAGTTCTCGAATTGATTTTCCTTCGAGAAATTTAAGTGTTCTATCGGGAATGTGACTAATTATATAATCTCGCGCAACATTCTTTTTTAAAAACTCTAAAACACGAGAAGAAAACGCATTCGAATTAATAGATTCAAACATTCGATCAAACGACTCGTCCTGCGCCCATTCGGGAAGTAACTCATATAAGAGTATAGGAATTGTTTCAAATGTGTTTAGGTCAAAATGCACATGTGCGGTATTTGCATGTGTCGAAATAAATTCAAGTGCAGCAATATATTGTTTGCTATATTTTTTTTGGGGCTGCATATGACTGATATGTATATTACCTCCCGAATGCTCGGAGATCTCAATACATTCTTGAACCGATTCCTTAATTTTTTCTTCCATATCACGTATATGAATTGCACATACTCCATTACAATGTGCAACTATTTTCGAAATATGTTCAATCTCATAAAACGGGGTCCGAATTCCATGAATATGTTCTAGCCCAAATGACACACCAAGCGCTCCTTCATGAATTGAAATTTCTATCATCCGCGATATTGAATTTAATTCTCCATCAGTTAAATCTCTAAATACATCTTTTGTAATTCCCTTCCTAAGTCCGGTATATCCTACGAGCGTTCCAAAATTTACTCCCAGTGGTTTATTTTTGAAATATAAAAGATATTCTCGCATTGTGTTCCAACTTGCATTTATTCCAGCGTTGCTCCCCCACTCTACGGCAACATCGTGAAGTACCCCAAACAGCGGAGCAAGAGAAACTCCACAATTTCCTCCAATAATCGAGGTTATGCCCTGTGAAAGAAAATCTTCCTGATTTGGCTCATAAAAAAGCGAATAATGATGATCAGAATGTGATGTCACATCAATACATCCAGGAGTTATAACCATTCCATTCGCGTCAATTACTTCGTCTCCGTGTGTTCGAGATAGTGTTCCAATTTTTGAAATATTCTGCCCACGAATAAGAATGTCCTTCTGTTCTGGGACATTTCCTAATCCGTCATATACCAATCCATTTTTTATGAGAACAGCCATCTCTATCTATTATAGTAAAAAGAGAATTATTTTGCTTGCTCTTCTTCTGCAAATAAATAAGCCGATTTAAAGTGGTACTTTAAATTATCAAAAAACATCTTTCCATCTTTAGGAAAAAATGTTTGTGCTTCCCCATTTTTTATCACATAAACTCCCTCCAGCTGAACATTCTCCCAAAATATCTCGTTCCCAATATATGAAACCACACCATTGGAATCAAGAGAAAAAGTTCCAAAAATTGACGTTGAACCATCATTTTGAAGTTTTTTAATATTAATTTTTCTCATAATTATAAATAAACATTTTTTGAATTTCACATTTGTCCTCAATTTTTTTACTTAAAATTCTTTTATCATTCAAAATCTTTGCAATATTTTTTATTCTCCAGATACATGCGTTTATCTCTTCTTCCGAAAGATGTTCCTCGAGAGAGAGTCGCATAATATCCAATATTTTATCATTTTTTGCAATTTCATTTATTTTTGAAATAAAATCTTCTTTAAAATCAAAGGAACCATCAAGCTCAAATGGTTTAAATTTATCCTTTCCAAATGAAAGTCCATTATCAATTGCGTACAACTTACCTTCCTTCACAAGAAAATTACTTGAATGACGATCCGAATTCCAAATAATATAATCAAAAATAAAAAGTTTTGCTATTTCTGACCTATACCTTTGTTTGCATTCATAATCAATTTCACAAAATTCCTTTGCATCTTCGATAAATCGTTGAGCTGATCCAACTTCTCCCCCTATCTCTTTTATTGTAGTTGTTGACACCATATCAAGTTCAAAAAATCGATCCACAATATAACTCGCCCGTTCGCGACGATAATAAGTTCCTTTTTTAGCTGCTATGCGCAAATTATCGAACTCCCCCTCTTTTGGTTTAAAAACAATTGAACCATCATCTCTTAATTTTATAAACTCTGTCACGTTTGAACCCGAATTTATTTCTTTCCTACTTTCGGTTTCTTTTTCATCAATAATTTTTTCTTCTGCGGTCTTTTTGCAAGCAGTTTTTATTTTTTGCGGTAAAGTTTTAAAAACTTCTTGCGTAATTTTTTTACTTAGAGACTCTTCTACAATAAATTCAATTTGTTCATCTTTCGAAATCTGGTCTGCATTTAATATGGCCTGATCACATTTCAAGCTTTCCTTATTTTCAGGAATTTCTTCTCTTTTGTTCTTTCTTAAAAAATAATGGTGAAAAAAACGATCCATATAATTAAATCATTGGTTATATAAACCGAGCGATAAAAAATAATATAAGACCGATGGTAGTTGTCACCGCTGTTATAAACCAAAAACGCATGGTAATTTGTGTCTCTGGCCATCCGAGGGCTTCAAAATGATGATGAATTGGCGTAGAAAGAAAAATCTTCTTCTTCCTCACCTTTTTACTAACCATTTGAATAATTACTGTCGCCGATTCAAATACAAGAATTGATCCAAAGAACGGCAGGAAAAAAACCGTGTTGGTTAACATTGCCATTGCTCCAACAGTAATTCCTAATGACATCGAACCGGTGTCTCCCATAAAGAAACGTGCGGGATATATGTTAAACCACAAAAAGGCAAGAAGCGCACCCAAAATTACCGCATTCATTGCCGCTAAATCAAAATGTCGAGTTGTAAAAGCGATAATTGCGAAAGCGCCGAAAATGAAAAAGAGTGTCCCCCCCGCAAGTCCATCAAGCCCATCAGTTTCATTTGTTGAAAAAGCAGAAGCGATAATCACAAACATAAACAAAGGAAAATACCACCATCCAATAGTTAAATCTCCAATAAATGGAATATAGAGCGTGTTCCAACCCAATCGGAAATAAAACCACCACGCACCGACAGCAGAGACAATGGTATACATGATAAGTTTATAGCGCATGCTTAATCCTCCTCCTTTTGGACCAATACGAAGCACGCCCAAAAAATCATCAACTAATCCCACAATCGCAGCAAAAAAAAGATAGCCAAGAGGAAGATATGTCTCAGATCTACTTACAAAATTAAAATAATTTGCGAATCCACCAAATAATTTTCCAAGAACAAAAAATAATAATGCAAGAATGATAATTGTTCCCCAAATAATAACTCCACCCATAGTCGGAGTTTCTCCTTTATTTTTATGAAATTGATGAAATATTGGCGCGGTAGCTGCATCCCGAATATTTTTTTTCTTAATTCCAAATTTCAAGAGAAGTCGTAATACAATTGGGGTAATAATAAGAGCAACCACAAATGACAGGGCAAATAATATAAGAACTCTAATTGCTTCAAATGCTACCATATGATTAGCGTATTTTGTTGGTTTCCTGCGGATATGCCGACTGTATCCAATTAAACATTTTCTCCTTGGTGCTTACCCTATCATAACTCCCCAAAATTATACAGACAACACGTTCACCTCGAAACGTAAAAAAACCAAGTACATTTTCGCGCGCCTCAGGTGAAGTTCCAGTTTTTCCACCTAAGAAAGAGAAATCTTTTGCAAATGAGTTTACATTATAAATAACTCTACTTTCAGAGCTGTTAGTCGACTGAGCGAAAAAACTCTGTAATCGTGTCCAACTTAAAATTTCTGGATGTTTCTCTGTAATGTATCGTGCAAGTTTTATGAGATCGTTTGGCGTAGAAACATTTTTTGGCGAAAGTCCCGACGCGTCCTCAATAAAAGTATCATTCATTCCAATCATCTTCGCTTTTGTATTTAAAAGTGCAACAAATTTTTCTCGCCCTCCCGCAAATTCTTCAATTGCGGTTGCGGCATCGTTTGATGATGCAAGTAACATTATTGTCAAAAAATCCTGTCCAGAATACACCTCCCCACTTTTAAACTGACCAGATAGTCCTTCGGTATCAAGAGCTGTTTTCGTTATAGGAATTTTTTTACGAATTCCTATATCTTCAATAAATACTATCGTTGTTAGCAATTTTGTAATTGATGCAATCGGCCACTTTCGATATGTTTGATAATTTAAATAAGAAAAATTGGAATCAAGAGAATATACCGTTGCACCTTCCGCATCAATTATTAAATCGGAAATATTCCAATCACGTATTGGATATTTTTTTTGTTCTTTTTTTCCAATAACCGAGGTTTTTTCTTGAATGACATTAGTACTGGCCGTCTTCTCTCTACTTACTAAAAAATTAGAAACGATAACTGAGACAATAAGCAAACAAATGAGTAAGAAAAACTGAACATGTGATTTCATGTAAATTACTCAATCTCTTCCTTTTGTACCTTATCGAATGGTGTATCGGACTTTTTTTCTTCTTTTTCTGAAATCGCTACATCTTCCATTGTTCGAGCAAACGTTTCAAGTAGCGTATGATAACGATCATATTCAGGTAGCATCTTTATATTTGATATGCCGATATGCTTCAAAAAGTCTTGTGTTGGAGAATAACGAAATGATGCACCTTTTTCTTCTCCCCGCTCAACAAGTCCACGAAGCGAAAGATTTCTCATTGAATAACTGGAATTTACTCCACGTATATAATCAATAGTTGCTCTTGTCACTGGACTAAGATATGCAACAAGCGCGAGCGTTTCAAGTGCGGCTGGGGTAAGTGATTCACGAAATTCATCTTTTACTATTGCCTCACCAATTTCCTTAAGTTCAGGCTTCGTTGCGAGCTGAATCGCATTCCCTTTTCGCAAAATTATAAGCCCTCTCTCATTTGACGAGACGAGTGCATGTTCATATTGTGATATTATCGCTTCACATTCTTCTAAAGAAACACTAAGCATCCGGGCAACAACATGTATATCAACTGGCTCACCAAAGAAAAATAATAATGCTTCAAGTTTTGCTGAAAGTTCCATAGTTCTATTATTATTCTACCTTTAACTCACCCATTTTCGCAATCATAATCTCACTAAAATGATCTCCCTGCTCTACTTTCACAATCTGCTGTTTGATGAGATGAAGCACCGCTAAAAATAATACAACAAGCTCGGTCCTGCTCCCTTCTCCGTGCAGCACACGTAAATTTTGTGGTATATTCGTTAGTTTCGCTATAACTTCTTCAATCTTTGTACGAAGATTTAAAATTTGATTTTTTACTCGAACTTTTGGAGTCATTGCAGACTCAAGTGTTCCAGAAATTTTTAATACCGCACCCAACAATTCATTAGGACCAACTTTTGATGGTGGATAAAATACTGTGGGTGCCGAAAGCATAAATTCACGGGTATACATTTTTGGCATTTCACTCCACTGCGCACGAATATATTCTTTGGTTAATTTAAATTCTTGATACAACTTCAATCGGACTTCCAAATCCTGTATTTCTGCTTGTTCATCAGAGGTTAATTCAAGAGAAGGAAGAAGTGTTTTTGATTTAATAAGAAGTAATCGAGAAGCAACAACAAGAAAGTCTGCAAGTAATTCAAGCGGGGCATCATATTGTGCGTGCTCACTCAATGAATCTTCACCGATTCCTAAATCAACTTTAAACCCTTCAAGATAATGCAAGAAATCAGCAGTAACACTCGCAAGTGCTATAGAATTAACTTCCATTTTCTTTGATTCAATAAGTTCTAATAATTTATCAAGTGGCCCCTGATACTGATCCAACTTTAATTCATACATTATCTATATTATAAAACAGAAAGTAAGAAGTAGACAGCATTCTCCCCTCCATTCTGTTGTAGGTAATCTATCCATGTCTGATCTCCATCACATCCCCATCTTGAACAACATATTCCTTCCCTTCCAGACGAAGCCATCCTTTTTGTTTTGCTTGACTCCATCCTCCCGCTTCCACAAGTTTTGAATAATTCACTACCTCAGCCCGAATAAACTTATGTTCAAAATCAGTATGAATCGTTCCTGCCGCTTCAGGTGCTTTTGCTCCACGCTCAATTGTCCACGCTCGTGTTTCATCCTCTCCTGTTGTAAGAAAACTAATAAGATTCAAAACCTCATATGCCTTAACAATGATTTGAGAAACGTCTTCTGCAAAACCAAGATTTATTATTATGTATTGTCCACCAAGTTCAGCAATTTTTTCCTTTAATTCCAATGGCACATCTTCTTCGTCACCATTTAAAAGAAATAACTGTTCTTTTGATGTAAGAAGTGAAAGATCTCTCATAATTAATTCATCTGCAAATGCTCGCGTAAGCCCGCCACTTTCTAGTGTCTTTTTTACTGCGTGTAATACTTCAATATCTTTCAGGGTTTGTTTGTCTCCTGTACGCACTTCTTTTTCACACTTATTGAGTCTCTTTGTAACCGTATCAAGATCTTTAAAAATAAGTTCTGTCACAATAATATCCAAATCACGAACTGGATCAGTAGTTTGTTCCACATGAATGATGTCAGAATCCTTAAAACAACGAAGCACCTGTATTATCGCTTTGCATTCTCGAATATTTGCTAAAAATTGATTTCCTAATCCCTCGCCCTTGTGCGCATCTTTTACAAGTCCAGCAATATCATAAAATTCAACAACCGCAGGTATGGTTTTTTTTGATTTCGATAGTTCAGTAAGCACATCGAGACGTTTATCAGGAACTGGAACAACACCAACGTTTGGGTCAATGGTCGCAAAGGGATAATTTGCAACCGTTACATTTTGCTTAGTAAGAATGGAAAATAACGTTGATTTCCCCACATTTGGCATACCAACAATTCCTATGGACAGTTTCATAAATTTATAGTATCGTACAAACGTACATTACATTTTAATAATAAGGAAAAAAACAAAAAAACAAAAGGAGTCACTATGGAATTACTTTTTTTGATCGTGCCAGTAGTATTATTTTTTTATCTTGTGATAGGAGCCCTGATCTCCGAGAGGTGGTATCACAAACGGTTGATACTCAATAGTCATCCGAAGAGTTGCATCATTAAAAAGAAAATGACACAAATGACACTTTTCTGGTTATTCTTTTTCCCATATATAAAATTGCGGAGGAAAATTGGGACGTCATAGAAAATATGGAAAAAGAAAAGATCACCATAAAAGAAAATTTGTCCCACGTTGCTGTGCGTGTAACATGCCGTACACAACAAAAGGGAGAGTGAAATCGAAACACCACATATATCCCAAACGTTTTTTTTCTAATAGTGACACAATCGACATTTGTCGGATATGTCATGATGAACTCGAAAAAGAAATTCCTGTAAAGCGCGAGCTCCCAAAACAAGAATACATAAACATTCTTGTTAGATTTATCAAGAAAAAAAACGGAGCAAATCTGTGGAAATTAAGACACTTATTTTTCTGGGAATTGTTCTTTCAAAAATAGAGACGCGAAGTATATTTCGCGTCTTTTTTTGAATTTATAACAATGTCCTGATTTCAGACAAGACATCATCGGGAATTGCATCTCGCACTGGACTCACTCCAGGATATCTCCACACGGTAATTATTTTAAATCGCTTTCCCATGTTCCCTAAAAAGGATTGTATATTATCAAGTGGTCTCTCATTTTTCTTCTCTTTCTCTTGTTTAGGATTTCGAATTTCATCATTCCTGCCTGCCATGCCTGCGCACGCAGGGCAGGCGGGCGTAATTCCTTTTTGATTTCCATCAAAAAGAACATACATCACCCACATCTCACTTGTATGTGATGATTGTTTTCCGACAACAGATCTTCCGCAGGGAGACATTACCGCAATTGCCCCATCAAGAATCCCCTCTTCGGTACGCCTAGGAAATCGAACAATACGTTTTACACGTTGTTCTGAAATTCCATATTGCTGCATTTTTTCCCATGCATGAGTAGTCCAAATATATTTTGAATCATTCTTCGGCTGTTTCATAATTTTCCCCTTCTTTTTATTTAAAATTTTCTCCTATCTCCTGTTTTTATTCGAAATTAGAAATTCGTAATTCTTCATTAATTCCCTTCTCCTCATTTGAAATTTAAAATTTGTAAATTAAAATTTTCTCCTATCTCCCATACATCCCCACAAGCTCAGCACGAGCTACAACATGTTCTTCCATTGCTCGCAACAATTCATCTTTTTTTGATCCTTCGGCAAGTTCCAATTCACAATCAAGTGCATATAAAGAAAATATGTAACGATGTGGATCTCTTCCCTTCACCGGACACGGACCCATATATTTTATTTTCCCATTGCTTCCGATTCCCTGTATCGCTCCAGAAGGCACAACACCCTCTTGAATATATTGCGAGCGCGGCGGAATATTCCATAGCAACCAATGATCCCATGGAACTCCACGCGTCGCATCAGGATCATCAATAATGAGCGTCAAACTTTTTGCGTTTTCTGGTACATGTCGTATCTCAAGCAATGGATTGGTATCCTCTCCATCACAGGTATATTTTGTCGGAATTGTTTCGCCATCTTTAAATGACGAGCTTTTTATCTTCATTTCTTCCATATATATGTAGTATACCGTAAATAATGAATAGTATTAAGTATTGAAATTTGGATTTTTCTCTCACTAATCTTTCAATCTTCAATTTTTCAATATTTTCCCCTATACTATTTTCATGTCCCGAGCGTTTTATAGAACCTATCGCCCATCCTCATTTGAGGATCTTTTGGGTCAGGAACCAATTCAAAAAACGCTCCGAGAAGCAGCGCGACAAGACAAGCTTGCCCACGCATATTTATTTGCTGGTCCACGTGGAACAGGAAAAACAACCACCGCCAGACTTATCGCAAAAATTGCAAATTGTGAAACACGAGCAAAAGATCCAAAATTCAAAGAAAAAGGAGAACCGTGCAATCGCTGCCAATTCTGCAAAGATATAGATGATGGTCGTTCAATGGACGTCATTGAAATCGATGCAGCATCAAATCGCGGAATTGATGAGATGCGAAATTTAAAAGAAACAATTCGCGTCGTCCCGACGTCAGCATCCCACAGAGTTTTTATTATTGACGAAGCGCACCAACTTACTAAGGATGCTTGGAATGCATTGTTAAAATCACTTGAGGAACCACCAGAGTATGTAATTATCATTCTCGCAACTACTGAATCCGATAAGGTTCCCGCAACTATTCTCTCCCGCGCGCAACAATTTTATTTTAAGCAAGCATCAGTCGCGATAATTGGAAAAAAACTTTCCTATATTGTAAAAAAAGAATCTATTTCAATTGATAGCGAAGCGCTTGAACTCATTGCTGCAACCGCAGAGGGAAGTTTTCGCGACGCAGAATCTCTCCTAGATCAACTTGCATCATTTACATCAGGAAAAATAACACTCGAAAATGTCGAATCAATGGTTGGAAAAGTTGGGTTCGATAGAATTTGGAAATTTTCTGCAATAGTATTAAAAAATGATTTACCATCTGCACTCTCCTCGCTTTCGTCTCTCTATGAAACGGGAACGAATATCGTGCAATTTACCAAAGACCTCATTCAACACATCCGACGAGTTGCGGTACTTCACTATAATCCCGAAATGAAAACAGCATTTGCAAATGAGGTTATGAATGACCATCTGGAAAAACTTGAAGAACAATCAAAATATTTTACCGATAGACACATTGAACTTCTCAAGGCACTTATTGAAGCTCATGGTCAGATGAAATACAGCAAATTCCCCATTATCCCGCTTGAAGTTGCAATCATCGAAAGCTTGAAATAGAAAATCGAACAGTAATATTGTATAATTAACATATAATATTGGTTCGATTTTATGACGCATAGCAATTCACTTAAAGAAAAGGCAATAGTCCTAAGAATTGGCGGTCTTTCCTATTCTGAAATACTTAAAGAGGTCCCCATCGCAAAATCAACACTTGCGACGTGGTTGCAATCAGTCAATCTCTCCAAAAAGCAAACACAACGATTAACCGAACGAAAACGACAAGCGCAACTTCGCGGAGCTTTGGCGCGAAAAAATACACGAATTCAAAACACTAAGAAAATCTTTATTGAAGCAAGAAAGGACATACCAAACATTATAAAAGATCCCTTTTGGATCTCGGGAATTCTCCTTTATTGGGCAGAGGGATCAAAACAAAAAGAATATAATCCATCCTCAACAATGCGTTTTTCTAACTCTGATCAAAAGATGATTAGACTTTTCCTAAAATGGTCAAAAAAATATTTAAATTTAAAATCTAATGATTTTACCTTTGATTTATATATACATAAAACTGGAAATTTAGAAAAATCTCTCACCTTTTGGGCCAATATTGTTAATTGCAAAAAAGATGATATCCATGTATATTTTAAAAAGCACAAACTAAAAACAATGCGAAAAAATGTGGGAGAAAATTACCATGGACTCATTCGAATAAATCTGCGTAAAAGCACTAATTTATATCGAAAAGTTGATGCATGGATATCCCATTTGTGTGAATATTGCGGGATCGTCTAACGGTAGGACAGCGGACTTTGAATCCGTCAATTTAGGTTCGATTCCTAGTCCCGCAGCCAAATCGTGAGGAGTTATCGCGCTCGAAGAGCGTTGAAAATCTGTATATAATATTTCTTTTTGATATTCACTGGAAATAAATTCGAAATTATTGTAAAGTACGGCTATTAGAATAGTTTCGTTATTTTTCAATTATATGGCAATTTTCAATATACAAGGATCAAAATTGATCCCAATTAGGGAAAAAAATATAGACCTTGAAAAAAATATTCAAAAACTCACTGAAGAAAATCTTGAAATTATTTTTGGATTGTATTTTGTCACTACAGAATTTTCTCTTGGAGGTTTTAGATTAGACACTATTGCATTTGATAAAGAATCAAACTCCTTTGTAATTATCGAATACAAACGAGATAAAAGTTTTAGCGTTATAGACCAAGGATATTCCTATCTCGCCTTAATGCTTAATAATAAAGCAGATTTTGTTTTGGAATATAATCAACAAAAGAAACAGAATTTAAAGAAAGAAGATATTGATTGGTCACAATCTCGAGTGGTATTTTTGGCAGGCTCTTTTACTACCTACCAGCAAAATGCAATTAACTTTCGAGACTTACCGATTGAGCTTTGGGAGGTAAAAATTTTTGACAACTCCACAGTTCTCTATAATCAACTTCTTTCTTCAAACTCAAAAGAATCAATCAAAACTATTACTAAAAACAAAACCGTTGAGAATGTGACTAGAGAAGTAAGGGTCTATACCGTTGATGATCACATTTCTAAGACGAATGATGAAATAAAAGATTTATTTGAGAATATCCGCGAGAAGATTCTTAATCTCGGACAAAATGTAAAAGAAATACCAAAAAAACAATACATTGCCTACAAAACATTAAGTAACTTTGCTGATCTAATTATCTATTCTAAAGAAATTAGAATAACGCTAAATTTAAAAAGCGGAGAATTAAATGATCCTAAAAACATTGCAACAGATTTCACAAAACCGCCAAAAGGACACTGGGGTAATGGAGATTATGAGATAATTGTGAAAAATACCAATGATCTACTTTACGCAATTGATTTGATCGAACAATCTTATAGGAAATCTAATAAATATGTTTAAAATTGAATTGCAAAAAATTTTTTTTCTCGCCCTAGAAATTTCCTCTTATTATAAAAAAAGTTATTTTAATACAAATAATTTAGTTAAATTAGCAAACCAATATAAATCAGAATTGGTAAGAACTAGAGCGGACAAAAAAGATTATAAATATTTAGACGATACAAACTTTGGAGGACTGAGAGGAAACTTCTCAACTCTTTTGACACTGAAAGGATTCGTTAAGAAAGGTAATAGAATAGTCCCTTATTATTCACTAGGTAAAGATTCTAGAATAATCAATGCAATAAGTAATGGAGAAATCATTTTAAAGTCTTCAGAACTTTCTGCTTATACAAAAAATGAGAAATTGAAAAATCTGCTTGAAACAGAAGTTTGGCTTTCGAAGGTTAGAGAAAGTCAGGCTCATATTAAAGTTATGCTTCAGAAAAAATCTGGAGAATTAGGAATAGAAAGAGATCACGATAATTTTAAAAAAGATTCTGTAGTAAAGAGTGTAAACAATCAGTATTTCATTAGATCTTTATTAAACAACTTTGTTGATAATAATAATAAGTTTTTAGAATACAATCTTTTAAATTATTGGATTGGGAAGAAAATTTTAAAAAAAACAATGCATGTTATGTTGGTTTTACCAACAAAAGATAATCCGTGGGATCAGATTTACTGTATAAAATTTGAAGATCTTATTGAAAACAAACCAATGTTTTTAGTAGTTTCACTCGAAAACAAAAAGTGTTTTGATAGACAAGGTAATAATTACGAAATATATCCCTTGGAAGAAGCTATAAGTAATTTTTCAGATGGAGATTCAAATATAGAAGAAAGGTTTTCGTACAACTGGAAGAATAAATCAGAACAAGAATGTTCTGATGAGATAGAAATACAAAAAGATGTTAAACAGCAAGAAACTTGGGTTTTCATTGATAAATTCTTAAAGATGCAAAAAACATTCTCAATTGCAGGCAAAGATGTAGTTGATTTTAGTATCTCGAGTTCTGGAGGTTGTGATGTATTACTGAAATATTCTGGGGGAACTACTCAAAAACTTGAGTTGGAACACGAATGGAAAAACTACATTAATCATAAGCATCATGAAAATAATTCATGGTCAAATGCATGGTTATTTGCCGAACAAGAATGGGACCCTAATTTAATACTAAAGCTTTTTAAAGAAGAGAAGAAAAAAAATGGAGATAGAATTCCGGATGTATTCTTGTGTTTCGAAAAAGGAATTAGAAAAGCTTATAAAGCAGACTGGGAAAATAGTTCTTTTTCAGAAATAGATCTTACTTTCTGATATCGGAGGGTTTTTTTATTACCTTTATTTTTTTATTTCCCACTTCCTTTTCCAATCGATTTTTCATTATTTTAAAATAATTTGAATCCATTTCAATATTAACACTATTAACACCAAAAGTTTCTGCAGACACTGCGGTTGTTCCACTACCAGCAAAACAATCAAGCACCCAGTCGTTTTTATTTGTAAATATTTTTACTAAATGAGATATTACTCTAATAGGCTTCTGCGTTTTATGTTCAGTTCTTTCTCTTCCCATACAAATTGGTGTTTGAATAAAATTATGCATTTCGTTTTGTTTTGAAAAGTTAAACGTGTAAGATATTTTCTTTGAATCAAATCCTTTTGTTGCCCAAAGAATTGCTTCACAAGAAGAGAGGAAGCCATTCTTACGAATTTGAGGAGATGGATTTGTTTTGTGCCAAATTATAGTTGCATGATGTTTAAATCCCTTTTTCTCATAAATTCTTTTTATATCGCTAATATATTCTAATTTACAAAAAATAATTAGATTACCCGAGTTTTTAAGATTTTTTTGGACAACATCTATCCAATTACTAGTAAACATCAAATAGTCTTTATCTGTAAAATAATCCCATTCACCGAGATCAGAAGAAAGAGCCTTTCGCCCCTTTAGTATTTTTGTATTTTTATGAGATGTATTATACGGTGGATCCACAATAATTGAATCGAAAACGGTTTTCATTTTTGGTGCTATCTTGAAAACATCTCCTTTTATTAAATAATGTTTCGCCATAATTATGTGTTCTGGATTCTTGTTAGTGCTTTTTTATAATAATTTTTATTAATTTCTGAGCCAATAAATTTTCTTTTTAATTTCTTTGCAACCACAGCTGTGGTCCCTGACCCAAGAAATGGATCAAATACAACATCTCCTTTATTTGAAGTTGCTAATATTATTCTTTCTAATAACCATTCTGGTTTTTGAGTTGGATGAATTTTTTTTCCACCTGCAGTTTTGCCTCTTACCCAAATTGACCTCATTTGTTTTCCTCCGTTCATTTCCTTCATTTTTTTATAATTAAAAGTACTTTTTTCCCCCTTTCGTGCCCATAGGAAATTTTCATGATCGGCCACAAAGCGAGTACAAGAAAGATTGGGTGTTGCATCAGATTTATGCCATAAAATTTCATTCAAAATAATAAAACCATTTTTTTTCATAAAATATCCAACAGTAGGAATACTATGATAAGTCCCAGCTACCCAAATATTTCCAGAATACTTCAGGATTCTAAAACATTCTTCCAACCATTTTTTGGTAAAAATTTCATATTCGATATCTCCAATATTATCCCATTCTCCTTTATTAGTATTTAAATCAGACCCACCAGATTTTACAAATTTAATTTTAAAATTGCTCTTACTCAAGTTATAAGGAGGATCTGCAAAAATGAGATCTATTGTATTGTCTTTAATATCTTTAGTGAGATCAAAAAAATCTTCGTTGTAAATTTTGTCCAATACCCTTTTATTTTTTTCAAAAATTTGTGACATAAATTACTTATTTTTTAACCATATATCCTCCATCCTTACAAATAAAAATATCATCCTCTTCGTTTTTTTTAATGCCTAATTTTTTTCTAATACTATAAATTAAATTACCAATTTTAATTCCTGCTGTTACTCTCCCCAATGAATCGAATCCAATAATCTGAGCTATTTCTTCATAAGAATGAATTCTGTTAGGAGAGGAACAAAGAAGTTTAACCAATTTATACTCCCGCCCCTTATGGCCCAATTTAGTAACTGTGGAATTGAAATATAACTCCCCAGCCTCCTCATTGAATTTAAAATGTGTAAAGTTTTCCTTTTTCATAACTAATTCTTATAAAGTTGTTTAATTCTATATCTCTTTAATGATGTAATCAAATTTCTTTTTAAATCATGTACAGCTTTATTTATTAACCCTTCTTATAAAACAAGGTCTTTTCTCTCAATTTTATCTCTCCTTTCATACATGATAGCAATTCTCTTTTCTCAACCAATAGTCCTTGCTGTAATACATATTTTGCATAATTTCGTATATCAATATCTTTTATGACAATCTTTTCTTTAATACCCAGAACTACTTGCTGGAACTTTTTAAAGCGCTCTACCTCAATTCTAATTTTCTCTTTTATCCCAATTTCATCAATATTTATTCCTTCAATAAGGATTTCAAATTGTTTTAATAAATCAACCTCATTGATATATCCACCTCTGCATCTTCTATCTTTTGTTTTTGCACATCCATAGTAAACATATCGGTGAATATTTCCGTTCTTTTGTTTTTTAAACTTTTCATCCGCTGTTATGCCAGATCCACAAAGTCCACAAGCCATCAACTTGGTAAAGGCAAATTCTTTACTCTCAGATCTCACAAATTGGCTTTTTATTTGATTTTGAACCGCATCAAATAATTCCTTAGTTATAATTGATTCGTGTTTCCCTGTATACCAATTTCCACTTTTCTTTGGATATTCAAATATTCCGTAGTAGAAATGATTTTGGAGAATAACAAATACATTGCCGAGAGTAAGATTTTTATTCCCAGTAGTTTTGAAATTTAAATCAAATTTAAGCCAATTAAAAACTTTGCGACCACTCCATTTTTCGTACGCAACTTTTTCAAACATCTTTTTAATAATCGGCGCTCGATCGGGATCGAGAATAACTTGGCATTTTTTATCCATTCTTCCCTCTTTGAGATAGCCCGTTGGTGCAGGTGCTGGCCAAAGTCCCATTTCAACTCTTGTTTTTAATCCTCGTTTTACGTTTACACTTTTATTATCGTTTTCTAATTTTGCCTGGCTGCATAAAATCATTAAAAGAAACTTTTCGTTGGGAGAGTTTCTAAAATATTGTCCATAAGTACGAATCTCAATGAGTAGTTTTTGATCCATAAGATCTACTACACTACCAAGATCTCCCGCGTTTCGACTTAAGCGATCAGGTGCCCAGGTAAGTATGCCGTTGTATCTTCCTCGTTTCACGTCTTCTAGAAGTTCTTTGAACGCTGGTCGTTGTCCCGAATCTTTTGCTGAATGCGCCTCTCTTCGTATATCTACTATTTCTAAATCATCTCGCTCTGCAATAGCGAGCATTTCCTTTATCTGAGAATCTATTGAAAGAGCTTGCCGTTCGTCTTGTTCGCTTGATTTACGGGCATATAGACAATATTTAACCTTTTTGGTGGGAACGATCGCTGGGGACCCAATAAGAGCTGTTTCTTGTACTTTTTCCATGCCTCATTGATGACAGACTGGTTGAGAAAGTAAACGAGAGTTGTCGACAGCTGTTGGCAACTTTGGCTTAGCAAACACAAGGTTTTCTGATAGGGGTGGAATGAAAGGTCGAAATACGTTAAAATCCAATTGAAAACTGAATAGCCCAAAATCTAGGGCAAGACCTAAACCGTTGAGAAATCGCGGCATGGTCCCAAATCGGTGAAGTGTAAACAGCTGTTAGTCAGAGCACTTCACCGTCATACGCCGAAAGGTGTGTGGGTATCGCAAGATATCGCTGGCTAGCAGCTTTTTGTTTCTATCCAGCTTATCTAAAAGGTCGAGAGAAAATAATTACTTAATAAAGACTATGAATGACTTATTTTTGATTTTATTTCTTGTTTCTATCGCTGGTCTTATTGTTGGATTAATAAATCCTTCAAAATTAAAATTTAAATCACGAAAACAAGTTCTCCTTATTTTTGGTGGTTCAATAATTTTATTTTTAATTCTCTTTGGTGTAACCTCTGGTCCTTCATCTACCCCAACATCAAAATCAACCGAACAAGAAGCACCTAAAGAAATATCAAACTCTTCTAAAACTCTTGAGGAAAAAGTTACAGACGCTATTAACAACTCTCTTGAATCAAAAACTAATTTGGGCAAGCAAAGGGTCGTTGGAGTAGAAGTTACTAAATACACTCCACAAGAACTCTCCACGTACGGGTACAAAAATGGAGAAACGGTGATTGGATTATTAATAAAAATAAATGCCGATCAAAATTTAACCACGAATCTAACGAAGGGCACGATGCACAACGAAGCAACTAAAATAGCACAAGCGGTTTTCCCAATAGATCCAACAGTTGGAGATATTATAATTTGGTCGCAACTTCCACTTGTGGATCAATACGGAAACACTAAAGATGAAACTGCTATTGTGTACTCAATGTCACGATCTCTATTTGATAAAGTAAACTGGAGTGATTACAACCACCGCGAGTTACCAACATTACTCAAGTCTGAGAATAAAATTGATGATAGAAACAATTACTTTGAGAGCGTGACATTTTAGTGGCTAAATATATTCGAAAAACTCTCAGTTATTACAACTGGGAGTTTTTATTTTTTAAACAACAATAATTGGAACGCAGGGCGGATTCTCAATAGCACTCAACACAAGAATAGAAAAACCATCGACAAGATCATCGTGTTTCTCAACCCCAAAGTGAACTATTTGGGTAATCAATTCCTCAGCACCCTTCCTTGGGAATAAAACTTTCCCAGTTTTTATCATATAAGCTGTGAGTGCTAATCTGCTCCGTTTATCTTGATTCCCTGGACGTGTGGTTTTTACATCCCACACTCCTTCGTTTTGAAGTTGTTGAGGAAGAGCTTTTTGATATGCTACATCCTCAATAATAAATGTGGGATAACGTCCATCATCTTCGTATTTTTTATAGAACACTTTACAAAGTTCTACAGTTTCAGGAAAGGTTAATCTTCGGTTTATTATGTCGGATAATATATAAATTTTTACCTCAGTTCCATTACTGTAGAGCCACCCAGGCACCATAGCGGTATAATCAGCAGTGTCGCGTTTTGAAATCGCCAAATCAACACCAATCCAAACACCCACAAATCTTGAGCGCCCCCACTGATCTACTCCATTTCGATCAGGTAATTCATCGTAATAATGGATCCATTCACGATGAACTACTTGCTCTTCATCAGAAATAATATGGAGCATATATTCCCGCTCCCAAGCAAATTCATTTCCCGCTTTCCTTTTTTCTATCTCCACATCTTCCATGGAAGGATATTTTCCTGGCCACAAAATTTCTCCATCTTGAAGAAGTGGATATTCTTTAAAAACTCCATCTATTCTCTCTTTCTTTAAGTCTTCCTTTATTCTCATAAGGAGAGAATCTTCGTGGAGTAGATTCCCAACAATAACAAGACGAGTATTTCGGTCACCTGCAGGGATCACCTCACCGGTAAGCCATTGATATGTTTTGTTTCGTCCCTCGCGGGTTTTTGTGGAAGCAATATCTTCCACATCGTCACAAATAATAAGATCGGGACGGTGTTGATTATGTCGTAACCCTCGAATACTCTGTTCGGTTGAAGCGACCGTTATCCGCGCATTGTAATTTGAAAAAACAATAGAACTCGATCCCCATTCATCATTTTCTTCTTGAAATGGGCCAAGATCATTTTTGAGAAGCTGATTATCTTCAAGTTCACGCCGCAGATTCATCATGTGCTGTTTTGCCTGGCTCCGCGTATCACAAAGAATCAAGATGAATTTCTTTTGCTGACAACCCAAAATCGCCCAAATAGGATAGGCGGTAGTGATAATGGTTGATTTACCCGAACCGCGAAAACTGACAATAAAGATGTTTTTAATAGAATCATCTTCAGTAAGGCTAATGATTTCTTTCTGAAACCATGCGGTTGCATATTTCACATAGTGGGCAAAATAAAAATGGAAAAAGTACCAAAGACTTTTCTTGGTTATTGCAGTACGTACTTTCTTATCATTAATCATTGTTTCCACCAATTCCGACGGAATTATTTTATTCTCCATGGTTTTGTGGTATATCCGTCGGCAGTATGGAAGCAAGTTCGAGAGCTTTTCGCACCAGTAATTCCTGCTCTGGAGTTAACGTTTCTAAATCTTCAATCTTTGTAGTTACCTCCACCCGTTCACGGAATTTTGGATTTCGGTGACGCAACCAAAAACTGATCGCTGACCAATTTTTATCCTTAATAAGGGATAGAAGCTGACTTTCACTCATGTCATTCACTAGCGCTTCCCCTTCAGCGAGTGCTTCATCCATATTCTTAGAAAATTCCTCATCTTCTTTTTTCCATCGATAGGCTGTGTTTCGTGAGATACCAATCTTTTCACAAGAAACTTGTACAATCGGGATTTTCCTCAATTGTTCTAAAAATTCTGATTTCTTTTTATTTTTCTTCATAGTGATGAATTAATTTTGCTTTCCTTCCTGTTAATCGCTCATACCTTTTTACGACCAGATCACAAAAGACTGTCTCCAATTCAATGCCATAAACTCGACGCTTCAATTGTTCGGCAGCTATCAATGTGCTCCCAGAGCCGAGAAAGCTGTCGAGAATAATATCACCGGGGCGTGTGCACCTGCGGATGGCTTTTTCGTGAAGTTTTGGTGGCTTCGAGGTGGCATGTTCATAATCTTTTCCTGATAACCGCTTCATCATCCATACATCCAAGTGATCTAGTGTTTCCTCAAGGAGATTATTGCCAGTGGTAATATTTTTATTCATTACCTCGTTTAAGTTCTGTAAATTCTTTGCAATATACGGCTTCCCACGAACGCCATAGATACATGGCTCGTAGCATTTATTGAACGCCACGCCGGGAGTGGGGTTCTGCCCATTTTTGAGCCACAAACATACCCGCTTATTTTGTATGCCCAACTCACGATAGAGCGTTTGTATGAGCCAGATATACGACTGGTCGCACCAATAAAATATATGAGCGTTTTCTTTAGTAACGGAGAGAGCACATTCGAGACTCTTTTTAATAAAGTCGCTATATTCACTATCAGTCCGTTTGTCATTTACGTTCCCTCCATAGTTCGCTTTCCCACCAATACCTTTCGCGTAATCTACCCCACCCCGCAAATTATAAACAGGATCAGAATAAATAGCTGATGCTCGCTCATCACCAAATAACCTTTGGAGCGTCTTTGGATCTATGGAATTCCCACAAAATAATTTATGCGAACCGAGTAATATTAAATCCCCAAGTTTTGTTTTAGGAATTTTGATTTTGGCAAGTTCTTTTTCTTCATCAAATTCATCACCCTCAACCTCTAAATTTTCCGCCCAGAGATTTTCCAATTCGCTTTTATCAAATCCAATATCTTCTAACATTTCTAGATTAAAAGACTTAAGTTTTTCAAAATCCCAATCACCACCTACAGCATTACTCGTTATGAGATATTGATCATATTCCTTTTTGGTTAATTTCCTGTTTGGAATACGCACGTCGATTTCTTCTTGCCCCCTACCAAGAATCTGCATCGCCCGAACTCGCTGATGTCCTGCAATAATTTTATTGTCGACATCAATCGCGGGAATTTCAACAAAATTAAATTTTTTGAGACTCTTCTTTAGGTCATTCATTTGTTTCTCCGAAATCGACCGAGGGTTCTGAGAACATGGGAGCAGATCGTTTATTTTGCGCGGCTCCGTGCGCCATGTGAGTTTTGTCATACTTCTAATTTCGCACGAGAGTGCAGCTTAAAAAATGCTGAAATGTAGATATTACCTAAGTAAAATACCGCATTGATATTGCGGTATTTTACTTATCCCCAATTTAAGTTTTTTTAAGTTCCTATTTTATTCAATGTCTGGCGATACTGCCGATCCGTCATTGTTTCAATAGGTATTTCCGCTTTAATGTACCCACGCTCCATTCTTAAAATTTTGGTGACTGAATATCCAGTCTTGGTATATAAACGACATCTCTTGTTTGAATTTAGATAATCAAAGGCTGATTTATCGGAATCGTTTTCTATCTGAATATATTTGTCTTTTGCCAGTTTAAGCAAAAGTTGCCACGATGGTTTTACAGAATCAACCTCAATCGGGCTTTTATATTTCTCATTTATGACTATTTTATATTTTTTCTCGTATTCGTTTTTAGAAAGTATGAGGGTGAGTTTAATAATAGTGTCGCTCGACATTTTTCTACTCAAAAGTATTTCACGCTTGAACTCGTTTAAGGAAGTGACAAAGTCTTCCCACTTTAATTTTTTATCATTTTTTTCGATGCCCGAAAGTCCGACAAAATTGAATTTATTTTGAAATAAACGATGCTTTTTAAGTAAATCAAAAGTAAGTATAAAATCTCCCTGGGTTTTTATATCCAACTGCCTTATAAAAGGTAGCCGAAAGAAAACAAGTTTATTAATATCCGAACAGGCATTTATTTCTAAATCAACTCGCCCTATAAGTAAGTCAATAACATTAATAACTGCATTACGCGCTGGTAGTGAAAGAGATGTGCTGATTTTCGTCTGTTCTTTTTTTGGCGTGGTCTTTTGTGCTTGCATTTTTTGCACTTTCATGTATACTTATTTATACCATGATTCAATATTTAAGCAACAGCGATAAAAAGGTTTACAACTTAATCCGCAATCGAGTTATTCATAATCTTGATGCCCCTACCCTTCGAGAGATAAACGAAGTCACCAAGAAAGCTTCTCCTCGATCGGCTGTTTTGGCACTAGAGCGCCTTGAAAAAGCAGGTCTTATTAAACGTTCAGGAGGCAAAATTCAACTCATAAGCTCTTCTATGTCTTCAAGTACTTCAATTTCAGCAATAGATGTCCCTCTTGTGGGAATTGTTGCCGCAGGAACACCAATATTAGCCGAGCAAAACATAAAAACAACAATTCCAGTTTCTACTGCTCTTGCCCGACCTGGATCAAAATATTTTTTGCTTCGAATTTCGGGAACTTCCATGAATTTGGCAAAAGTACAAGGTGGAAATATTACTGACGGATCCATTGTGCTTGTTCGACAACAAAGTTCCGCAGACAACGGAGAAATTGTTGTTGCTCTTATAAATGATGAAGCAACTGTAAAGGTTTTTGAACAAAAAGATAGCATGGTGATTTTAAGACCAAAATCATCATACGCCATTCATAAACCAATAGTATTAACAGAGAATTGTATCATTCAAGGAGTAGTAGTCGCGACGCTTCCAAAAAACCTTTATTAAAAATATGGCAAATTATCATGTAACTAAAGATAAAGAATCTGGAGAATGGAAAGTAAAGCGTGAAAAAGCGAGCCGAGCGGCAGGATATTATGACACTCAAGCTGAAGCAGAAAAAATTGCGAAAGAAATGTCAGCAAATAGTGGAGGAGGAGAAGTTATGACACACACCCCCAAGGGACCAATTCGTAGCAAAGATACAGTCGCACCGGGAAACGACCCAAATCCACCAAAAGACAAAGAACACTAAAAACTAAAATGAGCCAAAAACTTCAGCGGGCACATGATTATTTTGGAATAAGCGAAGCTGTTTATCAGAAAACGGGAGCTTTTGACCCCGTTATTGGAGTTGATAGTTTATTTTTTGTTGATCCACTTCTTCTTGGAAAAACCAAAGTACCGGAGTTCAATGGTGCACTCGATGAGGTGCGCCATTATTTTTCAGATGTGATAACGCTTCTTAGGGTGAATAACCCCAAAGCGCGAAACCATGCCCATAAAAAATTAGTTCTTAGAGAACTTAAGGGAATAGGTATTGGATATGGAAACAAAACGGATGATGGATCTGCAATTGGTCCAGAATTGGCAGCACGATTGATGTTTACTGCTGAAGAACTTATAAAAATGGGTATTACTGATCCCGCCATATTCGAAGTTATGGGATTATTTGAAGAAGATTTTGGACCCGATCGTTTGAGTGATGGATTAATTCGCATTCTCTTACACCGAGTGTATGAATATTCTGAAAGAATAACAAAGGAATTATCGATAAAAGAAACTATAAATCTAAGAACATACGAGCATGTTTATGTTCTTGCAAAACATCCCCTGAAAAATAACCCTTTATTTTTCATACCCCAGGACATTCTTCGGGACCTTCCTGTAGCCAACAACTTTGAGGAGATTGGAATGGTGGCAGTTTTCAATGCTGAATTGCGAAAAAGATTTAATGCGATTATAGCAGCAATTTTTGTAGGAAAGAAAAAAAGAAAACCAAAAAAATCAGAAATCAGGCAGTATTTACTTGGAAATAAGGAAAGAATCAAAACTATTATTGACACATATCAGACCTGCAATCCCAATCCGTATGACTTCGACAACGATCCTAATGGCCTACATTTATGGCTGGAAAAAGCCAAAAAGCTGGTTGCGGCGACTCCACTATCCTTACCTCAAAAGCCACCCGATCTGGAGGATGTAGTTTTAAAGATAATCGAGGCATTTAAGGAATTTATAGAAAAAAGGGGTGGATGGCATTCTCTTTATGATAAGAAAAAACCTCTAAACGAAAGTCATGCTCGCCATTTCTTTTATGCCACCGCTCTTCTCTATTGTGAGAATTGCGATGTTGATGTTTCTCCTGAATCAAATGCCGGACAAGGACCAGTCGATTTTAAACTAAGTAGGGGTACAAAGAAAATAATTGTTGAAGTGAAATTAACCTCTGGGCATGTCCAGCAGGGATATGAAAAGCAAACTCGGATATATGAGGGAAGTGAGAATGCTCAAGCGAGCTATTTCTTGGTAGTACAAATATCTGAACAAAGTAAGGCACTCGAGGAAGTTTTGAAATTGGAAAAACACGAAGAAAAAGAAGGCAAAAAACATCCAGTAGTTGTAGTAGTTGATGGGAGAGAAAAAGTTTCTGCAAGCAAAGTAAAATAGTTTAAATGATTTTAGAAATATAATTTTCTTTTTAATAAAAAACATGAGTAAGATTGACGATAAAATTCTTGAAATTGATAAAGTGATTTGTGCTAACATTCGCAAGTTTGACGCCTCGGAAAGAGGCTTATTGTCACAAAATCTTTTATCACAACTTAGAAATTTTATAGATCATATTTCATTAAAGATATATGGTTCTGGCAAAGATATAGAAAACACGTATACAAATATTAAGAAAGCAGAAATATTTATAAAAACAAGAGGAAATTTTAGATTCTTAAGTAAATTTCATAAGCTCCTTCAAATTTCAGTTTCTCACTATACTCTCGATGCGGGAAACTCAGAAAGATTAATGTTGAAATATTATGAGTATTTACTGCAAATAAAATTATTCCTGAAAAATGAGTACGATTTAGACATTTTAGAAAATCTCGATGACTTTCCAATTACAGTAGATTCTGCGCTCAATGAATATTATAAAAAGATAGCAGAAAAAATTGATCAATCTGACGCATCAAGGATAAAGAGCACATACAACGATAGATATTACATACAAAAAATAAAACCATTTTTTATTGATCATAAAATTTATTATGAAGTGACTTTTACAACTGCGATTGATTATGTGAGTAAATTCGACCGAATTATAGCCTTCACTAAATTGAATATCTCACAAAATTATGCTGTTAAGCTTTCTGTCAGTAATGATGCCATAGAAGTTATGAACAAGAAGATGCCTATTCAAATTATTGATAGTTGGGAAGTTTCAATTCGTCCATGTGAACTTAATCACTTTTCAGATATCTTTGGCAAACATACCAAAATAGATACAGGAACAACTGAGTATCGTGAACTGATGTCGCTTTTAAAAACAATAGGTTTAAATTTAGTTGAAATTATAGACTTTTCTGATAGTTACTATAAACATTTTAGTAATATAGTTACCCAAAAAGCAAAAACCCGTCACATTTTAGATGTACTAGATAAAAGCCGTGAATTAATCAAAAATAATGCCCCCGGGAATAATGTAATTAGATATCTGCTTTATAGACTTAATAATAAGATTCTTAAACAGCAGTATTTTCCTGGGACGTGTAATAGATTATCAGATTTGAACCTTAAATATGGTTGTATTCCATTTGATCAAATGCCGTTCAATACTTCCTTAATAAATCACAACCCAAAACTTTGCGATTTATTCGACTCCATTGATTGCGCGGGTCGCATACACGAACTATTTGCTAGACACATAACAAACAACACTGAAATAAAAGGAAGTCTATACACATCACAAAAAGATATTACTAATTTTGAAGAAATTGACAATCTTATACAAATGTATAATTCAAGGTTGTATAGGAAACACGAAAACCGAAAACTAGAGATTTATAAAAACCATATTTATATAAAGGGTTATGAAGAAGACACTTTTCATATTATTAAAAAACTAAAACAGCTTTCGCTAAAAGGTATCAAGGATTATTCTAAGTCCTTTGATTCGTGGCTAGGGCTAGCCACTTATGTTATTGATTGTCCTGAGAAAAAAGAAAAACTTAGACTGATGTTTGAAAAATCAGAAGTAGCTCTAGTATATGGATCTGCTGGAACAGGAAAATCAACATTAATAAAGCACATTTCAAATTTTTTATCTGAGAGTAAGAAGCTTTATTTAGCTAACACTAATCCAGCAATTGATAATTTAAAAAGGAGGATTAATGTAGGAAATTCGACTTTTATGACAGTGACCAAGTTTTTATCTGATAAGAATCAACTCAAAGAATGTGACTTATTAGTTATTGATGAGTGTAGCACTCTTAATAACTCAGATATGCTTAAAGTGTTAAATAAGGCTTCTTTTAGATTACTAGTTTTGGTGGGTGATGTTTTTCAAATAGAATCTATCCGTTTTGGAAATTGGTTTAGTATAGCAAGATATTTTATCCCAGCAACTTCTATTTCTGAATTAACTACACCTTACAGAAGTAAGGATAAAAAATTACTTGCTTTATGGTCTAAGGTGAGAAATATTGATCAAAACATTTTAGAGCACATTACCAAAAATGGTTATTCAGTTGCCTTGAACGATTCAATTTTTGGGCATTCAGAGCTTGATGAAATAATTCTATGTTTAAATTATGACGGACTATACGGAATAAATAACATCAATAAATTTTTACAAGGAAGCAATAAAAGCCCCTCAGAACAATGGGGAGTCCAAACTTATAAAATAAACGATCCTATATTATTTAATGAATCTCAAAGATTTGCACCTCTAATTTACAACAATTTAAAAGGCAAAATAGTGGGAATAGTGAATTTGGGAGACAAAATACAATTCGATATTGAACTCGATATAGCTATCAATGAATTTGAAGCAGAAAAATATGATTTTAAGTTAGTAGATAGTCCTGAAAATAAGAATTCAACCATTCGTTTTATTGTTAATAAACCTATAAATACCGACGAGGATGATGATCCTTTTTCAAATGCTGTGGTTCCTTTCCAAGTTGCCTATGCTATTTCTATTCATAAGGCGCAGGGGTTAGAGTACGACTCAGTGAAAGTGGTTATCACAGATGAAATAGAAGAAATGGTTTCGCATAATATTTTTTATACGGCCATAACGAGAGCAAGAAAAGAGCTGAAAATATATTGGACGCCAGATACAGAAAGGAAGATATTAAGTTCTTTAGAGAAAAAAAATAACGGCAAAGATGTGGCCCTATTGAAGTTAAAATTCGATTTATAAAAAGTTAGTATTTTCTTGACGCTTAGCTCTTCCGGGCGGATGCTCGGGGTATGGAAAACATTAATAAAACGTCGAGGTATTGTTTGTATGCGAGAAAGTCGTCAGAAAGCGAGGAACGACAAGCACTTTCTATCGACTCGCAAATCAAGGAGATGTATAAGATTGCGGAACACGATCATCTCCCTGTAGTCGAGGTGTTAACCGAAGCACATTCCGCAAAAAGTACTGGATGCCGTCCAGTCTTTAATCAAATGGTCGCTAATATCAAAGAGGGTCGGTTTAATTCCATTATCACCTGGGCACCTGATCGCTTAAGTCGAAACGCAGGAGACTTAGGTCAGTTGGTTGATCTTATGGATAATGGCTTGCTCTCTGAAATTCGTACGTTCGGACAAATATTCAAAAACTCTCCCAATGAGAAGTTCCTCCTTATGATTCTTTGTAGCCAAGCGAAATTAGAGAATGATCACAAAAGTGAGAATGTAAAACGGGGTCTTCGTGCTGCTGCTGAACGTGGATATCGTCCTGGAGTTGCAATAGTCGGATATATAAATAGTCTCCGCAAGGACAGACCAGGAGAAGTTCTAATTGATAAACAACGAGCACCAATTGTAAAACTTATGTTTGAGAAAGGTGCAGAGGGTTGGTCGACGCGGAAAATCGTAGCGTGGCTCCGAAGTATTAATTTCACCACTCGCAACGGAACTTACTTATATCTCAGTAGTGCTCAAAAAATTCTCACTAATACTTTTTACTACGGTACATTTGAATACCCACGAGGAAGTGGGGCATGGCACAAAGGAAACCACAAAGCGATTATAACCAAAGAGTTGTTTGATCGCGTTCAAGTGCAATTTGAAGTCCGCCGTGGAAATTCTCGTAGAGAACGTAAATCATTTGGTTTCACCCAACTGATGCGCTGTGGTATCTGCGGTTCTGGCGTTTCTGCTGAAGAAAAATATAAACGATTAAAGGACAGTTCAATTGTCCGCTATGTATATTATAGTTGTAATGGTTCCAAAGGCTTGCGATGTAAAAGAGAATATATCCGCGAAGATGTTTTGATTAAGCAACTCATTAACATTATTGATCAAATTTCGCTCGATGAACTCGGGATACGAAAACTATTTGGAGAAGAAGCGGAACGCACTCTTCGATTTCATAATGAAGTCATGGGTCTTCCCTACACCTCAGAAACCCAAGAGAAAAAGGATATTGATACCAAAGCTTACGCCAAATATTTACTCATTAGAGGAAGTATCGAGGAAAAACGAATGTTGCTTTGTAACTTACAAAGCAAGCTTATACTCAGAAATAAAGTTGTGTACCTCAATGAGGACAGTGGTCTTTCTTGGAAAGATTATTTTGGACACATGAGAAAATGCATAAATTGTGGATCAGATAATGTAAATGAGAGTGGTCCTTATGCTTATTGGAAATTTGAAGAAAAACCTCTCAGAGACGAGCCACGAGTGGTGTATTTTAACTGCCTCGATTGTGAATGTAATTGGAAACAAATAAATGAGAGTAATCTGCGACTTCTCCGAGAATATACCGTAACACCTGAACGAGATGACGGTGCATGGGTCAAAACCTCAGATGAATCGGAAATATTCGTTACACCATCTTTTATTTCTCCCTTTCGGGATCCGATTAAGGTTGAGGGAAGAAAGATAATGCCCAAAAACATTCTGGGGAAAATTATGTATTACGAACAAAGGAATATATATGAGGTGACCATAGAATATGATAATGGAGAAGAACGGGTATTTGATATTCCAAGCCTGCGGCGTGGTCTTGATACAAAGGACGGAATGAAAGTTATATCTAATAAAGGCTTAGTAGATTACAAGGAAAAGTGACACGTTAATACCCCATTCCTATGTCACTTTTGTCACTTTCTCAAAAAGAGAGGGTGCTCGAGACCCGTCGAAAAAATAATGCTAAAATTGAGCCAATCAGCTAGGCAGGGCTTAGACACCATTAGTTCGAGCTCGAGACGCCCAGCAAATATAAAATTGGCATACTCTTGTGGTATGCTTATTTTATATCCTGTTAGAACATAGGAATCGAACCGCGGGCCGCAGGCTTCGACGAGAAGCCGAAGGTTTCGAGCTCAGCAGAGCGAGAGGCGATTCCTAGTCCCGCAGCCACTTTGAGATAGGTTCGGACTCCGCATGGTATTATTTTTAATATTATGAATCAAAAGAACGAATCATTAAAAAAAGGATTTCTGAAACTCAAAAAGGAAGTCGAATTACATATTCAGAACGGTGAGATAAAGAAAAAGAATCATTTACAAGCTTATTTATATTTTTCCTGTTACCCACTGTTTAGTTTTGTTGAGTCAATAATAATTCTCTGTGAAAATGGGAAATTTCAAACCAGTGAGTCACTCTTGAGATCACTAGTCGAGCTACACATAAATGTCATCTACTACCAAGTCGCTGATTCTGATCACAGACTCGCAGTTTCTGTAAAGAAAATGTTTGAGGAAAAAATAAAGGGAATAAATGAGCTTAGGGGCTTGATACAAAAATACGATAATTTAAAATCTGAAGACCCAAAAAATCTATTTAGTAATGAGTGGCTAAGCAAAGCAGAGAAATGGGCTAAGGAAAAAAAACAAAATATTTTGAAGGGAAATAACCTTAAGAAAGATATTCGAGAGTTGTGTCTAAAAGAAAAGGCAATTAAGTGTGACCAGGCACATATAAAAAATGCAGAAGCAGGGCATTTTGAAAGAATGTATCATGTCATATATCGGCAGCTTTCGCCTTCAACACATTTAAATATTGGTGGGTTACAGCGTTTTGTTAATCAGAGTGACAATGGTAAATGCACATTTAGTGATGGTGATCATCAAGATTATTTCTTAATGCAAGAAGCTATTAATATTTGTGTTGCTTTCACAAAAGACTTATATGAAAATAAGGTTATAGAAACGAACTTGCCGGACGCTATTTCTGAACTTGAAGATCTACTTAGGCAGCCATTTCAAAGAGGGTTAAAATGTTAAATTTTAAGCAGTCGAAAACACCTTACGGGGCTTAAACACCCCCCAGACGGTCAGCCAAGTCGTGATAAATTATTTTGCACGAGAAGCGTCAAAATCTATATGAAATATAATATTCAAAATCAGGAGATTGAACTAGAACTCAGTAATAAGGTTTTTTCGCCTTCACTGCACGGATCTTCTGCTTTAGGAGAAAACATAAAAATAAATGAGGGCGAATCGGTACTTGACATGGGAGCGGGTACGGGCCTCTTGGCTATATTAGCAACGAAACTGGGTGGGAGGGTTACTGCGATTGATATACTTTCGGAAGCTGTTGAATTATCGCAGAAAAACTCTGAAAGAAACAAGGTTTCAATAGAGATAAGAGCAGGAAATCTATTTGAGCCAGTTCGGGGAGAAAAATTTGACGTGATTATTGCAAATATACCACAAGAGAATTTATCTCCCAAAATAATAGAATCTCTATCAAAAGAGGCAGTGACAGGTATGCACGGTGGCAAAAATGGAAACGAGCTGCTTTTAAAAGTTCTAAAGTCTGCCCCTAATTTCATGCACTCGGGTTCGAGATTATATATTGTTGTGTATTCAATGAGCAGTTTTAGGGAAAGTCTAAAATTAATGTTAGAAAATTATCGGGCAAAATTGATTAATTTTCACAGTGGCCCAGTGAAAGATTTTCTATATGATGATGTTAGCTGGTACGAAAAACAATCTGAAAATGGTTTGATCGGTATTTATAAAAAGAGTGACAAATATTATGCGGATTTATTTGTTTTTGAATTATCTCTAAGGTAAGGTGATTTAAGAAGTGCTCGAGATCTGTCGAAACATTGTTTTAAATATTGAAGGAAATGAGTGATATAATTATTTCAATGATTTCTCCAAATATTAGTCATAAATTACCAAAAGAATTTTTGACCTATCAGACAACGATTTTGGTTATTTTTTTTATAATCACAATTCCTTTGAACATACTTTATCTTCTTCCAGTACTAATCCTACTTGGTATCTATATAAAATATAGATTGGAATATAACAACTTTTCATTTTCTTATAATGAGAAACAAATCGAAATAAGAAAAGGTATATTCACAAAATCACAGAAAACTATCCCCTTCTCTATTATTCAAAACATAAATCTTGTCTCTGGAATACTTCTAAGACAGTTTGATTTACGAAAAATTGAGATATGGACTTCATCTCCATCTCAAATTCAAATTATTAGCGTAAAAAATCAGGGGAATGAGACAGAACACAGGCCAGATGGGATGCTTATTCTCAAAGCTAGTGACGCTGAATTATTGCAAAAATTTATCATGGATCACAAATAGTCGATTACTCCTAGCTGTGTCACTTTTTAAAATAAAAAAGTACGCTCGAGATGGGTCGCAGAATGATACAAAAGGAGCATTACAGGGCTTGAACCAATTTGGTTCTATCACGAGTCCGCCAGCACATGAAAATCTGGAACATATTTATTGTGTTCTAGATTTTTATTTGTAGTATTGAATAGAGAATCGAACCGCGGGCCGCAGACCTCGAAGAGAGGTTGTAGGTTTCGAGCTCAGCAGAGCGAGAGGCGATTCCTAGTCCCGCAGCCAAGTCGTGGTAGGTTATCTCGCTCAAAGAGCATTGTTTTAATATAAAAATACGATAATTCGTGCACTCTCTCGTTTTTTTCCAAAAACTTGTATGCTACCATCAGAATATGCCCAAAAAAGTAAAGGGATGCACCCACCTCATTATAAAAAATGGGAAGGTAATAAATATCTACACACATCTTAGCAAAGTTCCGAAAAATGGAGTGATACACTTGAAGGGTGACAAAATATACACCATTCAAGAATTTAAAAAATCACACCCCTACGACCACTCAGAACTAAAACCAAAAAAGGAAAAAATCATCATTTCCGATTTTTAGACAGTTAATAAAAAAATGAACCAATTTGGTTCTAACGCGAGCTCGCCAGCCGATTTAACAAAAGAGAATGCACCGCAAGGTGCAATATAAATAGAAGTATAAATCGCGTCGAAAATGAGCACTATTTTCGACGTACTATGATTTATCTATATACAGAAAATCCACATCTTAACAAAGGTTAAAATGTGGATTTCTAACTTTCACTGATCTCTTTTTCTATTCCCTACATGTGCACGCGCCACAGGCCTGGCCTTTTTCATGCTCATGTGTGCATGTTTTGCATTTATTACCCATACATTGACATGTAGCACACCCCTCTCCCTTTTTATGCTCGTGCTCGCACGCCTCACATTTATTGGTGTCCATTGAATTCTTTATTTATTTGTTATTAAAAGCGACCTTTCTCTAATAAAGCCGCTTTATACAATAAATTATTTCAGCCAATTAAGAATCTCTTGGTTGATGCCCATTTCAAGTATTGTTCCAACTTCGTCCCAAAGCCCAATAAAAAAGTGTTTTTAAAAACGCATATTGACTAGTATAATGGAAACACTATGAATCCAAAGATTTGGATAGTTGCACGGCCACATTATTCACCCACCAACACCTTGGAAACAATGGGTATTTGTGGTTCTGGTTTTTTTATTAGAAATAACATTTTTATCACTGCGTATCATATCCTAAATGAATCATCTTTTTTGCCAAACGCACAATATTTTAATACAAAAATATTTTTGTTAAATCCGGAGGGCAATAAAATAGAAATTGATAGAAACAAAATACTAAAAATGTGCCCAGAAATTGATACAATACTCATCAAAGTTGAGGAAAATAATTCGTTTTTTGAAACGGAAAAGAATTATTCAGAAATGGATCTCATCACAAATATTGGTTATCCAACAAAATCGACCATGGAGATATTAGACAAAAATCTGGTTATCAAAAAACAATATAAACAAGATGGAAAAATTTTAAAAATTCATGACAATTACTCAATGAATGCAAACGACGTCAAGCTTATGAATAAAAAAGTAATAATTCTTGATTATTCCTCAGAAGAGGGTTTTAGTGGTGGTCCATTATTAAAAAATGATAAGGTTATTGGTCTAATGTCACATCTCTATCCAAATGATAAAAATGCAGTTGCAATATCAATAGACGAAATAGAAAAAATATTACCAATAACATAATAATCATTTTTGCTACAATTGTGGTAGTTTTTTGTAAGAAAATAGGGGTGTATAGTGTAGTAATATGGTGGAGCAAAATCCAGAGCTAAGTGATGAAATTGTTGTTACTCGAATTCAACAGGGAAACACAGATTCGCTTGGAATATTAATTGACCGATATGAAACGAAATTAAAACGCTATGGAATGCGGTTCTTGGCGTATGATGATGATATTGAAGACGCAGTACAAGAAATATTCGTTAAAGCATATCAGAACATTCAAAGCTTTGATGTAACTCGAAAATTTTCATCATGGATATATCGCATTGCGCACAATGAGTTTATAAATCACATACGAAGGCATGCACGAGACCCACTTCCATTTCTTGACTTTGAAGTTGACACATTGATCCCCCATCCATTCTCTGACAAAACTCCAGAAAGCGATTTGGAACGAAAGGAAATGAAAGAGATGATGGATAAGGCACTAAAAAAACTTCCCCCAAAATATCGCGAAGTTCTCCTTCTCTTCTATTATGAAGAACTCTCGTATGAAGAAATCACTGAAATTTTGCGAATACCAAAAACAACGGTCGGCGTCCGTCTCAACAGAGCAAAAAAGGAACTAAAAAAACACTTATGACCAATTTAAAAGAAACAATTTTAAAAAAGATTCATGAACATGAAGTTATTATGCGTCCTCGGTGGCCTTTTATGCTTCGCGGAATATTCCTTCTTCTCCTTACAAGCATTATTATCTGTTTTGTGTTGTTTGTGATAGTCATAGTTACAGTCTCTCTCCGCGCAAATGGTTTGATACAACTTTCAACATTTGGAATCCCAGGATTTTTTCATTTTTTCATTAACCTCCCGTGGCTTATAATTTTTGGTATTTTTATTGCATTAATTATCGTTGAAATTCTATTTCGAAAGTTTTCATTCGGATACAGAACCCCCGCACTTATAACACTTGGAATTGTCGGAATTGTTACCATATTAGGAGGAATTTTCCTCTCTTCAATTGGACCGAAAATAATGACCGAAAAAATTCGCAACAATTCGTTTATTCGTTTTGAAATGATGGGAGAGGGTCCTGAATTTATAAAACGGCGACCACTCACTTTTGGAGTTATCAAAGAGATAGGCATATCAGATATCATTGTAGAAACAGACAAGGAAGTTATACGTGTATTTTTTGATGAGTCAACAAGATTTCCTGATGGCAAAAAAATTCTTTTTGTCGGTTCTTCGGTCTTCGTAGGAGGTCTTCGCACTGGAAATACAATGCACGCATTTGGGATATCAGATGAACCACCAGAATTGCGGTTTTATAGAAGACAAATGATGTTAAAAAAATAAATCCCCATAATGGGGATTTTTTTATTATTGTTCAAGGACAGAGACGAGATACTCTGTCGTCGATAATGGAGATGGAGAAATATTAACCTGATACCGCCATCTGCTTCCACCCAAACTTAATGAATAAAAACAAATCTCAGATGTTGCAACTGAAGACAAAATTTCTCCTGGTTGTATTTTTTTTTCTAAAAATTTGAAAAGATTCGGTTTTTCCCCCTCAATTCGAAACGCCTCAGTTACAGTAAGTAAGTGAGTGCGAAGACTCAATATTTCCCATGCGATTGCATAATCCCACGAAAATTCACGATCACACGAAAAAAGATTCGAAATAACCACACCATTTGATGTTGTGAGGTAATTTCGTAATGAGTTTTCTTCGAGCAAACACAACATATTATACAGTTCTTTTGCTTCTTCATCGGTAAATGTTGCCGCCATGAGAAGCACATTCGTTGTAGAAAGAAACAAAGAGTCAAAATTCTCTATTTGTTTCGTTTTTATTGCTTTTACGAAATAATCACGAGATTTGAATTGGCTAATAATTGAAAATGCATTTTTTATATATTCCGGCGATTTGCGCAATTCAAGCAATAAGAGAAATAGATTAACTAGATACTTCCGAGCAAGTTCTGGGAACTGCATGAGTTCCTCGCGAGTATGTTCTACCATTTTTTTGTGGGTCACTTCCATGACACCTCCAGATATTGTTAATGAATAAGTACAGTATCCAACATTTTATCCATTTCGTCAAATATAATATGTTACAACAAACATATGATTCGTATACTACCCGATTATTTTTGTGATACTATAAATAGAATGAAACGCTTTATTGAGAGTTTTACGCATGCATTTGATGGACTTATCTACGTGTGGCGCGAAGAACACAATTTTCAACTACAAGTACTTGTGGGAATTTTTGTAATCTTGGGAATGTTTTTTATAAATTTTTCTTACGAGGCAATGGGGCTTGTAGTAATTGCTATCGTTTTAGTGTTGTCGGCAGAAACAATAAATACCGCATTCGAAGACACCTTAAATAAAATAGAGCCGAATCATGATATGCAAGTAGGGAAAATAAAAGATATAGCCGCCGGAGTCGTTGTTCTTTGTGTTTTTGGAGCTATTATCATTGGCTTTTTTGTTTTTCTTTCTTATTTTTCGCTGTAACTATGCAAATTAATCATCGCTTTACTAAGTATTTACATCCAATAATTGCGGTGATTACTATAGTGCTTTTTGTTTTTCTGTTTTTATTTTTCGCAATCACCATTTCAAAATTTATTGATAACGCACTAGAACAAGAACAAAAAATACAAACATATAGAGCTGAGGAAGAGATCCCAAAACAAAAATCAATATTAGCCACGACAACAGAAATTCAAACAGCGACATCCTCGATATTAATTGAAAAAAAACCGCCAGAAAATAAATCACTCATTACAATTGCAATATTTAACAGCACAACAAAACAAGGGGAAGCAGCAGAGCTTTCAGCGCTACTCGCTACTCATGGGTATAAGATATCATTCACGGGAAATGAAAAAAAACAAGAACAAATGACATTAATAAAAATAAAGGATACATCGAAAAAGATATTTCCGGAATCGTTTCAAGAAATAACAGAAATCGTTGGTAGACGATATTCACCAATCGATTTAGTCCTTGATGCAAATTCGGAATATGATGCAATTATAATAATCGGTATAAATTAAGAACTTTTTATAACTAAGTTCATTATTGAATAATATAATAGCCAAAATATCAAAAACAACCGTTTTATACGAACTTGTCAAGTTTTTTATTTTATTTTATACTAAAAGATATGAAATTTGCATCATTCACTCAAATCTTTAACTCCTTTTTTTCTTCTCTCGCTCAAGCTGACTTCTCTTTTGGTTTAAAAGATTTTTTTGACATTTTACTTATAGCATTTTTACTGTATATTACATTTCTTCTCATTAAACGCACCCACTCAAAATTTATCGTAACTGGTGCAATTATTTTTGGATCAATATACGCAATTGCAAAACTTTTCGATTTATATCTCACGCGCCTTTTGTTCCAAACAATATTCCCATTCTTTTTCTTTATCATTGTTGTCATCTTCCAGCGCGAAATACGTTATTTTTTTGAATGGCTTGCAACCTGGCGATCATTTTCTTTTTTAAAGCCAAAATCTACACTTACCGAAACAACCATAAACGACATTATATCATCAATTCAAAAATTCAAAGAAACCAAAACAGGAGCTCTCATTGTTTTTCCTGGTAGACAAACTATTGATCAGTTTGTCTATGGTGGAATAGGACTCTTTGGAAGAATATCTCTCCCCCTTCTTCTTAGCATCTTCGATGATTCAACTCCCGGACATGACGGAGCAGTCATTATAAAAGACAATCGTATCGAAAAATTTGGCGTCCGTCTTCCTCTTTCAGAAAAATTTAAATCGGAAATCATGGGCACGCGTCACTGTGCCGCAGTCGGCATCTCCGAGCGAAGCGATGCATTTACTATTGTTGTTTCCGAAGAGCGCGGAACTGTTTCTTATACATATAAGGGAAAGCTTACACAGACAAAAGAAATGATTGAATTAAAAGATGCACTTCAAGAATTTCTTTCTGATCAAATCCCCGATCCTACACCAAGTGCTCAATGGCAAGCATTCTTTACTCGTAATACTGGACTAAAAATAAGTGCAATAACCGCTGCTATTTGTATCTGGTTTGTATTCGCAATCTCAGCACAAAGTGGAGTAATTAATAGACAAATTGTAGCTCCGATTGAATTTAAATCAGTACCAAAGGATTTTGCAGTAGAACTTACCACACCACAAACAATTTCAATAACACTCGCAGGAAAAAATCCGGACTTCAAATTACTTAAAGACGATTCGGTAAAGATAATAATTGATATTCAGGGCAATCAAACAGAAGGAAGACAAAAATCAACGCTCTCAGAATCAATGATCGAATATCCGCAAGGATTGGAAATAGTCTCTTTTTCTCCACACACCGTTAGATACACTATAAAAAAAGTGGAAACAGATCAGACAAAAAATTAAAAGAAAAAATCCCCTTTTAGGGGAATTTTTTATGATATTTTTTTTATGATATTTCCTTCATCAAATCTAATTTTGGGATATTTTGAAGACTCATCTTCTGCACTTCGAAAACCAACAGGACACAATACGCAAGCAGAATATCCATCATTCGTTATTCCCAACAATTCATTCACTTTTTTCGCATCAAATCCCTCCATTGGACATGAATCAATCTGATTTTCTGCCGCAGCCGAGAGAAGGAAACCCAATGCAATATACACCTGCTTTGCAGTCCAACTGTCACTTATATCTTGATTCATCCCCGCAATAAATCCATTCATCATTGCTTCATATTCTGCGAGCGACTCGATAGTTACTTCCCTCTTTCCCGAAACATCAGTAATATATGCCCGCACCTCCGTCGATGAAAAATTAGTCTTCGAAGCTAAAATAAATAAATGTGATGCGTCTACCACCTGTGGCTGGCCATATGAAGCATCTTGAATCTTTTTTCTGAGTTCCATATTTTCTACAATATAAAATTTCCACGGTTGAAGACCAAATGATGATGGAGAAAGAACAAGTGATTGTTTAAGTAATTCGACCTGCTCCTCAGTTAATTTTTTTGTATTATCAAATTTCTTTGTGGCATAACGCCATTTAAGATTCTCAATGTATAAATTCATAAAAATAAGTATACCGTAACTTGAGAAAAACCGTAAGCGCTCATTCAATAAAAACAAAAAGCCACATATGTGGCTTTCAATTATTTTTTCCATTTTTCCGGAATTCCAGAAATAATACTTCCCCAAATTCTTTTTTCAGATTTTGAAAAGAGATTTTCAGTTCTTTCTGCTTCTGCAATTTCTACAAGCGCCCGCAATGCTTCTTGTACTTCCCTACTCCCATAATCACCCATTTTCAATCTCTCTCCGTTCCAAAAGAAATTTTTGCTATTGGAAAAATGATGATCATCTTTCAAAAGTATGGCTGCCTCTGACTTTGTTGCAGCTTTGTTGAGGGTATACCAAATTTCAACAGTACTGAGTAAATCACGTTCAAATTCTTGAATATTGAAAAATCCAAAAAATGAAAAATACGTTTTTAGTAAAAACGGATATTTCCGTTTTCGCCAAAAAGAAAATTCACCAAAATTTCTTAATATCCCTTTTAAAAACGGATATTTAGGAAATTTTATAACAATTTTTAATGCAGGAATTATAAAAACAAATTGAGTATGTCCATTTTTCCAAAACATTGTAATACCTTAAGAGTTATTAAAGAATGAAAATACAATACTACAAAAATAGACATTACACAAGAGTTAAGATATTAAAAAAATAAACCCTCGTATTGAGGGTTTATGCTATCTTAATAACAAGAAATTCGTCAGGAAGTAAGGAAGCACTTCCATCGAATACTCTGATTGCGTTCTCTCCTTTTGCTCCCGTTTTTATTTTTTTTAACATCCAATATGCACCAAGAAATCCTCCATGTCCGGAATTGTCGCCAGGAGTAGGAAAGGAAATAAATTTTTCCCCAATATTCAGATCCTTAAATGTTAATTTTTTATTCGTGTAAGGAGGAAGTGCGTATCCTCTCTTTTCAGCAAATTTTTGGAAAAAATTGTAGAACCGATCTATTTCCTCCTCGACAATCTCGATAATATATCCAAGCTCATTACCACCATCAAACATCATGATATTCGCATCAATCGATCTCAAGTATGGCTTGTTTCTGTAAACCCCACGAGAAAAATTTTTAGAGAAAAACTCTTTAAGAAATTCCCTATCCCATTCTTTTGGAATAAAGACTTTGATCAACATACTCTGTTGATCAATCCGAAAGTACTTCATTTTATCTCCTAATTGTAAATGATGAAAATATCATAAATTACAAAATACTAATAGTCAAGCATAAAAATCCCCGCATATTTGCGGGGGAGGAAATAACAAACAGCTTTGAACTTTCATAACGTTGGATAGTATTTCAGTTTCAACTCAGTATACCTTCAGAGATTATACATCAATGTCCTCTATCTTTCTGTGCATATCCATTACTACTTATTCGCCACCCACTCTCAGGGCATCGAACCCTACCAAAGTGAAACCCGCACTTTGTCTCCCAATAAGAAGAAATGTTGTTTGTTAAGGAAATCTTGGATTATTATTCCGAGATATAGGTTCCTCTATGACTTCGCAAGTAGTGCAAGGAACTGAAAATATAGTAACACAATGGTATTTAGTATCAAGTAATATGTATGCTAACTACTAAATAGAAACCATTATTGAGGAGAGCAAATATCACAATTTCCACAATTGGAAGATTGTGATTGTTCCCCAAAATACTGAAGCATCATAGATCTGCGACAACGATATGACGTACAAAATGTCGCTATTGCATTTAGTTGCGCTTCACATACTGCGGCACGTCCACGATTCATCATTTGATCGATAAAATATTTATGTTTCATTAAATCGCGCGGGCTATAAAAAAGAATGCAGTGTGATGGTTTCCCATCTCTTCCTGCTCGTCCTGTTTCTTGATAATATCCTTCGATATTTTTTGGTAAATCATAGTGCATTACAAATCGAATATCCGGTTTATCAATTCCCATACCAAACGCAATCGTTGCAGTAATAACTCGAACTCCTCCCTTCATAAACAACTCCTGATTGTGCGTACGCTCCTTTGTGGTAAGCCCAGCATGATATGCGAGTGTATCTACCCCATCAGAAGTCAATTCTCTCGCTAATCGATCTGCAGAAGCCCTGCTATGACAATAGATTATTCCGGTATGTTTTTTATTTCGTTCTAAATAATCTAGCACATCATAATATGCATTATCCTTTGCACGAATTTCATAATATAAATTTGGACGATTAAAACTTCCCGTCACTGCTGCATGACCAGTAAACGCAAGTTGTCTAACAATGTCATCACGCACCTTTCGTGTTGCGGTTGCAGTAAGCGCGACAACAGGAACTCCGCTCCAATGCTTTCGTATGGTGTATAAATTTCTATATTCGGGACGAAAGTCATGACCCCATTCTGAAATGCAGTGCGCCTCATCAATCGCGATAAGTGAAATGTTTCTTCCTGCCATGAATCCCAAAAAATCTGGTTTTAACAATCGTTCTGGTGCAACATAGAGTAGCTTTACTTCCTTTTTATCAATCGCATTCATTACCATTCGTTCTTCTTTTTTCCCCATACTACTATTCAAATATGCAGCAGGAAGTCCTGCGGTTTTTAATGCACCAACTTGATCCTTCATTAACGCAATTAAAGGAGAAACAACAACAGTAATCCCCGAAAGCATCATTGCGGGAAGTTGGTAGCACAGCGATTTTCCACCGCCCGTAGGAAGTAACGCAAGTGTATCCTTTCCGCTTAATATGGAACGAATAATTTCTTCTTGATGAGGACGAAATGCATCATATCCAAAATGTTCTTTCAATTGTTTCTTCAGTTGCGGCATAACTATGTATCAGAATACAGTTTCAATTCATAATTTACAACTGATGTTTTATAAATATTATTTTTTTAATAATAAAAATGGCCCACATAGGGGCCTTATTTAAAAATGAATAAAATAATTATCGTAGCAAGGGTGATAAAAAATGCTCCAATAAGAATTCCTCGTTCTCTTGATTCCCTTTCATTGGGAAGGAATAAAATCAGTACAGGGACAAAAAAGAGAACAAAAACAATTTCTGCGGCAAATATTCTACCAAGCAGAGAAAACGCAAGAAAACATTCTTCAAGGTAGGCAAGTAAGAGTATTATTCCTTGCACAAGCGCACCAAAAAAATAATATATCATTTCCTACTCCAAAAAATTTTAAAAAATGGAAGGAATACTTCCTTTTCTACCAAACTGTCCAATAAGAATAACAAGACGAAGTCGTTTTGCTTCTGCGGCAGGTTTATAATGATTTGAAATAGAGGCAACAAGTTCTACATAGTAATCTACCATTGTCTGTTCTTTCTCACAATAATATTTTCGAATTTTGTTGAGAAAAAACTCTTTCTCAGATTCTTCAAATCGTAAAACGTTTTGAGAAACGATTTTCCAAAACTTTGTTTTTTCAAGCTTCTTAATCATCTGATCGTGAAGCATTTGTTTGTCCTTACTCTCTGACATTTTCATATTTTCTCCAAAAAATTATATTAAAAAACTAAGAAAATATTACGTTACATATAAGAAAAAGTCAACGTTTGCGCCAACCTGCCCGTCAGCAAGCAGGAACAAACATCTTACGATTTCACAAAAAGTGAAAATTGGCGGAGAGGGAGGCCTGCCTGCCGGTAGGCAGGGATTCGCCTCTCACACTGCTGTGCTCGAAACCTTCGGCTTCTCTTCGAAGCCTGCGGCCCGCGGTTCGAATCCCACACGTTAAATAAATAAAAAACACCAAATGGTGTTTTTTATTTATGTGCGGAGAGGGAGGGATTCGAACCCTCGGTGGGTTACCCCACACACGCTTTCCAAGCGGGCGCACTAGACCACTATGCGACCTCTCCATTTTTTTCTATAATTTTAAGCTTTTCTTTATATCCCTTCGGGTGTTTTAAATGCCACTCTCTTTTACACGCTTGGCTCCTATCTATGTATTTTTCTAAGTATATCATCCTCCAGGGCCTAAATGGTCGAGTCGATTTAGTGCCACCCTTGTTATGCTCGATCAAGCGGCGTTCTGGATCTGTTGTAATTCCTATATAATGCCTACCATCACTATTCTCTAAAACGTAAACAAAATAATTCATACACGTTTATTTTAAACCTAGACCACTAGCCCTAAGGGCACCCTTTCCCAAAGGGAAGCCTTTGGCTTGGGTTGCGACCTCTCCAACGTTTTTTAGAATACCAGTTTATCAAACTAGAAGCAATAAAAAAATCCCTCGCATAGTGCGAGGGCATACAATTATTTAGTAAGGATCATCTTCCTTGTGGAAAGATAATCATTTACCTGTAACCGGTAAACATACATTCCACTTGCAAAAGACGAGGCATCAAATTGGACAGTATAGCTGCCTACTTCTTTTTCTTCATTTACCAGTGTTTGTACTTCATTACCGAGAATGTCGAACACTTTTAGTGAGACATTTCCACTTTCGGGCAGTTGGTACGTTATAGTCGTTACCGGATTGAAAGGATTGGGATAGTTTTGAGATAAATTGAATTCAGTGGGGATGGAGGTGTCGTTAACGATACTTGTCGTTGATGAAACAGTAACTGGGATTTCTCCATTTACGCTTCCCGAAATTTTAATTTCTTTTCCATTATTCTGAATTGAAAAAACCGGCTTTGAAACATCGATTTCTTTTTTGTTCGCAAATATTAACAATTGTTTTCCGTCTTTTTCTCCAACTTTGAAAAGATCAAATTCGCTTCCTTTTTCTATAGTAATTCCAATAGGAATTTTTATTGAGGCGCTATTGATAGCTCCCCCAGAAAAATAATAATCGGTTCTTGATCCATTGTTTTTTGCTATCAGTCCAATTGGTTGAGACGAACCAGATTGAGGGGTCGGTATACATTCGGACCACACATCCCAAAGAATTGGTGGAACATATGATGGATTATAAAACATCTGCAATTCATGATAAAGATCATCCTCATCAGGATATCCATTACCATTTACGTCCGCGGCCAGTTTCTTTTTAAGAAATTGATCATCATACGAGACCAACCCGTATAGAAGATCAAGTGTTCCGACAAGATCGCCGGAACTTATTTCTTTATTTCCATCACCATTAGCATCACCAAATATGACACGTGGTCCAATGACGATGTTATTTTCTATGCACTTGATTACGTGTTTGTCATTAAAAAACGCCGACCCGAATGAAATCGGGATTTTCTCACCTTCCTGCAATTCCTCTGCCAGTTTAGCATAAAGATATATCGTGTTCTTTCCTCCAATTGGATCAGATCCAAATAATACCAACCTGCTTGCGTCCAGTCCTGGACCCATTCTCAGGTCACCGCCCCAACTCATTAATTTTGCATTCCATTCATTAGTCCATTCAACGGAATATCCTTGATGGAATATCAATTTCGGTGAACCGGACTGTGTCCGATAATGAACAAAGTTTGCATCAATTGATCTACATTGGACTCCGTTGTTTATGTCTATTACAACGGGAATTCGAAATCGTTTGGATCCTGGAGCAGCTATTAATTCAACGGGTGAAATGCTTGCTTGTTCCACTTTTTGAATCATTGTCGATCTCCAAACAAAATCTTTTTCATCCCCAAACGCCTGATAAAAATTCATGCTATTTTTCCCAAGTCCATAGACCCGAGAAAACACAATTTTTATTGAACCTAATCCACATACATCCGCACGCACAGAAAATTCCTTTTGTGCTTGAGACGAAACAACGGTTGGAAGATCCATGCACAATCTTTCTCCAGTTAAAAACTGGGACTGCATTGAATACTTCGGAGTCATTAAAGTGGCTAATTCGGTCTCTCCGTCATACAGGGAAACTGATCGAATTATATCCTGCGGCAACAACCCATCGGTTTGAATCACATATTCAAACCCTGTAAGAGTAATATCCTCGAAACTTGTATTGTTCACAATAAATCTTTCGATTTTTTGTATGCCTTGTTGAAGGGGCCCGATAGAAGTTACATTTGGTCTTTCAATCTTCAACCCGCCTTGGGCGAAGACAAGAAACGTGAAACAGAAAAATGAAATGAAAAAGAACAACTTTTTCATGATTTTCTCCTTTTATTTAAGTTTTTATGTTATTTAAGAACCGGACATACGATAACACATATACGGAGAATACACAATAGAAGATCTCTAATTCCTATTCCACTAACGTTCCTTTAAAATCTTTTCCAGAAAATAGGTTCTCTAAATTTCTTATATTTGTTCCATCAAGCACAATTGAAGAAATTTTATGTGTTCGAGAAAAACGAGCACACACTGGATCAATCGGACTATGTGTTCCTGGAACCCACTTTTTTGGAATTAGTTTTTCATACTCATTCCACGAAAGACGACTAAATCTTTTTGCGGTTTTATACACATCAGGATTCTTGTCATAAATAAATGCTGGTTTCCCAGCCATAATAGTAACTCCTGCATGATATGTTTCAGCAAGAACACCAGCAATATAATCAGTTGACCATCCCGGAGTCCACCCACACGCAATTGTTACTGGTTTTGTTAACTTCTTTATTGAGTTATTTGAATCAATAATTTTTTTATCCGCTAATGCATCAAACACAGTTTGCACAAGTTTTGCGTTTGCACGCGTTGCCTCAATACCAAGTAAATCTCCTTCTCTTGTTGTTATTGGACGAACTGCTCTTGCGGCCTCTTGATAACGACGCGCAAGCATCCCTCCGCCCACTACAATTACAAATTGATATTGTTTTATATATTTTTTTACAAACAGAACCCACTTTATAAGAAGACCACTATTGATATCATTAGGAAAGATTACCGAACCACCAAGACCAATAACTACTATTTTTTTTAGTGGATATTTCATAACTACATCGCCATACTGCGAAGTGCAGCAATTCTTTCCTCGACTGGTGGATGAGTCATAAACAATTTGTGAATCCACGGAGTTTTTTCATCACTTTTATTATCATAGGGGTCACTCACCCATAAATGTGCAGTAGTGGAATTCGCAACGTGAAGTGGAGTTGGATCGCTTGAAATTTTTTGCAACGCTGAAGCCAACCCTTCTGGATATCGGGTTAATAATGCACCAGAAGCGTCAGCAAGAAATTCACGTTTCCGAGAAATTGCGAGCTGCATCAACATTGCCACAAGCGGAGCAAGAATTGCAAATGCGATTCCAAGAAGAAATAACGGTCCGCCCCCCTCACGGTTATCATCATCTCCCCCAGAAAACGAGCGAAAAAACATTGATCTCATAAACATATCAGAAAGTAATGATAAAAAACCAACCAATATCACGATCATTGTACTTATCGCCATATCTCTATTTCCTATATGGGAAAGTTCATGTGCAATTACTCCCTCAATTTCTCCTTTGCTAAGACGATTAAGCAACCCGCGGGTTACTGCAACAACTGCGTGTTCAGGATTTCGTCCTGTCGCAAACGCGTTTGGTGCTTCTTCTTCAATGACATACAATTTGGGCATTGGAAGACCGGCAGTGATAGAAAGATTTTCAACAATATGAAATAATTCTCGATTATCTTTTTCTTCAATCATCACTGCGTGCGTCATAGAAAGCACAATTTTGTCTGAATACCAATAACTTACAATACTTAAAATGCTTGAAAGCACCACCGCAACAACAAGAATACTATTCGTCCCATAAACCCGAGAAAATACCCATCCTGCACTAATTACAACTGTAAGAAAAACAACAAACAAAACATATGTTTTTCTAATATTTGCACTTTTATGTGTATATATTGTTGCCATTTTTATCGCAAAATAAGAATTATTAAAATATAAAAATTTTAATAGAGAACAAGAAAATAGAAACACTCTATAAAAAAACTAGAACGCCACCTTTACTGGTTCTTTTGCTGCGTTATCATCAAGTTCAAAGAATTCTCTTTTCTCGAACTTAAACATTGATCCAACAATATTTGACGGAAATATTTCAAGTTTAGTGTTCAAATCACGAACATTTCCGTTATAAAATCGGCGTGCAGCTTGAATTTTATTCTCGGTGTCAGAAAGTTCCTCTTGTAATTTTACGAAACTCTCTACTGCACGAAGCGCTGGATATGCTTCTGCAATTGCAAAAATACTCTTAAGTGCCGAAGTAACTCCCATATCTGCAGTCTCCTTTTCCTTTACTGATTGAGCACCGAGCGCACTCGCACGTGCTTTTGTTACATTTTCAAATGCCTCATTTTCGTGTTTTGCATATCCCCTCACCGTCTCAACAAGATTTGGAATAAGATCATAACGACGCTTCAACTGCACATCGATATCTGCCCATGCTTCTTTTGTGCGATTTACAAGGCGGACAAAGCCATTATATGAAGCAACAAACCATACGCCAATAACTCCTACCACTATCAATACAATATAAAACGGATTCATGAGAACATTATACCAATACCTCACTTTTTTGCAAAAAAACACGCTCGAAAGAAACGAACGTGTTTTTTATTTTTTAGTAATCCATTCCCGCAGGACTATGTGCGTGTGAGTCTTCTTTTTTAGGAATTTCTGTAACTGCCGCACCGATCGTAAGATACACCGCTGCAACTGAAATTGCATTAGTAAATGCCATTTTTGTTACTTTAAGTGGATCAATAATCCCTGCTAACTTGAGATCACAAATTGCATTTTCAAACGCATTAAATCCAAACCATTCACCTCGTTTTTCATTTTTAAGTTCTGAAAGAATTTTTGATGGATTTTCCCCGCTATTTGCAACAATTGCAGTAATAGGCGCTTCTGCCGCATGCATCAAAATTGAGTAAGCCGCTTCAGCAACTGCTGAGTTCCCTTTTTCTGATTTTGCTTTCATTGCAGCGTTCAATAATGCAATTCCTCCACCAGGAACAATTCCTTCTTCCATTGCTGCGCGTGTCGCCGCCACTGCATCTTCAACACGTTGTTTTAACTCTTTTTGTGCTGATTCAGTTGGCGCTCCCACTTTTATAACCGCAACCCCACCAGAAAGCTTTCCAATTCTTTCATTTAATTTTTCTTTATCATAATCAGAATCGGTCTTCTTTAACTGAGCTTTAAGTTGTATCACACGATCACTAATAATTTTTTTGTCGCCACGTCCATCAACAATAGTTGTCTTATCTTTGTCAGTAACTACACGTCGCGCAGATCCAAGATCGGACAATTCAACAGAATCAAATTTCTTTCCCACTTCTTCAGACACAAATGTTGCACCAGTTACAATCGCAATATCTTGCAACATCTCTTTTTTTCTATCTCCAAATCCTGGAGCTTTTATACCAAGTACAATAAAGATTCCACGAATTTTGTTTACCACTAATGTCGCAAGTGCTTCACCATCAATATCATCAGCAATAATTACCAATTCTTTTTTTCCGGTTGCAACGATCTTTTCAAGTATTGGAAGAATTTCTTGAATCGATGAAATCTTCTTATCAGTCACCAAAATTGGTGGTTCCTCAAGTGAGGCTTCCATTCGTTCTTGATTAGTGATCATATACTGGGAGATATATCCACGATCGAACTGCATGCCCTCAACAATTTCGTGCGAGTTTCCAATGGTGTTGGAATCATCAATGGTAACTACACCATCTCGTCCCACCGTTTCAATAACTTCTGCAATCAATTTACCAATTCCTTTGTCTTTTGCAGAAAGCGTCGCCACTTCCTCGATTTTCTTTACGTCATTAATTTCTTCTTTCTGACTCTCAAGGGAAGCAATAATTCCAATACTCTGTTTCTTTAACTCTTCTGCAAGTTGAATAACATTGAATCCTTTCTCCTTGATTGTCTTTTCACCTTCCTCAATTAATGCATGCGCGAGTACCACCGAAGTAGTTGTTCCATCACCAACATTATCATTAGTCTTGTCAGCTGCCTGCTTTAAAAATTCCGCTCCAAGATTTTCATATTTATCTTCCAGCTCAATTTCTTTTGCAACGGTTACCCCATCAAATGTTACCTGCGGAGCTCCATATGATTTTTCTACTACTACTGCGCGACCCCGTGGACCAAGCGTCATCGTAACTGCTGTCGCGAGCTTATCAATTCCTTTTTTCATTGCTGCTCGCGCCTCTTCGTTAAAAATAATTTGTTTTGACATAATTTTATTAATCAGTAATTGTTGCGAGTACGTCTTCCTCTTCGACTAAAAATAATTTCTTCCCATCATACTCAAACTTGCTTTCGTCTGACCATGGCTCTTTAAAAAGAACTTTGTCCCCGTTTTTTACCGACATGGGAACTCGATCCCCTTTTTCGTTTATTTTTCCTAGTCCTACTGCGACCACCAATCCCTTTCCCTGCTTCTTTTTGTCAGCAGTATCTGGAATCACAATTCCCGACTTTGTTGTTTTCGCCTCATCTTCAATCCCTTGAATGAGAACACGATTTGATAATGGTTGTATGTTCATATTTTTTTATTGGCAATCACGCCTTTACATTGCTAATTCTATTCACTTCCCCTTTTTTTGCAAGTATCCAGATATCGAAAAAAATGGTAATAAAAAAACCCGCTTTTAAGCGGGGTTATAATCGGAAAGCTCCTCAAAGAAACAATGTTCAAGCGCCTGTGAAACACCACCAATAAAGGCCATAGCCTCAACGACAAGAAAAAAGAATTCTGGAATATAAACCACTTCTAATAGTTCGATTTTTTCTTGTATCTTTTTAATGGAATATGCGAGCCTTGTTCTGTCATCTTTATCACTGCACTTATTAAATACATATTCTATCTTTTTGAGAAGATTTTTCGCAGCATTAGCGTTTTGCTTACACACTTTTGACACTTCGCTTTTCGATTTAAGAAAAAGTGTCTTTTTTAAGTCGTCAGAAAGCATTGAACAAAATAAAGTAGTCGCATCACAATAATCATCTTTTGAATTCATTATTTCTCCATTTTTTAATGTTGAAAGTACTATATAATTTTTTTGAAAAAACGTCAATATTTTACTTTTTTTCTTAAAGAATACAATACAAATATGAATTTCAAAATTGAGGGTGGAAAACCACTTTCGGGCACTATATCAATTAACTCGTCAAAGAACTCAGCGGTAGGCATATTATGCGCCTCACTCCTCAATAAAAGCACAACCACTATTACCAATGTCCCAAAAATCGAAGAGGTCTATCGAATACTTGAGGTTCTCGAAAGCATTGGAATGAAAGCAAGGTGGAACAACTCTTCGCTTACACTCACTCCCCCCAAAAAATATTTAATTGAAAACCTTAATGAGGAATCCGCAAAGAAAACGCGAAGCATTGTCATGTTCATAGGACCACTCATTCATCTCTTTACATCGTTTAAAATTCCACAAACCGGTGGGTGCAAACTTGGATCACGCACTGTTGAGCCTCACCTTTTAGCACTTAAGAAACTAGGAGTGACGATCACAACAAAAAACGACCACTTTGAGGTAAAAAGAAAAAAAATTTATGCGAATGAAATCGTGATGTATGAGTCAGGCGACACTACCACCGAAAATATTTTAATGGCTGCGGCAAAAATTCAAGGCACTACGGAAATTCATCTCGCCTCTGCAAACTATATGGTTCAAGATGTGTGTCATTTTCTTGAACTATTTGGAGTGACGATTGAAGGGGTTGGAACTACCACACTCAAAATCACTGGAGTGAAGGAAATGGATATGCCAGTTTCCTATACCTTGAGCGAAGACCCAATTGAAGCAATGCTATTTATTTCTATTGCCGCGACAACAAACTCACGAATCACTATAAAAAAATGTCCAATAGAATTTCTTGAGCTCGAACTTTTGAAACTTGAACAAATGGGATTTAAATATAAAATTTTAAAATCATACATATCTGCAAATGGATTTACTAAATTAGTTGATATTGAAACGTTCCCAAGCACACTTAAGGCGCTTCATGAAAAAATCTATGCCCGTCCATTCCCAGGGCTCAATATTGATAACCTCCCCTTCTTTGTTCCAATCGCTGCTCGCGCAAAAGGAAAAACACTCATTCATGATTGGGTGTATGAAAACCGAGCACTCTATTATTTAGAACTTTCAAAACTTGGCGTAGACATCCTTCTTGCAGATCCACACAGAGTTTTCATTACTGGCCCAACAAAATTTAAGTCGTCTGAGGTTATCTGCCCTCCCGCACTTCGTCCAGCAGCAATCATCCTTATCGCAATGCTCGCTGCTCCAGGAGATTCACTACTTCGCAATGTTTATTCAATAAACAGAGGATATGAAGATCTTGCTTCACGACTCAGAAAACTAGGAGCAAACATAAGAGTTTTAAAGAGTTAAACTCTTGTTCTGGCGTCGTTTGGATAAAATACGAACTTTGTTTGCTATTTTGATCTTCATTAGCCGCAATAAAGATAACAAAATAATAAAAACCCCATTTCTGGGGTTTTTATTATTTTGTATTTTCTTTGATCGAATCAATCATAATTAATTTTTATATAGCTCTTCAACCACATTCCAATTTACTACATTCCACCAATTTTCAATATATTCTGCGCGTCTGTTTTGATATTTCAAATAATATGCATGTTCCCACACATCAAGACAAAGCACAGGAATAAGTCCGGAAGATAGTGGTGACTCTTGGTTAGGAAGATTCATAATTTTTAAAATCTTCGATTCATCCTTCACAAGCCATGTCCACCCAGAACCGAATTGTTGTAATGCAGATTTAGAAAAATTTTCTTTAAATAATTCAAAACTTCCAAAATCACGAATAATCGCTTCAATCACCAAACCAGTCGGTAATCCTCCTTTGTTTTTTCCCATGCACTTCCAAAATAAATTATGATTTACAAATCCCCCTCCGTGATTCTTCACCATTCCATAAATATCTTCAGGAATAGAAGCAAGGTCAGAAAGTAGTTCCTCTGGTTTTTTTTCAAACAATTCTGGATGTTTTGAAATTGCTTCGTTAAATTTATCACAGTATGTCTTATGATGTTTCGCGTGATGTATTTCCATCGTTTTTGCGTCAATCCAAGGTTCTAACGCGTCATAAGAATATGGCAATGGTTGTAATTCGTACATATAATATTTCCCTTTATTCATTCTAGCAGAATACATGTAATATATTTAGACTAAGACTCGGCCAAGCGGCCCGGAGCGGGCTCAAATATATTACATGTATTCTGCTCACGCCCTCCCCTTTGGGGTTTGAAATCCAACATCAATGTGTATTGAATTTTCCTTGGTAAAACTTCCCACTTTTGTACGAATAAGTCCTCCGAGATAGGCGTGCGTTTTAAGCATCTTTCCAATATCTCGTGCAAGCGAACGAATATATACCCCCGATCCTGTTACAACACGAATAAATAACTCTGGAAATTTATATGAAATAATTTCGATCTCATCAATTCTCACCTGCCGAGGACTCAGTGAAATCTCCTCTCCCTTTTCTGCTCGCTTATATGCCTCTTTTCCTTGAACTTTAACCGCACTCCATATTGGAGGTGTTTGCATAATTGTCCCAATAAAATTCTGCAACACTCCCTCAATATCTTCTTGTGTTGGTTCTTTCTTTATTTCAAAAGCTTTCTTCTCTCCTTCTTCGTCATCTGTTGAACTTTCAATTCCTAATTTTATATGTGCAATATATTCTTTTTCTTTTTTTACCTCTTCGTTAATTTTTTTTGTAAATTCCTTTCCGATTGCTATTACAAGCACGCCTTCAGCAAGTGGATCAAGTGTTCCTGCGTGTCCAATGCATTTATCTTCCGAAGATTTTTTTATTTCTCGAATCACATCAAACGAACTTGGTCCTCTTGGTTTCCAAAATCCACAAATCCCTTTTTTATATTTTACTTCACTCATAATTAAATTCTTTGGTTAATTCGTTCGCATCCGCATCGCGTATTAAATATCGTTCAAAATCTTCCATTCGTTGCCGAGTAACTTCGTACATAACAATTCCTGCAGTTACCGAAATATTTAAACTTTGTACCATTCCTCGCATTGGAATGCTTACTCTTCGATCAGCCGCTTCGATTGTTTCAAGCGAAAGCCCCGAGTGTTCATTTCCAAAAAATAACGCAATCTTATCAGTTTTTAAATTTATTGAATATATTGATTCAGTATTTGAAGCAAGCGCAGTTGCAACAATTTCGTATCCGTTTTTTCTTAATACCCCGATACATTCTTTGCTGCTTTTAAATTTCTTGAATTTTATCCACTTGTTCGCATGTGAAGACGACTTATCTCCAACTTTTCGTGGATTAAACGACTTTCCCTCATTAAATACAAGCCATACTTCGCTTATTCCAAATGCTTCAGCGGTTCGTATCACCGCGCCCGCATTATGAGGATCCGAAATATCTTCAAGAACCACAACACACCCAGATTGTCGGGCACTCATTGTTTTTTGTATTTTTTGTTTTCTTTCTTCAGTTCCCATTATGTATAACTAATCTAACTATTAACAATGATATACGAGGCAATTATTGCTGCCGTTTCTCCTCGAAATGTGAGAGGACTTAATGATATAAAAGGAAACCCAGCATCACTTGCCATAATTCGTTCTTCGTCTCCCCATCCGCCCTCTGGACCCACAAAAAAAGAAATATGGGTTCCATGTGGCGTATGGTTAGAAACAGTATCTCCCGTACTATCTAAAAAATAAATTGTTTCTGAAATTTCACGAGCATAATTTATTGCATCTTCAAATTTCATAATTGGATGAATTTCTGGAATACATGCGCGACCAGAAAGCTCTGCCGCTTCTTTTGCAATTCGTTCTAACCGTTCCTTATTTATATTCTGTTTTACCGTGTGTTCGGTAAGCATTGGAATAATCTTCTTTATTCCAACTTCCGCTGCTTTTTGAATTACAAGATCAAAATTTTCATTTTTCAAAATTGCCAAAAACAATGCAGTATCATTTTTTGGTTCAATAATATTACAAAAACGAGAAATAACATCAATGTGTATCTCCTTAGTCTTAATCTCATAGACTCGAGCATCTGCCTCGTTTCCATCTCCATCCGAAATACAAATTCGCTCTCCAATGGACAGCTTTAATACGTTTCGCATTTGGTTCACCAACTCTTCATCTGTAATGATGATTCTATTCTTTCCTAAATCGAAATCTCCAATAAACCGATGAATTTTTTTTGCCATCCCGTTAGAAGTAATTTATATTTAATTGCAACATTTTATTATAATTCATAATTTAGTATTTTATTTTTTCGATACACCGTTGAAATCACGCCCTTTTGGGGCTACTTCTAACGGGACCATGTTCCTCTATTCAGAATAACAAAAACGCCCCTTATGTCGAGGCGTCTGTCTTTAAAGCTCTAATAGATCCTTAATCGCTCCCTTATCAAATCCAACAATAATTTTTCCTCCTATATCAATAACAGGAACCCCAAGCTGTCCTGATTTTTCCATCATCTCTTTTCTTGCCTCAACATCCACCATTACATCCTTGTCTGAATACTTTATTCCTTTTTCATCAAAATATGCTTTTGCCATTTTGCAATATACACAAGATGGGGTCGAATAGATAACTACATTTTTCATATAGATAATGGTACCACGGTATACAATTGAGGAAAGATTTACAGGATATGCTATATCCTGCACAATATGGATTTTATACACACTTTGCTCCCGATAATAGAATTAAGTTCTAAAGAAACATTGTCTATATTAAGAAATTTTTCTACATTCAAGATAATATCTCTTTTCTTGAGCTTCGCCCATAGAAAACGTTTTTCTTGGTAGTGCGCCATCAAAAATTACTGTTTTAAATAAATCAGTTTTGTTGAGTGTGGGCAAGAAGAAACCACAATTATTTTTTTCTTTACTCAAGGCGCAAACTTCTTTCGTTCCGTGAATATAATCAATTTTTTCCGCGTTATTCTTAACAAAATCATCCAAAAAGGATTGCAGGGTTCCAACAGCAAGTTGGTTTGTTGGATTTGTAAATTTCCAAATATAATAACCATTTTCGTTTATAAAACCACAAATTTGCTCACCAATATCATTTTTAACAATTCTTTCCATTTCATTTTCGTTATCCACTTTTTCTATGATCAAATTCGGCCAATATTTTTTTGCTGATTCTGCGATATCTTGCTTAAGTCCAAAAATTACCCGATGAATCGGCTCAAATACTAACGCATCGGAATATAAATTAACAATTTCAACAAGAGCATATCTTAATGGATGATTTTCTGGTAAATCTTTTTTGTGTTTTTCCCAAACAGTCTTCGCAGTTGCTAATGAGTGATTGCCATCTCCCATAGCAAATAAAAGAACTCCTGAATCATTAGGAATATTATATTTCTTTTTGAACATGACTGGATCGGCTAATTTTTCAAGGGCGTCTATGGATGAATTCAACTCATTCTCATTAACTAACCAACCGGTAATATGACCACCATCAAGCATTAAATCAAAATCATATAATGGTTTCTTGTTTTTATATTTTTCGAGCGGTTCTACCACTGTTCTTTGTGGGTCATCTATAAGCACCATAATGTGTGGCAATTCTAACGGTGCACCATCGCGAATTTCAACCCTTGGAGGAATACGACTAAGTATTGTCCCTTCGGTGGCACGAATTAAGGTTTGTGATCCCTTATTGAAATCATATTTTTCCAAATCGAGAGCAATTATCAACCCCGAACGGACTTTCCCTGCAATTTCTCTTTCCAAATAAACTGCACCTTCATGATTTTCAAAAAGATTTTGTTCAAGATATTTTTTCATCGTAGAGCGAATTTTTTCAATCCTCTCTTTTTTATCAGAATTTTCCAAAAAAATCTCTGGAAATGTGATCCGAAAGGTTGATGGATCGCTAGCAACAATTTCTTCAACTTTTTCCCAATAATCAGGTTGTGAAGTAAATTGGTCGCACGCCACAGTTGACCACTTTGAAAAATCAATATCAGTTTTTGGTAATAAAATCTCTGGAATCAATATACCAAGATTTTCATTTTTTGCGTTAGACATGATTTAATTATTTAATAATTTCAGACAACTTGCAAAATCCACCTAAAATTGAGATGGAAAATTCCGAACAAGTTTCGTTTGGTGGACCCGACCGGCAGTCGAACAAAATTTCGTAGACGAAATTTTCTGACACCTTGCGCCCGCCTGCGCAGGCAGGGTTTCAGTACTTCCACCACGGGAAAACTCCCGTTTTCCCGACCCCTTTCTCGTTCAAATCCTTAATAAAAAACCGCCTTAGGGGCGATTTTTTGTGGACCCGACCGGATTTGAACCGGTGACCTCCTCATTGCAAATGAGGCGCTCTACCAACTAAGCTACGGGCCCCAAACTAGCAACTAGAATTTTAGTGACTAGTGTGGGCGTAAAAGGAATCGGACCTTTGACCTCTGTCTTATCAGGACAGCGTTCTACCACTGAACTACACGCCCAAACACGGTTTTCATCATATCATCTATTCATTTTTTTTCAAGATATTACTAAATTATTGGGTCTTCCTCTGTTTTACAATCTGTAATTCTTCATATCTTTGCAGATCAAATCGTTGTGTTGGCGCTGGATCAACAGAAATATCAAGTGCGCTCTCTGAATTTTTTACTATATATGTTGTCGAATATATTACTACAAAACCAAGAATTAGAAACAAAACCACTGCAAGTGCTGAAAATATCGTCTGGCGCACAAATGATTTTGACATTGATTTAAACGAAAATAATTTCATTTTGTTTTTTACAATAAATTTCTTTAATTTCTAAAATATATACTTCCTTGAGTAGAAAGTACTGAACCTCCTTCATTTCTTCTCAATAGGGAAAATGAATCAAAAGAGGAAAGATAATGAAAATTTTGTAACACAGAAATAAACTCAATTAATTTTTCAAAGTCTCCCTCTTCCGAAAGCTTAAAAGTTATTCTTCCCAAAGAATCATTGGTTGCCGTCGACTCTCCGACAAACGTAAATGTTGATTGGAGTTCTGATTTTGATGATATAAGCTGAAAATCTTTTGCAATGTTAATCAACTGGTCCTTTACTGGAACGGAAGAAGTAAGAATCTTCATTCGCTCTTTTACCTTCATATCATATTCCGATCGAAGTGCAGCAACCGAATTGAGCGATCGAGAACGAATCGCAAGCTCTTCACGAAGTTGCAGTATCTCTTTCGAGCTTGTTTTAAGCTTTGAAGAAAAAATAAAAATACCAGAAAGAATGCCAACAATAAGAACTGCAGTAATCCCAAGTTCAATTGCAAGTTTTTTCTTAAAATCCATATACACAATACATTTTCTCTATTCTATAATAATTGTAACACACAATTTAATGATTGAAGTTTTATCCTCAGAACATACACAATACCCACCTCTTCTCTTGGAAATTGAGCGCTATCCCAAACAGTTATATTTTTTGGGAACTGTTTCTGATTGGACGCGTCCTCATATTGCAATTGTTGGAACACGAAAAGCAACACGTGAAGGACTTTTAATCGCTCGAATGTTTGCTCGGGAACTTGCCGCACTGGGATGTGTTATTGTAAGCGGTTTAGCACTTGGAATTGACGGAGCTGCTCACGAGGGCGCACTCGAGGTAAATGGAAAAACAATTGCGGTACTTGGAAACGGACTTGATTCAATTTATCCACGTCAACACGAGATGCTGGCAAAAAGGATCACTGACTTAGGTGGATGTATTTTTTCTGAATATCCCGAAAATACCCCCGCATATCCAAATCAATTCCTTGAACGCAACAGAATCGTTGCAGGACTATCAAGCGCTACACTTGTAATTGAAGCACCTATTCGTTCTGGCTCAATTGCAACTGCACGACTCGCTATTGAATCGGGTCGGGACGTGTTCGTTGTTCCTGGACCAATTAGTAATAAAAACTATGAAGGATCTCACTCACTGCTTCGCAATGGAGCGCGATTAGTAACTTCTCCAAAAGATATTATTGACGATCTAAATATTCAAAAGGAACTACACACAAAAAATATTTTCGCTTCTCACGATTTAATTTCTAATGCAATTATTGAAACACTTCAAACAGCATCAAACCCAATGGGAGTTGACATGATTATAGAAATCACTCATCTTGAACCACGTAAGGTACAAGAAGCGCTTACTCTCCTTGCACTTGATGATGTAATTCACGATGTCGGAGGAAAATTTATACTGACATAATAATTCGTGATATAGTGTGAAACATACTCTATGAAGTTATTAATCGTTGAAAGTCCAGCAAAAGCAAAAACAATAGAGAAATATCTCAAAGGAGAATATGAAGTCCATGCAAGTGTGGGTCACATTCGTGATCTCCCAAAAAACAATAAAAAAGCAATTGACATTGAACATGGATTTATTCCTCACTATGAAATTTCAAAAGGAAAAGAAAAAATCGTAAGTGATATACAACGACTCGCAAAAAAAGCGGAAGAAGTACTTCTCGCAACCGACCCCGACAGAGAAGGAGAAGCAATTGCATGGCATATAAAGGAGGCCTGTGCATTGAAAAATCCGAAACGAGTAGTATTCCATGAAATCACCGAGCTTGCTGTTCAGGAGGCAGTACAGCACCCTAGAACAATTGATGAAGATCTCCGCCGAGCACAAGAAGCGCGACGAGTACTTGATCGTCTTGTTGGATATGACTTAAGTGGACTTATATGGAAAAAGGTTCGCTATGGCCTCTCGGCAGGACGAGTCCAATCCCCCGCACTTCGTATTATTATGGAACGTGAACGTGAAATTCGCGCATTTATTCCAGAACAATATTGGGTAATTGGCGGTAATTTTGAAACACAAAATGGAATAAAATTTCATTTAACGTGCGAAAAAGAACCAAACACGGAAGAAGAAAACAATCGAATACTCAATGAGGCAAATAATGGATTGTGGCGCGTCACACAAATAAAATCAACTGAAGCAAAGCGCTCGCCGAAACCACCATTTACCACGTCGACATTACAACAAGCTGCGAGCTCTCGACTTGGATATTCTCCATCACGAACAATGGGAATTGCACAAAAATTATATGAGGCTGGACACATCACCTATATGCGTACCGATAGCGTTACATTGAGTCAGATTGCACTTCAAGGAATCTATAAAGAGATAGAAAAACAATATGGTAATGAGTATCTTTCTCCGCGAACATTCGTTACAAGAAGTAAAAACGCACAAGAGGCACACGAAGCGATACGACCAACAGAGGCAAAAAAACATCGAGCAGGAACCACCGAAGATCAATTAAAATTGTATCGGTTAATTTGGGAGCGTACGGTCGCCTCACAAATGGCCGATGCGAAAATAATGCGCACAAAACTTTCTGCAAATGTTGAAAATAATTCAGTTCCCAATTTTTCAGTGAATGGTGCTCGCACTCTTTTCAATGGATGGCTTGCTGCTGATATTGCGGCATGTGGCGAAGAAGTTGAACTTCCACACTTAAGAGAAGGAGAACCACTCACACTTGTCTCTATTGAATCAGAAGAAAAAGCAACCGAACCACCAGCACGATATACCGAAGCAGGACTTGTAAAAGAACTTGAAAAGCGCGACATTGGACGCCCATCAACCTACGCATCAATTATTAAGACACTTGAAGATCGCGGCTATGTTGAAAAAGTAAATAAAACACTTCACCCAACTGACACGGGAGACGTGGTAAGCAGTTTCTTGGAGGAACATTTTCCGAAATATGTAAGCGATTCATTCACCGCAGAAATGGAACAAGAACTTGATGATATTGCAAATGGAACAAAAAACTATGAAAAAATTCTGAAAGATTTTTATGGACCATTCACTAAAGACGTGAAAGCACGGGAAAAAATTGAAAAAATTACCAATCTTGGAGATGCTGAGGCCCATCTCACTTGCCCACTATGCGATGGGCCAATGATTATAAAACTTGGAAAAACAGGGAAGTTTTTGAGCTGCAAACGATTTCCTGATTGTATGGGTGCTCGAAAAATTGATGGATCAATTATGGAGGGCCCAAAAGAAACTGGGGAAATTTGTCCAAAGTGTGAAAAGGGAAAACTAATTGAACGCGAAGGACGATTTGGGAAATTTATCTCGTGTGCAAATTATCCAAAGTGTAAATTTATAAAAACAAGCGAAGAGGAAGAAGCAAAAAAGAAAACAGGTGTCATATGCACAGAATGCAAGAAGGGAGAGTTAATGGAACGTCGTGGACGATTTGGACTTTTCTATAGCTGTTCAAATTATCCTGACTGCAAACTCATTATAAAATCAAAACCAACAGGGAATATCTGTCCTGAATGTGGCGCACTCATGATGGAAGGAACAAAAACAATTCCAGAGAGATGCAGTAATAAGAAGTGCTTGAATCACAATCCCCATAAAAAACTTAAAACCAACGACATACAACCAACAACTAAAAAATCCTAAATACGAATTCTCGCCTACCGGCAGGCAGGTCTAAGCCTTAAACAATATCAAAACTCAGAAAACCCTCATTTTATGAGGGTTTTTTACATATTGATTTTTAATCTAATATGTGATATAATATTCTCATCTTAAACAATTTAATAGGGAAAACATGAAAAATGTATTTGAAATATTACGCATCTTCGTACTGGTTGCTTTAGTAATAGCTCCTCTCTCATTTCTATTGGTACCACTTTCTCTTATCGGAGCATATTTCATTTATGCAGCAAAGGAAGCCTATAAACAAAAACCATTCTGGCCGGTGCTTGCAACTTTTTCTGGTTCTGTTGTTGGATTTAGTATCGGCGCAGTACATTTTACTGCACATGTTACTAATCCAATATATTTTGGAATTTGGAATGCTTCCTATGCAATAGTGATATATTTCTTATGTGCAATATCTCCATTCTTTGTAAGAGAACGCTATTAATGTCCCCGCTTCGGCGGGTTTTTTTATTCCTCAAAAACAAACGCTCATAATGATATAACTATTTTGGAATATCGCACAGTACCAGCAGTGGGACGAGCGAAAAGAAATTTTTCAGCAGAAAAATATTCTGGTTCCAAAATAGTTATATCATTATGCAGTTAAAACCTCATACCCCTTCTCCGTTATCGCAATCGTATGCTCAAAGTGCGCACTCAAACTTTTATCTTTTGTTTTAAAACTATCATCACGCGCAATAGTTGCGTATGGACTACCAAGAGAAAACATCGGCTCAATTGCGATAACCATTCCTGGTTTTAATTTCATACCACTCCCCTTTTTACCTTTATTAAAAACACTTGGATCTTCATGTAGTTCAAATCCAACACCATGTCCTGTGAGCCCCTCAACAACCGAAACTCCTGCTTGTTTAGCAACCGATTCCACCGCATATCCAATATCCCCCAATGTATTTCCTGGAAAGCACTCATGAATTGCATTTTGCAGTGATTTTTCCGTTGCACTAATGAGTCGCCACGCATCTTTTGAAATTTCTCCAACTGGTACAGTAATCGCCGCATCAGTAATATATCCATCGAATGTAACACCAAGGTCAATTGAAAGTATATCCCCATCTTTTAACACGTAATTCCCCGGAATTCCATGAACAATCGTATCATTTACTGACGCACAAATTGTTGCAGGATATGGTTTCCCCGCCCCATCTGGCTTATATCCCAAAAACGTTGGAATGGCTCCCTCGTCTTTAATGAACGCACGTGCAAGATCATCAAGGTGTTTTAGTGAAACTCCCACCTTCGCCTCATTTTTCAATAATGAAAGCGTACGCGAAAGAATTTTCCCCGATATTCGAAGGAATTGTAAATCTCGTTCGGTTTTTAATCGAATTGAATCCATTTATCGTAACTTAAGATTGCGCTCCACTGATTTAAATATTTCAAATGGAAGTTTTTCTGCTTTTATCGTTTTGATAGAATATCCATGTTTTTTAAGTTCTTTGATAATCGGAAATGTTCGAGTTCTGTATTGAACAAGACGATCTTTGATAATTTCCGGCTTATCAAGCGTTCGTGTACGCATTGCTCCCCCACACAACCCACAATGTGATGCACGCGTCGATTCAAGTAATGGGAGTCCACAGACCGAACAAACCTTCCGGTTGCTGTTTCTAAAAATAGAAACATTGTCTCCTGCGGTAAAGAGAATAATGCTTATATTTTCCCTTCCAAAATATTTTTCCAAACTATTAAACAATCCTTTTGTTTTATTGTCTCCAAATGCCTCAAATAACGTTCGTGGAGCACCAGAAAATACCAGATTAAATCCTGATCTTGCTACGCGAATCGCCTCATCGCGTGTAACCTTCAAGACCCACTCTGGAGTACACAAAATTCCTGTATCAAAATTTTCTCGTTCTCGCATTAATATCGGATCTTTTGTTGCCTCTTTTGAGTGAACAAGTGCCTCGATATATCTCCCCGAATCAAAGTGGATAAAATCATATTTTCGCACCAATAATTCGGCTTGGGTTCCCTTTCCTGATCCTGGAGGACCATATAAAATTACAACTCTAGACATGAATATATTATAAGCTTGAAAACTCAAAACTCAAAACTCAAAAATGAAGCTTAAAAATTTATAAACTTTTTAACTACAATACTAAATGGACGACCAAATCCTTTTAAATTAGAGTTTTAGAAATAATCGAGTTCTTTGTTCAACTACTTCTTCGATTGCCTTGAGAATTTCGGGCATTATTTTTGATGGTGCAATTTCCATTGGATGCTCGCGAAGGGCATCTTCAAGTTCTTTCCTCCAAATATATCGAAGTTCGGTCGAAATATGAATAATTGAAATTCCTGCATCAATAGCACGAGCAAAATCCTCATCAGCAGTCCCTGAGCCACCATGAAGTACCAATGGAATATTTATCGCGTTATGTATCGCTCGAATCCGCTCAATATCAAGTGCTGGATTCTTCATATTTGCATACATTCCATGAATGTTTCCCACTGCTGGAGCAACCAAATCGATTCCCGTCTCTCGAACAAACCGTTCCGCCATTTCTGGAGTTGTAAGATCTTCAGAACGAATTGCCACGCCATCAGGGATTTTCGTAAGAATTTCCGATGACGACCCAATATATCCAAGTTCTCCTTCAACAATAAGATCTTTATTTATCTCTTTAAGCACCACCACCGCATCTTTGGTTACTTTAATATCTTCCTCGAACGGAAGCTTTCCCGCATCAAACAACACCGCATCGAATCCAGCACTCGCTGCCTCCTTTGCTTTCTCAAGTGAGTGCGTATGATCCGCATTCAAATACAAATGAAACCCCCCTCCTTTTCCTTGGGTGTTGTTATAACTTGCAACGAAATCAACAATATGTTGCGTTCCCAAATATTCACGCTCGCCCTCAGACACGCCAATAATAAGAGGAATATCTAATTTCATTCCCACGTGTGCAATTGCTTTTAACTGCTCAAGGTTTCCCACATTAAAATGAGGAATCGCAATTTTCTTTTGCTCCGCCTGTTTTATAAGTTCAATAAGAGACATAATTTAAAATGATGTCATTCCCGCGAAGGCGAGAATCTAACATACATTATATCACGAGATTCCCGCCTTCGCGTGAATGACGGAATGTGATATTATATTTCAAACCAGCCACGAAGAAGATGTTTCTTTGCGTGCCTTTCTAATTCAGCGACCGAAAAATATTCAATAAATATTTTATTCCACAACGCTTCTTGATGATGGTAAAGATATTTCACCATATTTTTCTGCATAACCAGACCCATTACCGTATCAACTAAATCAAAGCTTACCAACACCTCGTTCCCTACATCATCACGAAAAAAATCTCCCACCCAATCAAAATCACTCCAAAAATGCAGTTCTTTTCCTGGGTACCCAAAAGTAACATTCAATCTATTTAAATCTTCTTCGGCACGAAGCCAATGGATCGCCTCTGGGTTAATACGAGGAACGAACAAACGCCAATCGTTTTCGTCATCTTTTGCAAGATATCGCTGAATCACAAGAAATCTAGTTTGATCCTTATTGGAAGTAAAACGTTCGTCTGGAGTATCTCCTCGCAAGAGAGATAACAAGTGCATAGAAAATGTTTCTCTGTCTTTTGCAAGCTCACGAATTATATCCGAGTAAAATGGAATTTCATGAGTATAATGAAACACCAAACTTAATGTGCGTAATGTTTCTCCTGATATATTCAATGAAATTGGAATAATAAAAATTGATCCAAATTCCTTTAAATGACTTACATTATGCCATTTCTTTTTTACAAAATCTCTTGCGTACCTTCCCCATTTTTCAGAAAGCACACGAATTTCGACTGGTCTTTCTTCAAAATCATCGGGAGTAAGGACCTTATACTGTTTGAAAAATCGTTCATTAAGCCACTCATTTCCTTCAATGAACCGCAGCGCGCTCATAATCTCAAATAAATCCTCCTTCTGTACCATATCCATTGGATTTTCGTATCCAAGAAATTCCATCACTTTCCGTGGGGGTTCGTTATAAAGAAATTGAACTAATTTTTCTTTTTTTATGAAATATCCATCGGGTATATGCGCAACACTCTTTACCGCGCGCACTACAGCTTCAAAATTAGTACCCACCGAATCATTCCCTTTTATCGCCTCACAAATATCTTTATCGTGCTCTTGAACCTTTCTTGTTAGAGCATCATAGACATCCTTGGCTTTCGCGTTTCGTGGGAGCCCAAATTTCTTTAATCGCTCACTCACCTTCTCTTCGTTTTCAAACGCAATTTTTGAAAGCATGCCATGTCTTCCTGTACGTTTAGAAAGATTATCTTCAAGAACCTTGATATCATCTTTATCAGAACGCAAAATTCTAGCGACTAAATTGTGTGCATTATTTTCCATATAACTTATGAATGTAATGACTCAACATCAAGATCTACAAATTTCCATCGGGAAGCAGAAAAATCTTTCTTTGAAAGAATTCCGTCTTGTGCGCCTAAGTGTTCCACTACCGACGTTGCGTTCGCTGATGCTAATCGAAGTGCATATCCAATATCATTTTTCTGAATAAATCCAGCAATAAATCCAGAACCAAACGCGTCACCTGCGCCTGTTCTATCAACCAATTTCTTTTCTTTAAACGCTCGCGAACGATACATCATTCGCCCATCAGAAACATATGCACCATTCGGACCATCAGTTAATACTGCAATACCATGCACCAATGCATCAAATGCTTTGAATGTATCCTTTATTTTTTCATATGCCTTTTCAGTAATCTTTGCGCCCTCTTCTCTATTTACAATTACCACATCGGAATATCCGCATAATGTTTTTAATGCATGTCGTTCATGTTCGATATAATGTCCCGACGGATTAAATGCAATGTTCGTTTTCTCTTTCTTTAATTTTTTTACTAATTCAAGAATTATTACTGGAGAAATCTTTCCTGGAGCAATATACCACCACTTTGCCTTAACAATTGGAATATCTTTTGCTGAAAAATCATTTGACGCACCACGCGAAACTAAAATTGTGCGCTCTCCAGAAGGAGACAAAAGAATTATTGATGTATCAGTTTGTTTTTTTGATTCATTCTTTGTAAGTAATTTTAACTTCTCTTTTTTAAATTGATCTTGAATTAATTTTGTATTTTGATCGGTTCCAAGCTTTCCAATAAATCCTGTTTGGAATCCTTGACGTGCAAATGTTACCGCAGCATTTGCCGCATCGCCACCAACTGAATGAGTAAGTGAATCGATATATAATTTTGATCCCAATGCAAAACATTCAGCAATACCTCCCGGAAAATCTTTTTTAGGAAAATCGGAATCATGAAATGGTTTGAATAGTTTGCTTTCCAAAAATAAGTCATTAGTAACCGTTCCTAGTGTTATTACGTCGAACATATATGGTAATTATACCCCGCTTATCGACAAACAGCCATTAACCACATAAATCACGATTTTATACATTTTTGCAATAAAAAGCCCCTAATATAGGGGCGTACAATTCTGTGGGAGCATGGCGGGGGTTGAACCCGTGACCTTCGGTTCCACAGACCGTTGCTCTGACCAACTGAGCTACATGCTCCGTGAAACTTTAAGACACACTAAGAAATTACTGATTTTATTTTAGCAACAATTTCAGATTTGTCAACTTCTTTCTGCGTCCGATTCACAATGTCTTTTAGTTGAACAACATTTTTTTCAACTTCAGACATCCCAATAATAATTGCATATTGCATTTCAAGTTTTTCGGCATATTTTAATTGTCCCCCCATTCCTTTTTCTTTTCCAAGATAAAGTTCGGTGGGGATATTATTTGTGCGAAGCAATGAGGCAATTTCTTGCACATATATACGTGCCTTTTGATCATTTTCAAAATTAAGCACGAGTATTTTTGCAATACTCTTCTCTTTTTTCGCCATTCCCAATTCTTTCAGGGCGTCAAAAAGACGATCTACCCCAATTGACGTTCCTACTGCAGGAACAGAAGTGGTACTAAATTTACTCACAAGATCATCATATCTTCCTCCCGAGCACACACTACCGATGGAAGGAAGTTTTGTAAGCATCGTTTCGAATACTGGACCCGTATAATACCCGAGTCCTCTTGCAACAGAAAAATCAAATGCCCATTTTTCTTTTGGTACACCGAGAGCACTTAAATTTTCAGCAATTTCACGAAGCTCTTTTATTCCTTGAAGTGCGGCCTCTGATTCTTTTACAAGCTCAAAAACTGCATCAAGGGCCTCTTCGTTACCGCGCGAAATGTCTAAGAATTTTTTTATCAATGCGACTGCGTCAACTGAAATTCCCATTGTAGTAAGCTCTCCAGATACTGAATCCCACGACTGCTTATCAAGCTTATCAATCGCTCGCAATACATCGGTATTCAATTTATTTTCAAATCCAGCGAACTCAGGAAGTGCATTTAAGATTTTACGGTTGTTAATCTTAACAAGAAAATCATCAACACCGAGTTTTGTCATAGTGGTATAAATCACCGCAACAATTTCCGCGTCTGCTGTCATATCTTTTGATCCGACGATATCAACATCAAACTGATAAAACCCGTTAAATCTTCCTTTCTGCGGACGTTCTCCTCGAAATACTCTTCCGAGTTGATAGCGTTTGAATAACCCACCAATTTCACTTCGATATTGCGCGAAAACGCGTGCGAGAGGAACAGTGAGATCAAACCGCAATGCAATATCCGTATCATCTTCCTTGCTCCCACTTTTTTTCACTAAATAAATCTGCTTAGTGAAATTTGGATCACCCCCAGTAAGAATCTCAAGACGCTCAACTTCTGGCGTCTCGAGTGGCAAAAATCCAAATAATTCAAACGATGCTCTTATGGTGTCAAAAATCTTATTTCTCGGAATCATTTCTTCCGGGAGATAATCCTTGAACCCACTTGGCAATAGTGGCTTTATCATTTCCATACTCCTTTATTGTAATAATAATTTGTAAATAATGCTAATATTACAATAAAACTAAATTGAGATTCTGTCAAATATTAAAAATTGCCGAGAAACTCGGCAATTTGTTTAAAAATCCGTCAGCAAATTGAGTTCTTTGGCGAGAATAACCCGCCCATCACTCATTGGATAAGAAGCGATCGTGTCATACCCAAGCTTCTTGAACCAAAGATAAGTATTGCTTGGTTCCGGTGTTTTTCTTGTGCGCACAACCCCAATTTCTGCACCCATATCAATAAAATTAAAGTGCCTAGCTCGCACCATCCGCTTAGCGATTTTTTGTCCCCGAAATTCTGCATCAACTCCCAATTCACTCTGGTATGCGATTTTTACATCTCCCCATCTGTCGCCTATCTGTGCGGCAACTCCAAGATCAAAATATTCCTCAAGTTCTTCTACACCAGTGATGTATCCCCAACAAAATCCAACAACCTTTTCTTCACAGAGAGCGAGAACACAAGAGATATTATGAGAAAAAGCCGAGAGTATATTTTCGCGGACAACTTCAGTTTCCCAATAATCCTCGAGAGGAATTCCGCAATGAGAAAAATTCATTTGGTGAAGTAACACCTGATCCTTTTTTCCCCAATATTGACCACAAGTCGGGCATTTTTTCCATTCATGCCAAGGGCCATCCGCAAAAACATTTTGATAGCAAGAAATCAATTTTGGAAATAGATGCTGTTGATGTGCTTGATGCACGTCAAAATGCTCAATTTTAACACCATTATTAGTACTGTGTGACATAGCACACCTCCTTTTTATTTAGTTACTATATTCAGTAGTACAAAAAAAGAGAGAAAAGTCAAATTTTCTCTCTTTTCAATAAGAGGAATAACTACTACATCGAATATTCCTCAAGAATCTTTTTGTATATTTCTTTTAGTGATGTAAGAGAAGAAATATTCACATATTCATCAGCACTATGTGCCCCCTCCCCAGACGGACCAAGATAAATGACTGGAATTTTCTTCTTCTCTGATAATAATTGACCATCCCCATACCCCTTCGTTTGAGGAGGAAGAATTTCTGATTTTCCAACAACAGAGTGCACTATCTTTGAGATATTTTTCCACTCATTTTCTGGAGTGAAGAGGCTTCCTAAATTATGTTTTACCGAAATCCTCGTTATTGTTACCTTATATTTTTTTGCCTGCTTTTTTAAAAATGAAAGAACTTTCTCTGAATCCAATTTAGGAGATGCTGTTCTTATTTCGATCACCGATCGAGCAAAATCAGGTATGATGTTTCCCTGATAATTAACAGAGAGATTGTTGTCACCCTTGTTTTCCCCGCCTAATCCCCCGCTCAAAAACGCAATATTAAGAGTTGACTCCCCTAACACTGGATGAGAAAAACCATCCAAAAATAACTCGAAATCGCTAAGCAATTTTAACATGATTTTTGTCGCACTGATTCCGGAATTTTTATTTGCTGCATGTCCACGTACACCTTCGATATCAAAAGATATTTCAATAAGTCCTCGATGTGCATTCCATATCTTTAAATTAGTAGGCTCAATTACAATCCCAAATTTCCCAACTTTCTCACTGTTGCCTTCCAAAAAACTGCGCATTCCCTCGAAATGATATTCTTCATCACAATAGAAAAGAAATGAGGTATTTTTTATTTCTCCCATTTCCCCAATTGCGGCAAGTAATGCTGCAATACCTCCTTTCGTATCAAGAGCACCAAGTCCAAATAATTTCCCATTCTCTTTTTTTATTGAATGTATATTATTTTTTGGCAATACAGTATCCATATGCCCAGCAAAAAATAATTGTGGAGATCCTTTTGTTTTTGCAATGATATTGGAGCGATCTTTTGAAATCTTTTGTCTGGTTACTTCCAAGAAACTAAATTGCCTTAAATATTCAAAAACAAAATCCGCAACTTTTTTTTCATTGTTTTTTTTATCCACGAAACTCGGCAGAGAAACAAGCTTTTCCAATAATTCTAACTCCTTTTTTTTCATACACTTATTTTATTTCTTCAATAATTTTTTCGAATACATTTTCGCGTATTGATTGTATATCTTTCGAAAGAACGCGATCATTTTCAATATGTTCTACATATTTTCTGATTATTGAATGTGCCTTTTTTGTCATCTTTCCAAGTTTTTTAATATCTCTAAAATCAATTGCTTGCGAAGCATTCAAATATTCTATTGCAAGTACATTCTCGGTATTTTCAACAATTTTCCACGCCTTTCGCGCAGCAATTGTCCCCATACTTACATGATCCTCTTGATTCACTGACGTCGGGATGGAATCAACTGAGGCTGGGTGTGCAAGTACTTTGTTTTCAGATACAAGTGCTGCTGCAACATATTGGGGAATCATGAGGCCACTATGTAGCCCTCCCTTTTTTTCATCAATAAGAAAAATCGGAAGGCCAGCGTTCATTGACGGATCAATAAGCTTTGCAGTTCTCCGTTCTGAAATATCAGCAATCTCAGCAACTGCGATACCGAGCGTATCCATTGCAATTGCAATTGGCTCGCCATGAAAATTTCCACCAGAAATTGCACGATCAGGATTTGTAAAAATCATTGGATTGTCAGTTACGGAATTTAATTCACATTCAACAACCGAATGCACATATTGAACTGCATCTCGAATCGCACCATGAACCTGCGGTGAACATCGAAGCGAGTATGAGTCTTGAACCCGCCCCTTCATTGAATTTACGAGCTTTGATCCCAATATATATTTTCTTATGTTTTTTGCTACGATTGCCTGCCCTGGATGCGGACGAACCATGTGTACATGCGAATCAAACGCATTAGTAACTCCACATACAGCTTCAAGAGTAAGGGCAGTTCCCATATCTGCGATTTCAATAAGCTGTTCTGCCTTGCGAAGTGTAAGTGCTGCGATACCAGTCATTACTGATGTTCCATTGTTAAATGCAAGTCCTTCTTTCTCTAAAAACCCTGGAGCAATCAATTTTGCTTTTTCTAATGCTTTTTCTGTTTGCATTCTTTTTCCTTCATACCACACCTCCCCTTCACCCATCATCACAAGACCAATGTGTGATAACGGAACGAGGTCTCCCGATGATCCAACAGATCCTTGAGATGGTACAATAGGAACAATATTTTTTGAGATAAGAGAAGCAAGAAATTCTAAAAATTCAAGACGCACACCCGAATACCCCTGCGAAAGCGAATTGAGACGAACAAGCATCACCGAGCGCACCATCTCTTTTGAAAGTAATTCCCCAACACCACACGAATGACTTCGAATAAGATTTTTCTGAAGTTCCTTAACGTGATCCTTTTCAATGAATTTATCTTTAAAACTTCCAAACCCAGTAGTGACGCCATATACTACTTTTCTTTTTTCAACAATTCGTTCAACAATTTTCCGTGATTCGATAATCTTTTTCTGAGCACGCGGAGAAAGAGAAATTTTTACATTTGGAGAATAGGCGACATTCCATACCACTTCTGCAGTGAGGTGACGGTCAGGACCGACCTCAATATGATTGGATTTCATACGTTCATACTACACCGCTGCTAAAAATCATTCAATTTATTATAAAAAAATAATTGTATAATTTAAAAAAAGAAGATAAAAATTTTAAAAACATCAAAATCCCGCATTCTATAAAGGTTTTTTGCTATTGTATTTTCTTTTGTTATGTGATATAATATGTTCATCTTAAACAACCTAATAGGAATCGTTATGAGTTTCTTTGAAATAATTTCTGAGATCTTTTTCTGGGCACTCGTTTCACTAATTTGGGCACTTGTTAGTGTCATTACCTTAGTAGGTTATCAATATCTTGCCGGAGATAACATTTTCCCATTAACCGAAGTGAATCTTTTTCTTGGAACGCCGATTGCAATTCTCTTGTTCATTACAATAATCACAAACATATTGAAAAAACGCTTTTCCGGAAACTACAAATATCAAATGGAGAAAGCTAGTAGATATTTATCTTTCATTGCTATGTGGATGCTTCTTCCGATAACAATGAACGTGTTTTCAATTGTTACAAAATTGTTTGGTTCCACACACATTGCAAATTTACTTTTTAGTCTACGGTACCACTCGCTTTATATATCGATAATAATGCTAATTTCATACTTTATTATTCGACATTACATAAAAACCGAAAAAGAACTTCATTCAAAACCCCCCGTCTAAATGACGGGATTTTTTATTTTCTAAACCCAATCCCCTAAACCCTAGTTACTACCTTTCTCACTGCTTCTTTTATGTCCTTAATTCCCAACCCATATTTTTCAAAAAGTTCACTTGGCTTTCCTGATTCTCCAAAAGCGTCTTTCACTCCAACAAATTCTTGCGGCACTGGAAAATTCATCGTAAGTACTTCAGCAACCGCACTCCCCAACCCACCCACTATTTGATGTTCCTCTGCGGCTACTACGCATTTTGTTTTCTTTGCATACGTAATAATTGTTTTTGAGTCAATTGGTTTGATAGTGTGAATATTAATTACTACTGATCCTATTCCTTCTTTTTCTAACTCCTCTGCAGCATACAGCGCGCGAAATACCATTGTTCCACATGCAAAGATAGTTACTTTTGGTCGTTTCGATTCCCATAATATATTTGCTTTCCCAGGAATAAACGGAGTTTCTCTTGTAGTAATAATTGGAGACATATCGCGCGCGAGACGAATATATCCACCACCCACACAATGGACCATTGCCTTTGTTGCTTTATATGCCTCTTCCTTATCACAAGGAACAAACACTGTCATATTCGGGAGTGTTCGCATAAGTGCAATATCTTCAAGCGCTTGGTGTGTTGCACCATCGGGGCCTGTCATTAATCCCGCATGATGTCCTGCAATATTTACATTCACATTGTTGTAACACACGGTGGTACGAATCTGTTCCCAATTTCTCCCTGGAGAAAATGTCGCGTACGAGGTAATAAATGGTATTTTTCCCATCACTGCAAGTCCAGCGGCAATGGTTACAAGATTCTGTTCTGCAACACCCACTTCAAAAAACCGCTCTGGAAATTGTTTTGCAAATGCCTCAACACGTGTTGATTCTTTTAAATCGGCGGTAAGCGCAACCACTCGTTCATTTTCTTTTCCTAATTCAACTAATGCTTCACCAAATCCATCTCGAATGGCGGCCATATCCGGATTTTGAGAAAACAGTTTGGTATTTAGTTTAAAATTCTCAGATTGCATAATAATTTTTAATTTCCAATTTTTAATTTTATAAATAAATTCAGAAAATTCTAATTTTTAAACATTTTGAATTTAAGATTTATTTAAAAATTATAAAATTATAAAATTTGTCATTCATGAGAAATCCTATTCCCAAGCGACCTAATTTCTTTTATTGCCCGCTCCGCTTCCTCTTTATTTGGAGCTTTCCCGTGCCAAAGATAATCTCGCTCCATAAACGCTACTCCCTTTCCTGGAATTGTATGTGCTAAAATCGCAGTTGGTTTTTCATATACTGCGTGTGCTTCCAGTACTGAATAAATAAATTCTTCAATGTTATGACCGTCAACATCAATAACATTCCATCCAAATGCCTCATACTTCTTTCGAAGTGGCTCAAGTGGCATCGTGTCTTCAGTAAATCCATCAATTTGGATGTTATTTCTATCAATAATTACAGTAAGATTTGAAAGTTTCTTTTTTCCTGCAAACATAATCGCTTCCCATGTATTTCCCTCTTGATGTTCTCCATCCGACATCATGCAATATACACGACTTCTTTTTTTATCAAGAGAAAGTGAGAGTGCCATTCCAATTGACTGAGAAAGTCCAGAACCTAATGGTCCAGACGTCGTCTCAATCCCAGGAACTGAATTTCGATGAGGATGTCCTTGAAGACGAGAATCAATCTTTCTCAAGGTCATAAGTTCACGAATTGGAAAATAACCCGCTAATGCAAGAGAAGCATATTGCACGGGGCAAATATGCCCATTTGAAAGCACCACACGGTCTCGCTCTTCCCAAAGAGCATCTTTTGGATCATGTGTAAGTATGTGAAAATAGAGCGCAGAAAAAATATCTGCCATTCCAAGCGATCCCGCAGAATGTCCAGAACCAGCATGTAATAATGACTCAATCACAAGCTCACGAATACGATTCGCATTTGCATATAAATACGTAAGTTTTTTTTCAGTAATCCGCTCCATTCTTTTATTTAATTATACCCTATCAGAGATTAGACACCTCCAAAATAAAAACAACTATTTGTTTTGAGGAATATCCCGCAGGCGACGAAGGTCGCCGAGGTAAAAGAAATCCGCCAGCAGGCGGATATTCTGTGTCCGAAAAACAAATAGTTGTTTTGCCCCTAAAAGTTATTATCGTATTCCCTAAGTGAAAGCTGGGACTCAATCTGCTTCATTGATTCAAGTGCAACCGATACAACGATTAAGAGTCCCGTTCCGCCAATTTTTAATGACTGAATTCCTGTTACTATCTGTGTAATGTTTGGAAGAATTGCAATTACCCCAAGAAACAGCGCTCCGAATAATGTAGTTCTATGGACTGTCTTCGCAATCACCTCAGTCGTCGCAGCCCCTGGTCGAATACCAGGAATAAATCCACCACTCTTTTGAAGATTTTTTGAAATTTCACTTGGATCAAACGTTACCGCAGTGTAGAAATAAGTAAACATCACCACAAGAATAAAATATAAACTGCTATAAATATAATGATTGTTGAAAAACTTATTAACCCATGCATTTAACGATAATGACAATTCTGGAGACACGATTGACATTGATTGAGCGATAAATTGTGGAAATAATAAAATCGAAATTGCAAAAATGATTGGAATAACACCAGCCTGATTTACCTTAAGAGGAAGATACGTAGATGCTCCACCATACATCTTCATTCCACGCACCTGCTTTGCATAAGAAACAGGAATTTTCCGCTCTCCTTCATTTACAAACACCACGCCAGCGATAACAATGATTCCCAAAATTGCAAACACGAGGTAAGTAAGCAAAAGCGCCGGTGAATAGTTCAAGAATGCCGAAGTAAGCGCTTGTGGAGCCGCACTTATAATACCAGCAAAAATAATTAACGAAATTCCATTCCCAACCTTAAATTCGGAAATAAGTTCCCCAATCCACATTACAAGCACACTTCCTGCGGTAATAATAAGAACGTTAGTCACAATATCAAATAACGGAAGTCTTGAAATTACATTCTGTGCCATTAATAAATTAAGAAACCCATACCCTTGAAGTGCAGCGAGAGGAACAGAAATGTAACGAATAATACGATTAAATTTTGCTCTTCCTGATGCTCCTTCCTCATAGTATGCCTTCTTTAAATTTGGAAATATTATAGTAAGAAGCTGCATAATAATGCTCCCTGTTATATATGGACCAACTGCGAGCATCACAATAGAAAGATTGCTTAATCCACCTCCTGAAAACATATTTAATAAACCAAACATCTGATTTGATTCAAAAAATTGTTGAAGCTTTGAAACATCGACTCCTGGTATTGGAATCGCCGAAAGCAAACGAAAAACTGCAAGTAAACCCAACACTGCCAGTACTTTCTTACGAAGATCTACATGTTTAAAAATTGCAAAGAATTTTTTCATTTCATTAGAAAATCTGACCCTGCTGTTTCGACTGAATTATAATATTTTGTTTCATGAAAATTAGTAGTGGATTAAGATGCTATTATTTGGATTCCCAGCGGGATGAAGTATCTTAAAGTAATTTACCTCCCGCAGCTTCAATCTTTTTCTGAGCTTCTTTTGATATTTTTATTCCCTTTCCAATAGTAACTGGCTGTTTTATTTCTCCAACCGAAAGTACCTTTACTGGCTGTTTTATTGTTGAAATAAATCCCTTTTCAACTAAAATCGCTTTAGTTACTTCCATAATTCCAAGCTTTGCAATCAATCCAACATTTAATGCAAATGCAGGATGTGATTTCCTAAGATTCTTAACACCACGAAGCTTAGGAATGCGCATAATCAAATCACGCTCTGCTGGACGATACTTTCTTCCTGAACGCGATCCTTGTCCCTTTTCTCCCCGTCCTGAAGTCTTTCCGCGAGTACCTCCACGTCCCACACGTTTCTTTGATAATGACTGTGTTTTTGGTCTTAATTCGTGAAGTTGCATATTATTTCTTATATATATGAATGCTCTTTAACGCCTCAATGCCTGCTTGCGCATTCGCAATTTTATTTTTTGTGCGACCTACAATTTTTGCAGAAATATCTTTGATTCCAACAAGTTCAAGAACAGTTCGAAGTGATCCTCCAGCAATAAGTCCATGTCCTTTTGCTGCAGGCTTAATGCGTACTTTTGCTGCACCATATTTTGCCTCAATCATATAAGGAACGGTTCGATTTTCAAAAAGTTCAATTTTTATAACTTCCTGTTCGGCTTTTCTTTGTGCTTTCATCACTGCAGCTGCAAAGTCTAGTCCTTTTGCTATCCCGATACCAACACGTCCGCGATAGTCACCCACCACAACAGTCGCCCTAAAACTAAATCGCTTTCCTCCTGCAACAACACGAGTTACACGGCGAACTTCGATTACTTTTTCTTTATATTCACTTTTTTTAGCAAGTGGACGTCGTGATGGACCTCTTCCTCCCGGACCCCCTGGACCGCGAGAGAATCCACTTCCTGGTCGTTGACCATTGCGCCCACCGCGAGGATTAAATCTTCCTGCAGGCGATGGAGTGTTTTGACCTGGCGTTTGTGTCTGTTTTGTTTCCATAATTACATTTGTATCCCTTCTTCACGCACTGCTTCAGCAAGTGCTTTTACACGACCATGATATCGATACATTCCTCGATCAAATACCACGAATTTTACCCCCTTCTCTTTTGCACGAACCGCAACTGTTTTTCCAACGAATTTTGCTCCTTCCATAGTTGCTCCCCTTTTTTTCGTTTCTCTTGAACTTGCCGACGCAAGAGTAATTCCCTTCACATCATCAATAACCTGTGCATACACATACGCATTACTTCGAAAGACTGTTAAGCGTGGTCGCTCAGTAGTTCCACGAACACCCGCCCGCACCCGCTGTGCTCGACGTTCTTTTTGTACTTTTTGTTTCTTTGCTACATTCATAGGTCAGTTTATTTTCCCGATGCGGCTTTCTTTCCCGCTTTTCTCTTCACGACCTCTCCAAGATAATGAAATCCTTTTCCCTTGTATGGTTCTGGTTTTTTCATTGCACGAATTTCTGCGGCAACTTGACCAACAAGAGCTTTATCAAATCCTTTTATTTTTAAAATTGTATTCTTTTCAACCTCAAACACAATATATTCAGGCGTTTTATATTTCACTGGATGTGAAAATCCTAAATTCAAGTTAAGATCATTTCCATCTTTTGCCATCTTATATCCAACACCTTCAAGAATGAGTGTCTTTTCGTATCCTTTAGTAATTCCATCAATTGCATTCTGTACCAACGCGCGAACAGTACCCCAATCACTTCGTTCTTGTTTTGATTTCTTAACAAGAGAAAATGTTGCGATATTTTCTTCAATTTTGAAATCAACTCCATCAGGAAGATTTACAGAAAGAGTTTGCTTTCCATTAGAAATAACAATCACTTTTTTCTCAACTGTGATAGTTACACCTGCGGGAATTTCTATCGGTTTTTTTCCAATTTTTGACATATTATTACCAAATTTCGAATAACATTTCCCCTCCGACTTTTTCTTTCTTTGCATCCTCTCCTGTCTTTATTCCTTTTGAAGTCGAGACAACAAGAAGCCCATGTCCACTTTTTACTTTTTGAAAATCGCGATATGACGCATATCGGTGCACCGACGGCTTACTTAAAAGTTTCATACCTCGAATTGGGCGATCAGGATTAATGTCAATCTCAATCACTTTTTTGTATGACTTTCCCTTCACTTCGATATTCTTGATAAATCCAAACCGATTGAGAACTTCAGCAACCGCATAGTCCATTTTTGTATGGCGCGTTTTAATAGCATATTTCTCTACTGCCTGAGCATTCTTTAGTTTTATTAACAAATCAATATACATATGATGAATACAACACTTACCACGACGATTTCTTTATTCCTGGAATCTCGCCCTTTTGCGCAAGTTCACGGAAACAGATTCTGCAAAGATTAAAATCTCGCATAAATCCCCGCTTCCTCCCGCAACGGAAACACCGTCGCACTTCACGAGTGGAATATTTTGGTTTCTTTTTTGAACGCGCAATTACTGATGTTTTTGCCATAATTTCAATAGTTAATCTTTTTCTGACCGCTTCAACGGCACTCCAAGCGACCTGTACATTTCAATTGCGTCTTCACGCACCATGCGTTTTTTTGGAACAATCGTTACCTGAATTCCAAATGAATGAAATGATTTTTCAGCAATAATTTCAGGGAACACTGTCTGCTCACGGATACCAAGATTCAAAATTCCATGACCATCCACATTTGATAACGGAAGTCCACGAAAATCTTTTACACGAGGAAGTGCAGTAACAACGAGACGAGTGAAAAAATCCATCATTCTCTTTCCGCGAAACGTGACCTGAAGACCCACCGTTTCACCTTGACGAATTTTAAAACTCGAAATTGATTGACGCGCTTTTCGAATCGCTGGCTTCTGTCCAGTAATAATGCGAAGCTCTTCCATAATCGTCGGAAGCACTTTGTCATCAAATTGTGCAATACTTCTCATTTTTCCAATTCCAACATTTACAACAATCTTTAAAAATGGAATTTCTTCTTTTTTAATATGTCTTTTTGTAGTCATGATTTCAAAATTATAACGCCGCGTCACATTTCGCACATACACGGACCTTTGACTTTCCATCTACACGATATTGAATACGTGCAGTTTTTTTACAATTTCCACACACGATTGCAACATTTGAAATATTTATTGAACGTGGAATGGTAACAATTTCTCCTTTCTCTCCCTGCTTCTTTGGTTTCATGTGTCGCTTCGCCAAGTTACACCCCTCAATCGTTACTCGCAATGATTTTGGATCTACATTCAAAACCTTGCCCGATTTTCCGCGGTCTTTTCCTGCAAGTATTTTTACATTGTCTCCTTTTCGTATATGCATATTTTTATACTAAATCTTCTGCAAGCGACGCAATTGAGTCATATCCACATTCTTTTACCTCTCTTGGAATTGGACCAAAAATACGAGTTCCTTTTGGCTCACCTTTATCAAGTATTACTACTGCATTATCATCGAATCGAATATACGATCCATCCGAACGACGCATAGGAGCATGTTGACGGACCACTACTGCGCGCACTACATCCTTTTTCTTTACTGCTTTTCGTGGTTCTGCGGTTTGCACCGATGCGACAATTAAATCTCCTACACGAGCATATCGTCTTCGGCTTCCTCCAAGTACACGAAAACACCGCACGGTTTTTCCGCCACTGTTATCCGCCACTCTTAAAATTGATCGTTCTTGTATCATAGGTGTTGCGTTTTATACTTTCCCAATTATTGTCCAGCGTTTATCTTTTGAAATTGGACGAGTTTCCTGAATAGTTACGACATCTCCTGTTTTGTATTCATTATTTTCGTCGTGCGCTTTAAAACGAGTAGACACACGATAAAACTTTTCATATTTCTCGTGTTTTTTTAGTCGAGTCACTTCAACAACACGCGTTTTATTCATTTTGTCTGAAACAATGGTTCCTTTTAATTTTCTCATAATTATTTACTTGACTCTTTCGCTGACCTTTCATGTAAAACAGTAAGTATCTGTGCGATTAATTTTTTTACTCCGCGAATTTCTTTTATGGCATTACTTTTTCCTGCCGCAAGATCAAATTTCATTCCACTTAATTTTACGCGAAAGACACCGAGATCTTTCGTTAATTCGGCCGAATTTTTTGTTTTATATTCTTGTAACTGGTTTTTCTTCATACAAATGTTATCCTTTTTCGGAACCTTTTGTGTGTACTTTCGACACTATTTAGTTTCCCTTTTAATAATTTTTGTTTTTACCGGCATTTTATGTCCCGCCATGGTTAATGCGCGATGCGCGACTGTATCTTTCACTCCATCAATTTCGAAAAGAATTCTTCCAGGACGAACTGGAAACACGTAGTGATCCACCTCTCCCTTTCCTCCTCCTAGGGTTACTTCTGGAGGGAGTTTAGTGATTGGCTTATCTGGGAATATTCGAATCCACATCTTTCCTTCGCGATTCATAGAGTGTGCGATCGCTTTTCTTCCTGCTTCGATTTGCTGTGCAGTTACCCACGCTGCTTCGGTTGCTTGCAATCCATATGTACCATAAGAAAGTTTTATTCCGCGCGTTTCAATCATCCGTTTCTTCGAACGTCCTTTCTGCACTTTTCTATGCTTTTGTTTCTTTGGCTGTAACATAATTATTTCCTTGTGTCAGTCTTGGTATCAAATACCTCGCCTTTATATAACCATACTTTTATTCCAATGGTTCCGTATGTATTAAAAGAAGTTGCCTCAGCATAGTCGATATTTGCACGAAGCGTAGATAATGGCATTCTTCCCTTTGCAAGCCATTCGGTTCGAGAAATTTCAGCGCCATTCAAACGGCCTGAAAGTTTAATTTTTATTCCTTTAATATCACGATTCTGCATAGCATTCTCAATTGCACGCTTCATTATTTTCCGATATGGCTGACGTCGTTCTAAATCTGTTGCAATTTGTTGCCCAAGCACCGCTGAAGCAATTTCAGTTCGCTTCAACTCCTCAACATTTAGATTAAATGCAAAATTCGTTGGAATTTTATTTGCTACTCGAAGCTTCTTCAAACTGCGAAGTAATTTTTCTTTCATCTCCTCAATTCCTTTCCCACCACGCCCAATAATCAATCCCGGACGAGCTGCGCGAATTGAAACACGAATTGTGTCGCTTGCACGTTCAATGTCAATTGAAACAATTCCTGCCTCTTTCAAACGCTCGCGAATAAATTCACGAATAGCAAGATCTTCCTCGAGGAAAAATTTTGTATTCCTATTCAAAAACCAACGGCTTGACCAAGTCGTTGTAATACCAAGACGAAATGCATTTGGGTTAACTTTTTGTGCCATATTATACTGCTTTCCTTTGGAACGTTTTTTGTGCCGCTCCTTTTCTTGTTTTCGCTCCTTTTTCTCCTGAGTGAGAATCATCGCCCTTCACCACTTTTTTTCCTTTTGCTATTCTCTTCTTTGTTTTTTTCACTTCCTGAATAGCAAACTTCTTATCTTTTGCCTCTTCGTTTACTCCAAGCACAATAGTTACATGACTCATTTTTTTCTCAATAAGTGCCATACTTCCTCGTGCTCGTGGAGTTCCACGTTTCATTTTTGTTCCTTGATTTACAATTACATTCTTAACAAACAAGCGTGTTATAGGAATCTTCTTATTATTTTCTGCATTTGCAATTGCGCTACGCAAAAGGCGAAGCAAATAATCGCGAGAACGACGTGGAGAAAGTGATAACTGCGCTTCCGCCTCATTAGCTGAAAGGCCTTTAATTACATTAACGGCCAACCGCGATTTACGCGGTGCAATTCTCAGATTTCTTAATGTTGCTGTTATCGTTTCCATTATTTAATACTACTTTGCTGGTGTTTTTGCAGGTACCTTTTTCTCAATATCACGCTGCATTTTCCCTCCATGTTTTGTGAATTTTCGTGTTAAGGAAAACTCTCCCAAACGATGTCCGACCATATCTTCGCCAATCGTTACCTCAATAAAGTCCTTTCCATTGTGTATCCCAAATACAAACCCAACCATTTCTGGGGAAATTTCAGAATCTCGTGACCAGGTCTTAATAACCGTCCTATCACCCTGAACGAGTTTCGAAATTTTCTTTAATAATTTGGGATCAACCCAAGGTCCTTTTTGTGCTGAACGACTCATAATTTAATTTCTGTAAAGCGCTGATTAGTATACTTGTATTTATCGAAATCGGCAAGTTTCTATTTCTTTATTCGACGACGTACCACAAGCTTATTCGACCACTTCTTTTTATTTCTTGTTTTTCTTCCTCCAGTAATCTTCCCCCATTTTGTTTTTGGACGCTTTGTTCCTCGTGGCTGGCTCCCTTCTCCTCCTCCATACGGATGGTCGCGTGGATTCATTGCTTTTCCACGAACAGTAGGACGGATTCCCAACCATCGTGATCGTCCTGCCTTTCCGCTATTCACCAGTGAATATTCTGGATTTGAAACTACTCCGATTGTTGCATAACAATCCCAAAGCACTTTCCTGATTTCTCCTGAAGGCATTTTAAGTTGTGCATATCCATTTTCGTTTGCAAGCACCTGCACGCTATTTCCCGCTGAACGCGCAATCTGTCCTCCTTTTCCTGGAGTAATTTCGATATTATGTATAAATGTTCCTACAGGAATTCGTTTAAGTGATGTGCGATTTCCAGGCGCAATTAATGCATCATCTCCTGAAATAATTGTGTCACCCACCTTCAATGCATTTGGTGCAAGAATATATCTGCGATCTCCATCTTTATATGAAACACGAGCAATAAATGCGCTACGATATGGATCATATTCGATCGTTTCAATCTTCCCTGGAACTCCTTTCTTCATCTGCTTGAAATCAATTTCACGATAGAGTTTTTTATTTCCTCCACCTTGATGACGCACAGTAATGCGTCCCTGTGAATTTCTTCCCGCATGAGTTTTCAAACGCTTCGTTGCTTTCTTCATTGGTCCCTCTTTAGAAATCTTTGAATAGTCAACTACTGACATATGCCGTCGTGATTGCGTTGTTGGTTTATACTGCTTCATACTTATACAATTTCAATCTTGTCACCTTTTTTAAGGGTAACCATTGCTTTCTTTGCAACCTTTGCTTTTGTTTCATGTCCACGATAATGTTTTACTTTTCCGTGGTCAGTAATCATATTTACCTTAACAACCTTCACGTTATAACGACGTGAGACTTCTTCTTTTACCAATGTTTTATTTGCATTTTTATTTACATAAAACACATAAGTATTCACTCCGTGAAGTCCATACGCTTTTTCACTTGCATGTGGGCGCACTAAAACCGAACGAACTGCATGTCCGCCAATTGGTCCTGCTGACGTCTTCTTTGTTACTTCTTTCGTCGCTTCTACTGTTTGAGTCACCTCAGCTTTTTTAGTTGTTTTGTTGAATAGTGCCATAGTATTATTTCACCGCTTCAATTGCCTCCTTCTCAAACATAACGACTTTATGATTCATAACATCAAACACGTTCAACTCAGACACGCGCATAATGTGTGTTTTTGGAATATTTCTTGCTGCCTGAAATACTGTCTTGTTTTCCTTTGAGGTGATAATTAAAACGCTTGGCTTCCGAGTAAAGAACTTCTTGAACATCTCTGCAACTGATTTTGTTTTTTTCGTCTCAAATTTGAGTGAATCAACTACGAGAATTTCTCCGTCAGTATTTTTCTTTGAAAGCGCAGCATTTAATGCACCTTTCTTCATCTTCTTATTTATTTTCTTCAAAAAATTCTTCTCATCAGAACGTGGGCCATGAGTGATACCTCCACCTGACCATAATGGTGAACGAGATGATCCATGACGAGCACGGCCAGTGTGTTTCTGTGCATATGGTTTCTTTCCTCCTCCACGAACCTCACTACGATCTTTTACGTGTGCCAACGGTGCACGCTTGTTTCCAAGATATGCAACAACCACCTGATGTACGAGATCGGGATTCCATTTTGCTTCAAAGGCCTTGGATACTGTTACTTCTCCTACCTTCTCATGTAATTGATTGAATACGTCAATGTTCATATGTTTATTTCTGTATTTCAACTTCTTTGCCACGATGACCTGGAACTGCTCCACGAACCATTACTGTCTTTTCCTCGGGCAATATTTTTGCGACTAAAAGATTACGAACGGTAACCCGTACGTTTCCTGTGTGTCCTGCCATTTTTCGTCCTGGAAGCACGCGTTGTGGTGCTGTTGGACCCAAAGAACCAGGAGCTCGAAGGCGATCCTTCTGTCCGTGTGTTTTTGGTCCTCCATGGAATCCATGGCGCTTTACCACACCTTGGAAACCCTTTCCACGACTTGTTCCTGATACAGAGACGAAATCTCCCTCTTTAAGCTCAGAAAGGACTGCGTCAAAATCTTCTCCAGTTAAGAGAAGTGGCGTTACGGGCACAACGGTCCCGTTTTCCTTCCAAATCTGCGTCATCTTTATTTTTTTCGCGTATGTTTTCATAGACCTGTTTCATATGTAGGCAACAAAAAAGCAAGCTAATTTGTTATCTCCATAAGTTTCTTATAGGTTTAACTTGTTTACAATAATATCCGAAGTAAGAAAATAAGTCAATCCCGCTTAGAAGTAGTTTTATGTAAATATTCTTAAAAATCTTAAAACAAAATCTAATATAAAATTGAAATATTTATGATGACATTACGCCCCACCAAGTGGGGCTACTTCTAACGGGATTAGACCCCGTTAGAGATAATACAAATGAGGAATATCCACAATAATAATTGGAAAGGAAGAGATAAAAAAATTAATAAAATAATATATGCAAAATCTCTAACGGGGGTCAAGGTTTCACTCATAAATACCTATTCCAAACAGACTTTACCGATTTAGTCTGTTTGGAATAGGTATTTATTCATTTTTAAGTGTGGAGAAATAAAAAAGACCCCGAAGGGGTCATCAATCTTGTTTTTTGAGAAATTTTAAATCATCTTTAAAATAGCAAGTTACTAAACCATTATGGACATCCATTGAAGCCCAAAGATCGCTTTCTGCAATCCCTAAAATGGTTCCCATATGACCAGTTATTTTGTCGACAAAACGATCAAGACATCTTAATGATGATCCAAATTTTTCAATTGCTTCATCCGAAGTATCAATTTTTATTTTTTCTTTTGTGATGGTTTTACAGACCATAGTTCCCATAAAAACTCCTTTTTAATTATTAATGATTGTAGCTAAATTATACATAAAATATATAAAAAGTCAACCCTGCGTTATGGTTTAATAGCTTGAGATCTTCAAGAATAGGCTATGAGATTTAGTCTCTGAAAAGGTAATACTGAGAAATAAAAAGACCCCCGAAAAAGGGAGTCAAATAATAAAACCAAAAAGACAAACGATACCACCAAGAATTATTCCACAAAAAAAATTTTCTGTCTTGCTTTCTTTATCCCACATTTCTGGAATTTTACTATTCCAAAAGATAGTCAAACCTAAAAGCAATATAGAAAAAGTTATTGAGTATAAAAGCATTATTAAAGCATCACAAACACCATATTCCGAACGAAATATGTAAGCAAGAATTATTTCAATGAAAATCCCAGCAAAATACCACATTTCAAACTCCAATTTTAATTTTAAAAGATGCCTAAATTATACAGCTAAACAGGCAAAAAGTCAATATATCCAAAATAGCCTTATTTTCCTATCAAAAATCCCCCGGGAGGGGGGATTTTTCTAACTCATTTTTATTTCTACATCTACTCCGGCAGGAAGGTTTAAATCAGTTAATGACTCAATGATCTTCTGCTGGGGGTTTAAGATATCGATAAGTCGCTTGTGCACTCGAAGTTCAAATTGATCCACTGACTTCTTATGTACGAAGGTCGATCGATTTACTGAATACTTTTTAAATTCAGTAGGAAGAGGAATTGGACCCACCACCTCCCCTCCTTGTCGCTTGATTGCCTCAACAATCTGACGCGCCGAACTATCAATAAGTCGTGCATCGTAAGATTTAATGCGAAGGCGTAATTTTTCTTTTTGAAGTTGCTCTTTTGCCATAACTGATCAAGCGTCGTTAGCTTATTTTAATATTTTGGTTACTGAACCTGCGCCTACCGTCTTGCCTCCTTCGCGGATTGCAAATCTCTGCTTCTCTTCAAGTGCAACTGGTGCAATGAGCTTTACAGTAATTGATACGGTATCTCCTGGCATTACCATTTCGGTTCCCTCTGGGAGAACAACCTCTCCGGTTACGTCAGTGGTTCGGATATAGAATTGTGGTTTATATCCTTTGAAGAACGGTGTATGTCGTCCACCTTCTTCTTTCGAAAGAATATATACTTCTGCAGTGAATTCGGTGTGTGGATTTACTGAACCTGGTTTACAAATAACCTGCCCGCGCTCCACATCTTCCTTTTTAAGTCCACGAAGAAGAATTCCTACGTTATCTCCTGCTCGTGCTGAATCAAGAAGCTTCTGGAACATTTCAATTCCGGTTGCTACTGTTTTCACGGTTGGGCGAAGACCAACAATTTCAACTTCGTCGTTTACTTTTAATTCTCCACGCTCTGCACGTCCAGTACATACTGTTCCTCGTCCTTCAATTGAGAAAATATCTTCAATTGGCATGAGGAATGGCTTATCCATCTCACGCACTGGTTCTGGAATATATGTATCACACGCCTTAACAAGATCCCAAATTGGCTTTGCGGCCTCGTCATCTATCGTTTTTGATTCAAGCGCCTTCAATGCGGAACCGCGGATAACAGGAGCGTTTGCACCATCAAATTCATATTTAGTCAAAAGTTCACGAACTTCTGATTCAACAAGATCAATAAGATCTGGATCGTCAACCATATCACACTTGTTCAAAAATACTACGATTTTTGGTACACCAACTTGGTGTGCAAGCAAGATGTGCTCGCGAGTCTGTGGCATTGGTCCATCGGTTGCTGCAACCACAAGGATTGCACCATCCATCTGAGCCGCACCAGTGATCATGTTCTTGATATAGTCAGCGTGTCCTGGCGCATCAATATGCGCATAGTGACGGATATCTGATTCATACTCTGAGTGATGAAGTGCGATAGTAATACCACGCGCCTTCTCTTCTGGAGCATTATCAATGTTATCGACTCCTTCTTCTTTCTTTGCAAGACCTTTCATAAAAAGGACGTGCGTAATTGCCGCGGTAAGAGTAGTCTTCCCGTGGTCAACGTGCCCGATCGTACCAATGTTTACATGTGGTTTGGTACGCTGGAATTTTTCTTTTTCTGCCATTGTATAAAAATGAGTTTTTTTATTTTTTATTAGATTTTCGACCTCTAATTACGTTTTTCTAGACAAGAATTATCTTCGCGTATTCCGCAAAAAATGTCAACCCCATTAGACAGGCTAACGCCGTCTAACGGAACAAATCCCAAAATAACTGACAATCTAAAACGAGTTGCTTTTTATTGTCTGAAGTTTTTTGTGGGTGTGTCTATCTTTTTAGTATACCAAATTGAATATTCTTAAAATTCCATTAATTTTGTTTCTCCTGTCTTTATATCCCATGAATAATATTTTTGCGCATTATAATCTCCTGAATTATCACATGCGCGTGGCATATCCATAAACTGCAACGTTTCATCTCCATCAAATCGATATCCACCCATCTCTGCTTGAAATTTTCCCGTTCCAATTTCATACGATCGCTGTACCTCTGGAATCGAAATCTTTCCATCCTTCAAATTTACTACTGCAAGCATAAGATCTTTTTTGCACTCCCCTTGATCGCGGAGGTATTGAAATGCTACATACTGTTTTCCAGAAGAAAATACCGCCCCATTAACAATATTTTTTATTCCACTTTCCTTGGTAAGCATTTCAAATTTCTGCGTCTCCGAGGTAAGAATTCCAAAATCAATTGATAAGTCCGGATGTTTTACTACCACAAAAAAACGATCTCCTAGTTTTTCAATTGGAAATGCTGAAACAAATGTATCTTGTGTGTTTGCGCTAATTATTCCTTTTTTCTTAGCATTTTCATACAACGTTATCACTGTCTCTTTTACCACCGTTGTATATGTCTTTTTTGTTTCAAATGTCACAGTAAAATCTGTTGACGTTGTTATCACGTCCACCGTTGAAGTTGTCTCAGATACATTTTCTTTATTCTCAACCACCGACGGCGACATGAACAAAAAATACGCCCCTACTCCAACCAAAAATCCTACTACCGCACTGATAATAATCTTTTTCTCCATCCCGTTAGAAGTAATTTATATTTAATTGCGACATTTTATTTTGATACATGATTTTAGTATTAATTTTTTGTTACACCGTTGAGGTCACGCCCCTTTGGGGCTACTTCTAACGGGACCATGTTCCACTCATTATACTGATTTTTTAAAGCATCACAATCCCGCACCTTTTTATAAAAAGGTGCGGGATTTGACTCGCACAATAAAAAGTAGTTTAATAGGCTCAACATTCACAAATTAATAGGAGTAAAGATGAACGTATCAATGTTTATAATAGTTTTTTTGATAATATTTGTTGGCGCACTAAACGCTAATAAAAAATTTCTCAAGACTAGGCAAGATTTTTGGGAGTTTGCTATATTCTTACCATTTTGTTTGTCACTTTTTTTAGCAGCGCTTCATTGTCTTGAAGGAAAAAAATTTTTTGACACATTTTTTCATATTCTGATCCTATGTGGAATATTTGTCGGTTCTTTTATAGCAACCATGGGAATTAGAAATATTAAATTTACAGATCTCATAAAATCCCCCACATAACGGGGGATTTTTTAATCCCTAAACCCCTGCCTACCGGCAGGCAGGCTAACCTCTATACCCTAGTCGCTATCTCTTATTTTTTCTGTCTTCCTTCAATAATTGTCAGAGCAACATTGTTTGGAACCTCATCATAATGTGAAAATTCCATGTTGAAGCTTCCTCTTCCCTGAGTAAATGATCGGAGATTCGTTACATATCCAAACATTTCAGCAAGTGGCACAGTTGAATCCACAATACGAAGATTCCCCCGTTCTCCCATTGCAGAGATTTTTCCTCTTCGTGAACTTAAATCCCCCGTTACATCTCCTAAGAAATCAGATGGTGCGATAACCTGCACTTTCATTATTGGTTCCAAGAGCACAAGCTTTGCAAGTTTTGCCGCTTCTTGTAATGCCATTGAAGCTGCGATTTTAAACGCAAATTCTGACGAGTCAACTTCGTGGAATGATCCATCATACAATGTAACCTTGAGGTCAACGAGCTGGTATCCAGCAAGAACACCACGTTCCAGTGCTTCCTTCACACCTTTTTCAGTTGGTGCAATATATTCTTGTGGAATAGCACCTCCTTTTATTTCATCAACAAATTCAAATCCTGCACCACGTTCCATTGGATCAACCTTCAATTTTACATGACCATACTGACCCTTACCTCCTGACTGACGAATATATTTTCCTTCTGCCTCTGCGTGATTTTTAATGGTTTCTTTATACGCAACCTGTGGCCGTCCTACGTTTGCCTCAACTTTAAATTCACGGCGCATACGTTCCACCAATACATCAAGGTGAAGTTCACCCATACCACCAATAATTGTTTCTCCGGTCTCTGCATTTCCTGAAACTCTAAATGTTGGATCTTCTTCTCCAAGTTTGCGAAGTGCAATACCCATTTTTTCCTGGTCTGCTTTTGTTTTTGGTTCAATGCGAACAAAGATAACTGGTTCTGGAAATATAATACGTTCCAATAAAATTGGGTTTTCTGGATTAGTTAATGTGTCTCCTGTTGTGGTATTTTTAAGTCCAACAAGTGCACCAATATCTCCCGCATGAATCTCATCTACTTCTTCACGATGATTGGCATGCATGCGCATAATGCGCCCAATGCGTTCTTGTGAATTTTTACTGGTATTTAAAATATAACTTCCTTTTTTCAATGTTCCTGAATAGACACGGAAAAATGTGAGCGAACCAACGAACGGATCGGTTGCCACCTTAAATGCAAGCGCAGAAAATGGCCCGTTATCATCAGGATGACGTTCTTCCTCAACGTGTGTATCAGGATGAACTCCTTTTACTGGTGGAAGGTCAGTCGGCGAAGGAAGATAATCAACAACTGCGTCAAGCATGAGTTGTACTCCTTTATTTTTTAATGCTGAACCACACAATACAGGAACAATCTTCACTGCAAGTGTTGCCTTTCGAAGTGCTGCTTTTAATTCAGGAAGTGATGGCGTTATTCCATCAAGAAACTTTGCAATGAGTACATCATCAGTTTCACAAATTTTTTCAACTGCTTCACGATGTAACTTTTCTATCTTCTCTTTGTATTCTTCTGGAATTGGAATCTCCACAAGTTTTTCTCCTTTTTCTCCTTCTGATCCATATGCTTTAAATGTCAAAACATCAATAACGCCCTTGAAATTTTCTTCTAAACCAATTGGATATTGAATAGGAAGTGCGTTTGGAGTTAAACGTTCAATGATTGATGCAAAACTATTATCAAAACTTGCTCCCATGCGATCAAGTTTATTAATAAAACATAATCGAGGAACATTATAATCATCAGCATATCTCCAATTCGTTTCCGATTGTGGCTCAACGCCAGACACACCATCAAATACCACTACCGCACCATCAAGTACGCGAAGTGAACGTTTTACCTCAATAGTAAAATCAATATGCCCAGGGGTATCAATAAGATTGATACGATGTTCGTGCGCTTTTCGTTCTTCGTCCGGGTAATATGTTGGAGACCAAAAACAGGTTGTTGCTGCGGCAGTAATAGTAATACCACGCTCACGTTCTTGATCCATCCAGTCCATAGTCGCCTCTCCCTCGTGCACCTCACCAATCTTATGTGAGATTCCTGTGTAAAACAAAACACGTTCAGAAACGGTTGTCTTCCCCGCATCGATATGTGCAATAATTCCGATGTCGCGAGTCCTCTCAATTGGATATTGTCGTGGCATAAAATAGTTAAGTTGTTTTTTATTAGTTTAAAAATGAGAACGAGAACGGATATTTGGTCTGTAGTATGCAGAACCGAATTACCGTTCTCGTGATAATGATCCTTATGATCCTGATCTGATGAGTGACGCGAATGCTCGGTTTGCTTCTGCCATTCGATGCGTGTCTAATTTTTTCTTTATTGCTGCTCCTTCATTCTTTGACGCCGAAATCAATTCATCTGCTAAACGATTCGCCATCGGTTTTCCTTTTTTGCTTCGCGCAGCATTGATAATCCAATGGGTTGCGAGAAAAAATTTTCGTTCTGGACGCACTTCACGAGGAATTTGGTAATTTGCTCCACCAATACGCTTCGAAACAATCTCTAGGAGCGGGGTTGCATTTTCAAGTGCTTTTTCAAATACATTGATTGGCTCGTCTTTCGTAATTTCCTTCACTTTCTTCAATGCATCATACACTACTTTCTCTGCAACGCTCTTTTTCCCATCCACCATTAAATAATTAATAAATCGTGCAACATCAGCTCTGCTGTGTTTTACGTCAGACCCTGGATCTCTTTTTACAACGTTAGATTTTTTTCTCATAGATTATTTAGCCGCTTTCTTAAATTTCGAACCATATTTTGAGCGCTGTTGTTTTCGTTTATCAACTCCTGCAGTATCGAGTACTCCACGAACAATGTGATATCGGACACCCGGAAGGTCTTTCACACGTCCTCCACGAATCATTACCACTGAGTGCTCCTGCAAGTTGTGCCCCTCTCCAGGAATATACGCAGTAACTTCCATTCCATTAGTTAAACGAATACGTGCAACTTTTCGAAGTGCGGAGTTTGGTTTCTTTGGGGTAGTAGTAAACACTTTCAAACATACTCCACGTTTAAATGGAGATGGAGAATCCTTTGGGCGATTCTTTAAATAGTTAAAATAAGTAGTCAAACCAGGCGACTTATCTTTTTTTGTCTTTGACGTCCTTCCCTTTTTGATTAACTGTCCAATAGTCGGCATTTGAATATTTCTTTAAATCAAAACTAAGTGTAGATGAATGCGGTGAAATGGTCAAGGTTCACTTCAGAATCCCATTCTTTTTCGAACCATTTTCGTACCATACAATTTTTGCATCACCAAAAAGGAAGTAATGACGGGATAGTGCGAACTCATGCCTTGCAGGATTCAAACAACGCACTATCTCTATTACTTCTCTTTTTGATTCTGAAAATTGTACTATGCTACTCCAACAGGTTCAGAAAAGAATGGGATTCTTTCGTTTGGGTGTTTATAGATAAAAAAGTGGATTCTTTCGTCTGAATGTGCAGAAAAAATGAGAATCCTTTCAATTTTATTCCGACCTGCCTACCGGCAGGCAGGCATATTTATTCGAAATGATATTCTCCGTGGGTAGAAAGGAGCGACGCCAAATTATGGCTAGAATAAGTTCACTCCCAACAATAGTTGGGCAAGTCCTAAGATTGGCCGAGAAAGCATATCAACCCCAAACACAATAAAGAAAAGGAGAATATACCATCCATACTGTTCTAAAAACCGTTCAATGTTGGCTGCATTTTTTGGAAGTAGATAAAACAACATTTTCGATCCATCGAGTGGAGGAATTGGAATGAGGTTAAATAATGCAAGTGAAATATTAGTAATCACAATAATCGCAAATAATGTCCCAATAGAACCACCAACGAAACGGAATAAAATAGCAAATATAATTGCGAGCACAAGATTGCTTGCGGGTCCCGCAAGCGCAATCAATGCCGCATCTCTCCGTGGATACTTCAAAAACATTGGATTAAATGGAACTGGCTTTGCCCATCCGAATACTGGACCATTAAATCCTTTAATAAAAAATGACGGAAGCAATAACGCGAGAGGAAGCAAAATAGAACCAAATGGATCAATGTGTTTAATTGGATTTAATGTTAATCGTCCCAATTTTCTCGCAGTTGGGTCTCCTAATTTTTCTGCCACAAATCCGTGGGACACTTCATGCACCACAACTGAAAAAATGAGAACAATAAGTTGAAATAGCAAAACAAGTATATTCATACAATGATATTGTACCTGTATTAAGGAAAAAATTAAACCAAATAATGAGTTGCGAAGACTAAATCTCTAAAGTCTCAATGACTACCCACTAAACACGAGCAGACATATTGCCTGTGCGGAGACTAAATCTCTAAAGTCTCCGCACAGGCAATATGTCTGCGAGGCAAGAGTTGACCCCATTAGAGATTTTTTGCATTAGTTATCTTCTGTGCCTTAAAATGTTATTTTTGTTTCTCGCTCCGCTTTTATAAATTTTTTTAATAAACCTTATCTCTAACGGGGTTGACTACAAAAAAGAAATAATTTACACTAACCTGAGTTATGCGAGCTTGCGAAAAATGTACAAAGTCATATGAAATGGGAGGAACCCGCGTAAAGTTGCGCGGGAAATATAATCCGACCAATTGGAGTAAAAAAAAGGCTAATCTTCAGTGGTCTTCATTGTTAGTAAAAGGAAAACGATCACTTGTCTGCACTAAATGTCTCCGAACACTTTCAAAAGTAAAATAAAAAATCCGCATCATGCGGTTTTTTTGTTAGAAAATATTGAAAAATCTTTTTTCTTTTTTATTTGTGGAGTATTATATATATATGACATGTCGAAACAAAAATAATCAGTATATCGCATCAACTATAATTGCGATCTACTTCTAAAATGGAGGACCAGCGTACATGTCTTATCGTTTATAACGCATTTGGTAGTGGACAAAATGCAATCGCCGATGAATTCGAGGCAACAAACAACGATCGAAGTGAAGTTGAATATATCCGTACTGTTATAAAAGATCTTGGATACAATGTCCGAGTAATGGGCATTCGTAGATTTACCGCGCCAACTGTACAAAAAATTCAAGATATTAATCCTGATTTTATTTTTAATCTCTGCGAGGCATTCAATGAGGAAAGTATAGGAGAATCATATATTGCCGGTTTTTTTGAATTACTCAAAATTCCCTATACCGGCTCCCCTCCACTTGCGCTTGCACTGGCACTAAATAAAAAACGAACAAAACAAATTTTGAAATCTGCCGGAATTCCTGTTCCCTATGGCGTAGTGGTTGATTTGGAAGAAGTTCCAAACCTCGAAGAGCTTACTCCGCCATATATCGTAAAGCCAATTCGTGAAGATGGAAGCGCAGGAATAACTTATAAGTCAGTCACTTCGGATAACGACGAAGTAATTGCACTTGTTGAAAAAATTCATAAAGAATATGAGCAGGCGGCAATCGTTGAAGAATACATTGAAGGAAGAGAACTTACTATTCCAATAATTGGTGACAAGCATCCAAAAATACTTGCAATTGGTGAAATGGATTTTTCTTCAATTCCAAAAAAAGAACCAAAAATTATTACCTACCAAGGAAAATGGGATGCGCATGCACCTCTCGATCATAAATATCCCGCACAACTTGATTCAGCACTCCAAAAAAGAATCGAACGCATTGCAATCAAAGCATTTAAAGAAATCGGCGCACGTGACTATGCACGCGTTGATATTCGTCTAGCAGAAAATCGGAGACCATATGTAATCGAGGTAAATACAAATCCATTAATTTCACCCGAAGCAGGATTCGCAATCGCCGCAGAAGTTTCAGGAATGAAATACAAAGACATCATACAAGAAATTATTGAAGAAACATTAAAAAGAAAGAGACGTAATTAAAACCCAGCCAGTCCATGGACTGGCTGGGTTTTTATTTATTTCTAATCCTCTAAAAATTTCTCACTAATAGAAAATTTTCCCACCCTCCCAATTTTTGGGCAATCAAGTCGAGCGTCAGCACCAACAGGAAGTGTAAGCGATGGAACATCATGACCAAAATCTACTCCATATAAAATCGGAAAATCAAATCCTTCTGTTGCTTTTAATATCACGTCCTCAATAGTAAGCGATTTTTCTCTGTCTGACCATGAGGCATCATCACTATCATCAATTGGATAAAGGTTGGTAATTTTCCCAACAACGATACCTTCAATCTTTTTAAATACTTTTGCGATGCGAAGACGCCAAAGATAATTATCAATTCCTTCAATCGTTTCATCAACTTCTTCAATAAAAAGAATTTTTCCATCCCATTTCGGTTCATATGGAGTTCCCATCAAACTCAACATAATATTCAAATTTCCCCCAAGAAGCTTTCCTTCTGCTCGTCCTGGTTTTAATACCTTCCATTCAGTGAATCCAGAAAGATTCCCCACCTCTCCTTTCATTAAAGTATTTTTAAAATTCTTTAATGTAAATTTCCCACCTTTTGTATCTTTATCCAATCCTTGTATCATCGGACCATGAAATGTTACCAGTCCAGTCTTTTCATTGATTGCAGTTAAAAGTGTAGTGATGTCAGAATATCCGACAAAAATTTTAGGATTTTTTTTAATCACATCCCAATCGATATCAGGAAGCAACTGAATTGACGCATACCCTCCGCTCGTACAAAAAATCGCCTTAACCTCGTCGTCAAGAAACATCGTATGAAAATCTTCTAAACGATCTTCACGAGTTCCTGCAAGATATCCCCCATGCACCTCAAGTGCCTTTGGACCTAATTTTGGCTTAAAACCCAAGGATTCCAAAATCTGCATCCCATTTGAGAGAGCCTTTTTTGAGGTTACTGCAGTAGAAGGTGAAATTACCCCTACAACATCACCCAGACGGAGTTTTGGTGGTTTTATGACGGCCTTAGGTTCCATAGTATTCACTAATGTATGTGGTTTCCCATCTTACGTCAAAATTGACTAAATATACATTTTATTGTTAAAAAAGTTTGTCTTTTGTCTTCCATTTTACGCTAAATATGAAAAACCCCCTCTGTTTAAAAGGAGATCGGGGACTTTCATATCCTACCCATAAAGGTTATCCGGCATTGTATCAGGTGGGTTCCATCAAGCACAGAATTCCGAACGAATCAGCAACTCTATAATAATCCGGATCCCTAATGTACGATATTTGATCAGAAACCTTTAAAAGTAGGACTACTATAATTATAGCACAAAATGCCCGTCGGGCATTTTGCAATTCTAAATTTCAAATTCTAAATTTCAAATGAATTCCACTCTCATTCGGTTAAATTGAAATTTGAACTTTGTAAATTGAAATTTACTCTAAAATTCCATCCAAATTCACATCATAGAGAATCTTTTCATTTAAGTGTGTATATTGCACTATTTCTTCCTCTTTAAACCACACCTTAATTTCTCGCTCTGCTTCTTCCACTACATCAGAACAATGAACTAGGTTTCTTACGCACCTCCCGTCAGCTCCTGCAAGTGCATATGAATCAATGGTGTAATCACTTCGAATCGTTCCCACATCTGATGTTAATGGTTCCGTTCCTCCCACGAGCTTTTTTATAATATCAACTGCTCTATTTCCCTGAAACACCATTGCGAGTACCGGACTTGCGGTTAAAAATTTTACATTCCCTTCCAAAATTTCTTTTCCGTATTCTATCGCCTCCTTGTTTGGAGTAATTCCTTTGGTTGCCATTTCTTGCATCGTACGATTTCCAACTTTCACAAACCATGCCTCATCTTTGTTATAGTGTGTAAGACATTGCTCTCGAGTTGCAATTATAAACTTTGCCGCGACCATCTTAAGACCAGTTCGCTCAAATCTTTGAATAAGCTCCCCCATCAAACTTCTCTGTACTGCATCTGGTTTTAATATAACTAATGTTCGTTCGTTTTTCATAAATTACTTAGGCAGTATATCTTTTTCTTGTAAAAAAGTGAAGCGATAAATCTGCTTTTCTAATTTTCTCGTGTTTCCATGCTTCAAAAGTCCTAAATATGAATTAATTGTTTCTTGTGTAGTATGTTCTGCAATTCGTTTCATCATTCTTCTCTTTGTTTTTGTTCGCACGACACGATGATTGGGGAAATGAACCCAACCCAAGAAATCGACACCAGAACCAATAGTTTCAATAAACAGCTTGTCATTGTGAAGTGAGAGATGGAGTTTTTCATCGAGAAATAATCGTATCACAGGAATCAGCTCTTCTAATTCCTTTCTGTTGTTTGAAAATATTGCAAAATCATCGGCATAACGAAGATAGTGTTTCGTTCTCAATTTGTGTTTTATGTATTGACCAAATTCATTCATATATACGTTTGCAAACAATTGAGAGGTGAGATTCCCCAAAGGAAGTCCTCGCATGCTTCCCACTTCCGTTTCGAAACTTTTTATTATCTCTTTGCATAACCAAATAGCATCTGTATCGTTTACGCGCTTCTCCAAAATTGAAATAAGCGTCTCATGATCAATACTCGCAAAAAATTTACGTATATCACATTTCAAAATCCAACATTGCCTCGTATTATTTTTGCTAACTTTCCAAACAAATCGTTGAAATCTTTGAAGTGCTTTGTGCGTTCCTTTATTATTTCGACAAGAAAATGAGTCAGCAATAAATGTTGGGTCAAATATCGGATAGAGCACTCGATAGAGTGCGTGATGGAGCAGACGATCCCGCACCGATGCCTTGTGAATATCGCGGGGCTTCGGATCAGATATTTTAAATGCGTGATATGGTCCGTGAGTATATCGCTTCTCTTCTAACTCTCGTTGCAATTTAAATATATTACTCATTAAATTGAGCGAAAATAATTGCACATCATACTTATTCCGTTTCCCACACAAAAATTCTCTCCATGCGGAGACTATGTTTTCTGTCGAAATAATCTGCTTAAATATATTCATATGAATACAAAACAATCTCTTCCTCTTAACCCCCCCCCCCGCTTCATCCGTTCCTAAAATAATACTAAAATCAAAAGAAACATATATTTTCTGGGTTTCAATCCTACCACACATTCCCAAGTCATCACGGTATACACTTGGAGGAAGAATTGACGAGCTTTTTATTAGATACATCGAACTCTTATTTCAAGCGCTCTATACATCTCCAATGAGAAAACTGGAAATATTGGAAATCGCAATTGCAAAACTGGATACACTAAAAATGCTTATTCAACTCTCTTGGGAATCAAAAATAATTTCAACCTCACATTTTTCAAAGCTTACCGAACAACTCGGAGAAATCGGAAAAATGCTGTATGGATGGAAACGAAATGTAGAAACGGGATTCCCCGCAAGAAATATGCGGGGAACAAATAAACGATAGGCATCGGACAAGAACAACGTTCTCAGCATTCCACGAATTATCATCAAACGAATTCGCATTCAAGTTCCACTTGCGGTTGTCAGAGTTCCAATTCGCGTTCGCAGGAACAACCCCAACTATTGTATATTTTGCCTTCATTGCCACCACCCATTGATTCTTCTTTGAGTTGTATTGAATTCCAAATATATAATTCGATAGCAAAATATACGGGCTAATCGTTTATTACAAAATTATTTTGTCCACTCTCTTGCGAAGCATGCTAAGCAAAATTCTAAGATAAAAATAATTTGAGATATTGTCGTCCAAGCCGTAACCGAGACAAATCCAATATTTCATTACCAATTATAAAATAATCGCTCCATTCTCAAAAGAGAATGGAGCGAAATCAATATGATTAATGATCAAAACCAATCTATGCAATGTTCAGTGTTCAAAAATGATTAGCCCCGGACAAGAACAACGAACCCAGCAAGCCACGAATCATCACCAAACGAATGCGCATCCAAGTGCCACTTGCGGTAGCCAGAGCTCCAAGACGCGACCGCAGGAACAACAGTTTTTTCGTCTAAGCGAACATAGATGATGTTTGCATATCCAGTAACAATCAGATCGCCAGTTTCGCCATTAGGCTGACGTTCAGTAAGTGCCTTGAGAATGGCGCATGCTTCATCAATAGAGAATATGTTCGACTCACCGATTTCTGTAAGGATTTCGGAATCATTCATATTCTTGGAAAGTTTCAGTGATTTGAGTGTTCCTTTAAATTCGGGGATGAGATCAGATGCTTTATCAAGTATCCATTTCTTGAAATTGTCCCAGATGTAGTACTTGGGGACAGTGTTAGAAGCGAACAGTGATTTATTGAATACTGATGTTGAGATTGAGATCGATTCTTTGAGTACGGACAGGAATTTCAGTTTCAATTCATTTTTCACTTTACCGACACCAACAAGAATTTTTGCAACTGCATCAATGATACTTTGATCATTGAAACGAGAAAAAGCATCTTCCGTTCCTCCAAGCTCTTTAATCGCCTTCAAAAGATTTGATAATACATTAATCCAGTAAGCAAAAACAGACATATTGGCCGATTTTTTCTTTGCCATGATATACCTCTTTATTTTGACTCTCCATCACTTCCTACTACCTTTTCGGAAGCATCAGATAAGTCGTTTTTAATGATGTTGATATTATACACCCAAACCATATAAAAGTCAATATATATAACACTTTGTCAAGTTCAAAAAATCCGTATTCCTACGGATTTTCCCTATACCCTATTCACTAAACCCAAACTACTATTTCTGTGGTCTTTTCTTAATTTCCAACCGTAATTCTCTTAACTGCTCAGGTGAAACTTCGGATGGTGCATTCATCATCAAGTCACTTCCATCTCCCGTTTTTGGAAATGCAATAACTTCTCTGATGTTTGGTTCGTTTTCCAAAATCATCATTACTCGATCCATTCCCCATGCAATCCCTCCGTGTGGCGGTGCTCCAAAATCAAACGCCTCGAGCATATGTCCAAAGTTTTTAAGAATTCTTTCTTCTTCAAAACCCATTATTTTAAATACTGCTTTAAGCGCATTGCTTTGATGGTTACGCACGCTTCCTCCGCCAATCTCCCAACCGTTCAATACAATATCGTATTGAGTAGTAAGAATATCTCCAATATTTTTTGCTTCAAGCAAATCACTCATATATTCAGGCTTTGGCGCAGAAAACGGATTATGCGTGAAAGTCCACGTCCCATTATCTGTTTTTTCAAAAAAAGGAAAATCAATCACCCAACAAAACGCAAGAAGATTCGGATTATTTTTATCTTCTCGCATATCAGGCCTATCAGTTCCATATTTTTCCTGTGCTTCTTTATACGAAATCTTAGGAAAAGGGATTTGTTGAATTTTTTTCTCTGGATATAATTCAGTAACTAATTTTATTAAAAGCGCTTCGTTTACCGCCATCACATCTTCACGATCTACAAAACTCATCTCCATATCAAGTTGAGTAAACTCTGGCTGTCTGTCTCCTCGGGTATCTTCATCTCTGAAGCATCGCGCAAGCTGAAAATATCTATCAAGTCCCGCAACCATACACAATTGTTTGTACTGTTGGGGTGATTGTGGAAGTGCATAAAAAGTTCCCTCATGAATTCTTGAAGGCACTAAATAATCTCGTGCCCCTTCTGGAGTTGATTTAGTAAGTATAGGCGTTTCCACCTCTACGAAGTTTTCTTGGGTAAGATAATTACGGATTAATTGAAAAACTTTTGTTCTATTACGGAGATTTTTTTGAAGACGTGGACGACGAACATCAATATATCGATATTTCATTCGCACTTCTTCGCCTACATCACGTCCATCAGCGTTTACTTCAAACGGTGGTGTTTTTGCTTCGTTTAAAATCACAAGACCAGTTGTCAGTATTTCAAACGCACCTGATGCAATTTTATTATTAATCAACCCCTCAGGACGTTTCTGAACGATTCCCTTAAGCTCAATAACCCATTCGGAACGCAACTTGCTCGCCTCTTCATGTAACTCCTTGTTATTCGGCAAGAAAACAACCTGTGCAGGTCCTGTCCAATCACGAACATCAATAAAAATTAACTTCCCATGATCCCGTCGGACGTCTACCCATCCCTTAATTGTAATTTCTTCTCCAACATGCACCCCAATATCTTTAATAAGTGTTCGTTCCATATCACGTTTAGAATACCAACTTACATCATAAAAATCAAAATACAAACAATCTCCACAATTGATTGAGGTCGGACCTCAATCAATTGTTATTTTTCTTTATAAACACTGACCTTCCCTTCCCCAAGAAGCTTTATCGTTACCGTTCCATCTTGGTCGGTACGAAATATCTGTGCGCCAATGTTCGAAAGTCGAGAAAGCACTTCTTGAGTTGGGTGTCCATATGAATTTTTTCCTACTTCAATGACTGCAATTTTTGGTTTAGCAATATTAAGAAATGGACCAAGTGAAGAATATTTCGATCCATGATGTCCAACTTTTAGAATGTCTATTGTTTCTGTCATTGTCTTCTTTATATTAGCTTCAGCGATCTTCCCACTATCTCCAACAAATAATGATCGAATATCTCGTTCAAAAAGTTCTAAAATAAGAGAAGATTCATTGGTTTCTTTTCCTTTGAGTAGCATGGAATTAGGAGCAAGAACATAAATTGTCGAATCTCCTGTTTTTATTACATCTCCATCTCCAACAGAAATAATCTGAATATTCTTTTCTTTAATTAATTTTTTTGTGGTTTTCCACAATTCACTCGTACCATCTCTCCCCGAATAAATAACGGCGCCAATTTTATACGTACTTACTAACGATCGAACCCCACCAATATGGTCAGATTCAGGATGAGAAATAACCAATAAATTAATTGAGCGATTACCAAATAAAAGTATACGAGAAAGTGCATCAAGTATTATTCCATTTGGAGGTCCTGCGTCAATAAGTATTGAAGCTCCAGAATCAAGTCGTATAAATTCCGCATCTCCCTGCCCCACGTTTAAAAAATGGATCTCACTTACTGATGCATTTACTGAAGAAAAAATTAACAATACGAAAACACAATCCGCGATACTAATAACGATAAGCAGAAAGGAAAAATACTTCTTATATTTCTTCCACAACGTGTATACGATTTCGTGCATTTCTTATTTGCAAGTATTTCCAAATAAACATACCAATCAATATATAATAAAGAATAAACAAAAATGGATTCATTCTCCACTCAATCATTGGGACCAAACCGAAAATACGAATAAGGAAAAGCTCAAACTTCAATAGAATTCCTACGAGAAATAACGGAATCTCAGCAACAAGTGTTGAAATAAACGAAATGCCCGCACTGATAAATCCAAACGCCATAGTAAATGGAACGAATTCCATTACTGCAAACGTTGCAATAATACCAACAAATGACGTTATCCCAAATTGCATTGCAATTATTGGAAATGTCATGAGCTGTGCAGACAAAGAATCAATAATTGGTTTTATATAATTATTTGTCTTTTCAGAAATACGAAAAAACTCACATAATGCTGGAGAACAATATGCAATAGCAAGAAATGCGGCAAATGAAAGTTGAAATCCAATATCAAAAATAAGTACAAATGGATTTATGAGCACCATTCCAACTGCTGCGACAACCACCGCTTGGCGAATGTCGTATATTCTCCCCACTTCTCCCGCTATCATTCCAATACACCCAAGAATTGCCGCGCGGACCAAAGAGCTCTCAGCTCCCGCAAAAAATGTGAACAAAAATATACAAAATATAGTTGCGACCACTGCATAGTTCCGTTTTAATACACGGATAAATATCGCCATTAAAACAGAAACAACGATCATAATGTTGTATCCAGAAAGCGCAACAAGATGCGTGGTTCCACTTTTCCTAAATGCCTCGGTTAGCTCATCAGGAAATTCGCCTTTTGCCCCGATAGTAAGTCCAGCAAGAAGTGTCGCTTCATCTCTTGGAAGCACTGTCAAAAATGTATTCATGATTTTCTGTTTTGTGTTGATCATAAAATTTTTCAATTGGGAACCCTGCCACTCATGAGTTAATACAAATTTTGGATATGCAATTGTTCCATAAAGTCCTTCTTTTATAAAATAATTTATTGATGCTTGAAGTGGTTGTTGTATTATCCCTACACCAGACATACAATCTCCATATGAAATTTGCTCTCCATCACGAGTACGAAGTTTTACATTTCCAACAAATGGTTTAAAAACATGGAGTGTTGCTTCGCGTGATGATGCAGAAAATTTTGATTCACTTGCAACGCATCCTTCAAATTGAATGGTTTTATTATAGGGAACATTAACCAAATTAAATTGCTCAACACGAATGCCTACATACCATCCGCCCACAAGAACAAAAAAGGCACAAACCCCAAGTCCTCGCATCCAATTATCATGAGTATGGTATCCATGAACAAAACAAAAAACGGCACATAAAAGCGCCACAGAAGTGATAAAAACCGGTGGAACTCCTAATAATGCCGCCGCAACACCAACAAGAAACGCAAATCCTCCATAAAAGCAAAAATCATGGGGAAACATTAGCGCTCACCAAATTATTCACCAACGACTCTAATATGAACTGAATTTTTAGAAAATGTAATATCTTCAAACCGTACCCCTTTTACATTTAGCCATTCATTCATCTCCTTTTTCTTTAGAATAAAATTTCCTACCCGCTCTACAAATGACGAAGGAACTCTAAATATCCCATATCGGGCAGAATTAACAGTAATTACTGGATTTCCTTTTTTGATTGAAACTGACGAATCAACTACAAATCCGCCTTTTATCGGGCGCAACATCCTGCCAGAAAATTCAACACTTCCATCGTTTAGCTCCACCGACGCACGATCGAGAAACCAGGAAATTCTTTTTTGCGCAAGAACACCCTCAATGAATCCATTAAGTTCTTCCTCGGAATAGGTTGCATCAATCACAGTTCCTTTTGCTAGCTTTCCCCGTCCTATAATTTCTAGAGCCTCCCATTTTGTAGGTTTGATGCTAGAGGAAGAAGCAGAAGATAATTCCTGTGCGAATACTTTTTTTGTTTTTGCCTCAGTAACAAGAATAAAGCCCGTAAGAAGTAGCACCGAAAAGACCATTATACCGAGTGGTTTCTGTAAATTCCACATATATTTATCCATATTCTACACTAAATACCTTGAATTGTAAAAAAAAATTAAAACTTAAATTATCACTCCTCCCCCAACAAGTGTCTCGTCATCTTTATAAAAAACTGCCGACTGCCCCTCTGCAACAAACTTTTGAGGAGAAATAAATTCTAATTTACAACTTACAACAGAAAAACCATAACAAGAGAGAGAAAGAGCTGCATCGAAAAGTGGCTGGCGATACCGAACGCGCGTTTTTACTGGAATTTCAATTATATATTCTCCCTCACTTCTCAATAGCGACTCATCAATAATGACATCAGTGAGCACAATTTCTTTTTTTGTAAGTGCATCATGCTCATTTCCTTCTGCGACATACAATATATTTTTTTTGATATCTTTCTTTGCAACATAAAACGGCCTCCGAAAAGACCCTTCTAACTTTTGCGTTTCATTTTTGAACTTTGCATTTTGCACTTTGAACTCTATATCTATGTGTCTCTGTCCAATTGTATAAAATCGAACACCTTTGTGGTATCCAACTAATTCTCCATCCATTGTTCGAACCTCACCACGTTCTTCTTTGATAAAAGTAGTCAAAAAATCTTTCATATCTATCATTCCCAAAAAACAAACTCCTTGCGAATCTTTCTTTTCTGCGGTTGGAAGTCCAACTTTTTTTGCAATTTCCCTCACTTCTGGCTTTGTGATATCTCCGAGTGGAAACAATGAGTGCCTCAATTGCTCCTGCGTAAGCGTCCACAAAAAATATGACTGATCCTTATTCTTATCCTCCGCTATTTGTAAATTGAAAATTGAAAATTGAAAATTGTGCCGAAGGCGTACATAGTGTCCCGTCGCCACATAGTCAGCACCAAGTTTCAATGCACGTTCCAAAAATAATCCAAATTTAATCTCCTTATTGCACATCACATCTGGATTCGGTGTAAGTCCTGCCTTGTATCCATCAATCATATAATCAACAACCAATTGTTTATATTCCTCTTCAAAATCAAATACATAAAATGGAATTTCTAGATGCTCCGCAACACGTCGCGCATCCTCCGCGTCACGAACTGCACACCCATCAATGTTATAACAACGCAAAAAAACACCCACGACATCATATCCTTGTTCCTTGAGTAAATATGCAGCCACCGAAGAATCCACACCCCCCGAAAGCCCCACAAACACCTTCCGTTGTAAAACCTTCGGAGTGCAAGCTTTTTTTTCTTTGTTTTTCTTTGTTTGTTCTGACATTTATCCTGTTCGAAAATTATGCAAGTTAGCTATTCGACACATAAATCAATAATTCAATAAAACGTCTTATTATGTCCCATCATATTAGTCCATTTTCTAATGGGATTGACTTTTTGTCTGTTTAGGTGTATAATGATACCATACAATCTTTAATAATAAAAGAGGTTTGTAATGAAAAAATGGTTCGAGATTCAAGCGAGTTATAGCGACAACTTCTTTCCAGAGACAAAAGTAAAATTTATCTCGGAAAATGACATCGCTCAAGAATTACCAAATTACTTCTTCCATTCTGACGAACATGGTCTTCAAATATTCGAACTTACCAGCAATGGTGAAAAAGTAGAAAGAAAAGACTTATCAGAAAAAATAGTAGAGGAACGTAATAATAATTATTATGACTCATTAAATTGAGTAAAAATATACCAAGCATGAAGCTTGGTTTTTTCGTTATTTATTGCAAAATTATTGAAAATCTCTTAAAATACGAACGTCGTAAATGATATACCTTTGGCGTTAAATATTTGATATATATCAAATATTTGCTGCTAAAACCTAATAACTAAACCCTAATCTCTATTCACATGGCACAACTTGAATATAACGAACTCAAAGTCGGCACCATTTTTACAAAAAATGAAGATCCAAATCCTTATCAGGTTTTGGAATATGCATTTATCCGAATGCAGCAGAGAAAACCGGTTACTCAATTAAAAATCAAAAATCTTTTGACTGGAAAAAACCAAGACTATACTGCACATCAAAACGACAATTTCAAAGAAGCGGAAATTGATATGATGCCAGTAACATTTCTCTACCATAGCAAAGATCAGTACTTTTTTAACGAAACAGGAAATCCAAAAAATCGCTTTTTCTTAACTGATGCGGTAGTAGAAAATATGGGATCGTTTCTCAAGACAAACCTAGAAGTAAAGGCATATAAATTCGGAGACAAATTCATCAACATTGAACTCCCAGTAAAAATGGAATTTAAAGTTACCGAGGCAGCTCCCGCAGTGCGTGGAAATACCGCACAGGGTGGAGATAAAGTAGTAACACTAGAAACAGGCACAAAACTCACCGTTCCAATGTTTATTAACGAAGGAGATATAGTGCGCGTGAATACTCAAACGGGCGCATACGTTGAGAGAGTTGAAAAGGCATAATAGAAGAAATAAAAATCCACGTAAAAGCGTGGATTTTTATTTTTTAATAAGATTATTCTTTTTCCAGTTTTTTAAGTGCATCTGAAAGTGCGGAACGTAAATCGTTCATGTGCAACCCTTGAGTTGTTTCTTCTGTTTGTGCTTCAATTGCTTCCGACTTAAGTGAAGACAAACTTAATACATTATTTTGTTCATGTTTCTCTTTTTCTTCTGAATCCTGGAATCTTGATTTATCAAAAATCGATGGTCTCCTTACCGAACTTGTCTTATTTGTATGTCGCTCAAGATGTTCTATTGGTTTTGTGTTGGTCGCTTCTTTTTTTTCAAATCGTGGTTTTGTGTTTTCTGTAGATCGTCGAAACGAATGAGTTTCACTCTGTTTATGAACTGAGTGAGTCTCGTTTTTATCTACATGTGAATACTCATTGGATCCTTGCGGTTTATCTTCTGCGCTAACCGAAGATTTTTTATATTCAAACTCAATGCCAAGCCTTGCAAGATCTTCGGTATGTTTTGGCTGTGGCACTCGTTCCCGCACAAGATTTTCTGGCATCACACGTACTGGTTCTAATTCTCCAGCTTTCACTTTTCCATAACATTCTGGACAATATACCGGTCTCCCTGGAATTGGTGTAAACGGAAGTTTCACATGTTTCCCACAAATCATGCAATTGACTTCGTTCTCTCCCTTTTGCACATCCATCCCATCGTCACTTCCTCCCACACCACTCCAAGACATTATCTCTCGCTCCACACTCCACACCTGTTTCGTGTATATTCTTCTTGAATTGTTTATCACCGCCTGCTCAACATCACTTGATGACTTTAATTTAAATGGAGGAAGCGTCTGTGCAGAAAACGGACGACTCCTATATCCATCAACAAGCAATTTCAAATAAACATTGAAATTAGGAAGATTTACCATATCAGTTGGTGTGAATTCTGGTTCAAATTCTTTTGCTAAAAACTCACCATCAGCAGCACCAACACGAAACATAAGCATAGTACCTACGTTTCCAAACACCGCATCACGCACAATCGTTGAACCACTTGAAGTAAGTTGTCCGATATATTGATGCGCGAGAATAAGATTCAGACGGTATTTTCGTGCCTCTGAAAGAATATTTGCAAATGAATCAGTCGCAAAATTTTGAAACTCGTCAACATGAAGATAAAAATCTACGCGTTCCTCTTCAGGAATACGCACTCGTTCCATTGCCGCGAGTTGAATTTTAGTAATAAGCATCGCGCCTAAAAGCGCGGAATTATCTTCCCCAATTCTTCCTTTTGAAACGTTAACTAAAAAAATCTTTCCCGAATTCATAATGTCCAAAATATTTATCGTGCTCTTCGGCTGTCCGACAATATTTCTCACGATTGGAGTAGAAAGAAACTGTCCTACCTTGTTTTGAATAGGCGCAATTGCCTCATTTCTAAATTGATCCTTCCATTCTTCAAATTCATTAATCCAAAATGCCTTAACCACGGGATCCTTAACGTTCGCAATTATTTTTTGACGATAATCCTTATCAACTAAGATTCTTGTAATGCCAAGCAGTGTTGTTCCCGGAGTATCTAAAAGTGCCAATATCGCATTATTCATAATGTACTCCATACGAGCAGACCATACTCCAGACCAAATCTTGGTGAAAATTCCCATGAGACCAGAGGCGACGAGATGCTTATATTTTGGATCGGGAAGTTCAAGTATATTAAATCCAATTGGGTAATCAGTATCTGCAGGATTAAAATACACCACATCCTTTATGCGTTCTTCAGGAATCATTGAAAGCACGCCCTCCACAAGTTCTCCATGGGGATCAACCACACACAATCCTTCACCGTTTGCAATATCTTGTATCACAAGATTGTGAAGCAATGATGACTTTCCTGTACCGGACTGCCCAATGACATACATGTGCTGTCGTCTGTCTTTTCGTTTTATACCAAAAAGCTGATCCTTGTTACGGAAATTAGTCCGTCCAAAATATGCAACATTTCTCTTCTCTTCTTCTTCCATTGATTTGTTTTCATTATACCCCATCGGTATTTTCTCCCCAAGCTTCTATTTTTATCTTTACAAAAAATTGCCGTTAGTTAGTATTTGTATAAAAAAGTCCCCCGCGTACGGGGGTAAATATTTTTTAGCGCGAACAGTTTTTGAGTTCACGCTCAACAACTGAATCCATCACTTTTGGAGGAAGTGAAAGATTTTTTTGTGAAAGAATTACGCTGGTCTGCGAGCGGAACCCACAAGCAGGACTTTCAACAAAGTTGTTTGCACTTTGTTTTTTTTCTTTTTCTTCAATGCGAGCTTCACGCTCTGCATTGTCCTTCCTACCTTTCTCAATTGTCGCTTTCATTTCCTTTTGAGTTAGAGGAACGTCAGCGACCTTTTGTGCTTTTTTCTTCGGGCGAAGGACAACATCAGGCTTCATAAATCGTGTACTCATATAACTAAACTCCTTATTAAAAAATTAATGATGGATGTATTATAGCACCAAACATATAAAAAGTCAATAGAAAAGAATGCCCCGCATTTGCGGGGAGATTTTTATGTGATCTTTGGAGAAACAGGGGGCGGGAGAAACTTCCCAATACTAGGAATAATTCTTACCATGGTTTCGCGAGAAACCTTCTTTCCCATTGCCAAAATAAACAACTGAGTTTTTGGGTCATACATCCTCAATATGTTAGATAGATAATGAGGAAGAAGCAACATTAACGCACTTTCTTTCATTTGTTTCCTTTTTCTTTTTTTGTGAAAATAACAGGAGCTATAAATTTAACACATAATAACCTGCGTGTCAACTTCCGAAAAGCACCGCCTTGATACGCCTAACTCCTTGGGAGACAGCCTCCTCTTTTTGAATCTTAAATGTCCCTAAAATCCCCGTATGCTCTACATGCGGACCACCACAAATTTCTGCGGAATACTCTCCAATGAAATAGACTTTGATATTGTTTCCAAGTGCCGCATATTTTTCCTCAAAAATTCCCGTAGCTCCCCGCTTCTTTGCCTCATCGATTGAAAGTATCTCAAAATGAACCAGTAAATCTTTTTTAATTATCTCGTTTACTTTCTCTTCAATTTTTTTTATTTCTTCCGGAGTTACTTTAGCTGGATGCGAAAAATCAAATCGAAGTCGTTCTGCAGTAAGATTACTCCCCCGTTGCTCCACATGATTTCCTAAAATTTCCCGCATCGCCTGAAGCATAAGATGAGTTGCGGTGTGATATTTCACTACTTGTTCAGAATTATCTGCAAGTCCTCCTTTAAACACGCCAGCGGATGCGGTTCGCGAAAGTTCCTGATGTTTTTTGAATTCTTCGTCAAATTCTTTTACTATTCTTTCTTTATCTATTTTTGGATCAAAATTAAAACGTTTTATATTAGCTTCTATTTCTTCAAAAATCATTTCTAATGGAAAACCAAAAGATTGAAAGAAATTAAAACACCATTTCCCATCAATCGAATTTTCAACTACTGAATTTAATGTTCTGATTAATTGAAATTTCTTCTCTACCTCTCTTGATCCTTGTTCCAGAGTATTTTCAAATTTTTGTTCTTCTTTTTCTATTTCTTCACACACCTTTTCGTTATTTCGTTCAAACTCTGGATATTGGTTTTTAAACTGCTGAACGATTACTATTGCAATATTCCTCATAAACCTCCCTTGTATTCCAATTTGTTTTCCATACCTTACTGCTCGGCGAATAAGTTTCCGGAGCACATACCCCTGCCCAACATTTGAAGGAACAATTCCGTGTTCGTCGCCCAAAATAAATGTCGCCGCACGAAGATGGTCTGCAATGATTCTCATCGCGCGCGTATCCTGCTCATTCTCTCCATATTTCTTTCCAGACAACTCTTCAATCTTTTGAATAACTGGTTTGAATGTATCAATCTGATATAAATCACAATTGTTTAACACCGACACCGTCCGTTCAAGCCCCATTCCTGTATCAACATTTTTTTGTACAAGTGGAACGTATGTTCCCTCTTTTGTTTTGTTGTACTGCATAAACACATCATTCCAAATCTCAACCCAAAGCGGATTGTCGTCATTAAATGATTCGGGAACTTCACTTGGATTTCCCGTCCAATAAAACATCTCAGTGTCGGGCCCGCATGGACCTGTTTCTCCCGCTGGTCCCCACCAATTGTTTTTCTTCGGTAATTTAGCAATTCTTTTTTCAGAGATTCCTAATGACTTCCATTTCTCAAATGCCTCACTATCAAACGGAGCATCGTTGTCCCCCACAAATACCGACACCGCCAAAAGGTTTTTATCCAAACCCAACCACTCTTTTGAGATAAGAAATTCAAAACTATATTCAATCGCTTTTTCTTTAAAATACTCGCCAAGTGACCAATTCCCCAGCATCTCAAAAAAGGTTAAATGAGTAGCATCCCCAACTTCATCAATATCACCCGTCCTAATGCATTTTTGAGCGCTTGTAAGCAGTTTTCCCCCCGGATGTTGTTCTCCTAAAAGATAGGGAACAAGCGGATGCATGCCCGCGGTAGTAAACAACACTGTTGGGTCATTTTCTGGAATTAAAGACGCGGAAGGAATCACTGTGTGTCCTTTTGATTTAAAAAACTCAAGATATTTATTTCGAATATCTGTAGAAGAAACCATATTAATAATAGTAGGGAAAACAAGAGAAATAGACAAATCCCACACCTTTTATATAAAAGGTGTGTGGTTGACAAACTGCCTTATACTATATATAATACGTTTATATTTAATAACTATAGGAGAATTTTATGACCACTCAAAAGGTTATATACCGTGCTAAATTTACACGCGGCGGACAAATAATAGCGCATCTCTTTGTCGCTGGGCATAGAGATGCAATAAAAAAGTTCAAAAAAAACGAAGTAACAAGCACGATAAACGAGATTATTGACTATATTGAAACCGAGAGAAAGGCAGAAGTGTTGTCTTTCTCATTCTCATCAGATAATTCCCTTTTTATACTCGCAAAAGTCTTTTCATAGTAGTTCCCCCGCTAATAGCGGGGATATTTTTTATTTTGACTATTTACAAAATTTCCTTTATACAATAAGTATCATTAAAAAAAGGTGTTGACATGTACGAGACGTTTGAAGAGGTGAAAGATGCCTTCGATGATGCAATGAACGTCATCGATGCAGATTTTGGGGATCGGGCAAGTGAGTTGCTTGTAATTCTCCGTGAGTTACCAACTCAAGAACGAATTGTCGCTCTAGAATATTTAATCAAGTATTTTAATTGCAGCGAAAACCACACGCATGTTGCAATAAGAAATTCCATACAACATGATTACTTTTCTCGATTGGAAAAAAAGTTCCCAGTAGAAAGACTTATACCCTTTTTCAAGTTTTTACGTGAAAATCCATCTGAAAAAGAAGTGGCAAAAAAACTTTATGCACTTCTTCTTGACGGAAGAATACCAAAAGAGCAAGAATTTTTACTTGAACGATTTTTAACAAGTGGAATATTTCCCTATCGCCAAGTAACCACCGAAATGGAAAATGCCGTGGAATTTTTTAGGGAAAGTGATAAAATCGACGAAGAAATAATTGATAAAGCAAGCATCATACGATCAATTGTATTCCGAGGAGATCCAATCAAAAAAATAGAGATGATATTTCATCTCATTAGCGGAGAAGAAAACATCGAGAAACAATTCGCACTTTTTTCACTTGCGATGAAGTTAACTGAGGCAAACGCCTTAGAAGAAGGCGAAGCATCCGTTTTCATTGGCAATAAAAATTCTAGCAATACTAGAGCTCCTGGAAAATAATAATCCCCCGCATGTGCGGGGGTTTTTATTGCTTCGGCTCACAAATTTCAACAAGTCGATTCATAAACCAGGGGTTTTGAATGAGGATCTCCAATTCCTCATTATCTATTGATCTAAGAACGATCTCTCTTCCAGGAATCAAAGAAATTTCATAGAATTTCCCCGTTTCAGCATCAAATGCAAATCTGTCATTAAATAATGCGATTTGTTTTTTGACACTATCGAAAATAAAAAAATCGCTTTCCATTTTCGAAGAACATTCCTTTAAGAGAAATATAACCACTTCGCGCGTCTGAGCACGAAGATCCATGATTTGCTTTATAAGCTGATGAAATATGACGAGATATCCAGATGATACCATTTTTTCTCCATAATTATTGTTTAATAACTTTATCTATAATGTTCCGCTTGCAAAAATAATGCAAGTTTCTATATTTATTTAAAATTTGAAATTTCTAAATTAAAATTCATCCCGCCAGTCCATGGACTAGCGGGATTTCTCTAATATCCTTCCAATTTTTTTATATCTTTATGATTTCTAATCTTCTCAAGTGCCTTTGCTTCAATTTGACGAATACGTTCTCGAGTAACTCCAAATACCTTTCCCACTTCTTCAAGAGTGTGAGGAATATTATCCTCAAGCCCAAACCGCATGGAAAGGATTTTTCGTTCTCTGTCTGTTAAATCAATAAGTACTTCTTTTATTTGATCGCGCAATAACGCGGCATTTGCAAGTTGATCCGGACTCATACTTGTTTCGTCTTTAATGAAATCGGAAAGCGTAGAATCCTCATCATCATCTCCAATTGGCGTTTCAAGCGAAATGACTTCTTGCGAAATTTTCTGAATATAATGAACCTTTTCCACATCCAAGTTCATTTCTGTCGCAATTTCTTCAGGAAGTGGTTCGCGTCCCAATTCTTGCATCAAACGACGCTTTGTTTGTGTATATTTAGTAATTGTTTCCACCATGTGTACCGGAATACGAATGGTTCGTGAATAATCTGCGAGCGCACGTGTTACTGCCTGTCGAATCCACCATGTTGCGTACGTTGAAAATTTAAATCCTCTGCGATAATCAAATTTATCCACCGCACGAGAAAGCCCGATATTTCCTTCTTGTACCAAATCAAGAATAGAAAGATGTGGTGAACGATTTACATATCGTTTTGCAATTGAAACTACAAGACGAAGGTTTGCTTGAATAAGTTTTTGTCGCGCCGATTCATCGCCCTCTTCAATTCGTCGTGCAAGTTCACGTTCTTCTTTTGTATTTAAAAGTGGTGTTCGTCCAATTTCCTTAAGATACATTTGCACTGCATCAGGAAGATCTGAATCAATACGAGTAGCATCTTGTAACTCCTGATAAGAAATTTCATCACGCTCTTTATTCACACTCTCAATGAGAGAATCAGTTTCTTTTATCTTTATTCCTTCTTGATCGAGACGACCATACACCACCTCAAGAAAAGAAAGTTTCTTTTCAATTGCAGGAAAGAAATTTAAAATTTCAGCATCAGTAACAAATCCACGAACCCGCCCGCGACGAATCAGGTCGTCTAAACTCGACACATATTCTTCAGGAATAATGTAATTTTTCCTTTCCTTTGGTTCTGGCTTCTGATTCTTAACTTCTGGAACGATTGTATGTTTTTTGTGTTGCTTTGCTTTCGCTGGCTTGATCGTTTTCTTCTTAAGTACAACTTTTTTCTTTTTTGTTTTTTTAATCACTATCTTCTTTGATTTTTTGACTATCTTCGCCTTCTTCATATTTTTTTTCTTCATACGTTTATAGTGAGTGAGTTTATCTTTTGAGTACAATCCTGAAACTTCCTTGTCGCTTCAAGGAGTTTTTCTTCATCACCACGAGCTTCAGCATTTTTCATTTCACGCTTTAGCATCTCCTGCACACCCCGATAATACTCCAGTTGTAACTGGCATATGAGTCCTTTTGTCTCTTCTTCGAGGTCATTATTATCTGCGGATCCAAACAAGTAAGTTGATTGCATTTGGAATACCATTGCAGATTCCGCCCCAGGGTTCTCAAGCACCGAAAGAAACGGCCGAGGCATAAATTCCTTATTTGCTAGTACTATATCTTTAAATTTGTCATTTGTAAATGCGAGAGACACCAATTGCCGTGCGATGATATCTATTCTAAGTTCTTGAGAACTTACTTCTTTCATTTGTTGTATTTCTGGTTTTTTTTCTTTCTCGTTCTCACTCTCAATTGATTCAAGCTCAGAACTCAAAGATGTTTCGGGAATACTTGATTCACGTGACAATTCGCGGATCCACACCGACCGTTCAATGGGACTTTTAAGAGAAGAAAGAATCTCAAGCAATCGATGCACTACTCGTTTTTTTAATGCAATGTCATTTCGTATCTTTTCAGAACCAAAGTATATTTGGAAAAGAAATTGAAATGCAGGACGAGCATTAACAACTGCTTGTTCCATAAATTGTGGATCTATCAATAGTGCATCAGCTGGATCTTTGAAATCCTTTAGCGATATAACCTTTGTATGAAAATCAAATCTATTAAAAAGGGAGAGGGTGCGCTCTAGTGCCTTCCTTCCCGCATCATCGTTATCAAAACTTACAATAGCAATATCAGAAAGTTTTCGTAAACGCTCTAAATGTTGCTCGGTGAATCCAGTACCTGAAACTGCCACGCAATTTTTTATTCCACACTGCCACGACATCAAAAAATCCATCTGTCCTTCAACTACCACAAACGTTTTTGTCTTTGCAATATCATTTTTTGTTTTGTTGAGTCCGTAAAGAATGCGCGACTTATTAAATACTGGAGATTCTGGGCTATTCATGTATTTTGGGTTGTCAGGATTTTCTGCAGACGCTCCGAATACACGCCCAGTAAATGCGACTGTTTTTCCTACATGATTCAAAATCGGAAACATAATTCTTCCATCAAATCGATCTCGATACAAACCCCTCGAATTTCTATATAAGAGCCCTGCGCGTACTGCGTCTGCGACTGCATATTTTTTTTGAATTAAATGAAGGGTGAGTGATTCTCCACCGGGAGAAAATCCAATCTCAAATTCTTCTATCGTCCTATCATGCAGTCCACGTGTTTTCAAATATTCAAGCGCTGCTCCATTTTTTTTCAATGCTTCAACGAAAAATAATTTTGCTTCTTCGTTTATATCATAAAGCACTCCAAATTCTCTTTGATGTTGTGGATTTATATTTGCAAGCTGTACGCCAGCTTTTTCCGCAAGAAATCGTAGGGCTTCGGGAAATTCCAAATTCTCATACTTCATTACAAATGCAATGATGTCCCCACCTTCACTACACCCAAAACAATGCCACATCCCCTTGTCCGGAGAAACAATGAATGAAGGGGTTTTCTCATTATGGAAGGGGCAATTCGCTTTAAAGTTTTTTCCCGCTGGAGTGAGCGTAATATACATTCCCAACACATCAACAACAGAAAGACGTTCTTTAATTATGTCTATATCCTTCGACATTCTGCTTCCAGTGTACTGTGAAATATAATTTTCTTACAGTTGATAAAAAATCGCTTTTGTAGCATAATACACCTAATCATTAACAATGTAAGAGGAGAGAAAATGTTAGACAATGTTATTTTTTATGCAACTTGCGCTCTTGTGTGCATGCTTATATTTTTTCCATCTGGACTCTTTGTGGGCTATTGGATAGATGGAAGAGATATACGAAAGCTCGGAAGTGGAAATATAGGAGGGACAAATGTTTGGCGAATATATGGACCAGTGTATGGAGGAATAACAATTCTTTTTGATGCAATAAAAGGTGCTCTACCAATTTTATTTGCTGGAAGTATCCTAAGGGGGAATCCAGAACTCATCCTCATACAAATATTTACTGGAATATTTACTATTATGGCAAATGTCTTTAATCCATTTTTAAAGTTTGGAGGTGGTAAGGGCATAGCAACAGGAATAGGAATTCTCATCGCGCTTGATTGGCAGATTGCGATTTTAACATTTGGCGCATTTTTCGTCATGTTCGCGGTCCATAAATACAATTCAAAGGACGTCTTCAAAGCATCCATTACTGGTTCGTTTGCAGCATTTGCGTGTTCTATAGGAATGCTGCGCCCGATTCCGGAAATTATTTTTCTTGGACTTGTTTCCATTTTGGTTATTTTTTCTCACCGAAAAAATATCCTCGATTTTAATCGATCATTCAAAAAACCCCTTTAAAAAGGGGTTTTAAAAATATTTAATATGTTGGTATTTGTTCCATCTCTCCTCCTTGAGGAATGGAATTATTCCCACATTTTTTCGTTTTATAAAATTCCCACTCTTCACACACTCTTCCATCATCAAATACACATACCGCATATTGATTCCCGTTTTCATCTGCTTTAAATTCTAACGATCCGTTTTGATCCAAACAAAAAACAGAAGCCGGGTTTGCAACTGAAGCAGTCGCTCCTTTTTCTTGTGCTTTTATTCCACATTCCCGATCCGGTTTTGGGTTACGAGGATTTCCATGTCTTACCCATTCAGATCCATTACATATCCATGTATCTTCGGGGCCACCATAAATAAACCGCAACATAAAAAGAACCACCAAAATACCACCAAAAATTATTCCAACTATACTTATGGTTTTTTTAATTTCCATATATCCATTATAAAGAAAAAAAACTCTACTTCCAAGTTCTATTTATTAGATTCTTTTTCTTCAACCAAGTCTGGCATGATCGTATTTTTTGGAAACATCTTTACCGCAATAATCACAGAAAAAATTGCAATTACAATCCCTGCAATAGAATCAGTTGGCCAATGAACTCCAGAATAAATACGAGCAACTGCGTTGATAACTGCAAATATTAAAAAGATAACTCCCCACCGGCGAGAAAACAAAAACACACTACATCCAATCAAAGTTAGAAGAATTGCATGACTTGATGGAAACGCATAAGAATTCTCTAAAAATAATGGCGAGAATCCAAGAGCAATAAACGGACGAGGACGATTATAGAAATATCGTACCATTTCAAAGATAAGTCCTCGAGCAAGGAGTCCAGAAAAAACTATTATAAAAAAGATACGTATTCTCTCCTTCCAATTTTCAATTTTTATCCACAAAATAATTGCAACAATTCCAACAATGTATGGGATATATTCCGCAATCACAATAACAAACCAGTCAGCAATTACTGACCGGTTCGCAAATCCATTAATAAACTGGAATAACTCAAGATCAAACATTATTGTCTTACAAATGGCAAAAGACTCATTATACGCGCACGCTTTATTGCATTTGCGAGCCGTCGTTGATGCTTTGCGCACACCCCAGTATGACGAGGATCTATGATCTTCGCCTGACTTGATGTATATCGCTTAAGCAACTCGACATTTTTAAAATCGATTTCTTTTGTATTTTGTGAGCAAAATGAACATTGTTTCATATATATTCTTAAAATGGTATTTCATCCGACCTAATATCGTCTTCTAAATTAATTTCTGGAAGCTCTTCCTTGATGTCGTTAAGAAAATTATCTTTCGGCGACTCCTGTGAATACTCTCTTTGTCCTCCATCGGCAAACGATGCTCCCCCGGCAGCTCGTGGACCCATTTGCATGCGCTCACACACAATTTCAGTTGTGTAACGAGTTTGTCCTGATTTATCTTGCCAACTTCTTGTTTGTAATCTTCCTTCAACAAACACCATTGCTCCTTTTTTAAGAAATTGATTTGCAACTTCAGCTTGTCTTCCCCAAACTACAATATTGTGAAATTGAACTTCTTCCTGCTTTTGTCCATTCTTTGCAATCCAATTTCTATTTGTAGCAATGGAAAATGATGCAACTGATTGCCCACCTGGAGTACTACGAAGCTGAGGATCGTTAGTGAGTCGGCCAATGATAAAAACTTTGTTGAGATTCATTCAGTAAAAAAATGATTTAATAATTGTTATGACGTTTTTTATAATATCTAATTCGTACAAGATATATAATTTATTGTAATATTTCTTCTATTTTTCTCTCAAGAGCCTCATTGGGAAGCATTGCTTGAATAGCACTTTTTAGACGAGATGGTTTCTTCGAAGCATCGGATACTCTTCGTTCCGCTCCTTTCTTTTCTTTTTTCTCAGTTATAAGGAGACGTATTATTTTTTCATCTAGGGAAAGGTCTTTCCTTATTTCACTTTCCTTATCTTTTGGAATAGAAATTTCAAGCGTCACAAAAAATGCATACTGTTGCTTCTTTATGTCATATGAAAGACGAATCTTTTGAATTGGCTTTTCAGAAAGTACCTCTGCGCCATGCGCTTTCAAGATGCGCATAATCGCCTCAGTTGACTCCTCCTTAACTAATACATTGACCTCAAATTGTGTAATTATTTTCTCATCCATAGCAATACAAATACGAGCTTTATGATAACGAAAGATTTGTTGTTAGTCAAACGCTTCCGTCTCTTCGCCTGTTTTTTTCTCTTCGATCTCTTGTGGTTCGCCAAGAGTTTCTTGAGCATCATCGACAATGAGCTCCTCTTTCGGTAAATCTTCGCGTGAAATGAGAATCTTTCCTCTGTTATCTTCTTCCCTCATTTTATCAAGAATTTCACTTGGGATCCCATATTTTCCCGTCCCCGCAGGAATAAGTTTTCCAATAATAACGTTCTCCTTAAGTCCTCGCAACGGATCAATTTTTCCCTCAACCGATGCACTTACAAGCACCCTGCTCGTCTCTTGGAAAGATGCAGCGGAAAGGAAACTTGATGAACTGAGTGCGACTCTTGTAATACCTAGTACCTTCAAAATACCTTTAGCCATCACTCCCTTAGCTTTCTTTGTCGCACGATTTATAGAAACAAAATCAGACTTCTCAACAAGATCACTCGGCATAAGATCAGCATCTCCCGCCTCTTTCACATAAACTCGTGAAAGCATTTGACGCGCAATAATCTCAATATGTTTATCATTTATCACAGCGCCTTGGGTCACATAGATTTTTTGTACCTCATTCACTATATAACGCTCTGCGTCTTCGAGTCCTCTAAGGACTAATAATTCTCTAATATCAAGTGGTCCCTCAGTTAATGCGTCTCCCTTCTTTACGTGCTCACCGTCTTTCACCTTTAGCATGGCGGTTGCAGATATCATATACTCATCAGTATTTGCTTTAACCGATTTTTTATTTTTCGGTCCTGCTTTTGTAACTTTAATGATTTTTGCAAGTCCACGTTCTTCTATTTCGGTAACAATTCCATCATTTTTTGCAAGTGGTGCTTTTCCTTTTGGTGGACGCGCTTCAAAAATTTCTTCAACACGAGGAAGACCATGGGTGATATCTACTCCTGCGATACCTCCAATATGGAAGGTTCTCATTGTGAGCTGCGTTCCTGGTTCTCCAATTGATTGCGCCGCAATAATTCCTACTGCAACTCCCTCTTCAACAATTTTGTTTTTTGCTAAATCGTACCCATAACACAATGAACAAATTCCATGTGGCGTCTTGCATGTAATTGGTGATCGAACAGTAACCGAATCAAGTTTTGAATTATGTATAACCTTCGCAACCTCACGAGTAATAACACCTCCTGCCTTTACTATAGTTTTTCTTTCAGCTTTAATATCTGCTAACGCAACCCTTGAATATAATCGTTCTCCAAACTCATATCCATATCCATCTCCATCTTTTCTTAAGATAGTCACCCCCTCATCAGTTCCACAATCTTCTTCTTGAATAACAAGATCTTGTGCTACATCAACTAAGCGACGAGTAAGATATCCCGCAGTTGCAGTTTTGAGTGCAGTATCGGTCGATCCTTTTCTTGACGCGTGAGTAGACATGAAATATTCAAGAATACCAAAACCTTCTTTATAACAGGACTTAATTGGAAACTCGATTGTCTCCCCTTTTGGATTGATTGTTAAACCTTTCATTCCCATCATCTGTGTTGCCTGCGCCCAACTTCCACGAGCACCAGACGCAATAATCGAATATACCGGATTATTTTTTCTCTCAATGAGAGCGTTTGGAATATGTTTTGTTATATTTTCACGAACATCAGACCATATATCAACAACTCGCTGTTTTCGTTCTTTATCAGTCAAAAATCCTTCAGAATACTGTGACTCAATTTCTTTAATTTCTCCTTCTGCTGCTTTTATGATTCCATCTTTCTCTTTTGGAATTCTTACATCTCCAATGCTCCATGTAGCACCGGATATAGTTGCATATTGATATCCAAGATGTTTAATTCCATCGAGATACTGTGAAGTAGTATCAATTCCATAAATTTCGATAATCTTTGCAACAATTTTTGAAATCTTTTTCTTATTGAGTTCTTCATTTACATACTCAAAATCTTCAGGAAGAATTTGATTGAAAATAATTCTTCCAAGTGATGTTTCTCTCATTTCTCCCTTCACTTTAACTTTTATTTTTGCGTTTATATCAATAAACTCATGTTCATATGCAAGTCCAACTTCTACAATACTTGAAAATATTTTCCCTTCACCTTTTGCTCCATCTTCAATGTGAGTCAGGAAAAACACACCGAGCACCATATCAAGTGATGGTGCAACAATTGGATCCCCGCTTGATGGTTTTAACAAATTCCTGCCTGCATTCATAAGCATTTCCGCCTCATATTGTGCCTCAATAGTAAGAGGAAGATGAACTGCCATTTGGTCCCCGTCAAAATCAGCATTAAATGCCGAACATACAAGTGGAGGAATGCGGATGGCAAGATCTTCAATGAGTAGGGGTTTGAATGCCTGTATACCAAGACGATGAAGTGTTGGAGCGCGATTTAAAAGCACCTTTTTATTCTTTATCACTTCTTCAAGAATCGCCCACACTTCTGGAGAACCCTGTTCAATAAATCGATTCGCTTGTTTTATATTAAATGCAAATTCTCGTTCGATAATTTTATTAATAACAAAGTGTCTGAACAACTCAAGCGCCATATTTTTTGGAAGTCCACACTCGTTAAGACGAAGATCAGGACCAACCACAATAACAGATCTCGCTGAATAATCTACTCGCTTTCCTAAAAGATTTTGACGAAAACGTCCTTGTTTTCCCTTCAACATATCCGCAAGTGAACGCAATGGTCGACGACGAGTTGAAAGTATCTGACTCCCAGCCCGTGTTGTGTTATCAATTAATGCATCAACTGCTTCTTGAAGCATGCGCTTTTCATTTGTCAAAATAACCTCAGGAGAACGAAGTTCAATAAGTTTTTTCAACCGATTGTTTCGGTTAATAACCCTTCTATATAAATCATTCAAATCTGCAGTTGCATATCTTCCACCCTCAAGAGCAACCATAGGCCTAAGATCAGGAGGAAGAATAGGTAATACAGTAATAATCATCCATTCTGGACGAATACCAGAATCGACAAGCGACTGAGTGAGCTTCAATCTTCGAAGTACGCGCTTCATTCTACTTTCATCACGAACCTCTGCAAGTTCCTTCTTTAAATTTTTTACAAGTAACTTCAAATCAACTTGTTCAAGAATTTTCCTAAGTGCTCCTGCTCCGCGATCTGCTTCAAATACATCAGCAAACCGCTCTGAAAGCGTAAAGTATTCTGATTCGGTAAGGATAAGTCCCGGACGAAGCGTGGTAACAACTTGTTTCACATTTTCTGCCTTATCAGCAATCTCCTCCATGTTTGGAGATCCCTTAAGTCCCTTCAATTCTCGATGTATACTCTCGAGCGCTCTCTTTCGTGCTTCTTCATTTACATTAGTTACAACAAATGCAGCATAATAAACAACCTTTTCAAGTTTCGATACCGGAATATCAAGTAAAAGACTGAGTTTTGACGGCACTGTGCGCATAAACCAAATATGTGCAACAGGAGTTGCAAGTGAAATATGGCCCATGCGTTCACGTCGCACAATTGCGCGAGTTACCTCAACGCCACACTTTTCACATGTCACCCCCTTATATCTAACCTTTTTGTATTTTCCACAATAACACTCATAATCTTTTGTTGGACCGAAAATGCGTTCAGAAAACAAGCCATCTTTTTCTGGTCTTTGTGTTCTGTAATTTAGAGTCTCGGGCTTGATCACCTCTCCAAATGACCATTTTAAAATCTCATCAGGGGATGCGAGTCGAATTGAGATGCTATTTATTTCTAATTGTCTTTCCATAATTTTATATAAATTAATTTTTTATTCGTCATCCTCAACTTCTACCTGTCGTCCCTTTCCAATTTCCCGTTCTCCATCGTAATGAACCCCAAGTCCCAAAGATTTAAGTTCACTTAACAACACATTAAATGACGCAGGAACATTTGGTTTTTTTATTTCTGTTCCCCGAATAATAGATTCAAAAGCAGCAGAACGTCCCAATACATCATCTGATTTTATTGTAAGCATTTCTTGTAATGTATGAGCTGCTCCATAACCCTCAAGAGCCCATACCTCCATTTCTCCAAATCGCTGTCCTCCAAGTTGTGCCTTTCCTCCTAATGGCTGTTGAGTAATTAATGAGTAAGGACCAGTTGAACGCATATGAATTTTATCTTCAACTAAATGGTTTAGTTTCATCATATAGATACATCCAACCATAATTGGGGCTCTGAATGCTTGCCCAGTAAGTCCGTCATATAATGTCATTTTCCCCGTTTCAGAAAATCCTGCTCTTACCAATTCCTCTTCAATTTCTTTTTCATTTCCCCCAACAAAGTTTGGAACAACTGCACGATATCCAAGCTTTGAAGCCGCAAGTCCCAGATGAGTTTCAAGAATCTGACCAAGATTCATACGAGAAGCAACACCAAGCGGATTTAATACTACGTCAACAGGAGTTCCATCCTCGAGATACGGCATGTCTTCAACTGGACGAATAGTTGAAATAACACCCTTATTTCCATGACGTCCCGCGAGCTTATCACCTGCTCGAATTTTTCTAAGCTGTGCAACTTCTACTTGGACTTTTTTGATAATTCCTGGCTCAAGTTTATCACCTTTTTCTCGTGAAAATATTTTAATTCCAATAATGCGTCCTGTTTTTCCGTGCGGAAGTGTAAGAGAGGTATCCTTAACATCTCTTGCTTTGTCTCCAAAAATTGCGCGAAGCAATCGTTCTTCTGAGGAAAGTTCTGATTCACCTTTTGGTGAAATTTTTCCAACAAGGATATCTCCAGGACGAACCTCAGCACCAATACGAACAATGCCCTCTTCGTCAAGATTGCGGAGCTTCTCTTCTGAAACGTTTGGAATATCAGGAGTTGTTATTTCAGGACCGATTTTCGTATCACGAACCGAACAAATAAATGTTTCAATGTGGATTGAAGTAAAACGATCTTTTTGTGCAACACGTTCAGAAAGCACTACCGCATCTTCAAAGTTCCACCCTCTCCATGGAATAAATGCGACAAGAAGATTTTGACCTAAACTCAGCACTCCATCTTTTGTTCCTGGACCATCTGCAATTACGTCTCCTTTTTTTACTTTATCTCCAACAAAAACAATAGGGCGCTGTGAAATACACGTTGATTGATTTGATCTCCTAAATTTAAGGATTGGATATCGCTTCGTTCCAGAACCTCCTTTTACTGAAATGCCTGAAGAATCTGAATCGGTGACCACACCATCTTCTCCTGCAATGATAACCTGCTCTGAATCATGCGCGGCTCTATCTTCTTGTCCTGTTCCAACAAACGGAATTTCTGGATGAATTGAGGGAACTCCCTGCCTCTGCATATTCGATCCCATAAGTGCACGGTTTGCGTCATCGTGTTCTAAAAATGGAATAAGCGAAGCTGAAACACTGGTAAACTGATTTGCAGAAACATCCATAAAATCAACTTCTTCACGAGTACATTCTCCAGGTTTTCCATTTACACGTGAAGGAAGGACGTCGGGAATAATAAATCCTTTTTCATCGATACCAATATCAGCTTGAGCAATGTTATATTTCTCTTCTTCGATTGCATCAATCCATACTACTGTTGATGTCACAACGCCATTTTTTACCTTGTAATACGGTGATTCTAAAAATCCAAACTCATTTAAACGCGCATGATTCGCCATATAACTAACCAATCCAATATTTGCTCCTTCAGGGGTTTGTATAGGACAAATACGTCCATAATATGACGAATGCACATCACGGACCTCAAATCCCGCCCGCTCTCGTGTAAGACCTCCAGGACCCATTGCAGACATTCTGCGCTTATGTTCAAGTTCGGCTAATGGATTCACCTGATCCATGAATTGCGAAAGCTGTGATGAGGAAAAGAAGTCACGAACTACTGCAGTCAAAAGTTTATAGTTTACTAACTGCACAGGTTGAAGTGTTCTGCGTTCAAGCGTAGACATTCTGTCTTGCACTCCCCTGCGAAGACGTGCGAACCCAATACGGAGACGGGACTGAACTAACTCACCCACCGCACGCACTCTCCGATTTCCAAGATGATCAATATCATCAGGTTCTGAAGAAGGATTGTTATTCATCCTTATTATTTCCTTTATTAAAATAGTGAGATCTTCTTTATCAAGAACTCCCTCTTCCTTTTTTTCAATACCAAGTCGTTGATTAAACTTGTATCTTCCTACTGGACTCAAATCATAACGATCAAAACGAAAAAACATTCCCTCGATCAACGAACGCGCATTATCAACGGTAGTAAGGTCTCCTGGGCGTAACCGGTTGTGAATACCTAAAAATGATTTTTCTTGATCTTCCGCATCATCTTTCTTTAAGGTCGCCTGAATATGTTTAATGTCTCCCGTATCAACATCAGCAAATGCTTTTAATATTTCTTCGTTTGAAGAATATCCAAATGTACGCAGCAACTGTGTTACTGGAGCCTTTCGCTTTCTATCAATACGTACACCGATAAATCCATCAGGCTCTGTTTCAAATTCAAGCCATGCTCCACGATTCGGAATCACCTTCGCGCCAAACATTTTCTTCCCCCGAAATATATTTGCAGTGAAATATGCACCAGGACTGCGCACTAATTGCGAAATCACTACACGCTCAACACCATTTATAACAAATGTTCCGCGAGCGGTCATGATTGGAAAATCGCCAAGATAAACCTCCTGTTCAATAGAATCTTTTGTCGTTCTATTAATTAATTTCAAATTTACTCGAAGCGCTGCTTCAAAAGTTAAATCTTTTTCTTTTGTTTGTTCTTCGCTATATTTCGGCGCATCGAATTTGTAGTTTAAAAAACTCAATTCCAATTCTTTTCCTGTGTGATCTTTAATTGGAGAAATTTCATCAAAGAGCTCTCGGAGACCTTTTTCAACAAACCATTGAAAAGAATTGCGTTGAATTTCAATAAGATTCATTGCTCCGAATTTCGGCCCATTGTATGAAGAAAATATTTTTGTTTTCATCGTTTTGTTTTTATTTGTTCTTTCTTTGAAAAGTGATTTTTTATAGGTATTTTGCCTTCTTTATATTGTGTTCTTCGAGCGTTCTTGAAAAAATTGTCTCCCCAGTTTTTGCCGAAAGATAATAAAGATATTGCGTCGCTCTCGGTTCTATCGCTGCTCTTAGTGCCGATTGTCCAGGATTCGCAATCGGAGTAGGAGGAAATCCAAGGCGTTGGTACGTATTATAGGGAGATGGAATCAATGTATCCGATCGCGCCAATCTTATCACCTTGCATCCCTTATACTTTCCCTCGCATTTTTCATAACTAATCGTTGCATCTGCCTGTACCGGCATTCGGATTGATATTCGCCTTAAGAAAATCCCTGCAACAGTCTGCCGATCTTCAAATGTAATTACTTCGCGTTCAAGAATTGATGAAAGAACAAGCCGGTTATACCAATCATCTTCTTCCTTTAATATTGGCCATGCTTTTCGTTCAAATGTTTCAAGAAATTTTTTCACAATTGTTTCTGGCGAAGCATCGAGTGGAACTCTATATGTGTCAGGAAAAATAAATCCTTCAAGTGATGTTCGTTTTTCAAGAAAGGGAAATTCCTTCTCAAATAACTTTGGATCCTTGGGAAGTAAGGCCCCACTCCTTAAAACTCCAGCACTGCTTAGAATTTCTTCAACATCAAGAACCGTTGTTCCTTCGGGAATAACAATAGTCATTTCGTTTTTTCCGCCAACAGTAAATTCTGCAACAATTTCTGGAATACTCATTGCATTTGAAATAGTATAAATTCCAGGCAAAAATCTATGCGCGGTACCTGAAAGTATTGTGTAAAATTTAAATACCGTTATTGATCGAATAAGTTTTTCTCTTGACAAATGACTTGCAATTTCACGAACTCCTTCTCCTTTTTCAATTTTGAACTGAATAGCGGTTGAGGTGGAAATAATAGTATTATTTGGGCTTGTTTCTATGTCGGTTGGCTGAAGAGAATAAACGAAATAAGCAATAACAAAAATAAATACTAAAATAACTCCTAGTAGGACTAGGAGGCGCACACTGAAATCACCTCGTTGTTCACGTTGAGGATTCAAGTTTGATATGTTGTATTATGCTCAATAAAATTGACGAAGTCAATAGGTTTGATCCCCCATAGCTCACAAAGGGAAATGTGATACCCGCTACTGGCAAAAGTCCCAAAGCAGATCCCACATTTACTGAAAAATGAGCAATAAAATAAACCCCTGCACCGAGACAAATAAATCTGAAATAATTATCCTTTGCTCGAAGCCCAATCATTATAACACGGTAGATAGAGAAAAAAAACGCAAAAATAACACACAATCCACCAAAAAGTCCCCATTCTTCAACAATCGCAGCAAATATAAAATCAGTTTTTGCCTCTGGAAGAAATTTAAACTGAACTTGTGTTCCCATTCCAAACCCTTTTCCAAAAAATCCACCCGATCCAATGGCAATTTTTGATTGAATCACATTATAATTTACCCCCAATGGATCTCGTGTTGGAGTAAAAAAACCAGTAATTCGATCTTTCTGATATGGTTTTAAGACAAACATCCACAACAGAGCAAACGAAATGAGAAAACAACCGACACCAATAAAAAAACGTTTAATATTTATTCCTGAAAGCAAAATGAAGCCAAACCACAAAACCATCACCATCGCCGCAGAACCAAAATCAGGATGCATAATAATGGGTACCGTTGGAATAAGAACAAATATTAAAGAGATAAATAACGTCCGAGTTTGCCACGCATGAATGTGCTTTCGCGCAAAATAACTCGAAAGAACTAAAATAACAGAAAGTTTTACTAGTTCTGCGGGTTCAAATTGAAATCCACCGATAGATATCCAACCCTTGGTCCCACGAACAGTACCTGAAAGAAAATTCGAAATAAACACAAGCCCCACACTCCCCCAGTACAATAATGCACGGAACCACACCTGCGTTCCAAGCCACCTCCAATCAAAAGAACTTCCAAAAATTATTAATCCAAACCCCACCACGTACCATAATAGCTGTTTCCAAAAAAAATCCATTCCAGAACTCGCAAGAGAAAGCAAACTAAACACTGCAAGTAAAAAAAGTGCTCCAAGGAGAGAAAAATCAAGATTCTTAATTCTGTGCATCATTCTGCTTGTACTATGATACGAGTCGTGTTTGTTTTCAAGCGTTGCACAATTTCCGCATCATTCGGAAATACAACACTAAATTGTTCTTTTCTAAATGGGGTAAGTCGTGTGAGCACCATCTCACTTGCAAAGATATCTTCATTATAATCCCCACTTAACACTGCAATAATATGTATATTTTCTGATTCAAAAGAACTTTTATTTTCAATCATTCCTTTAACTCGTACAATATTTTTCTCGATTGTAGTTGTAGCATTTTCGATAACTATTTCAGGAGCAGAAAATGATTCTTTTGATTTCCAATTAACTTCGTTTATTTCGAATTTCACATCCTTTGGATTTGAATATAAAGCATTCGCTTCCAAGACATATCCATCACTACCCGCTTCGAGCGATGCCATTCCACCAAATGATTCACGCTCAATATTATTTTCATCAAATAAATGTATAGAATACAAAAATGGAGATGCGTGATGCGTTTCATTTGGATTTTTAATATGAACCAATAAAGAAACGCGACCTGATTTCAGTGGCATTATCGAATATCCAAGAAATTCTACTGGTTGAATATTTTTTAGTTCGCACGAAATACATATTCCCCCACAATCAATTCCCGTTTCATCTTGATTCTTTATCTCATCAACACATGTTGCTGGTTGCTTCAAAATAACGCTCGATAAAATACCAAAAATTAAAATAAATACAATAATGTAAAAAAGGGAATATAATAATTGTTTTAAACTTCTACTCATAATTTATTTTCATACATCTTATCCATTTACAATTTCTATAATCCGCGAAAATTCTTTTGGTCTCAAACTCGTGCTTCCAATAAGAAATCCATCAATTGACCGTTCTTTCATAAAAATACCAATGTTATTTGTTCCAATAGAACCACCATATACACCAATAATTTTATATTGTGCCCAAAGCCTCATTGAAGCAGACAAATGTGCTTTTATATTTTGTATCATTTCTCCCGCACTCTCTGAGTCATCTACGGTACCACTATTATTGGTACTTATTGCCCACACAGGTTCATACGCAACAACAATTTTTCCAACACCACCTTTTATAAGATCGAGATCTCTTTCGAGTTGTTCCAATACAAATTCCCGTGCTTTTGTGTATCCCATATCACGAATAGTTTTTGTTTCACCGACACAAAGAATTGGGATAATTCCAGAATCAAGTGCGCTTTTCACTTTTCGGGCTATTATTGCATCGCCCTCCCCAAAATATTCTCTCCTCTCAGAATGACCGATAATTGTATATCGAACACCAAATTTTTTTAGAAAAGAAGGAGATAAAGTTCCCGTATAGGGACCATTTGCAACATCAATGGGATCAATGTCCTGTGATCCGATTGTTCCTTTCTTTACAATATTTTGTAGTGCGGGAATATATAATGCGGGAGGAATAATTACTGTATCTTTATTATCTTCCTCTTTAGCCAAATTTACCGCCTCATTCAGAGACCCTGGATTCATCTTCCAATTTGCAATAATTAAATGTTTCATTCCATTTTTTTTTGTTTTCCAATACGTTTGTGCTCTCTTTTTACTCTTAACAATCTTGTTTTGTTAATAACTTTCTCAAGCATCGTTTCTTTTATTCTCATTCCTTCTTTTGCTGCAAGTGGAAATGCATATACTTTAATTTTATTTTTTAGAAAAAATCCAATAATTTCCACAAACAGAGAACGTCTATTATGTGAGATGTTTTTCTTTTCAATGGTCGATATCATCTCTTCGTGAAATGCAATCATCCTTGGAATTGAATTTGGATCTTTATACTCTTCTTCTCTTCCCTCATCAACCGCAATAACACATTCATATCCCTCACGAAGTCTTTCGAGTATCTTTTCTCTATCTTTCAAAACAAAGATAACTTTAGGATCAAGAAACATTCGTACGTTTCCTTTTGAGGAACGCATTCCTTCCCAAAATAATTCTCTCCATCCATCTTTTCCTTTTATTTCACACACACGCATATATTTCACTAATTTTGAAAATTTTTCACACACTTTTTTAGAATTTTCTGCTCTCTGTGGACAAACGCAAACACATTCATAAGAAAATTCTGAAAGTGAAAGCATATAATCAAGCGAAAGCAAAGAATCTAACAATTCTTCACCTTCATCTTGAACTGGAATAATTATAGAAAGAAATGGCTTCATCACATTAGAAATAATTACTATTTAACTGTAACTTTTTATTTCGATTCATAATTGTGTTGTATCACTCATTTTATTTATCGCGCCTCTCGTAATCGAGAATAAATTTCTGCATCTACATCAGCTCGTGATTTTCCATACATCAATCGAGAAAATTCCCGTATCTGTGCTCCTCGAGTTGCAATACCTTTTGGAGGAAATGGAATAAATAAAGAAAATGGAGGGTACACCTTATTATTAATAATGATCTTTGCGTATGCATTCAAATTATCAATATTAATTAAATCATTTTTTGTAAATGTTGGAGAAAATTGACGCTCAAGAAACTCTGCATCATTCGGACCAATACGAAATGAAATCATTGATCCAACATTTCCAAAAATCGCATCACGAATTGGGTCTTTTAGTTGGGCAATAAATTGGTGTGCGACAGTAAGACACAATCTGTATTTTCGCGCCTCAGAGAGGATGGTAGAAATTGATGGGGTAGTAAAATTCTGAAACTCATCAATATATAAATAAAAATCTTTTCTTGTTTCTCTGTCTGCTATGTCCGCTCTAGAAAATGCTGCCATAGTAAGTTTCCCAACAATAATCATTCCAAGCAAGCTTGCATTTAATTCTCCAATTCTTCCCTTTGAAAGATTCACCAAAAGAATTTTTCCGTCATCCATAATCTTTCTGAAATCAAGAGAACTTTTTGATTGTGCAATAATTGGACGAACATAATCATTCGCAATGAATGTACTAAATTTTGAAGTGACATATGGAACCATATTTGCAAGTGTCGCCTCACCTCCCGCCTGTTCAGCTTCTTTTTCCCAAAAATCTTTTGCAATAATATTAGTACATTTTGAAAGTAGCATTTCTCGGAAATTTGAGTCTGAAAGCACGCGAGGAATTTCAAGAATGGTATACCCAGCGTTTGGATCATCCATTAAGAGCAAAAGTGCATTTCGTGCATACTGTTCGAACATAGGACCACCCGTTGCCTTCAAATCATATAACGTATCAAAAATCATCATTAATTCATTGATAATGAATGTCTTCTGTTCAGGAAATCTTCCGTCGTATTCAAGCATGTTAACTGAAAGTGGTCTATCCATGTCCGATGGATCAAATACAATAACATCTTTGGCGCGCGACTCGGGAACTCGATTTAATACATCCTCAAATAAATCTCCATTGGGATCAATGAGACACACACCTTCGCCATTTAAAATATCTTGTCCAGAAGCATTATTAAGAAAAACAGATTTTCCTGTCCCGGTTTGTCCGACTAAATATAGATGTCTTCGTCTATCTTCGCGTGTCAAACGAATCTCACGCCGCATCCCATGAAACTTACTTTCACCAATGATTAGTCCCTCAAGAGGAAGTTCTGGAGGTGGTGGTGCCTCGCGTGATTTCAAATAACTCACTCGTGAAACCTCAGTAAATGCAGTTGGAAAATGAAAAATACTTGCAAGCTCTTCAGAGTTCATTATCATTACCTCGTCTTTTGAATGTTCACGAAAAATAAATTTATGCGTAAGCTCCTCTGGTTTCTTATAATATCGAACAGAAATTTCGTTGCGTTCTGGAGCGGTAAATTGCGCAAATCCTGCTGCTATTCCATCAGTTATTGCTTTCGCCTGTAATTCACTTGGAGCAGATGCAATCACGCGAACATTAACCGAAAATAGGGGTTTGACAACTTTTGTCTCCAACATCTTTATTGTACGATCATCAATATTTTTTTCTTCTTTTTTTTCAAGCGAAGTATTTCCCGTTGTTGCAACTTCAGAAATTTCACTCAACGAAAGATTATCAAAAATCTTTCCATAAATCACTTCCTTTGCCGATTTTCCTTTTTTTAATTCTTCAATCGCTTTCTGAATGTTCTTTTTTACCGTCTTCTCTGCGGGACGAACAATATATTGAATTGCGCATCCTTCTCCCACCTCATTTATACGAGCGAGTCCCCCAAGCACAGAAAGAAATGTGTCAGATTCAAATTCTTGATACGTGCGAAGTGGAACAACATAATAATCGCGTTGTGAAAGAGAAAATGCTGAAATTGCACCCGACGGATTGAATATGTTGTAATCATCTACCATAGTTACATCTGCATCCTTCCATAATGCTTGAATTTGTCTTGCAACCGCATCGCTGGCAATTTGCGGAACTGAAATATAAAAATGGATCTCTTCTCCAACATGCGGAACCGAAACTTCAAACGCAAATGGTTTCTTAAACGATGCGAGTGCAGCAATAAGTTGTTCGGAAATACTGATCTCTTTTTTTAGCTCTCTTCCCTCCTTTGATTCCCGTGGAAATTTTACCAGAAATAATTTCATCGAAAGTTGTTCAATGAGTGCTTTTTTTAGTTTATTTTTCCAAAGAAAAAACAAACCAATGCCAATAATGGCGGCACTGAAAATTGAAATAAAAATGATGAAAGAAGCCATGGATAAATTTTAAGTTCTAAATTTCAAATTTTAATTGAATGTATAAATTTTAAATTCGGTCATTGGAGAATTAAATTGAAATTTAAAATTTATAAATTGAAATTATTTCAGAATTCCTCTCCTCTTTAGTTCCGGAATTAGTCTATCAACCAATGCATCATGAAATGCATCTTGTACAAATGATGAATGTTTTAAGGATTCTTGTACTGCTTGTTCAAGACCGTTGTTTGCGGCAGATTCAACAAGTGCTTCAATTTCTTTTCTTAACGCTTCTGACTCCTGTTCCGCATATTGAGGAATGACATGAAATTCTGGTTGTTTCTCTTCTTTTTTTTCTTCAAGCGGCACTGTAGTCTTTATTGACTGGACAACACCTATCACTGATTTTTTTACAATCTCTCTTTCTTGCACCTCAAGATTCTCTGGTTTTGCACGCTCCACTTCAATCTGTGCATGAAGTCGTTTATATCCATCATTTAATGTCTCACTATAGTTCCGAGTTTCCATAGATTCATTATACCTTAAATTTAAATTTTGTAATTTTTGAATTTTGTAAATAAAACCCGAGAAATCTCAATTTTTAAACATTAGAATTTTAGATTTATTTAAAAATTGGAAATTAAAAATTATCAACGGACTAAAGTCCGTTGATTCTTAGTGTTCCTCCTCCAGAATTTATATTTGTTGAAGAAGCAAATGTAGTACCAGAATTGATAAGTACGCCCCCCGAGATACCCCCCGACCAATCACTTTGTTGAAAAATTGCGTTCTTCCACCTGGTTAATATATCAGCAAGTGTTACCTGTCCAGTCCCGGCTCCTGTTCCCCATTGAACAACCGAACTTACTTTCTGGCTCGATGGATCATCAACGGATCCACCACCACAGGGAGAGACACCAGAAAAAGTACTTGATGCATCATTAGTACGACACCCGTTTTCAACATAAAAATATCGTGTATATGCAGTATTGTTATATAATTGTTTCACTTCGTCAGCAGAAAGTACGCGATTATAAAATCGAACATCATCAACTAAACCATTCCAATAAAATTGACTCACTCCTATATAGAAAGGTGATGCAGTGGTTTTTATAGCTCCAGTTCCACTAGTTTTTGTATCAACCAATACTCCATTTTTATAAAGCTTTCCCGTATTTATTCCGTCATATGTCAAAACATAGTGATACCAAATGCCGACCTGATCAGCGTCCAAACTACTCAATGTAAAAGTTGGAGTTACATCTGAACCGGTAGTAACCTGAACCGTTGTTTTATCAGAAGTATCATCACGCCATATAACCCGCATTCCATTAGAATATCCCCCGTGGGCTATTGGGCTAGGAAAAACAGAGCTTCCATTTACCGAAACATTGTGCCACCAAGTATACGTTCTCTCATTTGGTTGAGAAATACTTGATACGCTCACGTAATCAGTGCTTCCATTAAAACCCAAACAGTTTCCAATTTTACATGTTGAAGTTGCTCTCGTTGGACCACCCATTAATGTTCCGTTATTCTTATTTCCTGTTCCGTCATATGCAACCGTTCCTGTTGCTTCATCAAGTCCCCACTGTCCAACTAACCCATTACGAACATCGCTCTCGACAACCCCTTCGCTTCCCTGCACAACTAAAAATTGAGAACTCGAAGCAACAAAAAAATACGGAGTTGAAGATCCCTTTGTAAGTCCGTAAATATTTTGCCAATCAGCAGATGCGTATCCACGCACACGCTCAATTATTTCTTGTGCCGAACTTGCTGCAAATTGCGATCGCTGCGAAGACAAGTTTGTTTTTAGTGTTGTGGTTATCGCAAATGATGCCGCACCAATTAAAATTGCTCCAATCGCAAGACCAACCATAACTTCTGCCAAGGACTGACCATCGCGTGCACAAAGCACGCGTAATTTCTTAATTTTGAATTTTGAATTTTGAATTAATTCTTTTTGCATTTTTATTCGTTTATTCGAAATTCTTCATTCGTCATTACTTCAAGTCATTATACATCGTTAAAATCTCAGTTACTGAAAGTGCGCGTTTATAAATACGAATTTCATCAATTCTCCCCCCAAAATATTGACTCCCAGGATCCTTTCCAATAAGTAGAGATGTGGAGGTCGTTGGAAGAGAAAAAGTTTGAGTAGTTGTTCCTTTTATTATTCCATTTTGATATATCTTAATTTGTGAACCATTCCACGTTCCAACTATATGAGTCCATTGATCCTTTAGCGTATTTGTAAATGTTATACTCGCAACAGTAGCCCCACTTCGTTGACCGACACCAATCCGCGCATCTGAAAAAGCAAAAAGAGACCATCCATTCGTGTCCCAACCAGCAGACGCACCCTTACTAACGATATTTGGATATGAACTACCAACCCAAACGGATGGAATGTATATCCACATACTTACGCTACCTCCCGAAGAAAGAGTAAAATCATTTCTATCTCCAACATTTATATAATTGCTTGTTCCATTAAGACTTAAACAAAATCCCGCTTTACAATTTGCACTCACCTGCCATGTCGGACTATTGGTGAGCGTTCCAGTATTTCCAATACCTGATGCATCATAAGTAGATGTCCCTGTTCCCTCATCAAAATGCCAATATCCAACCAACCCATAATCATACCGTTTTGTTACTGCACCAATAGTATTTACAATTAAATCGCCAATAATTCCATCCTTCTTTAGTGTCGCAATAGTGAACACTTTTCTTTCAGAGAGAAAACCAGAAATGGGGTCAAAAATTGCATCATATGTTGTTGAAGCAACAGGGTTAGTAAATACCACATTCCGTTTCATGGAATAAAAATTTGATGGAGTCCCCGACGCATACGATAACCCACCAAATAAAATCATTCGCTCTGACGAAGAAGTATTTTCGATTCGTATTCCCCATCGCGAACCGCTTTCCTGTGAAATTGATTTTTTTCGTGCAGCAGTAATTAAAGCTTCCATTTCATCAAGTGCGTTTTTCACTGACTTTGAACTTGATACATTTGCAAAGGCAACAAATGATGCGACAGAGATCGTTACCGAAATCGCAAGCACCACCATAAGTTCGATCATAGTGAATCCAGAACGCGTGATGCGTTCTGGAAATTTTTGAATTTTGTAATTTTTGAATTTTGTAAATAATGTTTTAAACATTAGAATTTTATATTTGTTTAAAAATTGGAAATTAAAAATTATAAAATTTTTAAAATTGGGTCGTTAATTGATAAATTGGAACAATGATTGCAAGCGCAATAACACCGATGATAATACCAATAAATAACAAAAGCGCAGGCTCAAGGAAAGACACAAGCTCTTTAACTGATGAGTCAATTTCTTTTGAATAAAATTCACCAAGTGTTTCTAATACTTCATCCAAGTGTCCAGCACGTTCTGAAATTGCAACAAGATTTGAAATCGTCTGTGGAAATATTGGCTCGCGCCTAAATGCCTCGCCAATAGTAAGTCCCTTCGCAAGTCCTTGATCTGCAATGCGAATCAATGCATCTCCTACCGCTTGGTTTGCCACCGCATCCGAAGTAATTTTTAATGCTTCGGTAAGTGGCATGCCCGCCTTAATAAGAGAAGAAAGAGTTGAGGCAAATCTTTGAAGCGCCATTTTATGTATCACTGTTTTAATAAGTGGCATTCCGCCAAAAAGATTTTTAAGAAATCGACGAAAAAATATTGAAGTTCTATAAAGTCCAATTGCAAAAATACCTGCCACAATACCAACGCCAATAAAGTAAAATCCAAATTTACCAAAAAACAAACCAATTGCAAAAACTGCTTTTGAAAACGCTGGAGGTTCAAATCCTGAATCTAAAAATACTTTCGCAATTTTTGGAAGTGCAAACATAACTAAAAACATGAGAATGAGTACCGCCCCAACAAGAAGAAGTACAGGATATACAAGTGCGCCCTTCATTTGATCGCGCAAATCTTTTTCTTTTGTAAGAATAAGGGTAAGATCTTGAAATATTTTTTCTAGATTTCCTGATGCCTCTCCAGCCTTTACGAGATTAGTATATACATTTGAAAATACTTTTGGATGACGTGCGAATGTTGTATAAAACGGTTGTCCCTGTTCAAGTGATGAGCGAATCTCGTACAAAATATCTCTGATTGATTGTTTTTTAAAATCAGCAATAAGAATGTTTACTGCCTCTAAAAGTCCAGTGCCAATTTTAAGCATCAATGCAAGATATTTGGTAAGAAAGATTTGGTCAGTAATAGTAACCTGTGCTTTGAATAATTCAATTTCCTTTTTTCGTTCTTCAATAATTTTTACACTTACTGGTTTCAAATTGTTTGTTGAAAGATACGAAAGCACCGCCTGTACACTTGGCGCCTCTACATCCCCTTCAACCACACGTCCATCCTGTTGTGATGCAATATAATGAAATTTCATTTTCTTTTATGCTAAAATTTGTTTCGTCCTTAAATTGAAATTTAAAATTTATAAATTAAAATTACTCTCTGATAACCCTCATTATTTCTTCAATTGTAGTAATTCCTCGTTCAACCTTTCGAAGTCCGTCTTCAAACATTGCCACCATGCCTTCTTTCTGTGCTTGTGTACGCAAAGTGTCCATACTAAACGATCCCTCCATAATAAGTTTCCGTACCGATTCAGAAATATTTAATACTTCATAAATTCCAACACGCCCAACAAATCCAAGAAAATTACATCCACTACATCCCTTTCCACGATAAAACGTTTTAGGGAGTTTTATACTTTTCGGATCCACTCCTGAAAGCAAAAGCTCTCGCCCAATTGCAGAAAGTGTTGTTGTGTCTGGCTCATACGATTCCACGCAATTCAAATGAATTTTGCGCACAAGGCGTTGTGCAACAACAGTATTTAATACCGCAGAGATAAGAAATGCAGGAACACCCATATCAATAAAACGCGGAATTACCGTCGGAGCATCATTCGTGTGAAGAGAAGAAAGCACTAAATGTCCAGTAAGTGCTGCTTGCACCGCAATATTTGCCGTTTCACCATCACGAATTTCTCCTACCATAACAATATTTGGATCCTGACGAAGTATCGAACGAAGTCCCGATGCAAATGTGATTCCTGCAGCATTATTTACTTGCACCTGATTTACGTATCGCATGTCGTATTCAATTGGATCTTCTACGGTAATAATATTCACCTCAGGTTTATTCAACATATTCAGCAATGAATATAATGTTGTTGTTTTTCCTGATCCCGTTGGTCCACATGCAAGCACCATTCCATATGTTTTTTTAATTGCTTCTTCAATAACATGAATATCAGTTTCAAAAACTCCAAGATCTGAAAGTGACAACGGTTTTTGTGCCCCCGTAAGTAAACGCATAACAACTTTCTCGCCATAAAATGTTGGAAGAATAGAAACACGAATATCAACTGATGCGCCTCCAAGTTTGTATCTAAACCGTCCATCCTGTGGAGCACGATGTTCGTCTACTCTCAAACTCGAAAGAATTTTTATACGCGCAATAACTGCAGGATGAATTTCTTTTGGCATCCTTATAATTTCATGCAAAATTCCATCAATACGAAATCGCACTAAAATCAAATCGTCGAGCACCTCAAAATGAGCATCAGATGCACGAGACGAAATTGCATATGATAAAAGATTGTCTACTACTGCAACAATAGGAAGATCTTCGGCATTTTGTGCAGAATCACCTCGCGCTTTTAATTTAAGTGACTCGCGAACGCTTTCATCAATTATTTTCTTAAAATCCTGTGTGAGTTTTTTTCCGTATGAAGTAAATCCTCTGTTTAAATCTTCTTCGGTTGCAAGATATGGTTTTATTTTTCCGCCTAATTTCAGGGAAAGAAAATCAATAGTTTCCAAATCACTTGGATCATCCATCGCAACCTTGATTTCTCCATTCACTTCTTTACCAAATACAATTACTCTCCTTCTCCGCGCAACATCTTCTGGCAATAAATTAAGAGCAACTTCATCAATTTTTGTTACTCCAAGATTTACTCGTTCAACGCCAAGAAACTGAGCAATAAGAATTAACAAATACTCTTTGTTTATGATTCCTTGCGAGATAAGAAGATCACTTATATTCTGACGCTTCCGATTTGCTTCTTCTTGAATAACCGAAAATGTCTCCGTGCTTACAATTCCAGCATGAAGTAATAATTCTCGTAATTTTTCTCCCGGTAGATTGATCATCGAATAGTGGAACGTATTATGTATACAGTATTATGTATTAAAATTTCTCACATACAGATACATACTACTAAATACTCTATACTATACTCATTCTACCATACATTTTTATTTAGTTTTTATAATTCAAAGTCTTGTACTAAAAAACTCCCGAAGGAGTTTTTTGTTTCTTATTGAGTAAGATAATTCCCTATCTCATACCAATTTTCGTTGTTTCCCCCATCTTTAGCAGCAGCTACCACATTCGCAGTACTACTTGCATATTTATTGCTTTCCATTCTTGCATCGAGTTCGTAACTCAAAGTATTACTCCCTCCACCACATCCATAGGCATAAAAATAGGTGGTTGTTTGAGCAGGATCCAATGGTAGTCGAGCAAGTGGAGAACCAGAAGAAATAGAAGAAAATGTCACTGCAACCCAACCATTTCCATCAACTGTTGTTGTTGCGTTTGTTGCACATGCCACCCCACCAAACGGACTTGTTCCAGCAGCAGTGCATCGTACTAATGTCGCATTCGCAGCACCGGTACACGCCGCATTTGAAGCTCCGCCAATTCCAGGAGTAGCAACATCAGATAAATACAATGCAATAGCACTGTTTACTGCAGCAAGATCAGAAATACGGGTAGTATCTCGTGCCTGCTTTAATAGCTCGCCAGGATTGATGATTACGACAATAACGGTTGCGAGAACTGCAAGAATTGCGATTACAACTAGCAATTCAATAAGTGTAAAACCTTTTTTCATAGTTTATTTAACTGGATTTATTATATCATATCGACCATTTATTACAAATTTATGAATCTGTGGGTAATTTCATCATTACTGCCTTTATATGATCAACAAGTTCTTCAATAGAAACTTTTGCTTTTACAAAATATTCAATAGCACCAAGTGACTGCCCTCGCGCAACATCACTGTCTTGTCCAAGATTTGAAGTAATAATAACAGGAGCACGTTCTAATTGTGGATCTGCCTGCATTGTCTCTAATAATTCAAATCCAGAAATCTTCGGTAAAATTAAATCAAGCAAAATAAGATCAGGTTTTTTTGATCTCAGTACATTTACTGCCTCTTCTCCATCTTTAGACCAAATAACAGTGAACCCCTCGTGCTCTAAACGCTGTTTTAATAGATTTCCAAGCAAAGACTCATCTTCCACAATAAGTATCGTTTTTCCAGCCATAATTATTTGAATTATATCATCATCATATAAAATTATCCATCATTATAAATAATACAAACAAAAAAACACCCGTTTAATGGGTAGTTTTTGTTTTTTATCCCGTTAGAAATAACACAGAACAATAAACTGCTAACTATCAATAACTATCCAAAGAAACAATGATTTTTATATATTATTTTCATTATTTCTAACAGGATCAAGTACTTTCTTGGTCGTCCCACCGAACACATTAAACCAATTAGACATTTAACATATTCGTAGCCGAGACATATTCGAGGCTTATCGGCCAACACCTCTGGCAGTATGCATCATTCTCTCTGCGTTGATTTCCTCGATTACTCGATTGATCGCGTACAGCGAACTGTTATACAAATTCCTTTTCATAAGACTCATAGAGTCTAAATACGACTTAAGTGTAATTAATCCACGAGCAGCTTCCGCTACCCGTGCCTTGTTACGACTTCGTCCATGTCACCGAGCTTACCCTGATTCCTTCACGAAACTTCAGGCAGTCCCAGCTTCCTTGACGTGACGGGCAGTGAGTACAGGACTCGAGAACGTATTCACCGCGGCCTGCTGATCCGCGATTACTAGCGATTCCTACTTCATGAGGGCGAGTTGCAGCCCTCAATCTGAACTGGGGTAGATTTTGAAGGATTGGCTCCGCTTTACAGCTTGGCAACCCGTTGTATCTACCATTGTAGCATGTGTGTAGCCCAAAGCGTCAGAGGGCCATGCTGATTTGACGTCGTCCCCGCCTTCCTCCATCTATAAGATGGCAGTCCCCTGTGACACATATAACACAGGGCAGGGGTTGCGCTCGTTACCCCACTTAAGGGAACGTCTCACGACACGAGCTGACGGCAACCATGCAGCACCTGTCCAAACGTCCTTGTGAGAGGGATATCCTTTCGGACACCTTTCGTTTGAATTTCAAGCCTTGGTAAGGTTTCTCGTTTACCGTCGAATTAAACCACATGCTCCACCGCTTGTGCGAGTCCCCGTCTATTCCTTTGAGTTTTAGCCTTGCGGCCGTACTTCCCAGGCGGATCACTTAACGCGTTAGCTTCGCCACCCCGAGGGTCGATACTCGAGACAGCTAGTGATCATCGTTTAGGGCGTGGACTACAAGGGTATCTAATCCTTTTTGCTCCCCACGCTTTCGCGCCTCAGCGTCAGAAATGTCCCAGTAGAATGCCTTCGCCTTCGGTGTTCCCTATGATATCAACGGATGTCACCCCTACACCATAAGTTCCTTCTACCTCTAACACTCTCAAGCTTGGTCGTATCTTATGCGATTTCACCGTTGAGCGGTGAGATTTAACATAAGACGCACCGAGCCGCCTACGCGCCCTTTACGCCCAATAAATCCGGATAACGCTTGGGGCCTTCGTATTACCGCGGCTGCTGGCACGAAGTTTGCCGCCCCTTATTCCAATGGTACCGTCACACTACTAATGTAGCTTCTTCCCATTTAAAAGCAGTTTACAATCCTAAGACCTTCTTCCTGCACGCGGCGTCGCTCCATCAGGCTTTCGCCCATTGTGGAATATTCTCGACTGCTGCCTCCCGTAGGAGTACGCACCGTGTCTCAGTTGCGTCGTTGGGGAATAGCCTCTCAGCTCCCCTACCGGTCGTAGCCTTGGTGAGCAATTACCTCACCAACTAGCTGATCGGGCCTAGGCCAATCCCAAAGCGTCTTGCGACTTTGCCCTTGCGGGAATATCGAGAATTACCTCACCTTTCGGTGAGCTATGCTCAACTTCGGGGTATGTACCAAGGTGTTACTAACTCGTTCGCCACTAACCAACACACCTCACTAAAGCTCGGTGTATTAAAAGATTGAATCGCAACTTCGTCGCTATTGAAGATTGAAGGAATTCCTTTCAATTTTCAATTTTCAATTTTTCAATACATCTCACCTTGGTGAGATGTGCTGATCCGTTCGACTTGCATGCCTTATCCACGCCGCCAGCGTTCATCCTGGACCAGGATCAAATCCTCCAATAAAGAGTAAGTGTGAAGAAAGGTCTTCGTGCATGACTGCAGATGCATTCTGCCTTCATGCACGTATTGCTTCTCTCATCTTTGCTCTAATAGGGACAACCAAGAAAATACTCGATTTTCTTAATTTATTTTAAATCACCAGATTTAAAATGTTTGATCCAAAAAATGTACTTGTTTTTTCTATTCAATTTTGTTGAATTTATTGTTTATTGTTTCGCACTTATTTACTAAGTGGATATTCATCTTGTAAGGAACGCCGCAAAAGGCATATAAAAACCGCACCCTTATGCAGCATCAATAGTATACACACAGCAATTCTGCTGTCAACCACAATATTCAATTATTCCTATCGAAGTCCAACCCAATTATCGAAGTCGGACTTCGATAATTTATTTCTACATGGAAAGCAACTCCAAAGCACGATACATAACCATTGCAGGCCACACGATTGCCTTCAAAACACCGACAACGCCCATCCAGAATGTATCAGAGTGCTGTATATAATAGATAGCCGCTCCAATAAGCGCCATCCCATATACACCTCCGAACATTCCACAGTTTTTATTGCACATATAAAATATATTATAGACCACAAAGAAATTTTTAAAAAATATTTGATATAATCAAACGGAAAGGAGTATATTGCAATTCTAAGGTAAATTAAAAATCTGTGGTCGCCACAAACTAGGAATACGCCAAAGAGTTACAGACTTCCTTCTTGAGGCATAATATAGAAGAGAGGGACGAGGACGGCCCAATGTTTGTTTCTTATAGTGGCGGCATCATGACACAGACCAAGATGTAGCAAACAGCGGGAAAATGCCATTTATGCAAGTGCCATCGACATATTATTGAGCTTTTTTATTTCCCTCTCTTGTTGTTGGTCGTAGGTCATTTGTTATAGGTTGGTAATTACATGTTTTCTCCCTCTCTTTCTCCTGTTTTTGGTTATAGGTTGTTGGTTGTTAGTTACTCCACTTCTTGCATTTTCCATATTTTTTTTGTACTATTAGCGAGTTATGAAAAAGGATATTCATCCACCATATTTTAAAGATGCTAAAGTTCATTGTGCGTGCGGCAATGAATTTATTATTGGTTCAACTCGGAAAGAACTTTCCATTGATATTTGTGCAAAATGTCATCCTTATTACACTGGCAAGCAACAACTCGTAGATACTGCAGGACGCGTAGAACGTTTCCGATCTCGAACTACTAAGGCAAAAACAGTGGTAAAAAAAGAAAAGAAACCGCGTGTAAAAAAACCAAAAGCTACTCCGACAAAAGTTTCAAAAAAGAAAGTAGAAAAAGAAAAATAATTATAAAAATCCCCTTTTTAAAGGGGATTTTTATTCTCTACAAATTTTCTCAATGTGAATTTATGTAAGATCGGGTAATAGCTCCAAAGTATCCAACCGCAGGACTGATTCCGTTTGCTGCTTGGAATCGTGCAAGTGCTCCTCGGGTAGCTGCTCCAAATCGTGTGGTTTCATTCCCTACTGATCCGGGGCCACTCTCTGACACAGTGAATCCATGTGCATTGAGATACTGCTGAAGCTGACGGACTTCTTCTCCTACTGATCCAGTAGAAAGAGTTTGAGTGAATGTGCCTGATCCTGTTGTTGCTGCAGGAGTACTCACAAGACCAGTGCCTGCTGGTTTCCCAAGCATTATGTTTAATTGAGTGATGAGTGCATTTAATTGTGTTTGTAGTGAAGTGATAAGTGCCGATCGTGTTTCTGCTGCGGTGGTTGGAGTTGGAATAGTTGTCGGAGTTGTAACGAGACCAAAGCTTCCTCCGCCTCCCCCACCTCCCCCTCCTCCGTTGTTATTTGCAACACAGGAAGAACCACTCACGCTATATCCAGAGTTACAACTGATTGCACACGTTGGGTATGCAGATACAGATCCATTGGAAACACTTTGTGTTGCACATTGGAGTGTGTAGGCAAAGCTTGCAACGGTTGAGGTCACACTATTGGGATAACAAGAAAGTGCTTTGATTGTTTTTGTTGAAGTGACACTAATTGCACCTGTGTATTGTGTGCTCGAACACGTTGGTGTTGAAGAATCAAGTGTGTATCGAATACTCGTGGCACCAGATGCAGAGAGAACAATACTTTGAGTAGAATTGTACGTTCCTGCTGCAGGAGTTGCCGTTGGTGCAGTAATGACCGTTCCCTCCACCGGACAGTTCAGTCCGGTGCAGAGGGAGCCGGTGGTCGCCGATGGTGCAGTTGTTGTTGCGGCAACCGCTGCGGTAGAAGACGATTCACCTGATGAGTTTAATGCGGTTATTCGGTAAAAATATCCTGTACTTGCTGTAAGACCTGTATCTGAATATGTAGTGGTAAGTCCAGAAGAAACAGTCGGCTCGCTTCCTATTCTTGGAAAATTTCCTCCACTTGAAGTGTCTCTATAAATGTCATAACTTGTCGCACCACTTACAACATTCCATGAAAGATTAATTTGTGTTGGACGATATGGTGTCGCTGTTAATCCAGTTGGCGTTGCGGGCGCATCATCAGCGGGAACTGTAGGAGCGAATGATGATAAGTGAGAAACCGTTCCGGAAAGTGTTACTGCAGGATCTGAATCTAAATCATTTAATGATGCCGCCGTTGATGGATGTAGTGTTACTGATGTTGGAATCTCAACCCAATTATTTGCAGTAGAATCCCAATAAGAAATTTTCATTCCTTGAACTTGCGAAAATGAAAGTCCTTGCGCATCTATTTCTGCCTTAGTCACCGTTAGCTCAATCGTGATACTTCCTGATAATGTTGTGATATTTTGATTTGAACTATTACGTGCCGTAATATCACGAGCATTTCCCACAACTTTTGTTGAAGCAACAGTTGGAACATTTGTAGTATTTTTTACTTCAACCGTTCCCGCACTTGAACCTGTTCCTAATGAATTTTTTGGAAAATCAACTTTTATACCATCTTCTTGAATAATACCTCCACTCGATGGAGTAATCGGAGAATTTTTTAAATTAGGAGAAAATCCTACAATTGCAGAAAGCGTTACATTGGCTCCTGTTGCAGGCGCCGTCACTGTTGTGGAGCTTGAATTATATCCATCGTATGCAGCTTGTACGTCCCAACTTCCACTTCCAACATTCAGTGAATATGCACCATTTGCATCGGTTGAACCACCAGACCATCCTCCAGTATTATTTTGTGCCCATACCCATGCATTAGTTACCGGAGTTACTCCGCCAGGAAGATACACCGTTCCTGTTACTGTACTTCCAGCTGAAGACAGCGTTAAATCTGTTCCGGTCACAGGAGCTCCATCTACCGTTACACTAATTTTATTTCCAATATATCCTGGTTTCCCAACACCAATATCATACGTTCCATTTCTTAATTTCAGTGAATATGTTCCGTCATCAGCAGTTTGTGTTCCCCCTCCTCCATTTGGTCCAGCAACCCATACCCACGCACCACCAACACCACTTCCCGTCACGGTTCCAGAAACAGAATAAAATCCTCCTAATGTATATTCGATAATTCCATCATTTGCCGTTCCACTGACTTCAGTAAATGATCCATCACTATTTACCGCAATAGTTTTTTGCGAAAGTGGTCCATATCCAGGAATACCTCCTTCAACATAATATGTCGTTGACCCAGAACCAGGGCGAGGAATATCAATTTGATACTCTCTATAAGAAGAGCTCGCAACGGCAACATCAATATCAGAAAATCCTCCTCCCTGATCACTATGGATTCCAACAAATGCTTGTGTAAAATCACTTGCAGGAGAAACTCGCACCGTTATTGTTGAAGCAACAAGAGAAATATTTTTTGTGGTGCTTGTGCTTATTGTTCCTAAATTTTCTTTATATACCTCTCCTTTTGCCGGCAATCCAACATGTATCCATCGAGTAGCCCCACCAGAAATACGGAGAGAATATGCACCGTTTGCATCAGTCCCTCCACTTCCAAGCATCTGTCCGCGTTCTCCTTCCGTCACAAACACAAATGCTTGTTGCAATCCCGCACCACCTTTTGTGATCGTACCAGACACCGTGTAATTATTTGAAGAACTTACTGTAAAATTAACTGTTGGATGCGTTCCTGAACTTACGGTAATTCCCGATTGTTCTCCTAAAAATCCAAATGATTGTGAATTTGCACCAATGTGATAATTTGCACCTGGCCCAACATACATTTTGTAATATCCTTGTGAATCAGTTCTTGCATTTCCATTTCCTGGACCTCCTTCAAGCCAAGCATAGAGTGAAACATTTGCTAACCCATTCCCCGCTGCATCTTTTACATATCCTTCTATAAAATCGGATGGTGGCGCAATCACAATAGTTGGCCCTTTGTTTGGTTCACTAATTAAATATGTATCATCAACATCAACTTGCACCTCAACAGGAAATGGCATATTCTCTCCACTTACTCCAACTTTCCAAACTCCTTTTGAAACATTTAGAGTGAATGTTCCATCGTCTGCAACCTGAGCGCCCGTTCCCTTTCCTCCCTGCGGTTGATACGCAAACACCCATAATTTTCCTCGTTCCTCAGCACCAAATATACCAGATGGCTTTACTACAGTTCCAACAATTTTGTGCGTTGCCGCAGAAAATGTGAAATTCTTTGTAGCAGTAAGAGCAGAATCAGAAATAGTCGCCGACTGTGATTCTGGATCAGTAAACGATGTTGAGGCGGTAATTCCTCCAACTGTGGATGGTGGAATGTGTGCTTCCACTCTATATACTCCATTTATTGGTACTCCAATTGCATAACTTGCAACACAACTACCATTTGTAGTAAAAAATGCTGGTTCAACTTGTTTGAATCCTGTATCAATACTTTCTGGAGATGCAAATACAACAACTTTTTTATTTTGTCCGCCTGCAGTACACGACGCACCAAGTGTCACTGTTCCAGAAATTGTTCGTGTTGTCGCTGGCATAAACAAATTTTGTGTCGCAGAAGTATTCACTTCTTTTCCTGAAGCATTTAAATGTGTTCCCGTCACATCATACGCCCAGGTATATCCCATTGAAGAAATACCAGCGATTGAAAATGTATCAGTATCAGCATTGTATGTCATTCCATCACCAACTGAATAAACTGTATCTCCATTCGTTCCTCCAACCACAATACGAATATTTGTATTGTCGCCATCAAGCATTAGTGTCGAAGTATTCGATGAATAATATACTTTTGCAGTATATGTTCCTGCAATATCAAAAAACGTATTTTGTCCCATGTCATTCATGAGATCTCCTGCTTTTATATTTACTGGGCCACCCTGAGCCCCCTCCGGAACCTTTACAACAATTGAAGTATTTGACCAACTTGCACCAGTATAATCTGCTTCAACAGGAGGAAGTGGACCAGTTTGTTGACTAAATCCACCAGAGAAAAATACTTTATGATTGTTATCTCCAATACTTCCCTCGCCCAATGTACCAAAACTTGTTCCAGTAATCGTTACTGTTGCACCCACCGCGCCAGATCGAGGGCTTATATTAGTAATATTTGGGAGAGTAAGCACTTGCACGGGCATACTTGAACTTGAATATGCAGTAAGTGTATTATTCGCTCCACCAAGATCAGTAATTGTGGTAGAGGTTGGAATAGAAAGCGAAGTCGTTCCTGATAAATTAAGTCCCCGAATTGTTATTTTTGTTCCCGAAAAATCAACGAATGGATTTCCCATTCCTCCACACGTGAGTGCAGATCCACCAACAATATAATTTGGAGTACAATTCATCGCCTGCATTCCATCAACATTTTCACTTAAATTTAAAATAATTCTGTCACTAAATGCTGCAGCAGAAGTAATATATGGCGCTGCGTCTCCGGCAACGGTAACTAAATTTGAAAGGTTTCCCGCTGGGTCATTAACTTGCACGTCTACACTTGTGTAAACACTTGTATTAATTGAAATTGGTGCAAAATTACCAGACGGTCCCAATGTCGCTTGCCCCAAGAGTGTTGAACTTGCATTTGCGTATATTTTTACCGTGCTACCCTCCATACCAATAGAAATTCCATTTCGGGCAACAATCTGGTTATTCCCTAACATAAAATCATTTCCCAAAATATTTGCAGGAGCAACTGCATCAATACGAATTGGTGCGGTAGTAGTTGAATTCATTACTGGGGAAGTACCACTCGTGGTCACGCTTTCAGGAAAAACTGAAAGAACAAAAGCATGCGTGTCAGAATTCAATCCACTTGCAGTTCTAAATGTAATAAAAAATACACTTGGCGTTCCCGAAAGTGCGATCGGGGTTGCAAGCGTAAGTGTTGTTGTAGCTGATCCTGATCCACTCCACACAGGGGTCGAGGCTAATTCCAAAAATCCAGTTGACTCACTATATAAAGAAATTCCGGAATCGGTGCTTGTTGAAAGTGGCGCTAAATCGGTAGTCACAAATCCAGTGCTACTTAGATCAGAAACACCAATAGCAACTGCAGTAAGTGTTTCGCCCGCATCAGCAGTGAGTGAGAGTTGCACTGCGGTAGTGGTTGCGCTTCCACCCTTCACCCACATTTGTCCCCCGATAAGACTTGTTGCATTTCCAGAAACTGCAGCATTAGCCAAAAAGAAATAAGAAAAAGCAAACACAACGACTACTAAAACTAAAAAGAAAGGTATAGTATTATTTATTTTTTTCATAAAAATTTTATTTTATTTTTGTTCCTCGACAAGGAACTTTTTTTTAAATGTATATAACAAATTTCAAACGGCCTTTTCTGTTACAATTCAAATTTTTTAATAAAATTAATAAAAACATACCTTTTTCTTCATCTATCCTGTCTATACGGGCAAACCCGTGAAATGTAGTTATCATCTCACGGGAATTATTCTCTTGTTAATTCTCTCTTCCCACTCTGTCATTCCCGACTTGATCGGGAATCCAGTATTCTCTTTCCCTTCTGTCATTCCCGACTTGATCGGGAATCCAGTATTCATCTCGTATTTTACTTTTTCAATTTTTCCGCCCAAGGCGCCTGCCTGCCGGCGGGCAGGGATCAGCCTAGGGCTGACAATCTTTCAATATTAATCGTAGATTAATGCGTATTCACATATGCTCTCGTCATTGCTCCAAAGTATCCAACCGCAGGACTGATTCCGTTTGCTGCTTGGAATCGTGCAAGTGCTCCTCGGGTAGCTGCTCCAAATCGTGTGGTTTCATTCCCTACTGATCCGGGGCCACTCTCTGACACAGTGAATCCATGTGCATTGAGATACTGCTGAAGCTGACGGACTTCTTCTCCTACTGATCCAGTAGAAAGAGTTTGAGTGAATGTGCCTGATCCTGTTGTTGCTGCAGGAGTACTCACAAGACCAGTGCCTGCTGGTTTCCCAAGCATTATGTTTAATTGAGTGATGAGTGCATTTAATTGTGTTTGTAGTGAAGTGATAAGTGCCGATCGTGTTTCTGCTGCGGTGGTTGGAGTTGGAATAGTTGTCGGAGTTGTAACGAGACCAAAGCTTCCTCCGCCTCCCCCACCTCCCCCTCCTCCGTTGTTATTTGCAACACAGGAAGAACCACTCACGCTATATCCAGAGTTACAACTGATTGCACACGTTGGGTATGCAGATACAGATCCATTGGAAACACTTTGTGTTGCACATTGAAGTGTGTAAGCAAAGCTTGCAACGGTTGAGGTCACACTGTTGGGATAACAAGAAAGTGCTTTGATTGTTTTTGTTGAAGTGACACTAATTGCACCTGTGTATTGGGTGCTCGAACACGTTGGTGTTGAAGAATCAAGTGTGTATCGAATACTCGTGGCACCGGATGCAGAGAGTACAATGCTTTGAGTAGAATTGTATGTCCCTGCTGCAGGAGTTGCCGTTGGTGCGGTAATGACCGTTCCCTCCACCGGACAGTTGAGTCCGGTGCAGAGGGAGCCGTTTACTTCCGAGGCAAACGATTTAGGTAATTGGAATGCAAATATAAGCGCAAACCCAAAGGAAAACAGTAATACGTTCTTTGTACTTCTTATCATAAATGTGCGTTTATATTTGTTATTTATTCTGATTTAATTCCGTAGCTTGTTGAATACGACCCTCCTGCTGAACCTGTTGGAACTTGCGCCTCAACAACAACTTGAATTTGTCGTCCCTCAGTGCTTGCATCCAAATCAGAAGTTAGTGTCATATAACTTGCATATGTATTCGCTGCGGAAACTGTTATTGCAGTTGAAGTTGAATTCGCATTTGAAGATTGCAATGAATAGAATCTAACGTTACTTGCGGCTGCAATAGTGCTTGTTCCATTACTTACCCAATCAGCAAACTTCATTGTGGTTGATGCTTCACTTGTTGGAACAGTTACATTGAATATCCAGCTCCATCCCGCATCAAATCCTCCACCAACTGTTGCATAAGTGCTTGATGCAGAAACTTGAGTTACTGCAAGTGATCCATTTCCTTGACCAGCAGTTGCACTTTCGGTAATCACTGCACTTCGTAGTGCGGCGTCAGCGTTAGAAGTTGAAAGAGCTGCATTGCCAGTTGGATCACTTACTCGAGCAGTAAAGGTTGTGGTTGCTGCTTGTGGGAGAGCCACAATAGCTGACCATGCTGTTTGTCCTGCTGTTATAGCAACTGTTCCTACTACATCTGAACTATTTAAAACTTGAACAGTTACATCATTAGCATCGGCTGTTATAGTACCACCAATTGTATAGTAGTCAGCGTTTACTGTTGCATCAGCAGTGGTAATCGCAAGGCCTGCTGGAGCATCCGTGTCACCAGAAGTTGCAAATCCTACATGAGCGGATGATCCCATTGTGTTCCCCGATGGATCCGCACAGCGAACGTAATAGTTGTAACTCGTTCCCGAAACTAATCCGGTAAGTGGTTGTAAATGTGTTGTCACACCAGTCGTAGTTGCCATTGCCACCATACTTCCATATGCCATTTCTGTATTTGCATATGCACACGTTGCGTTTTCATTTGTAGTTACCGTAAGCAACGCTCCTGTTGCGGTAATTGAAGTTGCGGTAAATCCACTTACAACAGGTCCAATCGAATCAATAGTACGTGTATTATTTGATGCGGTTGTGTTTGCATTTCCCGCTAAGTCGGCTGCGACAATAGTTGCGGTTGCAGTTCCTTGTTCATCAGTATTCCCCGGAACAGACCAATCATAGTACCACTCCGTTGACGATGTCTTTGTCATGTTTGTTGCAACTAAGTCACCATCTCCAGGAGTTGCAATCGCAATTGTCGGAACAACTGTTTCGTATACTGCTTCACTGAATGTTGCAGTAATTCTCACTGTTTCGAATGGAGTCACTGTTCTATCAGGACTGTATGTTAGCGCCACTGTTGGTTGAACTAAATCACCAGTGCTTGTCGCTGTTCCTACTACTTCCACGTTAGAAAGGAAGTTTCCTGCAGCATCTTTGATTGTGTTATTACCAGATGTTATCGCTATTACGTTTCCATTACGTAAATACGTTTGAAGGTTTGTAGAATCTTCAGCCAAAGTAAGAGTCAATGTCGTGCTTGATCCACTCGCTGGACTAAATGTTATTCCCGTTAATGTTTTTGTAGTTCCATCAGGACTTTGAATTGCTGCAAAGTCACTGGTTGCCCACGCTCCACCACTAACTGGCTGCACTGCTTTACTGAAATTTAAAGTAATTGTGTCGTTTGCTCCCTGAATAGTTGATCCAATAATTCCAGAAACTGGAAGAGTTGGTGCTACTATATCTTTTGTCGCTGTATCTGTTCCCGCAACTGCTGGATTTCCTGCGACATCTGTCACATTACATGTCGCAGTAATCGTTCCGTCAGCAAGATCTGTTAATGCAGTTGAAGCGATTGTTACTGCATTAGTACCAATTGCGCCAGTTACTGGGCCGACACTTCCAGTCGTTCCGGTAATTGTACACGAAACCGTTCGTCCATCTTCTAATCCAGTTGTTGCAATTACGATATTTACCCCCGTTCCAGTTTCCGTACTATTCACATATCCATCTGATCCAAGTGCAATAGAAGAAAATGTTGGTACCACCCAATCAGTAGTAACTGTTGGATTTCCCACAGCACTTGTTGCGGAGTTTCCCGCCGCGTCATACACTTTGACACTCAATTCTCCACCAGCAGCAAGCTGTGTCTGTACGTCAGCATTAAGTGCCAATCCGGCATCAAAGGTAACTGTTGTATCTCCCACTAATATTGTATTGTCACGAATTGGAGTCGCAAATGGTACACCACCAATTAATAATTCTGCATATCCATCTGTCGACTGTCCGGCGGTAATAGTAGCTCCACCAGTAAAGTTTGTATTGGTAGTGTTCGCAGTATTTGCTGTGACTGTTCCTCCAACAGCAGTGAAGGTCACTACAGTTGGAGCAGTTGGAAGTGTCTTGTCATATGTCACTGCACTTGAATCTGTAGTTGCAGTAACTTCTACTCCTGGATTTGTTGCAACATCAGTAAAGTTAATGGTGAAAGGAACAGCTGTTTCAGCTTCAGTCCCCGCCATTGTATAAGTAGCAGTCCAATGTTGTGCATCAATTCCTTGAACAACAGAAGCAGCAGGGTTGGTAGCAAATGTAACTGTTGGAGATGCTGCAAGATCTTCACTTGAAATAAATGTAAGAGTGATCACATTTCCAGTTTTTGCAAGCGACGTGCTCGCATTGTTTGATGCAATAGTCACCGTAGAAAGAGTTGGAACGGTGGTATCTGCGGTAATTGTATAAGAAATTTCCTCCGCGGCACCTCCAGCGCCACTTACTGAAGTTGTTATTGAATTAGTACCTAGTGTGGCAGTAAATTGATTGCCATTTGCAATACTCGCACTTGTCCTTATTACAACAAAAAAATCATCTCCTGAATTTGCAGCAGCATTGTCATCTGGAATTGCAGTAGCCGCAGTATTGACTGTGGCAGTAAGACCATTCCATGTTACCGACGATCCAATATCTGAATCAGTCCCATCAAACGATCCACTGCTTGCGCCAGAATCATCATATATAGTAACACCAGTTTTACCACTTGCGAGATCACCCGCAGTAAAACCGCTCACGTTTGAAAAATCAATGGTTACACTCGATAGTGTTTCAGCAACACCACCATCATTTATATTAATCCCCAATACAGATGTCACCGCACTTGATGCTTTGATGGTCTGACCACTAGTAGATAAATCAGTATATCCAGTATAAGTCATCGCCGCTTCAGCTTTCGGGGTAGAAATAAAACCACCCACTAAAACTAATGCAAAGATTAAAAACAAACTAAATTTTTTCATTTTATAATTTTTTATTATTTAAATTTTTATTATTGATGTTCACTACGCAAAATCACCTCTTAAATAATTGCTTTAGTTCCGACCTCCAACCAAAACAAACAAAAAGAAATGGTGAATTTGTATTAAGTGATAATCAAATTTTATTTACACATTAATTGTATCATATCTTCGAATGTACGAATGTTGTAATCTGTGTATATTCGAATTTATGCAATAAAAAAGCCCGAAATCGGACCTTATTCATGCCTTTTTTATTTATTTATGCGGCTCTCTTTAAATAGAGTCGAAATTCTTCCCCTAAATTCAAAATACTCACGTCGGCGAGACGATAAAAAATCTTTGTTCCTTGTCGTCTTGTTCTTACTAGTCGAACATATCGAAGATGTGAAAGATGTTGAGAAACATTCGCACTTGAAATTTTGAGTGTCCTCGAAAGATCATCAACCGAGCGCTCCTCTTTTCCAAGTGTGCAAATTATTTCTAATCGTTTCCGATTCGCCAACACTTTGTGTATTTCAACTGCTTTATCCAAATGTTCACTGTTAGTCATAATTTGTTATACATCAAAAAACGCGACTTTAATTCAATAAAAAGAATACCAAAGACAAAACACGCACGGTGTTTTATACATATGGATTATTCAATTTATGTATTTTAATAATATCAAAAAAACCAAACGAGTTCAACTCCCTTTTCACCTAACGTTTAGTCAATCTGTGGGACGTCGGACCTGCCTACCGGCAGGCAGGCTTCAACAGATTGAAATTTTTCTCACTGGATTCCCAATCAAGTTGCGAAAAAGATTATTGGAGTCTGACTTCGATAATTCCTTACAAGGAATAAATCAAAATTTGAAATTCGTCATTCGAAATTCGAAACCCCTTTCGGGGGTTTTATACTCCCGTTGGGTCAGAAAAAAATACCCAAACAGTTTTCCAAAGAATTGTTATATCAAACCACAATGAGGGGTGTTTTATATAATAACTATCAAGTTCTAGCTCCCTCATAAATGAAAGTGAAGATGCACCAGAAACCTGAGAAAGCCCAGTGAGCCCTGCACGTGCATATTGGATATGCTTAAATTCGTTTGGATACTGTGCCAGTTCTTCTGGTTCGTGCGGCCGAGGACCAACAAGCGCCAACTCTCCTTTCAGCACATTTAAAAATTGAGGAAATTCATCTATTCGCAACGCCCTCAAGAATCTTCCTACTTTTGTTATTCGCGGATCATGTTTCATTTTAAATAGCGGCCCATCGGTTCGTTCATTCATGCTCAAAAGCGCTGATTTTTGCGCATGTGCCCCTCGAACCATTGAACGAAATTTATATACTTTTATAATTTTTCCCTCACTGATTCTGTCTAATTTAACCAACACAGGAAACCCACTTTCAATTACAATTGCAAAGGCAATAAATGGAAGAAACGGAAGTATAAAAATAAGTCCAAAAATGGAACTGATAATATCAACTATCCGTTTTGAAAGAGAATAACTCATTATTTAAATACTTTTGCACCTTGAACTACTACAACGAATTCCCCTTTTAGTTTTTCACCAACGAAATATGTAAGTGCTTCTTTTGGAGTGCCGACAAAAATATCTTCGTAAACTTTAGTAAGCTCACGCCCAACAATGATTGTACAATTATCCCCACACTCTTTTTGAAGTGACTCAAAAGCTTTTTGTATGCGGTGAGGAGATTCATAAAATACCACAGGAATTTCCGATAGTGCTACTTTTTTAAAAAATGTTGCTCTCCCCTTCTTATGAGGAGGAAATTCAAGAAATGAAAACACTCCCGAATTAAGTCCCGCAACTGAAAGAATCGTAGTAAGAGCAGAGACTCCAGGAATAGGAACAATCTTTATTTGAGGAAGTGAAATTCGTACACTTTGCACCAACCGTGTTCCTGGATCGGAAATTCCAGGGGTTCCCGCATCACTTACAAAAGCCACCGACTTTCCCTGCTCTAAAAATGCAAATACTTCTTTTATTGCCCGCGCGTGTGAATGTTCATCATACCGATATGTCGGTTTTGAAATGTTATTGCACGCAAGTAGTTTCCCAACAACTCTCGTGTCTTCTGCAAAAATAACATCAACGCTCGTTAGTGTCTCAAGCGCACGAAGCGTAATGTCTTTTAAATTCCCAATCGGAGTTGCGACGATGTATAACATAATTCAAAAGTCAAAAGTCAAAGTTGAAACTTAAAATTGATAAAGTTTAAATACTTACTTTAGCTTTAACCTTCAATTTTGCACTTTACACTTTGAGTTTTGAGCTATAAGTAAATACTACCCAAATTAATAAATAAAAGAAAACCTCCATAATTTGGAGGATTCTCTATTACTTAGTTTTGACGCGCTCACGAATCTTTTTCGCTGAAAATTCACGGGTATGATACAATTTCGCTTTTTGGATCTTCTTAGGGCTCGAAATGATATCAATCTTTGCAATCATTGGTGAATGAATTGGATATACCTTTTCAACTCCAATATCTGATATTTTTGTACGAACAGTAAATGATGCACCAGACTCATTTCCATGTTTACGAGCAATAACCAAACCAGCAAAAGGACTTTGTCGCTCTTTTCCTCCTTCTCTTATTATTTCCCACACACGAACTTTCGCGCCTGGCTTAATTTTTTCAAGAATTGCTTCATCCATAACTTAAAAACAAGTTTACATTAAATACAAAATTTTTGCAACTCTTTATACGCTCTTTACGTATATCTTTTCTATCTCTTGTTTTAGGTTGTTGGTTGTGGGTCGTTGGTTATTTATTAACTAAGTTTCTCAAGTACCCCTTCCAAATCCTTGGGTAAATCTGCTTCAATTCGAACGCGTTTCCCCGCGGCAGTCGAAAACTCCAATGATTCCGCATGAAGAAACTGATGATTAAGCCCCAATGCATTTCCCGAAGGCCCGTATATTGCATCTCCTACAATTGGGTGTCCCATTGACGCAAAATGAACACGTATTTGATGCGTGCGTCCCGTTCGCGGAATAACTTCTAATAACGTGTAATACACTGCCCGTCCCATTGATTCTGATATATACATTTTCTTTGCACGATAATCGGTAATTGCCTCTTTTACCATTTTCATATTCCGTGCACGCACACTTCGCCGTGTAGTTCCCGGTTTTAATCCGATTGGTTTGTCAATCCTTCCCATCCCAATTAATTTTCCAGAAACAAGTGCAAGGTAATGCTTCTCAACTTCATGATTTTTAAATCGTTCCTTGAGAAAATTAAAAAACTTTTGGTTGCGCGCTACCACAATTACTCCTGACGTTTCTTTATCAAGTCGATGAACAATTCCCGGACGCTCTTCTGGTTTGTCTCCCACCGTCGCAATTTCCGGAAATAATTTTAATGCAATGTCTGTTAGTACTTCTTCCCCTTCACGTGGCTCCATTCCATATGCTCGATGAACTAAAACGCCAGCGGGTTTGTTAAACGCAACAAAATCCTTCGTCTTCATAATCACCTTCAATGTCATTAGTTCCAGTGTTGCACAGAATGCCAAAAAACTCAATAAAATAGCGGTTTTTCTCAATTTTGCTTGCATTTTATGGATATGTATGCTAATCTATTCCTGTATAACCCCTACAGGGGTTTTTAATATGGGTAAAAAGGTAATAACGGCAGTGATTGGAATTCTTATTGTTTCGTTCCCGATGCCATCGGAAACGCCAACAAAGAGCTTCATTCATACCGCCAAACCGAATGGGATTAATATCGCCCGTGCCGCCGAGGTACCAGATGATGTCGAGGCAGAAGCAATTATTGCAAAACGCCGAAAAGTCTGGGTCACCGCATACACAAGCACTCCCGAAGAAACTGATGACACACCGTTCATCACTGCAATGGGGACAAAAGTGCGCGATGGCATAATCGCTACAAATCTTCTTCCGTTTGGTACAAAAGTTAAAATACCGAAACTGTTTGGCAATAAAGTGTTTGTGGTTGAAGACCGCATGCACCGACGAAAACAAAATAACGTTGATATTTGGATGGATTCCAAAGAAGACGCATTAGAATTCGGAATTGCTTATGCAGATATCGTTGTTCTTAACTAATTACAATTGAATATCACACTTACACAAAAGCTCCCCCTTCGGGGGAATTTTTGTTTATCTAGTTACGCACTTGCCCACAGTAGACAAAAATGAAAGAAAAAATGTAATGAGGACTCTGGGCATAATATTTCAATTTTCAATTCGTCCTCGTTAGTTGTAAAATTAACACATTAAATGTCTGTACTTCTCACACAATTTGACCCAGAAAGTGTGGTGCGAAAAGCATATGATTTTGCTGAAATGGCCCACAAAAATGAAACTCGCGAAAGTGGAGAGCCATATTTTGTGCATTGCGTAAAAGTTGCAGAAACAGTCTATGAATGGAAACTTGATGCAGCTTCGGTAGCCGCCGCACTCTTACATGATACCGTTGAAGACACCTCAATCACTAACAAAGATATTGCAAATTACTTTGGAAATGAAATCGCATTTCTCGTCGACGGACTCACTAAACTTGAAACAATTAAATATCAGGAAAATAAAGAGGAAGGAGAAATTGAAAATCTAAGACGTTTTATTATTTCTTTTTCAAAAGATTTGCGCGTAGTGCTCATCAAGCTTGCGGACCGATTGCATAACATGCAAACACTTGAACACCTGCCCCAAGAACGAAGAGAACGATTTGCAAAAGAAACAGCAGAAATTTATGCCCCGCTTGCCTATCGCCTCGGAATGCAAAAACTTTCTGGAGAACTTGAAGATCTCGCCTTTCCTCATATTGATTCTGATGGATACGTGTGGCTCATGAAAACGGTCACTGAATCATATAAAGATCGTTTGCGATATGCAGACCGCGTTCATCCAATGATTGTAAAGCACCTGGTGAAAAATGGGATAAAACCAGTTGGAGTAGACGCACGAGCAAAACGATATTCAAGTTTGTATAAAAAATTACTTCGTCATGAGATGGATCTTGAAAAAATTCACGATCTTGTCGCGTTTAGAATTATTGTGAACTCTATTGAAGAGTGTTACACCGCGCTCGGCATTGTTCATAAATTGTGGGCCCCACTTCCCGGAAGAATAAAGGATTATATCGCTCGCCCAAAACCAAATGGATATAGAAGTCTTCACACCACAGTGTTTTGCGTGGACAATAAGATTATCGAAATTCAAATTCGCACACAAGAAATGCACGAGGAAGCAGAAATGGGTATCGCCGCCCACTGGGCATATCAACAAGTTAGAGGCGACACAAAAAAGGCAATCTCATGGAAAGGAGTAAAAAATAAAGTGGAACTCGCATGGATCGAACAATTAAGCAATTGGCAAAAAAACTTTACTGACCAAGAAGCGTTTATGCGTGCATTAAAAACCGACTTCTTTAAAGAACGCATCTTCGTACTCACCCCACAAAACGACATCGTTGATCTTCCAATACATGCAACTCCAGTAGACTTCGCATATAGAATTCACACTGATATTGGAAACCAATGTGTTGGCGCAAGAATAAATAAAAAAATAGTTCCAATTGATTATGAATTAAAATCGGGAGATCTTGTAGAAATTATTACTCACAAAGGAAAAAAGCCTTCAGAAGATTGGCTGCGATTTGTAAAAAGTGAATCGGCAAAAGAACACATAAAAAGTACTCTCCGCAAAAAATCACGATTTTTCAAAGAAAAAGTTGAAGTACAACTCATGGAGTTTAAAATAGTAAATATAGACAGAGATAGTTTTTTAAAGGATGTGACAAGTGCATTTGCCGATCTGAGAATTAATATTGTATATCTTCAAAGTCAGACAGATCGAAGAAAAGAGTTCTCAACGGTCACAATTCGCACTGAAATACTTCCCGAATCAAGGATAGAAAAAATATTATTGAAGCTAAAAAAAATTCAAGGGACAAAAGAGATTACCTACCGCACTGATAGATAACAAATGGTTGAGGCCGAACCCGCCTAACCGTCGGGCAAGCCTCAATCATTTTTATTCTCCTCCAGTAAGACGCTCAAGAATTCCTTCTAACTCTTCCCGTGAATAGAATTTGATTGCAATCTCTCCTCCCTTTCCTTGTGCCCTAATAGTTGTAGGCGCAGAAAACTTCTCTTCAAGTCGTTTTTCCCAAAACGAATGTTCGGGATTTTTTGATTGTACGATTTGTTTTCTTGCAACCCTTCCACTCATTTCACGAATCGTTGTTTTTTTCTCAAGGAGAGCGAGAAATGTACGGTGTTGTTCTGTTGAATTAGCAATTCCCAAAAGCATTCTCCCATGTGACTCAGTAAGACGACCCGTCTGAAGCGCGTCTTGAATTTCTGAGGGAAGATTCAAGAGACGCATAGTATTTGCAACCGCCTCGCGACTCTTTCCAACTCGAATCGCGATCTCTCTCTGTTTAACACCAAATTCCTCTTGAAGTCGCGCATATGCACGTGCTGATTCCATCGGATTTAAATTACTTCGCTGAATATTTTCAATAAGCGCAATTTCCAGTTTCATTTTCCCTGCATCGATTTGTTTTACAATCGCAGGCACTCGTGGAAGCCCTACAAGTTTTGCGGCTCTTAGCCTCCGCTCTCCCGCAATAAGTTGATAGATAACTTCAGCCCCAGAATCTTTTTCTTTCATTACTTTTGCAACAATAAGCGGCTGCAATACTCCAAATTCACGAATTGATTGTGCGAGTTCATTTAATTCATCAGTATTAAATTCTCCTCGAGGTTGATATGGATTTGGTTGTATTTTTTCAACTTCTATTTGAAATATACTTGAACTTAGATCATTAAAATGCTCTTTTTTTTCTTTTTGAGGCACGTAATTCACTTTTGGAGACGGCGGAACATAACTATTAAAATGTTGTTGTGATTTATTCACAAACGGTGGAACAGGATTATTTGTGTGAAACGGAGGTACCCTAGGTTGATTGTTCCCAGAATTATTATTTGGAATAAGTGATTCAAGTCCTCGTCCTAACATATATATTCATTGTAGCTGAAAATAAAAAATAAAAAATCCCCCGCACATGCGAGGGAAAATTATTTTATACCAAGTATAATCGCTCCTTTGGGAATTTTATTTTCTTGCGAAATAAAAATTCGCTCGGAAATAAAACGAAAACTCAAAACATTCGAATTTTGAATATAATACAATACCTTGGAATTTCCTTGATGTCGTGTTTCAACTAAAAATTCAACGACTTCCGGAGGCATTGCCATAGTACATCCTCCATCTTTTATAAACTGCAACGCCTGTCCAAAAGTTACAGAATACGGCATTTTAAATGGTCGTAATTTTACTTTGTATTTTCTACTTGTTTGAAGTGGAATCTCCAAACCAAGCGAAATAACAATGCCATATTTCTTTTTCCGCTCATCAGAATTCATTTTCGGTATCTTAATCTTATAAAACATTGTTCGCTGTTTTATATATTCAAGAAACGAGAAAACGAGCAGAAGAGCAACAATCAGAATAATTCTAATGTCCAAGATATTTCTCCTTTTTTTAATTATGAAAGACGTTTTCTTTATACAGTATTACTCAGTCTTGTGTCAAAAAAATGCCACGTGAATTACGTGGCCGAACGATATTTTTTACACAGAAATATAATCATCACATTCATTCCAATCGATATTGGATTAAATATCATCAACGAAAGATTTCCAATAAAGATTGAATAGAAAAACCAGAAAATACTCGTTACAATGAAAACTTTTTGAACTCTTAAATCAACCTTCCCACCATCTTTATTCTTCCAAATTTCATATATCTGAAAAAGTCCAAAAAGAAGAATTCCAAAAAGTGCGACACTGAAAATCATTTCTTTTTCGGAAATTTCATCTGCAATAATCATAAGCATTATTATTGCAATAAATGTTGCAGTAATCGGCCATTCATACCACTCCGAATCCTTAAATTTCCAAAGTCCACTAAGTATATAAAGACAAAGAAAACCAAGTAATCCATTAAGCACAAGTGCAACACTTCCGATTGAAAATCCAAACGGAATAATTGCAAAAAAATATGCACTCCAATATCCAAATTGGACAATGGATACTGACTCTCCTTTTTCAGAATCCCAGATATTCTTTCCTTGTCTATATAAACTCCACGCTTGGAAACAAGAGAAAGAAAAAGTTCCCAAAAAAGATAAAGTAAGGATATTAAATCCAAAATTCTTGAATTCTACCGAATTCCTTATGAATTCTTCCATTCATTTCTCCAATTATTTTTTTATTAATGTATAGAGATATTATGTCACGATGTTTTATAAAAGTCAAACTAAAACAGGGCTCGTATATGAGACCTTCTTGTGTTTTTACGTATTATTATTTGTAGAAGTTCTTGGTGTAAAAATAAAAATTAGAAAGAACAACGCAAGAACCCAAATAAATAACGCATACACAAGAATTTCCATACAGAACTCCCTGTTTTTAGAAATGTATACATTAGTCCAACTCTCACGCGCTTCTACACCGCCTCGCATCGCCTCATACTAGCTAGATATGCAACAAACGATTTGGAAGTAACTCGCTTTAAAAATTAAACCGTTGTCATTTTATTATTTTGTTTTGAGTAGGTCAACCCCGTTAGAGGTAATGTTAATCTGGAAATATCCAAAACCGCAAAAACACAAACAATATTTTAAAGTAAGAAATATATTAACTTGTAAAATCTCTAATGGGGTCAAGGACTACGAATATCATTTTTTAGCAACCGCCTCTGCACAATAAAAATTATCCTCGGAAAGTAAAAAAGAAAATAAAAGGCATAGTGCGAACTCGGCGCCCTAGGCGCCTCAAACAACGCACTATGCCTATTTCTTTTTTATTTCCTCGGTAATTTTTAGATTGTGCTCCGACACGTTGCTTACAAAACAATATTCTCCGTGGGTTGATGAGTTGATGTCACTTCTTGTCATTCCCGTCCGCCACGGCGCCTGTCTGCCGTAGGCCAGCGGGAATCTAATTCTTAAATTTAAAATATTTCAATTTATTCAATTCCCCGTTGTCTACAACTGGGTTTATTCGTAAAACACAAAATAGCGCTCATAAAATTCTTCATCGGTTGTTGGAAAATCGTCAATTATTCGTTCTTCTTCCTGAGATACTTCCTCTCCAATATATTCATCACTCTCTGGAATCGTTGGTGGAATATATGTCGGCGCACTTTTATCGGGGAATTGATTCATCACTTCTCTTGCCAACTGCTCATACGCAGCAGCACCAGTGCTTTGTGGAGCATGAAGCACTACGGGTTTTTGAAAACTTGGAGCTTCTGCCAAACTTACCGACCGCGGAATCTCAATATCATATACCTGGGTTGGAAATCGTCGACGAACTTCTCGCGCAACCTCACGCGACAATCGTTCGCGTTTGTCATACATCGTAAGTAATGCTCCTCCAATCTCAATCGGATGGTTCATATTTGTGCGAATGAGTTGCATCGTTTCAAGTAATTGACTCAACCCCTCCAAACTAAAATATTCACATTGAACAGGAATAATAACCTCATCCGCTGCAAGCAATCCATTCAAAGTAAGAAGATTTAAACTTGGTGCAAGATCAATCAAAATAAATTGATAATATGGTGCAACATGCGCAACAAAATTTCGCAAAAAATATTCTCGTCCCTGAAGATTCACTAACTCAACAAGTGCTCCCGCCAAGTCTTGTGATGCGGGTGCCATATCTAAATTAGAAAGATAGGTTCGTTTTATAACCTTGTCCGGAGTAACTCCACCCAAGATTGCATGATAAATTGTTTCATTTTCTCCACACTTCACTCCAAGACCGGACGTGGCATTTGCTTGCGGATCAAAATCAATTAAAAGTGTCCTATTCCCAAGTATCGCAAGATACGCCGCAAGATTCATTGCTGTTGTTGTCTTTCCTACTCCCCCTTTTTGATTACAAATTGCAATGGAGCGTGCCATTTACTTTACTTTACCTTATCCATATTGTATTCTCAATGTGTACTTTTAAACATGTAAGTTTAAAAGTTATTAAAAGTCACAGGAAATTAAAATATAAATTGGACGTTATGCCTGAGTGGCGGAACTGGTATACGCGTAGCACTCAAAATGCTATGATCTCACGGTCTTGTGGGTTCGAGTCCCACCTCAGGCACATTTCAAGAAAACAAAAGCGTTAAACGCTTTTGTTTTTTATGTGCCTGAGAGGAACGCCAACTGCTTGGCGTTCCGGTGGTACTCGAAGAGCATAGCGATGTTCCGTCAGCAGACGGAACCGCGAGCCCCGGCTTGAGACAAAACTTTTCGACGGAAAAGTTTTAGTCGAAAGGAGCCCCGCCTCTGCCTGTCGGCAGACAGGTCAGGCACAAATATAAAAGCACTCTTTATGAGTGTTTTTATATTTCTATCTTAGTGGGACGAGAAGGGAACTTTTGCGCACGAATGTGAAAAGCGAAGCGGAAGCAAAAGTCCCTGGCTCCGAAGGAGGAGTGAAAACGACGGGCGAGGAGGAGTCCCACCACAAATTTGACTCTTCTTACTATTTTATAGTACCTTACTTGTAGCGTTTTTAATTAACAAAGTGCAAACATATATAGGAGTGTCAGATGAACAAAGTTCTCGATCAGAAAGTAAGAGCATATAATATTGCTTTTAGTGAACGTCTTGCCGGATTAAAAACTGAAGAAAAGCAACAATTCATTGAAGGAGCGGTGTTTGCACTTGATGCACTCTTCCGTTATGGAAATCTTAAAGATCTAACTCCAGTTAGCCGGGAGATGTTCATTGGAAGTGTTCTTGCTAATTCCTACAGTGCAGCATTCCACCAAAATCTAAATTCTGACAAGCACATGAAGGGACTCGTTGAAAGTCATAACATGCAGGCAGCAGAGGCATTTGTTGGTGCCGCAAAAATACAACTGGACGCTGGAGTTCCCTTAACGTTTGACGAAGAAATGCAAGTCAAACAGATGGCTATGATGGTTTAATTTACCACCCCCCGATTAATCGGGGTTTTTATTTATTAAAAATCCCCGCATTACACGGGGATCTAATATGCACAATTTTATGTTGTCCAACGAAACTTACAAATTTAAGGTATTCGTCAGAAAGTATTTTTCTCTCCTCTTTTTCCTCCTCAAAAGAAAGTAAAATCGGATCTTTCAAAAATTCTAACAGGGAATTTCTAATAATCTCCAAAACACCATCCCCTCCTACTAAGAAAACTTTTTTTTCTGGGATCACAAGAAGAGATGAGATGGCTAAATTTGCGAGAGCTGTTTTTGCCGAAAACGACTCGCTGCAAATAACTACTACCTTCATCCTCTCTCCTTTATAACCCTAAGAATTTCTTCCGCAACATTTTCTTTTGAAATCCCATAGTTGCACCCCGCTTTTATAAGAGACTCACAAAAATTATCATCACTCGACGTCGCAATGATCAGACCACTATAGGTCTCTCTCATTTCTTTAACTAACGGAAGCGTATTCGGCTCATCGCCAGGAACACATGCGTCCATAGTGATAATTGATAAATCTGGGTTTTGATAAAAAATGTTTTTTGCCTCCTCAATAGAAACTGCTTGAAACAATAAAACTTTTCCCTCTAATTCCATTTCCCACAACCCTTGAAACACCGCCCCATCTTCAATGATTAGAACCTTTTTCATATCACACCTTATTAGTATGTTAATGATTTATATAATATACGACAGCAAAAGGCGCTTGTCAATGTGACACATCTCGTTATAATTGAATATATGGGATTTATTGATTCATTTGTTCAAGCAATAGTTGGAGTAATTGAAGGCCTTATCGGCGCATTTACTGGCGGAAACAGTTCATCTGATAGCGAAAATAAATAATAAGAAGAAAAATTTATCTCTTTTTAATCCTTTGCTACAATGGATGTATGTTTAATTTTCTAAAGAAAAAAGATGAAGATACGACACAAGCAAATAACGATGGAAATGGATTGAGTGCACTCTCAAAATTTGGTATCAACAAAAGCATGATGGTAACCGCATTGCGTCAAATGCGAAATTTGAATCCTGCGCAAAAGTTGCAAGTAAAAATGATGCTAAAGAAACAGATAAAACGGGATATTTCTAAAGAAGAAATTATACGTGGTGCAGAAGAGCTAGGAAAACAATTGAAAAACGAATTCCCCCCTCAAGAGATTGAACAAATGAAAAAAGATTTAATTGATCTTTTTGGAAACTAATTTTTTACCCTTACTCTTCCCTCACCTTCCACGTTGAAGTCGCTGAGTCACGAATAATACTTTTTCCTTTTGGAATTACGCTCCAAAACACTTCATCAATCGGCGTATTATTGTAATATAAAATTAACGTATTATTTTTTTCGGCAAGCATATGTGATTTTGCCCATCGTGCAATAGTTTCTTTTTGCATATTTGCTTCTGCGTTTGCAACATACACACAATTCCCCAATAATATTTTTTCATTCCTCCACGCAGTAGTTATTAACCCCTCTTCTTTTCCGGTTGAAGATTTCTTTTTAAGAAACGTGCTGTTGAGCGTTACATCTTCTCCATAATTACAAATTTGTACAAATTCATTCAGAACGCTCACCTCATCACCCGCTTGAATTTCCGAAATATATAATTTCGGAATATTATTGTCTTTTAATGGAACTAAAACTTTAGTACTGTTTACCGCAGTCTTCACTTTAACGGTCGGTTTTACCGAAGACTTTTTTTGTAAATTAATTTTGGTATTTAATGCGGCTGAATATTTTGTATCTTTTTCTTTTTCACTCACAATGATTCCATTGTTGTCTCTAAAATCAAACGTACCAACAAAAATCTTTTTTGCTGAGAATAAATTTTCAATAATTGAATGTTTGCTTAATAACGTATTAATAAAAGCTAAAAAAAGAGCCGCAAAGGCGGTTACTAATATCACTTGAAGCACCCGTTTTGATAGAAAAACTCGCTTCATAATTTAGACACAACAAAAGAAGGCGTACCTCTCGAAAGAATGGGGCGAAATCGGAGGAGGTGTTCCCCTTTTCGCACACCCGTGCTCATCCGGGATTTATTTGTCGGCGTGCTGCCGTCTTTTGTTTAACTTACTTTTTCATTCTACTCCCTTTTTTTAGTTCTGTCTTGTGGATAAGGTTCACTCCAGAATCCTACCTCTCACGCAAAATCTCCATACTACATACATTCTCATCAAGAATAAATAAAAATAGCAATTAACTGTGAACTCGGCACCAAGGGCGCCTCAAACAGCACAGTTGACTGTAATTGTTTTAGATTTATTCTTTCGGAATGTATTAGTAGTACTCCGACGTATGCGTGAGAGGTAGGATTCTTTCGTAGGGGGGGGTATGTTGCGAACTCAGCGCCCGAGGCGCTTCAAACAACGCAGTATTCCTATTACTTTCTTTGTTTGTTCTCAAAATTGTATATGGTACTCCAATAAGTTCAGAAAAGAATGGGATTCTTTCGTTCGATTGATAATTGGAAATTGAAAATTTTTCCTCTTCCACCGGTGTTTATCCTATATTATTTATCCAACTTTATTTGCATTTTGCGTTTTGATCTATATAATAGGTCTCATCTATGTCACATAATCATGATAATTTTTCGGTTACTATCTCAGAACCGAAGGACGCAATTATTGAAATTTCGGGAACAATCAATGCAGAAACGATTGAAAATCATCGAAAAAAAGTAATAGAAGGTGTTGCAAAGGAAGCAGACGTACCAGGATTCCGCAAGGGACACGCGCCAAAGGATATCATTGAGAAACAGATAGATCAAAACCATGTGTTGGAGGATGCTGCGGAAGAAGCGTTAAGCGAAGTTTACCCTCATATTCTTCATATGCATTCAATCACTCCAATGAGTGCTCCACGTGTTACTATCGTAAAGTTAGCGCTAGGAAATCCATTAGAATTTAAAATTACTGTGGCTATAGCACCAGAAGTAAAACTCCCAAACTATAAAAAAATAGCAAAACAAATTAAATCGAAGGAAATAAAAGTTGAAGTAACTGACACGGACGTCGAAAATGTTATAAAAGAACTTCAAGAGCTCCGAAAAGATGAAAACGGAGTTATCCCAGAAATCACTGACGACTTTGTAAAAACATTGGGAAATTTTGAATCAGTTCATGATTTCAAAACTAAACTCAAAGAAAATATAAAAAACGAAAAAGAATCAAATATTTCAAGAGAAAATTTTGAAGCTCTTGTAAAACAATTGGTTTCTGAATCAGAAATTACGCTTCCCCTCCCAATGGTTGACGATGAGATTTATGCTTCCCTTAATCGACTCACAAAAGATCTTGAAAAGCATAAAATGTCTCTTGAAGATTATTTTAAAAATATAAAAAAAACTGAAGAAGAATTTATTAAAGCAAAAAGAGAATCAATCGAAGAACAACTAAAAACAAAGTACATTCTTCAGGAAATTGCAAAAAAAGAGTCAATTACCCCAGATCCAGAACAGGTTGAAGCAGAAATAAAACAAGCAATGATGCATTATCCCAATCTTAACCCCGAAGACTTTAAATCATATATAGAAGAAACGCTTACCAACGAAAAAACAATCCACTGGCTAGAAAAAGCAGAATTTTAAAGATCAACCCCGCCCCGCATTGCGGGGCGGGGTTTTTATATTACTTAAGCGTTATTAAAATCGCACCCGCAATCATAAACAGTGCACCCAGCACAACCTTCCAACCAATCGCCTCTCCCAAAAATAGTGCTGCGAGCATCACAACAAAAATTATACTCAACCGATCGATAGCGACTACTTTTGTAGCAACCCCATATTTCAATGCGACAAAATAAAACAACCACGAAAGAGCACCCGCAACTCCCGCAAGAATAATGAATACCCACTCTCTTCCGCTAAGCGACCCAAGAGAAAACCCGTGAAACTTTTTTAAGGATAAACTCGTTATCACTAAAAAACCCGCCATGATTATTGACCGAATTGTCGTTGCAAGCGTTGAATCAATATCTTTTAACCCAAATTTTCCAAAGATTGCTACAAGTGCAGCAAAAATTGAGGAAAGAAATGCATAGAATATCCACATATACTATAAGTATAAATGGTACTAAATAAAAAATCCCCCCTAATGGGGGGCAAATCATATAACCTTCTTCATCATGAGAACTGCACCGGTTCCAAAGAAATACTCTTCTTCTTTCTCGTGTTTCTTAGGAAATTCAAAAATATTTATCATTTTTTTGCCATTTACGGCACAATCCGTTGATCCAAGATAAAGCAACGACCCGTTGCTTGTCCTAGTATTGCTGAGATGATTCCATTTTTTCAGGAGCATCGTTTCGTGAGTGTCAAAAATTGAAAATACAGATTCGAGCACAAGAGAAAATGGCGCTCTTACTTTTCCAGAAAGCATTGCGATTCTTTTCTCCTGTTCAGAAAACGTAATATTTTCGAATCGAAGTTCTCGATATTCATCCTCTTCCCCAACAAAATTTAATAGATAATATCCAGGTTCTTCTTTGCCTTCTACCCAGTAATTTTCGCCGGAGTGCGAAAACCATTGGCTCTTCATAAATCTATCATTTTCACCGAATCCAAATTCAAGATTTTCAAACCGCTCTTTTAAAATTTCTTTTGGTGATTTCCCTTGATGATAAATCATAAACCAATCTGCAAGTCCTTTTTCGTTTGCTTCCATACACAATTGCAACTGTTGAATTGTGTACCCAGTATCAAAAATGTCCTTTGGGTCTTTTCCAAATCGAGTAACATCGAGCGACGTAATCACTTTTTCTCTTCCAAGGCCTACCGCTACATCATGAACCGATGCAATTTCTATTTGTTTCACTTTTATTTCTCCTTATTAAATTATTAAAAATGCCTATCTATTGTATACAATAGATAGGCGAACTAGTCAAATAATTAGACAATTTCCTTAAGAAGGAGAAAATCTTTTTGTATCTCTCTGCTTTTCGAAAAATAGGCATTAACAGCAACAGCATCTGCGTGAGCTTTTGCCACAAGCAGAGCGGTGTCTCGATTTATTCCTCCATCAACCTCTATATACACAAATGGAAATGTCCTTTTAAGCAACTTTATTTTTTCTGCCATTTCAAAAATAAATGGTTGCCCCGATGGACCAGGATAGACAGATAAAATTTGCACCTCGCTCACCTCTTTGTATTTTTCAAGTACACTGATTGGCGTATCAGGCAATAAAGCAATCATCACTCGCACATTTTTCTCTTTTGCATAAGAAACAATTGATTCCATTATCTTTTCATCAACAGTCTCATGGTGAACAATAATTCTTCTTACTCCCGCGTCAATCCATCTTCGGGCAGACTCCTCTGGATTTCGCTTCATAATATGCGCCTCACAAAAAACGTGTGGCATATATTTTTCTATTAGTTCAATTGCTTCCTTTGGATTATCCCAAGTTTCGTTTACAGAAAAGATTCCATCACCAATATCAAATTGAACCCATGTTATAGGAAGTTCTTGTAACATCTGCATAGCACGTTCTGCCTCTTCTTTCGTTTTAACGTTAATCGTTGGAATTATGTTCATATGGGGTCCCTCCAAATTCAGGACGATCAATTTTCATCTCAATTTGCGAAAGTTTTTCAATACGCCGACGAAACCGTGCTTCTCGAGCAAAAGGAGTCTGAAGCCATGTCATAACAATTTTTTTTGCTTGTTCTGGAGTTGTATAATTTGCACCAATTCCTAAAACATTTACATCATCATCATTCCGTAGGTCATAGGCTTGATTAGAGGAAAGAGCAACTCCCGCCCGAATATTTGGATACTTATTCGCAACAATAGTAACTCCCGCTCCCGATCCGCAAACTACGATCCCTTGGCTCCTGTCATAATCAACACTCACCCGCTCTGCAACCTTTGACGCAAAATCAACATAGTCATCACTTTCATCTAATTGAACATTCCCTACGTCAGCAACAGAGTATCCAGCATCTTTTAAGAAGATCTTTAGATATTCTTTTATTGCATAGCCACGGTGATCAGATCCAAGATAAATAAGCATAAAAAATTTTTGAATTATTTTTTTGATAATTTTATGCAAGTACGATTTTCCTGCAGTAAAAATTGTATGTAGCAATTATAACTCCAAAAGGGTCGGTTGAAAATCGTTGTTGATTAAGACATTAAATGGTTGAGCGCTACAGACATGTTTATCAGAACATACAACATCAAGCATTAATCCGTTCATTGTTTCTTTTGAAAATGGTTGATCAAATACAAAATTTCCTAAACTATACGCAATAATCCCATTATTATAATTTTCAATTTCCTGTACTACATGCGGATGATGCCCAATTACAATATCTGCCCCCGCATCAACAAGTGCATGACCAAATGTTCTTTGATAATTGTTAGCGCTTGTTTCATATTCATCTCCCCAATGAAGGAGTATTACCACTATATCGTTTTCATTCTTTATCATGGTCACACGTTCCAATATTTTCTCTTCATCATATTCACTAATTCCCCACTTATCATTCGTTGCAAAAAGTGTTTTTGGATATAAATTAGTAAAAGACAGGAATGCAACTTTATATCCTTTTTTATTAAAAACAACGGGAAGATTCGCTTCTTCCTTATTTTTACCGGCTCCAACAAAATGAATGCTTGAACTCGCAAAGATAGACATTGTGTCTTCCAGCGCGTCGCGACCCCAATCAAATATATGGTTATTTGCAAGTGAAAAAAGATCAAATCCAGCATACTGAATTCCCTCAATAACTTTTGGATTTGCGCGAAATGAATATATACTTCCTTGATTTTTCCCACGCGCAGAAATAGGACCCTCAAGGTTTCCAATAGTAATATCAGCAACATTTAATTTTTCTGCGACAAAGAGAAAGGGAAATTTTTGATCGTTATTCTCCTTTATCTTCTTTTCAATATCTCTTGAGAGCATAACGTCGCCAACAAACATGAGAGAGATAATTTCTTTTTTTCTTTTTTCTTTAGTCACGCGCAACTGTCTAAAAACATTATTCATTTGAATGACCGAAAAAATCTCTTCTTTTAATGCACTATCAAGTTTTTTTTGAAATAAAAAAGAGGAGACAAAAATGAGGAGAATAAAAAACCAAAGGAAAAAAGAGGCACGCTTCATAAACACTGAACTGCTAGTTAAGGACCTTGTTAACGTGTTTTATAAGTGTGGAAACATATCCCGCTTCATTGTCATACCAAGAAAGAATCTTCACAAGATTTCCATCAACAACCTTAGTAAATCCCAAGTCAACAAGCGCACCATATTGTGCTCCTAACACATCCGAGGAAACAAGTTGTTCATTGGTAACTCCCAAAATCCCATTCCATCGTTCAGTTTTTGAAGCAGCTAACAACAAATCGTTTATCTCTTGCACAGTAGTAGGACGTTTAGAAATAAACGTGATATCCGCTGCAGATCCTGAAATTGTTGGAACTCGCATTGCAATACCATCAAATTTTTCTTCCAGCTCTTTTATTACTCGAGAAATCGCAAGCGCCGCACCAGTAGTTGACGGAGAAATATTAAATGCTCCCGCCCTCCCCCGACGATAATCTTTTCCTTTTGTTGGGCCATCAACAATATTTTGTGTTGCAGTATACGCATGTACGGTATTTAAAACAGCCTTTTCAACTCCAATCGTTTCAGACATCACTTGAATTACCGGCGCCGAAGCATTGGTGGTACACGATGCATTCGATGTTATCGGATAGTCTTTTATATCTTCATCATTTATTCCCATTAAAACAGTTCTCCCATTACATGTTCCATCTACGTCTTTTGCTGGAGCAGAAATTATTACATGCTTTGCACCAGAAATTATATGAACATTTGACTGTTCAAATGACTCAAAAACTCCAGTACACTCAAGCACCACATCGACATCCATTGCTTTCCACGGAAGTTTTAATGCGTCGCGTTCTTGTAGAAACCGAATAGAACGCCCATCAATAATTAAAGTATTTTCTGAAACGGATACTTCTCCTTTGTATGTACCATACACCGAATCATATTTAAAAAGATATGCAAGATTTTCAATATTGCCCAAATCATTGATTGCAACAACATTTATCGCTTTATCAAGTAACACACTTCGGAGAAACAAACGTCCAATTCTCCCAAACCCATTTATCGCAATATTTTTCATTAATTTTATTATACCGTTTATTTCGCATCCTTAAAACTCACATTCATAAGCAATATAAATAGTATACTTCCTACAAAAGAGAGTGTGGCCGCATACACAAATGTTGCCTGTGGACCTATATATGTCCATAATAGCCCACCCACTCCCCCCGCAATGAGAGCAGAAAGACCAACTGCAGCATTGAGCATTCCCTGTCCCATTGCAAGTGAATGTTCATCCACCAATCGAATCGCTAAAGCTCTCTCAACTCCATCGGTTGCTGCACTGTAAATACCAAAAAGAACAAAAGAGAAAATAAGACCTAAAAATGTCTCAACAAACATGAGAGAAATATAAGAAATAAGCGCTGCAAAAAAACCAATAGTAATAATTTTTCTCTTTCCAAAAGAGTCAGCAAGTTTCCCCAACGGAAACGCCGCAGTTAAAAATGCGACATGATATATAAAGTAAAATAAAGGGACATATCGCACATCGATCCCTATGCTTGGTGCGCGCAATAATAAAAATGCAATAGGAAGCGTACCGAGACCGAAGATAAATATGGAAAACAAAAAAAGAGAAAATCTTCGATTGTTCCTTAAAAAGGAAATATTTATTCGTGGAGCAATAAAAGGAACTTTATCCTCAACTCGAGACGGTTCCTCAACGAACACAAAAGTAATAACTGCGAGTGCTCCTACGCCAAATGCAACAAGGAATATAAGTTGATATGATCCAAAGAATACCGGAAGAAGTAAAAAAACAAGGAGCGGACCCATCATGCCACCCAACGTATCCATCATACGATGAAACCCAAATGATTTCCCTAGTGTTTCCGAATCGGCAGACTCAGAAATAAGCGCATCACGAGGAGCATCACGCATTCCCTTTCCAACTCTATCAATTGAACGAAGAAAAAAAATGTGCCAGAAACTTGAAACAAGAGTAAGAAACGGTCGCGTTGAAACCGATAATATATATCCAACAACAGCAAATTTCTTTCGCACCTTCCATCGATCTGAAATCCAGCCAAATACAATTTTTAGTATACTTGCAATTGCATCTGCAACACCTTCAATAAGACCAACGATAAACACCGGGGCCCCCAATGTCACAGTTAAAAAAATTGGCATAACAGCCTGAATCATTTCACTTGAGAAATCGTTTAACATACTAACGATCCCCAAAAAAAACACATTCCGTGAAACTCCAAAATATTTCTTCATGATTTTATTGGATAAGAGATTTTGTAATAATATGCGAACCAATAAAAAGACGGAGTGTTTTTGCTCTTCCCGCTTGAAGCTCTAGAACCTGATCCACTGGTTCTGGTGAATTATAACGGATAAGCTCACTGTCACTTTTTCCAGGCTGTGGACTTATATTTTGCTCAAATCCAAGAACTTCTCCAGCACGAATCCATACTATATCTATTGGAAACTTCATATCCTTCATCCAAAATACTGCTTGTTCATTCTCTTTGTATTCAAATAACATACCTTCATTTATTCCAATAGAATCTCTTCCTGAAAGACCACGCCCGCGTGCGGCATTAGTATTAACAACTTCTGCAATAATTATCTGGTTATTTACTCTTATCTCTCGCTTATTTTCTAACACACGAACCTTGTTCATTATCACAAATGAAAAAACGCCCGCTCCAAGAGCGATTCCAAATAATAACATTCCAAATTTCATGATGCCACTCATGGTTGTATTATACCCTACTTTTTTAGTTCGTATGCAATAATTCCAAACGCTACCGAAACATTTAATGATTCTTTTATTCCTCTCATCGGTATTTCAAGAACATCATCGCACTGAGCAATGACACGAGGAGGTATTCCAGAGACTTCATTCCCGACAATAAAAGCACCACCTTTCTTTTTCTTACTTTTTGATAATGTATTATATTGTATCGAATTTTCTGTTTGCTCAATCGCATATATTGCACATCCATCTTTCTTGAGATTATTCATAAGTTTTGTGATGGATTTTTCATACTTCCATTCAACATTTTTTTCCGATCCAAGCGCGGTTTTTGCAAACTCTTTTTGCAAACGTCCAAATCTATCGATCGGCGTCGGAGTAATACCACATAAATATAATTTTTTTATCCCTGTGCCATCTGCAGTTCGAAACATGGAGCCGACGTTATGTAAACTCCTAATATTCAACAAAATACCAATCAATTGCATACACACACTCTAATAAAAAATCCGCCTCATAGGAAGCGGATGTTAATTGTAGACAAGAAAGGAGTCGACTTGCCTACACGCGAACTGTACAGGACTCGAATCTATATTCTCGCCTTTCGGGGCGATGTCCTAATGAACAGTTCAGAATCAATGCAGATCTATAAACAACACCTGCGTCGAGCGGGAGAAAGGGATCGAACCTCTGACTCCTACATTACAATGTAGAACTCTACCAACTGAGTTACTCCCGCGTCGTGGGGGAAGGCGGACTCGAACCACCAACCACGCATTAAAAGTGCGTCGCTCTCCCAATTGAGCTATTCCCTCGTTATTTAAGAACTCAGCAATTCTAAACGAAAAGATATATCAAAGTCAAGTATTGAGATAAAGAAAAAGCCCCGCAGGAATGCGAGAGCTTTTGTGGAACTAGTTTGTCCTCCTCACAAGGAAAACTTGTTTCCTTTATATAATAGCAAATTGAAAGCACTCCGCAATACCCCTTTGTGGATTTCTTGTAGATTACTAACTTTCCAAAATTGAGTATCGATTTTTATTTTTTTCTATTAAACGCTCCTTATATAAGCCATCAACGATTTCTTTTATATCATGATCGGTGGTACGACATCCATAAATAATATCCGAAATTTTACTTGCTTTGTTTTTCAATAAAAACTGTAAAATAGACCCACGAAGCTGTCGCCTTGATCCAACAAATGGAGTCTGTTTTTTATAAATTTTACCTTTTTTATTCACATTTGTTTTTTCTCTCTCTGGCAACATTGAACCATAATCCATAAGTGCATAGTACCATTCACGAGGACGTGACTTGTCGATTGTCTCTTTTATCTTTTTTAAAATTTCTCTTTCTTTAATATTATTTTTATTTTTAAAAAAGAAATGAATAATGACTCTCCGTATATTTGTTTCAACAAAACACACCGGCTCATTGTATAAAAATGCCACAAGAGAACCAGACGTTCCCTCACCTATACCAGGAAATTTTTTAAGTATTTCTCTATTTTTTGGAAGAATACCATTGAAATCACGCATAACAATTTCCGCAGTTTGTTTTATAAATTTAGCTCGTCGATTGTATCCCATTCCCTGCCAGACTAAAAACACATCGGAAAATTTTGCACTAGCAAGCGCCTTAAATGTTGGAAATGTTTTTATAAATTCCGGATATTTTTTGAGCACACGAACAACTTGAGTTTGCTGAAGCATTATCTCAGAAATAAAAACCTTATAGGGATCATCTTCATTTCTCCATGGAAGTTCGCGTCCATGGTTTTTGTAATAATCCCATATTTCTTTTTGAAATAACTTCTTATTCATTATTGCTATTTATTGTATACCAAAAACCACCTCAAATGAGGCGGTTTGTAAAAATCTTTATTGAATTGCTGGAGTTTCTGACGTCATAAACTTCACCATGATAATGGTGCTTGACGCATCAGTTATTGGAACATCGATTTTGTGATCGAATTTTTTGTCTCCATCATCATTATGAAGCATTGCAAAATATGTCTTTCCATCTCCAGTATTTCGAAGAAGTTCTACCGCCCCTGAATTTTCTCCACTTGGAAACCACGCAGCCCCAAGTATATTTCCTGGGACTCCATCCAAATCATCATGGATCGCTACCCATCCTGCACGTTCAAATTTTATTGATTTAATAGAAACAGTTGGCCCAACTTTCTGATCATCTACCTCAATGGCATTACTACCCATTAACGGTATATTATTTTCAATTGTCTCTTGCTCGCTTGTGTCTTCTTTTGGTGCTTCCACCGGTTTAGCAACCATCCACGCGGCACCAAATCCTATAAGAAAAAATACAATTGCAGTAAGCACGACCCTCTTGCTGCCCAGTTCATTCTTATTATTTTCTTCCTTCATATACGCTGAATGTACCATACTCAATTCTCTCACCGCAATATTGACATAATATAAAATTATAATTATTGCGATTAGTGAGAAATAGAATAAAAATTTACTAAAAACCCGCTCTATTAAGAGCGGGGTAAAAGAATTCTATTTCTTTTTTCCTTTCTTCAACGGCTTCTTTTTTGGTGCTACCTTTTTCACCATTTTTTTCTTTGTTGCCATAATAAATTTTTAAAGTAATGCGCCGACCTTTTTGTTTATGAGCGCGTTGCGCGTTGCGCAAACAATAATTTCAACTTCCGGAATTTGAAATTATTTTTTATATACTTTTAGTATACACGCTTTACTCAAACAAAAACTGTGGAAAACTTAATTAGTGTCGTTTTTTTTATTTTCTTCAACAATATTATTTTTTTTCTTTCCAAATTTTCTTTCTGAAAAAATAAAAAAGTACAAAATTTCCAAAACCCCACCCATATTTATAATTAAAATCGCAACAAACCATGCAATCTGATTTTTTTTAGCAGATTTCCAAAGTGCCAAGCCTTTCCACACCATTACCCACGCAAGAAAGACTCCTGCCAAAATTGGATTCGCTTTTAACCATACGTCAAACTGTTCTATTGTTTGTACTAATTGATTCATAACTACAATTATTACATATTCTTGCGACCTTTCTCAATTGTATACACTGCATCTCGGTACGCGCAAAAATCACACTCTGGAGATGACTCTGGTAAAATATCACTCATTAAACATGTGCGTATTGCCCTAAGTGTTAGTTCAATCCATTCTGTTTTCCCTTCATATGGAATAAGATGAATATCAAATTCTAATTTTGCATCAAATGCACGCATGTCAGTTTTTCCATTACAATATACAAAATATCCAATTGGAGAAACCTTAAATCCATTGTTCCTAAAAAGCCATTGATAAATCTCCATTTGTCTCTTATATGCGATTTGCCAGTCTGCATTAATATTTATTTCTCCCACCTTTGCAGTCGATTTATAATCGACAATAATTAATTCTTTTGTTTTGTTATCTATCCAAATATCGTCAACTCCCCCTTGTACTATTAAATTTGCTGGTTTATAAAAATATTTTATTCCTTTTCGCAATGAATCACGCCACTCAGTCATTCGCGAATCATCAAATGGCACAGCATCAATTCCATATGCGCGCATTAATGGATGCGACGATTTATTTACACGATGAATATCAAATTCTTTTTTTAACAGCGTGTCCACTGCACTATTTAAATTAAATGGAAACGATGGCGGCTGTCCAACACCACATCTTCGATCAAGATAAAAACATCGTGAACATTTTAAAAATCCATCGATTTTTGATCTGCTTAGTTGAAATGGCTCTTCAGAATCTGGATCGAAAATGTTTCGTGTACGCTTTGAATTATAAAATGCTCCCATATACCTTGAATTATAGAAAACAAAACCCCCATCCGCTAGGCAGATGGGGGCCCATAATCGTAACTACTATTAATTAGTATTCTCGACGATGGAAGTCACGGCGCTGAAAGTCATGACGTGGGGGACGCTGTTCACTCATTGGACGTGCTTCGTTTACTTGAAGCGTGCGTCCTCCGAAATCTTTATCGTTCCACATTTCAATCGCTTTAGGTCCGTCCTCTTCGCTCATTTCAACAAAACCGAACCCTCGGGATCGTCCTGTGAACTTATCGCGCATTACCGTTGCATTTGTTACTGCTCCTGCCTTCTCGAAAGCTTCGCGAAGTTCAGCATCAGTTGTTGCATACGGCAAACCTCCTATATACAATCTCATTTGTGCGTTATGTACATAATACATAAAGTAGGGCGACCACTCGCTTGGGTCCTCGTCGTGCGCGCCCAATCCTACTTGACCAACGCACCGTATGAAACACAATTGAGAACCTACTTCTTTAAAAGGTGAACACTTAGACACCACTTTCTGGAACGTGGGCCCCATCTTTGCAATTGCAAGGAATGAGTTCCTCTCCATAAAGCGAGCAGTCTTGTTCTTCACAAACACCCTCCTCGGTACGGATTACTCCGCATTCGCCATTACATATGTAATGCATAAAGGTAAAATGTGATTATAGCTCAACCTTTGAATTCATTATACAATAAAGCTCAAAAACAAGCAAATACAACAAACTGAAATGCTACTCCTCGCTATATTTGGTCTGTATTTCTTTAAGTTTATTTTCAGTTTCTTTGAGACGCTCCTTGCATTTCGCAATAAGTAAAAGTCCTCGCTCATACTTTTTTATTGCCTCATCAAGATCTATTGTGTCTTTTTGAAACCATTCTCCGATTTCTTCAATTTCTTTGTACGCCTCTCCAAAGCTAAATTTCTTTTCAATCATATGTAGATAGTTATTAGTTGTTATGGTTTAGAGTTTAATTATTCTGCGATAGACACAGGAAAAAGTTTGTATTTCTCTGTCTAACCCTAATCCCTATTCTCTATACCCTATTTCTGTTACCGACGCATTAATCGACCCTTTAGAAAACTGTGTGTTAATTGTATCTCCCTTTTTTATTTTTTCTATATCTTTTATTATTACCCCTTCTTTATTGCGTGTTATTGAATATCCTTGTCGAAGTTTTAACTTTGGATTTGCAAGTGCAAGTGTCTTTATATGAGAATTAATTCTGATGCTCGTACGCGAAATTGTGTCTGCGACACGCATTTCAAGCACTGAACTCATATACTCTATCTGCTTTCTCATTCCCTGCATCTTTCCTGACGCATACATAAGAGGATGGGTAAATGACGTAAAAATGAAAAGAATTCGCTCTTTTATTTTTATTGGAATATTTTTTTCAAATCGAGAAAAATAATCCTGTACACGTTGTATTCGTCTCCCCATCTGAGAATTTAGAAAATTATGCGAGTGCACAATATTTTCTTCAGCACGAACCCAAGGATCTGAAAGTAATTCTGCTGCATGCGTTGGTGTAGAAGCTCGCACGTCTGACACGTAATCAACGAGGGTCCTATCATCTTCATGACCAATTGCGGAAATAACGGGAATTTTTGATGCAGCAATTGACTTCACAAGTTCTTCTGAATTAAATGCCTGCAAACTCTCCCAACTTCCTCCTCCACGCGTTATCACAATCGCTTGAAGTTCTGGATATTCTTTATTAAGAAACTCGATTCCTGAAACAAGCTCTCGAACCGCAAATGCCCCCTCAACCTTAGAGGGGAAGAAAAAAATTCTAAAACCAAATTTACCTAAATTAGTTTCAAAATCTTTTTTAGCTCCTCGTCCGACCTTAGAGGTAATAAGTCCGATAGTACTCACAAATCGTGGAATTTTCTTTTTTCTTTCCAAATCAAAATACCCTTCTTTTTGAAGTTTCTGAAAAAGAAGTTCAAATTGCTGTTTCAAAGCCCCTTCACCAACAGGAATTATTCGAGACACCTGAATATTTAATCCGCCATTCTTCTTAAATATTGAGGCTCTTCCCTCAACGCGAATTTCCATACCAGGAGAAAGTTCTCCTCCAAGAGAACGCAAAACATGAGAAACGACAAAACATTGGATCGATGACTTATCTTTAGTGTCGATAAGATTAAAAAAGGTAAAATTCGGATATTTACTAATTTTTTCTCCAACCTCACCCTGAACAATACTCTCAGTTGGCTTTAGATATTCATTAAGAAATTCAATATATTCAGAAACTGAAAATATACGTTCGATAGTTGGTGATAATTCCATAAATAATTAAACAATCGTTTTTATTGACTCAACTTTTGTTGCAAACGCAAACAAGGCAGTCATAAGTCCTGCAATTGCGAAACAAATTGGGAAAAAGAATTCTAATGAAATAAATAGAGAAAGCACCATCAAAATTGGTAAAAAGAAAATTCGTGTTATTTGATAAAGAATTTCCCTACTTAAAATAAACATACTTGGATTTTCTGATTCACGGGCACGAGCATAATATTCAGATACCCACGCAACCATAAGTCCAGAATTTATTGCATTTCCAATACTATGACTTCCAAAAATAGTCCCCGCCCCTTTTGCAAACATCCGCAAAAACCAAACAAGCGAATACAGACCAGAAGATCCGATAAGCAAAATTTTTGCCTTCTTTTTATCAAAAAGTGAACCAGAGAAAAAAGTAACGAGCGCACCCAATAACAACCCAATAGAAACCATACCTCCAAGTTCTTCAGTGCTTTGCACCGTCAAAAAAATGAAAATTGGCCATAACACTCTCCCTACCATAATTTCTGAGGCATAGCCTATTGAAGAAATATTAAAATACTTATTATCACTTGAAAGCGAGTGAAATAACCCAATAACACTCATATGCGTTGCAATCTTTCTTTTTTGCACAAAGAAAAGAGGAATCATCGCAAAAAAGAAAATGAAAACCGCTACAAAAAAAGAAACATGAAACCCAAAGGAAGCGATAAGTATCCCGCCAAACAGCGGAGAAAGAAACTGTGATAATGATCCCGTTAGATATCGCATGCCGACTTCATGACCTTCTCTCCCTTTCGTTGTCGCACATGCAAAATCAAGATTATATCCAATATTTAAAAACAGCATATGAAATGCGAGAATCGCAGGAGCAATCCAAAAAAACCAAGTAAACTGTTCGATTCCATTTAAGAGTAAAAAATAACTGATGAGGAACGGCATACTTATCGCGATCATCATCGTATCGCTCATCCTCCTAATTAAAGGAAGAAGTGCGATAGTGAATATCACAAAATATATTGCATTAAGCAGGTAAAATCCCAATATTTTCCAAATTGGAAATCCAAGATTCCAAAAATATATAGGAATAAATACAGAAACCAATCCTTCACCAAAGTAGACAATTGCGAGCATAAGCGAAAGAGCGCCAAGCTCTCGCGTGTCGAACAATCGAAAATGGAAATGATGACTCTTCTCAATTACCATATGTATTCTATATATAGTATCGTACCGAGCAACAATTAAAAAGGTGATATATAATAACTATTATGGTACGCGTGCTATCTATTGTATGTTTAATATTTCTTTTCGGAATATCATTTGGATATATCGCACAAGCGACAACAAATATTAGTGCAAATACGGGAGAGCATTTTGCATGGAATGACATTTCAGGTTGGTGGGATATGTATTCTAATAACACAATAGAAGTTCAGGGATCAAAAGTTATTGGATATGCATCTTCCACACTTGGCGATATTTCATTCGATTGCGGAACCTCACCGACGGGAAATATATGTAACGTATCTCAATATGGAATCTGCAACGGTATAAATGCAACAAAAGATTCAAGCGGAAATTGTAATGGAGCAGACGCATCAGGAGATCTTGTGGGATATGCGTGGAATGATTCTCTTGGATGGATAAGCTTCAGTTGCCACAACACCGAAGGTGTAAGCTGTTCAACAAATTGGGGGGTTACTGTAGAGTTATCTACTGGCGACCTTACCGGTTATGCCTGGAGTGATGTCGGTGGATGGGTAAGTTTTAATTGCGGAAATGAAGGCTCATCATGCACACCATATTCATACAAAGTAAATACTTCGTGGCGAGCAACATCAACAATTGCGCTTCTTGACTCGGCGGTTATTGATACTCAGTCAACTGAGGGAGCAACACTCAACAGCATCACGTGGAAAGGAACAAATAACGCAAACAGTACAGGATTACAAACATATGTAGATTTTCAAATTGCAATATCAAATAGTTCCTCGGGCCCATGGGACTTTATTGGACCATCAGGAACGGGCACCGACTATTACAGTGCATCATGTGAATCCAGTTTTAAAGGCGGAATAAACGCGGGAGGAAATGCTCCTGATAGCACCCCAATTTGTATTGATCCAGCACAAGTAAAAAATATGAGATATATACGCTATCGTGTTCGCCTAAGGAGTAATCTGATTCAGACCGATACCCCACGTATTGACGACATAATATTAAATTGGAGTAAATAAAAATAACGAAAACTGAAAATCCCTGATTCTACAAGATGATATTTACTAGATATTTTCAAGTTGTATGTTGTCGCCCGCTCACTATATAATTCTCTCATACAAGCAATGAAATCTCGTCTGAGATAACCCCCGTACAAAACGGGACGTGACTTCAATGGTATATATCAAAAAACATAATTATGAATCAAAATAAAACGTCACAAACAGATTTATACTATCTCTAACAAAATGAAACTCTTAAATACACTTTCAGGGAAAAAAGAGGAAATAATACACACAAAGAAATCATTGCAATTTTTTGTGTGTGGACCCACTGTGTTTGATTATTCACACATAGGACACGCACGCACATATATTGCATTTGATATATTCGTACGATATCTTCGATCTAAAAAATGGAAAATTATATATCTCCAAAATATTACAGACGTCGATGACAAAATTATCGATCGTGCAAGACAACATAATGAAAATCCTCTCCGATATGCTTGGAAATTTGAGACTCTTTACAAAAATGACATGAAAGCAATTGGCTGCACCTCAGTGAATAGGTATGCTCGTGCAACTGATCACATAAAAGAAATAGTAAATCAAGTACAAATACTCATAGAAAAAAAGAACGCATATTATATTCCAAAGCAAGGATATTATTTTGATGTAACTTCTTTTCCGAATTATGGAAAACTTTCACACCGAACAGTAACTCAGGCAGAAGATGCAGTTACACGAATCGATGAACAAATAGAAAAAAGAAATAAGGGGGACTTTGCGCTTTGGAAGGAGGTTGTAATTTTAGAAAAAGATAAAAAAAAGAAATTCCTTATTCAAGATGGCGAACCCGCATGGAACACACAATTGGGTTGGGGGCGTCCGGGATGGCACATTGAAGACACCGCAATTACTGAAACGTGGTTTGGGTCACAATACGATATCCATGGTGGTGGAGGAGATTTAAAATTTCCCCACCACGAGGCAGAAATAGCACAACAAGAATCGGCCTCGGGAAAGGTTCCATTTGTAAAAATTTGGCTTCATACTGGATCGCTCAGAATAAATGGAGAAAAGATGTCAAAGAGTTTGGGAAACTTTTTTACCATTAAAGATTTTCTCAGTGCTCACCCAAAAAATACGCTCCGTTTTATTATTGCCTCACATCACTATCGATCTCCTATTCTATGGAGCGACGAACTTATTAGTCAGTCATATACTGCAATTGATACGTTCGCTAGCCTTATAAATGCACTCTCGTTTATAGAAACGATAAGGGTAAAGGTAAATAAAACAGCAAACGAAACTGCTAGAAATGCAGAAAAAATATTGAAGACAGAATTTGATGAGGCGATGAATGATGATCTTAATACCCCCGAAGCAGTTGCTGCATTGTTCAAATACACTAATTCAGTGCGTGCAATTGCGTGGAAACTTACAGGACCAACAGCTCGACAAGCAAAGAAAATTATTAAAACAGAACTTGAAATACTCGGAATTGAGATAGAAGAAGAGAAAATCCCCTCCTCAATCACGAAATTAGTGCAAAAACGTGAGTTATGCAGAAGTAATAAACAGTTTACCCCCGCCGACACCTTGAGAAAACAAGTGGATGCATTAGGATACAGTATAGAAGATACACCCATCGGACCGTTTGTCCGAAAACGGATGTGCTAAATTATGACAATAAAACCGCAACGACAAACAATCGCAAAAATTCCACCACAAGATCTAGACGCAGAAATATCGGTACTTGGATCTTTAATGATTGATAAAAATGCTATTTTAAAAATAGCAGATCAACTTAGTTCAAGTGATTTTTATCACCCTGCACACCAAAAGATTTATGAAGCAGTAATCGAACTTTTTGAACAAAGCGAACCGATTGATATTCTAACGGTTTCTAATAAATTAAAAAACAAAAAAGTATTTAAAGATATTGGAGGAACTAACTATCTCACCGAGCTCATCTCTCGCGTTCCCTCTTCCGCCCATATTGCCAATTACGCACAAATTGTAAAAGAAAAACATATTCGGAGACAAATTATTGATGCATCTTCGATAATCAATGAAGAAGCATTCGATCATGCCGATTTTGAATCCTTGCTCGATGGGGTCGAACAACGTATTTTTGCAATTTCACAAAAATCGCGTCCTCAAAAATTTATACACATAAAGGACGAACTTCCTGCTGCATTCGAGCGTCTTGAAAAACTTCACCGTGGTGGTCAAAGTTCAATTCGTGGAGTTCCAACATATTTTACTGACCTCGATAAATTACTTTCAGGATTTCAACCATCCGACATGATTATCCTTGGCGCCCGTCCATCCGTAGGAAAAACATCATTTGCTCTTGACGTCGCTCGTCAGGTTGCTCTTGGAGGTCGCTCCGTTGGTATTTTTTCGATTGAAATGTCGCGTGATCAAATTGTCGATCGTATTATTGCGGGACAGGCACAGGTCCCATTGTGGCGACTTCGTACAGGAAGGTTAAACGACGATTTAGAATTTGCACTCGTTCAGCAAGCACTTGATGAACTTTCAAAAATAAACATACATATTGTAGACACTCCATCCCCAACAATGCTTGAAATGCGTTCTGCGGCACGAAGACTCCAACTTGAACATGGACTCGATCTTATTATCATCGACTATTTGCAACTTATACGTTCGCGTACCAACACCGACAATATGGTACAACAAGTAACCGAGATTTCGCGTTCAATAAAAGCTCTTGCACGAGAACTGAATGTCCCAGTACTCGCACTTTCACAGCTATCTCGAGAGGTAGATAAACGTGATGTAAAAATCCCACGTTTGTCTGATTTAAGAGAATCAGGAAGTTTGGAACAAGATGCAGATGTAGTACTCTTTTTATATAAAAAAGAACAGGAACGAAGCGACATCCCAAGTGAGAATCAAAATACTGCAGAAGTTATTATTGCGAAACATCGTAATGGCCCAATAGGATCAATAACACTTGCATGGGATCCTGAAAAAGTAAGCTTCAAAAATCTAGATAAAACACATTCATATCACGAATAATGCTTTCTCCTATTCAACGATTTATTGATACATTTTCCCGCCTTCCTTCATTAGGACCTCGTTTTGCAACTCGTCTTGCGTTCTATATAGTGAGTCAAGAAAAATCGAAACGAGAAGAACTCATAGCGGCGCTATCTCTCCTAAATAATGTAAATCGGTGCGAGCGATGTTTCTTTCTAAAGATGGACACAGACTCTATGTGCGATATTTGCGGGGACAAAAAACGAAATCCAAAAAAAATTGCGATTGTAGAAAAAGAAACAGATATACTTTCCATTGAGCGTTCTCGCTCATGGAATGGGCACTATTTAGTGCTTGGATCACTTCCAGAAAACGGCATTTTAGAAACTGAACATAAACTTCGTCTTTCAAAGCTAAAAGCAAGGATAATAAACGAGTTTGGAGGAATAACTGACGAGCTGGTAATTGCGCTTAATCCAACAACATTTGGCGATTTTGTTGCTTCGGTTATAAACGAAGAATTTAAACAGGTAACAAAAACCATTACTCGAATTGGACGTGGAATTCCAACTGGTGGCGAAATTGAGTTTGCAGACGAAGAAACACTTAAAAGTTCATTGGAAAGGAGAATTTAAAACTAGGAAAACAGTTCTTTTTGACGATTTAACTTTTCCAATCTGATTCCCATAAGACGTATGGCTTTTCTTTCTTTATTCTCACGCGAATCAAGAAACGACAAAAACATCCCAATTGTCACAAATTCTAAATCTTTTTTAGTTAATAGAGGTTTTAAAAAAGTCTGAGATCGTTGCACGGTGGTAAAATCAGAAAAACGAACAGAGATCGAAATACGAGAAAACGAAGTGAAATGGGAATCAAGAAATCGCTCATAAGTAGCTACAACTAAACTTTTCGCCATATCAATAATCTTCACCGCATCATGTGTGTCTTTTGAAAATGTCTCTTGTGAACCAATTGACTTCACTTCATATGATTCTTCTACTTTTTCATCATCTATCCCACGCGCCTTTTGATATATTTGGATCCCCGATTTCCCAAATTTTTCTTCAAGGTCCTTACGAGAAATATTGAGAAGCTCCTCTACGATTTTTATATTCATTTTCAATAACAAATCAACTGATTTAGGACCAATTCCAGGAATCTTAGAAACACTCATTGGCGACAGAAATGATTGAATATCACCCTCTCTTACTAAGGTAAAACCATTTGGTTTTTTAAAATCAGACGCAATCTTAGCAATTAATTTATTGGGACCAATTCCGACAGAACAACAAAGAGACTCTTTTTCTAAAATTTTACTTTTTATTTTGTGTAACAATTTTTTCGCACCATCATACGTTTTACATTTAGAACAATCAATATAAAACTCGTCAATTGAAGCCTGTTCAATTGTGTATCCAAATGACTCGACAATTGATCGTATATTTGAAGATGCCGCATTATATTTTTCCATATCAACTCCTAAAAATATGACTGGATCATCCCCCCTTTTTCGTGCCAACTCAGCGTACTCCCAGGCAACAGAAATAGGAATTGCGGAACGAATTCCATATTTACGAGCTTTATAATTTGCGGTGGAAACGACCCCTCTTCCTTTCCCAGCTCTCGGATCCGACCCAACAACAATTGGATGTCCTCTAAAACGTGAGTTATCTCGTTCTTCAATCGCAGAAAAAAACGCATCCATATCGAGATGAGAAACAATCCGCATATCTTTTATCTTTTTTGTTGAATCTTTTTTACATACCGAGAAAATGCTATGGTGGCTTTCTCTTTTCTTAACGCTGTTTGATAGATTACATTAAACAAAGGAAATGAAGACATGCTTACACCAATTATTTTTTTTAGTGGTTCAAGAGAGACAAGTCCCTCGCTATTTGGTGGTACTTTTTTTGTTGAAACAATAAGTTTCCCAACTTCAACATTCTTTGAGTACGCACTAAATCCTGTTGCAATGAGATCAACAAATCCTGACTGTCCATATACCATTTCTTTTTTTATTCCCTTAATTGCGCATAAGAGTTCCATTTCTTTTAACGCCTCAAGAGCAAGAAGGGCGCGCCCATTCCCTCCCCATCCTATTCCGTCTCCTATTCCAAGCCCCAACGCATATACATTTTTTAAAATGCTCATAAATGAACTTGCTTCTGGATCTTTTGATTCGAAACAAATCACATTTGTATTCTTAAAACACTCCCGCACTGATACTCGAATCTCCTCTTTCTTGCCGGCAAAGACCGCGACTCCGGGCATTCCTCCTGCTACCTCCTCTGCAAGCATTGCACCGCCAAGCATAACAACCTCATTGTGAGGAAATGATTGAGAAAGAAATGTAAAAGGAGTTTCTTTTGTCGGTTGGAGTCCCTTTGCAAGCCCTACAACAACCGTCTGCTTATGAATAAATGGTCCGATAGACTTCACAACACTAGGCAAATTCCATGAAGGAATACATAAAAAAAGTAGATCAGCTTTTGGTACTATCTCAAAGAGTGATTTTTGATGAGAAACCCTTTGTGGAACCTTATCCCACGCTTCAATTGAATATCCTCGTTTCTTTATCAAGGAATACAAAACCGTCCCTATTTCTCCCATTCCCAGGATAACAACGTGTGGCTTTTTCATATATGAATTATACCCCAATTTTGGAAAGTGGACATAATAGATGATTATGTTTACGCGCTGGACAGTATTCACGTCCATATGAGATAAATCGATATGAAAAATTAGGCCAATATCGTTTTGGTAAAATTGTACACAAATCTCTCTCAATTCCTTCTGGCGTATTTTTATTTGAAAGTTCAAGCACGCGCGCAAGTCGAAACACATGTGTATCTACTGGGATGCCAACCACAATACCAAATGCCGACTCTAAAATAATGTTTGCGGTTTTTCTTCCAACGCCTGGAAGTGCTATGAGCTCTTCCATTGTTTGAGGAACTTTTCCATTATATTTCTCACTCACAATCTTTGCGGTAGTTAAAATATGTTTTGTTTTTATACGGAAAAAACCAGTTTGTTGTATATTATTTTCAAATAACGAAATTGATTTTTTTGTTTCCCCTGCTCTCACGTAATCATTAATCGTTCTATATTTTTTAAATAATTTTTTAGTAACTTCATTAACTTTTTTATCAGTACATTGTGCTGAAAGCATAACCGCCACAAGAAGTTCAAATGGATTTGAATGATTAAGAAAAACTCTCGCCCGTGGATACATGTGAGTAAGCGCTTGGGCTATTTTTATTGCTTTCTTTTGTAACTCTTTTTCTTTTTTACTTTTCTTTGCAAGCATAAAAGAATTATTCGTACCGTAATGCGTCAATTGGATTTTTCTTTGCTGCCTGACGTGCTGGATATAATCCAAAAAGGACCCCCGTGCACGTAGAAACGATGACCGCTAACATAATTGCTTGTGCGGGCAAAGCAAATATCCAATCAGTCTTAACAATTTTTACAAGAACTAAATACACACCGCCAACGAGTGCAGAACCAAAAAATATTCCAATAAACCCACCAAAAAATGTGAGTATAACAGCCTCCCACAAAAATTGCTGTAGAATATCTCCATTTGTTGCTCCCACCGCTTTACGCAATCCAATCTCTCTCGTTCTTTCTATGACAGAAACAAGCATAATATTCATGATACCAATACCCCCAACTACAAGAGATATACAGGCAATTGATGTCAAAAATATAGTAAGAACAGAGGTTATACTTCCCAAAAGGGACAATATGTCTTCTTGTGTGCGCACAGTAAAATCATCTTTATTAGGGTCGGTAATTCTATGCGAACTTCTCATAATTGAAAATACACGAGATTTTGTATATTCAGACGCATATGTATCGCTTACCTGAACAGTAATTGCGTTGAAATAATCGATTCCCAACATTTGTTTTTGCGCAACTGAAATTGGCACCAGAATAACATTGTCTTGATCAACTCCAAACGCACCTACTCCTTTTTTTTCAAGAACTCCAGAGACTCTAAAGGAAATGTCATTAAGGCGAATACTTTTTCCTATCGGATCAAAATCTCCAAAAAGAGTCTTTGCAATTTCAGGACCCATAACTGCAACTCTATTAAATGAATCAACGTCAGAACTATTAAATCCTTGTCCTTTTTCGATAACGAAATTTCTTGTTGTAAAAAATTCATCTGTTACTCCGATATATGTAGCGCTCGTGTCATTATTTCCGAATACTGCTTTTGCCTGTCCACGAACCTCTGGAACAACGCTTATTATTGCTGGATCTCGTTCTAATGCATCAACGTCTTGGCTCACAAGTGTTTTTATAATAATACCCTGAGAAGATGCGGGAGCAGAAAATCGAGTCCCTTTAGTTGCACCAGGGATAACAAAAACAAGATTAGAACCAACACCCTGCACTTGTCCAATAATCAACTTTTCTGCAGAAGCCCCAATCGACATAAGTAAAATAACCGAAGAAATTCCAATAACAATTCCAAGCATAGTAAGAAAAGTTCTCATCTTGGAATGAGTTAGATTATTTGATGCCGTCTTTATCGAATCATATAATCTCATAGTTATTTGAAAAATTCTGCCTTTGAGTGTCTCTGTTTTACTGTCGACCTATCAAAATCTACAAGCCCATCTTTTATATGAATCAACCGATCCGCGAATTCTGCTGTATATGTTTCGTGTGTCACTAAAATAATTGTATTTCCCTCCTTATGTAGAGTTTGTAAAATATCCATAACTTGTGCACCAGATTTGGAATCAAGATTTCCTGTTGGCTCGTCAGCAAAAATAACACTTGGCCCATTCACGAGCGCCCGAGCAATTGCAACTCTTTGCTTTTGACCCCCGGAAAGCTTTCCTGCCTCTATATCTTTTTTCTCGGAAATACCAACAGCCTCTATTGCATCTTCAACTCGTCGCTTTCGCCTCTCAACTTTTATGTCATATGCGTAAATAAGAGGAAGCGCAACATTATCAAACACTGAAAGCCGAGAAAGCAAATTAAACGATTGAAAAATAAACCCCATTTCCTTATTCCGAATAAGTGCCAAATCCTGATCCGAAAGATGATTCATGTCTCTTCCTTTAAAGACATAAGATCCACCAGTTGGACGATCAAGAAAACTCAATATATGTAGCAACGTTGATTTACCAGATCCTGAAGGCCCCATGATAGCAACAAATTCACCCGAATGGATATCAAAAGAAACTCCACGAAGTGCCTGCGTCGAACCACTTTCGTCATAGTAGAGTTTTTCAAGATCCCTTACTCTGATTATCGGACTATTTTCCATTTTTCAATCCAATATTAATAATGGTATCCCCTTGTGAGAGCCCCGAAACAACCTCAACTTTTCCCACATTGTTTCTCACACCAAGGACAACAGGTACTTCCATAATCGTTTTGTTATCCCACTTTTTTACAAACGCACCAAAATCATTTTCTATTACTGCAAATTGAGGAATAACTAAAACATTTTCCTTTCGCTTTGTCTCTATAGTAAGATTCGCAGTAAACCCACTTCGGATCTTTTCATTTAATTCGTCAAATAATATAGTAACTTTGAAATTCACCACTCCATCTTTTTCTGTTTCTGCTGGATCAATATAACTTATTTTTCCCATGAATTGCTCGTTAGGAAAGGCGTCGAGCGTAATGCGAACAACATTCCCAAGTGCAACGCTTCCGATATCAACTTCTGGAATATTTGCCTCAATTTCCAAATTTTTATCCGAAATAACGGAAATGAGAGAAATATTTGGAGCAACAATTTCTCCTGATTTTGCATTTTGTTTTGTTACAATTCCTTTTATTGGCGAAATAAGTGTAGCTTTTGCAATTTGTGCCCGAATCACTGCACTATTAGATTCTGCTTGTTTCACTTGAGCTTCTTGCGACGCAATTATTTGTGGCGTAGCTCCCGCGCGAGTTAATAATAATTCATTATTAATACGTTCAACAACAACGTTCTGCGCCGAAATAAGTTGTTTCTGATTTGTAACAGCGGAAGATATTGTATTTACATTGACACGTGCGACTCCAAGACTGGTTTTATACGAATCGATAGTAGTTTGAGAAATATTTGATGCTGTATTAACTGCATCAAGTGAGCGCAGAAGAAAATCTCTAATATAAGAAATATGAGTCTCACTTTTCACTAAAATATCTTCGGAGTCTGGAAAACTAGAAAATTGGGTAGTGTCTATTTCTTTTTTCCACAAGACAAGTTCGTTCCCAACAACTTTTCTAAGTGCTATTGCGTCAATCTGGACTTGTGCGTCGTTAGTAAGAAATGTAAGTTCAGGATTTTTTGAGTCATCGTTTATGAATAATGAATCAGTCTTTGAACGAACGGCGTCATCTGCTTTTATGTATGCATCATTTACTACGTCACGAACACTCCCATAAAGATTCTTTAAATCCTGTTCCGCCTTTTTCAATTCACTTTCTTTTATCTGAATTTCTTCTGGACGATTTCCCACTTTTAACTCGTCTAGTTTTGCCTTTTGAGCATCAACACTTGCTTCTACTTGTAATAATTGGGCTTGTAGTTCACTTGTATCTAAATATGCAAGCGCTTGACCAGGGCTCACCATATCACCAATCTTCACATTTACATTTTTTATTTTTCCCCCACGCTCAAACGCGAGTTCAACATTTTCGGTCGCCTTTACTCGGCCAGTAACAACAACTTCCTGAGCAATTGAATCGCGCACAACAGTAAATGTCTCTTGTGGAACTTGTGTGGCTGGCTTAAAAATAAAACCAAGAACTACACCCACAACAATAGCTAACACTCCAACAATAAAAAATAGTGTTTTCTTCTTTCTGTTTCGAGGCCTGTGACCTGTATTATCCCGATGAGTTTGATGGTTCATATAATATTATTTCTTTTTTGCTTTTCTGTGTTCATTTTTTTCAACTCAGAAATTTCCTCTTTTAATGTATCTTTAAGTTCATCAATCGCTCCATACACATCTTCATGAATTTTTTCAATTCTAATTGTCTTTTGTGGAAGCTTCATGGTAATTTCAACATAATATATATCCCCTTGTTTGTGATGTCGTGTCGTACGCGATATTTCCAAATATGCGATTACTTCTCCATGAAGTTCAAATTTTTTGACAAGTTTTTCAACACTTTTTATTTTTGTATTTATATATTTCTTAAGTGCTTCAGTGAGTTCAAATCGCACTACTGTTGTCTCTATTCTCATAAATATATTATATCGCGAAACAAGAAAAAATACTCTCCTACAACAAAGAGTATTTATTCGTTCTTTTCCGCGCTATTACTCATAGAAATCAATTATGTACTTTCCCTACACAATAAAGAAAGTGCATTATTTTCAAATATATAATAACTAGTAACGGGAGCTTCTGTTCCTGCTTTGGTTAAAATAGCATCAACAGGATTCACGATAAATAGTCTGCTGTCTTTCTTCGTCCCAACTCCATACTGCGAGACAATCCCAAAAATAAGTATCTTCCCAGTCCTTCCATCAATAATAGTGCTCTCCTGGCACGCCATACCACAACTCCAACTTGGAACAACATAAAATCCAGAAAAATTAGGACCATTTTCTATCGCTTTTTCAATTTCTGTTCTGAACTTCTTTGCTTCAGGATACGTTTCATAATCAACAATCGCCAATGTTTTTAACGCATCATTTATCTTATATTTTTCAAATGTATGAGCCGCACATCTTCCTTTTTCACCTATATCTCCTTTTGTAATTCCTTTTATATCAACAATAAACTGTCCGTCAATAATTTCACATCGCCTCGGCACCGACTCAACAACTGTTTTCCCTGCAAGCACACAATCATCAAAAGTACGAATAATCGGGGTCACTTTTTTATATTCAATACCAAAAAATGCCAAAAAACCCACGATGATAAGGACAAAAACCCAAAGAAAAAGTCTTTTTGTTTGAATTCTCATTATATTTCAGTATACCACGACTTTAACGTCCCATCATGCGTCTCCGTTTTGAAAACTCACGAAATGCTTTTTTTAGCTCATCCTCGCTAAATGCGGGCCATAATGTATGTGTGAAAAAAAATTCGCTATTCGCGGTAAGCCACATCATAAATCCGGCAGACCAATGCGGATCACCTCCCGTACGAATTACAAGATCAACTGGGGGAAGATTATTAGTAAAAAGCGATTCATGAATAGTATTATCTGTTACTTCCCTTCCACTTTTTTTAAATGACTTAATTACCTCTATCATCTCGTTCTTCCCATCATATCCAAGAAGAATGGTGAGAACCCGTCCAGCATTATGTTTCGTTGAATTCTCAAGCGCCGTTGCAATCTCATCTAACTTTTTACTCTTTAGTAATTCACGAAATCTCCCACGAATGCACACTCGAACATTATATTTTTTAATTTCCTTTGATTTCGATAATTTTATAAGCGTTTGAGTAAATACCTGAGAAAGCGCTTTTATTTCCCCCGCATCTCTTTTTGTTAGATTGTCCTCAGATGCACCCCAAATAGTAAAAAAACAAACACCAGCATCAAATGATGCTTTTAATATCCTCTCAGTAGTATGCGCCCCCTCTTTATGACCTAAAAATGCTTTTTTATTTTTTGAGGCTGCCCATCGTCTATTTCCATCGGGTATGATCGCGATATGATTCGGAATTGTTATTTCCATGTTTCTTTATTGTACTAAAGGATCTTCTCCTCGGCAAAACAAACATTTTGCGAATTAAATCTTTACAATAACTTTTATTCTTATTCTTACCCTTCTTTGTTTTTTAATTCTCGCTCAACTCTCTTTCTATCATTTTCAGAAAGGTATGTTTTTCGAATTCGAACATTTTTTGGTGTAATTTCTACCAATTCATCGTCGGTTATATAATCAAGCGCATCTTCAAGCGACATCTCCTTTGGAACATCAAGTGTTTCTTGAATTCCAAAATTTTTCGTACGAAAATTTGTAAGCTCTTTTGTTTTTACAACATTTACAATCACATCTCCCGCCTTTGCATTTTGCCCAACTACCATCCCCGCATAGACAGGAACTCCTGGGCCAATAAAAAGTATTCCGCGTCCTTGCGCAATAATAAGTCCATAACTATTTGTTTCTCCCGTTTCTGAAACAACAATTGAACCATGGGTGTCCTGAGGAAGATCTCCTTTGTATTCTTCATAGCCCAAAAATAGTGAATTCATAATTCCTTGTCCTTTCGTTGCGGTAAGAAATTCATTTCGTATTCCAATAAGTCCGCGAGTAGGAATTGAAAAATCGAGATGCGCGATATTTCTATCAACACGCATATCTTTCATCACACCCAATCGCCGTCCCATCATTTCAATAACAGTCCCAGAGAACTGCTCGGGCACCTCAAAAGAAACCAGTTCAATTGGTTCTTCTTTTTTTCCGTTGTGTTCTTTAAAAATAACCTGCGGCTTCGATACTTCAAGTTCATACTTTTCTCTGCGCATTTTTTCAATAAGAATTGCAAGATGAAGTTCTCCGCGTCCCGCAACCTCAAATTTATCAGGAGAGTCGGTCGGGCTAACTGAAAGCGCCACATCGGTTTCAAGTTCTCGCATCAATCGTTCTCTCAAGTTACGTGATGTCGTATATTCTCCTTCTCGTCCCATAAATGGAGATGTATTTACTCCAAACATCATTTTGATCGTCGGCTCATCAATCTGAATTCTTGGAAGTGCAAGCGGTTTTTCAATATCAGTAATTGTCTCTCCAATTGAAACATTATCAATTCCTGAAATTCCAACAATCTCTCCCACAGTTGCCTCATCTACGTCTATCCTTTTAAGTCCTTCAAACAACATAATTGAGCTGAGTGTTGTTTGTTTTTGATTTCCATTTCTATCAATGTGCAACACTCGGGCGCCCTTCTTTAATGTCCCCGCATACAATCTTCCCACTGCAATTTTTCCCTTATAGTTGTCATATATCAAATTCACCGTAAGCATTTGAAGTGGTGTTTCATCATGAATCGATGGTCCTGGAATATATTTAACAATTGCATGAAATAATGGTTCCACATTTTTCATTTCAGATAAATCAGATTCAAGGCCAGCTTTTCCTTGCGCCCCCGCCGCGTAAATTACAGGAAAGTTTGCCTGCACATCAGACGCACCGAGCTCAATAAATAAATCAAATGTTTGATCAAGTGCCCACATTGGTCGCGCTCCTTCTTTATCAATTTTATTGATAACCACAATAACCTTGTGTCCCGCTTGAATTGCTTTGCGAAGTACAAATTTTGTCTGCGGCATTGGCCCTTCTTTTGCGTCGACAAGTAACAACACACCATCTACCATGCGCATAATACGTTCCACCTCACCTCCAAAATCAGCGTGCCCAGGAGTGTCAACGATGTTGATTTTTATTCCTTCATAATGAATTGATGCGTTTTTTGAAAAGATGGTAATTCCACGTTCTCGTTCAAGTTCATTGGAATCCATAATAAGCTCTTTTACATCATCTGTTTTGAGCTTGAAACTTTCTGATTGTTTTAAAAGCGCGTCAACAAGAGTTGTCTTCCCATGATCAACGTGCGCAATAATTGCAACATTTCTAATATCTTCTCTGATTTGCATAAAAAATACCTCTCCCGAGGTATATTTAACATACCAAATTTTTGATTATGTGTCAAAATTTTTAAGAATAAGAAATAACTAAATAAGAAACAGGAGAAACAATGTCGCGACAATAATTCGATAGATTCCAAATCCGGTAAATGTGCTTGTCTGCACAAATTTAATAAACCATTTTACCACAAAAAGCGCGACAATAAATGAGGTCATAAATCCAATAACAAGTGGCATAATCATGTCTTCAGTCAACACGCTTCCACTCTTTAAAAGATCATACCCTGTTGCTGCTACCATAGTAGGAACCGCCAAAAGAAAGGAAAATTCAACAATCTCTTTTCTCCCAATTCCAAGAAGTAAGCCACCCATAATTGTTGCCCCCGATCGAGATACCCCAGGAATCATCGCAAGTGATTGTGCGACACCAATAAGAAACGCCTGCCCGCATGATATTTCACTCAATCCAACTCTGTTCCTCTTTGATTGAAAATATTCAATAACAATAAATGCAAAACCAACCACCCCCAAAGCCCAAAGAACCACAGAAACATTCCCTATTAAATAAAGTTTAATAAATTTATATAAGATAAATCCTATTACTGACGTAGGAATAAATGCAACAATTATTTTTTTTATTGTGTCCCAATCAGTTATTAACCGCTTAAAGTATAAAACGACAATCGCAAATATCGCTCCAAGCTGTATTGAAATCTCAAAAGTCTTAACAAAATCGGTTTGAGGAATTTTAAGCAAAGAGGACACAAGAATCATGTGTCCCGTTGATGATATAGGAAGAAACTCAGTAATCCCCTCAACGATACCGAGAATAAGTGAATGAAACAAATTCATCGTGTTTACGCCTCAATTATTGTCGTTTCTTTTTTTGTTCGCGATTTCGATACTCTTGGCTTTCTTTCCTTTTTTGTCACACCTTCCTCATATACTACTTTTTTCTTTTTTGTCATTTTTTGTTTTTGAGAAACCACTTCAACTTTTTTAGTCTTCGACTCCCTGTACACACCCAAAGAAGATCCGAATCGCTCTTCAAGAACATTGTTTTCAATCTTCATGAACCATAAAAATATAAGAATTCCAAAAAATGCAACTACAAACACCCACATCATTGGAAATAAAAATGAAATCCCAATAAATAAAACAATATCACCAACATACATTGGATGCTTCATTTTTCTATAAATCCCTTCGGTTACAACCCGCGAAGTCGCATATGAATTTTTATATGCCTCGTGATGTACAAAAAATGCCGAACAAATCAATGTTAACCAAAAAAGTACACAGACAATAAAAACAAATTTTGAGAATACATCTGGCACATAAAGATATTCGTGATCAAAAATGAAAAACGAGGAAACACTAACAAGAATAATAAGTGACCACATTGTTTTTGGACTAACAATATTCATAGTCTTTGAATTACAAAATAACTTTCAAATTATTTTTTAGATAATTTTTGGTAAGTGCGATTTTATTGCGACGATGCTGTATACAGGCAGTATACAGTGAGGAGTAAAAAATTGCACGGAACAAAAATTGGCAAAAAAGAATTGAAATGGTATTTTGTAATTCAAAGACATTATTATTGTTTTTTTAGTTTCTCAATATCCTGGAGTGCACGTTGAAGCACTATCTCAATATCTTCTATGGTGACAATCTTCCCTTCTCCTTTTTTTTCGTGAATTTCTTCAACATCCTCTTGAATTTCTTCGATATCTTCAGAAATTTCTTCAACATCCTCAGAAATTTCTTCAACGTCTTCGGAAAGTTCTTCAACATCCTCTTGAATTTCTTCGATATCTTCTTCAACCTCTTCTAAGCTATCTGCGTGTCGATTTACAGTCATTTGAATAAATATGGAAAGATAAATCGCTTCTAATGACACAATAGTAGTTAAAACCAAAAGAACTCTATCAGCACCAATACCAACAAAAATGAGAAGAAATGCCAAACAAAAGAGAACGGTGTGCACAATTAATGATGCAGTTGATCCAACCCAGGCAGTAACCCGTTCAGAAAAAGTCTCCCACGCATCATCACGAAGTTTCTGCTGTTCTTCTTTTGTTGTTTCCCTTTTTTTCTGGATCATTGCTAAATTATATCTCCTCTTCCGGAATATGCGGTGTTTTTGGTACAACAAACATTGCAATAATATAAGCAATAATACACGGCAAAAATCCACTAATCGCCGTTAGTAATACATATCCAAGTCGCAATATAACGGGATCAATATCAAAATAATTTCCTATTCCACCAAAAATCCCTGCGACGACTTTATTTTTTTGACTTCGATACAAACGTTTTGACATTAATTATATGGTATCACAAAAGATTCCTAAGTGCGCAATACTTACACTCTTTATCATCGCACCTCATATCCCAAAATGCCAGTGATTGTATTTCTTCTGCTACTCTGGCTATTTCTTTTTTTAATTCTCTCACTTCTTCATTGGTTATTATAAATTGCTCGGTATGATAATTTTCGTTCCCGTCTGGTTCAATAAAATCGATCTGTCCCGAAGCAAAATTAAATTTTTCAACACCATCATACTCATCTAAAAGAAGTTTATAAAAAGTGAGCTGTCGCTTTATATTTCCTTTTGAATTTTTTGTGTTCCCCTCAATTTCATTTCTTGATTTTGGTTTTTCTGTCTTATAGTCAACCACATTTACCTCATTTTTTTTATTAAGAATTTCGATTTTATCAATTTTCCCCATAAGACGAATTTCAGGCGTTAAGAACACCCCACGAATCGGAAGTTCGGTCCGTACATCATGAATCCACATACTATGAAATTTTTTGTAATATCCCGAAAGTGCCTTATTACCCTTCTCAAAAAGTTCCCTTTGTTCACCATCACGGATATTTGCCTTTGTAAGATGATAAGAAAATCGTTGAAGCAAAAAATCCTCCCCTAAATCATTTTCTTTAAATGCAACAAAAAAATCCTGAAGTGTTGAGTGAATAACATTTCCATATACCTGAAACTTTGTCATAGCACTTGGAATTCTTAAAAGGTTTGAATAAAAATATCTCCATGGACACTCAAGATAATTATTCAGTGATGTTGCTGAAATTCCTCTCTCATTAAATAAATGTTTTACTAACTCCTCGTCTTTTAATGTTTTTTTATTTTTTTGAATTATTTCAAATGGTTTTATAATATCTATTTCAATAGAAATAGTACGCAAAAATTCCTTATTTATCTCAGTAATAAATTCTGAAGGTAATACATCTCTATTTTCAAAATCTCGTTCTGGATATGAAATAATAATTTCCTTTTTTGCTCGCGTAATTGCAACATAAAATAATCTTCTTTCGTCATCTAAATCTCCAGAAAATGAGTCAGTATTCATATACACCGCATCAGGAATCTTTAGGAGTGTTCGTGATCGCCTATTTCCCCAATGACCATCATATGCATGTATGATATATACATATGAAAACTCAAGTCCTTTTGACTTGTGCGCCGTCATACATTGTACCTCATTTTTTTGTGGTCTTAGTGAAACATTCTTAACTCTAATATTATGAGCCTTGATCGTGTCTAAATAGAGAAGAAAATCATGAAGCGAAAACTCACTATGTCGTTCTGCAGAGATTTTTACTTCACTAAACACACCCTCAAGCGCGGAAAGTGCGCGAAGTGGATCCTTGCCACCCATTATAAAATCCAGAAACCCCGACTCATGAATAACCGCTTCAAAAAATTCTGGAAGCGTCTTATTCATGCTTAATACCTTCCAGTGTGATAACAACTTTCCGACATGAAGTATTTTTGTTATTTGCTCGATACCAATACTATGCAAAAATTCACGGCTTCGCACTCGATCATACAGTGATAATGCCGATTGAGCACTCATACATTTATATATATCGAGTGGTTCGATATCAAGAAAATCAATGTGTAGCGCACGAGCAAGTAACTCATCACTTCCTAATGCGTCTATAGACCGCAGTAAGATAAAGAGCTTTTGAATATCTTTGTCTTGAAGTGCATCTCCCTCGGTATATACTCTTGCAGAAATTTGTGCACGTTCTAAAAAATCCAATAGATGTTCTGCATCCTTATTATCTCTATATAATATTGCAATATCATGTGCAAAAACTCCGTGTTCAATTTTTGATTTTATATCTTTGACCACCCAAGAAAGCTCTTCCTCCGCAGTATGTGCGACATACACAGAAATCGGTTCTTCTTTATATTTCGCATTTGCATTAAGCGGCTTTTTCCCAGCAAGAATTGTGTGCGCACCGTTAAGAATCATTTGTGTTGATCGATAGTTTTCGTGGAGAACAATAAGACGCGCTCCACTATATTGATTTTTGAAATAAAGAAAATTTTCAAGTGATGCGCCCTGAAATCTAAATATTGCTTGTTTTTCATCTCCTACAACAAAAATATTTGGATTTTCGTGATAGTTCATCAATAATTCAATAACTTTATTTTGTCCGTTGTTTGTATCTTGATGTTCATCAATAAGTACATACTGAAATCGCTCTTGTAAAATCTGAAGAAGATTTTTATTTTCTTTAAGTGCGGTGAGTACCTCAAGAATCATGTCATCAAAATCATACGTCTTTAATTTTTTTTGTAAGTTATCATATTCTTGATACAATCGTGCAAGTTCTTCATTTTTCCTTATCTGCTTTTCAAGTGTTTGATATTCACCCTTCATTTTTCCTGCGTGTGGCCCTTTTGTATGGAACAAATCAGGAAGTTTAGAAAATTTTTCTTTTTCATTTTGAACAATAATAGAAAATTCTTTGGGGAATACTCCTTCTTTTTTTATATTTGCAATTGCTCCTAAAATGCTTTTAACATAATAATATTCATCGCCATATGGTCGTAGTTCTTTATAGTCCCCACCCGAAATAATTGATTCAATGACTTGTGCGGTTTCAACTTCTGTACTGTTTCTTGCACTTATAATGTTTGGAAATTCATCTTGATACTCTTTAATGACGGAATTACAAAATCCATGAAATGTAGAAATATTTACACGATATGCATCACTCCCAATAATACTAAAAAGACGGCCTCTCATTGCAGCGGTTCCTGCCTCAGTAAATGTAATCGCCAAAATATTTTCTGGATTTACTTGTGTTTTTAACAGGATGTTTGCAACACGCAAAGTAAGAATTTCTGTCTTTCCTGTACCAGGACCAGCGACCACCATAACTGGCCCATCAATGGTATCTACCGCATCCTTTTGTTCTTTATTTAATTGACTGTATTTTTCTTTAAAAATCTCTTTCATTCCTAGTTCTTATAAATATGGTTGCACATTTCTTATTATAAAGATATATTAAAATTATCTTTCACAATTGAAGCGAGAATCGTATGAAGTCAGTAAAACGTGAAAAACAGACACTAGTAGTCTCCAAAACATATTATGATGAGTATATGTGCCATAATTGCCAAGAGAAAACAAAAGCCATTGTTTTACGGGAACAGTTCGTGAGCGACAACTGTATACTCATGAGAATTAGATGTCCAAAATGTGAGCGCGAAGATGCTCCCCTTGTGGACAGAAATCACTACAAGAAGCATGTGATTGGTGGAAATTATTTCAAAAACACCCCATAAAGGGGTGTCTTTTTATAGTTTCATTATCTTTAAACGTAGTGAATTTCCAACAACTGAAACACTACTTCCTGCCATCGCAATTCCCGCAAATATTGGATTGAGAAATATTCCGAAAAGTGGAAAAAGCGCACCACCAGCAAGTGGAATGCCGACAATATTGTAAAAGAATGCCCAAAAAAGATTTTGATGTATGGTTCGCATTGTTCTTTTCGCAAGCAAATGCGCTTTTATAAGTTTTGTAATATCTCCACCAAGTAACGTAATTCCTGATGCTTCAATAGCAACGTCTGTACCTGTCGCCATTGCAATACCAACATCTGCTTGCGTAAGTGCTGGAGCATCATTCACACCATCTCCAACCATAGCAACAACTGATCCATTCGTTTGTAATTCTTTTATTTTGCGCGCCTTTTCATTTGGCATTACTTCCGAAATAATCGCATCAATACCCGCCTGACGAGCAATATATTGCGCAGCACGATGATTATCTCCAGTGAGAAGAATTGTTTTAATTCTTTGACTGTGAAGCATTGCTATAACTTCTTTTGTTTTTTGCTTTATCGTATCACTTAATGCAATGATTCCAACTACTATATTATTTTTTTCAACAATAATAACTGTCTTGCCCTGTTCCTGAAGTAGAGTAATAGCTTTATTATCAAGCTCCTCTGTTAATGGTTTTCTTACTAAGATATTATTTTTATTAAGTATTCCCTTTACACCAACTCCATCAACAGACTCAAAATATTCTGGCTGTTCGAAAGAATATTCTTTTTCTTTTGCATACAAAACAATTGCCTGAGCAAGTGGATGTTGTGAACGTCGTTCGAGAGATGACGCACATTCTATAATTTCACGCTCTGACAATTCCGAAAGAGATATAATTTCAGTAACTGTTGGTCTTCCTTCTGTTATCGTGCCCGTTTTATCGAACACAATTGTATCAACCTTTGAAAACAATTCAAGCGATTCCGCATTTTTTACTAAAATTCCATGCTCAGCTCCCTTGCCCACCCCAACAATTATCGCAGTTGGAGTTGCAAGTCCAAGCGCACAAGGGCATGCAATTACAAGAATCCCAACGAACGAAAGTAATGCATACGAAATAGAATTTGAAAATCCTAGATAATATCCACCAATAGTCAACCATAATAGAAGAGAAATGGATGCAAGAACAAGAACCGTCGGTACAAATATTCCAGAAATTCTGTCTGCAAGTGCTTGTACTGGAGCCTTCGATGACTCAGCATCCCGAACCATCTTTATAATCTGTGAAAGCATTGTGTCTCTCCCAACTTTCTTTGCGACACATTTTAGAAATCCTTGTTTGTTTATTGTTCCTCCAATTACAACGTCGCCCCGTTTTTTATCAACAGGAATTGACTCACCAGTAATCATTGACTCATCAAGCGCTGAAACACCCTCAATAATCTCTCCATCAACGGGAATTTTTTCTCCTGGACGTACCACAAAAACATCTCCGATAACTACCTGATCAATTGGTATTTCTATCTCCTTTTGTTCTCTTATAATCGTTGCAATTTTCGCCTGAATCCCTAAAAGCTTTTCAATTGCCTCTCCTGTATGCATTTTCGATTTCATTTCAAGATACTTACCAAAAAGCACGAATCCAATAACCACGATTGTCACATCAAAATAAACAAATTCAGGAAGCTTTAAGTATTTTTGAATCTCAGGAAATAGCACCATTACTGAGCTATAAAGATATGCGGTAAGCGTACCAATTCCGATAAGTGTATCCATGTTGGCAACATGATACTTAATAAACCTCCAAACTCCTTGAATAAATTGTTTTCCAAAATAGAAAATAATTGGAGTAGTGATAATAAACAGAATCACATTGAACAAGCGCATAGAGATCGGAAATTCAGGAATGGAAGAAATATATTTCCCGACAATATCCCATATCATAATAAAAAATATGAGAATAGCGAGAGGAAATACAATTGTAACTTTATTTTTTAGTGAGCGTAGTTCTTCAAGTTTTTCTTTTTTCCCATTGACCATTGTATGATTATGGTCATGTTCTTCATTAGAACTCTTTATTTTTTCTTCGTTTTCATCGAAAAATTCATATCCGAGTTTTTTCACTGCACTATTGAGAATCTCAAATTGAATCGGCAAAGAAGAAGTAATTTGTGCACTGTCACTTGCAAAATTGACATTTACATCAACTACATTTGGAATTTTCTTTATGCGTTTTGATATTATCAACGCGCAACTTGCACAATGCATTCCTTTTATTTTATATATGTTTGTTTTCATATTTTTATTTAACATTAAATACGCCCGTGTACATACCCATTCCACAAGAGAATGGAATGCTTCCAGATTCTGTCGGAGTAAACTGAATGATATTTTCTCCCCGCACAAGATTTTTACTGATACCAAATTCCCTCACAAGGATACTTGCTGCACAAGAATATGGCCCGTCTGAATCGATAACCCATCGAACAGGAATGTCTTTTGTAATAACGAAAGAATTCGGAAAATATCCATTATTTTTTTGTTTCATTCGAACCACTTGTTCTCTATCCACTAATTCGACATTTTTATCTTTATACTCTACAACGGATAAACTCTCATTTTTACTAAAGCTGAAATTCATTCCTGCAAGCGTCAAACTGTTTAAAAGGTTAAAGAGCGCAAAAAGAATAACAACAACTCCCACAAACTTAAAGAACTTTTTTGCAGTTGATCCTTTCAGTACAGAAATGAGCCCTCCGATCGAAAGTAAGCCTGGAGCGGTGCCAAGCGCAAACAATCCCATTATTGTTGCTCCAGCCACAAAATCACCCGACGAAACAGCATAAATCTGCATTGCTTGAGTAAATCCACACGGCAAGAAAAACGTAAGTATTCCTATTAATAATGAATTTTTATGGCTATATTCCACTTGATGTTTTGTTGAAGCAAAAATTTTTGATATGCGTTTTGGTATTACAAATTTCCATGAACTCAATCGAGGAAAAACCTCTATAAGTTGTAATCCCACAAACAACATAACCACACCAGCAAACAAAGTGAGAAAACTCGTTACTGATGTTGAGATTTTAAACACTGACCCAATTAACCCCAGTAGTCCACCAAGCAACATATATCCACCTATTCGCCCTAAATTAAAGTAAAGATGGGGTCTAAATTTTTGTACAGGTGATGCTTCTGGATGCTTTTCGGCATACTTTGCTGAAAGTCCTAAAACCAAACCACCAATAAGTGCCATACAAGAAGAAAAACCCGCAACAAGACCAACCAAAAGCGCCATTCCAAGACCAAAATTCTTTCCTTCGAAATCGAGATTTGTGAAATCGGTAATACCAAATGATTTTAACAATTGATAAATAACAAATACCAAGACAATATCAAAGAAAAGTTTTTTATATTCCTCTGGATTATGGCTAAAAAATCTGAGTTTTTCCGCTTTTCCAATTGCATATCCAGCATTAATTACAACATCATGCAAATCTTTCATTTTTGGTCTTTGCTCAGAATAGTAAATTTCCGCAAGACCACTACGATAATTTATCTCGCTCTTTTCAACATCATGAATACGCGAAAATCCATCTTCAAGTAATAATTCGCATGATCTACAATGCATACCTTTTATCGGTATAATAATTTTTTGTAATATTTTTTTCATATCATAAATAAAGTGTTCTTATAAATCAAAACTACGCACCAATGGTGCAAAAAATATTAAAAAGTTTTTGGATGAAGAGTTCCGCTTGCAAAAAGAAGAATGAGAAAATTAAATAATTTTGGTGGCTCCCCACGAATATCGTGTGTTAATTGAACAAATTTTACTTTATGTGAATCAATTAGGAAGAGTGAGGCAAAGAGAAAAAGTAACAAAAAAGAAATGGACAACGGGAACTCAAATGAAATAGTACCCAAAACAGAACTTTTCCAATTTTCTATATGTTCTCCCAATTTCATTGAGCTTATTCCTGAAGCAATATGAAACAGACAGTTAGACATTTCATGTCCATCGCTGTTTTTTGGGCTTGTGTACATACCAAATCCCGCAATTGTAATTACGGAGATCAATATAACAATGACAAATGTACGGCTGAGCATTTTTGATACTATACACTAAAAATACAAAAAGAACGACTCATCTAATTGATATAATCACTACCTCCTATGTCTTTCATTGTCTCAAGCGCTCGTTTGAATTTTTTCAAATTTTCTCTTGTTTGACTTGGCATTTGCATATCTTTAACTCGATCATACTCCTCTTGGAGGAGCATCATAAACTTATTAAAAGTTGTTTTTTCCCACTCATTCGCTGCATCATTTATATCCCTTGAAAATTTTTCCATTCCTCTAGTTAATTCCTCGGTAGTCAAAGAAAGAAAAAATACTGGTATATTTCGTATCTCTTTTTGAATAAGTTTTTCTCCCTGCGGAACAACACCATATTTTATTTTCTTTCCCCCTTTTCCAATTGCCTCAACACGTTCCCATTTTTTATCTTTTCGATCTCCTCGCACATGGTCATGCACCTCATCAAATGCGCACACAACATCTCCCGTTTCCTTGTCTGCAAGATAATTGTCCACGCCAGAAAAATAATCATCATACGTTGAAGCGCGTACAACGATAAATCTTTCTTTAAGTACCTTATAAAAAATGGCGTTGGTAAGCATCTCCATTTGAGAAGATTTTTCTCGTTCTTTATCTTTTAATCGTGCCTCTGCAATCTTCTCTTTTCCTTCTATCTTCCGATTGTTCTTAAAAAACGCTTGAACATTTAAATCATTCGCCCCACTCCATTCAATTTCTTTTTCCAAGATTTCTTTCTTCTGATTTTCTATTTCTTCGGGGGTGTATATTCCTCCATTTACACGAGAGAAAAAATCCATGGATATTGCTCCCCGCTCATTTACTAAATTGTGCTTTGCATTATATTTTTTCTGTACATCCTTATTTATTTCTTCTGAAATTCTTTTTGTAAGCAAAAAAAGTGCATCTACTGGATTTTCGTGATGCTCGCTTTTATCTTGTATCTTCCTAAATATTTTTGGTGGCTGCTCACTCATCTCTTTATTCATAATACCAGAAAATCCTTCTGAATATACATTTCTGATATACTTTTTGTGCAACGCAACATACGATATACTATGCGTATGGAGTTATACGAAAAATCGTGCATAAGAAATGAGGGAACTTGGGCAAAACCAATTTTTATTGATGAAGCAAATACATTGCTTCCTCAAATTCCAGGATGGACCATTGATTCCTATTCGGGAAAACTCATCAAAGAATACACCTTCAGTTACTTCACAGAAGTAATGTCATTTGTACAAAAAATATTCCAGCTCGCAGAAAACGAGGGTCACCATCCAGACATTCGCATCGCATTTACCAAAGTCCGACTTGAACTTACTACACGTTCTCTTTGTGGTCTTTCAGAAAACGATTTTATCCTTGCTGCGAAAATAGATCGGTTATAACAAAAAATACAATTTAAAATAAAAAAATACCACCGCATCCGCGGTGGTTTTGAACTATTTTCCTAAAATTAAATGTAAACCCAGAAATAAACGTTTCCAGTTTTACTAATAGCGTTGTATCCTGCCCCAAAAAGATAGTTCATGCCTCTTTGGAAAGAATCAAGAGAAAATGATTTTGTAAACCCAAATTCCATATCATTTTTAATATTTCTTTTGCGGTCATAATTAATCACAAAATAAGGATCAATGATTGGAGTATAGATTTCCAAGCAGCCAGATACAATTTTTTCGCTTTCATAATATCCAGTAACAGAAAATGCGCTGTTTTTAATTGTTGTAGCAACACCCCATTGTTCCTTGTTTAAAAACACACCACCTTTTATTTCATTGCTAATTCCCCTCAGTGAAGATCCAATACTAATTTCAGGTAGTTTTTTCTGTTGATTGTAATAAACCCCCTGATACAACGAGATACTTTCGTTAATTTTTTTTGACAATGTAACTCCCGTTGCTGATGCTGGAATCATATTTGTTCCCGATGTTTCGAAGTGTCCACCTGCAGTTGCTGGATTCGGTCTATTTAAAAATCCGATAGGCCTTGCAGAATAACCAAAACGCAATGATGCGGAGGAAGTAATCTGTTGATCATACCAATACTGAATAATATTTTTTTCATTGGTATTATACACCGCACGCATTGAAAAAGATCCACCTTCATAGAAGGTAATTTTTGGTTCAATTGCACCACGTACCGTTAAATCGCTTCCAGTATAATTTCCGTCTTTATCATACATCCCGACGCCAAGCGCACTTACTGAGGTAGTTGTAACGCTCACTGTTTGTGAATATGTTAGGGATACAAACAATAGAACAAAGAACAAACTTATTAAGGTCTTCATTTTTTCTCCGATATATTTTTTTATTAATGATAAGTCCATTATATCACGGAAATTAGAAAAAGTCAAGCTATAAAAAGCACCCGTGTTGGGTGCTATACTTTTATGATTTTTCCATCAATATCATGAAATGAGTGAATTCCACGCTTTTTCCACGGAAGGAGTGGAACGCGGATCTTTCCCCTACCATCTGGCGCGTCAAAAATATACTGCGGGAGCGCCAACCCAGGAAGACGTTTCCATAATTCGATCATTATCTTTACTTCTTTTTCAAAAGGAACAACAAAATGTTCAAGCCCAGAAACATAATCGCACCTATATATGTAATACGGAATCACGCCAAGCGAGTGAAGCTTTGTAAATAACTTATCAAGTAAATCCACACTCAAGGATACATCGGCATCTTTAGTTTCACTATCAACATTTTCAAAGAAATTAACGCCATTGAGGAAAACAGTCTGACTAAAAAGCATTATTCCTTTTTGACGCAACATCCATATCACATCAATAGTTTTTGTGGTTATCTCATCTGGATGGTTAAAATGAATAAGGATGTGAACTGGATTTGTATACCTATTCATCTTTTCAATTTTCTCCAAAACTTCCTGAACCTTTTTGCTTTTAAAGTTATCTGGCGCATGAACAGGAAGTCGTGTTCCAATTCGTATCACTTTCACTGACTTTATCGGTTCCAGGAGTTCAAGAATTGTAAAAGTAGTATTTGGTGTAAAAAACGGATCGCCACCAGAAAGAATGACTTCAGAGATTTCGGTGTGATTTTTTATATATTCAATAATTTCCAGAATATTTTCACGCGTAAGATCTCCATCTCCAGAACCAATATCTCTATACCGAGTGCAAAACTGACAATGCGCCGCGCACCTATCGGAAGTTTTTATAAGCACAACACGATTGTATTTGTGAACCAGTCCCTTCACTGGGCTGTATGTTCTTTCTTCTCCCAATGGATCAAGCTCTGGGAATTTCTTTTTTCTGGTTTTGTTTTTAATTTTTACAAACTGATTTTTAATTGCCTCACTCCCCCCATCAATAAGGGTGCGAAGATAAGGAGTAATTCTCTCTTTCATTGTAATCTCCAATTTTTAATAAACTAAAATGAGTGTACTCCAAATATCTCTATAAATCAAAATAAATAATAAAAAAACGCCCTAAGACGTTCTTTTATGATTTTTTACCAACCACTTAGATGCGAGTTACATTTACTGCGTTTGGTCCTTTTGGTGAATCAGCTTTTTCAAAAGACAACCTATCACCCTTCCTGAGCTCTTGAAAGCTTACGCCATTGAGCTCATTGCTGTGAAAAAATAAATCTTTCTCTTCGCCATCAACAGTAATAAATCCGAATCCTTTTTCTTCAACAAGATTCTTAATTGTTCCTTCCATAGTTATAAAGTTAATTAATTTGTGTTTTAAGGTTTTATCCTAAAGTCCAGTTTCCTAAATAAGCTCGACTACATTTTTATTTGGCAACTGACTTACCATGGGTAACACTAGCACTTAAGCGACGTATGGTCAAATTCAGTAGATTATATTACATATTCTTTTGCTGTATCAAATCAATTTTTTTCTTTCTTGTTAAACGCTTTATTGCAGCTTCTCTAGTGAGGGCCTCTTTAAGGGTGGTGAACGTCTCTAAGTATTTTAATGATACAGGTCTCCGTATTTTTGTGTAATGCGCCCCACATTTTAGATGATTGTGTTCGTGTAATCTTTTTTCAAGATTATTAGTGCTACCAACATAAAATGTTGTATCAATACATTCAACAATATAGACAACGTACTGAGTATTCATAAGAAATTTTTACACTACGACAAAATTTCATTCAATAGGTCGTTTATACCGATTTTATTTTTTGCTGAGAAGGGAATAACTACGTGTGCGCCAATATTCTTTCTTATTAATTCAAATTGTTTTTTGTATCCTGATTGCTTTACCTTATCAACTTTATTCGCAATAATGACGATTCTTTTTCTGAATTCCTCCAAACTATGAAGCATTTCCAAATCATCGTTGGTAGGACCAACATTCGCATCAATTATTAACACTGCTGTTTTTTGTTCTCCTCGTGATGAAAAAAAATACCAACGTATCATTTCTTCAAGATCATCTTTCTTAGCTCGAGAAATTTTTGCATATCCATACCCTGGAAGATCAACAAAATATAACAATTTATTAATCAAAAATAAATTGATCATCTGGGTGCGCCCAGGAAAAGAACTTGTTCGAGCAAGACCACCTTGATTGACAAGAGCGTTAATAACACTCGATTTTCCCACGTTCGAACGTCCAATAAAAGCAATTTGTGGAATCCCATCCTCAAATATTAAATCATTTATAAGAGCACTTTTTACAAACTGAGCCGATTCTATCTTCATATATATTCAAGTATATTCTTTTTCTAAGAACTTAAAAACCGATCATTATAATCGGTTTTTAAGTTGTTATTTTTTTGTTTTCTTTTTCTTCTCTGTAGACTTTTTAGCTGCAACTTTTTTTGATTTTCCCTTTTTTTCAGATACTTCTTCTTTTTGCAGAATAACTATATCTTTTTTTTCTTCTTTCGTCGGAACTACCGGAATAAGTATTTTTAATATCTTATCTAGCTTAGCATTTAAAGCATCAAATTGCTCTTTATACTGGCTAACAGGCTTATCATTGCTTCTATTTATTGCACTTCCCCCCTTTTCAAAACAATCACTGCAATAAACTGGCTTATCTCCCGTTGGTTTAAACGGAACTTCACATTGCCGAGCACACTTATCGCACGTCGCATTGAACATCTGTTTGTCTCTACTTATAAACGATGAATTTCTCTTCCCACCAAAACTTGGTTTTCTAAAGTTATTTCCACTTGATCGCGCTGATCCTCCATCACTTTCATGATTTCGAAAACAATCACTGCAATAGACTGGTCTGTTTCCCGTTGGTTTAAACGGAACTTCACATTCTTTCTTGCAGTCACTGCAGATGACTTTGCTCATAACAGATCCTCTGTCGCCACCAAAACTACGTTTGTCGGAATCTCTTCCGCCAAATCTCCTTCCTTCACTTCTTTCGCTTGATTTATTACCTCTTTTAAATATTTTCATTGTTTTCGCGTTGAACTCTCAACTACTTAGATTCTATTCCCTTTTTTAATAAATAGCAAGCCATTCTAGTTACATTGTGTCAACTAATTCTTCTCTAAATCAAACACCTCATCAATACGAATTTGGCTAATAAACTCTGGTACGTGACTTACAAGAATCATTGCACCAGCATATTTATCAAGTGCTGCGGCAATTACTGGAAGATGTCGAAAGTTCATATGATTTGTTGGCTCATCGAGGATAAGAAGTCCCGGACGTAACAACACAAGCTGCGCAAGAGCAACCAATCCTTTCTGTCCTTCGGAAAGTGTTCCAATCTTTGACTTCATCACATTTTCTCCAATAAGGAATCCTGCCGCAGTTGAACGAATCTCTGATTCTGTAACCCTATCCATTACCGAAGAAAGTGAGTGATATACAGTATCATCAAAGTTAAGTGTAGAAAAATCTTGTCGATAATAACCGACACGAACTCCATCCGCAATTGTTGATTCTTTTCTATCTTTGTGTGTAAGCGCCTCAAGAAGAGTACTCTTTCCAATTCCGTTTGGTCCCTTCAATAATAAATGTTGATTTTTTTTCAGTGAGATATTTGCCTTTTTATTTGTAGGTTTGTGATTCTTAAAAACGGCATATGCCGATATGTGGATTATTTCTCCTGTAATATCTTGTTGAAACGGAATTACAAATGGTCGAATTGTTTTATCTTCTTTTCTTACATCAACCATTTTTTCCTCCATTTCTTCTGCTTTTTCCCGCATTTTCTTTGCAACCAATCTCATCTGTCCGCCCTTGTGTGCAAAAAAGTTTGATTTCTCTTTGTTCGCCTCAATCTCCTTTGCAAGGAGTGCATTTTTCCTATTTTCTTTTTCTATGCGTAACGTAATCTGTCCAACAACATCAGAATAATTCCCTACATACTGCTCAATTTTTCGTGTGTACGCATCAAGATACAAAACACCCTGCGTAAATGCATTCAAAAACTCCGCATCGTGCGAAATAACAATGCATGTTTTTTTGTAATCAATGAGAAATTGAGTAAGGTGCGCAATTCCCGCTTTATCGAGATTGTTAGTTGGCTCATCAAGAAGAAGGAGGTCTGGCTTCTGAATAAGCGCGGACGCGAGAAGAAGTCGCGCTTGTTGTCCACCAGAAAATGATTTTACTGTACGATCATGTGGCGCCTGTAAATTTACTACTTCAAGTACCTCATCAATGCGTGGATCAATATTATATATTTTTTTAGAAAAACACTTTTCAAAAAATTCACGCACGGTTAGATGCATTTCTTCGCGAGGAATGACCTGCCGAGCAGTCGCAATGCTTAACCCATTTGCAATGTGTATTGTCCCTGATTCTGGTTGTAGATCACCGGTAATAAGTTGAAGAATAGTGCTTTTCCCAGCACCATTCTGACCCATAAGTGTCGTTTTCCAACAGTCTCTAAGAGAAAAATCAACTTCATTTAAAATGGGATGATGATATCCAAAATCAAAAGATACTTTATCAAATCTTAATATAACTTCGTTGCGTGTCATAAAAATATACTTTATATTGTGTCAGCGCTTAATTGTGCTAGAAAAATGAGGTAATGTCAATTATGATTAAGTGACACATACAAGAAAAACTAAATTTTACTATATGAAAAATCAGAAAATATGGGATGTGGCAGTAATAGGAGGAGGGCCATCAGGAATGATAGCGGCGGGACGAGCGGCTGAACTAGGCGCACATGTAATTCTTATAGAAAAAAATGAAACATTAGGAAAAAAACTGCTCCTTACAGGAGGCGGAAGGTGTAATCTTACTAATGCCGAACCAAATACCCGTACATTTCTTTCGAAATTAAAAGGAAGCGATAAATTTCTTTTTTCTACATTTGCTCAAATGGATGTTTCACAAACGATTTCATTTTTTAATACGCGCGGACTTATAACAAAAATAGAAGAAGGAAGGCGCGTATTCCCCGCAAATAATAAAGCACGTTCAGTATTTGAGGTACTTATGTCATATATGAAACAGGGCGGTGTAACCATACAAACCAAAAGCCCAGCGTCTGCCTTAACTATAAATAGCAACAACACCATTACAATTAATTCTGAGAAAGGTACTCCAATTACCACTCATACGGTGATTATCGCAACCGGAGGGACCTCACGCCCCGAAACTGGGTCAACAGGAGATGGATTTATTTGGCTCAAATCTCTCGGACACACAATAAAAGAACCAGACGCATCTCTCGTGCCTATTGCAATACGTGATGCGTGGGTAAAAACATTGCAAGGCACCACAATAACAAACATAAAAATAAATGTGTTTCAAAATAGCAAAAAACAGTTTTCAAAAAAAGGAAATATATTATTCACTCACTTTGGTATAAGTGGACCAACAGTCATTAATATGAGTAGAGATGTAAGAGATCTCTTACACTATGGACCAGTCACCATTGAACTAGATTTATTCCCTGCTATTAACGAAGGCGCAATGGATGAAAAATTAAAAAATCTCTTTATAAAGGATCAAAACAAGAAACTAAAAAATATTATTAAAGAACTCGTACCAATTTCAGCATTTCAAAAAATTGTCATAGATTTATCAAAAATAAATCCCGAATTATTTTGTCACAGCGTCACACGAGATAACCGTCTTGTACTTGCAAGACTCCTTAAAGGAATAACAATGAATGTAAGCGGCATCTTAGGAAAAGACAAAGCGATCGTTACAAGTGGAGGGATTCCGCTTACTGAAGTTGATACAAAAACCATGCAGTCCAAGTTACATAAAAACGTATATCTCACTGGAGACATATTAGACATTGATAGACCATCTGGTGGATACAGCCTTCAGCTATGTTGGACAACTGGATATGTGGCAGGAACCGCTGCACACAACATGCTCAAAAAAAATTAATTTCCCAAAAAGCTTTTATATATTGAGAAACTGGACATTTGATGTTTGTTTAATCCCCTCGTTTCTCTTGCTTCTTTCTGTTCTAATATTTTCAGTTTCATTTTTAAATTAAGTGCTTTTTTTAGTGTATGATAAAATTCTTTTTCTGCCTCATCTGAACGTTTCAAAAACCAAACTTCAATTTCCCACTTCACTTTTTTATGTTCTAGTTTTAAAACAACTATGAAGCTTTCGGGTATATTTTCTCTTTTAAATTTTTCAAAATCACCATATTCATACTTTTGAAATAGCCGTAAGTTAATAAATTTATTGAGCGCCGCAACAGATGCGCTTCTTGGATCTTTACATATTACACAAATGTCTATATCTGGACCGTACATGACATCTAATTCGTACGCCCCTCGCATCTTTATCTCACCGAATTTAGATAAGATGTTTAATACATCTGTTTTTTTAAGAACATCTGTCGCATATTTTTTTATTTTTTTTGAATATAAAATTAAATCTCTGCTCATATGGTAATTGTTAAATTTTTTCTAATTTTATCATCAAGGGTAAAATCGTCTATCTTACCTACTTTTCCAATTAAATTCTGAACACCGAACTCTTTGTAGCGCGGGACCAAATGCCAGTGAACATGATTCACCTCATCCATATAAAGCAGATAAACCTTTTTAACTTTTAAGGTCTTCATCATTGCTTTTCTTATATCATCTACTCTATCCATCAAATATTCATAGTCTTTTCTTCTCAATAAATGCAGATCTCTTACCTTTTTATTCCAAACTACGACTACGTGCCCACGAACAATTGGATTATTAGCCAAACATGCATAAAGTTTTTTATCTTTATAGATAATGGCGCTTTTAAATGGTTTAGGGAGACCGTCTTTCATATATAAATAATACCTTCATTGTAACAGTATTTTTATACTAAATCTGAAATTAATTTCGAGTAACTTTCATTTAGTAATCAACTTTTAATTTTCTGCGTCGATAATAAAAAATAAACGCAACATTAATCACTATAAGTAGTGCCCAATTAATAACGCTCATATATGGATATTCCCACCAATTCCAACCTAAAAGTCGTTGTGGATTATAGTCTAAAAACGGATACAACAAACGGGCTAATGGATCGCCACGATGAGTAAACAAATCCAGAAAAATATGAAGAGCATATGGACAAATCAATATCCAATAACGTTTAGCAAAAAGAATTAAAATACCAGAAAAAACCGCAAGACCGAGAAATCCATGACTATAGCCATATAAGTCTCGACTCCAAGCGGGTAAAGCGCTCCAAACAAACGTTAAATTTAAACCTTGAGTAACCTGTAAATAGAAAAAACCCGCTACGGTAGAAATTAAATCTGGCAAAAAGCCACTAACAATGGCTGGTATTAATAATTTTGGTTGGCGAATAATAGTTGCTCCCCAAACACCATGAGAAATGATGTCCATGCATTTAGTTATATCACAAAAAACACCCGAGGGTGTTTTTTATTTGTGCTTTTTCCTTGCTTCAAGCATTACCCGCTTTACTTCTAACCGCTTTTTTGTTTTGTGTGAGTGTGTTTTTCTCGGTTTTCCTACACCGGTACGTCTTTTTGCCATATTTATTGATTAACTGTTTATTCCTTGAGTGTAACAGAAAAATAAGATAAAGGAAGTCCCGCAAAAATTTTCTTAGTTTTCCTTTATAAATCGAGCAATGAAATAAATTGCAGTCGCCACAAACAAGAGCAACCAAACTAGCGACACACTCATAAGACAGTCATAAAAGTAAAGACCCAAGAGAATGCCGAGTGAAAGAAGGCAAATTTTTATAAGTCCAATTTCCCACCAGTTAAACGTCCAATTTCTAAGAATCTTCATAATATAATTATAGCACCATATAGCATTCAATCTCCTACTTTATGTTCACTCTGATTTTTATACAATATACCGCTGGTCAAAATAATTGGTGATATAATAATGATAAATGGAAAACATTAACTATATCTCAATAGTTCTTGAGGCAGTCGTAGTGATACTTGCGTTGATGACTGCCATCAAGAAAAAGGCCGCGTATGGGTGGGGGTTGGCATTCACGTTCCTTGTGTATGTTTTTTATGATTTAGCAAGAATACAAGGTTGGGAAATTTCAACCTCAGTTATGATTCTCAGTTTCTTGGCAGCTACTATTTCGGCGGTAATTGCCATTTATTTAATTTATAAAAAACAACTATGACAAATCTTGGTTTATTAATCATTGTATTAGGATGGATCTATCAAGCATGGTCTTTATTTAATGGTGACAAACTAATCCAACCTATTTTTGTGGGATTATATGCTCTCGGTGTATTATTTTTGATCCTTGGCGCCTCCCCAATAAACGCATTAAATTTTATTTCATTGGATGGTCTTTCATTCATTATTGCAATTATCGTTTTGGTACTTGCTCTAAAGAAAAAATAGGTCCTTTCGCACCTAAAAGATGTACATTCTTTTAACTGGAACTTGGAATATTTGCGAAAATATTAAGTTTGTTGTCAAAAAAATCACATTTCATACATAATAAATAAATATGTGGACTTTTGCTGTTGAATTTTGGTATTTCTTCATCGCCAATCTGCGCGCCAGTTATTTTGGCGCGTTTCTGCTCTCTATATTCCTACTCACTGAAATTGTTACTATTCCACTAATAAGTCGTTATGACTTTATTTTTCTGGCCGCGATTTGCTTCCAGATGTGCGCACTGATATTTGGTTTTGAGCGTCCAAGAGAATTTTTTGTTATCATTCTCTTTCATATATTAGCAACTGGTATGGAACTATTTAAAACAAATCCCGCCATCGGCTCATGGACATATCCGGGTATAGCAAGTGCAATTTTCGCACTCGGTTCGGTGCCATTGTTTACTGGATTTCTTTATTCAGCGATTGGAAGTTATATCTCGCGTGCATTTGTTTTTTTGAAACTTGCATATGAACATTTTCCTGCCTACTCCCATTTGTGGACACTTGCAGCTCTCATTTATTTAAATTTTTTTACACACCATTTTTTTTATGACATTCGCTACGTTTTGTTTGTGTATGTGTTTATTATTTTTTACAAAACCAAAGTACATTTTCAGACACATAATAAACAACGCACTATGCCGTTCTTGTTGACTGTATTCTTTACCGCTCTATTTGTTTGGATAGCCGAAAACATTGGTACTTTCACTCATATATGGCTTTATCCAAATCAGCAGGAATTTTGGCGCTTTGTCTCATTCAATAAAATCGGTTCATGGTTCCTCTTGCTTATATTGAGTTTTGCGCTTATTTCTATTATTTATAGAAACAAATTGCTACATAATAAAAAAGTTTAGGATTGGTGGTACTAGTCGGTGATGCTCTCCCCCATAGGACGTCGTTAGTAAAAATTTGGAAAAATAAAAACCGGCCGAATTGCTTCGGCGCGATTAATGCGTTGAACGAAAACTATCGAAGGGTTTTTGTGTTTATCTTTAACTCTCCTAATGCTTTCTCTACAGCATCTTTGGCGCTTATAGATTTTATTGTTAAGAGTCTTTTTCTGCTGTCCAAATAGGTATCTGCCAACTTATCCGCCCAACCACCAGTTCCTCCGATAACAACTGTCGGAATGTTTGATTGATACGCAATGGCTATTTCGGTAAGAGTACCCGACCCACCAGATATGGCGATTATAGCGTCACAAGAATTAACTAAAACAAATTCTCTGCCGCCACCTCTTTCTATACCAGTAGAGATTATAACGTCCGTATCTCCATTTTTATCCCATATATCTTTGCTCTTACCATAAGTGACGCCAACAGTGAACCCGTTTACACTTTTTGCTCCTCTTGAAGCAGCAGTGGAAAGTGAATCGTAGTCCTTTTCGGCTCCATACACAGTTATGTTTCCAGAAAGCGCTATTTCTTTCCCAACATCAAAAGCTATTTGTTCTATTTCTTTTGAATAATTTAAATCCGCTGCTGAACCCATTACCCCTATTTGATATTTTCTATTTTTTTTCATACTTATAGAATTAGTCTCCTGCGATTTAAACCAAAAGTAAAGAGATCAAGCAACAAAGAAACCAACTCCACACTGTATCACAAAACACCTCGCATAGCTGCGAGGTGTTTTTAATTGGCTCCCCGGGTAGGAAATCGAACAAAATTTCGTTTCCGAAATTTTATGAAACCCAGCGGTTTCATTACTTCCGCAACGGGAAAACTTCCGTTTTCCCGACCCCTTTCCCGTTCGAGTCCTACTACCTACGGAGAAAATAAAAAACCCAAGGCAACCTTGGAATTTTTATTTTTGCTCTGCGTATGGGACGCTGTTGGAATAAGTTTCAAGGAATAAATAAAACCCCGAATTGAATCGGGGCTTCTTTTTAATTTTGCACACTATACTTTCCAATGTCCGTCATTATTTCATAGCCGCCCGCAGCTTCTCTGACACCTAAAATCATTTTGGGGTTTCCGGAATATACTTCGGAAAAATGGATTTGATAATTCTCTCTAAGAATTATTCTGAAAGTGCCATCATCCTTAAGAGCGAGAACGAATATCTCTCTTGTTTCTCTTGATATGGAATCATTCCACTCAAGGGGAGTGAGCTCTCCATTTTCTCTTTTCGTCTTGTAAAAAGTATGATGCTGTTGAATATCTTCTGGAAGAATCCATTCCGGCAAAAGATTAACCTTAAGACAGAGCAGGAAGCCCTCAACTGAGTCAAATGTAAGAACTCGGAGAAGGTTATTTAATCGTTCTTTGTCTGACGACAAATTTTCTGAAATCTTCACATCAGAAAGTTTTAAAGTATATTTACCAGTCACTTAATGCTCCTTTTTTATGAATTAAAATACTAGCTGTATTATAACGCATAAAAGTATATCTGTCAACGGTGCTCTGCCAGTGGGACGCCGTTGGAACAAATTTGGAAGAACAAATGCCTTAGATCTTCTTTTCTAACGCGTTGTAAATCTCATCCATAATCGATAATGTTCCAGCAATTGATTCTTTATTTTGAAGATAGCATTCTCTACTAAACCATTTAGCATATTGCCCCTCAGATGATACAGTTACACTTCTCTCAAAATCATTATTTACAAGCAAGAGGAAAAGATGGAGCTCCGCAGAGGAAAAATACTTTGTTGCAGGAAGATCATATACTTTAAACAAACGAAAGTTTTCAGGAATTATATTAAGTTCTTCTTTTGATTCTCTCACTAATGCTTGTGCAGGCGTTTCTGTCTCTTGGACACCACCCCCAAAGAAGCCAAACATATTCCCTCCACGCTCATGATTTTTGGCTCTTTTTTGCATAAATAAATATGCCAACCCATTAATCATCTTATATGGAACAAGAACAGAAACTTTTCGTTTCTCCATGACATTATTAAATCATCTCATAATTTTAAAGTCTACAGGATGAAAAAAATAACCCACATAAAATGGGGGTTATTTTTTTGCTCTAGTGGTGCGACTCTAACTTATTAGAATCTATTAATTTTAGTGATTATATTGTTGAATTTTAAATACATGTGTTTCTCCTGCACTAGAGTCCTCTGATAGCTCCAACAATTCAGAATTTCCAAAATGAAACATCATTAATACTTGCTTCCAATCCAAATTATAGTAAGCCGCATAAATCATTTTCCCAAAATCACCATGAGTGACCAAAAGTATATTTCCGTTTATGTATTTTCCCTTAAGGAATGCTAGTAACTTCTTAGCACGCTCGACCAATTGAGGAAATGTTTCAGATCCTTTGGGGCTTAGAAAATAACAAATAGTATCGGTCTCAATAATGTCTGGGAAACACATTTCTTTTATTTTCTTTTGTTGCTGACCCGTCATGACGCCAAAATCTCGCTCAATTAAATCCGCAAGTGGTTCGGGTTTTTTAATACTAAGAATATTAGTAATCATTTCTGCTGTTTTATATGCCCGCTGAAGCGGAGATGAATAAACATAATCGAAATGAATTCCAGTTTCTTTCATTTTTTCTGCAATCTCTTTCGCTTGCTCAATCCCCTTTTCTGATAGTGGTTGATCACGATGACCATTTAAAATACCGCTCGCATTATCGAAATCTTGTCCATGTCTGGCTAAATAAATTTTGAGCATATAAATAAAAGTTCTGGTGTCCCGATGATATGGAGTTTCTGGACCGTCCTATCTCCGTCAAAAGTCATTATTTTCACTAACAAAATTTTGATAGGGGTGGGTCGGACTCACCAAATTTATCTGCTCCCCGGGTAGGACTCGAACCTACAACCATCGCGTTAACAGCGCGCCGCTCAACCATTGAGCTACCGGGGAATATTATTCTCCATAAGGAACATAAGCAATTGTAACAAAAAAGCGCCCAATGTAAAGTTCATTGTGACGCTTAATAAATTCTTATGATCTCTAAAATTTGGTTTTTAACAAACTCCTCCATATTTTCATCTTTTTCAGAAACTACAATAATCGGAATCAACGGATGATTTTTTCTATGCTCCTCAACAAGATGAATCCCAGTAACTTGAATAGGGATAACAATTCTTTCTGATCTCATAATTATGAGATAAAAATCAATTCCTTCTACTATATCCGCATATCCAAATTTCGGAGTCTTTATAAACTCAAGTACACGCCCCTCTTTTTTCATCTTTGCGAGAACATTGAAAACTAAATCCTCTCGCTTATCACCTCGCTCTGCAGATCCTGGAGGATCACTCATCGCTCGCTTCAATATTCGTTCGCGAAGCGACTCAAAACTAGAATCCATAGCCACCTCAAATTTAGTGTGTTTAAGAACTTGTTTAGTATGCACCCAAAACAATAAAATAAGCAATATTGATAAAATATATGATTTTTTGTATAGTAAACTCCGTACTCAAGTCACACTAATATTAAATAATAGAATGCCCCTATAGCTCAGCTGGTAGAGCAGTTGCCTCTTAAGCAAACGGTCCTAGGTTCGAATCCTAGTGGGGGCACAAATACCAAATCGCCACAACTGGCGATTTTAATTTTCAATTTACAAGTTTCAATTTTCAAATGAAAGGATTCGAACCGCGGCCGAAATTACAAAGTAATGAGGTTTCGACTGAAAGGAGAGGCGAATCCTAGTGGGGGCACAAATACCAAATCGCCACAACTGGCGATTTTAATTTTCAATTTACAAGTTTCAATTTTCAAATGAAAGGATTCGAACCCTCGCAAGCTATCAAATAAAATCCCCCAAATATTGGGGGTTACTCTTTTTTCTGTTCTTTTTCTGAACACTTTAGGCGTCCCTCAAGAATATATTTTTCAGCAAAAACATCGGCACCTTTATGGGTAACATAGTGAATTGCTGCCTCTTCTCTTGTGGGCGCGCGTCCCAATTCTTGAAACGTGTAATACATATTGTCCGCCCCAAGTATTTCTTTTTTCTCAAGTTCAAGATATTCAGAAAGAGATAATACTAATTTTCCTGTCTCAGGATCTATTACTGCCATAGTTAACTCCAAAAAATTATTAATGACGTTAAGAAATAATAGTATTTAAAGCATAAAAAATCAAGAAATTTCTATCAAGTACAAATTAAATACGATAATAAAAAATCAACCTTCAGAATTATCGATCAAAGATAGAAATGAGATAGGCATCAATCTCACGCTGAGTAAGATCATAAAAAATCTTCTTTTCGTCATGAAGTTTTCTTGCAAGCGCAATTCCCACAAACCTCCAATGCCACGGTTCATATTGGTAGTACGAGTTTCCTTTTGGATATGAAAGAACAAATCCATATCTATGGGCATTTTCAACAAGCCATTTATACTCTGGTTTATTTTCAAAATCTGTTACTAATCTCTTTAATGTGGAATTTGTAAAATCAACCGTGGTTCCAAGTTGGTGTTCGGAGTACCCTTGATCAGCAGAAAACTGGTTTGCTCCAGAGCCATACAATGTCTTATACCCAATCTTCACTGAGACTTGGTCATCAAACGAACGGTAGGCAGAAACAATTTTTAAATCTGCTCCGTTATTTTTTGCATCATAAATCATCACCGAAAGGAAAGGAATCACATCTCCATGGAAATAAAATTCTGCATCTGGATTAAGAAGATATTGACCGTCTATCCTCCAAAGTTTTGACGGAATATAATTTTCGCTTAAAAAATAAACCTTCGAATATTTTTTAAGGAGTTCTTTATCGGTCTGACTTAATTTTTGGAGCGTTCCAACTACTCCGGAGATACTCTGGATTTGAGACTCAAACATCGTATTTTTTTCCTGTTCCGCTTGTAAGTTGCTCGAAAGATTCAGATTAGTAGTCTTCTCTCCTTCAAGCAGATTAGCAAGATCTGAATTTGTTATCTGAGTGTGCCAAAAAAGTTCTTTTGTATGAAGAAGCGATTTACGTAACAAAGAAACCTCACTATTCAATAATATATTTCTTTCAGTTAAATCAAAATAAAAAAATACTCCAGATCCAAGCCCTCCAACTGCCAGCAAACTCAAAAAAACTATCACCATTCTTTTTTTACTGATTCCCATATATCAAAATTCTAGCATATGAATTCCTATTTCATAACTTACTAAAGTTTCGGATCGCCATCTCCGTCAATTCTAAACGCCATAACCCCTTTTAATTTCATTGCATCTCATATCTTTCCATTTTTTAAAACTTCGTACAAAAATAGAAATAAAAAAATCTCTTAATATTTTTTAGATTGTTTCGGTTTTTGTCTGAAATTTAATACCCCATATTTGGGGGGTATTAAATCAATTATTAGGAACATCCTCCTGATGAAGTACCGCACTGAAGACAGGTTTGACAAGTTCCAGTACGAATCATCATTCCTCCACACTTTTTACATACAGTATCTCCTGCTGTTTGTCCCTTTCTATAAGTAGTTTTTCCCTCTGTTTCAATTGGTTTCTTTGCCGCTACAGAAACAGATGTTTTTAGTTCTTTTACCTCGACATGATTTCCACCCTCCGCAGGCAACATACCAAACTCGGAAAGATCATCAGAAGAAAGGAAGCGAAGCGAAAGATACCTGAATATATAATCAGCGATACTCGTTGCAATTTTTATATTTGGATTTTCCGTAAATCCTGCAGGTTCAAACCTTGTGTAAATAAATTTACGAGCAAATTCTCTAAACGGAACTCCATATTGAAGCGCCATAGATATAGAAATTGCAAATGTGTCTAAAAGTCCAGAAAGAGTGCTCCCTTGTTTTGACATTCGAATAAAAATTTCTGCGAGTGTTCCATCCTCAAACATGCTGTACGTCAGATACCCACTATGTCCCGCAATAGAAAATTTATGAGTCTCAGAAACTCTAGTCATCGGTAATTTTTTTCTTAGAGGAATTTCAGTGTGTCCTTGTAAATTCTTTTTCTCTTTTTTCTCAGAAGTGTTGAGAGGCTGTGTTGCTTTCGATCCGTCGCGATAAACCGCAAATGCTTTTATCCCAAGTTTCCACGCCATAAGATACGACTCGGAAATCTCATCAACGCTTGTCTCACTTGGCATATTAAATGTTTTTGAAATTGCTCCAGAAATAAATGGCTGTACTGCTGCAACCATCTTTACATGACCCTTCCAAGAAATAGTACGATTCCCTTTTGCTGGACGTGCTGCACAATCAAACACAGGAAGATGCGAGTCTTTAAGGTGTGGTGCCCCTTCAATTGTTGCCTCACTCGCAATCCAAGAAAGAATCTCGTTTCTTTCGGTCTCATTATATCCAAGCTTTGTGAGTGCTGGTTCGACACATGTATTCACAATTTTCATCCATCCTCCACCAACTAACTGTTTCATTTTTACAATTGCAAAATCTGGTTCAATACCAGTAGTATCACAGTCCATCATAAACGAGATTGTCCCCGTCGGTGCGAGCACAGTAACTTGCGCATTTCTATATCCAGATTTCTCTCCAAGTTCATAAGCTTCATTCCAAACAGTCTGCGCCTCTTTTCCAAGTTTTTTATCATCAAGATACATCGTATCAACGTTTCGAGATGCATCTTGATGCATTTTTATTATTTTAAGCATTGGCTCACGATTCAATTCATAGGCATCAAAAACACCCATTCTTTTTGCAACAACTGAAGAGAAACGATATGCCTCTCCAGACATAAGCGATGTAATTGCACCCGCCCACGCGCGCCCTTCTTCTGAATCATAAGGAATTCCCTTTGTCATCAAAAGAGCTCCTAAATTTGCATATCCAAGCCCTAATTGACGCATTTTGTGTGTATTCTCCGTTATTTTATCGGTAGGGTAACTGGACGCATCAATAATAATTTCTTGAGCAAGAATAAAGACATCAACAGTATGTCTGAATTCTTTTACCATAAATGTCCCATCGGCACGAACAAATTTCATTAAGTTAATTGATGCAAGATTACACGCAGAATTATCAATATGCATATATTCCGAACATGGATTCGATGCATTAATTTTTCCTGAATTTGGACATGTATGCCACTTATTAATTGTTGTATCAAATTGTACTCCGGGATCTCCACACTCCCATGCGGCTTTTGCAATCTCGTTTAATAAATCCCGTGCACGATACGTTTCAGCAACACGCTTTGAGACGATGTGCTTTGTTTGCCATTCTCCATCTTTTTCTACAACATCCATAAACTCATCAGAAATACGTACTGAGTTATTCGCATTTTGATATTGGATAGAATTCCATGCACTGTCATTTAAATCTCCCATGTTAAATCCGGCATCCATTAATGCGTGTATCTTTTTTTCCTCTTCAGATTTTGTACGAATAAACTCCAAGATATCGGGATGATCAATATTTAGTACCACCATTTTTGCAGCACGTCGTGTCGTTCCTCCCGATTTAATCATTCCCGCAACTGAATCTGCGCCGCGCATAAATGAAATTGGACCAGATGCGTGCCCACCCTTAGAGAGCGGTTCGTTTTTCGAACGAAGTGAAGAAAGATTTATTCCAGCTCCTGAACCGCCTTTAAAAATTAGTCCTTCAGTTTTTATCCAATCAAGAATAGAGCGCATGTCATCTTCTACTGAAAGAATAAAACATGCGGAACATTGTGGTTTTTCTTTTGTTCCAACATTAAACCAAACCGGACTGTTGAACGATCCTTTTTGATTTAAAAGTATATGTGTTAATTCGTCTTCAAAAATTTGTGCTTGTTTTGCATTTATAAAATATCCAAATTTTTCTCCCCATGTACGAATCGTTTTTGCAACACGTGTTATCATCTGTTTGACGCTCTCTTCTCTTTCTGATGATCCAAGTTTTCCACGAAAATATTTTGAGACAGTAATATTTATTGCATTTGGTGACCAAAATTCTGGAAATTCAACATTTGACTGTTTGAATGAGGCAACACTTGCATTGCGAATAACCCAACGCACTTCATCAAATGGATGCACATTTTCTTTTGTGAACATCCGACGAAACGTAATTTGACTTTTCGCTTTTATGATTCCCTTTTCCAGTTTCTTTGTTGCCATGCACTCACTCTATCACAGGTAAAAAACTTCGCTATGTTCACAACTCCCCGACAACATAAAGAACTAGACAAACTGTCCACCCACTTCGCTATTGAATATTGAAAATCCACCTAAAAGGTGGATTATATTGAAAAATTGATATTTTTCAATCACCGAAGGTGTTATTTCTTCTTTTTTCTCAAAAATGCAGGAATTTCCCACTCTTCTTCGGCTTCAGTTTCTTGTAATCTTTGTTTTTCTTCAGGAGATTTTGATTTTTCCTTCAATTCTTCATGTTTCTGCACTTCATGATGTACAACTTTTGGTATTTCCTCGGTCATAAAAAGCGTCGGAGCTATCATTCTTTGTGAAAAGACTCCATTAAAGCCAGTGGCTATCACTGTTACTTTTATACTTTTGTCTTTTAAGCTTCTATCGTAATAAGAACCAAAAATAACACGAGCATTTGCATCAAGTCCAGATGATACCGCACTTGCAATTTCATGCACTTCTGCCATTTTTATATCTTTTCCACCAGCAATACTAAACAACACACTTCTCGCGCCATCAATTGAAATCTCAAGAAGCGGTGAATTAAGTGCAGATTGTATTGCCTTACTAGCACGATCACTGCCAGATCCTAATCCAATACCGATAAGTGTCGTTCCGGTATCTTTTAGTGTCGCACGAACATCGGCAAAATCAACATTTATAAGTCCTGGTGTATTTATAAGTTCGGCAAGTGACTGCACTGCATTTTTGAGAACTTCGTCAATGAATCCAAATGCTTTTGCCATTGAGGTCTCTTTATCTATCAAACTAAAAATCCTATCATTTGGAATTACTACTAGTGCATCAACCTTATCCTTCAAACGAGTAATTCCTTCCTGTGCAATCTGCGTGCGCTGCGAACCCTCAAACATAAAAGGTTTTGTAATTATTCCTATAGTTAATATTCCTTTTTCTTTTGCCACTTCTGCAACAACTGGCGCAGCACCCGTCCCCGTTCCTCCTCCAAATCCCGCCGTCACAAATACAATATCTGCACCGTCAATTAATTCTCCGATTTCAGATCTATTTTCTTCTGCTGCCTGTTTTCCAATTTCCGGATTCATCCCCGCACCAAGTCCACGAGTTAAAGCCTTCCCGATATATACTTTTCGATGTGCGGAAACAAAATCGAGATCTTGTGCGTCGGTATTTATTGCAATAAACTCAACTCCGCGGATGCGTTCTGAAGATTCCATCATTCGAGATATCGCATTTCCTCCACCACCTCCAACGCCAATTACTTTAATTTTTGCTGGTTGTATAGAAAATTTCTTTACTATCTTTTGCGTCTTTGGAATTTTTTCTTCATTTTTCTTCGACGCAGACAATTTGGTTGGTTTTTTCTTCATTATTCAAAATTTGTATTATTTATTAGTACCACACTATCGTGTTCTCTTCAATTTATGGAATTAAATTCTTCATAAACGACATCGCTTTATCAGAAAATTTTGAACCCCATACCTCTTTTTTCTCTTCACTCATACCCCACAATAAAAGTCCAAGTGCACTTGAAAATTCAGGGTCATCCAATAAATCATGATACGTTGGCGTAGTAATTTCAAATGGAGTAAGATCGGGAAATCCTACTTGAATTGGAAGATGGAGTTTTTCCCTTATATATTCGGTAATTCCTGGTAATTTTACCCCACCACCAGTAATCACCACACCTCCTGGAAGTTGAACCGATCTTCCAAGTGTCACCAAATCTTTACTAATCACATCAATTATCTGCTCAAGACGTGCCTCAATAATCTCACATAAAAACCGCTTTGAAATATCTCCATGCGCCGAAGGATCTAGATCAGAAAGATTTATATTTTCTTTTTTTGGTATTGTTCGCGCAATTGCATATCCATATCCAGTTTTCAGTTTTTCAGCAATAGAAATTGAAGTGGTAAAACCAATAGCAATATCATTTGTTACGTATCCCATACCAATTGGAATACATCGTGTATGGAGTACCTTCCCTTCTTCGTACACAGCAATTGTTGTAGTTCCAAAACCAAAATCAACAAGTAAAACACCAAGATCTTTTTGTCGCTTTGAAAGCGATGCTCGAGCAGATGCGAGTGGATTAAAGATGACACCACCAACAGTAAGTCCTGCACGTTCCGCATTTTTTAATAACGCATTAACGTGTGGAGCAAATGCCTCAACAATAAGCGTGCTCACCTCGAGTCGATTCCCCGTCATCCCAAGAGGATCAGCAATGTCACCAACGTCATCAACAAAAAATTCCCTTACAACGTTGTGAAGTACAAGTTTGTTATTTGCGAGTTTTACCGCCCGAGATGCCTGCACAACCCTATCAACATCGTCTTGTTGAATTTCCTGATCTGCACGAGCAACCGCGACAATTCCGCGAGACATTCTTGACCACACCTGCTCACTAGAAAAATTTAGAAAAACATTTTTTGTTGCACTTTTTGAAATACGGTCAAGATCTTGTGCAATACTCCGCAAGCACTGACCAGCATCTTCAACATCAGTAAGTATTCCACGTTTAAATCCTTGAGAAGGCTGTTTAAATGCGGTTATCACCGAAAGTATCCCGTCTTTCTTTGGAGTCGCAACAACACCCTTCACTTGTGACGATCCAATATCTAAACTTGTAATAATTGTTGCCATTGGTGAGTATAAAAAATCCTAAATTCTGCGGCGCACATGCTTGTGATTCGAAGAATTTAAGACTTAACAATAAAAGAAAGAATCTCATCCTCGACCCCTTCCATTATTATCCTATCACGTTTTTCTTCGTGCGTGTATCCCAACAAATGTAACACTCCATGAACTGCTAGAAGTTCAATGTCTTGTTCTTTTTTTTTAATAAAATCGGGAGCAAGATAAACCTCACCAAGATAATTTTTTTTGTCCGCGCGCGGAAATCCACATGCTTCAAAACTCAGCACATTGGTTGTCTTGTCTTTTTTGCGAGTTGCCCCATTTATTTTGCGCATTTCCCCATTCGTGATAATATGCACTTCCAATCTGCCTTTATTTTTTAACTTCTTGAGTGCCTTTTCGCATGCATTTTTTACAACTGCCGCATATCCGCAATATTCTTTTTTTGAAACAATGAGTTCTACTAGTTCCATCCCATTCATATATTTCAATTGTACCTCAAAATAAAAAAAACCGCTTAAAACGGATTTTTTATTTTAATAGTTCTTTTATAATCCTTGTCACTGTTGTTCCGTCAACCTTCCCTTTCAAATCTTTCATAACAACCCCCATCACCTTCCCAAAATCTGATGCGGGAGGATTCCCTAACGTCTCAATTTGATTTTTAATGACTATTCTCACTTCTGCTTCATCCATTTGTGGAGGAAGAAATTTCTCAATAACAAAAAGTTCATCTTTTTCCTTCTGTGCAAGATCGTCACGATTGCCTTGTATATACAACGTAATTGCTTCTCTTCGCTTTTTCACCTCTCGAGTTACAACCTCAATAACTTCTTCTTCAGAGAGTTCGGAGCTTCCTGTCTTTCCTCTTTTTTCTATCTCTTTGTTTTTTAACGCCGCAAAAAGCAATCTGAGCGTTTCAACAACGCTCATATTTCTTGCCTTCAACGCCTCTGTATATTCTTTGTGAATTATCTCTTGCGTCGACATAACAAATAAAAAACTATTTATGTCCGTACTTCTTTACCTTCGCCATTTCGGATCGCTTCTCAATGCGATAAAGCGCTGCTCCACGTCGCTTAGTTTTATTTGCTGTTCTAGTCGTAAATGTACGTTTGCGAGTTTCTTTTACCAATCCGCTTTGTTGTACTTTTCGATTAAAACGATAGATAAGTGAGTTTGGAGCCTCTCCTTCTCTTTTTCTTGCTTCAATTGCCATGTTCGTTATTTATAATGCGATTTTTTATTTCTGTCAATGATTCTTTTGGTGGCTTTTGAACAACGCTATGGATAGATTTTCCCCCATCATTTTTCCATCGAGGAATTATATGAATATGCAAATGATCAACGGCCTGTCCCGCCCACTTCCCATGATTAATTCCAATAGTAAATGCATCAGGATTCAAACGCTCTTTAAGAATTTTTGTGACCCTCTTTAGAGCAATAAAAATGTTTGAAATCTCCGAATCATCAACGTCAAGAATAGTTTCCCAATGGGTTTTTGGAAGAATCATTGTGTGACCAAGTGCGACAGGATTAATATCAAGTACTGCCCGAACATAATCATCTTCATAAATCGTATCAGAAGAAAAATTACCATTAGCTATATTACAAAAAACACACTTTTCATTCATTTTTTATAAACAATTTGTAATTTATCACGACCCTCTCTAGGTTTATAAGATAACTTTAAAAATCACCTCAGCCATTTTTTCACTTGCTCTGGGAGTTTTTCAGCAAGCAATGTTTCCTGTGCCCCCGTTTTTATATTTCGAATAATTACCGTCCCCTCAAACGCCTCTTTCTGTCCGACAATGAGTGTAACTCCCGCTTCTTTTTCTGCCGCCTTCAGTTGCAATCGCAATGTTTTCTTTCCTAACTCTTCAGCAACAGGAATTCCCGCGCTACGAAGCTCGTTTATAAGTCTAACGCTCATCTTTTTTGCCTGTTCACCAACCGCAATAAAGAATGCTTTTGGCTTTTCTTTTTTTTGTGGATGAAGTCCTTTTGCCTTCATTCGCTCCATCACTCTAAATAAACTCAGAGCCACTCCAACACCATGAATTGTTTTTCCAAATAACATTTCAGCTAGATAATCATATCTACCGCCACCAGCAAGCGAAAGTGGATCGTTACCAGAAACAATTTCAAATACAGTTCGATTATAATATTCTTTTTCACGAACAAAATATGGATCTGGCTCATAAGGAATTCCATTTTCCTCAACAAACTCGAGCACTGATTTAAAATGGTTGTTACATCCCTGACAAAGAAAATCAAGAATAATCGGAGCATCATTGCGCAATGCCCTACATGAATTTTCCTCACATAAAAAACAATGCATTGGGTTTGCGTCAACCGTTTCCTTGCAATTTTCGCATAATTTTTGTTTTTTTAAATAAGTTTTTAATTTATCGCGATAATTATTTCTGCACACCTTACATCCCATTGTATTTATTTTTACCTTAAGTTCAGTAAATTTAAGTTGCTTTAACATACCAATTGCGGCAAGCATCACTTGTACGTCATAAACCGGATCATTATCTCCAATAATATCGAATCCCCATTGTTTTATTTCTCGTTCAAACCCTTCTTTTATTTTTCCATTACGAAATACCGGACCATATTGAAAAACACGAAGAGGAGAAGAAAAATATCCAAGTCTGTGTTCGACATAACTGCGGAGCACAGGGGCAGAAAGATCTGATCGTAATGCCAATTTTCCTTCTTTTGTTTCAACTTTAAATAATCGCTTTTCTACCTGATCTTTTCCTGTGCCGGCGCTTTTTAAAAATAAATCTATATTTTCAACAATAGGCGTTTCGATATATGCAAAATCAAAAATATCTGCAACTGAATGCCCCGCGTCAAGAATTGCGCGCCACCACTCTCCATCTTTAGGATTGAGATCTTTCATCCCTTGAACGCTGACGACACCCTGTGATGATTTTGTATTTTTTTGTTTTTTTGTTTGCATATTAATTAATAGGTAGCCGGTTTAAATGTGTTTACTGAGTTAAAGGGCCAAAGACGGAGCTTCACCACACCCGTTACCTCTCCACGCGTAAGTGGACCCCATGAACGTGAATCATAACTAAAATCACGATTATCTCCCATGACAAAATACTCATTTTTAGAAAGTGTTTCATTGACGTCCCTCTGAATACTCATTCCAGATATGTAGGACTCTTTTAATTCAATTTTTTTGTCATCCATTCCATATACTACAACCAAATCATCCTTTATTACCACTCTCTCTCCCGGAAGACCTATAATACGTTTTATGTAATATGTCTTATGATCACCAGGATATTTAAACACAACAACTTCACCACGAACGGGTTCTCTAAATCGAAATGCAAGTTCATCAACCAAGAGATAATCACCATCTTTAAAATTTGGTTCCATACTTGACCCACTCACTAAAAATGGTTGTGCAATAAAAGTCCGCACTAATATAACAGCAATTACTGCTACAACAACAGTTTCAACGACTTCAAACAAAGACCAGAAAAATTTTCTCATGTATGGCGAACCAACTCTTAGTATGCGATAATTTTACTCAAGATGAACAAAGAGTTCAACCCCAACACTATATCGCTCATTATTGGGCTTGGAAACCCAGGAGAAGAATATACGAATACATTCCATAATGCAGGGAGATTAATTGTTGAAAAGATTCTAGAAGTCCAGTCACTTTCTTCCCCAAAGCACTCATTTTCATATACAAAAATGGAACAAAAAATTTTCATGACTTCTAACCTATACATGAATGAGTCGGGAATAGCAGTCAGCGATGCTCTTGCCTATTTTAAACTTTCACATTCTTCACTTTTTGTTATTCACGATGATGCCGACCTACAAATTGGAACCACTAAATTACAGTATGGAAGAAGTGATGCCGGACACAATGGAATAAAATCGATCATTAGAACACTTGGAACAGAAGAATTTTGGAGATTCCGTGTGGGAATACGGAATGAAAAAGATGATGAAGAAAAAAGAAGAAAAGCAAAAACATTTGTCCTTTCTCAAATAAAAAGATCTGAAAAGAAAATTTTTCAATTGGAAGCTGAAACAATAAAAAAAATGTTAGTAATGTAACACTTTCTTTGTAAGAATTTTATTGTTTACTGGGAAAATCTAAAGGAAATTTGGAAGCCAACCGAACCGTCATCTCTTGTGGCAATTTGAGAAACAAGAAGATTAACATCAGTAAAATTTTTCTCTTTTATAAGAACATTTTTAAAATCGACGATTGAATTAGTGTCTGCCCCATGCGCAAGCATAGAGATTGAATCACCTATATTTCCAACATCAATTTTATCAATTGTGATTCCATTTGCTTTTGTAATTGTTTGGATTCTACCAAAAAATAATGGCCATTGTTTTTTGGTCAATTCAACCGTGTTAATGCTTTTAACAAGAGAGTTAAAAATATTCATATCGCTTTCTAGGCGAGCAAGTTCTTCTTTTGGAATATTCGCGCTAAAAATTGCAAGATTGCTTCTCGTTTTTGAAAGCTCGTTCCCAATAATATACGCGCTTCCCGCAAAAAAGATAAATAAAAGTCCAAGCACAGAAACATAAATCCCACGCCACAGATAAATAAATCGTATTGTCTGCTCTCTAAGAAAGAAGTCTCCCGAAGAGGCCGACATAAAATTGATTGCGTCCCCAAATTTATACGAAGCATTTTCTCTCAAGGCGGCCCCAATTACGGCATACCATGATGATGAAATGTTCCACGACGGAATAGAAAAAAGTACGGTGGGAAGCGAAAAACGAGTTTGTACAAATTTCTGCATTCCTTCCTCAAACCCTGGAGCAACTAAAAACACTCGCTCAGGAGCTTCGCGAAATTTACTAACAGAAAAATTTATTACACGCTGGAACTCATCTGCAACAACCGACTCAAAATAATCTTTTGTAATTTCTTTTTTATCCCCTTGTATTGATCCCCATGACTTAAAATAATCAAAATACAATGATTTATTTTTTATAATTGATAAATTCATGCCATCAGAAGAAATGTGTACAAGCAATGCGGGCCTTTCTCCTGTTATATTTGCGAGTGCGATAAGTCGAGCAAGAGAAAGTGAAGGAAATTCAAATGCCACAGTAGAAAATCGCGATTCCTCAAGCGCGTGTCGAATTGTGTCAACAAACGCTTTGTCAACAAACGCTCCCAATAATTCATATTGATCCGGTGTCTCTCGTGCTATTTGCCAACTCATATACGAGTGATCAATAGACATCGGAGAAATCATTTGAATATTTAAATTTGCCGATTCTTTCAATTTATCTAATCCAATGTTTGGAACGGTGAAACTTTGCGTATACACGCCGGAAGAAGGAAGGATGATTGTTAACGGAATAGTTACTTTAGGATCATTTAAAAGAACATTGTGTAATTGTGCTAATGCATCTTTAAATTTATTTACATCAATTACTCGCCCTTCACGAATCACTCCATAAGGAAGTTTTATCGTAAGTGGACGTACATTGCCCGCTTCGATAGAAAGATACTGCAATGCTGCATCCGTTATCAAAAGTCCACCGACATTTGGTTTCGAACTCAACCGTTCAAGAAAATATTTTATTTTTTGAGTTATTTTGGAATCCATTGTTTTCTACTTACTGCACAGGACGTTCATTCACTGATCGTAGTTCTGCGAGTCCCGTCGTTGTATCCATTAATAATACTGCAACAAGTTTTCGCTGTCTCGTTCCTGCTGCACCCACTGCAGTAATCGTATACACACAATTCTCTCCTACAAGTTCTCGTGATGAAGATATATTTGCAGTATCTTGATCTATATTGAACGAATAAGAAGAAAAATCACTACACAAAGAACCAAGGCGTACAAGACGAATTTGAGCATCACGAATTCCAGACGACGCCACCGAAAGCGCGCGAGCAGAAAGACGCTCTCCCATTCCAGAACTACTCAAAAAATAAGTTACAAACGATCCAGCGACTGCAATTTCTAAAATAAGCCCACTAATAAGAATAATAAACGCAAGTGTCGCCTGCCCCATTAATGGCTTGATAAGAGAGGATCTGATTTTATTTCTCTGAAAAAACGGGGATCGGGAAAAAAACGAGTGCAATCTGAACATTATCTCCATTACTGTTATCATAGCAAAAATCCGATGCGGTTGCATCGGATTTTTTTGTTATTACTTACTTTCTTGCTTTGGAGCTTCCTGCACTGGAGCCTGTTGTACTGGCGCCTGCTGCACCTGCTGTTGCGCTTGCTGAGGAGCAAGATCAGGATTTTGAGTAAATACTTTCGCAAGATCACTATCATCGCGAAGCGTTGTAAACCACACAACTTCCGAACGGTTAATCTTCATAAAATCTGATGGACCCCAAAATACATTCTTAAACCGCTGGACACTCACTGGATTTTTCTGATCTGCTTGGTTTACCTGCAAGAGATATGGCTCTTTCAAACCAAAATATGGAAATCGAACCAGTTTTCCAAAATACAAATCGCCCGTTTTTAAATAAACTGCAGTATAAGTTGGCTTCCCAATCAACTCTTTTACTATCACAAACCCTGCGAGTAAGACGAGAAGAACAATTATAACAATAAGAAGGACCTTGTTTGTTTTATTTATGCTCATAGAAATATTATAGCATATCACATTGTTTTATTGACTATGAAACGACTCGTAAATATTCAATACCGCTTTTACTGCATCTCCCACCGAAATATTATTTTGTCGATATGGAGCATCAGTGACATCCCCTGCCGCCCAGATACCTTTACACGTTGTTGCTTGCGTTCGCGCATCAACAATAATGGCCCCATATTGATTGGTTTCTGAAAGTCCTGAAATAAATTCACTATTTGGAGTTGCCCCAATTTCTACAAATACTCCTTCAACCGCAATTGTCTTTTCCTCTCCTGTCTTTAGATCATTAAAAATAACCCCTGTAACCATCTCTTCTCCTTTTATTTTTTTTGTTTCTGCATTATAAAGGATACTTATCTTTTCTAAATTTTTAATTTTGTCTTGCGTCACTTGATCTCCTTTTAGCTCATTCCCATGGTGCAATAAAAATATTTTTTTTGCATAGGGAATCAAATCAGTAACTGCCTCTAGCGCCGAATTTCCTCCCCCAATGACGGCAACTGATTTATCTCCAAATAATGGCGCGTCACAAATTGAACAATAAAATACACCCTTCCCTTCAAATTCTTTTTCTCCGGGAACATTTAACCGTTTCCTTCCACTTCCAGAAGCCACAAGAATAGTTTTTGCTTCAAACTGTTTTGATTTTGTTGACACAACAAATGTTCCATCATTTCTTTTTTCAATATGCTCTACTCGTTCTCCTTCGGCAATTTCTATTCCTTCTTGTGCACGGAGATGCTTTTCAAGCGACTGAGCAAGTTCAAGCCCAGAAATAGAGATGACGCCTATCCAATTCTGAATATCAGCAGAAACAATAGACTGACCACCCAAAGAATCTGCGACTACAAGTGTGTGTAATCGTTTTCTTCCGGCATATACCCCCGCAGACACTGCTGCTGGTCCACCACCAATAATTATGAGATCATACATAAAAATATTTATAGATTAAACAAAAACTATTCTTCTGGTGGAGTAAAATTCCACATAACCAAAAGGGAAATAAGGCATCCGGAAAGTATATTGCTCCACAATGCGATGTTATATGAAGAAAACCCTAACACCCATGGAGAAACAAAAACCCAAATTCCCAAACCAAATACCAGCCAATAATTCCAACTCATGAAAACATTATAAGATAAACCCAAAGAAATAAAAACTGCTCATTAGAACAGTTTTTATTTAAATTATTTTTGATTGAGTACTTCCTCCATGGCCGCTTTAAATTGCTCTACCGGCATGTACCCATTAAGCGGAAGATATTGTCCATTTGGAGCAATAACTACTGAATATGGCGTTCCTTGAAGTCCAGAATTATTTCCATCAGAAAGATTTTTCTGAATTAATTCATCAAATTTTCCTGAAATTACACACTTTTCAAATTTATTTTTATCAACGCCAACCTCTGTCGCAAATCTTGGAAGTAATGCAAGATCAAGACCATCATTAGATTTTGTTGATTCGAATATTTTATCAACGTAATTCCAAAATGCTTCTTCTCCACCTAAGTCCGCAATACATTCCGTTGCGACTGCTTCCTGTTTTGCTTGTTTATGTAATGCAGCAAGTGGGAAATTTCGTAAAACAAATTGTATTTTCCCTGGCATATCTTTCATAACCTGCTTCAATACAAGATGATATTCTTTGCAATATGGACATTCAAGATCAGTAAATCCAATAATCTTTATCGGTGCACTATCTGGCCCAAGTTTATGATCGCTACTTGAAATGGAATTTACATTTTTTGGTAGGCGCTCGCTTGCTACATTGGGATTATTTAATTCATTTCCAACAACATTATTTCCTTTCTGTTTCCCCGCATTAAAAAATACCGCACCCGCAATTAATGCCGCCGCAATAAGAATACTTGCAGGAAGTAAATAATCTTTCTTTTCTCTTGTTCTTTTATGTTCTTCGTGTTCCATAAAAGTAATTATAATATATGCAAATTCTAATGCAATAAAAGATTTTATTAACACTCGCATCAAATTCAAAAATATTGCCCCTCTCCCGCTTTCACAAGAATTTTTATTTTTTTCCAATCTTCATCCACCACTCATGCGGAGATTGTTCCGCCTCAGTATAGGTACAACCACCGCTGCATGTTTCATTCTTCCCTGGACCCATTCCCCATCCTGCACGACCAAAAATTGGCGTATCAGTATTTTTCGTCGCAATTTTCCATCCCATATCGGTTCCCCTGTAAGCTCCGGGCACATCAAGACCAAACCAATATGTAATTTCTGGATCAAGTGTTATTGGATTTTCAAAACTAAGCACAACTTCGGTCCCTTGATCAATTGAAGTATAATTTCCGATCTGAGCTTTTCCGATGATAGTATCAAAATCGGGAAGTCCCGAAGGAAGTGATGAGTATAAAATCAGTCGTAATCCAGAATCATACATACTATGTTTCCACGTCTTTAAACCAACCACATCAAATGTTGTTGTTGAGCGCACTAATATACTTTGATATTCCGCCTCATCATTATCAGTTATATATGTCGGTGAATTACCAGAATGATAATTATAATTGTCCGATTCCGTTTGGAATAAAATAACCGTTGGAGTCACCAAATTAATGCCCTCGCTAACAATTTCTGAATAATTTCCATCGGTATCTCTAGTCCGAATATGTGCATACGTCGGAAATTCAATTCCAGTAATAAAAGATGTGGTCGTACTCCCTCCAATATTTCGCCAAACAAGAGAGCTTGTAGCGGTTGATGTAGAGATCGCAACTTCGTTTATCAGTCCACCATCTCTCGAATCTGGATCTACTGGATTATTCCATTGTAATGCCAGGGAAGATTGATCTTGTCTATATTCTGATTGAATCGGTCCGTGTGCAATAGGATTCTTTCCTCTATTCTCGGAAGAATTGAAATAATATCGTGTCGCATCGCGAGTTATCAAATTAAAATATCTTTCCGACGCGGTAGGATCCAATGAATAAAACGCAAATGTTATGTAATCACTTGGTAAAAATTGTGTCTGTTCTTCTGGTAAAATTGCTTTTAAAGCAATTACGTTATCCTCGGTATAATATATGCTGTAATTTCCTGACCCTGGACCATATCCAAGACAATTTCCTGCTCCTCCTGGGAACACCACATCTTTCGTTTGCATTTCATACCCATGACATCCTGGAAATTTTAATGTAAGCGTATCAGGAAGATTTTCAAATTCTTTTATTTGTCCCGTAATTTCTGCATCCTTATTAAAATAGGCCACAAGTTTTCGTTCATGATTTTGATCATTAAAGTCAGGAATAAACGGATATCGTTCAGTAGTTAATTCGATAATTGATTCACTATTTCTTGTCCCAAAATATACCTCTCCTGCGTAACTCGGAACGAGAAGAGAAATTGTTAAAGAAGTTGAACATGCACCATCACGGTCACATGCCTTCAATTGAAATGAATAATCTTTTCCAATGTATGGAGGAACATATGAAAACACGGTTGAGGAGGTATGTGCAATTTGCGTTGTGCTCGTACTAGAAACCAACACGATATCATACCACGCACCGTTTCCCTCGCTATCCGTTGACGTACTCCACGAAAAATCAATTACATTGCTATTTTGTATATATTCACCATATATCTCTTTTCCGTTTTGTTTTTGAGGTGGTGGTGGAGCATCACGTGGTTCAATCATGCTTGTACTATTTTGTGGAATCGGATTATCTCGTACTTCAAAATCAGAATGCATAAGTTCTGTATCGCATGCATTTCCTTGAAATTCTCCTGAACCATTTGCGATTGCGGAAGCACACATCGAGCCATTCCACGCTCGTCGTTCGAGCGATTTCCCATTTGATAAATCAAAGTCTTTGTAATTTACAAAATCAACAACATCAATATCATTTACTGATTCAATTTTTTCATCATTTTTTACCAAAAATACCAATCCGCCAGTTTGTGCACTCGACATCGAAAACGAGCGATGTGAAAGATCCGGCGTAGTTGACGCGGTATATCCATCATCTCCACTAGCACTCACTCCACGCGTGATGAGAAAATATCCTTCTCCTCGAATTGAAGATGATGCGACAAAATTTTTCTTAGAAACTGTCTCGGGTGTTATTTCCTCTGCCAATCCAGATGCATATTGAATTGACCATCCAGTCATATCAATGGTGCTTGTGCTAGGATTGTACAATTCAATAAATTCGTCTCCTGCATCTATTCCTCCATACTGGACCTCAGAAATTACTACATGATCTGCCTTTCTTCCTCCACTTGGCTCTATCGATATCGTTGTAGTCGTAAGTGTATATTCATTTTCATTATCATAAACATTAACCTCCGCAATATATGTTCCCACAGTAAAATATGTGTGTTCAATCGTACTTGTAACAGAGGTGAATTCGTCCCCATCACCGAATTTCCATATATATTTTTCAATCATCCCATCAGGATCAGTTGAAGATGCAGATAGTGTCACTACATCACGTTCCTTTGGTTCGCCTGGGGTAAATGAAAATTCAACAATCGGTTTTTGATTGGTGTGTGGCGGAACGTATTTATTTTCTTCTCCGGGTGTTGGTGTTGATGGATACCAAGAATTCTCAATCTTCTGTAATGAATTCCCGTCACCATTCGCCCCATACGAACTAAAATATTCTGCCTCTCCTAAATTTCGTACATTACCAAATATCGCAAGTGTATCATGAGTGTTCGAGAGTGCCATTGCGCTTTTCCAAATTGAACCAGCATAGCTTGGATAATTTTCCAAAAATTTTTCTGGTGAATTTGCAATAATTCCATATTCTTGTGACAAAAGAGTATCATTCCCTCGCCACAACGAGAGAGTGTGTTTTTGACCCGACTCAACAAATCGAAGATTTTTTATCGTTACCGATGAAATTCCTGAATTATATATCTCTACCCATTCATTTCCGGTATCACTTCCCGCAGAATTATACATAATTTCTCCGATATCAATTTTTGCATTTGGATATTCATCAGTCACTACATATGCGCCACCAGAACCGCCGCTTGATGCCGCTCGCGTAGTTGTATTGCTTGCTGTCTGCGTTGACGTTGCGATGGTTGTAGTAGTACCGATTGTCGTTGCAACCGTTGCGGTTGCGATTATCTGCCGAACCACCTCCGTTGTCGTTGCAATAAATTCGGATCGCACTGATCTTTCAAAAACTGCTTCTTGTTGTAGCTGTGTCTTTGATTGTATTTGTGTTTCCTCTTGTTCTTCTGCTAATCCATCATTATTTTCTTCATTCATCAACACCTCATCCAAATTCTCTGTTCCTTCTTTAGTAATTTCACTATCATCAGCAATAAAATCAACCGTCTCGTTATTCTCTGTCTTCTTCTGTTCTTCCCCTTTTATAAGCAAAGTGATCGCATCAGAAACAGTTCCTAATAATTCTGCAACCGTATTAAACGCACGCCCTGCCTCACCAATGAACGAGAACATAGGCGTGCGAAACGCATGTCGATCAATCCCCAAAATGTGCGGTGCAAATTCATTTGTAACTTTTTGATCCTCCCCCTGCCTCAAAAACAATTCAATAACCCCCGCACCTTCCAACACTGTTTTTGATGCAAGTCGAGAAAAATAGGAATTAAATACTTTTTGTGAGTTTCTATCTAACAAAACTAACTTATTAGTTTTTTCTTTTTCTCTGTTTTGTATAAAATCTCCTATTTTTTCCTTATTCCCAGTTTCATCAACTCCATATGCATAGTTATCATCAATACTTACAACCTTTGGATTTTCATATTTTGGATCATTAATCGTATCTTTTGAAAAGAAATATTTATTTGAATACTCAGCAATTGAGTGCAACGAATCCTTAATTGTCGCATAATATGTAGAAGACTTTTTTTCCTCAATAAGTTTTTCTGGAATTTGCAATTGTTTTATCGAATTGTTATTCCATACAACTGCGTATGCCTCATACGGCGAACCTTCGTCTCCTGTTATCTCCTTAAGGGGCGCGTGTGAATCATTCCGTGTATGATCAGGCATTGCCATATCCTCAAGTAAGTGGAGCGTGTGTCCCAATGCTTTCATTGCAACGTCTCTGTCTCCAGTTGCATACGCCTGAAGTCCCGTTCTCCACGAGTAATCTCCTCCGTATCTCTCGTAATCATATTGCGCTAGGTCGTTTACTGCCCACTCAGGTGCCGAAAGTGGATTCCGCGAAATTATTCCCACTCGAGCGAATGCTCGTGCGGCAAGCGCTGGTGTATCTCCCTGATGTTCTCCAGTCCATCCCTCATTTCGCACTGGATCATAAAAGTGATTTACCCATCGAGGCGTAATATCCTCATTTTTACTTCCTTCAATAATTAATTTCTGATCACTTTCAGAAATTTTTGTATCAGGATGCGTTAAATTATAAAATCGCAACACTTCCTGTGTGAGCGCAGGATGCGTGGTATCGTCGTCATACGCGAATACAGAAGGGACAGAGCACAGAAATATTCCTAAGAAAACAAATAAGGTTTTCCTAAAATTCATTGATATGTAATTAAATTAGATTTCTATAATTTTCCAAATTCCATTCGGATACTGTTTAAAATCAATATAAAATGGTTTTCTTATTTGAAATCGCTTGTCATCTTCATAATATTCTCCATTAGAAACCAAAAGCTTTCTCATATCACCCAAATAACTAATCTTTTTGTTTTCATCAACATTCTTCCAACTCTCCAACTCTTTCTGTTGTCTGGTTCCAATAAAATATTTACTTGCAAGTTCATAATCGCCCTTCTCGATGGCAGAAATGTATAAAGAAAGTGTTTCTTGCGGAGTTTTTCCACCATAAGTGTCCTTCATAGCCTCTTCATAGTCTGCTTTTTGAATATCAAGAATCGTTTGATTTAACATGTCCACCGCTTTTGCATTTTGTTGTCTATCATATTCGGCAAGCAAAAAGATTAGGATAATAACCGCAATAATAATCAGTATAAAAATCACAAACTTTCGCACTGCCCTTGTAGATTGCGACGGTTGTGGTTCCGGTTGAAGTATTTTTTGTATCTCTGGATTCATATAAATCTTATTTATTTTGATCCGCTATCGGAAAAAATTGAGTTATGCGAGCACTATGTAAAATATCTCCCATTCTTGCCTGTTCACTCTGTTCATACGCAGAAATCGCATACAGTCCTAAAATTGCGAATGAAATAATTCCTAAAAATCCAATAATAAATATCCAATACGCCGATCGGCGATGGTAATTAAGATTAATAGTATTAACAGTCGGAAGTTGTGATGGAGAAATAAAAGTTTCCATATAAAAAACGAACACGATTACATGCTCGTTGTTCTTTCTTATACTTATTGTATCAAAAACATATTTTATTTTTTCTTTTATTTCTGTGGATAACTTAGGACTCAAAAAAATTTACAATCTTTTCTCGTTTGGTGGGTGGAGATTTTTAAGATTTAGTTTCATTATCCAATCTGTTGAAGTCGGACTTCAACAGATTGTAAGTTGTAATAAAAAAAGACCCCGTTATAGGGTCTTACTCTTTATTAGCACCTAGAGATATAAGTTCCGAGAATAGATCAAGAGACGATTTCCCTTCAACCTTAGAGACAAGAGACGAATCAACTTCGCGCTCATTCCAGGTAAGTGATGTTGGTCCTCCCATAAAATCCATAACTGTGGAAATTCCATGTTCTTCATCATTCTTCAAAAGAACACCAACCGCATATACACCCGGAGCAATTGGCCAACGCACTACCTGTCTCCCCTTCAATGCATCAGGAAACATTTCTTGAATAAATGTTTTCTTTATTATGTGTCTCTTAATTCTTTTTAAGAATTCCCTTAAAAAACCCGTAAACACAATAACCGGAAATATTAAAAGAATCTTAAAAATAAAATTGTCCGTAACAATTCCCAATGGACCCGAGATGATATTCCAGAACAAGAAAACGAGTGCCACCATTATCCACAAAACCAACCCGCCGCGAAAATATTTGATTGATGGAGAAACAGCCCGTTTTTTTGTCACGGAAATAAAACTCCAAAAAAGATAGGCAGGAATCGTTATTGTCCACAAAATTATTCTTTCAATAAGATATTGGGCCGTTAAAGGAAGGACCAATTTTTTCATTGTGATTTCCTTTCATTTTTTAAAAAACGTGTCCATAGTATGCATTTTATTTGATAATTATGCAAACTAGGGTAGTATAAGAGCGTTATGGGAATCTACAAAAAATCCCTTCTCCTCATTGGAGATATTATCGTGCTCTATATAGCGCTTGCAAGCACACTCATCGTCCGATATCACGATATTGGCATATTTAGAGAGAACTGGAGCCTACATGTTGCCCCATTCTCCATAATCTTCATTTTGTGGGTCATTGTGTTTTACTGGACAGATCTCTACCGCTATAAGGCATTCAGGGGCCGCGAATGGCTATTAAAGGCACTATCAGGCGGAATTATTCTCGCATCAGGACTTTCGATTATTTCATTTTACTTGTTTCCAACCCTCTTTGGAGTCATGCCAAAAACCAACCTCCTTATTTTTGGAGCTGTTTCGTTCCTTTTCCTCTACTTTTGGCGAATGCGCGTTCGAACACTATTTGTTAGAAATGCATCTAACACAATAGTTCTCGGATCAACCCCGCTTCTCTCTTCCACTGTTCAATTTTTAAAAGAAAATCCGCAAGTTGGATTTAATATAACCGAATGGATTCAAATAGTAACGAAAGAGACTCTTGAGTCGCTTCCTGAAAAAATAACAAAGACCGATTCCCGTTTAATTGTCATACAAACCAATGCACTCACTAATCCAACAACACTTGCGACGCTCTACAAACTTCTTCCACTTGAAACCTCAGTAATGACTTTCCCAAATTTTTATGAATCGGTTTTTGAAAAAGAACCAATTGATGAACTCAATGAAAGTTGGTTTATTGAACACATCACTGTTCGCAGACCAATTTATGATATGGTAAAACGCACTACTGATATTATTGCAGCAATACTTATTATCATTATTTTCTTTCTCCCTTCGTTTATCATCGCACTGCTCATAAAACTTTCATCCCGTGGAACAGTTTTTTATTCGCAAACACGCATAGGAAAAAACAATATTCAATTTACACTCTATAAATTTAGAAGTATGCACGCGGACGCAGAAAAAGATGGAGCGCAATGGTCAACACAAAATGACGATCGTATAACTAAAATTGGAAAATTTTTGCGATATACACACCTCGATGAACTTCCTCAAGCATGGAATATGATTCGTGGGGACATTTCGCTTGTTGGTCCTCGCCCCGAACGACCAGAATTTATAAAAACACTTGAAAAAGAAATTCCATTCTACAATATTCGCCACATCATCCGCCCAGGGTTCACTGGACACGCACAAGTAAATTATCGCTATGGCGCATCTATTGAGGATTCAAAAGAAAAACTTGCATACGATATTTACTACATAAAACATCGTTCAACTATTACTGATAACTTTATTGTTCTCAAAACAGTAAAAATGATATTTGTAAAACTTATCTAATCTTGTACATATTCCACCAACAAAAAATTCATCAAATTGATGAATTTTTTTACTTTCTAGTTTTACACAAGATATATCCATATCTGTTAACACTTACCAGCGGCCGCTGGTAAGTGTTAACAGATACTATTTACTCTACACCGACATCATATTGTTCCATGTTTGGTTACCTCAAAAATGTGTACAAACTTAGAAATTCTCATATCATGTAGATCTTTAATAAATTCTCCAGAAATTTTCCTTCTTGCTATCCAAACGCTTTGTTGTAACAAAGAAAATCCCATATTCACAAGCGCCTCTCTTAACCATTCTCGCTTTGCTTTTATTTTTTCTGGTATATCAAACGCAACAATTGTGTAATGTTCAGATTTTTTGCAAATATATTCCCTTCCTTTTTTTATTTTTTGAGATTCAATAATATTCTCTTTTCCATCACGCGTTATTTCCCACGTCTCATTCTTTTTTTCCACCAATCCTTGTTTTTCTAAGCTATACAATGTCCTATATAGTGTGATTTTGGTATTTCTTGGAATATGAAATTCTTCATGTTTTATCTGTCGTCCAAAAATTGCACGTGCATATCGTTGCTTTGGTGTTATTGGGTTTAAAAACATTTCTCCAAGCAAGTCAGCAGTACAAAATGCGCCCTCCTTTAATAATTCAAGAATAAGCATTGATTTTGTCCCCCATCGTCTTCTTTTCCGTTTTATTACACTTATCTTCTCTTTCATTCTTTTTCTTTACTTATTTATTATATCACTTGTGATGTTAACACTTACCGGCGGTCGCCGGTAAGTGTTAACAAAATATAATTACGCAATTTAGGTTATTCTTTTAAGACATGCATAAGATAATGGAGATTTCAATTTTTGGGGAAAGACGGGTACAATGGGAATATATCTATGATACCGAAGATTAAATCATTCCTTTTCGAGAATAAAACGGAAACGCAAACAATTGCAAAAAACACTTTTTGGCTTACATTCGGAATGATTGTGAGTCGTTCCATTCGAGCAATAATGATTATGTATGCCGCTCGAGTTCTTGGAACCGAAGGATACGGAGTTTTTTCATATGCACTCAGTTTTGCTGGACTTTTTGGTGTATTTTCTGATATGGGACTCTCAGGAATTCTCACGAGACAAGCCGTCCAAGAACCAGAAAAAATAAAAACATATATTTCGACCACATTTTTTCTTAAACTTATTGCGCTTGTCATTACTATATTCATTACTATATTCATCGGACCCTACCTTACCAACGTTAAAGGGATCCAAGAAGTTCTCGTTGTGGTAAGCGCACTTCTTGCGTTTGATTCGCTTCGTGGGTTTGCATTTTCTATTGCGCGAGCAAAAAATAAAATGCAAATTGAATCGGGTGCCAATGTTCTCACTGACGGTCTTATTACTCTCTTAGGAATTCTCGCGCTCTTTTTGTATCCATCAGCAAAATTTCTTGCATATGGATATACAATGGGAGTAATTTTGGGAACTACGATAACATTTTTTATTCTCCGTAAAGATTTTTCAGGAATCTTCAATCATTTCAACAAAGAAACCGCAAAATTTGTTCTTCGTAGTTCGTGGCCATTTGCACTTATGGGACTTTTTGGAGGATTAATGATTAATATAGATGTACTTGTCATTGGATGGTTTCGAACCGCACATGATCTAGGACTTTACGGAGCTGCACAACGACCAATTGTCTTTTTATATGTACTGCCCTCATTATTTGCCGCAAGCATCTTCCCAATTATAAGTCGATACGTTAAGGAGAAAAAAACTGATTTGATAAAACGAATGATAGAAAAATCCATTTCTATCTCAATGATGTTCGCACTTCCTCTTTTCGTCGGAGGAGTTATTGTTGGCGTTCCACTTACTGTGTTTATCTTTGGAGGAGCATTCATTGATGCCGCTACACCATTTCAGATATTACTTCTTACAATACCATTAGTATTTGCCGGTTCGATTATGGGAAATGCATTGTTCGCACACAATAAACAAAAAACATTTATTGTTGGATATGGGCTTGGCGCGCTTGCAAATATTGTGCTCGATCTTATTCTTATACCTCCTTATGGCGTGACTGGTTCAGCGTTTGCAACGCTTGTTTCTCAAATTTTCTCCAACGGATGGCTTTGGTTTAATATGCAAAAGACTATTCCATTTTCTTTTTTTCCATACATAAAAAAAATAGTAATTGCATCTATTGGAATGGGAATTGTGTGTTTTTTTGTTTCTTCATTTTCTCCACATGTACTTTTCACTATAGGAACAGGTGGTGCTGTATATCTTGGATTACTTATCTTACAAAAAGAACCGCTCCTACAAAAATTCAATCCAAAAACATTGGTGGAATAATCTTGTGTCAACAATACAACAATCTGTTTTGTCTTTAGACGGCTTGATACATTCAAACACTCAAATTTAAAAACTGGGTTAGTTTTGAAAGTATTCTCCGAGCAATAAAGAATAAGGGAAATTTTAAATCATTTATTACCCATGCTTTTCGTAACTCCTTCCATCCCAATATTCTTTGTTTCAAACTTTTAGTACTTGCCCCACCCCCTCTCATACACACCATGATTTTTTTTATATATAAAAAAGAAATTTTATGAATCTTAATAAGTCGGAGTAATAATTCATAATCGCCCGCTATTTTAAAATCGCTTCTAAATAATCCATATTTCTTATAAATCTCTGTTTTTATAAAAACTGATGGGTGCGGCATGATCCACCCACAATAAAGTCTTCTCTCTTTATATTCGCCACTAACCCAGGTACGAATCACTTTTTTTGTATTCGTCTTATCTACAAAAACAATATCTCCATAACAAGCATCCATATCGTTCTGCTTCAACACATCAGAAACTTGCATGAGCACATCATCGGAAACATAAAAATCATCAGAATTAAGAATTCCTATAACTTCTCCTGTGGCATGAACAATTCCCTTATTCATCGCATCATAGATTCCATTGTCTTTTTCGCTTACCCAATAAAAAACTTTGTCGCTATATTTTTTTATAATATCAACAGTTCCATCGGTCGATCCCCCATCAATAACAATATATTCCACATCAACATTCTTCTGAGAAAGCACGCTTTGGATCGTAGCTTCTATGGTCAAAACACTGTTGTAACAAGGAGTAATAATACTAATTTTCATTTATTGATATATTTGTTCCATGCGCACCGCAACAACACGAGGGTCAAATTCCTTAGTAACCAAATTTTTCCCTGCAATAATGAAATTGTTTCGCATTTCATCATTGGTGTAAACCTGCAAAAGCGCATCAGCAATCATCTCATCAGCAAGAAGAATGACGCTTCCCGCTTTATATTGAAGAACAAGATCACTAATGCCGACGTTTTTTGAAATAACGATTGGCACTCCAACAGCAAGTGCTTCTGCGGGCGCCATCCCAAAATTCTCCGATTGAGAAGTAAGCGCAAATACACGAGCGTTGTGCAAAAGCGTAAGTCGTTCATTTCCCGATATAAGCCCAGTAAAAATTACCTTATTTGAAATATTGAGATCACGAATTGTATTTTGTAATGAATTTAATATATTCTCATCAGGACCAGCGATTACCAACTGAACGTCCTCCATCCCTTTCTTTCTGCATAAAAGCGAAAAACCACGAATTAAATAATCAATTCCCTTTTTCCAATTGAGACGCCCCAAATATAGAATATATTTACCCGATACAATTCCAAAACGTTCGAAAATTGATCCATCGGGAAAAATTTGATTAAGTTCTCCAACGTCTAATGCATTTGGAATAACACATGATGGAACAGATAGTTTTGTGTATGCAAAAAATTCATTTTGTTCAAATATCGAAGTAAAATGAATCAGTTTCGCATGTTCAAAGATATTTTTTAGGACCAATCGATATAGTAATGTTTTTTTTACAAAGCTCTTCCCTTTAACAAGTGCCGCATCCATTGAGCCCCTAGGAGAAAAAATAAACGGCCGTTTATGCTTCATGAGAAAATATCCAGAAATCCAACACATTGGATCCCACGTAAGATGTATGTGAAATATATCAAACGATTTATGAGTTTTTTTTAACGAAGAAATGAGCGAAAAAGAAAATCTCCAAGTGCGTATTCCCCAAGAAGAAAAATAATAAATCGTTACTCCATCGATAACCTTCGTATATGAAACATTTTCAGAGAGCCCAAATGTTGTTGTGTACACCGAAACAGAATGTCCCAATTTAACAAGCTCGGAGGCAAGTAGGTGCACCGAACGAATAGGTCCACCCCATTTAATTGACGGATAGTACGCTGGGGTAATAAAGCAAATTTTCATAAAAACAAATTGAGATCACTTTAAAAAACTATAAAAAAATCTCAAAATAGATCTAACAAAATTTTCCAGTTTTTCTTTGAAAATAAGTTTTTTTAGATAGCAACTCTTAAAATCACTATCTTGAACAGAACTAATCCGTTTGCCAACAATCATGCTAAATAAAGAAATATCTTTCAAATCGTTCTCCTTAAACGAGTTTTCCTTTTTTGTTTTAATAAAAACTCCACGAGCCTCAGGATCATCTTTTAAGGAAATTATTTTAAAATCAGAAAATATTTTTTCCATATCTTCTTTTTCGTATCGCCAAAAATCGTAAGGATAGGCATGGAAATGAAAACCACGTGATCGGGTTGTTATTATAATAATCCCATCAGGTTTACATATTTCTTTTATGTTCGATATAACAGCCTTCCAATCCCTTACGTGCTCCATTAGTTCGGTTGAAATAACAACATCAAAACTTTCTTTACCAAATTTTTCTACAAGGCTAGAAGCGTCACACACGAGATCAACCCCAGGACCATTTTTTATATCGACTCCGATATATTTCCTTGGATTTAACAAGCCCACAATAGATCTAACGCTTCCATTTACATCATACGAACCAACCTCTATGACATCCTTACCCTCTATCTCGCTTCTTTCTATATTCTCCGCAACATATAATATACAACTTACATGACACATAAAATAAATTTTAAAATATGATTAATATCCAACGACTGTTATGTACTTATTTTCGAAATATTCTTTTTTGTTTTTATAATATTCCCAATCAATTCCATTTTTCTGAAACACAATTTGTGGAATATTTCCATAATACGAAGCAAATGCGCCAAACGTACTATTAGAACCTATTATACAGTCAACCATAGAAAGTTCAAGCAGATCGCCAATATTTTTTTCGTTGTGTTCTAAAAAAATATTAAGCCCAGAAAAATCATCTAAATTAACATCACCATCAGAGAAAATTAGAAATATGACGTTAGAAATATTTAATTGAAATACCTCTATATATTTCCGTAACATCTTTGCAACCTCTTCGTCGGAGAAGTAAAACGACCCGTCAGCAAAATGAAGATAATCTCTTTTTCGAATGTGTACCCCTACAATAGTCGTATATAATTTTCTATATTTCTCAATGCGCTTTTGAGCAGCAATAATATACTTTTTCTTTGGTAAAAAATACTCTTTTATTTCACCTCTATATTTTAAAATACCAACAGGATTACGAAATAACCAACCACTAAAATACAAAGAACTCTTCGCTTTTTCTCTATCAAATTCTAATATCTCCGAAGAAGTGCATTGCGAAGGAGGCAGATAAATAGGAGTATTATGCTCATAGTCATGAATCACCCGCAACACATGATTTGGATGCGTCAGTTTTATAATGACAACACAATAGTGATACAATTTTCTCATTACATGTCTATACCCACGAGCGTAAGTTGAATTATCATTTTTAAATTGAAAATAAATGAATTTCAAAAAATCAAAAAGAAAATTTCCAGAAGAAAAATGAAAATACTTTCCATATTCAAAAAATGAGTAATTATTACATTTATATTTTTTTTCTAAGCAATACGCGTATACGCTCACAAAAAGCCATAATTGATTCGCAAGTTGTCCCCCGTTATGTTCTAAAATAATTATCTTCTTCATTTTTTGGTAAAACAAAACATCCCAGTCCCAAACCCTTTTGCAGCGTTATATGTATTAAATATTTCTTTTCCATATAAGTACTTCTCTTCAACACACAAAAGTCCAGAAAAAATCTCCAAAACATAATCCCTTGTAAATGCTCTATGCGCATTACAATATGATATATTTTCATGATCAACAGGAACGGAAATATATAAAAAACCTCCTGGGGTAAGTACGCGGCAAAGCTCCAACGCCGCCTTTTCTGACCCAAACGCATCTATTGAATCTCCGTAACGACCCAAACCAATATGTTCAATAACACAAATGGAACTCAAAGATTTAATGCTTTCATCATCAAAAGGGAGAGAACAAATATTACCTCTAACAAATGACAATCCATGAAGAGGGAGTTCAACTGGACGTATATCAACCATTGTTGTCGGAATAGATTGAGAAATAATACTCACCAAACCTATATGAGATCCAATATCATAATGGAAAGTGGGTTTATGCTTAAAAAGCAAAGAGGCACACCATGCATTCTGATAGAAATATATGGGATCAATAGGAGTTATTTTTGTCTTATCTGAAAAAATCGGATATAAATCTAGAACTGATGCTCTAAATCTTTTATTTTCTTTTTGAGAATAAAAACCTGAAAAAAATAATGGAGCTTCATAAAAAAATCTGAAAACATTGAAGTGAATACCTTTTAAACAAGAAAATAATCGAAATAATAATTTTAAAAACATAAACTAAGATTTTGATGCGACACTATTTTCAAAAGCACAAATAATACCAGAAATATCATGAGCATGATCATAATTAGAAATAATTTCGCGAGAGCGCGCACCAAATAGATTCCTTTTTGTGGAATCATTAATAAGATCGCTTAAATATTGAGAAAGATATTCAATATCACCCAACGGGAAGACAAAACCATTATCACCATGATGAACAAGATCAACTCCACATCCAACCATATCAGAGACAATAACAGGAAGACCAAAATTCATTGCCTCATTTACAACAAGCCCCCACGTTTCTCCTGGTCCCGATGGCAAAACAAAAACATCTGCGAGTGCATAAAATTCTGAAATCTCAGACGGATATTTAATTCCCAAGAGAACAACATTTTTTATAATATTATCTGCTATATATTTCTCAATGTCTCCTTTTAGCGGACCATCCCCAACAAAAACAAGAACTGTATTTTTTAATTGGGCAATATGAAATGCATGCAACAAGTCCAATGGTCTTTTCTTTTCTATTAATTTCCCAACAAACAGAACTACAGAAGAAGAGGGATCTATCCCGACTTTTGCCTTCTTCTCGTTCTTTTTAAATCGCAATATTTCTGCCTGCTTCTGAAAAAAAACGTTATCTACCGAATATGGAACAAAAAATAATTTTTCTTCTGGTACTCCATAAAATCTATAAAATTTTCTGTTTTGATCTCCGATATAAAGAAACGCTGAAATACGAGGAAACAAAATCTTACCCAAAAGAATCTTTTTCAAAAAAATATTGATTCGGGATTTTAAAATCTCTTGATTATACGGACTTTCAACGCGAAGAAATATTGGAACTTTAAAAAAATGTGCCGCAAAAAAAGTTAACCAATTAGAAAAAAAGTTCCAACTATGCATAAAAATTGCATCATGACGAATAGTTTTTATATTCCAAATAACCGACGGATTTATAAGACTAAAAAAACTCCCAAAATTCGAAGAAAAAGAAAAATTCTTTAAAAAATGGTAGTTAATCCCGTTAAGTATGCTTTCGTCATACCACTTCACAATTTTATTAAAAGTCTGATCAAGTCCCTCTCTGATGCCGAAATCGGAACAAAAATAAATCTGTTCTTCTAAAATTCCGCTGTTGTGTATTTCTCTAAAAAGCCCCAAAAAATAGTGTATAGGATGAGACATAACAACACCAATAATATATTTTTTTTTCATATAGATTAAATGAAATCTCTTAAAATAACATTCCACTGTTTACCAATGGCAACTATGTTAAATTTTTCAGCAAAAACATTAAATGCATTAGTTGAAATAATAGATTTCAGGTTATCATCATTTCTTAAAAGATACAAAGCATTAATAATTGATTCTGAATTCGCAAAATTACAAAAAATTATATTTTTTTTATCAGAAAAAACGGAAGAGACCGCGATACCGCGCGCAGTAATAATAGGTTTTTTCATTGCACACGCATCATAAATCTTTGTCGGAACAACAAGATTTGCTTGCTCTGTATTACCAAATTGTCCCAAACAGATATCCATATCTGCCATAATTTCGGCCAATTTTTCTGGAGAAACTATGTCATAAAATCGTATGTTCTCCAATTTTAAATTCTTTGCCATACTAACAGTTTCCAATTTTAATGGGCCGTCTCCAACAATAACAAACCTAAATGTTGTGTCATTGTGTAATGAAAATTTGTGTGCTGCATCTACAATATATTTCATTCCGTGAAGAGGATAAAAACTTGAAACACAAAAAACATTAATAAATTCGTGTCGTTCCATTCTTCTTGGATAATAAATTTCATTATCTGAACCAACAGGAATAAAACGAAGTTTCTTTAACGGAATATGAAATATCTTACTAAAATAATCCATGTGCTCATTCGTGTCCAAAATAACAAGATCAGAAAGAAAACAAGATAGAAAATCTAAACAAAAAAAATAGATTCCGTATATTGAAAATGGTTTGAATTTCTTTAAATCGCGAACAAAAACATGGAAAAAAGAAATAAATGCATCAAAAACCAACGGTTTTTTAAAAAGAATAGAAAATATTTTTGCTAAAAAAACATATGATTGCCCCGCAGCACTTACTATAATGCAATCTGCATCTGATATAACAGAAAAAAGATCACGTCCTAAAAAATATAATCGTGCTATTTTATTTTTGTGTAAATTATTACACTCAATAACTGAAATCCCCGCACTTCTTAACGCCTTTAATGTAATACGAACTCGTGCATATGATGGGTCGTAACTACCAAAATAAATAACTTTCATATAATTTTAGATTTTTTATACATCTAATTTAGAAATCTATTGACAACAAAAAGCGCCCATACACGAGACCAGTGCAATTTTCGAGCTGCAAATGCGTTAAGAACTTTTAATGTTTCTTTCCTAGATAGAATCATGCTACGAGAAAGCTCGTCAAGAACCAATCCACGCGCCGGACCAGAAAGCCACATATCAATCGGTAATACAAATCCCTGTTTTTTTACACTAAAAAGATGATTAGGTAATATGTCTTTCATTGCGTCAACAAGAAGAGGCTTTGTTATGCCACCTCTTGCTTTTTTGTATTTTGAAGGGATGCGGGCAATCACATCATACACTCGAGAATCAACAAACGGTACACGCAATTCTAATGAGTGAGCCATACTAAACACATCACCGTCCCGCAATAATTGTTCCTTCATATAATGAGTTGTCTCGTGATATGAAATCCTTTTTTCAACATCATGATTTCCCATTAACTGCGGCGCCCCATTTCCAATTTGAGTGTTAAATGGAGACAAAATTGGAACAAGCGCAGAAACTTGTTCAGAAGAAAAGAGACTACGATATGCATTACAAGCACGAGAAAAACCTTGTTCACCTTTATATGCATGAGCACATACTGAAATTTTCGAAAATGCAGCAGTAATTGGAGGCAATTTTCGTGTTAGCGAATTAAGAAATCGAAAATTATACAAAAATGGAATATGTCTGAAAATAGGATACCCATAAAACAACTCATCCCCTCCCAATCCTGATAATACAACTCTAAGTCCTGCGTGTTTTGCCGCCAAAGAAACAAAATATGTATTTGCTCCGTCGATAGAAGGCTGATCCATGGAATTTATAATAGAATCCAAATGAGATAAAAAATCATTTCCAGTGATTGGAAGGGAAACGTGTCGCGTATTAAACGCCTGCACTGATTGATTAATTATATTTGATTCATCATATTGAGTCCCCGGAAATATTGCTGATACTGTTGTTATATCTTTTTTCCCCAATTCACGCATTAAAGCAACAACACTACTAGAATCAATCCCTCCACTCAAAAATGCTCCAACTTCAACATCTGCAATACAATGGGCGGCAACACTATTACGCAAAACATCTCTAACTTTTTGTTTTGCCTCTCCATAGGACAGATTTTCATATTCCGAAGCATTGAATATATCGGAAAGTGAAACAAACTTTTTTTGAACAATAGAAGATTCCGAAATATAAAGAACAGTTCCTGCTTCAAGCGAAGAAACATTCTGATAGAGTGTATTTGGTTGTGCAATCCAGCCCTGCCGCAAAAACAAGGAAACTGATTCCAAAGAAATATCCTGTGCCACGCCAAATGGTTTTAACGCCTTTAACTCCGATGCAAAAATAAATCGCTTTTCATCCACGCAATAATAGAATGGTTTTATACCAAACATATCACGTGCGCATATTAACGTGCGCGCCCGAGCGTCCCACAAAGCAAAGGCAAACATTCCCCGAAATCGAGAAAATACACTTTCTCCCCATTCTTCATAGGAATGAATAATAACTTCCGTATCAGAATCTGAGGTAAAGATATGTCCCTTCGCAACAAGTTCACTACGCAATTCCTTATAATTATAAATTTCTCCATTAAAAACAATCGTGTATGTATTGTGACTACAAGAACAAGAAACGACCATGGGTTGTTTTCCTCGATCAGAAAGATCAACAATAGATAACCGTCGATGCCCAAGACCAATAACATTATCGTATACAATACTTCCCGACCCATCAGGGCCACGATGTGCAATAACATCACATGCCTCTAAAAGCACATGAGATATATCAACTGGACCTTTTCGATTGAAAATACCAACTACACCACACATAATACATACACTGTAATGAAAAGGGATATATCAGTCAAAAGGCAGATCGTGCGTGCATTTTCGAAAATAGAACATTATACTAAAACGAATATAAAAACGTATGAAAATATCAGTGGTTATCCCTTGCTACAACGAGGAAAAATCGATAGGAATGGTTATCGACTCAATACCAAAAGAAGTAAGTGAAATAATTGTCGTCGATAATAATTGCACGGACAGGAGTGCCGAAATAGCACGCTCCCACGGAGCGCGCGTGGTAATAGAACATAGAGCTGGATATGGATATGCACACCGTGCAGGATTTGCTGCCGTACAAGGCGATATCATCGCAACACTCGACGCTGACGGACAGTATCCCGCACAAGATATTCCAAAAATTGCACACTATCTTTCAGATCGTGGTCTCGATTTTATTAACACAACACGCTTTCCCATGCAAAACAAAACTTCGTTAAGTTTCACACGAAAAATGGGGAATTTTCTTCTTACTCTAGCAACGAATGCCTTGTTTCAGATAAAAACAAAGGACTCACAGTCGGGAATGTGGGTATTTAAAAAATCAATTCTCAAAAAATTCAAATTAGAAAGTGGCGACATGCCAATGTCAGAAGAATTAAAAATTAAAGCCGCAACACATCCAGAAATAAAATATAAAGAATATTCGATCAACTATGAAGAACGATTAGGAGAATCAAAATTGTTTCCCCTAAAACACGGCACAATGAATCTTGCTTTTTTATTTTATCTTCGTTTTAAAAGTCCATTTAAATTTGTTCGATCAAAAAGCTCTCTTACCTCCATTTTGGGAATTATTACTATTCTCATTTTGTTCTCTTCAATTGCACTAAAGGGAATATCAAGCCCTTTTGTACATGTCAGTGAAGACACAAATGGCATGCACGGAGTTGCTCTTTTAAATATCATAAATCTTGGAGGAGAAAACATGAAGTTCGGCCTTTATCCCCGCTTTCTTAACACCGTATCAGAAATTCCAAATCGAGGAGGATACTATACGCATCACCCAATAGGATTTTTTATGCCAACGCTTGCGCTATATAAATTATTTGGAGTGAGTGAGACGACCACGCGATTTGGGCCATTTCTTCTTACCTTTCTCTCAATTATCTTGCTCTTTTTAGCACTTACAAAATTCTTTCCAAAAAAAAGTGTTCTTCCATTTTTTATAACACTCACCTATTCGCTACTTCCAGGAACTCTTTATTATGGAAAACATCTTGATATGACGCCTCCGGCATTAGCACTCGCACTCATAACATTTTCTTTATTTATTCTTCATATACAAACAAAGAAACATTGGATATGGTGGGCAATGATTGGATCGATTCTTTTGGGGGGAACAATGGGATGGCATTATTATTTTATAATTCCTGGAATTTATCTTTTATTGCTACTTCCCCAAACAAAAAAAATAATAGAAAAAAGATCTCATTCGCTTATCGCAATTCCAATTGCGACCATTATCCCAATTGCGGCAACATTGATCCACTTTGTTATATTACGTGGTGGCGCATTAACCGATTTATTGTCGGCATTTGGGGGAAGATCGGCTCCACAAATATTAGGACCATGGCTTTCTCGTATATGGTGGGGAGTAACATTAAACGCAACAACATTTTTTGTTATTGCAGCAATTATTGGATTAGTTATATTGCTTGTAAAAATGGCAGAAAAAAATAAAACATATATGCTCCTTTCTCCTCTTTTTGTTATGCCAATACTCTCCGCGGCAACATTCATGCAATGGAGCACCCACCCATTTGGAACAATACTTATGCTTCCCGCAATCGCAATAAGCTCAGGAATGATATACGAGGAAATTTTGAAAAAAAATAGGAAAATAGGAACAGCAATTATCTGTATGGTAATATTTATCGGTGGAATATTCTCACTAAAGAACTACAACTATTTTATGAACGAGTTTCTTATTCTTGGAACTGACGACATACAACTATTTACTAAATTAGGAAAACAAATGAAGGGAGCTGATATATGTATGGGAACAACGCCCGAAGGTATTTATATGGGTGGAATTGCCGAGTGGTACGCAAAGAAAGAATTTGTATTTATGCCCGAATGTGAAAAAGATCAAAATATCAAAGGTGCAGTTATATTTTTGAATGGTCCGCAACAGGTAAATAAGAAGGAATATGAAATATTTACACAAAAAGGAATGAAGCCCGCAGGATGTGCAAATCGAGCGTGTCTACTCCTAAAATAAAACAAGATACTCTATCCGGAAATTGCACGAGCAAATACATTACAACCAAATTCAAAATAGTAAGATTTTACGTTTAAAAACTCAGCGCGTAAAAGTAACTCGCTGATTTTTTTAGCACTCAAATATCGCTTGTGATCATGAATTGATTCCTCATCAATTGCATGAAGCGTAAATGCAAGGAATTCAAGAATTGGTTTTGCAAGTGGAGACGGCGCAGTAAGCAAGAGAGATCCTCCAGGTCTCAAAATCCTTTTTATTTCTTTTAAAATCTCTTCTGGATATACGAGATGTTCAAGTACTGCAAACATCGTAACGCAATCAAAGGAAGCATCAGAAAACGGTAATGTTTTTTCAATCATTGCCCCAATCGAAATCACATTGTAATTTTTATCCACAAATGTGTAGTTATCTTTATCTAACACGGTAAATTGAGTGTTTGAAAATTGTTTTGGATTAAAATTCAGAAACCAAGGAATTGGACCGCATCCGATATCCAGCACGTTCGACACAGATGCCGGTAAATTTTTCTTTATTGGACGAAAACGAAAATCACGAATGACGTGATCTAATAGTTTCGTAAATGCATCCGTTTGTTTTTGATTCATAATTGATTAATTCTTTTTAAATACCCAGGTTTTATAGAGAAAGAAATTCCATGTGGTGAAAAGAATAATGTTAGCGACACGAGCAATGAGATAATTGATTCCCAAGTGCTCATAAAATATCCACATCCAAAGAATTCCAAAACAATAATTGAATATTTGGAGAATAATAAATCGAGGGAGCGCAGACCCAATCTTTTGATCAGAATCAAATGCCCACAATTTATTTAAAATAAATATATAGGAAAGTATAAAACACTGATTAATCGCTACTGCCAAAACTGGAGACAAACCAACCCATTCTTTAAAAATATATAAAGAGCCTATATCAAGAATGAATGAGGTTCCTCCAATCACTATATACCTAAAAAGGGATTTATATTTATAAATTATTGGTAAAACGATTTGTCTTATAGTCATAATTTTGTAAAACCATGAAATGATTAAAAAGATCCTTCATTTTATTCGGTTCAGAATGACTTATTTCTTTTGTCTCTGCCTGCGCAGGCGGGCTAAATGCAATGAAGGATCTAGATTCCTCGCTACACTCGGAATAACGGAGAAAAATGCCAGCAGGAATGACAAAATAAAAGTGTACTAATTTCCCCAGAGTTCGGTAATATGTTGCTGTATCTTATCTGCTTTGTCTTTTTGACCAGATCCACTATAAAGATCGAGAAGCCCAATTAAAAACTGTGGGCGGTCATGATTAATAGTATATCCCTGTGTAAAATAGTTGAGTGCCAACGTAAAATCCTCGGACTTTTTATATTGTTTCCATTTATATGTGTGCATCGTACCAATCATCATTACCATCTGTGAATAATTCATCCCAACACCTCTTTCAATTTTTGGATCAGCATATATATGAATAAAATCAGTAAGCTTTTGCTCTACCGCCTCATCATTTTTCCCCTGAGCAATTACATTCATAATATCGCTTGAAATAAAACGCACTAACTCGTCTTGGCCAACTGGAGAAGGATAATCAAGTGCATATTTAAACGCATTAACAAATCCATCAACCGATGTTGCACCACTCTTTACTGCGGTAACATATGCCGATGCCTTCTTATATGGCTTTATGGCCCCATACACGAATGAGAGCACACCCGCACAAATTACTATCCATGCAATTATCTGTTTCATATTTATTTTGCTTCTTTTTGTGTTCGCGACGCTGTGTATGCAAGAAATGAAAAGAGTGCAATATACGTTGGAAGAATATCAAACAACACAATCCCTTGAACAAGATACATAATCATTAATCCCAATAACACCGCCCGCTCTTCGAGAAGAATTCCTTTTACTGTTGCTGAATATTTCCATACAACAAAGAATGCACCGATCATTGCAATAAGTCCTAAAAATCCAACAAAGCCAGTTTCAACAAGTGAATCAATATACAAACTGTGTGCTCGATCAAACCATGTCTCTCCCCCCGTTTTCATAGAATAATGACGATGATCAAAATATTTATCAAATACCATACTAAAATTTTCCGGTCCCCAACCAAATATAGGACGCTCTTTTGCGCCTTTTAATGCCGAATTCCACGTCCATAATCTCGTTTGTGCGGTTCCTTCTTGAAGTGAAATAGTAAATACTCGGAACCCTGGAATCTTTTGAAATGATGGATTATTCCTCTGACTTACAAGAAGAGAGGAAACAATCACAAGCGCACCTAAAGTAAGCAACACATATTTTTTTATTTTTTGGTTGCTATATGCAATAAAGAGCAGCGAAACAATAACAGCAGCAGAAAGTCCCAAAAATGCACCGCGAGTCTGCGAAAGCCATGAAGAAAATACCGAGAGTCCCGCAACAAAGAAGAACCATTTCTTTTCTTCTTTTGTAACTGCACGAAATGCACAAATAAGAGCAAACGCAGCAGTAAATAACATATATGTCCCGATATATGCAGGATTTCCCAAACTTCCTGCGAAACGGAGTCCCGTAGAAAAATGCTGTCCAACAAACCCATTCATGCCGAGTCCAGCCCCAATTCCATATAACATTACAAGCGCTGAAGCGGTTATAAAAAATAGGAAAAACTTTCTCCACGCCCTCCAATCTTTAAAGAGAACCGTCGACAAAAAGAAAAACACCCCAAGATTCAATATCTGAAGTCCCCCTTCTCCTCTCTCAAAATTAGACCAAAATGAGGCAGATGGATTTACTCCAAAAAAACCAGCGAGAACAAATGTAGTGACAAATGCACCAACACCAATAACAAGAGGATTTTTTATAATTTCCTTCATGCGACGCACCATTTCCTCTTTTTGGTCTTGAAAAATAATTCCGAGAGAAAAGAAAATCGTAGCAAGCGCAACGCACGCACGAAAGAATGTATATTTCCCAACAATAAATGGAAATAGAGTTCCTGAAGTCACAATTATTACTGCAAAGATTGCGGAATACAAAAAAAATCGCGCAGCTTTAAAATAGTTCATTATGAATAGTGTACCATAGGGTTTGGGGTTTAGGGTATAGAAGAGAAAGACTGAGGTAAAATAATTTCAAATTTTAATTTAATGAGAAAATGAAAGATTGATATGCTTGCGAAAAGCAAGCATTATTGCAAAATTGAAGGCCTATCTGCATAGGCAGAATTGAAGATTGAAAGATTTGAGAGATCAATGGGTAAAGGTACGACCCTCCTACGGCGGGCAGGCTCTCCTTCGGAGTTCGGACCTTGGGAAAATACAAGACGGGTCAATATGAAAAGATCGGACCTCCAAAGGAGATCCAATCTTGAGAGAAGAGAAAAAAGAACCCCCCTTCGGGGGTTCTTTTTCAACAAATACTAAATTGTATTAGTAAGAGTTGGTACCGAGACGTGTGGTTGCGGTATCAATGTTCGTCAAACCACTATAGGTGGTCGAATTTGGATTGTATACATCGTAACCATAGGAAATGTTTCCATTTGCCCAGTAGTCTGCGGTATCAGAGCTTGAATATCCTGCTGCACCTACGAAATCAACAAAGATGTTCGCAGTGTTCTGTCCTGCATTTGACACATTCAATTCAATATCTGAAGTATTTGCAAAAAGTGCAAATGTTCGATTGGTTGAAATGGTTGTCGTTGCAAAGGTGAATACTGTGCTTGTCGATCCTGATGCACCAGAAAGTGAAACTCCGGAAGTTGCAAGTGCAGTTGCACTCTTTGTCCCTCCCACCATCTCATACAACTCGAAAGTTGTTACTGAAGACGATGCTGAGCCACCATTGTTCTGTACGCGGAGTGTAATTCCGGTAAGACCAAGGTTGCGAGTTCCCTGTTTTGATACAGTGAAGCGCGCAATTTCAGAGTCTGATGATCCAACGGTATTTGCAGAAAATGTTGCTGCAGCAACTGTTGGAAGTGAAGATTGAACCTTGTAATTATTCGTTGAAGCACTTGAGAGTGTTATGCCGGTTGACATAATACCAAGTGATGCTGAATTAATTTCAAGATCAGTGGTTGATGAGCTGTTTATAGCAGCGCTAAACACTGACTGAGAAAGGATTGCTGAGTCAGCACTGATGTCCGCCTTTACGGTTAACACCTTGTCGCTTCCTTGTGGCAATGTTACCCAATTTGCCTCTGTCAATGTAATAATTGCTACACCACTCACTACTGATGCTGAACCAAGTTCTTTCGTACCGTCAAAGAGCTTTACTGCTGAGAAGTTGCTGCTCAAATTGCTATTGCTCCACAACGTTGTGGAAGCAGAAACAATGTTAAGAGTTACCTTTCGCAATATTAAGTCCTCGTTCTGTGCTGAGAATTTGATGTCACCAAGTGATACGCCCGCAGTACCCGCAAGGAGTACCTTTGAAACGATCGCTGGGTTGCTATCAGCCGCAATTGTTACTGATGGTGAACCAATTCCAATTGTCTGACCTGGAGTTGAACTTGCAGGAGTTGAACTCAACGCCTTGCCAGTAACCTTCCCATAGCCACTTACTCCCGCTGACGCAACAGAAACAACTGAGTTTGCTGCTGCATTTGAAACGATATCAGCATATACAGAAATCAATTTTGTTGCTGATTTTGCAATAGAAAGATTTACTGTGAAGCTGTTTCCGGAATCACTTGGAGTACCGATTGCGCTACCAAGCAAAGTCGTGCCATCCATAACTTTTACATTCTGGAAGTTTGTGCTGGTTGTAATATCCAAGGAAAGTGTATTCACCTGAATATCATCCGCTGAAGATGCTTGGAGGTTAAATTCCGCAATCTTTACATTTGTTGCACCTGCTGCACGATTGGCATCTGCAAATGAAGCGTTCTTGGTAACAGTAAGAGTTACATCACCAAGTGAGAGCTGGTTTGCGGTATAGACACCGGTTGCTACATCTGCATAATCGTTTGTTGAGAAACGCTTTGCATAGAAGTCACCAACGTATACCTGATAGGTACCAGAGGTTGCCGCTGATGAAACGCTACCCAATACCTGAAGTGTTCGAGTCTGATTGCTCGAAAGAGCAATGTAACTTGAAAGTGACTTCTGGTCAGAAGATGACCAGCTTGAAGGAGTAGAAGTACTCTGTAAGCCAGTAGTATCTGCTGATACTGAATAGAATGTTTCACCGGTGGTTGCGTCCTTAACAGAGATTGAACCAGTAAGTACTGGTGCTGCTCCGCCACGAACTACCTGAAGTGCCATTTTGCGGAGTTCAAGCTGTTCGCCTGAAGACTTGATATCAAAAGTACCAAGAACAACGTTTGATGCTGATGGTGCAATTGATCCGCTTGGTGAGGCTGATGCCTTTGAAACGGTGAGTCCGCCTGTCTTCATCTTGAAGTAGCCAGAGCTATCGTTTTTGGTATCTGCCTGTTCGAGACTATTTCCATTTACATCTTTCAAAAGAACAGATGCACCGGTTGTTGCACCAGTTGCAATGATATCGTAGTCATTCTGTACATATACTTGGAAGTAACGTCCAGAACCATCCATGATATCAGCCTTTACTGGAAATGTTCGAGTAAGACCCTTGTCAATCATATACGGTGTCGCAAGATTGAAAGTTACTGAACGATCGATTGAGCGCTCTGCAGTTGCGAGAATGTTTCCTTCCTGGGAATATAATTTCCAGTTCTTTACATCGGTTGTTTCAACAATGTTGCCACCAACATAAAGGGTTACGTTCTTTACATATACTGCTTCTTTTGAGTTATTCTGATTCAATTGAAGTTTGAATACCTCGCGCTGTAAATCGCCAATTTCTATATTTCCTGCTGATCCAGAATATGAAGATGATGAAAGACCAGACACTGATTGATCGTCAACATACAAGTTTCCAAGTGATGCTGAGCCATCAACCACTGAATAGGTTCCACCAACCATTGGGAATGTTCCAGTAACTGGAGCTGAGCCAGAAACCTTAATATCAGATGCTGACATTACACCAAAGTTCATTGATGCTGATGTTGTGTCTGAATCAAGATTGATTGCTACGGAAAGATTCTTTGTTGTTCCTGCTGGAACAGTCATTGGATCTGAACCGAAGCTAACAGTTACTTTTCCGTCTGAAGTCAAAGAAGACACAATGTTTCCATAGCGCTTTCCTGCCTCATCCCACACGCTCACGCCGTTAATACGAGTGTTCGCGATGTATCCACCACGAGTTGCGGTGATACTCGTCACAACAACTGCGTCTTTTCCTGCGGTAAGCTTGAGGTTCAAGACCTTGTTATACAAGGAGCTTGAAGGAAGAGTTCCACCGAGTGATGGTACTACTTCCACCTTAAGATAAGATTCGGTTGCGGTAACAACAGTACCTCCTGTTGTGCCACCGGTCGAAACTGTGCTATTAAGCTTTGCACGGCTTAATGCTCCTACAAATCCTGATGTAGGAGAGATTCCAACTGCTTTCTGCCACGCGACGACAGCTGTCTTGGTCATAGGACCAAAATACGAAGTTGGAGCAGCTATTTTGAGATAGCCGCCGGCAATAAGGATGCTCTGTAATTGATTCACATCTTCTCCCTTTGCACCAACTGTGAGGTTTTTGGTGAAAGCGTATGAGCTCGTTGATGCGGTGCTTCCCTGGAGCTGCAAAAGCTGCGCCTGGAGAGCATTAATCTGAGCCATAAGATCTGAAACAGATACTTGAGCAAATGCCGGAGCTGAAAGCGATGCGATTGTCATAACCGCTATGCTTGCAGTCGCGATTTTATAAGTTAACTTTGACATTTGTATTTTATTTTTTTCTTTCGGGATAATTTTGTTCGTATTCCCGCGCCCCTTAAGAATGCGCGAGACGAACTCGACCTTTCTGTTGTTTTCAGAACACTATTCTCCTAGCTTTCGGACCTTTTGTTGCGACTCCATGAAGTGAGGATCCGGAGCAATAAAAGAAGCGAAAGAGAAATAGTGGGTTGGTAACTTAAATAACTAACGACTTACAACCGACAACCTATAACAGAGAATAAAGAAATTCCCGCTTGTGGCGGGCTTAATACTAAAAAGAATGGAATATCAAGAGACCTCGCAAAAGAAGTGTGCAAAATCCTCCTTTGCGAGATCTCCTAACCTAATTCGCATTCCTTTTGCGGTAGCAAGGCCTCACCCAAGCTCCCCAAAATGGGAATTCATCTACATTATACTTTTCAAGACCAATTTTCAAGGGACGTTCCGTTTTCTGTGGAAATACCTCTTTTTTGGTTCTATATATAGAACGAATAGGCAATTAAAGTGTTACACCTAGGATAGGGTTTAGTTGTTAGGGTTTGGGGGATAGGGTTTGGGGATCAGAAAATAGCGAATAGAGTTTAGAGATTGTGGGTGCAAAATTCAAAAATGAAGTTCAAAAGTATTAATACAAGATAAAGAGAGAATTAAAAAATATTTAAGTATTTCTTGTATTTTAATTCCTCTCTTGTTAATTCTTTTAAAGTCAACAATCTTTTTCCATTTTTTGTTTCGTTTTTTCACAAGAATTCTCTTCCCTCTCTATCCCCTAGTTATTAAGCCCTAACCCCTATCTATATCACCCACCGACCTGTGGCAAAAAGAATAATACACACAGTAATAAAGATTAATATATTTTGGGACAGAAAATGCCGTGTAAGAGTACCAGAAAAATGCGCCACAAATAGATTGCGAATGACGAGCACCGCAAGAGATGTAATGCCAGCAAGCACAATCACGTGTAATGGAAGTAATTGCACTATCAGTAATAATTCATACATAAACAATCCCAAAACAACACTCACGAACATTATTCGTGGCTTCCAAGGAAATTTATGTGTTGAAAGATATTCAAATGTGAGCACTCCAATACTGACGCTTGCGAAAAATAGTGATAGAAATGTTGGAAATAAGAATGAAAACAAAAAAGAGAAAAATATAAGTAAAGAATGGAGTATATCCACAACAATCTCATTTTTTTTAAAAAAGAATCGAACAAGTGCAACCCACAATACCAACAAAAGAGAAGCTAAAAAGAAAAAGACGCCGTCACCAAATACAGAATTCTTTATATTTATTCCATATAGAAACAATAATGCCACATATACACTATATGAATATTTGTATGAGTGCCGCTCTATATTTTCGCTATAAAAAAACCACAGAGACACCAAAAAAAATGTAGTCCACAAAAAGAATCCTCCACGTAAAAACGCAAAAAGTGCTAAAAAGACCAACCCGGCACACTTAGCAACCAATGACCACTCTACGGTCTTTTGAAAGTGAGATAGTAAGCTTTTGACCTTCATTAACTTCTCCTCGAATAATTTTATCTGCAAGCGCGTCAACAATCACCTTCTCAATTAATCGCTTGATAGGGCGCGCGCCATAATCGGGATCAAATCCCTCTTCACTTAAGTATGCCTTAACTGACGGCTTCACTACAATGCTTATATTTTTTACCTTGAGACGTTCTGCAACACGTGCAAGTTGTATGTCAATAATTTCTTCAATTGCATCTTTTTTGAGTGAGTTGAATATTACCACCTCATCAAGTCGGTTCAAAAATTCAGGACGAAATGTCTCACGAAGTGCCTCCTGTACTCCTTCTCGAAATTGTTGTTCTTGTTCACGCACCACCTTTTCTTTTTCGTTCGTTCCAAATCCTAATCGTGAGAGCTCTTTAAAATAGGAACTTCCTACATTTGAAGTGAGAATAATAACGGTGTTTCTAAAATTCACCGTCTTCCCTTTTCCATCAGTCAATCGTCCATTATCAAGTACTTGAAGTAATATATTAAATACTTCTGGGTGTGCTTTTTCGATCTCATCAAACAAAATTAAACTATATGGCCGATGGCGCACAATCTGCGTGAGTTGCCCACCCTCTTCATGCCCAACATATCCCGGAGGTGAACCGATAAGACGAGCCACTGCATGACGCTCTGTGTACTCGGACATATCAACGCGAACCAACGCCTTTTCATCATTAAACATAAATCCAGCAAGCGTTTTCGCAAGCTCAGTTTTCCCGACTCCTGTTGGACCAAGAAAAATAAACGATCCCATTGGTCTGTCTTCGTCAGAAAGTCCCGCGCGCGATCTCCGAAGTGCACGAGCAACTGCAGAGATAGCTTCCGTTTGTCCTACTACTCGCTTTTTTAATTCATCATCAAGCCGAGACAACTTATTCATTTCAGACTCCAACATTTTTGAAACAGGAATTCCCGTCCAGCGCGAAACTACACCAGCGATATCCTCTTCATCAATAGTTTCTTTAATAAATCGATGAGGTTCGAAACCCTTTTTTGCTTTTTTCTTTCCTTTTTCTTCTATTAAAAAGTATTTTTTTTCAAATGCTTTATATTCTTTTTCAGCAATTGGAAGTTCTCCGTACATAATTTTTGCGACGCGATCAAAATTTCCCTCGCGCTCCGCAATTTCTGCCTCACGACGCAAATCGTCCATTTTTTTTCTTAATGTATGAAATCTTTCAAATGTTACTTTTTCATTGTGCCACTGTCCAGAAATTTCATCATTTTTTTTCTTCAGCTCCTGCAATTCAACTTCTACTTCTTTCATCCGATCAGTCGCTTTTTTTGAGGCGCGCTCACTTAATAATGCAGATTTTTCAATCTCGAGCCGTGTAATTTCACGTCTGATTTTATCAAGTTCCGTCGGCATACTCTCTGATTCGAGTCGCCGCGCGGCCGATGCCTCATCAATGAGATCCACTGCTTTATCAGGGAGAAAACGATCAGTGATATATCGCGCTGAAAGATTTACCGCCGAAATAATCGCTTCGTCAGAAATTTTAAGTCCATGATGCATTTCATATTTTTCTTTTAATCCTCTCAAAATAGAAACTGAATCATCAATGGATGGCTCCTCAACCACAATAGGTTGGAATCTTCGCTCAAGCGCCGCATCTTTTTCAATATGTTTTTGATATTCTTTTAATGTCGTTGCACCAATCGCATGAAGTTCCCCACGTGCAAGTGCTGGCTTTAACAAGTTTGACGCATCAATTGCTCCTTCGGCTGCCCCCGCACCCACAATCATATGAATTTCATCAATGAATAATAAAATTTTTCCCTCAGCGCCTTGTACTTCTTTTAAAAATGCTTTGAGCCTATCTTCAAATTCTCCACGAAATTTCGTTCCCGCAATAAGAGAACCCAAATCGAGCATTATAATTTCTTTATTTTTTAGAGGTTCCGGAACATCATTTGATACAATGCGTTGCGCAAGTCCCTCAACAATCGCTGTCTTTCCAACCCCTGGCTCACCAATTAATACCGGATTATTTTTTGTCCGACGGGAAAGAATCTGCATCAAGCGACGTAATTCCTCTTCTCTTCCAATTACCGGATCAAGTTTCCCTGCGCGTGCCTTTTCGGTAATATTAATTGCATATTTTTCTAATGTTTGAAATTTATTTTCTGGTGTCTCGTCGGTTACACGCATTGAGCCGCGCACCTCACGAAATGCTTTAAATAATATTTCTTTTCTTACACCAAATTGTGACAATAATTCTTGTGCAACCGAAGGGAAATCGGCAATTGCAAGCAATACATGTTCACAAGAAATAAAATCATCCTGTTCGGCGCGCGCAATCTCACCTGATCTATCAAGGATACGGACTAATTCTGGCGACAAATACATTTGTCCTGTATTTCCGATACCTTGAAATATTTTGGGTAAGTGCAACACCGCATCTTCAACACGAGAAATTAATCCTCCAACATTCACATTTGCACGAACAAGAATTGGACGAACAAGTGTTGCCTCATCATCAAGCAACATAAGCAACACATGAAGTCCCTTAAGTTCTCCATGGTTTTCGCGCATTGCCATATCTTGCGCCCCCTGCAACGCTTCTTGTGTTTTAATGGTAAATTTATTGAATTGAGGCATAATAACTTAATTTCAAATTTTAATTTATAAATTTCAAATAAAATCCAATTACTCTCTTTGTAATGGAAAATATTTATTTCTATATTACTGTATCATAAATTCATTAGCAAGCCCAACATCTGAGTGCTAATAGACAGACGTTAGGGTGTTGGGTATAGGGGTTTTATCTGTCATTCCCGCGCCCCAAAGGGGTCCCTTTGGGAAAAGCGGGAATCTATAAATCATAGTACAAGTCTTTCCATTCTGGATTTTCTACTTCAATAAGCCTTATTTTCCAATCTCTATTCCATTTTTTTAAATTCTTTTCTCTTTCAATTGCCGAATAAATATCTTTATATATTTCATAATAAACTAATTTATGAACAGAATATTTTTATGTTCAAATACTCTCTTTTGTAGACTGCTCGTAACTCCAACATAAAGCGTTCCATTTTTCTTACTTGCAAGAATGTAAACAAAATATTGCTTTTCATTCATGGTTCAATTATATACTGGATCCCCGCCTGCGCGGGGATGACAGAAGGGAAACAATTTTAAATTTCAAGTTTTAAATTTTAATTTAATTCTCCAATTTTTCAATTTTAAAATGATGAGACCAACTCCTGCCTGCGTGGGTAGGGGAAAATTATCTCCCTAAAATTTTTCCGCCCGTGGCGGATCAGCCTAGGGCTGACAATCTTTCAATTTTCAATAATTGTTGCCCCTATTCCCTATTCTTGGGGTCGCTCAGCAAGTGTTGCTTTTAGGAAAAACGTCTCGCTCCCCCGTTTTATTGTAAGAGTAATCGTATCCCCAATATTATATTTTTGGATAACGGTTCCTAATATCGTAGTTCCCATTATTTTTTCTCCATTGATTGCAATAATAATATCTTCCGATTTTATCCCCGCTCTTGCGGCCGGCGAATCCTTCATCACCGCGGGACCCGTTTCATCTCCACGCACTAGCGCTCCCTCAATTGTTGAAAGTTCTTGTTTTTTTGCGACGTCCTCATTCAGCATAATATACCGTACGCCAAGAAATGGGGTTTTTATACTCCCTGTTTTCTTTACTGATTCAATAGCACGTTTCGCTTGATTTATTGGAATTGCGAATCCAATATTTTGCGCACCAGAGACAATTGCAGTGTTAATCCCAATCACCTCTCCTTTTAAATTTAACAACGGACCTCCAGAATTTCCAGGATTAATTGCGGCGTCGGTTTGTATCACCCCGTTTATTGTCTCGGCACCAATTCCCGATCCAGACGCAGTAACACTTCTTGCAAGTCCAGAAATAACACCAACAGAAACAGTATTACGATACTCACCAAGCGCATTTCCAATTGCGATCGCAGTCTGTCCAAGCTTGATGCTATCAGAATTTCCAAGTTTTGCGGGAGTGAGGCGCGCCTCAACTTTTAATATAGCAATATCATTTACCGGATCTTTTGCTAATACCTTTGCTGGATATTTTTTCCCGTCACTCATAAACACTGTATATTCCGCTTTTTCGTCATAAATAACATGTTTATTGGTAAGTATTAATCCATCTTCTGAAATAACAAACCCACTTCCCCCACCAATTTCCTTTTTTTCTGTTTTGCTGCTCTCACATGGTTTTGAAAATTGCATTCCTCCGCCAAAAAAATTTCTAAATTCGGGAGGAAGCGAATCAGCAAATGGATCGTACGCACACTCTTCAAGCAGCGGAACATCTTTTGAGGCCGAAATTGCAACCACTGATCTTGAAGCCATATCTACCGCGCCCGTTACTGCGTCCTCATAGGTTTCAACCGGTTTGTATAATTCTTTCCCATTTGTTTCAAGCTTTGGAGCTCCTTTGTGTGTCTCTTTATATATCTGAAACTCAAACGCGTCTTTAATAATGTTTGTATATAAAATCGCAGCGGCACCCGCGACAACAAACACGCCGATAATAGAAATAATAGTCAATATTTTTTTAGGATATTTATTCATATGTTTTTAATTAAGTATTAAAGACAGACATGAAAAATCATGTCTGATAATTTATTATTTAATTTCGTACTGCAAAGAAATATTCACAGTCACGTCTTGTGATCCCGCTTCTATTGATGGCGCAGCACCACCAAGTCCTGCTTCAGAAGTTAAGTTCATTACCTTCGCATTGCGAAGATAGTTATCATACATCGGTTGATATCCTCCTTCGCTAATTCCAAGCAATCTTCCAATCGAAAAACCTCCTGCGTCAGCAATCTGTGTTGCTTTCTCCTTTGCCTTTTGAATTGCCTGCTCTCGTGCTTTTGCCATAACTAATGATGGATCATCAATGGTAAATTGAAGACCAGAAACGTTGTTCGCACCATGAGTAACAACCCCAGAAAGAATATCTCCCGCTTTTTCAAAATCGCGTACTTTCACGCCCACTGTTTGAGTTACCGTATATCCAACAATTTCTGCGGGTGGGCACGCTCCCTCTCTACATGCATAATATTGATATCGCGGTTCAACATTAAAACTTTCCGTCTTCACGTCTTTCTCTAAAACTCCTTGATCCTTCACATATACAATCGCTTCATTCATCAATCCAATATTTTTCTTTTGCAATTCCCCAAGATTTTTTCCACCTTGAGTGATTACGCTAAATGTAAATTTCGCAACGTCGGGAACTGAAATTACCTTTCCCTCACCAGACACAGAAAAACTCCTAAACGAGCTTGGTTGTATTGATTTTGAATAGGCATCAACGTACGCCCATGCTGCTAAGCTAAAAATAAGTGCGGCAACCCCCACACCAATTAGTGCATATTGTTTTGCTTTTTGTTCCATACACTTATTATACGCAACTCGATTTATTTTTCTTTCTCAACCGTGGCTACTAATTGTTGAATCTGTCTAAAACACCCGAGAAAAACGCTTAAAAGCCTCATCAATATCTTTTGATGTTGTGCTATATCCAAAACTTGCACGCACCCCATTCATTTTCTTTTCATCTCCTTTATACATTGCGGAAAGCACATGCGATGCGCTGTGTGCTCGTGCCGAGCAGGCAGAACCCGAAGAAAGCGCAACGCCCAAAAGATCTGCTTGTGTTAAAAATTCCTCTCGATTCATTTCATTTAATTGCATATTTACAATATGAGGAGAATGCGTCCCCGCTCCATTTACAACGCTCTCGGGAAATAATTTTAAAAAGTTTTTTACAAAGTGTTTCCGCAACAATTCAACGCGAACTGATTCCTTCTTTCTGTTCTTATCTGCAATTATTAATGCTTCTGCGCACCCCACAATATTTTGCACATTCTCAGTCCCTGATCGCAATCCAAATTCTTGGCCACCACCAGTGATAATAGGGGTTAGGGGGGAGGAATTATTAATTTCGAATTTCGAACCTTGCCTACCGGCAGGCAGGTTTCGAATTTTTAATGAATTTTTGAAATCAGAAAATATATTCGAAACAGCGAGAATGCCAATTCCTTTTGGACCACCACACTTGTGAGCTGAAACGGTAAGCAAATCAACACCAAGAGTATCGAGAAAACAATTAAAATATGAGAATGCCTGGACGGAATCCACATGAAACAAGGGAAAGGAATTATTAATTTCGAATTTCGAACCTTGCCTACCGGCAGGCAGGTTTCGAATTTTTAATGAATTTTTGAAATCGGAAATAATTCTAGAAATTTCTTTAATCGGTTGAATAGAACCAACTTCATTATTTACATACATTATCGAAACGAGTGCAGTGTTCTGATTCAGTGATCTTTTTAATTCGTCCAACAAAACAATTCCATTCTCATCCACATCAAGAAGGATCAATTCAATTCTTTTCTCGCGTTCTAATACTCGTGCCGTTTCAAGTATTGATTCGTGTTCAATGCTTGAAATAATTATTCGCGGCTTCTCACCTCCCTTCCAATTATTTACTATTCCCCTAATTGCGAGATTGTTTGCCTCAGTTGCAGAGCCACAAAATAAAATATTTCTAAACTCCACCCCAAACAAATCTGCAACGTGTTCACGTGCCCCATCAACTGCCCCCATGGCTTCTTGTCCAAACGAATGAAGTGAACCAGGGTTTCCAAATTGTATATCAAAGAAAGGTATCATTGCTCGCACTACTTCCTTTCGCACTGGAGTCGTTGCTGCATAGTCCAAATACACTCTTTTCATTACTCTATTATTGCGATACTTGACAAAATACACAAGAAATTGACAAATATACATGCTTGTGATATTATATATCCACTTACATTAATAAAAAAATAGGTGATTTATGGACATACGCGAGATCCTAAAAGCCCCACTCGACGGAACCTATGCGGTTTCAGTTGAGGTCGTCCTCTTCTCTCCCAATCACAAACAGGTTTGTCTCGTCCTCGAATCGGGAGGATATAAGCGGAAGGGTTTGTTTTCTTATTACAAGCCAAAAGCATGGGCGAATCCTGGAGGTGGAGTTCACACAAACGAAACCCCGATAAGGGGGGCGAAACGGGAAGTAACTCAGGAAACTGGGTTTCCAGAAAAAATGTTTAAAATAAATCCTGATATCGTTGAGTATCGGGTTGAGGGAACAGATCAGAAAATGCATTACAAAATAGTCCTCACTGGGATGATAAAATGCAATCCAGATGAATTCCCTTTTGAAATAAATCCCGTTGGGGATACATTGGGAAGAAAATTTGTTTCAATCGCTGAACTTCCAAGTCCAAAAGCCCAAAGGTTTTGGAAACTTGATGGGTTTGGAATATTTCCTTCCCATCTTGATCATATTCTTTCAAATCAACGGCAAGCGCTCACATGAGCGCCGTTTTTATTTAATTTCATATAGAGAAACAATTCTGTTAACACATACCAGCGGCCGCTGGTATGTGTTAACAGAATTACTATTGTAACTATTTGTTTAAATTATTTATATTTAGGGGAAACCTCTTCTATTCCCCTTTTTTTGTTCTCATATCGCGCAAATGCAAAAAATACGCTCGAAAGACGATTGGCAAACTTTTTTAATTCATCTGAAATGATATACTCTTTTTCAATCCTTATAAGTGCACGCTCAAACTCACGCGAACGCACCCGCACCATTTCCATTCGTAATGCCGCCTCACTCCCGTTAGGAATAATAAAATTTTTTATTGGCGGAATCCGTGCATCACACCACTCAATCATTTTTTCAAGTTCTTTTGTATGACTCTCCAAAATTGTAATTTTTCCTCCGCCAAAAATAATTGAGGCAATCTCCGCTTGGATAATAAACAACAGTTCTTGAATTCGAAAAATAAATTCTTTTGTCTTCTCGCTCGCCTCAACTGAAGCAATTCCACACAGCACATTCACCTCATCACACAATCCCAAAACATGAAAACAAGGGTCTGCTTTTGATTTTTTAGTATTACCAAAAACAACTCGTCCCCCATCTCCCGTTCCAGTAAAAAAACTCGTATTCATATTTATTATAATGGTAACAAAAAACACCTCGAATATTTAAGGTGTTTTTTTAGATCTTATTGAATTGATTGAACATCCGCGTCAATATTCTGCATGTCATTACCTACATCTCCCACATCGATATTCTTAAGCTGCTGTTCAATCGAAGCGGTGTTATCGACTTCATCAACAGAAGTCGCCTGTTTCGTCGATACAGCCCCCGTCTCTTGGTTTACTGGAGCTTTAGTGGTACCTCCCATTGCAAATAAGACAATAAATACAAGAATCACAAGTGCGAGTATGATGAGCCAAAGTTTTCCGTTCTTTTGCTCTGGTGATTGTTGTGTTGTATTTGATTCCATACGATTTTATTGTGTTGATGGTAATATTTGTTGCGACTCTTTAGTTTGAGTTGAAATAATTGGCTTATTAATATTTGGCACTTTCTGTAACTCACCCAACGCAACCCATACCATGTCACGAGCTGCCTTGATTTTGTCTTGTACAAGTTTTAAGTCTGTGCTTAATAAATCCCTCGATTCCTTTAAATCTTCACCAACCTTCAATTCTGTACTGATAGTTACTGAATATGCTTTTGCTGCCTGTGTGGTAATTGAATTCCGTGCAGTTTCAATGGCGGTTTTTGCATTTTGTAACGCAGTCATAACTGCACCCGTGTCTTTTCCTGCCACTGACGCTTTTTCTGCGCGTGTTGCTATATTCACCATCGCCTTATCAAGTTCATTTACATTATTTGTAAACCGATTCACTGAATTTTTATTTACTTCGTTCAAGCTATTATTTACTTTTTCGGTAACCTGTTTTTTTCTTTCGTCTTTGAACTGATTGAGCTTCAATTTTAATTCCTCTGTTTTTGTAGTAATTATATTTTCAGTTTTTGCTCGCAATGTATCAATATTTATTTTAAGTAATTCTTTCTTTGCTTCAGCTTCTTTTTGAAATGTATCTCTCCTTTCCTGAAATATTTTTATTGCTTCTTGAGGATTTGTAGGAATCATCTTCAAAATCTGTTCCTTCTCTGTCTTAAACGCTTCTCTTGCCTCTTCTGCGTTTTTCTTTGTTGTCTCCCTTATCTCCTCAATCTGATTTTTTGCTGCCTCACGCGTTATTTCTATCTCTTTTTTTGTTATTTCACGTACTGCTTCGGCTTTTTCCTTCACTTCTCTTCGGGTTGCCTCAACTTCCAGTTTCATTCCCTCTCGCACTTCTTTCGCTTCTTTTTGTGCCTTCTTTAATTCTAGTTGTTGTTTTGTAATCGAAATATTTGTCGGCAGTATTGAAGGAAATTTAATTTCAAAATCTTCCCGTTTTTGTGTTTCATTTATTTGTGCAAATGCACTAGGGACAGAAACCAATCCCACAATGATCGATGTTATTATTATTTTTTTCATATATTTTTTTATTTTGACCTTTGTATATAAGACGGTGACTCACATCACCTCATTACAAGTATATCAGAAGCAATTACTTATCTTAAAAAGGGGGCTCGTTTGTAATACGAAATTCCGACTTTCGTCGGAATCTTTTTGGGCGACTAGAGGGAATTTTTCTCCCCCAACCTCACTCTCGTTCGGTTTCCCCCAAAACCCGCCGCACTCGCTCGGACCAATGGCGCGAGTGTCGGCTTCAATTTCTTTTTATTTACCCAACTTCGTTGGGCGACTAGAGGGAATTGAACCCTCGACTACGGGACCACAACCCGTCGTTTTACCACTAAACTATAGCCGCCATACCATGTAATCAAAACAGAAAATAATATTTCTTTCAAGTTTTAACTGACAAGGTAAGAAAAAACATACAACCCAAACAAGGAGAAAGAATTCTTGTTTATGGAAAATTTTATAAAAACTCTTATTTTATGTACAGAATCTTTTATCTTAAATTTTGCACTCCCCGCCCACAGGCAGATTAACTTTGATTTTTGAGCTGTATTTCTTTGTGTCTCAACTTTTGCATTTTACACTTTGATTTTTGAGTTGTGTTAGTGTATACATAAAGAAATGGAGAGCGTAATGGATAGTTTAGGTGCTCTAATCCAACAATACCCCGGATGGGGACATTTTATTATAGGCATCGCCATTCTCATTCAAGGAGAACTTGGAATATTACTTGCAACCTTTCTTATTGCACAAGGAAATTTGGGGTGGCTTGATTATCTTATTGTCGCCCCCGCAACTATGCTCGTCGCCGAATCAATTGTGTACTTTCTTGGTCGCTTTATGCGCACCACGCGATTTGGTTGGAAAATATATAAAAATAAAATAAAACCGAACAAAAAATATCAGCCATACTTTTATTACCTTCGTACCAATCTTACGAAATTATTGATCAGCGCACGTTTTCTCGTGGGAGTAAACTTTTTTGTACTTTTCTTGTCTGGTTGGTCAAAAACAAAATATGGAAAATTTTTAAAATCATATCTCCCAGGATTGCTCATGTGGTTTGGATCGATGACTATAATTGCCTACTTTTTTATGTCAGGACTAAGCTACTTGAAACATGAGAAAATATTTAAGCAAGCAGAATATGGAATTATCCTCCTTCTTCTCATATTCTTTGGAATTGAATTTTTAGTTAAAAAATATATGAAAAAGAAAACTCCATTTGGAGGGAAAGACGACGTAAGTGGGTTCCTAGACGACGAAGAGGACGAAAGAAGATAAAAAATCCCCGCTTTTGCGGGGGCTTTTATCTATTGTTACCCATTCCACTCTTTGGTATCAAAGAGATATTCGAAAAAAACTCTCAAAACATAATAAGCGAGCGCAGACCCAATGTTGTACACTGCAGAATAATAAAAATTATAAACAAGAGTTGCAAACGACACCTCGGATGTCCGGACAACAGACATAAATTGAAAGATAAAAGCAAAAATGATAATACTTGCCGACACCGAGACAACTTGACCCAACAAATCCTTCGTTAAAAAAGCGAAGGCAATGGTTCCGGCAAACACCCAAACAATTACAAAAAATGCCTCCTTTTCGAATGACACAAGATGTACCGCAATTACAGCAACGAAAAACGAATAAAGAAAATAGGAACGAGCTTTACCTTTTGTCATTTCTGACTCCTTTTAATTGTGAAAGATTAAATAATCATAGCACTAAACGTGCCCTTTGTCAATTCGTTATGAACGCCTTGGGATCGCCGAAAATCCAAAAAAATATACATGACATACGACACAAACCAACGATTTCCAATCGCTTAATCTTATAAAGTTGGCCTCCTAAGATTGAATAAAAATCCCCCGATGTGGGGGTAATTATTTTTTTTCGGGAATTCTAAGGATATAATTTCCTTTTGAAATTCCCTCCTTATTCAATATATGCGCATTTGCTCGTTTTATTTCTTTTTTAGAAATGTCGAATTTCTTCGCAAGTTGCGCCCATGACTCAAAACGTTTTACTGAATAGTCAACCAATCTAATACGTGGTCCGCCGAACGTAACTCCCTTTATGAATCCATATCGTTCCGGATTTTCCAAAATGAGTTTGAGTGCGATAATTCTTGGAATATATTGTTCTGTTTCTTTCGGAAATGAAGTTAAAAGGAAATACGATCGCTCATTGTCTTTTTTAATTGCTTGCCATACTCTCCCCGATCCTGCATTGTATCCAGCAAGGGCAAACATCTGGGCGTCAAACAATCCAAATTGTTCAAATTCTTTTTGAAGTGATTTCAATTCATTACACGCAGCAATAGTTGCTTCTTCAAAATGAAGTCGTTCGTCAATATTAGCATTGATAATCAACGTGTTTCGTTTTCCAGTTCCCCTCATAAACTGCCAACCGCCTTTTGCACCAACTTTTGAAACAACAGTTGGATTCAGTTCTGATTCTGCAACCGCAACATATTTTACATCATTTGATACTGCTTGTTCTGCTAACACTGAATCAAGACGAGGAAAATACCGCTCTTTAATTTCAAGATATGAAAGCGTTCTCCACCTATTCTTTGGAGAAACATAATATCGAATCCAAAAATCGATATCTTCCCATGCCCCATAGACATTAAGCGGAACAATTCCATCAAAAAAATAAATTGAATCTGGTATATACGACTGATCTCGGGTCATAATTACCAACTGAACATCCTTCATGTTTTTTTGCAAATCAACCAAGACAATGTCTTGGTTGTTGTTTTTTTTCTCATGCAAAAGTGCATGAAATATCATAAAAACAAGAAATGAAAATGACATTATTACAAGAAAAAATGCGGGTATTTTTTTATTCGCGTTCATTACTTTCTCCGTTTTGTTATTAATTTTCTTATCATACTGTACCCCGCAAAAGAAAATGGTGCAACAAATATAAAACACCTCGCAAAGCGAAGTGTTTTATATTTTGTGCCACGGGAGGGAATCGAACCCCCGACGCCAGCCTCTTCCAAGGCCAACCTGGACTATCTCATCATCCCAAAGGGATGTCGGGCGCTAATGCGAGATTATCGTTGAGTCTCACTCGCTAGTCTCTACACCTTCCAAGAAACATCTTTTGATCTCTTCTTGGCTTGGCTCGGGATTGTTTTTTAAAATTAAAAAGGTTTCCCCGAATTCACCCAATTTTTCAATCCACATTGCTGTGGAAAGCCCCAAAGATTTAGGGCTGCGCTCTACCACTGAGCTACCGTGGCATAAACCATCTAGGTACATAATACCAAAGAAACAAATAAATTCAACACTTAGAAATGTAGAGCCTAATATGTTATACTAAAATTAATGAGGGTCTGTACAATTTGTAATAATAAATTTAAGGACTATCAAGATAAATGTAGAGCGCGTTGTGGATCTTGTAATACAAAAATACGAAGATATAGAGCAAAACTTGCAGCAATAAAATATCTTGGGGGAAATTGTAAGGATTGTGGGTGGACTGGTAATCAAGCCGCACTTCAATTTCATCATACAAATCCACAAAAGAAAGATTTTATTATTGGAAATGTTGCAAATAGGAACTGGGAAATAATAAAAAATGAACTTGATAAATGTATTCTTCTTTGCGCAAATTGTCATTCAATACGACACAGCACAAAAGATGACAAAAAATTTATTCAAGAAGCGATGAATTACAAAGGAAAAAAAATGATTATTAACTAAATATGCTTATACAAATCCTCATCGCAAGTTTTATTGGAAGCATTCTTTCTCTTATTGGAGGGGTTCTTTTATTAATCAAAGAAAATTTTACAAAAAAAATATCTTTATATCTTGTTAGTCTTGCTGCGGGAAGTCTCATTGGGGCCGCATTTCTTGATCTGCTTCCAGAGTCACTTGAAACAGGAGCAGATCCACGCTCTGTATTCTTTTTTGTGATTGTGGGAATTATAATAATGTTTTTGTTTGAAAAATTTCTAAAACTCTATCACTGTCATGATAGAGGATCGTGTAGTTATCACACTTTTTCGAGTTCGATTCTCGTGGTAGATGCAATCCATAATTTTATTGATGGCGTGGTAATTGCACTTAGCTTTAGTCTCGGAACAGAGGTTGGAATCGCAACCACGATCGCAATATTTTTTCATGAAATACCACAAGAAATTGGCGACTTTGGGGCTCTTATATATGCAGGGTGGAAACGATCAAAAATAATCCTTTTTAACATACTTACTGCGCTTGCAACATTTATCGGGGCAATCCTCGGATACTTAATGCTTCCTATTCTCTCGTCAGCCCTTCCGTTTATTGTTTCTTTTGCTGCGGGTACTTTTTTATATATCGCAATCTCAGATCTTATGCCAGAGGTGAAACATTCCGCAAAACCAAAAGAATTTGCTCACATCGCAGTCATAGGCCTTGGAATACTTATTGTTTTTTTATCAAAGACAGTTTTCGGATCTCACTAAGTACATTTTCGTATCCGCGCGTTCGAACATCCCTCGATTCCCGATAAAAAACGATACATTGTTTTTCTTATCCAAAATGTTCCGCTACTGCGGAACATTTCTTTTTGTCGGGATGCCGGGAATCGCCTCTCGCTCTACTGAGCTCGAAACCTACAACCTCGCTTCGAGGTCTGCGGCCCGCGGTTCGATTCCTCATTCAAAAAATAAAAACCGGAGCAGGATGCTCCATTTTTTATTTGTCGGGATGCCGGGAATCGAACCCGGCCTACCTGTTCCCAAAACAGGCGTACTACCGATATACTACATCCCGAAGTGAGGAGTGAAACAAATATATGTTCATTTCGTACGAATACTCGAGATACAAGCGATCGCTTACATCTCGCCCACTGCACTTTAATTTAAACTATTTTTAATGTAGAATCAAACCGATAAAGAGCCCCCGTAGTTCAACGGATAGAATAGCTCCCTTCTAAGGAGTAGATCGAGGTTCGATTCCTCGCAGGGGTACACTGAAATCAAGTAAATAATACAATAAATCTCACATATTTGTGAGATTTATTGTATCGAACGAGGATTTAGAAAAAAATCATTTCTATTGAATTGACGTATCAAAATTACTAATTTTTGTTTGAAATTCCTGATTTAAATCATTAATTCGTTTTACGTTATTGTTTGCTCTCTGTAACACCGCGTCAATCGTCTTTGGATTATTTTTTCCAATTTCAATACCCCTAGCAACAGCTTCAATAAGTTCGCTCACATTTTTTGTATATACAATATATTCGGAAACAAGAGAAATTTCTGCAGTCATCGCAGCATACGCATATCGTTGTGATTTTCCAGTTGGCATTCCATTGATAAATCCAATAAGTATTTGTAAGTGCCGTGAAAGCTCTGCTGCACTTCTTGCTGCTTCACTATTTGCAAGTTGTGCTTCATTTAAGAACGTCTCGGCCCGAGCATTATCTTTTTTTTGTTCTGCCTCGTTTGCCCTACGGATTTTTTCGCGAGTAACTTCCGATAATTCGGCAACTTGTCTGCTTTTAATTCCTGCATTATACCGAGCAACTTTAAAATCATCAGAAACAACAATTTTCTGTTCATCACTAAAAGTTGCAGAAAGCGCAATTCCCCCAACTACGAGTAATACTGCACCAACCGCAATTCCGGTAACCATCCCCTTTTTTGTTTTGAGTTGTGCTAAATTAAACACCACCACATCATAGAATACCTTGAATATTTATTCAATAAGAGACCATATTGCGGTTTTTTTAAAAATTAGTATAGTAAATAAACAATTTGCGGGATTCGTATAGTGGTAGTACGTCACCCTTCCAAGGTGAAGGCACGGGTTCGATTCCCGTATTCCGCTCAAAACAAAAAAGCCGTCGTTACGCGCTTTTTTTGTTTTGAGCGGATTGTAAACCTTGTTAAATTTGATTAGTAACTACTGTTGTAAACCCATGGTTTACTATGCTATTGTTGGTAAAAAGGCCGTTACATATCCGTTACGAAACGAATTGCCTTTCTATTCGTTATATATATGAAAAGCGAAGAAGAAATACTGATAAATAAAGCAAAAAATAGCGACCATGCTGCGTTTCAGGCACTTTATGATCGTTATGTAACGCAAATATATCGCTTCGTATTTTTAAAAGTTGGCCAAAAACAAGATGCGGAAGATATCACGCAACACGTATTTGTAAGCGCTTGGGAAAACTTAAGTTCGTACGAATATAGAGGATTCCCTTTTTCAAGTTGGTTATATCGTATTGCATCAAATGCAACAGTTGATCACTTTCGAATTCATCATCACACCGTAGATATAGAAGCTGTACCCGAAGAATATCTTGGTAGCGAGGAAAATGGAGAATCGACAATAGACACAATAATTGGAATTGAAGCAATAAAGGCAAAACTTGCAAAACTAGAACCGGACCAACAAAATGTTCTCATTATGAAATTTGTTGAAGACAAATCTAATAAAGAGATTGCAGACGCATTACAGAAAACAGAAGGGGCGATACGAGTCATTCAACACCGAGCATTAAAACAATTAAAAACACTTATCGATGCACGAACATTTAATTAAACAACTAAAGAGTCTACAAACAATTGAGCCAGATAATGGATTTATTTTGCGCACTCGAAATATTTTTGTTCCGACACCAATTTCCATTGCCACTCCATCACGAACATTTTCAATATTCAATTGGCAATATGCAAGCGCATTCGCGCTTGTTCTTGTTTGTGTTCTTGCAATTCCATTTTTTGCCCTTACCCCCGAAGAGACTCTTGCATCATTAGATACTCAAATTCTTACATCAGAAATTCATTCCCTCCCAATCAATGTACAGTTACAAGAATTGAAATATAACGAAACCACACAAGACACCATCACTAAAGCAGTCTCAGAAGCATTAAATACAGACACCAATCATCTTGATCGATCGCTTATAATAAAAGAAGAGGAAGGAATAAGTATCGAAACAGAAATTGAAACAAATGTCGACGATCTTCTTAATAAAGTACTTCAATAATACATATGAAAATTTGTAAATATATAATAGTTGCGCTTTGCGCAGTAAGTATGACGCTTCCATCATTAGGATCTTCGCGTGTATTTGCAGCAGAAAGCACAACACAAAATAGTCAGCAAAATATGGTAGAGACAGTAAAAGAGGCTATTAATGATCTCGTTTCTGCAAAGGATGAAAAAAGACAAACAGAGACACCAATTCGTCTTGATACTCTTAAAAAGGCTGTGTCTCTTGCAATTGACGAAGCAAAAGATCTCCGAGTTAAACTTATTGGATTAGACAATCTTTCTTCTGATTATGAAACATGGAAAATAAAGAAATCTGACGAGATGAAAAATATGATTGAAACACTCGATGTATTTAAAGAGAAACATGAAGAAATCGAAAAAAGCGAAGAAATAACTGATGAACAGATAAAAAAACTTGGAGAAGAAATAAAAAACTGGAGAAAAGAAATATATCTCCCTCTTTCAAATGAAATTCAAAATTACTTTTTAACTGTCGAGGAAGACAAAACGATAGAGGTTGCAGAAAACAGATCAAATAAAATTGAAGCGGATGTAACAAAACTTGAAAAACGCAAAAAAAATACTGCAGCCCTTAAAAAACTTCTTGAAAAGGCAGACACCGAAATAACAACAGCAAAAAAGATAAACAAGGAAGCAAAAGCACTATTTGAAGATCTATACTTTCCGAAACCAATACCATCAACAACGTCAACAATAACAATAGTAGACAAAAAAATAGAAGCTACATCAACAATAATAGAAACAGACGAAGGAGCGGTCATTATCCAACCAAAGTCAGTACGAGATCTTGTAAAAGACTCTTCCGATAAGGTAAGAAGCTCATATAAGATCTTTATTGAAATGAGTAATCTCGTGAGGAAATTACTCAAATAAAATCCCCAAAAGGGATTTTATTTTTATATCTTGATTACAAGATCCAATTATAATTGCCTTATTTGTGATATCTATTCTCCTTTTGGTTTATTGTAACCACCCGATATAGTTGTTCTATAAACACAACACGGGCCAATTCATGTGGAAATGTAAGAAGTGAAAGAGAACACAACTGATATTTCTTTTTAAAACTCTCACTAAACCCAAACGATCCTCCAATAATAAATGTGCATCTTTCGTTGTTTTTTATAATAAGCTCAGCAAGATTTGACGAATTATATTGTTTCCCATCTTCTGAGAGCAAAAAAACGTTTTCTTTGTTTTTATTTAGCGCTCTTTCAATCCGTTCTTCCTCTTTTTTTTGTACGCGCAATTTATCAGCAATGGAAAAGGATGGTTCCGCACCAATCTCAATAACCTCAACCTTCGCAAACGGAGTGATTCTTTTCTCATACTCTTCGCACACTCTTCTGAAACTAATATTCTTTAGTTTTCCTACAGTAATAATTAATACAGAAAACATATTATGTTTCTATCATATAGAAAACATCACCACCAGTAAATGATGATGCTGTTTTCCTTCTATTAGAAAATTAAGACTATTTCTAAAGAACTGCTTCCTTAAGAAGTTTTCCCGCACGAAATTTTGGTTTTGTCGATGCCTTAATCTGAATCTTTTCTCCCGTCTTTGGGTTAACTCCCATACGTGCCGCACGCTTTGCAATGCGGAACGTCCCGAATCCAGTAATAGCAACTTCTTCACCACGACTCAATGTTTTTACAATGGTATCAAAAACGGTTTCTACCGCAAGTGTCGCCTGCTTCTTTGTCTCAATTCCTGTTGCCTTCATCATCGCCTCCACGAGTCCATCTTTTTTCATAATGTAAGTGGGTTTTAAATAGGGTTTTGCGACCTTTTCCTATAGTATATCAAAAACAACGCAGAATACCTACATTTTTAACCTCTTCTTATCGTGCTATCTCAACCGCTTTCACCTCGCGAATTACAGTCACCTTAATTTCTCCGGGGAACTTTACATCAGATTTAAGTTTTCCCGCAACTTGTTTTGCAAGTTGTAATGCACCAAAGTCGTCCACCTTCTCTGGGGTAACAAATACGCGAACCTCTCGTCCAGCAGAAATCGCATATGATTGCCTTACTCCATCGAAACTGTTAACTACAGTTTCGATTTCCTCAAGACGACGTAAATATTTTTCTAGTGTCTCCCTTCGCGCTCCTGGTCTAGCCGCGGAAATTGCATCAGCTGCCGCAACGATATATGACTCAGGAGAAGAAAATGGATATTCTTCGTGGTGCGCCTCCATTGCCCTTATTACCGGCTCTTCGACTCCATACTTTTTCAATAACTTTCTTCCTAATTCAACGTGGGTTCCCTCTACCTCGTGATCAATCGCTTTTCCAATATCGTGTAAAAGTGCAGCTTTTTTTACTACTGGAACATTCAGGTGAAGCTCTGTAGCAATCATGCCAGCAATGAAAGTCATTTCTATTGAATGTTGTAAAACATTTTGACCATAACTCGTACGATAGTTTAACCGTCCCAATACTGGGATAATTTCTTTTGGAAGATCAAGAATTCCAACTTCGTATGCGGCATCTTCCCCAGCCTTTCTTATACACTCATCAAGTTCTCTTCGTGCTTCTTCAATTTTTTCTTCTATTTTTGCTGGCTGAATGCGTCCGTCTTTTATAAGTTTTTCTAATGCAAGTCTGGCATGTTCTCTCCGCAATGGATCAAAAGAAGAAATAACAATGCTCTCTGGAGATTCATCAACAATAACCTCAACTCCAGTAAGTCTTTCAAAGGCTCTAATATTCCTTCCTTCACGACCGATAATTTTTCCTTTTATTTCCTCGTTCTGAATTGGAACGACGCTTGTTGTCACATCATTAATACATTCGCGCGCATATCGTTGTATTGCTGAAGTAATAATTTCCGTACTTTTTTTCTCTATTTCGTCTCGTCTTTCCCTTTCAAGACGAATGATAACACCTCCAATTTCTTGTTTATATTCTTCTTCGCTTTTTGCTATTATCTGTGTTTTTGCCTCTTCACGAGTAAGACCAGCAACATGTTCAAGTTCTTTTGTTATTTTTTCGTGCGCTCCCTGCAGCTCCGCCTGGAGAATTTTAACTTGTTCCATCTCCTCGCGTGACTTCCGCAAATCGTGATCTACCGACGTCCGTTCTGCTTGCAACGCATCGTCCTTTTTTTCTAGTCGCTCTTCTATTCTTCTCAACTCATTTTTTCGCTCACGTTCCTCTTTTTGTGCATCCTCAACAATTGAGGCCGCCTTGGCTTTTGCCTCAATAATAATCTCTTTTGTTCTTGTCTCAATCGCTTCTTTCTCTGCCTTTATCGAGGCATCGCTAATTGCTCTTGTTTTCTTCCGAGACCAAAGACTTACAAGATATCCTATTCCAAATGCGAGAATCGCCGCCCCTACTGCGAGGATTGGTGTTATGATCATAAATTTTTCTATATATTATATTTGATGTTTCGCGAAAACTAGGAATGCGCGCTCCTCCATGAAGGACCACGTGCTTCAAATATGTCACGACTGATAACGCATTCATATTTACTTAGGTTCCAGTGTTTCGCTACGAAACAAACGACTTTTCTAAACTACAATATTAAGTGTACATTATCTGACTTTTTTGGTCAAAAATGAATAAATTACGAACAAAAGATTACAAAATAGCAGAAATTAATTTCGAACTTTCTCTTTCTTTCTCTATATCCCATTCATAAATAAAACGATACAATATATAAAAGGAACCTGATTCTGCTCAGTAAGACAGGCATTCTAGAAAAATCGAAATCAAATATAAATTATTTGTGATAAAGCAAACAATCATACTAACAATTCTTGATGGATGGGGCATTGGGTCCTTTGATGAATCCAATCCTATTTACGCTTCACGTCCAAAAAATATTTTGGAAATTGAAAAAAACTTTCCTGCAGGAGCACTTCAGGCATCAGGAATCGCAATTGGTCTTCCTTGGGAAGAGGAGGGAAATAGCGAGGTCGGCCATGTCACCATCGGAACAGGAAGCATCTTATATCAGCACTACCCAAAAATTTCTCTCTCAATACAAAACAGGAGTTTTTTTTCAAACGAAACACTTCGTGGTGCATATTTGCACGTCAAAAAAAACAAGAGCTCGCTTCACCTCATCGGACTTATATCAAAAGGAAATGTTCATTCATCTCTTGAACACTTGGAGGCACTTCTTACGATGGCAAATGAATTTCATGTTGACCGCTGTTTTATTCATGCAATTACCGATGGTCGCGATAGTCCCCCACAATCAGTGATATCAATTATTGAGCAAGTTGAAAGAATGATCGCTGAAAAAAATATAGGAAAAATAGTCAGTGTCGTTGGACGTTACTACGCAATGAATCGTGACGAACACTTCGATCGAACAAAAATTGCATATGATCTTCTCACTAAAGACGCCTACCCCGTTCAAACACTTGAGACGGCAGTAAAACAGACATATGCTCGAGGATTTAACGACGAATTTATCGATGCATCAGCAATCAATTCACATGAACCAATAAAAGATAATGATGCGGTAATCTTCTTCAACTTTAGAGAAGATAGCATGAGACAAATTGCAGGAGCATTTTGTCTTCCCTCATTTTCTGCATTTGAAACAAAAAAGATAAACAATTGTTATTTTGTGACATTTACTAAATACTTTGATGAATCGTTGGCACATGTTGCATTCCTTACTGATCATCCAGCAACATGCCTCTCAAAGGTATATTCCGATTGTGGAAAACAACAACTTCACATTGCTGAAACACAAAAATATGCTCACATTACCTATTTCTTCAATGGATTTAAGAATGAACCATTTCCAAATGAATATCGCATTCTCATCCCAACACTTGACATCCCCCACCCAGAACAGAAACCAGAAATGATGGCTAGTACAATTACTGACAGGGTTCTTTTAGCACTTCGAGAGAATACTTTTGATTTAATCGTCGTAAACTATGCAAATCCAGACATTATCGCGCACACAGGAAATTACAATGCGACAGTTGAAACAATACAAATAATAGACAGAGAAATTGGACGCTTGAAAGAAGCAACGCTACGCGACAATCATATTCTTTTAATCACTTCAGATCATGGAAATGCGGAGGTGCTCTTAAATATAAACACGGGAGAACCTGAAACAAAACACAATATAAGTCCTGTACCTTTTTATATTATTAGTAATGAATTTAAAAAATCAAAACCGAGAGAAGGATTTTATCGCCTGCGTCCAATTGGCATTCTTTCGGATGTTGCTCCAACAATACTTGAACTTGCGCACATCCAAAAACCTTTAGAGATGACGGGACAAAGTTTACTCGCTCAATTAAAATATATGTAGGAATTATCTATGGGATTTATCACTAAAACACTTTTTATAATTCTTTCTAACGCACTCGCACTCATTGCTGCGGCATATTTCGTTCCTGGGTTTATCCTTTCTGGAGACGCGCTCAACATTGTAATCGTTGGAATCGTTCTTACTGGTATAAACCTAGTTGTTAAGCCGTTTTTAAAGCTTTTTTTTGGTCCTTTCATACTACTTTCTCTAGGTTTATTTCTTGTAATAATTAATGCGTTCACGCTCATCGTCCTTGACTTTTTTTCTCCTCACCTTACAATCCAAGGGTACCTTCCATTGCTTTATGGAACGATAATCGTAAGTGTCGTAAATATTGTTCTATCTCTCATTGGAAAATTTTTTTCACATAACGAATAAATTATGCTTGTTATATTTCATATAATCATTTCAATAGTCCTCATTGTGCTTATTCTCCTTCAGGATCGCTCCACCGGAACTTCTGGACTTCTTGGCGGTACTGCAGCCGACGCATCATATCAAACGCGTCGCGGTTTCGAGCGCTTTATATTCATTGGAACAATTGTTGCGACCATACTCTTTGCGGCGGTTGCAATTATCGGTCTTACAACACCAAAGGTGTAAGCATTCCATGCTCAGGCAATTTCCTGCTAGTATAAATAGAGCGAAGGACGCTTTCTTTTTAATTCCATGCAAAGTATAAAACTCATTTTTAAACATCTAACACACAAGGAGCGTGTCTGGCTTTTTGTTGCTGGAACCCTTCTCGTGCTCTCCGTAATTGGAGTTGTTGGTATAAAAATTCAAACACAAAGCACAATGAAACCAATTCGCGGAGGATCATATACAGAAGGTGTTGTTGGACAGCCCGTTATGGTAAATCCGGTAAAAACTGAAACAAGTGCAGATCAAGATCTTGTTGCACTTCTCTACGCACCGCTCTCTGAACTCGTTGAAACTATTGAGCCATCCCAAAACGGAAAAGAATATGTAATAAAACTCAAAGAAGATTTATTTTGGTCGGATGGAGAACGATTAACTTCGAATGATATATTATTTACTATTGAACTTATTCAAAAATTAGGAAATGACTCACCATTATTTGCTGAATGGCAAGGAGTAAGTGTTGCACGAGCAAGCGAACTTCAAACAACACTCACCATCTCCCAACCATATACATTTTTTAAAACAAATATAAACACATTAAGAATCATTCCTCAACACATTTTTGGGATAATACCAGTAAAAAATTTACATTTGTCGGTATACAATTTTGAGCCAGTAGGAAGTGGTCCCTATGTTGTCAACGAAATCGAAAAGAGAAAAGACGGATTTATAACCGAATATAAACTAAAAGAAAACACCTATTATTCCGGAGAAAAGCCGTTTATTCCTAATTTTTCCATTCGTTTTTATCCGAACATTGATGCACTTACTCATAGCGCTGAACTGCGCACAGTAAGTGGTTTTGGAATAACTAATTTTATTCCAAATGCAATAATGAAACTTCCACGAGTAAAAATTGAAACTATTCCAATGCCTCGATATTATGCCCTTTTTTTTAATCAAACAAATAATCCAACACTCCAAAATAAAGAATTGAGGGTGGCGCTTGGAAGAGCTGTTAATAAAGAGAAAATAATAAAAGATGTCCTAAAAGAGCAGGGAGTCCGTATGGAGGGCCCACTTCTTCGATCATTTCTCAAAATTAAATCTATGCCTATATCATATAATCCAGAGGAGGCAGCACGAACAATTGGCGCCATAGATGGAGTGAAGCTTGCTATAGTTGTGCCCGAAATACCATTTTTGGAAGCTGTCGCCGAAAAAGTTCGCGAGGACTGGTTGGCCGCAGGCATTTCAGAAGTCACAATATATCCAATTCCGATGTCCGACATTCAAGGAGTTATACAATCAAGAAACTATGATGTTCTTCTTTTTGGAAATACATATAAGAATCCAATCGATTTGTTTTCTTTTTGGCACTCTTCGTTCCGTTTTTTCCCAGGACTAAATTTTTCTATGTATAGGAATGTCAAAGTAGACAAAACACTAGAAGATATTCGCCAAGCAAAAGAAATAACTCAAACACAGATAGATCAAATAATAAATATTGACGAGCAAATAATAAGTGATGCTCCAGCAGTATTCCTTTTTTCACTCCCTTATTTTTATGTTCATACAACACGCATGGAAGGCCCGCTTCCCGAATTTATTCGTAATGCGTCAGAACGATTTCTCACCGTTTCAAAGTGGAATGTAAATAGAGCCCGCGTCCTTTCTCCAAGTAATACACCATCAGAATAATTATTTTGACAAAACTAATAATGTATACTATCCTTTAACAGTCAATTAATCTCTCCCCTGTAATACAATATTTTTCTGCTATGTACATTTTGCCGAAGTGGTGGAACTGGCAGACACGTACGGTTCAGGGCCGTATACCCGCAAGGGTTTGAGGGTTCAAATCCCTCCTTCGGCACAGCAGAAGAGTGAAACAATTTATTGTTTCATGAGAGGGATTTGAAGCGCAGAGCGTTGTGCGAGTAGTAACGAGCACCGCGAGCGCAGGCCTGAAGTCCGAGGAGTGCGACGGCGCGACGAGAGACGAAATGGCAAATCCCTCCTTCGGCACAAAATAAAATCAAAGCTCAAAAGTGAAAATTCAAAAGTGAAGGTTAAAGTTAAAAAGTAGACTACGCTGATCATCCAATATTTACTTAAATAGTTTTACGCTTCAGTTTTGAGTTTTAAATTTTGAATTTTAAACTTACTTATTAATAACATATGGTTATAAAAACAAACAATTCTGCGCATCGTGGACGCCATTATGGGGCTCCAAGACAAGACGCACTCGCACATTCCGTGCGAAAACCAATCCATAAAAAAGTTGAGTCACAAGCTCATATACCAAAAGAAGAACCAGTGCGCTTTGTTGCACTAGGTGGTCTTGAGGAAATCGGTCGAAACATGATGTTTCTTGAATACAAAGATGAAATCATCATCATTGACGCGGGACTTCAATTTGCTGAAGAAGGGACTCCTGGAGTTGATTATATTATTCCAAATGTTTCTTATCTCGAAAAAAAGAAAAAAAACATAAGGGCATTTATTATTACGCACGCCCACTACGATCACATTGGAGCAATTCCACATATTATGGACAAGATTGGAAATCCTCCAATTTATGCTACTAATCTTACCAAGGAAATTATTTTGAAGCGCCAAGAGGATTATCCTCTTGCGCCAAAACCACGATTTCAATTAGTAAAAAGTGGAGAAACATATCAATTTGGAAAATATTTTTCTGCAACGTTTTTTGATGTTGTTCACAATATTCCTGAAGGAATCGGAATCATTTTCCGTACTCCAGTAGGAAACATAGTTCATCCAGGAGAGTTCAAATTTGATTACGATCATGAGGGAAAACCAAAAGGACTTCACATTTGGGAACAAGTTGGAAAAGAAGGGATCAATGTTCTCATGCTTGATTCAACAGGTGCTGAAGTACCTGGATTTTCGCTCTCAGAGCGCATTGTTGAAGCGGAGCTCGAGAAAATTTTTCTCACTGCACACGGACGAATTCTTGTTGGTTCATTTGCCTCTCTCATTGATCGTCTAGGAGAAGTGATAAAAATTGCAGAAAAACTTGGAAGAAAAGTTGCGATTAGTGGACTTTCAATGAAAACAAATCTCCAGATTGCACAAAGTCTTGGATACTTAAAATTCCACAAAGATACAATCATTTCGCTTGATGAAATAAATAAACATCCTGACAACAAACTTATCCTTCTCTGTACTGGCGCACAAGGTGAAGCAAAAGGAAGCTTCATGCGTATTGCAAATGGAGAGCACAAACAAATCAGACTCAAACAAGGAGATACGGTTGTTCTCTCATCATCAGTTGTTCCAGGAAATGAACGTAGCGTACAAAACCTGAAAGATAATTTAGCGCGTCGTGGAGCGCTTGTGTTTCATCATAAAATGCTTGATATCCATTCCTCGGGACACGCTCCACAAGGGGAACTAAGCGAAGTGATGCGATTGATAAAACCAAAACATTTTCTTCCAATTCACGGATACTACTTTATGCGTTGGAGAAACGCACATTTGGCACAGGAAACGTTGGGACTTAAACCAGAAGATACTGTTCTTGCTGACAATGGAAATGTGGTAAATATATATTCTGACTGCACACTTCTTTCCAAGGAGCAGATTGAATCCGATTATGTAATGGTAGACGGCCTTGGAGTTGGAGATGTTGGCGAAGTAGTACTCCGTGATCGTATCACCCTTTCACAAGAGGGAATGGTGGTTATTATTACCACCCTTAGCAAACAAGATGGAAAAATTCTCAAGAATCCTGATATTATCTCTCGTGGATTTATTTATCTAAAAGAAAACCAAGAAATGTTAGACGAGATGCGAAAGAAGATTAGAAATACCATTACACATATTCCAAATCGCGCCGATCTCGACTCTGACTATCTAAAAACAGTTATACGCGAACAGATTAGTTCATTCATCTTCAATAAGACAAAGCGTAGGCCAATGATCTTGCCGGTTATTATTGAAGTATAGGAAATAGGGTCTAGGGATTAGTAATTAGAGGTTAGACATTAAAAACCCTCATTTTATGAGGGTTTTTAGTATATTGATTAAATTTCAAAGATATTATATAATATGGTTATCTTAACAATTAAAAAGGAGTCGTTGTGTCTAAGAAACTATCTTGCTGTTATAATGGTGCGGATAAAGCAATTCACCGCATTGAAGATCCCGTCGTAATGATGAATATTCCCATCTCCTCGTTTAAAAGGAGATTTGGTTACACGAGTGGAAAAATGCGTTCAACCTTGATTAGTGCAAATATTGGGAAAAAATTCAGCATAGAACTGGATTCCGCTAAGATCGGCGTTTGTGAACTTTTAGGATTTGGAAGTGATTCTATTCCTCCTTCAAGGCTTAAAGACAGCCTACCAACACTTTCAAAAGAATTTGCAGTGTTTAAAACAATTGAGCAAAACGAGGGAAGTATCATTGTAATACGGAAAGGATATTGTGATCTTGCGCTAATCTAATCCCCCAACGGGGGATTTTTATTCCCCTTTATACTTACTACTTCATACTTTATACTATCTATATGAAGCCAATCTTGGTGTCGGGCATTCAACCGACAGGAAAATTACATCTGGGAAACTATCTTGGAGCGCTCAAGAATTTTGTTGAGCTCCAAAACTCAGGAAATTATGATTGTTTCTTTTTTATTGCTGATCTTCACTCCCTTACTGAAAACTATTCACCAAAAGAAAAGAAAGAGCAGATTTCTGATTTGTTCCTTACTTACCTCGCTGTAGGGCTTGATCCAAAAAAATCAGTATTATTCCAACAATCTGCAATTGCAGAACATTCAGAACTTTCGTGGATTCTAAATACCATTACTCCATTTGGTGAACTTCGCCGAATGACACAATTTAAAGACAAATCAGAAAACGAATCAGAAAGTACTAATGTCGGCCTTTTTGACTATCCCGTTTTAATGGCTGCGGACATTCTTATTTATAACGCCTCGGTAGTCCCTGTTGGGGATGATCAACTTCAACACCTAGAGCTTACTCGCACGCTCGCTCGAAAATTTAATTCCAAATTTGGAAAAACATTTTTTGAGCCAAAACCACTTCTTACCTCAGTCCCTCGTCTTATGAGTTTGGATGACCCAGAAAAGAAAATGTCTAAATCTCGCCCTGAGGGATGTCTATTTATTGATGACGAACCAAATATAATTCGAAAGAAAATCCAGCGTGCGGTCACCGACTCAGAATCAACAATTGAATACAAACCCGAAAAACGTCCAGGAATTTCAAATCTTGTTCTTATTTATTCAGCAATAGGAGATAAGACACCAAAAGAAATTGTTTCGCTATATAAAGGAAAGGGATATGCAGACTTTAAACGTGATCTCAGCGAAAAACTTGTTGAAACATTCACACCATTTCAAGAAAAGAAAAAAGAGTTGAAAAAGAAAAACATTGAGACGGTTCTTGAGGAAGGAAACAGAGAAGCGAAAAAACACGCATCAAAATCATACGAAACAATCAAGAAAAAAGTTGGACTTATTTAATAAAAAATCGCCCTAAGGGCGATTTTTTATTTGTCGCGTTAAAAACACAAAAAGACCTCTCAGTAATAATTAAAAAACTATTTTCTAGTGGGATTTCTTTCGTATTGCAACCCACAATGGGAATGTATCAATTTTTGTTTCTATCTCTACATTAAAGTGATCACACCGACCCCATACAAGCTCTTTTGCATTCACTTCTTTCATAAATTGTACTTGTCTTACTCCAACAATATGAGAGATCTCTTCTCCTGCCTCAATATGAAGCACAATTTCGTCTTTTGGTGAAAGTTTTGCATCTTGTCGTAAATCTTGAACGGTGCGTTGAAGTTCACGCACCCATCCTTCTTCTTGAAGTTCGTGCGTCACCGTAGTATCAAGTTTTACCTCTTCTTCCATGCTCGTATTAAATAACACATTTTTTATATTTACCTCATCCATTAAAATCGAAAGAAGTTCTGTTTTTCCCTCAAGAAGCTTCGATTTTACCATAATTGACGCAAGTGGTTGACGCACCTTTATCGCAGCCTTAGCACGTTCCGCAAGGGCAATAGAAGCAACTCTTCGAACCTCTGCCATTCCTTCAATAAGGGTGGTATTTTCTTTATGATCAACTTCTGGCCATTCTTCACAATGCACCGACACCTGTTTCCCTGGAAATGATTTATAAATTGCTTCGGAGAAAAAAGGTGCAAATGGCGCAACAAGTTTTGAAAGTGTGAGTAATGTGGTTCCTAACACATATGAAACAGTTTCATAATCTTCTTTTGATTCAGGTTTCTGCAATCGTCTTCGTGAGCGGCGAATATACCAACGCGAAAGATCGTCTACAAACGATTCAATGACACGCGCAGCATCCCCTACCTCATATACCTCCATATGAGTAGTTGCCCTTGAAATCGTTTCATTCATTCGTTCAATAACCCATACATCCAAAATATTTTTTACCTCTGGAATTACTTTCTTGTGCATCATCTCCTTGTCTGCGTATAGGTCAAAAAAAACATAAGAATTATAAACAAGAGAAAAGAATTGACGGGACACTTTTTGTAAATCGAGTTCGTCAAATTTTTTCGGCTCTCCCGGAGGATTTACAATATAGAAGTACCATCGAATCACATCGGCACCATATTTTTGCATTACATCCCATGGACTCACGATATTTCCTTTTGATTTGGACATTTTTTGTCCATTTTTATCAAGAACAAGCCCCAATGAAATTACATTTTTAAATGGAGTTCCCCTTCCCAATAACACTGAGACCGCAAGAAGCGTATAAAACCATCCACGCGTTTGATCGATTCCCTCAGAAATATAGTCAGCAGGAAATGGAAGATCTTTTTTGTGTTCAAAAGGAAAATGGTATTGCGCAAATGGCATGGCACCAGAATCAAACCACACATCAGCAACTTCTGGAATGCGCTTCATTTGTTTTTCACACTTTTCACACTTAAATACAAATTCATCAATATACGGTCGATGCAAATCAAGCTTACCCTCAGAATCTCGAGGAATCATCCGATAAAAACGTTCAATGATCGCTCCATTTTTTATAAAATCAACTTTATCCCTTTTTCCTTTTTCTTCCATCGCCTGTTCATCACCCCATCCTTGCATCACGCTCTCAAGTATCCACAGTGGATCCTCGTGGCTTACTATAATAATTGTTTTCTCTTCATATTTTTCATCAATCTCTTTAATAAAAGAAAATAATCTCCTTCGTAAATCAGCAATGCTCTCTCCATTTGGAGTTTGTTTTGTTAATTGTTCCTTAAACGAGCCAAAATAATCATGATAGAGTTTGCATGGTTGTCCATTAAAATCACCAAAATTTATCTCGTGTAATCGCTCATCGAAAATAATCGGAGCGTGTGTATGTTCCTTAATTATCGCCGCAGTCTCTTTAGTACGAGTAATGTCTGATGAAAAAATAAGATCGATTTGTTTTTTCTTTAGTTTTGTACAAACATTTTCAATCTGTCGCTTTCCATTTTCTGTTAAATGACTTTTTTCTTTCTCGGGCCAAGAAGAAAGTATGTTTGATATATTATTTTCCGACTCTCCATGACGAACCAAAATATATTTATTTTTTCTTGATTCTATCCTCTTTTCAAGATCCTCAATTCCGCCAATAACTACACGGTCATTACACCCCTCACATTCCCAAATAGGAAGCGGAGTCCCCCAATAGCGCTCGCGAGAAATTGCCCAATCTTTTACTTCTTTTATCCAGTCACCAAATCTTCCTATTTTTAAATGGTCTGGAATCCAATTTATTGTTTGGTTCTCCGTTTTTAAAACATCACGAAGCTCACTCATCGCAATAAACCACGAATGTCTCCCGTAATATAAAAGTGGGGTGTTGCAACGCCAACAAAACGGGTATTCGTGTTTATATTGTTCCGTTCTTAAGAGGAGATTCTGCTCAGATAATTTTTCAATAATTGCTGTTTCGGTCGTCTTTGTTTTTGCATACATTCCAGCAAAAAAAGGGACATCATTAACAAATATGCCCGCCTCTGAAACGGTGTGCACCTCTGGTAATCCAACTGCCTTACCAAGATTATAGTCGTCTTCTCCATACATTACCGCGGTATGTACAACACCAGTTCCATCTTCCGTAGTAACAAAATTTGCTGGATATATTTTATATGTTTTTGCCTTAGCAGATCCAGATACAAAAGCAGGAATTTCAAATAACGGCTCGTATGAAATACCAAGAAGTGACGATCCTTCTACGGTATGAAGTATTGAATATTTTTCCTCAATAACAGGAAGGCGTGTTTCAGCAAGAATATATATTTCTTTTTTCTTCCCCTCTCCCGTTTCAACTATCGAATAGGAAATCTTTTCTCCAACTGCAAGCGCAACATTTCCTGGAAGTGTCCATGGAGTTGTTGTCCAAGAAAGAATAAACGTTTTTTGATCTGCAATAAAATCTTTTCCTATTTTTTCTCCTCTTTTTATCTTAAATTTAATAAATACTGATGTGTCTTCAACCTCTTTGTACCCCTGAGCAAGTTCGTGGGATGAGAGTCCAGTTCCACAGCGAGTACACCACGGAACAATTTTGTGCCCTTTATATAGGAGCTTCTTTTTATTTATCTCTTTAAAAATATTCCACAGCGACTCAATATAATTATTCTCATAAGTAATGTATGGATCTTTTATATCAAGCCAATATCCCATGCGTTCAGTAAGTCTTTCCCATTCATCTTTATATTTCCACACTGATTCTCTACATTTTGCATTAAATTCTTTTACGCCATACTCATCAATTTCCTTCTTCGATTTCAATCCTAACTGTTTTTCAACTTCAAGTTCTACAGGAAGCCCATGAGTATCCCACCCCCCCTTTCGCGGCACAACATATCCACGCATTGTTTTATACCGCGGCACAACATCTTTAAAAGAGCGCGCAAGCACATGATGAATCCCTGGTCTTCCGTTTGCAGTCGGTGGACCCTCATAGAAAATAAACTCTCCCTTCGATTCCTTCTTTTTTTTGAGAGTAATCTCAAAAATGTGATTTTCCTTCCAGAAATCAAGCACTTTTTCCTCAACTTCTGGCAACGAAAACTGTTCTCCATGCTTTAACATAATATCCATCTATTCTAATGAAAATATGGAATATTTTCCACCCCACAAGAAACAAAGAAAATATGGAATATTTTTGTGCAAAATGCTATTTTAAAACAATTTACTATTCGCCTACTCTGTTGCCAAAATAAGAAGAAGTGGGTTCTATGATGTAATTCTCGTCTCAACGGGATATAATTTAGATACATGTTGAATTTTTTAATTCTCATCGCAATAGGAATTCTATTTTATCTCCTTTCAAAGTCAGCGGGCGTTGTTGTTGATTCAATACGAAAAATTGGACATATGTTTCATATTCCCATAATATTTTTAGGTTTTATTTTAGGATTTCTCACCTCTCTCCCAGAATTATCAGTTGCAGTAAGCGCCTCCGCAAAAAATCTCAGCGATCTTTCTTTAGGAAATTTATTGGGTGGTATTGTTGTTTTGTTTGGTCTTATTCTTGGCGTCTCAATCTTTTTTTCTCGTCCAATTTCAACAGATGGAAGATATAAAACAATCCTTCCAATAGTTGGATATTCATTTCTTCCATTTCTCCTCGGACTTAATGGAGAAATATCTTTTTTTGAAGGAATATTCCTCATTGTCGCTTATTTTGTATTGGTTATTTTCTTATTCGAAGAAATGGGGCACAAAGAAATAACCAAACCAATTACTCATCACCATTCATTAGCAAAACAAATAATTTTTACAATCATTGGAATTGTTTCGCTCCTTTTTATTTCGAATCTTATCATTCGTCTTACCGAAACAATACTCGAGTCATATAATGTTTCTCCTCTTTTTATTGGACTCCTCTTATTTTCCTTAGGAACAAATCTTCCAGAAATTGCAGTTGCTTTTCGTTCTATAAAGAAGCATGTTCCCGAACTTCCTCTCGCGAGTATTTTTGGATCAGCAATTGCAAATCCACTTATTATCGGAATACTTTCGATTATTAACCCTATTCCAATAGAACGTACTGGAGCGTACGCAATATTAACCGTTTCAACAGGAGTACTACTTATATTTATATTCCGCTCTTACAAAACAGGAGGGGAATTTTCAAAAAAAGAAGGTGGTACTCTTATATTTCTTTATGGAGCAATAATTCTTTTGCAAATTATTTTTTCTTAACTACATTTTTTTGGGGGTACTACATCCAAGTATGTGAAGTGTGTTTTCTAAAACATAATATGTGGCCTCAACAAGAAATCTTCGTGCTCCCACAATTTTTTTGTCCTCTCCGTCTACTTTCTCTTTCTCATAAAAATTATGGAATATTTTTGCACATTCACTTGCATACTGTGTAAGATGATGAATTTCAAAATCCACAGAAACGCTCTCTAAAATATCGGGAAACTCAATAAGCTTCCGCATGAGTGTTATATCTTCTCTTGTAGAAAGGAGTGAGAGATCAACCGTCGCTTGTTTTTTTGTTTTCTCTAAAATACTTCCCGCCCTCACTAATGCGTATTGCACATAAAACACAGGGTTTTTTATTGATCGCTCTTTTGCAAGCCCGATATCAAAATCCATATGACTATCGGGAGAAATCATTAAAAAGAAAAATCTTGCCGCATCCATTCCAACCTCTTCGATAAGCTCTCCAAATGTAACAAATTGTCCCCTTCGTTTTGACATCTTTACTTCGTTCCCCCCATCTACTAATCGAACCGCTTGTGTAATGATTACCCGTGATTCTTCTAACCCAATAATTTCTGCCGCGGCCTGAATACGAGCAACATATCCATAGTGATCAGGACCAAGAATTAATATCTTACCTGTAAATCCACGCTCTCTTGTTTCAAGATAGTGTCCCGCGTCTGCAAGAAAATATGTTGGCACCCCTTCGCTTGTAACAAGCACCCTATCTTTATCATCTCCATGTTCAGTAGTTTTTAACCATACCGCTCCATCCGCCGCATATGTCTTTCCAAGTTTTGAAAACATATCTAACGATTTTTTTACATAACCATTTTCATGAATATCATTTTTTTCAGATGTATATCGATTAAAATATATGCGTGCTTTTTTTCCAAGCGCTTCTTTAATTATTTTAAGAAAATCTTTTGCTGCACGCTCTCCAACAATCTCAAATTTGTTTTTATTTCTTTCTACAAATGAAATATGTTTCTCTGCCCACGCTTTCACATATTCTCCTTTATAAAAATTTTCTTCAAATGGAATAAATTTGCAATTTGCAACAATTGATTTTCCAAGAGTTTGAACCTGGTTCCCTGTGTCATTTACATAGTATTCCCTCTCAACATTGTGCCCTTGTGAAATAAGTACATTTGCAATTGCATCCCCTAAAAACCCGCCGCGTCCATTTGCAAGCGTTAATGGTCCCGTTGGATTTGCAGACACAAATTCAACCTGCATTTTTTTCTTTTTCGCCTTTGTTTGTGTTTTTGTTCCATATTTATTTTTTTGCCTTATGATAACTCCTAGTTCTTTGGTAAGTTCTTTTTCTGAAATCCATACATTCAAAAATCCCGGGTGTGCAACCTCAACACGAGAAAACAATTTATTCTTTTTTACCTTTTCGGAAATCTCTTCAGCAACTGTAATGGGCGAGGCACGACGCACGCGTGCAAGTTTAAATGCGACGTTTGTGCTGTAATGGCCAAATTCCTCTTGATCAGGAACTGACACCTCTATTGTTATTTCCTCAGAAATAACACTCTGCAAGGCCTTCACGACTTTTTCTTTCATATCTCCATTAAAACAGAGTTTGTTTCATTTATGAAGGTCTTATTCGTCCGTCACAATAAGAATTGTGTTGATATAATTAATTGCTTTATTTTTAAAATTGTAGTATAATATAATTGTTCGTTGATAAACTTTGCATTGTTAAATTTTCTCAGTGATACAGCCGAAACAGAAAGAAAAGAATGGAAACGGTATTTCACAATTCAAAGTCATAAGGGGATGTTGGGCTTCGACAGAGTACCAACCAATATATGTGCAGGCGGAGCTTGTTACCTCCTAAATCTGACAACAAACAATAACTGACAACCAAAGAGTTGCAGTCCCTGCTTTTGCTTTCGCGGCATAACAGGGCACTCGCCCAATTTAGGGCGAGCATCGGCACCTAATGCCTCATAGGGATCTGCTGGTGTTATATATGAGACGCGTACACATTTGTTTTGAATCTTTCAAACGTGCTACGCTAACAAAAGATTCGCAATCGTGTTTTTTACACTAAGCTTGTAGATCGTATATCGGAAGTATTTTGGACACCGGTTCAACTCCGGTCATCTCCACAAATTAAAATGCTCACCCTTGCGGTGAGTTTTTTAATTTTTGTGGCATGAATAGGAGCTGAACGACTGAGGAGGGGTCGGGAGGATAGCACGTCCTCCCGTGGAGGAAATTATTCAAAACCCTGCCTACCGGCAGGCAGGCGTGGGTTTTGAAAACGCAGTTCGAACGAAGTGAGAACGAGTAGTGAAATTCTCCGGTCATCTCCACAAAAACAAAGAATAATGCGATCCCAGTAGGTCATTTTGCTAAATGATATGTTTTTGTAGCCCTTCCCTTTATTCAGGATTTTCAAGATGCCGTATGTAATTACGGCGCCACAAATAAACAAAACCTATCTCGATGATAGGTTTTGTTTTACATAAATTATTTTCTTATTCCTCTTTGTATCTCTCTTTCCACTTCCCTCTTTTTTATTGTCTCCCGTTTGTCTTTGCTTTTCTTTCCATGAGCAAGTGCTAATTCAATTTTTATAAATCCGCGTGAGACAAACGCTTTGAGCGGAACAAGAGAAAATCCCGATTGTGTTTTGCCAACAAGTTCCCGTAATTCTTTTTTTGAGAATAACAATTTTCGAGTACGGAGCTCTTCGTAATTTTCTGGGGCATTCCCTTTTTGAAATGAGTGAATTGATGAATTTAATAAATATACTTCCCCACCCCGCACAATTGCATGACTTCCCGATAAATCCATTCTCCCCATTTTTGCAGACTTCGCTTCGTGTCCCGTTAACACAATTCCCCCGACAAATGTTTCGAAGAGTTCATAATCAAATCGAGCTTTTTTGTTTTCTGCAATCATTGTCATTACTCACTTAAATTACCACACAATACAAAGAAAAAAAATCCGCTCATCTGAGCGGATATACTATCTGATTTTCTTTTCTGCAATAGGCCACTAAATCTATATAGTGTTTAAAACATGTTGCAACCCCAGGCGGTAACTCTAAATAGGATCTTCCCATATATTCATTCACCAGTTTGTTAAAATGTCGACTTTCTAATTTTGCCTTACTATTCGCCATTAACACCATTCCGGGACCAATAGGAATGAGAAAATCTACACATTTTGAGTGTGTTACATCAGTAACACAGAGAGGATTCTCACCATCTCCCATCTTGTTGGTAATTTCGAAATATCCAATGAGATAAGGAGAGTCCTGCCACAAGGTCCTGAAAAACAACACATCCCCTATGCGTAACGTTTTCCGTAACACTTTATGACACCGTGAATATGTTCCCTTTTCAAAATCTGGATCTGCTTTTCTATACCAATTTACCCCATCAACCTCGTCAACACGAATTATTCTTCGAATTGGATAGTCGGTCCTCTTCCCATTAATAATTCTCATTGGCACAGGGACAAATACTTTTTTTGTCCAATCACTAAAGCACGGGGTTATAAATGAACGTCCCATATTTTCTCCTTTATCTATTTGTTAATAATAACTTTGTTATATCCCTTTTCCCCCTACTACACAACCTAACACACAAGGCGAACAGAAAATGTAATTATTTGGGCAATCGAGATTTAATTGCAGATCTAAAATACTTATTTATAACCACCACATAGAGCGAGTGAACATCATTACCTTTCAGTAGACTAAATCTGTTTAATAATGCGAGTAGAGAGTAATCACTTTAGAGACTAGAATCAACTGGAAACTAAAATACTTATTTATATAAGCCATCTCATAAAACGAATAAATATTATTACTTTTCAGTAGACTAAATCGGTAAAGTCTACTGAAAAGTAATAATATCTGTGAGTGAAAAGTTATCCACAGTTCTCCGCTTGTTTATCAAATCAAATGTTGTATTATATGTAAGTACCTTACAAATTATTTATATTCACTCCTCAAGTATAAGGTACTTGATCTTAAGCGACTATTTCTGTCGCAAACAAAAGTTTTTTTATAACCCCGCACAATGCGGGGTTTCCCTTTTATTAGATATTTTTTGCCACAATTATAAAATATGTCATCATAAAGACCAACTATTAAATCTGATTGCGTTTTTAAAAATATATGGTACGATTGTATCATTCAATATAAAATCAACAATCAAATAAATTCCTCTGAGCTTCGTGTAATTACCGAAACAGGAGATAATCTTGGAGTTATGACGCGCGACCAGGCGCTTGCCGAAGCAAAAAATCGCGGACTTGATCTGATAGAAATTGCATCACAGGCAAATCCACCAGTTGCAAAAATTATTGGTTTTGATAAATTCAGATATCAACAAGAAAAAGAAGAAAAGAAGAAACGCCTTACCCAAAAAACAAAGGATTTAAAACAGGTTCGCATTACCCCTCGCGCAGGAAAAAATGACCTTTTAGTAAAAATAAGAAAAGTTGAGGAGTTTTTAGGGGAAGGACACAAGGTAGAAATAAATCTTTTTCTTCGTGGACGTGAGAAAGGAAATAAAGATTGGGGATTACAAAAATTAAAGGAATTCTTGGGAATGATAACCGTTCCACACCAGGTTACGTTAGCCCCGAAACCAGGAGGAAGAGGGTTTATCACTCAGGTTACAAAAAAATAAATATATGAAAAAAACAAAGAAAAGCGTCTCAAAAAGAATAAAATTAACTAAAACAGGAAAGGTCTCACGCCGCCCAATGTCATTGGGACATTCACGAAGCAACAAGTCGGGAGTACAACTTGGAAGAAAGAGGGCAAACCGCGATCTTATACTTCCAATGTCAACAATAAAGAAATATATATAATTTATGACAAGAGTAAAACGAGGAACAATTGCACACAAGAAACGCGAGAAACTTCTTAAGTTAACTAAAGGATATCGTTGGGGGAGGAAATCAAAAGAACGCCTTGCTAAAGAAGCGCTTCTCCACGGACTTTCTCGAATGTTTAGAGGAAGAAAAGAAAAGAAAAGAAATTTTCGCTCGCTGTGGCAGACAAAAATAAATGCCGCCACAAGAACCGAGGGAACAAAATATAGTTCATTCATCTCAGCACTAAAGAAAAAAGACATAAAACTCGATAGAAAAATACTTGCACTACTCGCTGAAGAATACCCGACAGTATTCAAGAAAATAGTTGAATTTGTAAAATAAATAACATAAAAAGTACCCTTATAACAGGGTATTTTTTATATCTTCCAACCAAATTTTTTTAAATCTATTTTCCCTCCAACAATTATGACATTCTCAAGAATAAGAAGGTCTCTTTTCTTTTTTAATCCTCCTGCATACCCGCCAAGACCTCCGCTTGCTTGCACCACTCGATGACAAGGAATTTTGATTGGATATTTATTGTTATGTAACACGTTCCCGGCCGCCCGATAGGCGCGCTCGTTCCCTGCCAAGCGAGCGATTCCTTTGTATGTTGTTACCTTGCCCCTGGGAACCTTCTTTAGCTCCAAGAGGACTTTTTCTTTGAATGACTGCTGCATATGCTTTTTTTAGATTTAATTTTAATGTTGGAGAAATAAGAAATCGTGATGCGTCCCGATACAAAAGCCACGCATATCCCTCATGTTTTTCTCCGTTGTGCGTTTCTGGAACAATTTTAATCTTTACCTCTTGTTGCCTCGTTTCTGCTAGATAATATGTAACCGTTTTGTTAATTCTCTCTTTGTCTCTCGTATAAATAAATTTGTCTTGAACCTTAAACCACGTACGAAATCTAAGATCGCGCTCTAAAATACCAGTTTCTTCATGTACCTCACGAAGCGCCGCTTTAAAATTCGACTCTCCATCAAGTTTTCCTTTCGGAAAATTCCAATATGGCCCTCCGTGATATAGTAACAAAAACTTGGGCCCTTCTTTTGTTTTTCTATAAATTATTATCCCTGCCGAATATTCCGTTTTCATGTGTTATATATGTGTGTGTTCATTCAGAACTATTTTCGCTAAATTATTTGGAAAGATGAGATGTGGAACTGCAAGAAGCGTAATTGCTCCAACAAATGAGAAAATTGCCGCTAAAATAAACATTGAAGTAAATCCAAATGTTGTTGCAATAAAACCACCAAAAATTGCCGCTACACCAGACGCGATTCCAATTGTTGCAGAATCAAGCGACCAATCCAACGAACAGTGCTTATCGTCTAAGTGCCTTGAAAACATTCCAGACCACGATGGTGTATATAGTCCAAATGAAAATCCTTGCAGTGCGGAAACAATATATAGCCCCCAAATAGTAGTGATAATGCCATATGCCATAGCAGAAAAACCTGCGAGCATTAAACTTGAAATAAGAACATAAAAACTCATTCGTTCGTTTTGTTTTTTATCAAGTAATACCGCAACAGGAAGTTGAACAAGTGATTTAGTAATAAAGTATATCCCAACGGAAACTCCAACAGAAAAAATATCTGCCCCGCGAATACTATCAATGATAAACAAACCAAAAACAGGACTTATAAGACCCCACCCACCAAGTAGCAAAAGGTCAGAAAGAATAAAATGACGTATTACACGATTTACTGCAAGATCTTTTACATCTAAGGAAATTCGTATTTTCATCCCTCTTACTATACCCCATCTTCATTTATTTTCCACACAAATAAATTATCTTCAAATAAAACAGAAATTACTTGTCCGCGAATTATTTCTCTTTTTAATATTTTTTCAGCAAGCACACTTCTAATATTCTCCGAAATTGTCTGTCGTAATGGGCGAGCGCCAAATACAGGACTGTACCCAATCCTAGCAATTTCAGAAAGAGCTGAATCATGAACTACAAGATCGATTCCTTGCGCTCCGCGTAATGTCTCCGTAACATCTCCAACTAAAAATCTCGCTACTTGTTTTGTTTCATCTTGAGTTAAACTCCGAAATACAATAATATCAGAAAAACGATTGATAAGTTCCGGCTTGAAATAATCGGTAAGTTTTTTCTTTATATCATCAGCAATGTCTTCACTTTTTCTTCCCTTTTCGATTTCTGTTTTTATAAATTCTGAATGCGCATTTGATGTTGCAATAATGATAGTGTTTTCGAATCCGACGACACGACCTAAATTATCAGTAAGACGTCCATCATCAAACACTTGAAGGAACAAATTTAATATATCAGGATGAGCTTTTTCAAATTCATCAAGAAGAACCAAACTATATGGAGTTTTTAAAACCGCATCGGTAAGTGCACCAGAACTTTCTCCACTCGTTGCGCCAATAAAACGAGAGATGCTCTGTTTATCCTGATATTCAGACATATCAAATCGAATCATCGCTTCGTTAGAACCAAATTGAATTTTTGTTAATATCTTTGCAAGTTCAGTCTTTCCAACGCCAGTCGGACCAACAAAAAGAAATGTAGCAATCGGTCCCCCTTTTCGTGAAAGACCGCTGCGATATTCCCTGAGCGCACGAGAGACAGAGGATACCGCTGGGTTTTGGTTCACTAATTTTTTATGAATTGTTACCTCTAAATTAAGTAGTCTTTCAGCTTCATCATCCCCCGCTTTTTCAATAGGAATTCGCGTTTGTGTTTCTGCAATTTTTATCACATCCTCCGCCTCAAGTATTTTTTTCTTTTCATCCTTCGCAGTCACTATCGCCTGTCTCAATAAATCCAGCGCGCTTCCAGGAAGAAGTTTACTGTGGAAATAGCGATGTGCGATCCTCACCGATCGTTCAATCGCACGAAATGTTATAAAGATTTTATATTGTTTTTCAAGTAAAAGCGTTTGGTAAACGAGAAAACGAATCGCTTCTTTTTCTGAAATTTCATTAACAGAAATGACATCAAATTGATCGAGAAAATCGGTTCTTCCCTCTATGTGCGCTTTAAATTCCCTCGGAAAACTTTCTCCAACAACAGGAATTACTTCACTTTTAATAATTGGAAGGATAACATCAATAGCATTCATGCCTCCTTTTATACCAGCAGTACGAAAAAGATCATGAAGTTCGGGTATGTGAAGTACGATATTTCCAGCCAAAATTATTTCATCGGTAATTTCCTTTAATCTCCCTATTAATGCTTCAGGAGTTGAATTTGCAATAAGCGCCGGAACATCAAGAGAAACCAATCGTTTGTCATACAACAATGGTGGTACATCATCTTTTACTAACCGATATGCAAGGTGGGCAATCATTGTTGTTTTTCCCAACCCTGGATCTCCAACAAGGATGGCGTTTGGTTTTCCTGGACGAGAAAGTGTGTGCAAAAGCAAGTTCATCTCTTCGTTGTGTCCAATCAAAAATCCAACCTTCTCCTGAATAGCAAGCTCAGTTAGATCTGTACTAAATTGATCAAGAATAGGAGTTGGGCGAGCAGTCCACGAACGATTAATAACACGCTTTCTCAGACCTACTGGATTATGAATAAATCCACCCAAAACAGCAGGAATCTTCCTAATCCCAAAAAACATCCTTTTCCATTTTCCAAAAATAATAGCTTCCTGTACTGTGTCTTCTTCCAAATTAAAAAGGTCAAACACTTTTGCAACTGCAGAATCCCCCGAAATTGAAAGTGCCACAAAAAGATTTCGTGGGTGAGTATACTGTTCACCAGTATCGATCGCATTTTGAAACGCTACAATTACCAACGATTCAATATTTTTTAAAAAATATTCCTTCCCTGCACCATCAATTATTTTTGTCGATTCAATAAGCGCCTCAGTTTTTCTTTGTACCTCACCATATTTTATTCCCAAACGACGAAGCGCCTCTTGTATATCGCTCCGCCCGAGAAGCTCCAACAAGAGAATTAGATTAAAATTCTTTTTTAAAATAATCGCCTTTCTTAATGAATAATTAAGCACGTGATAACTCTGTGGGGAGCATGATAAGGCAACATTTTTGTCTCCTTTTTTTAATTCATAAATTGTTCGTTCCCCATGCTTAATATGAATCACTCTGTCGATAATAAACAATAATAAAAGTACTCCAAGACTTCGTTCTGACGGATTCTCTGAAAGTAGAAAAAAGAACGCAGCAATTGTTATTCCCGCGTATATAGAATATGCAACTACCCTAACAAAAAATTCTCCAGTTGCAGAGAGAAACAATCGTGGTTCTTTGTAATAAAGTTGGTTCATCACGTTAGAAAACATATCTACCAGCACAGGCATATTGAATCGACGATTGTGATATTTGTTTTTGTATATACATGGATCAAATAGATTATTTATAAATATTCCATTTTTTAACGGGGCTCATAAATAGAATTACCAATGAATGGCCGATAAAAATAATATTGGCGGTATTGCAAGCCAGACTAAATACAAAAATGCTGCAACACAAAAAAATATTACATACACAACACCAGCAACAATAAGGCGAATTGAACGGAAAATAAATCCTATTATATATCCGATAATCGTATAATCTTTAAAAAGTGGTTGAAACAAATTTTTAAATGTCACCATCCATGCAAATTTTCTATCAAGACGTTCGAATCTGGTAATGATGAAATTAGAATAAATACGTGCACTACGCACATACCAATGACGCAAAAATTCAATTGTCCTATACACAAGCCTCTGTACAAGATAAACCGCCGAAAAATTCATTACTGTAATTATATCCTATTTTATGAATTTTAACTTCTCTACCTTCTCTACTGCTTTTGGAAGCTTTTTAATACTTTCTTTAAATGTGGCCATCATTGCGTTCCCTCGAAGCGCTGCGGCTGGATGAAGGACTGGATATACAAAATAACTTCCTATTTGAAATAATTTTCCCTGATCTCTCATAATTTTTGCATCAGGAAGAAAATAATTCATTGAAAATCTTCCTAATGTTGTAATAAGTATTGGATTAATTATCTCTATTTGTTTTGTTAAATATGGTTTATAAAGCTCGATTTCTTCTGGAAGTGGATCACGATTCATTGGTGGTCTCCGTTTCACAATATTCGTTATATATACATCCTCTCGTTTCCACTTTATTTCTTCTAAGGATTTTGTAAGTAATTGTCCTGCTCGTCCAACGAATGGACGTCCGGTCTCATCTTCTTTCTCTCCTGGGGCCTCACCAATAAACAAAACTTTGCAATCTATATCTCCTTCACCAAATACAAGATTTGTTGAGAGTGGAAGATTTTTATCTTGTTCTATCTCTTTTCTCAATGCCTCAAGTTTTAATTGTTTGTCATTCATTTTTTATTTCATAAAAAGTATATCGTGAAAATATCTCTTTTCCCAGTTCGATTCTTTATTGCTTGAAAATTGTCAGCCCAAGGCTGATCCCTGCCCGCCGGCAGGCAGGCGCCTAGGGCGGAAAATTTATAAATTGTAAATTAAAATCACTTGGTCGAGTGATTTTTCTGGTGCCCTTAGGTGGAATCGAACCACCACCACCTCCTTCGGAGGGAGGTATTGTATCCATTCAACTACAAGGGCTCTCTTTGTGAAAGTCCGGCTATTATCCCTAAAATTGAGAAAAACATCAATCGGCCTCCGTTAAGCGTAAGTAGATAGTGATCAAATAACCCGATAAAAAGAAGTGAAATAAATATAATAAACAAAAATGAAACATCAAGCAGGTGCGTCTTTTGTTTTTTTATAATGAAAAGATTTCCAATAAAAAACAGGAAAACAATAATTCCAACGACTCCCAATTCTTCCGCTATAAGTAAATAAATATTATGCACCGGTTGATGGGTTGCTTTGTTTGTAAGACCATATGCTTCGTATCGCCCTTCTTGTTCTGCGCGAATCATTCCATTCCCCACTCCAACGCCAAATGGATATTCACTCACCATATCAACCGCGATACGCGAATAGACATTCCGTTCATTTATTGCTGGATCATTGTGTGTGTTTCCTCTCGAAACAAGTGCCCACCCAACCATTCCAAATAACAACAAACCAAAAATCATACTACTTAAAATAAGTTCTCGAGCGGCGTGTGTATATCCTTTTTTATGAAAAAGAACAACAACACACGAAACAAGAGAAATTAGCGCCGCAATCCACGCCGAACGAGAAAAAGAAAATACAAGACCAAGTAAAACAACAAACAAGCCAATAAGAGAAGTTGCTCTATGAAATACTCCATGTCGTTTCGATGGCGAAACAAAAAGATATACCCACGCAACAATTCCTAAAACAAGAAATCCCCCAAGTATGTTTGGGTGCGGAAACGTTCCATATGAACGAACAAAAATAGACCCAAGCGCCTCAATCTTCGCGATGTTCGTAGTAAGCGCATTTATTGTCTCCTCTCCAAATAGACTCAATCCAATTGATCCTTGATTTATAAATTGCAAAATTGCGATTTCTGCTTGCAAAAGAGAAGAGACAGCAAAAACCTTCATTACGTCACGAACTAAAAGTATTTGTGACCGAATCACTGTTGCAATTGCGACAGCGAAGAAAGTTATAAAAAATAAATGCGCAAACGAAACAATTGATAATAAAAGTGAGTCACTTACTGTGATTGAAATAACTGAAATTCCAAGCAATAAAAATAATGGCCAAAATAACCGACATGATAATAAAAATTCTTTTCTTTTTGTAAAAACTACAAAAAGAATAAAAAGAATTGAAAAAATTTCTGATAGATATAAAAAAACACTGGACAGTTCAAGTGAAAAATGCCCACCGTCACTAATCAATAGAGCAACAAATTTCTTTATATTAAATGGAATTAAAAAAATAGAAAGAATAGCCATCCATTGTGCTGTTTTTTCTTTATTCATTTATATAAATTAAGTATATCCTCTTGAGCCGATGCAACAAAGGAAATTCGGTGCACTTTTTCGTTTAGGCAGATACCCATCCTCGAATCCCATTCTTTTCTTCTTCTTCGTGAATCATCACAAGAAGTTTTTCAACAAGTTCTGCTGGGTCGCTTGAAAACACAACATTTCCAAATCCTCTATGTGACTTTTCTAACAACTCGCGAATATAGTCCGCCGTACCACCAGAACCCTCAAGAACTCCCATTGGTTTATGATCCTCAAATCCAATCGTAAATTCATTAAGAGTGCCAACGCGCCCACAAATGGTGATAATCGCATCCGCCGAACGTGTAAGTAACAAGTTTCTTCCTGAATAATCAAATCCTGTATAAATAATTAGATCATGGTGGTCAATAGGAAGGTGATACGATTTTATATGCGCGAGCTTTGATGCAGCAGGAGAAAGGCCTATGACAATTCCTCCTTCTGCTTTTGCTCCCTTTGCAGACCAATATGGCATTCCTGTAGTAGCGCCGGTTACCAATACAAGCCCTCTCTTTGCGATCTCTTTCCCTATTTCTTCAGCTTTTCTTTGCGCATCTCTCGCACAATGACCTGTTTCTGCCGCACCAGATACACAAAATTTATATCGCAATGTATGAGTGAGATGATCAAGTGGATCTTTTTTCTTCCTCACGCTTTTCTTTGCACGAACCGAAACTGTTTTATTTTTTATGTTTGCCATTGTATTTATAATATCATGACTTCCTTTTGTTGTGGTACATAAGTCTCTATTCCAAAATCATTTGTAATCTTTATTGCAAGCACTTCAGCATTTTCTGGTTCTCCGTGAGTAATAAATATTTTCTTCGGACGATTTTTAAAACCAGAAACCCAACGCAATAATTGCGGTTGATCGGCATGAGCAGAGTATCCGCTAATCGCTCGTATTTTTGCCCGAACAAGTACGTCTTCTTTTGCAATTCGCACCATCGTTTCTCCGTCGAGAATTTTTCTTCCTAACGACTCTTTTGTCTGATATCCAACAAAAATAATTGAACTTCTTGGATCGGAAAGGTATCGCTTCTCATGATGAATAATTCGTCCTCCTTGTGACATACCAGATCCAGCAATAATCACTTTTGGCGGTGGAATATCGTTGATTGCTTTGGATTCTTCGGTGGTTAGAGAAAGCGAGAGACCAGGAAAATTGAATATTGCGTCTCCCTTTCTAATAAGTCCAAGTGCCTCTTTATTAAAATACATTTTGTTTGCAGAATATTTCCGATATACCTCGGTTAATCTGATAGCAAGCGGACTATCAATAAACACTGGAATTCGGTGTATTTTTTTATTTTCAACAAGTTCATTTAATTCGTAGATCATTTCTTGTGTTCGCTCTAGCGCGAATGCTGGAATCATCACTACTCCATGTTTCCTTGCTGTTTCTTTTATTGTTTCTTCTAGTTCGTCTTTTCTTCTATCAATATTTTCATGTATCCTGTTTCCGTACGTAGACTCAATAAGCACAAAATCTGCCCCATCAATAGGTTCGGTTGGATTAATAAATGGAGCAGGAATGTTTCCTAAATCTCCAGAAAACAATATTTTTTTTCCTTCAACTTCCACAATAATGGACGCTGATCCTAAAATATGTCCTGCGTCATAAAATTCAACACGAAAGGGTCCAACATTGATATGTTTGTGATATGGAACTCCCTCCCACTGATTCATAACTCTCTCTACATCTTCCATTTCATACAATGGTGCATGTTTTCCTGCTTCGACAAAAAGAATGTGTTCGGTATCAAGCAGCAACGCTTCTGCCATATCTCTTGTCGGTTCCGTAGAAATAATCTTTTTTCTGAATCCCTCTTTGTAAAGTTTTGGTATTCGTCCGATATGGTCAATGTGAGCGTGAGTAACAAATACTGCCGCAATTTCCTCAGGGTTATATAAAAATGGATCATAATTCATCTCTTCACAAAAATGTGATCCTTGAAATAATCCACAATCAATAAGAATTTTTGTGTCCCCAGACTCAAGAAGATAATTAGATCCAGTGACCGTCCCCGCAGCACCACAAAAAGTAAGTTTTGCCATAATTCCTACTTATTATACAGGATTACTTGACAATACATGTTATCTATTGATTTTTTATAGAATGTGTGGTATAATGTATTCATTAACAATTGAAGAGGAATAAATGTTTATCCAAAATAGGTTTAGGAAAAAACATATTCGCGCCGTTAAATTTCGGTGTGAAATGGTTTCTGTATTGGCAAACAATAGAGCCTGTCACGTGGTGAAAAACTTCATTCGCTTTGCCAATGACTTAAATGATTTTCTTTTCCTTGTCCATTACAACATGGAAAAGGAATTAAAGAGGAAGATTTTATGGAAAGACATTATTGTGAAAAATATTGAAACCCACCGCAATGATGCGTGGGAAAAATATTTTTATGGAGAGTGCTCTCTCCCTGAAATAAAATTCAAAGCCCCTCGATGAGGGGTTTATATTTTTTTTAATTCCTCTTCAAACACTTTTCGCTCATTCCACGCTTCCTTCCTCCCCCCCTCCCACCGAATCCATTCTTCGCTTCCCTTTCCAGTTGCAATAACCACATCACCATTTTTTGCTCGTCGTAACGCATATTGAATTGCCTCTCGTCTATCAAGGATTATTTTTATGTTTTGTTCAAAAAATCCCGATCGGAGCGCACCTTTTTTTATCTCATTTATAATTTCCATTGGGTCCTCATCAAATGGATCCTCATTAGTAATCACAATCTCATTACACAACTTCCCTGCAATCATTCCCATTTCGCTTCGCTTCCATTTATCTCGCCCCCCTCCTGCTGACCCTAAAATCGCAATAAGCGAACTCGTTGATTCTAAACAATAATCTTTTTTTGCGACCGTATAAATCTTCTCAAGCGAATCAGGCGTGTGTGCATAATCGACAATCACCGAAAATGGTTTTCGCTGTACAATATCAAGACGCCCAGAAATTCCCCGAAACTTCGAAAGTGCTCTTTGTGCTATTTCAAACGAAATATTTTGTGTATCAGAAAATGTTGCTGCCGCTGCAGAATTTTCTAAATTAAAATCAGCAAAAATCCATTCGTTAAATTTTGCACGTGCTTTGTCTGATGTTATATCAACATAATCGGAAATTTTTCTTAAAAACTCTTCTTTTGAAAACCAATATGTTGAATTTGCATAATTATGACGAATTGCATGAGCAAACAATTCTCCTTCTTTATCATTTTTGTTAATAATAAAAATTCTTTTTTTCTTTTTTGTTTTTGCAACATATTCAAAAAAAGAAAGTTTTGCTTTGCGGTATGCTTCATATGAACCGTGAGATTCGATATGTTCCTTGGAAAGATTAAGAAACGCCGCAGCATTCCAATCAATAAATCTATGTCGGTGCTGTATTACGCCTTGTGAAGTTACCTCAATAAAAACTTGCGAACATTTTGCTTTTTTTGCCTGATATAAAAACTTTTGAATTTCCATTCTTCCAGGCATTGAGTTTCCTGTAGTATTTTTTTGTGTATACTTTCCAATTTTTTTTGTTACCGAAGAAAGGACTGCTGTCGTCTCTCCTGCCTCCTCCATAATTGCACTCATAAGTTCCAAAGTTGTCGATTTCCCTTTTGTTCCAGTCACACCAACAACAAATAATTTTCTACTTGGAAATCCATAAAAAATACTTCCTAAAAACGCCCACAAAAAATGATATATTGAGAAAATAATTTTCATAGTTACGATCTATTAGTGCCAATTGAACGGAGTGCGCTCCTCAATCGCTCCTCCACAGAATCTCCGTGTGCCTCTTGCGCTGTTTTTCGTGCAATAGTACGAATATACCCAAGGTTTACCAACACTTCCTCAACCTCATTACGCAAATCGTGATCGCCCACAGACTCGACCACTCCAAATTCTTTCATTTTTGCATGAAGTTCTAAAATAATTCGTTCTGCGGTTTTCTTCCCAATGCCTGCCGCGCGGGAAAGAATGTCGGCACGTTTTTCTAAAATAATTGCGGTAAGATTTGGAATGTTATCGAGATCAAGGATTCCAAGTGCGGTCTTCGGTCCAACCCCTGACACAGAAATTAACATTTCAAAAAGAAGAAGAGTTTCTTCGGTCAAAAATCCAAAAATATCAAATGCATCTTCTCGAATATGAACGTGAGTATATATTGTTATTTTGCCACCAATGACTTCAAGTGTATTGTGGTTTGTATAGATTTTATATCCCATCCCGTTTACCAAAAGAACAAAGAAGCCCTTCCTTTTTTCTTGTGCCTCACCATTAATGCAATACCACATATAACAAGTATACCGCACAAAAAAGAACTCACCACCCCCGTAAAAATGATTTTACTTTCCTTATATAAATATGAGTAAACACACAGAACCCAAACCTCTGGAGTCTCAGCGACTACCCACTAACATAAGCAGACACATTGCCTGCACGGAGACTAAGTCTCTAAAATCTCCGCGACCGCCCATTAAATATGAACAAACACTGTCGTACAAACAGACTAAATCTCTAAAGTCCACTACTGCCCACTAAAAACGAGCAGACACATTGCCCGTACGGAGACTAAATCTCTAAAGTCTCCGTACGGGCAATGTGTCTGCGAAACAACTTTGACTTTCTTTGTAAAATACGCTTTACTGTGTTTATAGAAATATGCCAAAAACAAGTTCAGCAAAAAAAGCATTACGACAGAACAAAACAAGAAATGCAAGAAATGATGCACGAAAAACGACGCTTAAAATTGCAATAAAGAGTTTTAATCGCTCTCTTTTAACCGGTAAGGACGGAGCAAAAGCAAAACTCGCAGAAACCTACAAAGCAATTGATAAGATGGCAAAGGTAAAACTTATCAAAAAAGGGAAAGCAAATAGAATAAAATCGCGTCTTACAAAAAAACTAAAATAACTAAAAACTCTCCAAAAAGGAGAGTTTTTAGTTTAAGGCGAATGAAAGAAGTACTTCTTCGTATTCCGCATTCCCGCTTTTTATTTTTACATCATACTCTGCAAGACGCTCGATATCTTTTCCGCTCACCACATATACAAGAGTGTTAAAAAGGTGTGCGGGGTCAATTTTATTAATAAACGCATCCTCAAGAAGTGCTATTCTCTTTTCACGTTTTTTTTCTGAGGCAAGAGAGCGAGCAATAACATACACATCTTTTGTTCCTGAGGTTTGTATAACTGAACACAGTCCGTCCACGTTTATTATTTTGTTTTTTGAAAAAAGTGCGCACTTCTCAAGTTCACGAACACCTGCGGCGCTTCGTAGTGGAAATGACTCAATGTGTGAAACAAATAATTTCCACGACTCATTATCTAATGAAACACTAAGTCGCTCTGCTTCACGTTTTAAAAACACCTCTAGTTTTTTTCCATCAAGTTCTTCGTATTCACTTGTTTTAACGTCTGGATCTAAGAGAAAAAGAAAATTCTTTTTTGGTATTTTTTCGTCAGAAATAATTAGGACGTGATCGGTGGTATGTATTTCTTTTTTTAATAATTCTCTCCACTCTTTTATGTCCATCTCTCCACTCCCATATATCACTACTGTTTTTTTATCAGAAAACATTGATGGTTGAGAAAGGAACTCTCTCGCTTCTTTCCAAACTTCTTTATTTTCATACAAATCAAAAACTTTAATATCCGCATCTTTATTTTTTTCGCGGTTTACTGCAAGAAGTTCTTTTACTTTAACTTCTCTTCTATACATATCTGCCCCATAGAGGAAAATAATCATGTTTACTCTGTATTACAATATTATTTTCGAATTATTTTTTAGATAATTTCGAGTGGGCCTGCCTACTGGCGGGCAGGTGTAATTTTCTTGCGACGATGCTGTATACGGGCAGTATACAGTGAGGAGTAAAAAATTGCACGGAGCCAAAATAAGCAAAAAAGAGTTGAAAATCATTTTGTAATACAGAGTTTATCTAGCAAAAAAATCGCCCGTGCATATGCGCGGGCTAAATTATTACCAAAACCAATCTTTTTCTGATCTGGTAGATTCCCAGTTGGAAATGTGCCAAGTATGAATTATTAGTTGATATGAATTATTTTCAAATCGGAAATCGCGAGATACTCGTCCAATACATTTGCCCTTTTTGTCATAAACAAATCCGACTAGGGTAAGTGGCTGATCTGAAAATACTCCATCGGCGTAGATGCGCGTTTCCCTTCCTGGAACCACAATATACTCTTGTGCTTCAGTGAATCTGGAATATTTTTTCAATATTACCTTTCCCACACTAACTGGACAGGTAACGATGACCCCATCTGTCCGATAGAAAGGAACATTAGTTTTTAATGTCACGCATCCACTAAAAAACAGCGACATAAAAAGAAATAATACAATCAATCGTTTCACTTCAAACTCCTATTTCAATTATTAATGATAATTGCATTATACCACTAAACACCATAAAAATCAAGTATTAAACATTCTGTCAAGTTTATTAATAAATAGGTAGAATATATCTATAAGTATGTTTAATAACAAACTGCTACAAGAACAACTGCAAAAAGCACGGAGATTTGCCGAAGAAAGTGACGCAAAACGACGCGCCATACAAATTGGGTTTCCTTATCTTGATATTGTATCTACGCGCGTGCCAACTGAATTGAAGGCAATGCAAAAAATATCCGAGACTGATGCGCGAAAAGCACTTCTTGTTCCTCTTCATTATAATAAAGAAAAAATCGTTATTGCCGCCTTTGATCCGCGTCTCCCCGAAGCTCATACAATAATCGAGAAACTAAGGACTGCTGGTTCTACCGTTGAAATTCATATTGTTTCTCGGATAAGCCTTGAACATGGTTGGAGTTATTACAAATATGTCCCCGACGAAACAAAGGAAATTGCAGGAAAAGTTGATATCAATGAAGAAAATCTTAATATTATTTTGGGCGAAGTAAGGACATTAAAAGATCTTGAGTCTCATCTTGCTAATTTTTCCAGTCCTTTTATCTCACAGATGCTCGAAATTATTCTTGCGGGAGCAATGGCGCTCAAGGCATCGGACATTCATATGGAACCAGCCAATGACATGAGCGTTCTTCGCCTCCGTATTGATGGAATATTACATACAGCATTTGAAAAATTTTCACCACATATCTACAAATCATTAATCACAAGAATCAAACTTCTTTCGAGTTTAAAGCTTAATATTGTAAATGAACCGCAAGATGGAAGATTTACTATTGGATTATCTAACAGAGATATTGAAGTTCGCACCTCCATTATTCCATCTGAATATGGAGAAACGATAGTAATGCGCATCTTAGATCCCCTCGCTTTAAAGGTAAACCTTGAAGACTTAGGATGGAGAAAAGATGATCTAATAATAGTAAAGGAAGCAATTAACCAACCAAACGGACTTATTTTAAATACTGGCCCCACAGGATCAGGAAAGACAACAACACTTTATGCATTTTTAAAAAGCGTTTATTCATCAGAAATAAAAATAATTACCGTTGAAGATCCTATTGAATATCACCTTGAAGGAATTTCACAAACGCAAGTAAATTCAAACGCAAATTATACATTTGCCTCAGGACTCAGATCAATTTTACGACAAGATCCTGATGTTATTCTTATTGGAGAAATAAGAGACAAAGAAACTGCGGAGATTGCTCTCGAGTCGTCGCTCACCGGTCACTTAGTTTTTTCAACTCTTCACACAAATGACGCGGTTGGTGCAATTCCCCGCCTTCTCGATCTTGATGCAAAACCAAACATATTAGGTCCCGCACTTACACTTATTATTGCCCAACGACTTGTTCGTGTGCTTTGTACAAAATGCAGAGAAAGCACAGAAATATCAAGCGATTTAAAAAATAAACTTCAATCATTTATAGAAACACTTCCATCACGCATTGATAAATCGTTGTATATAAATCCACAAATATATACTCCAAGAGGTTGTCCTGATTGTGGCGGCTTAGGATATCGCGAGCGTATCTCGATCTTCGAATTATTTGTTGTTACTGACACAATGCGTGAACTCATATACAAAAATCCAACAGAAATGGAGCTTTTTAAATTAGCAAGAACGCAGGAAATGGTTACAATGCAAGAAGATGGCATTCTTAAGGTTCTCCTTGGAATAACAAGTATTGAGGAGGTAGAACGAGCCACAGGGACCATTCATTGGTTGAAATAAATAAAGTCGTTACAAAACACCCCCACAAAATTATAGTGGGGGCTTCCTTCACTTATATCTGTGGGCAGCACGCCGTTAGGCTTGTTTTAAAAACTTTCCTCATATGAGCATGAGAAAAGAGCGGATGTCTCCGAGGAGTTTTCCAGCCGAAACCAAAAAGTCCTTTAAATGTTTAAGAAACGAATCCGTTTGCCCACAGGTATAAATGAACGATTACGATATAATACTATCACACATCTATTATTTTGTCAATACCCTTCTTTTTTCGTTCGCCTGTACATTTATATAGTGGTTTATTTCTTCTGTCAACCTCGCCCACTGATAATCTAATCAAAAGACATTTTAGCCCTTTAAATATAGCGTTTTTATCACCATCATCTATTTAAAATTAACAAAAGTTGACGTATAGTAATACTAAAGAATGAAACAAGAACCAGAAATTGAAGATTCTTTTGGAGGAAATTTCGATGTGGCACTTCGCCCATCGCATTGGGATGAATACGTCGGTCAAGAAGCGGCGAAAACAAATATTCGTTTAATCGTTGACGCAGCAAAAGCGCGAGGAGAAGCTCCCGACCACATGTTATTTTATGGGCAACCTGGATTGGGAAAAACAACACTCGCATATCTTGTTGCAAAAGAATTAAATGCGCAAATTCGCTCAACGTCCGGTCCCGCACTCGAAAAGGCTGGAGATGTTGCGGCGCTTCTTACTAATCTCGAACCTCATGATATTTTGTTTATTGATGAGGCACATCGAGTGAATACAGCCATCGAAGAAATTTTATATCCAGCAATGGAGTCAAGAAAAATTCACCTCATCGTTGGAAAGGGGCCGTCAGCAAGGACGTTTTCGCTTGATCTTCCCCCATTCACTATTATTGCCGCAACAACGCGCGCGAATCTTCTCTCCGCACCACTTCGTTCTCGTTTTGGCGCAACGTTTCGGCTTGATTATTACAACACGGAAGACATACAAAAGATTATTGAACGATCTGCGAGTATTCTTGGAATAACAATAAAAAAAATAGCATCGGAAAAACTTTCCCATGCATCTCGGTTCACTCCAAGAACAGCAAATCGACTATTAAAACGCGCAAGAGACTACGCTCAAATGTATAACAATAATACCATTGATGTAGATGTGGTATACAAGACACTTGAACTCCTCGAAATTGATGAATTTGGGCTAGATAAAACAGACAGGGAAATACTTTCAATAATTATCGATAGGTTTAATGGGGGTCCGGTTGGATTAAAATCTCTTGGCGCAGCACTCAACGAGGAACCGGGAACAATTGAAGATGTGTATGAACCATTTCTTATAAAAATCGGCCTTCTCCATCGAACGCCATCGGGAAGAACAGCCACAAAACTAGCCTATCGACATTTAGGATTTAAAGAAAAGGAAACGGAACTGTTTTAACATTATGAGAAAAAAGAAAATTATTTTTTCTTCATCGTTTATCTCACCTTCAACGATAGAAACAAAAAGAATCGGGGAGATATTTGGAAATATTATTAAAAAAACACCAAGACTTTCTCATGCAAGAGTAATAGGACTACAAGGAGACCTTGGGGCCGGAAAAACAACACTAACTCAAGGAATTGCAAAAAGTTTTGGTATAAAAAAAAGAATAACAAGCCCCACTTTTGTTTTGTTGAAACAATTTCCAATTAAAACGGGGAGATATAGAAAGTTTATTCATATTGATGCTTACCGTCTTTCATCGTTTAGTGATTTGGAACCGCTTAAAATACACTCTCTTTTACAAGACTCTGCGTCAATTATATTTATTGAATGGATTAAAAATGTTTCATCAAAGACTCTTAACAACTGTGGAACTATAATCCTTAAACATAAAAAAGAAAGTGAACGCACAATCACAATTAATTTATTAAAATAAATGAAAAAAGAGTTTCTTCTTATCGACTCTCACGCGCTTATTCATCGCGCATATCACGCACTTCCACCACTCACTACACCAGATGGACAACCTATTGGTGCGGTATATGGGCTTGCAAGAATGTTAATTAAAACATTGAGAGAATATAATCCAGATTATGTTGCAGCAGCATTTGATAGACCAGAAGAAACGTTCCGAAAATCAGAATTTGCTGACTATAAAGCAAATCGACCAAAAGCACCAGACGAACTTATTTCACAATTTAATATTTCAAGAACACTTTTTTCTGTACTTTCTATACCAATAATTGATGCAGCAGGGTTTGAGGCAGACGACATTATTGGCACGCTTGCCAAGAAATTTGCATCAGAGGATGTTCATGTAACCATCCTTACTGGAGATCTTGATTCTCTTCAATTAGTTCAAGATGGTCTCGTCTCAGTAAAAACACCGCAAAAGGGCCTTAGCGAAACAAAAGAATACGGGGAACAGGAGGTTTTTGAAAAACTTGGCGTTTGGCCAAATAGAGTCATTGATTATAAAGGTCTTGTAGGAGACGCCTCAGACAATATTCCTGGTGTTCCTGGTGTTGGACCAAAAACAGCACTGAAACTTCTATCTCGTTTTTTAACACTTGAGGATATTTTTGCAGAACCAAAGACAACCGATCCATTATTAAAAAAAATTCTTCCACACAAAAATATTGCGCTCCTCTCAAAAAATCTTGCAACAATAAGAAGAGATATTTTTATAACTCATACACTACCAGATTTTATTTACCATCCTATTGAAGAAAATCCTTCGGCTCGATCATTCTTCTTGCAACTTGGATTCAAAAATATTCTTCCAGAAGAACCGAAAGCAGAGACAAACAACACAGCAACAAATCAAATTGATATAATCCCAGTTCTTTCACGTCTTGATATACAATCAAATGATTTGTTTTATGCAGCGTTTGATTGGAAGACAATTAGTAAGGATTGCATCAAAAACAACACACAAACTCCGAAAAATATTTTTGATATATCAATAATGTCTTGGTTGTTAGATCCGGACGCACCAAAATATTCTTACTCACAAATTGCAAAAAAATATCTCAAGAAAGATGTTATTGTACAAGACAAAAAATCAATTTTATCTCTCTCGTTTATACTTATTGAACAACTTAAAAAACAAGGGCTTTTTGCTTTATACAAGAAATTTGAAATGCCCCTTATCTCGCTTCTTGCAAAAATGGAAATTTCTGGAATTTCTATAAATGAAGACGCATTAAAAAAATTAAAAAAAGAGATAACTGGGACACTTTCAATCCTAGAAAAGGAGGTTATTGCTCTCGCTGGAATTCAATTCAATATTTCATCACCAAAACAGGTTGGCGAAACACTTGAAGAACTCGGACTTTTTGAAAAAACGAAAAAAACGAAAACGGGACAGATAAAAACGGATAGAGAAACACTTGAATCATTATCACAACATCCGCTTGTGGAAAAGATATTACTCCATCGCGAACAGACAAAAATGCTTTCGGGTTTTATTGAGCCGTTGCTTTTACTCTCGGACAATGGAGTTGTTCACACAACTTATTTACAAATAGGAACGGGAACTGGACGCCTTTCATCAGAAAAACCAAACCTTCAAAATATTCCACAAGAGTCTGTTTGGTCATCAAAAATTCGAGATTCTTTCGTTGCCCGCACTGGATTTTCTTTTCTTTCTTTTGATTATTCACAACTCGAACTTCGTCTCCTCGCCCATGAATCAAAAGATGAAACACTTACCCGAGCATTTAATGAAAATAAAGACATTCACGCAATTACCGCTTCAAAAATTTTTAATAAAACGACTGAAGATATAACGAATCAAGAGCGGCGCGTCGCAAAAACGTTAAACTTCGGAATTATTTACGGTATGGGAGCGCGCGCCTTTTCCAAAACAAGCGGAATTAGCATTGGCGACTCGAAAAAATTCATGGATGAATATTTTTCTTTCTTTCCTGCTGTTTTAACGTGGCAAAAAGAGATAAAGGAATTCGCCAGACAGAATGGATATATTGAAAATATCAATGGGCGGAAAAGATTCTTTTCCGAAGACCGTTTTGCAGAGCTTGAACGGGCAATCATTAATATGCCGCTTCAGAGTCATGGAGCCGACATTATGAAATTATCAATACTCTCCCTGTTTTCTTTTATTGAAGATGGAAAATATCAAACCGCAGTGGTTCCCCTTCTTACTATTCACGACGAACTTCTGATTGAGGTAAAAAGTGATATTATAAATACGGTTTCTCAAAAAATTAAAATGTGCATGGAAAACGTGGAAAAACTTTCTGTGCCACTTTTGGTAGATATTAAAATCGGCAACACATGGGGATCAATGAAATCATTTAAATTACAATGAACAATTCACTTTTAAAATCAAGGGAGGTCCGTTGGTTTGCATCGCTTATTGCGTGCGCCTTCTTTCTTTTGTGTCTTTTTTTTATTAATAACGTGTTAGTTATTATTATTTGTGCTTTTTTTCTCTTTTCATGTATCACATGGATAGCATTTAGGGCATTTAAAAAAATAACAAAACTCTCTTTTGAAACAAACTTTAAGGACGAAGAGAAAGAAGCAATTATTGAATATCTACACGATGCAATTATTGTATATGACACGAACTTTGTTATTAAGACATTTAATCACGCGGCAGAATCTTTGTTGGGCGTCTCTAAAGAAATTGTTCTAGAAAAACAAATGGAACCCGGTATGGCAAAAATGCACGAGTTAAGACCGCTTATTCAAGTTCTTTTTCCCTCTCTCGCTCCAGCTGCGCTACAAACCTCAGAACCCGGAGCCTGGCCACAGACAGTAACCATTTCTCTCGATACTCCAAGACTTGAGTTAGAAACCGTGCTCAATCAAGTAATAACAAAAGATGGATCTTTGGTTGGATTTCTAAAGGTGATAAGCGACCACACGCGAGAAAAAAGCGTTCTTGAAGCAAAAACTGACTTTATTAATGTTGCAGCTCACCAACTAAGAACGCCAATAACCGCACTCCATTGGGCGCTCGAAAACATTGTTGAATACAGCAAAGACAATGAAACAATATACCCCATTGCAAAAGAAGCTCTTTCTGTTGCGAATCGAGCAACAAAAATTACAAATGACTTGCTTGATATTTCAAAAATCGAAGAAGGGCGTTTTGGATATTCATTTAAAGATGACGATCTAATTCCTTTTTTGAAAAAAATCCTTGTTGATATGAAATCGCTTGCTGACGCATATTCCGTGTCAATAAAATTTGAAACTTCTAGTGATTCCATGCCTGTTTACATCGATGAGAATAGATTAAGTGCAGTATTTTTTAATATTATCGATAACGCAATTAGATATAATATAAAAAATGGGAGGATTCTTGTTTCTGTGTTTCCTGTGGAATCAAAGCCATTTATAAACATTTCTATTTCAGATACTGGTGTTGGTATTCCAGCAGTAGACCTACAAAAACTTTTTCAAAAACTTCATCGCGGTTCAAATGTTGTCCAAATAGAACCAAACGGAAGCGGACTTGGTTTATATATAGCAAAAAATATTGTGGAACAACATGGAGGAAAAATAGAAGTAACCTCAGAAGTAAATAGAGGAACAACATTTTCTGTGTTGATTCCGACAAATAAATCTCTTGTTCCTCAACGAGAAGCGTCAAAAATTGGCCTTTGATTATGAAAATTCTTGGAATAGATCCCGGAACTGCGCGTGCGGGATATGGGATAATAACCATAGAAAAACTTGTTCCTACACTTGAGGTTTTTGGTATACTCTCAGAAAATAAAAAATCGCACGGAGAACGACTTTGTGAAATTAGAACGTCTCTTGTTTCTATAATTAAAAAACAAAAACCCGATCGCGCCATCGTTGAATCGTTATTTTTTGCGAACAATAAAAAAACAGCATTCTTTGTTGCTGAGGCCCGCGGGGTTATAATTCAGACACTTTTTGAATATAGTATTGACGTTTTAGAACTTACACCAAATCAAATAAAATCAGCAGTTACTGGAAACGGATCAGCATCAAAAAATGCGGTAAAAAAAATGGTTTCGTTGTTATTAAAAATTGATTTATCGTTAGTCTTAGACGACGCAACTGATGCAATTGCTGCAGCTATTGCTGGCTCATCTAAAAATTGTCAATAAAAGGCATGCGTGTTATAGCTCTCTAACATAGCAATGAATAAATATATCCTATAAGCAGACTAAATCCCAAAAGTCTGCTTATAGGATATATTTATGAAACATGGGTTGACACATTTTATATTTTTATTATACTGACCTTCATTGTGTATGCCCAGTTGGGTTTTTTAGGTCGAAAATAACGTACACTTTTAAATACAATGCGAAAATTAAAAAACGACGGTATTTTTCCAAGCGACGAAACAGGATTGGAAGATGACGGATATGACTCTCTTAAGGATGGGGTTGAGGACGATAAAATAGACTTAGGGTCATTCTCTGACGACGAGGAAGCAGATCAATATTAAGAAAAACAAACCTCTGCATTACCGCAGAGGTTTGTTTTTCTTTATAATTAACATATGCTACGAAAAAAATCCTCAGTCAATTTTATAAAAAACAAAAAGCATCAATATCCGCTTCTTTTTGCAACGTTTTTTTTCGGAATTGCTGCGTGTGTTGTTGTTGTTTTTATTTTTATTATCTTAACACTGCAAAAGCTTCCTTCTCCAGAAAACTTTGGTGAGCGCGCAATAAATCAAACAACCAAGCTTTATGATCGAACAGGAAAATTTCTTATATATGAAATACACGGCAATGAAAAGAGAACTGTAATACCTTTTAGCGAAATACCAAAAATAGTAAAACAAGCAACACTTGCTGCCGAAGACAACGATTTTTATACACAACCGGCATTTGATTGGAAAGCGATTATTCGCGCCATGTGGAACAATATAAAATCAGGAAAAATTACTCAAGGAGGATCTACTATAACACAACAGTTAGTTAAAAAGACTCTTCTTTCCGACGAAAGAACATATACGAGAAAAATAAAAGAATTAATTCTTTCGATACAATTAGAATCAAAATATTCAAAAGATGATATTTTTGGATTTTATCTCAACCAAATTCCTTATGGTTCAACCGCATATGGGATAGAATCTGCCGCTCAACTTTATTTTAATAAATCAGCAAAAGATCTTTCGATAAGTGATGCCGCTATACTCGCCAGCATGATAAAAGCTCCTTCATACTATTCTCCTTGGGGCGATCAGAAGCAAGAATTATTCATACGAAGAGATTATGTTATATCACGAATGGAAGAACTTGGTTATATAAGCAAAAATGCTGCGGAATTATCAAAAAAAGAAAAGCCTTCCTTTGCTCCTCCTTCGCTTGGAAAAATATTTGCACCACACTTTGCCCTTTTTGTACGTGACTATTTAATACAAAAATATGGGGAGTCTCTTGTTACAAGCGGTGGATTAAAAGTCATAACAACCCTCGACACAAAATTACAAACACTAGCAGAACAAGTAGTAAGAGATGGGGCTGAAAAAAATGAAAAAATGTACGGCGGAACAAACGCAGCGCTTGTTGCTGAAGATCCAAAAACAGGACAACTTCTAGCCCTTGTTGGTTCAAAAGATTATTTTGGAGATCCGGAACCAAAGGGGTGTACACCGGGGGTTAATTGTCTCTTTGACGGTAATTTTAATGTTGCCATACAAGGAAAGCGGCAACCAGGATCTGCACTAAAACCTTTTGTTTATCTTACTGCTTTTTCCAAGGGATATTCTCCAAAAACGGTACTATTTGATGTTGAAACAGAATTTGATACTCGAGGAATATCGGAATATAGTTATCGTCCAGAAAATTTTGATGGAACTTTTCGTGGGCCTGTTTTTATGGAACAAGCACTTGCTCAATCACTCAATGTTCCTGCGGTAAAAACACTATATCTTGTTGGAATCGATTCGGTTATTAAGACTCTTTCTTCGTTTGGAATTACCACACTAAAAGACAAATCGCGGTACGGCCTTACTCTTACCCTTGGTGGAGGAGAAGTGCGCCCAGTGGAGCTCTTAAGGGCATATTCGGTGCTCTCACAAGAGGGTGTACTCCATGAACAAAGTGTAATTTTAAGAGTTGAAACAGCAAACGGCGAAATATTAGAAGAATACCAAGACAAAAATGAGCGAGTTTTTGATGATATATATATAAAAGAAATAAATTCTATTTTATCGAGTCAAGAACTTCGTTCTCCAACATTCCAATCAAGTTTAGGACTTACTACATTTGATGGATATGATGTAGCACTAAAAACTGGAACCACACAAGATTATCGTGATGCGTGGGCATTCGGATATACTCCAAATCTTGTGGTTGGCGTATGGGCGGGAAACAATGATAACACTGCAATGCACAGTCAAGGAAGCAGTATTCTTGCCGCAATACCAATGTGGAATTCGTTTTTAAAAGACGCATTGCAACAATTTGAACCAGAATACTTTAACAAAATCGAAATGCCAACACTTCCAGAAAAACCAATGTTAAATAGTGAGTGGAGAACTTCGTATGGAATTCATTCAATTCTTCATTTTATTAATAAAGATGACCCACAAGGACCGATACCTACAAAACCTTGGAATGATTCACAATATCAGAATTGGGAAGACGCTGTTATTGCGTGGGCTAAAGGTTCTGGGCTTCCATTGAAACAGGTTGGCTCTCCTTCTTCTTTTTCTGGTCCTATTGGTATTTCATATATAGAACCAAAAACCGGTTCTTTCTTGAGAAGTCCCTTTACAGTAAGGGCAAAAATACTTTCACCAAATATCGAACTTCAACAAGTTGAATTATATATTAATAAAGTGAAAATCCAGTCATTCACTATTTCAGGAAATGCGTACCTTTTCTCTTATAACTATTCAGCTCCACTTGAAACACAAAATACTTTCGAAATAAAAGCAAAAAACATTTCAGGAAATGAAACAAGTATCTCAACAATTATATACAGGTCTCAAAATTAGTTTCTTATTGGCATAACCACATACACAATATCCTGTTCATTTTGTGATTTAATAACAGCTGGTCGTTCTGGAGAATTTATACCAATTGTAATTTCTTTTGAAGAATATATTTTTAATCCGTCAAAAATAAATTTCCAATTAAAAACAACTGAGAATGGGCTTCCTTTAAATTTTATTGGAATTTTATAACAATTTTTACCAAGTGTTGCGTCTGCTGAGGACAATTCAAGATATTTTTTGTTTTCTCCTACAGTAACAGTGATATCATTTGTTTTTCCAGAAAAACTACTTGCAAGTTTTAATGCATTAATAAGTTCGATTCTTTCAATTATTATTTCGTTTTCTGTTGTTTTTGGAATAATGGCTTTATATTCAGGAAATACACCATCAACTACTCTGGAAACCATTTCTGTTTTTTCAGTAATAAATACAACTTGCCCTTCATCACTTTTTATTATTACTTCTCCTTTTTCATTTTTAAATATCCGTATTAGCTCTTCTGCAGTTTTAAATGGAATTATTATTGATGACTCATCGAATGATGAAGACGCTTGATTTGAGCTTATAACGCGTTCTGCAAGGCGAAAACTGTCTGTTGCGGCTATTATCATACAATCACGAGAATATCTCAAAAAAACACCACTTATTTCTGGTCGTATTTCAGAATATTGAGTGGCAATTATTGTTTTTTCTAAAATTTCGCTAAAAAATTTAACATCAAGTTTTGAAAAATAATCATTTGTCGAAAGTATAGGAATGATAGGAAATTCTTTTGTATCATGCCCTTGTACAACCGCATCATAATTATCACTAACAATAAGAAGATTTCCTTGCTGTTCTTCAAGTGTAATTCTATCCGATGTAAGATTCCTTGCTACTGAAGCAAAAATTGAAAACGGAACAGCAACTGTGCCATCATCAACAACTTTTCCAGGAATTGTTTCAGTGACAGCAAGTTCAAGATTTGTTGTAATAAAAACAATCTTACCTTGTACAGCTTTAATTAAAACATCTTTCAAGATTGGAAGATTAGAAGAAAATCCCACTGATCGCTCAACAGCGCTTAGTCCTTCTATTAAGTTATTCTTTAATATAATACATTTCATAGTAATAGTAATAAGGGGTGTGGATAAGTGGATAAGTGTTTTTTTGATGATTTATAAAGGGTTATTTAACTTTTCTTCTGTGGAGAAAAGAAAGATAAAAACCGTATCTTGTGGATTATTCTTTATATATTGTTTATTAATACATAGTTTTAAGATTTATAACGGTGGTTTTCCACTGTTACTTAATAGTTGTTAACATGTTTTAAACATCTTTTCTTTTATAAGCATTAGTTTTTGGTTTAGATTTGGATTTTGTGTAAGTTCTTTTCCTATTTTTTCACACGCATGAATTACTGTTGTGTGATCTCTTTTTCCTAGTTTTTCTCCGATATGTGGATATGAGAGCTTTAAAATATCACGAAGAAGAAACATAGCAATTTGTCTTGGTTCAACGATTTCTTGTTTTCGTCCTCGATTCATAAGATCCGCTTGTGATATTTCAAAAAATTCCGCCACCGTTTTTATTATATCTTGCGCACTAACATTTTTTGGACTTATTTGGACTGTTTCATTAATAATATCCTCTAATTTTTTTTGATCTATTTTCTGTTTTTTATAATCCTCATAAAAAATCACTTTATTTAAAACTCCCTCAACTTCTCTGATATTACGTTGTACTTTAGATGCTATGTATTCGAGAACCCAATCATCAATTAATTTGTTTTGATTTTGAGCCTTTGTTTTTAATATTGCCAAACGCATTTCGTAATCTGGATACGAAATGTCGGCGATCATCCCCCCTTCGAAACGAGAACGTAGGCGTTCTTCAAGTGTAGGAATTGCCGCAGGAGAACGATCCGATGAAATAATTATCTGTTTATTGTTTTCATACAAAGCATTAAATGTATAGAAAAATTCTAATTCAGTTGCTGGTTTTCCACCGATAAATTGAATATCATCGATGATAAGCATATCGATATCACGATACTTCTTTTTCATGTCTTCCATTCGTTTATTACGCACAGACCACACAACATCATTAATAAATTTTTCAGATGTTGAATATAAAACACGTATTTTCCCTCCATATTTTTTTGTTACCTCGTTTCCTGCCGCTTGTAAAAGGTGGGTTTTTCCAAGCCCAACACCACCATAAATAAACAAAGGATTGTATTTTTTTCCGACGTCGTTGATAATCGCTTGAATTGCCGCAAACGCAAGTTCGTTTGATGAGCCAACTATATATGTATCAAAAGAATATTTTTGATTCAGGTTTGTTTTTTGATTAATTGAAAGTTCGGAAATGGGATTCGCTTTTTCATCAACAAGTTCGAGTCCACGAACAACATCCTTTTTCTTTGTTGTTTGCGGTGTTATATGACCAAGAACCGTATAATTAACTTGTTTAATACTACTATCAACATTACGAAGAGAACCGAGAATAATTTTGTGATAGCGATTTTTTACCCATTCTTTAGCAAAATTATTAGGAAGACCAACTAATGCAATTCCTTCTTTTTCATCTTTTTGAATGAGTTCGCTATTTTTTAGCCACGTAAGAAAATTCGGACGCGATATTTGAACCTCAATTTCTCCAAGTACTGTTTTCCAAAGTTCGTTGTGGTTCATAATGTTATTTTTGTTTATCCGGCATTAAGAAAACAAAACCAATTTCTTTCTTAATCAATGATACGTGTATTATATAATCTTTCAATATTGAATAAAGTTATGGTTTATGCTCTAACTGTGTACTTCTTGTTGATAACTCGTTTTTGTGAGTTTTTCCCATTTCTATTGCAGAAGCGACAACCGTATGGTATCGTAGGTTTTGTAGCAACGACACATGAAGAGAACATACCAACCAAAGAAAAAAAAACGAGCAGGAACACATGGGTTTCTTGAGCGTTCAAGCACCCCAGGAGGAAGAAAGGTGTTAGCACGGAGGCGTGCGCGCGGAAGAAAAAAACTTACCGTATAGTGCCATTATGGCGGAAGGAACATATTTTATTGTTAAAAAAAGGACGCACTGCGATACAAACACGCCGTGCGTTTTCTCTTTATCCCAAAAAGCATTTAAAACAGCTGTTTTAAGGAACAAAATAAAACGACAGATGAGAGTGATTATTAAAAAAACAAAAAAAGAAAAGGAGTTACTAATAATAATTCCAAAAAAAGAAATACTTAATAGATCTTTTAAAGAAATCGAACAAGATTTAGTGGGCTTGCTCAAAAAAAATTATTAAATTTTATTTTGTTATAACCCCTATACCCTAGCGAAAATCTATAGTACAATACTCCCATATGGCAGGATTATTTAATTCGTATGTATATGAACCGCTCCTTTCGGTTCTATTATTTATTTATAAGTCAGTTGCATTTTCTGATCTTGGTGTAGCAATAATACTTCTCACTGTTCTTATTCGAGTAGTTTTATTTCCACTATTTTATAAAGGAGCAAAAGATCAAGCGATAATGCAAAAACTTCAACCACACATTAAAAAACTTCAACTTGATTACAAAGATGACAAAGAGAGACAAGCAAAGGAATTATTAGGGTTATATAAAAAATATAGTTTCAATCCATTTTTTGGAATTTTTTCTATTCTTATTCAACTTCCTATATTTTTTGCATTATTTAAATTATTTGGACAGCAGCTGGGGAATTTAGGGCTTGTTAGCACTATGATGTTTGGAATTATCGATCTGGGGAGTAAGGGAATTATTCTCCCTGTTATTGCGGCCGGATTGCAATATTTTCAAGGAAAACTTTCTCTTCCGGTGCTAAAAACGGAGGGAAATGAGAATCCATTGGCATCTATAGGGAAGACAATGATATACGTTGGGCCGATACTTACACTTGTTATATTTTCGAACCTTCCATCCGCCCTAAGTATTTATTGGATCGTTTCATCGATATTCGCGATTGGCCAACAAGTATACATTAATAAAAAATTGCCAAAACTTGAGGATTAGTTGTATACTAGAAAACGCTATGAAAGAAGCGATTATTGAATCAGTAAAGGAATTTATTACTAATATTGGGTTTCCAAATGCCGAAGTTTCTCTCGATGAGGAGCGGCGCAAAGTCATTATTCTTATTGAAAACCGATTTATCGAAGACAATATTGTTACTATATTGCCAGCGTTTGATCATATAATTAACACCATCCTTAAAAAGAAGGGGCTAATTCCTCACGTTATTGATATAAATTATTACCGAAAAGAGAGAGAGCGAATTATTGCAGATTTAGCAAAAGCTGCAGCAAAAAAAGCAATGATAACCAAACAAGAGGTTGAACTCCCTCCGATGAACGGATATGAACGGAGAATTATTCACATGGAGATTACTACTCACCCAGAACTTATGACCGAAAGTGCGGGAGTAGGAAAAGACAGACATGTAATGATAAAATTTGTTCAATAAAAAACACCCTGTTATACAGGGTGTTTTTAAAAAGACTATAGACGCGCCCGCCAGTTCTATTTTGGAAATGCTTTTCCGTCGGGACAAAAACTCAATCCAAAATTTTGTCCGGCTATAGATTCACGCACACTCATAGGAACTGCAAGTGAAATATTAAGTTTGCATGCGTCGCTTTTACTAATTTTTAATGTTTCGATAAAATCTTTTTCTGCTGCCGCACGCGCCCTTTCAATATCGCTGTTGTTAATAGTTATAATAAATCCTTCTGGATTTGGATAATATGCAATATAGTATAAATTATTATCTTTAAATATTACGCCATTAAATGAGGCATCTGCAACCGATTTTTTATAAATATTTACAATTGAAACAGCGCCATCTTTTGTCTCGACATCAAAACGGTCAGTTTCTGGTTTTATGAATGGCGACTCTTGTTTTATTGGTTGTGTGTCTTCATTTTCTGTAATGATTTCCGATTTTTTTGTGGGTTCCTCTGTAGCTGGTTCGGTTATCTTCACGCTACTTGGTACTTCTGTTGTATCAATTTTTTTAGTACGAAAAACAAAGAAAAATGATACTGCAACAATAAGAATGATAAATATAGCAATTATAATATTTTTTTTCATTTAAAAATTACACTTACAGTTTGCTCCCCACTGTCCCCAACCGGCAGATTTATAGATCATGTATGCCTTTTCCACGTTTTTTTGTCCTGTCTTTGCCGCCTCCATGCATGCCGTATAGTTATTTACTTTTGGTATTGCACACCAATGATTTTTCGATGTATAGAGTGGGAAAAGCGCTTTGTCTGCGCATATAATGGAATTGTTTTGGGCGTCTTTGCCAAGTGGGCTGTGAGCAGATAAATTTATCTGAAATAGTCCCCACGAAACAGTTGGTCCACTTTTGTCTCCTGTCGTTTCTTTATCACACACATCCATTCCGCTTCCGAGGGTTTCACTTCCTCCACTTTCAGCTGCACAAATACGTGATGCTTGTTCTATTGTTGTATCACTCTCGTTTTTCCATGATGTCTTTTTTAAATTTTCTACCGCACATGATCCGGTTTTCATTGGTTCCGGGCAAACACCAGAGCAATTTGCTGCGTTTTTTTTACCATCAGGATCATTTCCCCACACCCACCCCGGTAGTTGTTTTACTGGTTCGGCAACATCAACATCAAAAATTTCTTTTATTGTTGATGTAGGAACGTCGTCAAGCATACAAGGAGTAATGTTTTGGTTTAAATCAACCATCATTGTTGTTGCTTTTTCTCCCTCGGGTACCGGTTCTCTTACTGCATAAATAACACATCGGGCTGTTGATGTTGGGCTTTGTCCTTTTATGTAATATGGATACGTCCATGCAATTGTATCTTTTTCTAAGATCTCATCTTCATTGTAGAAAAATTTTGCTTCAGTTGTACTTCCGTTTCGGTTATTTAAAAAGTCGTCAAGAGTTGAGTAGTCTGAAGGTAGAGTATCATTAATGTCAGCTTTTTCTCTAAATAAAACACGACGAAGTCCGCATTTATTATTTGGCTGCTGACTTTTGTTGGGCGAGTTGCTATATATCGGAACTCCATCTACTGCTCTAATATCGACAGACATTCCACACGTGGTTGATGAAATTTTGTTTAAGGTGCCCTGAGTAAGTGTGCTTGTTGCGATTTGTTGTGCGCTGGGATCTTTTAGTTTTACCAAGTCTGGATTTATTGATTGTAATAATAAATAAGAAGCAAAAAGCAATAAAACTCCCCAGAGGGCATCTTGTATGATTTGCCTCCCTTCGCTTTTTGCGGAGATGTCCTCCGATTTAACAATAATTATAATTGCACCATATACAATCATTCCTACTGCTACAATTCCTGATATTCCCACCGCAAATTGATATAAACGAACGATGTATGTTTGTATGTCGGTAATCGGCGTACATGGTCCAAGCGGTAAGATACCAATTTTCTCAGCGCAAGGAGGGTTAAAAACTAAAGGTATTGCACTTGTTGAGTTTTCTGCATTAACAAAAAACGGAAAAACAAATATTCCAAAAAGAACAAGGAGTGAAAGGAAAAGATATAAACTCTTTATTGTATATTTGTTCATTTTTGTACTTCGAAATAGATAGGCATCTGTCCTTTTATTATACCCAATTTTTTCTTAAATTTCTTTGCAGAGCAAAAATATATTTATATAAACGCATAGAGAAAACTGTCATATTTATTTATAAAATAAAGTGATGATGCTGTTGGTGTGAGGTCTTTTGCATCAATTGAAATTTTTGTTATATTTGAGATTGTGATTTCCTCCTCTGTTTGCTGATCTAGGTCGTATATATATAATGAGTCACTAGAAAAGATTGAGTTCGTAGTCCAATCAAAGAAAGAAATAGGAGATTGTGGGACAAAACAAAATGCGGTTACAATAGCGGACGAACACTTTTCTGGTAATGTTTTTTGGGTTGTTGGGAATTCTCGCTCAAAAGAATTATTTCCAATAACAAACCCATCGTTTTTTGAAGAAAAGAAATATGCTGATGGTGTTGAATTGAGCGAAAAGTCTAAAAGACCATTTCTTACTACTGAAAACAAATTTGTTTTTGTGTTGTACTGCCAAATTGATGTCGCATACTCATTTCCAAATTTTTCCACAAACAACAACTCGTTGGGGGACTTGCTTACCATGTCGACGTCGAACAATTTTATCTCAGGAATTAAAATTGTATTTTCGGAGTAGTTTTTTTCTTGTAAAAAGAGAACAGCGCTTGTTTTTCCGCCCTGATTCATGAGAGCAATGATATTTTCGTCATAAAAATCCCAAACAGCATCAACAATAGAAGAATTTAAAGGAGTTATTTTTTCATCCATTGAAGAGAAAACACCCCAAATAGTACCGGAATCAGTTGTGAATTTTAACAAAACAAAAGATCCAGTTCTGTTTGGGCGCACAATGCTTACATTGTTAAGCGAGTTTAGTGCTATTGTTTCGCTTTTCCCATCAATCACCTTCTTTATCTCTCCAGTTTTGGTTATATAAAAAATTCTGTTATTTTCTTTATAATACCAATAAAATTGTGCAGGAACGTCTGATATTTTTCGCAGTTCTTTAAATGAGGTTTTTATTGCTCCACTAGGATTTTTTTCGTCAAACACGACCTCATTTTCTTGTTTTGTCTGGTCTGTTTTTATTCCATCTAAAATTCCGCTATTTTCAGCAAGTTTTTCTATAACCGAAATCGGTGTTTCGGTTATAATGTCCGTTTTTGTACCTGTTTTTGAAATAACAAAATAAATTATCCACGCGATAATCCCTAAAATAAGAAAAATAACGATAAATTTATAAATTGGTTTCATATTATTCTTCTATAATCATTCTCTTTTGTGTTTTTATTATTTCCAATAAAGACTTTCTATTTTGAATATACCCATTTATAGTAACAGTTCTATCTGTCGCAATAATTGGGTTTCCAGTATTTATTATTAATTTATTGTCAGAGCCCGTCCCCTTTTTTAGTGCTCCAATCTGCCAAGAAAAAGAAAAATCATCAAACGATTTTGCATTAAAAAAATATGGCACTGCGGTAATTGACACGTCGGTATTTTTTGGAACGACACCATTTACATAAGGGAGTTCCAAAACGAGTTTTGGTTTTGTGGTGGGTATTATAATACTTTTCTCCATTGATTGATTGTCTAATTTTACTGACACCGAGACAAAGTTTGTTTCGTCGGTTTCGTTAAATACTGCTATAGCTTCTTTTTGCCCCGTCCCTTGTTGTATTCTTTCTCCATTTTTTCTCCACTCGATTGCTGCTTTTGATAAGTCTAATAGTTTTCCATCTTGAAATGCTTCAACTGCAATATATATTTTTGTTCCATATGATGGAATTGCCTTTCCTTTATATGTTGTTGGAAAAAAATTGTCAGCTTTCCATGTTACAACGAGTTCCGGATTTCCGGCGTTAGCAAGTGAAAAAATACTAAAAAACAACACAAAAAAAACTACTATATTATACTTCTCTGCGGATTGTTTCCTGTTCTTCATTATGCTTTTGTATTATTGGATTGTTTTGTGTTCGCACCGGTGATGAAGGCATTGAGAGAACTCTCGGTTTATTGGTATTTGGAAATGGTATTCCTGTTTTTGGTTTTTGTATTTCCTTCATTTTCTCTCGCGTCTCCTTTGAAATGTCCTTTGGTTTTAACAGTTCGCCCCTGCTTGTCGCTGCCCCCTTATTTATTATACCTAATTTTTCAGGATGATTCTCTAGATACATAACGGTAACTATAGTTGCGCACATTGTTGGAATAAAGGGAATTCCTTGTACTAGTATTGGAACGATATATGCACCAAGTGGATCTTTTAATATTCCATCACCACCCTTATTGAGCCAAAAATTTTTAATAAAGGGCCACAAAACACCCTGTACTAACCATCCAAGAAAACCAATAGAAAGAAAATCTCCTATAAATGCAATGCCGTCAATAATTAATCCAACAACAAAACCGAGAAACATTTCTCCCAACTCAAATTTTTTTTGTTTTTCGCTCATTGCTATGAGAGCCCCTTTGATTCAAGAACCTGCTCTGGGTTTGTTGTAACGATCTGATCTTCAACGTATGACGCAATTACTTTTATTGCAACATGTTTTGCTCCGGCAAAAAATAATCCTTCTCCAACGCCAGCCTCCAAAAGGAATGTTCGTTCTCCTTCAGTTAAATTAAATGCGGTCGCAATGGAATCAATGGATCCAGGCGATTGTTTCATGAGGATTTGCATTGATGAGTTAGAGACAATAGGTCTTCCATATTCCGACTTCAAAAAGTCCTCAACGTCTTGAGTAATTGTTGTAATGCCTAAATAATATTTTCTTGCTCTTTTTACCAAACCAAAGAGGAACGAAGCAGAATCTCTGTACTTCATCATCAGCCATGCTTCATCGATAATAAGTGATCGTTGCTGAAGTTTTGAACGGACAATATTCCATACAAAGTTTAAAACGATATACATTGCAATTGGGCGAAGTTCTTCCTCAAGGTCGCGAATTGAAAATACAATGAGGCGATTTTTTATGTCGACGTTTGTTGGGGCATTGGTAAATCCCGCATATGAACCATGAGTGAATTTATCAAGTCGTGCAGCAAGTGTTTGCCCACCCTGCGTACTTGAAAGAATAACTTGCAAGTCCTCAAGGAGTGGCGCATTAATGCCTTTCATTGTTCCAAAATTTTCTACAGTAATATCGCGGGACGCATATGTTTCGGTTACCACCCTATCAAGAAGCGAATCTTCTTCTGGTGTTATTGCTCCGAGCATCAATTTTAGCAATCCGGTAACATTTAAAATATGTGATTTGAAGACGTCCGACGGTTCTTCTCCTTCCGGAATTATTGGGATATCAAATGGATTTACGTGATTTGGAGATGTAAGAGAAATTTTAAAATAACTCCCTCCAATTGCATTTGAAAGATTTTGATACTCGTTTTCTGGATCAATGATGATGACATTTATCCCAAGCATTAATGAACGAAGCACTTGAAGTTTTGTTGTGTATGACTTCCCTGCTCCGGATGTTGCAAAAATAACCTGATTAGCATTCTGTAGAGAAAATCTGTCAAAAATAATCAAACTATTATTGTGCATATTTATTCCATATAGTATCCCTTTTTCTGATGAAAGATCAGGAGAAATAAAAGGGAACAATGAAGACGCGGGGCTTGAATTTAAAGGAGTAGTAATTTCAAGAGAGTCACTATTGATTGGAAGCGCTGAAGAATTAAAACCCTCAAGTTGTTTAAAGAGAGCCGGTTTTATATAGACAAGTTTGCTTTCAAGTGTTGATTCGATTTTTTCTTCCAACTTTCTCAACTCATCGAGTGTCTGCGCGTAAAGCGTGATATAAACACCAACACGAAAAAGCTTTTCTCTTGCTTGTAATAGAGAGTCGCGAAGTTGTTCAACGTCTTCGTAGGCAGTTTCAAGCATTGGATCTCGGACTAGTCCTTTGTCTCTTTTGTCCCAAAGTTCCGCCTCAATGTTCGCAACCTTCTTCTTTAAATCTTTTAACGCAGACGCAGTATCCATCGGATGCACAAATATAGAGATATCCATCATTTCCGCCATATTTATAATTGGCGAAAACCATCCACTTGAGACATATCGTGGATATGTAAATATGAATAACGTTTTTACAAAATAATCGCCAAGTTTTATGTAATTTGCGCTTACTTCAAGCCCGGATGGAGCAACGACGTTCGGTAAGTCTTTTGCAGATGGAGTATATGCTTGAGGAATTGATATTTTCATTTATTTGTTTGTTGCTATTTTAAGACCTCTTTTTTCAATAAGTTGTGGATTATATAAATTATAGAAAAGTTCAGCAAGTTCTTCGTCATTTAACTCCGAAACACGAAGCCCAATTTGTTCTAGTCCGTCTTTTACTTCTATAACGCGGTGTTCTAATTGTTCCAATTTTGATTGAAGGGTTGCTTTTTCCTCCGCATTTTTCGTTTTTTGTGATCCAAATAGTGAAGAAATAATTCCGATCGAAGAAGAATTTGATACTCCCTCATAGGGAACAATAACAAAAAATGTCTTTGAGATAATTGAATTTTGTTCGACAAGAGTTTTGATAAAGTTTATATACTCGTCAATTTGGATCTTTAAAAGCTCGTTTTCCTCCTTTCCTCTCCGTTCGTCCATTTTTTCTAAATAGGCATCAACATTTACCTTTCTTGAGTGTATAAAGAGTTGAACGGGATAATCTATTGTATTTAAAAAGTTTTGAAAACTACTTAAAATGAGATTTTGTTCGGCGTCGGATTTTAGGTCAAAGTTTATACCTCCAACAATTAAAATTCTTCGAATGCCGCCATCCTTTAAATATACTATCCCATCCTTTATTTCCCTCACCTCAACGAATTTTTGTGTTGGAGAACTTGTTTCTTGCATGGTCTTATTATTACACAATTAAAAATCAACACGTTTCGCGGCTCTTTTTTCCCCAGTAAGATAGGTAACAATTTCGTAATCTCCTTTTGGTAGGTTTGTTCCTTCCGGGAGGAAATTTTCTGGTTTGAATATTTTGCCGGTTGTTATTGAATCTGCGACACTTTTTAATTTTTCTTGAATGCTCATTGCGCGACGCATTGATGATATTTTTTCAAGCGAACCCGCATCAATGGATGTTTCTTCCATGGCCCGTTCCCAAATATACCTGCGAGGATTCCAATAATAATAGAACGCCGATCGAATAACCTTAGGTAGTTCTTGTCCGTTTATTTTTACAAACGCGAGTGCCGCAGCGCCCCCAACGACTATTGAGGAAAGGATTATCCATAAGAACATTGAAAAAATGTAATAGAGAACAATCGAAAAAATTGCTGCACCCCCAAGAAGCAAAAATTGTTGTAATGTAAAAAACGATATTATTTTTGGTTTTTCCTCAATAAACTGAGGTACTTGGAATGATGCCATGCTCTTTTATTGTAATAGATAATAACAAAACAATCATCCTACAAAAGCAAGTAGTTTCTATTTTAAATTTATGGTGTTTCCTTGGATCACTGTCTGTGTGGCTTCTGGCTTCTGTTCGTTTGCCTGAATTTCTGGAAAAATTATTCCTGTTTCGTCGACGTCGTTCTTCTGATTAAATATTTTCGACATCCAAGAGGATTTTTTCTCCACTTTTTTTTCAGGTACTGCTCCCGATTGTACAAGAGAAGTATCAATTTTTGGTGCAATCGTTGGCGCAATATTTATTATTTCAGGAGTTTGAATGTTTATCGCGGCGCCAATATTTTGTTGCTTTGGGCGCGCTCCCTCTTCTTGTGGAGGTCTCTCAGTCATTCGATCGATTGCTCCAATACTTATCACATTACTTTCCGGTCCAATGTCTTGTTTTAATCCAGCCCTTGTTTCGCTGTAATGAATCGTTGTTTTTTGTTCTGGGGCAAGGAAAGAGAACGGGTTGTTCCCTCCTTCGATTTTTGCTCGTGGTATTCTTTTCTCTGTGGATTCAGATGATGACGGAATAAACTTATTAAATGGTGTTTCGATTCGTTTTTCTCTATCGCTTTGATCTTGTTTTGTAAAAAAAGAAGGTTCTTCGTGGATGATAAGTGGTGCCTCTTCCGATGTTTCGATCTTTATTGGAGATTCATTTATTTCTTTACCGAAAAAACTTGGCTTTATAATTTCTTCTGTAACTTCATTTTCTTGTTTTGCGTCATTCTTTTGTGGATTAATTGCGTCATCAATTTGTTCTTTTTCTGCAATCGTTTCCTCCACTGATTTATAAGTCTCTGTTATTTCATCTTCGTATGGAGCAAGGATTCGATTATAAATTTCATTAGTAAGCACTTGCGCGTGTTCAAAGTTGAGAAATAACTGCTCGCCAACCTCATGCGAAAGATTTCTAAGTGGAACGAATCCCATAAGCGTCAATCCAACCAACTGTTCGAGGATAACTGATTTATCAGGATTTAAGTAGTGTTCACGTTCAATATTTTCGAGTGTTCGCTTTGTTTTGTCTGATTCAAATGCTGCACGCAAAGATGCCGGGATTGTCTCGTATCGCTCATCAAATATTTCTTCTGTAAATTGTGAATAGTCCATTATTATTTGTAAGGATTTCCAAATTAACCGACAAAGCCAGGCTTCTTTTCTTTCTTTTCTTTTCTTTTCTCTATTAAGCTTTGTGTTTCAAGAACACCCTTATCAATTTCTTTTATAAGTTCTGTTTGTTCCTCTGGTGTTACTCCCCAGCTATTGAGTTCTTCTCTGCTCAATCCCTCTGTTTTCGTCTTTACTTCATTCAAATCGTTTAATTTTTTATCTAATTCTCCAAGTTTTTGAGCTTTTCGAGAAAGAACAGATTCAACGTTTTCAATGTTTGATCTGAATGATTCCGCTATAGTTTCAATTTGCTTGAATTCAACGTCTTTCTTTGCTTCCGTTGCAGATCCCGATGCAAGCTTTGAAGCAATCTCCTTTAGTTTTTCATTGCGTTTCTTGTCCAGTGCATTTAATTTTTCTTCCATTTTTTTGAATACATCAAGGCGATTTGAAACTCTACCACTCAATGATCGTATTTTTCCTTCATATTCACTAATTACCTTTTCGTATGAGGTTGTATCGACCCCATTTACGAATGCTTCATCTTTTCTATTTCTTTCCCTTGTTAATGCGACTTCAATTTGTTCTATGTTTTCAAGTCTGCCAGTTTTCATTTTTGTAGTCTGACGAACTGCATCAAGTTTGTTGTTTGCAAGCAATTCCTCATCTTTTGTTTTTGCGCCCTTGCGTTGCTTGAGTGCTGCAGAGTGTTCTTTTTCTATATCCGCCTCTTCCATGTTTCTCAATCGACTACGATATGCGCCAGCAAATGCTTGTTGCCCAAATTCAATTTGTTTGTTGTCCTCCTTTAGGTCGTCTTCTTTAAAACGAACCGAACCATCAGCATTACGCAATTTTAGTTTATCTTGTTTTGTTTTTAATTTTTTCTGAAGATCTTTTTCGAGTTCTGCGGCCGTTTTCTTTTCATCTTTCTTTTCCTTCTCTTTCATAAGGCCAGCGCCAAGAAGCGCGCCACGAACAAGCGATTCTTGCCAGTTATTTTTCTTTATCTCTTTTATTGCCTGCTTATCAATTCCTTTTCCAGTTGCCTCTATTCCGCCACCAATCGACCGAGTGGTCGAGCCAAGTGTTTTATCTTTTGCCCAAAGACCAATTCTACTTCCAAATCCAAGGCGATCTGGTCTTTCGCCTTCGAGTTTTTTAATTTCTTCGTTCTCCTCTTTTTTCGAAAGTCCACGTTCTTTAATTTCTTTAATTCTTGCTTTATAGTTTTCTGCTTTTGTTTTCTGTGTGTCTTTGAGTCCCCTAATCTCCTCTTTCTTTTGTTCTGGACTTTTTAATTTATCATTGTTGATTGCAGCAATTCGATCTTTGTATTCAAGATGTTTTGTTTTTGACATCTCCCGTTTCTTTTGGATGTCCTCTCCCGTTCCCTTAAAGTACCCCCCCACCCTTTTGAGTCCGGAAGAAACGGAGCCCCCCACTGACGTTTTCGATAATCGTGTTCCAAAATTTGTTGCCTTTTCTTTCCCATACTCTTTTGCTTTTTTCATCATTCCGTCCTTTGCTTTATTGGCGATGTTCGCGCCCTCAATTCCCATTTTTTGGGCAACCATAATTCCACCAATCATAAGTCCAGCAACCACAATCATTTGTGTTCCTTCCTGTGCTATTTTTACCAATATATTTGGGAGACCTCCACCAACAACCGCAATTTTACTCTTGTATTCAATAGAGTTGAGTCCTTGTGCTGCGAGGATTGATAAATACACAAAGAATGATGCTGCGGGGGCAAAGAAGGTATATTTCCAGAATGCAGACCACCACTGGCTGTTATATGACTTAAGTCCTGGAAAAACCCAAAACAACCACGCAAGCGGAGCGAGAATAAGAATAAAGGTAAGGGCAACATAGCGAATGAGGAACATTGCGGCTAACATGAGAAGCACAATGGTCGCGAGAAGGGTAAAGAAAGTTATAAAAAACAGACCAGCAATCGAAGATAGCATCGCTATTCCAAAAGTGACTACTCCGCTCTCTTCTTGGCTTGGGTCTGGAGGAAGAGGGTCGTCTGTTTCTTCTAATAAAAACTTTTGTGGACCAAAAGCGCCCGCAAGAGTTTCAGTAAATTCTGTTCCAAATCCGCTTGGACTAATTCTTCGTATGAAAAAGTTTGTAAGTACATTAGAAAAATCAATAAGCGTTCCTGCGATAAGAAAACTGAAATTTACTACTACTGCAGCGATAACGAGATTGAGGAGAAGCTTTTTTGCTCCGTATGATTGAACACGAATTATAGTAGTAAATGCCATTATAACTGTGAGAAGTACAAAACCAAGATTGGCAACGTCGCGAGAAATTTTCCACCCTATGTCTGCGATCATGTTCACATTTTTATCCGCAACTGTTTCGTTTAATTGAAGAGTGAAACTAACAAGCCATGCAGCGATTACGAAAAATATTCCAAAAATAAAATTAAATACGTAGGCAACTGCCTTAAAAATAAAAGAAATAATACTCGACATTGAAATTCCAACCATTGCATTTGAAACACTTGGAGTAAGCACGCCAATAGCAAAAACAAATCCCAAAGCAAAGCCAAGGATAATCTGTTTTTTATGACGACGTAGTAATGTTTTTAGTTGCATTGTTTGTTTACGGTGTTGATACTACTGGACACGTATATGTAGTTCCATTCAAACATATATTATTTAATGTATCTATTTCGAGACTCTTTGTGAAAGAAAATTCTGCTATTCCATTCGTAATTTTTGAAATTGAAGATATATTGTTTTCAATTTTTTCAATTCTGCTTGTGGCGGCTTGGATATCTGCGTCGGGGATATTGGAAAGTGGTTGACGCACCTGAGAAATGAGCTGTGTAGTTGATGCGAGTAATAGATATGCACCATCAAGAACCACCTTTTGATTAGCTGTTTCTTCCTGACTATTTTTTGTCGCAAGACAGGTTGTTGCTGGTGATGCCTTTATTGTCTCGCAATTAGAAAGACCAATAAGTTTGTTTTGGAGTTTATAAAGAGATGTTTTTGTGGTATCTAATGATGAACTTGCGATTTTGAGTGACGAAGTTGCACTATTGAATCGTGTTTGAAGATTTGCTTTATCTTGTTGTTTTATTTTGTCATTCAAATCATCAATCTCCTTTTGTTTTGTGTTTGCTGCAGAATCTAGTATGTCTGTTGTAGCCCTACTGCCATAGTATGTGTCTTTTATTCTCGTATCACTACCATAGCTTGTCCCCTCTCTATTACCACCAAAATTACTCTGCATGCTGTTATCGTTACTGAAAAGTCCCTTTCCAGCATTTACAACACCCTTAACACCATTATTGATGAGACGGTTAATTGCGGCATCAAAAATGACATTGATATAGTCTTCAAGATTTTCTGCGTTTGTAATATAGGATTGATCTTGGGTAAAGGTGTTTTGTAGTGCCGTTCGTGCGGTGTCCCCCGGAGTGTTTATGTATGTGTGAGTACATTCCCATCCGGAACTATGAGCATTATAGAAATTAAGAAGTGAAGATTGTACTGAAAGTTTTGCCAACGCAGTAAGCCCATCATCATAAGAAGAGGGTTTTCTTGGATCAGGAAATTCTTGCATAAAACCAAGATATATTTTTTGTGGAACAACTGTGTTTGTTTTTTTATCAACAAGGTTAAGCTCCCATCTATCGCATACCTTTTCTCCGTTAAATCCAGACCCAGCGCTCACTTCCTGTGCTGCTACATTTTCATTCTTTTGTGAGTTGTACATTACCTTGTCCATTGCAAGAAGTTCAAGGCCGAATCGGTTATTACTTGGAGAAAGCGATTCGGTATATCCAATCCATCCCCCATTTCTAAAATCTTCTTTAAATGAGTCTATATTTCCAACTATTTTATCAAGTGTACACGATGTTTCTTGTGTAAATTTTTTCCGTGTCGGTGACTGGAGATTTAATTGAAGCTTTAATGAGAGTTTTTCGTCGCATAACTTTCCGAGCCCTATGTCTCGTGCGACATCTCCTACTGCTGCTTGATACGAGTCTTCAAACACGTCGCCAAAGTTTGTTATGAAGCGTGGCTGTCCGCGAAAATCGTTATTAATCCATTCAAGTGTTTGATCTGCAATCCTGTCCAGAAGCTGTTTTTTTAGTCGTGCGAGTGCTACTTTTATCGCAAAATCTTTTATGGCAAGCAAGCAATTTTCAACGCTTGCCTTTTCAATTTTTGTTTGTACCTCGGTCGATTTTTCATCTTGTTTTTTATTTACATCTTCCGCATTTTTTTCAATAGCGGTTTTTACACTCTCGTCCCACACAGGAACGCTGTTAAGCGATGCTAGCGACGGCAATGCTGGTAATGCATCTGTAGGGTTCTGTGCTGCGAGTTCTTTTACGGTCTTCTCTTTTACAAGATTAACAACCTCTTTTGGAGAAGTCGGAATTCCAATTGCAGAAAGCGATTCTTTCCCAAGATCAACAAGTCCGCATTGAAGTGCGATATCAGTTATCGAAGATTGTGATGCAGCGCTCGCCATTTCTCTCTCTGGCATATAGAAAGCAAAGAATGTAAATATGAGAATTACTGCAGTTATTTTTGTTGGGATTTTCTGCATATTATTTTTTTAAGATTTCTAATGCGGCCTTCCAAATAGCATCTTCTTCTATGAGTGCCCCTTCAATTTCCTTAATCGCAGAAACTACTTTTATTGGATCTTCTTGGTTCTCAAGAATAATTTTTGAAAGGAAGCGCTTTTTTTCCGCATTATTCAATAAACTAATATGGAATGCTCTCCATTCGGAAATAACTGGTGTACTAAGAAGGGTATCAATAAATTTTGATTGAGCCGAGATGTGTTTTTCTATCTCTTCTGAATTCTTCTCAGAAACAAACAATCCAATTGCAGAAACAATATTTGATGGCGCTGTCTGTTTTATTTTTTCACTTTCGTTTTCTACTTTTTCTAAATACGTTACAAGTTCATTTAATGATGAGTTTTTATTTATTTTTATATCAGCATCGGTATATTTCTGTATTTCAAAATTTTGGGCTGTGTATTTACTGATTATATTTTCTATATCTGCATCGTTGGGAAATTTTACTGCATCTCCACTTTTTTTCCCTTTATTATATTCAAAAATTGCACGTTCATAGTCTCGAATGACTTGATCGGTTGCATTAAAGCTTGGATCATTTAACAAAGGAAGCGTTCCGTTTGATGTGATAAAACGCGCATCAGATCGCTCAGAGCCGGCGATTGTTGGAGAAGATGCCCCTACATTTGAGTTTGAAAACAAAAGATACGTCGAACATGAGACGCCGATGGCAATCACTACAAATGCGAGGACTTTTTTCTTCCTCATTACTTTTCATTATACAACATTTTTGTAAGTTTCATCACGGTTTTTGGAGTTAGCTCCTGCGCGCGCGCTTCCCTTTTTATTTTTGCATCAGAAAGGAGTTCGTTTAATGCTTTTTCTGACAAATTTATTCCTTTTTTTGGGCAGCGCATATTATTAAAAATCGTTTTTCTTGGTTGTGAAAATAATATTTTTGCGGTTTTTATATATAAGTTTATTTCCTTTTCTGTATAACGATTATGTGTTGTTAATTGAATAATTGCTGAGTCTACCTTTGGTGGAGGTGAAAATTGTCCTCGAGAAACACGTTTAATGATTTTTGCATCAGCAAATGAAGCAATGATTGTAGACAAAAGATTTTGTTTTTTTGGTTCCCCAATGATTCGTTCGGCAACTTCTTTTTGAATTAGAAGCGTCGTAGTGTGTGGCCGCATCTTGAGTTCACTGATAATGCGAAGAAGAAAAGATGTGAGATAGTATGGTATGTTACCTGTAATTACAAATGAAGCTCCCCTTAATTTTCTATTAATGATTGGTAGTATCTCTCGTACGTCTCCTTCTAAAAGCTCATTATTTTTCCCAATAAGTGTTTTAATTGGTGTAAAAAATGTAGAATCTTTTTCAATACATAACAGATGCGCATTGTTCTTTTGGGCCTCTAAGACGAGATGTTTTGTTAGTTCTCCGTGTCCGGGACCAATTTCAATAATGAAATCGTTTTGTTTAATATCTGAATTTTGAGCAATAAAAGAGAGAGTCTGTTCGTTTTTCAGAAAATGTTGACCAAGTTTTTGCCTCATATCATTTAGCGCGATGAGCCGTATGTAATAATCGGAAATGCGTATATTGGGGTAGGCACTCCTGGTGGCGGAACAGGAATCCAACAAATAGGAGAGAGGGTTGGAAGATAAAGTCCAAGAACATATCCTCCGGGTGTTAGTGTATATCTTTTATTGCTTATTGTTGCTGGTTCTGTTGCATAAAGTGCTGCGGGAGCAATTCCTGCAGGCACGATTGTTATTGGTCCGATACCCAGACAAACAGTTGGGGGCGCTACCGATGTTATTATTCTTCCGCCAAACGCAATTCCAGCTCCAGCGAAAGAAGTGGTAGGTAGCGCAAGAGCGAAAGATAATAATAAGAAAACAAAAAAACGCATATAAATGAATTATATAGTAAAAATTGAATAATTACCAAAATCTTGGTATAGTATGTGCATAAGAAATTTACGCAAGCAATTCCGTGTGGCGCGCGGATTTATATTGACTAAACTAAAACCACATTTTTTTGGTCTTTTGTGCGTAATTATCTGTATAGTTGGTTCGTATTTTGTCGTTTTTATCAATTCATTGTTTTTTAACGATGATTTTGAGTTACAAAAATTTGAAAAAGGCGGCGCCGTAGAAGAAGTAGAAGATCCATCCGTGTCTGGATTGGTAGTATGGGAATACTCTCAAATTGATACAAAAAAATCACAAAATGAAAGTTTTGTAAGCGATTTAGGATATTCTGACACAAACACAGGGATTGTTCGAGATGGAATTCGGACGTATAAGGTTCAAAAAGGAGAGACGTTGCGGGGTATTGCATCAAAATTTTCTCTTTCTGTTGATACAATAAAACTTTCAAATCCACAGATAAAAAAAGAAGTAAAACGAGGAGATAGTATTACAATTCTTCCAACAAACGGATTGTTATATTCAGTAAAACCAAATGATTCAATTGTTTCAGTCTCTGATAAATATGAAGTATCACAAAGCCTAATTAAACAATTTAATTCCTCTTATATTTCCATCTTTTCAGAAGGAAGTGGGATAATTTTTCTTCCGTATGCAACAGTGAAAGAAAATGAAATAATAGCAAAGAGCCTTCCAAATGTACAAGGTTTTTTCTCTCTTCCTGCTATTGGGTGGAATTGGGGCGAATTACACAAAGATAACGCGGTTGATATAGCAAATAAGTGTGAAACCGACGTAGTTGCCGCCGCAGATGGTGTAGTTGTAAAAGATGAAATGTTTGGCAGCGGGCAGTCTGGATGGAATGGAGGGTACGGGAATTTTGTTCTACTTGAACACACAAATAAAACAAGAACGCGATATGCACATCTTAATGAAATAGTTGTTGATGTTGGAGATGTGATTTCTCGCGGGCAAAAATTAGGAACAATGGGAAGTACAGGAAATGCAGAGTCGATAAACGGATGTCACGTACATTTTGAAGTTATTGGAGCGAAAAACCCTTTTGTCCTCCGATAAAAAAGATATAAGCAGTCATCGCTCATTTTGTATTCTATATTGAAACGCCTCAGCAAGGTGTTCTTTTCTTATTTCTTCTGATGATTCAATGTCGGCAATAGTTCGTGCAACTTTTAGTATCCTGTAATATCCACGGGTAGAAAGAATATTTTTTTCAAGAATCTTTTTTAAAAATAATTCGGCATCATTAGAAAGTTTTGCAAATGATTCGGTATCTTTTGAGCGCATTTCAGAATTTGTATGTATCGGAAGTTTTGCTGTTTCAAAACGTTTTTGTTGTATTTCTCTTGCTTGAGCGACAGAAATTCGAAATTGTGTGTCATCACTTTCTTCTCGAGTTTTTCTCAGCTCTTCAATTGGGACGCGAGGAACTGTTATGTGAATATCAAAGCGATCAAGAAGTGGTCCCGAGAGTTTTTTGCGATAACGCAATACGTCATGTGCGGTACAAGTACACTCTTTGTCGTTTGACTCAAAATATCCACATGGACAAGGATTCATTGCGCCGACAAGTATAAATCGTGCGGGGAACGAAAGTGCTTTTTTTGCTCGAGCGACACAGATTCTCCCCTCTTCGAGCGGTTGGCGAAGCCCTTCTAATACATCGCGACGAAATTCTGGAAATTCATCAAGAAATAAAACTCCACGATGAGCCAAGCTAATCTCTCCTGCTCGTGGATTTGTTCCTCCCCCTAAAATTGCCGAGGGAGACGCAGAATGATGCGGTGCGCGGAACGGACGGTTCTGAATATGTGAGTTATTTTGAGTGAGTCCAGCGGAACTCCAAATACTTGTTATTTCAATTTGTTCTTTTAATGAAGGAAGAGGGAGTATGCTCTGCAGAGCATTTGCAAGCATTGTTTTTCCTGTTCCTGGGGTTCCACTCATAAGCACATTATGTCCTCCTGCGGCTGCTATAATAAGCGCCCGCTTGGCGCTTTCTTGTCCGCGTACTTCACTCATCGTCGTTGTATTTGGATATGTTGGAGTAATTGCTGTATGTGCTATTGGTGTTATTAATTTTCTTGTTTCAATATGTTCAATAATTTCAGAAAGTGATTTTACTGGATAAATGGAGATTCCATCAACGATCGCTGCTTCTCTTGCACATTGTGCAGGAAGAAATAAAGAAGTAAGTCCGATTCGTTTTGCAAGAAGTGCAACATTAAGAGCTCCAGATGTTGGGCGTAATATTCCATCAAGAGACAATTCGCCGATAAAAAGTGATTTTGTTGTATTAAATGGCCTTATTTGATTGCTCGCGAGTAAATATGCAAGTGCGATTGCAAGATCAAAGCGCGACCCCGCCTTTTTTGTGTCTGCGGGTGCAAGATTTATTGTTATCTTTCTATTTTCTTTTGATGGGGGCTGTATTCCAGAATTCTTTAATGCAGAATCAACCCGTTCCTTTGCCTCAGAGACTGCTTTGTCTGCAAGACCGACAATATTAAATGAATGAAGGCCGACATGTAGGTCGGCCTCAACTTCAACGAGTTCTGCATCGATCCCCTCAAGTTCTGCAGAAAAAAGTCTTGGAACACTCATATGCTATTTTGCGGCGATTTTGCATTGTTTGCACAGTTTTGATTCCGGTTGTATGGAAAGTAATTCGTAGGAAATAGGGCGATCACATTGTTCGCACGTTCCGTATGAACCGTCTGTCATTTTATCAAGCGCCACATCAATTTCATGTAAAACATCCTCTTCTATTTGTTCAACTCCAAGATAATTTGCAAATTCCTCGGTTTCATCGGCTTCATCTTCGGGGTCCTCTGCTCCTCCACCAAACCCGGAGCTTTTTTTTGCGCTCTTTAGGTGTGAAAGGATTCTTTTTTTCTCTTCGAGAAGTTTTGCCTTAAATTCTTCCATTTGTTCTTTTGAAAAACTCATACATTTAAAATACTTTGTATCGCGCTTAAATGCAAATGGGTTATTTGTTGATAATTCCATTAAGAACTAAAAACATTGGAGTTGTATGTAACATTCTATGAAATCCATTTTTGTTATATGTTTTTGGGAGTGTTAATTCGTGTATGTGTGAAAGTGTTGTTTCTTTTGAAAAAAGATTTACATAATATTCTAGTGGTCGATGAAATGTAGTGGTTTCATGTGTAGTTTCAAATATATTCCACTTATATTCTTTTTGTATGCCATAATGATTCATTAAGAATGACGGGTCACCTCTTTTTAGATATTGAAAAAAGGGAGTGTATATCTTCCCACAAGTAAATATTGGATGAAGAACTGAAACAATAATAGTTCCTCCATTTTTTCCTACGCGTACAAATTCTTTGAGCGCTATCTCTGGATGCTCGATATCCATGAAAACCATATTGGAAAGAACAATATCGAAACTATCTTTTTTGAATGGAAGCGGTTTGTTTATGTCGCATTGAATAAACGAAAGTTTATTTGAGTGAGTGTATCGATTGTTTGCTATTTTGACGAACGAATCAGAAATATCAACACCAGTTACTTCGGCGCCCAGGTCAAAAAGCATTTTCGAGAAATATCCTTGTCCACAACCAGCATCAAGTATTTTTTTTGTCCGTACATTTTCAATTTCGTTGATAATGGCGGGGTTAAGAAGTGTTTTCCTAAAAAAATCGCCGCGTACGATTTTTTTATCGTATTCCGCGGCAACTTGATTCCATTCTTTTTGCGCGTCGCGCATGTGTTGGTTGAGTTGTTTAAAATCCGAGTTTTTTTGCTGCGTCCTGTGCTCCTTGGTAGTTTGTGCTTATGAGAAGCATCGAATCAAGCCATACATAACTAAGCGCATTCCCCTTTGTTGCAAAAGAAATATATCGTGCACTAGTTGTTCCAATTTTTCCATCCTTCCATGTTTGCTCTTTTCCTGGATCAATCGTAAACAGCGATTTCCATTCCGTGTTTACTTCAATCTTTTTTACCTCTTCTTTTGCTGTAGCGAGTGTATCATTTTTTGCTTTTAGAATTATTCCGGGCCACACACCATTTTGGTCTGTGTAAGTAAATAATGTGAAATCCTCTTCGAATAATTGAGATGATGACGCAGTCATTAGTGAAGGGAAAAATAAAGGAATAAGTTTCGATACACCAAGAATTGCTCCGTCTACATTTTTAAATACAGTTTCTTTAAATACAGGCACCTCTACCGTTGTTCCTTTCCATGCCTCTTTTATCGTTGCCACTGTTTCCGATTGAAGAGTTGTTTCTGAAGAAAAGTCTGCTGCCGTTTTAAACAGTGATATATGACTTCCAAGTCCAGTGATTGGAGGTACTTCAATAGCTGGAGTAGTTGATGCGGTTGAAGTTGATTCTGTTGTTGTTGCTTTTTCTGTTATGAGTGGGGACTGTTCGTCCGCTATTTGTTGTTCCTCGGTTGCTATTCCTGCACTGTCTTGCGAAACAAATTTAGGATATACATAAAAATATCCAATTGCTCCCAATCCTAAAATTATAATAACAACAGAAAGGATAACAAATGCACTTCCACTCTTTTTTGGAGGAAGCGGAATTACGGACATCTCTGCTGGTTGAGAATTATTTATTGTTGTATTTGTTTGAGCCGATGGTTCTGGTGGTTTTTGGACTGGTTGTGTTTGCGAAATTGGCGTTGCGCTTGGAGTATAGGGACGCGGGTCGCCGCCCCCCATTTCTTTTATAGATGTGACATCGGACGCCATCGTTCGCATCGTAATTTCATTTTGCGGTGCGGGTGCAAGCGGTGATTCACCTTCACCAGTTCCAATTGCTGGTTTTTCCGACCATTGATTTTGACCCGGGAATTGATAGTCTGCCATTACATAAAGTATAACAAATGACTCACAACCTACAACCAAAACAAAACCCCGCCCCTAAGGGGCGGGGTTTGAGAGACAAAGAATTATTTTATTTGCATATCTTTCATTGCTTTAATTGAAAGACCAATTTTTCCTTCATCTGCGCGAATTATTTTTGCGGTTATCCTATCTCCAAGTTTTACTACGTCTTCAACTTTTTTTACAAAACCTTCTTTAAGTTCAGATACATGGACCATTCCATCTTGTCCACCTCCAAGATCAACGATCGCTCCGAATTCAAGAACGCGTACTATCGGACCCTCAACAATCTCCCCTACTTTATATTCACGGGTGAGTGCTTGAACCTCATTAAATCCCTTTAATACACTTGCGTGGTCATTTCCAGTGACAAATACGGTTCCATCCTCATCGATATCAATAGTGATAGTTCCGCCACATTTTGCAACAATACCATTAATAGTTTTCCCCCCGGGACCAATTACTAATCCAATTTTATCAGGATTAATAGAAAGCATTTTTATAAGTGGTGCATATGGAGATAATTCTTTTCGTGGAGCACTGAGGACCTTCCCCATAACTTCAAGAATTTGTGTTCGTGCTTTTTCTGCTGCAAGAATTGCATTTTCGAAAATCTCTGGATTGATGCCGCCGATTTTTACATCCATCTGTACCGCGGTAACTCCTTCGTTAGTTCCTGTTACTTTAAAATCCATATCACCATAATGGTCTTCTGGTCCTTGGATGTCAGTGAGTATTTTATATTCACCTTTTTCTCCAGACATAAGTCCGATTGCGATTCCCGCAACTGGTTTCTTTATTGGAACCCCTGCATCCATAAGCGCAAGCGTTGCTGCGCATGTTGACGCCATTGATGATGATCCGTTTGAAGAAAGTGTTTCTGCAACCACACGAATGGTATATGGAAACTCTTCTTTTGATGGAATTACTTGTTCAACAGCTTTTGATGCAAGTGCACCGTGTCCAATTTCTCTACGCCCAAGACTTCGTGCTCGTCCGACTTCACCAGTTGAAAACTTTGGAAAGTTGTAATGCAACATAAAACGTTTTTTTGTTGTTCCTTCCATTGTTTCGATTAATTGCTCTTGAGCAGGAGAAGCAAGAGTTGCTACTGCAAGTACCTGAGTTTCTCCACGAATAAAGAGTCCTGATCCGTGCATACGAGAAAGAATCTTCACATCTGCAAGGAGATCACGAATCTCATCAAATGCTCTTCCATCAACTCGCTTTCCTTCTTTTAACGCATATTCATGAACAAATACATCTACTTCTATTTCAAATAAAAATTCTCCATATCGCAGTGCCTCATCAGAATTTTCAATTGTTCGAAGATGATCGAACATATCATTTTTTAACTGTTCGACACCACGAGTGCGGAGTGCGTCTTCAATTTTTCCGCGCAAGAATGTACGAATCATATTTTTTGCCTCATCACTTGGTTCTGGAATCATCACGTCTGCTTTACTCTTTCCAATTTCTTTTACAATTTGTTCTTGGAATGAAACAAGTTTTTTAATTTCTTCATGGGATTCAATAAACACTGTTTTTAAGGTTTCTTTGTTTATCTCTTTTCCAGAGAACTCAATCATGTTGATAAAATCCTTTGTTCCAGAAAAGAACGAAGAATATGTTTTTCCGTTTTCTGATTCTTTTATTTCTCTTTTAATTCCTGCAACTGGACCTCCCCATGGGATATCTGAAATTAACAGTGCGGTAGAAGCAGAAAGAAGTCCAATTTCTTCCGGATCGTGAATTTCGTCATATGTAAGAACGGTGATGGTAATTTGAATTTCCCTTCGAAGGCGCGCATCAAATAAAGGGCGGATAGTTCGATCTATAAGGCGTCCAGAAAGGATCGCATCTTCTGATGGTCGTCCCTCTCTACGAATAAAACGACTTCCTAGTATTTTTCCTGCGGCATAAAATCTTTCTTCGTAATCGACAGAAAGAGGAAAATAATCTAATGTTGTATCCCTTTTCCCCATAACGACTGTTGCAAGCACTGTGGTGTCACCATAGTGACCAATAACCGCAGCATTTGCTTGCCCTGCAAGGCGGGACACCTCGATCGTCACGGGGGCACCTTGGAGCGTTGTTTGAAATTGCTTTTTTTCTAAATTCATACAGTGTTAGGATACTGGAAAGTTAAAAAAAAAGCGAATAAATCGCTTTTATTTTTTTCCTTTACGTTTTGGTTGGCGCGTATGTATTGAGAGTAATATCTTTGGAATGTTTTCAAGTTCAATAACTCGGTCTACCACTTCTTTTAGTTGCCCTGAGGTTGTTTTTGAAAATCCTGCTACTTCAACTCGCTTCCCAAGACCTACTTGGAGGTATTCAACGAGAGGAATAAAATCTCCATCACCTGTTACTAATATGATTACATCAAGTGATTGAGCCATGCGAATTGCATCAACCGCCATTCCAACGTCCCAGTCAGCTTTTTTTGAACCATCAGAAAAAATCTGAAGATCTTTCATTCGCAGCTCAAAGCCTGATTTTCTTAGTGCGTCGAAAAAGGATTCCTCTCCCGTATTTGGATCACTTTTTGCAACATAGGCAACTGCGCGAGCAAGTGTTCTATTGCCGGTAAGGGATTTTACTAGTTCGGAAAAATTTACTCGTGAGTGATACAAATGTTTTGCTGAATGATAGATATTTTGCGCATCAATAAAAATCCCGATTCTCTGATGCAGGAATACGGGATTTTCTGTGTTCGTACTAATATTACGCTTCGAGTTCGAGTTTCTTGGCGAGTTTATCATATTTCTTTTCGTCTGTTCGCTTAAGATATTGCAAAAACCTTCGTCGCTTTCCCACCATCATAAGAAGTCCGCGACGTGAGTGATGATCTTTTGAATTTTTCTTTAGGTGATCAGCAAGCGCTTTAATTTGTTTGGTGAGAAGTCCAATTTGTACTTCTGCGGAACCAGTATCGGTATCATGTACCTGAAAATCTTTTATTGCTGTCTGCTTTTTCCTCTTCGTAAGCATATAGTGTCATGTTACTATGAAAGCCATAATAAGTCAATTTTCGGGTCACGATCATTTACTTTTGCTATTTAGTGTGTCTTAAAATAGTATTTTTATAAAATTCTTTTGTCGCACAATATTATTGGTGTACAATAACATCAATGAATGAGGCAGAGCAGATTGTAAAAGAATATCTTGATTATTTGGAGATTGAAAAAAACCGTTCGCCAAAAACTCGAGAAAACTATGAACGATATCTTTCTCGGTTTTTGCGAGATCAAAAAATTAAAGGAATTTCAGATATTACCGATACATCAGTAAGAAGTTTTCGTGTACAACTTTCACGAGAGGATACAAAAAAAGTAACACAAAGTTATTATGTCATTGCGATCCGGAATCTTTTAAAATATTGCATCAAGCGAGGAATAAAGGTATTACCCCCAGAAACAATAGAACTTCCGAAAATTGCTCGCAGGGATATTGAAGTACTTGATTATGCGGAACTAGAACGTTTACTCAAAGCTCCAGAGGGAACATCCTTGCGCATACTTCGCGATCGAGCAATTTTAGAACTATTATTTTCTACCGGACTCCGTGTTTCTGAGCTTTGTTCGCTGAGTCGGTATATTGATATAAGTCGTGGTGAGTTTTCGGTTCGTGGAAAGGGAGAAAAATTGCGGGTTGTATTTATTTCTGATTCCGCAAAAAAGAATTTAAAAGAATATCTAGATAAGCGTGGTGATGCTGATGAGGCATTATTTATATCACTTTCAAGATCGGGGAATGTTACGGGGCGAATTATTCCTCGTGCGGTGCAACGTCTTGTGGATTTTTATGCGCGAAAAGCAGGTATATCAAAAAAAGTTCACCCACATCAATTGCGCCACTCATTTGCAACTGATTTATTAATAAACGGAGCCGACCTTCGTTCGGTACAGGAGATGTTGGGACATGCAAATATTTCAACGACACAAGTTTATACTCACCTCACAAACAAGGAGCTTCATGAGGTGCATGAGGCATTTCATGGGAGAAAAAGAAAAAAGAGTTAACGAATTCCAAAGGTTGTAGGAGAAACAGCGAGAAAACCGACACAAACAACAAACACAACTATCGCGTAAAAAAATATGCGATAATTTTTTTCCAACGTCTCACTATATGTAATTATCCAATATGCCGCGAGACACAAAGAAAAAATAAGCGCAGGGAAATAATGGTAAATAAGCATGAAGCGAGGGACTATTGCAAATGGAAAAAGAACGCAGAAATATCCAATGAGAAGGGATTTTGCTTTTTGATCCGGTTTTTCTTTTCGCATTTTTTTAATTATTAGATAGAGTATTGTCCATATAATTGCTAACAATCCCAGCGCCCACAGTGCTGGATTTCCAATTAAACATATAGGAGTTGTGGTATTACTGTAACAAAAAGATCCAATCATAAATGGCCAACCATACCATCTACTTTTTCCAAAATTATTATCTTTTATTATTGTATATCCTTCAGTAGACCAGGCGACCTCATTTAAAAGTAAATAGCTTTTTAATGTGATATTTTCTGTTATCGAAAGATTTTTTGGAATTTGAGGAATTGTTTGGGCTAAATCGGTATTTACTGATTTAGTAAACGTATACCAATCAGATGTTGAGAATGAAAACCATTGGATCCCAACCCAAAGGGTTCCTAAAATAAAAAATCCAATTGTTATAAATTTATATTTTTTCCACCAAGATTCTTTTTGAAACAATATAAACGGAAGGAAAATAATTCCAATAAGTTTTGTTGCGAGTGCGCATCCCCAGAGGATTCCTGAATAAATTCCAGAGTCCTTTTGTTTTAAGAATTGCCATAACGCAAAAAAGGAAAATGATAGAAACATTCCGTCTAAAAGTATAAATCGCGTTTCGATAAGGAGAGAATTTTCAAGTGTTATAAAAAACGCAGATAAAAATGCTGCGGTATTATTTTTTGTAAGTTCGCGTACAAATAAAAAAGTAGAAAAGACCAACAATACTCCAAAGAGAGCGCTCACTGCCCTTAATGGAATATAGGGAAAATTAGAAAAAGAGCGGCCAAGAATTTTATATTCAATCCTTGTATTATGAACAAGTTGTATAAATGGAGATTCGGCCAATGATTGTTTTGAAAAAAAATAAAGCGGAAGAGAAAAAATAAACTTTCCAAGCGGAGGATGTATATCAAAGAATGGTATGTGCGCTACATAATTAGTTGCATAGGTGGCAAAATGCACTTCGTCAAATACTGCACTCTTTGGCGTTTGGATGCGCCACGCATGTAAAATTAGGCTTAGTAATAATATTCCACAAAGAAAAAAACAATTTTTTTTATCCATTTTAGTGCCGAGGAGGAGACTTGAACTCCTATGGGTTGCCCCACACGGTCCTAAGCCGTGCGCGTATACCAATTCCGCCACCTCGGCATATAAATATCTTATTTACTGTAGTGGGTATTGAGATTCTTTTCAAACCCGGTTAGAGATTTATATAACAATGAATTGAATGATTTTCGGGGTATTATTTTTTTTTATTCATCATTAATACTAGTAAGGTCAAATTTTTTTAATTAAAAACACCCTTTTTAAGGGTGTTTTTAATTAATTTGTGATTAGTTATTAAAGTTGGTACTTTCTATTGTTTGTACCCCGGTTGCTCCTAGGAAGCTTATGACGATTTTAGGAATTGCCCACGCAAAAAGCGCTACAATCATCGCAACAATTGCCCAAACGATCATCGCTTGTGCCTTTTTTATCTCAACTGGATCTCCTTTTCCAGTCAAATACTTAAATGCGGCAATGATAATAAAGATGGACGCAAGTACAAAAAGAATCGAAACGGCCAATTTAACAAAATTATTTACTTTTCCAATTAAACCACCAACATCGGTTACTCCGGTTAATGGCCCCTGTGCTAATGCAAGCGCTGGAGTCAGAAGCGAAAAACCAATGACCGCTATTTTTGAAATTTTATTCATATTATTTGTATTAAATATGTGCTAGTATCCGACCTTTTTAGGTGAGAAGACTCATAATAATCCTACGAATCGCCTCTGCAAAGAGAAGTATAACATAGCCAATAATGCCATACAATAACGTTGCTTTTGCCTTTTTAATCTCTGCTGGATCTCCTTTTGAGAACATAAGTATATATGCAGACCATACAACAAGCACAGTAAGAATTACTCCTCCTAACCACATTGCGATTATTAGAAGTTTTAAGAGAACGCTTCCGAAACTTATATCTCCTAATAAATTAGGAAATTGAACAGTAGAAGCAAAAGCAAGGAGTGGAAAGGAAAAAAGAGCGATTGCGGTAATATTTTTTTTCATATCGTGATTTATTTACTATAAACTAGCATTCTATTTTTTTCCATGGATTGGACGAATTGTTGTTTGGGTCTGGAGTGGTGGTGCTTGAAAGATTGGTCATGAGATGAAATAAAAGACCAACAATAAGCCAGGCTGCCGCTGCAATCACTAGTCCTACTACAGTACTGATGAGTATCTGTCTTGCATGTTTCAGTTTGCCTGGATTTCCTTGAGATACCATAAACTGTATTCCCCCCCAAGCGAAAAATAATGGAAAGAGAATATAAAAAATGAGTTCGAACATATATCGCATTATATTTGACGCGACAATAATCGCGTCGCATAAATCACACGGGCCTTGCGGACCTTCATTTGAGGCAATTTTTCCGGAACCACAATATGCTCCAGTCCAAATATTTATACCACTGAATATCGTTGGAGAACTTTCAGCAGATGATAATAATGGAGCAAACAATAAGAATAAGACCAACAGAACAGAAAGAATATGGGGTGCTTTCATATGGATTATTATACAACTATAACGCTCTTCTCAAAAAAAGTTTGTTTACATTTGTTTGTCCTTCACTTAATGCATCTTGCACAGTTTTTGTTTTTGAAATTACTAATTGAATCATTTCAGAAAAAATTGCCTTAATTTCCGTTGAATCAATTTGTGGATAACCTCGTGCAACAAGGGCTTGTCGCGCAAAGACACTTTTTTCTGCGGAGCTTATATCCTTATTGATAAGAGAGAGCAGTATTGGTATCCCTCCAACTTTTTCTACATATTTCTGTGCGGTCGCCTCATCAAGTGTCGCTCTAACTAAATACGATGCGGCAATTGTCTTCTGTTTCGATTGGTTGGTAATCGCATATCCGTAGTATGAAGGATATGTCAATGTTTTTGTCGCCAATTTTGGTTGCGGAATTGGAGCAATTCCGAAATTTAAATTTTGATTTTTTTGACGTATTATTTTTATATCACGCTCATATCCAACAATCATGGCGACCTGTTCAGATACGAAAGCATCAAGAGAATATGGCATTGTCTCATTCCATGTGTACATTTTTGATTCTGGATCAGAAAATTTTGTATAAAATAAGAACGCATCTTCTCCTTCCGAACTATTAAAGGAAGCCCTAGAAAAATCATCGCTTACCATTTTTGTGCCCGTTCTAATCATGAGTGAGGCAAGAATATCTGACGCGTGAGCAATCGTTTGTTCGGTTCCTCCGAGAGCAATTGCTGATTGTTCAATTGTTCCTGTTGCGTTTTTTTTGGTAAGTTTTGGAATCATTGCTTCCAGTGATTCCCAAGTTTCTGGTGGATATACAATTCCTACATTTCCTAATATATCTCGATTATAGAAAAGTGTTAGGGTGTCGATAGTGAATGGAAGTGCATATACCCCATTTTTGTCGACAAAATCATATCGCCATACAGTTTCTGGAAATGCCTGCTGAAGTTGAAGTTGTGTAATATATTGCTGAGGGATCTGGGCGATTTTACTCTTCATTTTTGGAACGTCGGTGTTTTGAAGCATTATAATGTCTGGGGCCTTACCAAGTGAAAACGCTTCAGTAAGCGCATAATTATATGATTCTTCATCGGGAAATCCTCGATATTGAATGGAAAAATTAGGATATTCTGTTTTTAATATCGTTGCTGAGTCAGCAAAAAAATTATTATCCTCTCCAATTCCCCAAATAGAAATAGATACTGGATTATTTTTTGGCTCGTTTTTCTTTAGTCCCGGAAGCAGTCCAATAAGAATAAGTACAAAAAGTGCCATTCCAATTGCGGCAGCGCCAATAATAAGTGATCGTGATGTATTCATCTTGTTAAAAGTAATTTATATTTAATTGTGACATTTTGTTTTGATTCATAATTTAGTATTATATTTTTAGATATGCCATCGAAATCACATTCTATTGCGTGGAATTACTTCTAGCAACCACTTGTTGATGGACGGGAACTCTCTTTATTATAACGCAACACCCCACTAATGCAGAAGGGCGTTGTACATGATTTAATTAGTTATAGCGCAACGATTCCCATAATCGAATCCCCTGCATCAAGGTTCATCATTTTTACTCCTTGTGTCGCACGTCCAGTTATACGAATGTCTGAAAGTTTTGTTCGAATGACTTGGCCTTTTAGAGAGAATACAATAACTTCTTCTGCTTCAGGATCGATTATGTGCGCCGCAACTACCTTTCCGGTTTTTTCGGTAGTTTTTGCGGTGCGAATTCCACTTCCTCCTCGTTTTTGTACTTTATATTCCTTGATTGGAGTTTGTTTGGCATATCCATTTCCCATAATAACGAGAAATTGATTATCTGATTTTGTTCCCTTTGTGATGATGGAGAATCCAGCAACAACATCCTTCCCTTTTAGATGAATTGCCTTTATTCCTGACGCTGTTCTTCCCATCGCGCGCACATCTTTTTCTCTAAAACGAATTGACTGTCCATCGGCGGTTACAAGAATAATTTCATCCTCCCCCGATGATCGATCTGCCCACTGGAGTATGTCCCCATCTTTTAATGTGATTGCAATAATTCCGGTTCTACGCACACTTGCAAAGTCTTTAAAGTCAGTTTTTTTAATAATTCCATCTCGAGTTGCCATAACGAGAAATCCGCTTCCCTCACCCCTCTTTCCGCCCTCAATTCCTTCGTAATTTACTACTGAACATATTTTTTCATTTGGAGGAAGCGTGAGGAAATTATGTACCGATTTCCCTTTTGAAGTGCGAGACGCAACAGGAATTTCGTATACCTTTGTTTGGAAAACTCTCCCTTTATCGGTAAAGAAAAGAATATTGTCGTGAGTGTTGGCGGTGATAATCTTATGTATTTGATCTTCCTCTTTTAATTCAAATCCGATAAGTCCCTTTCCGCCTCTACGTTGTGCCTTAAATACAGTAGGAGGCATTCGTTTTATATATCCATCCTGACTTAAGGTTACGATCACTTCTTCATTTTGAATTAAATCTTCTTCCTTGAATTCTTTTATTCCCGAGGAGACAAGTTTTGTTCTTCTTTCGCTTGGGTATGTAGTTTTTAATCCAACAAGTTCTTCGGTAATTATTCCAATGATTCGTTCTTCAGATTTTAGAATTGCTTTACATTCAGCAATAAATTTTTTCCTTTCTTTTAATTCGTTCTCTATCTTTATTCTCTCGAGCGCGGCAAGTGATTGCAGGCGCATTTCAAGAATTGCATTTGCTTGAAGCTCAGAGAGTTTAAACTTTTTCATCAAGTTTACTCGTGCTTCTTCTTTATCTTTCGATTTTTTTATTGTTTCGATTATTTTATCAATAACATCAAGTGCAGTTGCGAGTCCGTCAAGGATATGTGCGCGCTCCTCCGCTTTTTTTAAATCAAACTCTGTTCTCTTGCGCACCATAATTTTTCGGTGATCAAGATATGCGGACAATACGTCTTTTAGTGAAAAGATTCTCGGCGAAATTCCGTTTTCAAGTGCCAGCATATTAAAATAGAAATTTTTCTGTAGCTCGGTATATTGAAATAACTGATTTAATACCTTTTGTGGTCCTGCATCATTTTTAAGTTCCACGACGATTCGTAGCCCATCTCTATCTGATTCGTCACGAAGATCTTTAATCCCCTCTATGCGTTTTTCTTGGGCAAGTTCCGCCATTTTTGTAATAAGATCAGACTTGTTTACCTGATATGGAATTTCAGTAATGATAATTTGAAAACTTCCACTTTTTCGTTCTTCAATTTCTGCGACTGCTCGAATAGTTACTGATCCACGACCTGTCGCATACGCCTCTTCAAGTGCTTTTCTATCAAAAATAACACCACCAGTTGGAAAGTCTGGTCCTGGGACATACTGCATTAGGTCTTTTGTTGATGCATCTGGATATTTTGCAAGATGCATTGTCGCGTTGATAATTTCGTGCAAGTTATGTGGCGGAATAGAAGTCGCCATGCCGACCGCAATACCAACAGCCCCATTTAATAAAAGATGTGGGAGTTTTGCAGGGAAAAATGCTGGCTCGACGCGTGAACTGTCATAGTTTGGAATCCAATCAACTGTTCCCCTCTCAATGTCTGCTAATAATTCTGCGGAAATTTTTGTAAGGCGTGCTTCGGTATAACGCATTGCTGCGGGAGCATCCCCATCAATTGACCCCCAGTTTCCTTGACCATCAACAAGAGGGTAACGGAGAGAAAAATCTTGAGCCATGCGTGCCATTGAATCATAAATTGCCGAATCACCATGAGGGTGATATTTTCCCATAACTTCTCCAACTACGTTTGCAGATTTCTTAAATTTTACTGTGTGAGTAAGTCCCATATCCCACATTCCCCACAATATTCTGCGTTGCACAGGTTTTAGTCCGTCACGAACATCAGGAAGTGCACGCGAAACAATAACAGACATTGCATAGCTCAAATATGATCGCTGCAATTCGTCAGTGATTTCCTGTGGTTGGATTGATTCTTTTATGTGTTCAATTTTTTCTTCTTTTTTCATTCCGTTAGAAGCAGATCGCAATTAAAGTGATACGACATGCATTATTTTATTATTTGTAGTTTACAATTTTTTCCGAATAAAAGCGACCGTGTTCGAACTTCCCTAGTGAGCGGTGCTTTTAATAGGAGGGCAATGGTGTTGGTTCTAGTGGCTCCGAATCATTTGGTATAAATGGTTTTTCTGTCGGTTCTTTTTGTATTATAATTTCTTTCTTTTTTATAGTGTAGTTGATCGCATTTTGTGTTCCGCTGATGAATGTATGTTTCACTCGATTTAATGAATTCCATATATCATAAGAAGTAAGTTTTACTCCTTTTATTACCGTTCCAAAAAAAGAAGAATTTACTTCCGTTTTCTCTGTTTGTGGGATGTTAGGGTTGCCAGCGAAATTACCACTTACTAAATTTGTCTGTGGCAATGTTGCACTTATATAAATAATCCACAAAATTGCAATGACACACATGACGATGGTGGTTGCCCCAATAACCCACCAACGTTTTATATTCTCATTTGCGCGGCGTATTTTTTCAATGTGATCAACAACTGCTCGCTTCATAATTTTTTTATCCTTCCAACCAGACTACTCGCATGGCCTTTGGCTCAATTTCCTTTTTCTTTATGGTGAGTTTTTCTTCTGGCTTTGCTTCGCGATTTAGTTCCTTTAAAAGCGCTAATGGTTTTTCGCTAAGGGATGGAATTACAATTCCTGGCTCTAATTGACGTATAAGTTTTGCAACTTTTGTGATTTCAAGAAATGGTGATCCATTTGCTGGCGCAATTACAATATCGGTGTTGGCGAGCATTCCGGCAGTTTTTGGATCAAGTTCTGTATAGAGATGCCCTAACACCGCGATTGAAATATTATCAAAAAAAATAAGATATGCGGTATTTTCACATTTTGCCTTTTCATTCCATCCACATGAATAACCGTGAATGCGAACGCCACCGATTTCATATTCTCCTTGATGTTCAATCCAGACAGGAGCATTTTCTTCTGTCTGTTGTTCTACGAGCGTTGGTTTGACTGTATTAATAATTACTTTCGCACCCTTAAATGATCGCTGATTTTCTGGATCAATGAGTACCACATAATCTCCAGCTTGTATTCTAAAGTAATTTCCTCCTTGATGTGTAATGACCATATCATGAATAGTATAAGTCAAAAAAATAAATATTTGAATAGCGATGGGATTGCATTTTTTTCTTAAAACACGTATTCTAATGCGGTATGAATATAGTAAAGAATGGAATGCTGATGCTTGCGCAATTAGTAAAAACTGCGCCACAGCTATTCTCCCCTTTAAAAGTTGGAGATCTTGTAGAGGGAAAAATAATAGAAAAAAGTTCGAATCGTATTCTCGTTGATCTTGGGAAAAATGGGACTGGTGTTGTGTATAGAGGCGAATTGCAAAATGCACGTGATCTTGTGAAATCTATAGAATATGGAGGAGTTATTAATGGAAAAGTTGTTGAAATTGATAATAGTGAGGGATATGTCGAGCTTTCGCTTACTGAAGCAGGGCGACAGAAGGCATGGCAGGAAATTGATGAATTAAAAGGAAAAGATGAGGCATTTGCGGTTAAACCAACTGGATACAATAAAGGAGGACTCATTGTAAGTATTCGAGGAGTTGGAGCGTTTCTTCCTGTTTCACAGTTGTCTCAGGAACACTATCCGAAAATTGGCGTAGGAGACAGAACAGATATTGCGTCGGCACTCCAAAAACTTGTGGGAGAAGAAATTATAGTTAAAATAATTGATGCAAATCAACGAAATGGGAAACTTATAGTTTCAGAAAAAGAAGCGGTAGAGATTTCTTCGCGTGAATTGGTGAAGAATTATTCTGTAGGACAAATTGTTGAAGCGATTGTTTCTGGTGTGGCTGATTTTGGTGTGTTTGTAAAATTTGTAGACAATCCAGCGGTTGAGGGTCTCATTCATGTGTCCGAACTTGATTATCGCGTTGTTGAAAATCCAAAAGAAATTGTGAAGGTTGATGAGGCTGTTAAGGCAAAAATTATGGAAATAAAAGATGGAAAGATTTCCCTTTCTATAAAAGCGTTAAAAGAAGATCCTTGGGAAGCAAGTGCGGAACGATACAAAGAGGGGCTTACCGTCCATGGAGTTGTGTATATGTTTAATCCATTTGGCGCGGTAATAAATATAGACAAAGAAACGCAGGGATATGTGCATGTAACTGATTTTGGAGGAGCAGAGGAAATGAAAAAGGAATTAGTGCCTCAAAATGAATACACATTTATTGTTGAAAGCATCAAGCCGGAAGAACGAAGAATAAATCTGAAATTAGTGAAATAAAAAAAGAAGTATCTTTTAAATCCCCCATTAGGGGGATTTGTTGTGTTTTCTTTTGAGTTGCTGTACAACAAAGATACTCATTAACAATTAATTTGAAAGGAGAAAGATATGGGAGAAATGACTGAGAGAAATAGAATGAAAAGAATTTTTTATTTTGTTTATTCGTTTGTTATTCCGAGATTTGTTATGTTTGATTCTCGAGAACAAAAGAAGATTCTTGAAATGATAAACAAGGAAGCGCAATTAAATTTTTTAGTATGTGCAAAAGATGGAACATTTCAAGAACTTGCACAACGCGCAACGATGCGTTCGCTTTTGTCAGAATCACTAAGTGAGGAAGACTTGAATTGTTTTCCGCATAAAAACGAGATAAAGGGAAAATATATGATAAGATTATTTCCTTTTGTGAAAGGACAAGAAGCACTTGCAAGGAAAGAAATGAATTTTCTTGGATACCGAGATGGAACCGGATGTGAGTTGTTAGATTTGGTTTTCTCTGAAAAGGAAATACAAATGAGAAAAATTTGCATCGTTGCTGGCGCATCAGTCGCAAAGCGGAAAGACAGCGATGGAGAAATATCGCCATCTCTGTTTGTTGATAAAGAAGAAAAGCACTATCTTGGAATTTATAGTTATCAATCAATAGAGGTGAATATTCCCCTTTTCTTTCTCGGAATTAAAAAATAAATGATTCTCCGTCCAATGGACGGAGTTTCTTTTTTTATATTTTAATGTATAGTGAAAAACGTCCCATTAAAAGCATTGCCTATCAGTAGGCAGACATAATTACTTCATGGGAATTTATATAGTATGCGAAGTCGAAATTATAAAAGCAATAAACAACAAATCGCAATCCATATGATTGTGACCCGTTTCTAATAGAATGAAATCACTTGGGAAAAATATTATACTTGCTGTCGGTTTTCTTATTGTCACTGCGCTTCTTTTTGGGGCGGTTCTCGATACACAAACAAAGACACCGGAAGAAATAAGTATTAGCGATGCAGCGAAAAAAATAGCAAATGGAGAAGTAAAAACAATAGCGGTACAAGAAAACAAACTTTTGCTCGATTTAAATAATGGAACAAAAGTTGAATCAAAAAAAGAACAAGGAGTTGGACTTTTGGAAACTCTTTCGAGTTATGGAATTTCGTCAAGCACATTGGGGAAGATTGAGATAAAAATAGAAGATCAAAGCGGATCAAGATATTGGATGGGAGTTCTTCTTCCGACGCTTATTCCAATGGTTATTATAGGACTCATCCTTTGGTGGATGCTCCGTCAAGCAAAGGGAGGAGCAAATCAAGCGTTTTCATTTGGGCGAGTGAATATTCGATTATTTTCTCCATTAAAGGATAAGATTTTATTTAAAGATGTTGCTGGTCTCAAAGAAGCAAAAGAAGAATTATGGGAAGTTGTCGAATTTTTAAAAAATCCAAAAAAGTTTCATGCAATGGGCGCAAAAATTCCTCGCGGGGTACTTCTTATGGGTACTCCCGGCACTGGGAAAACAATGCTTGCACGCGCTGTCGCGGGAGAATCTGATGTTCCATTTTTTCATATTTCTGCATCTGAATTTGTTGAAATGTTTGTTGGTGTTGGAGCATCTCGCGTTCGTGATTTATTTCAAATGGCAAAAAAATCAGCGCCTGCAATTGTTTTTATTGATGAAATCGATGCGGTGGGGCGAGAGCGAGGAACTGGCATGGGTGGTGGACATGATGAACGTGAACAAACGCTTAACCAAATTCTCGTTGAAATGGATGGATTTGAAAGAGATACAAGCGTGATTGTTGTTGCGGCTACAAATAGACCCGACGTGCTTGATCAAGCGCTTCTCCGTCCGGGGAGATTTGATAGGCGCGTAATGCTTGATATGCCGGATATAAAAGATCGAGAAGATATTTTACATATTCACTCAAAAGGGAAACCGCTTTCAAAATCGACAGACCTCCATATGATTGCGCTCCGTACGCCAGGATTTGCGGGGGCCGAACTTGCGAACTTAATGAATGAGGCAGCAATTCTTGCTGCAAGAAATAGTCGGAAAGTTATCGAACAAGAAGATTTGTTGGATTCGATTGAAAAGGTGTTACTCGGTCCTGCCCGAAAGAACAGAATAATTAATGATCACGAAAAACAGGTAACTGCATATCATGAAGCAGGCCATGCAATTGTTGCAGCAATTATTAAAAATTCCGATCCAGTTCATAAAGTTTCCGTGGTAAGTCGTGGTGCGGCGGGAGGATATACATTAAAACTTCCAATGGAAGAACGACACCTGAGAACAAAATCTGATTTTGTGGGTGATATTGCAGTTTCACTAGGTGGCTATGCAGCAGAACAGGTGGTGTTTAAAGATATAACTACTGGATCTTCAAGTGATATTCAACAGGCTACTGATATGGCAGAATTATTAGTCACAAAGTATGGGATGAGCGAAAAACTTGGCCCTCGTGCTTATGGAAAAGGACAGGAAATGACATTTTTAGGACGGGGATTTGGAAATGATAAAGATTATTCAGAAACAATAGGCACCACCATTGATGGGGAGATTAATGAGTATATTCAAAAAGGACTTCAGACCGCTAAAAAAATAATGGTCACCTACCGAAAAGCACTTGATGGAGTGGCTGCTGCACTTATAGAAAAAGAAACGCTTGAGCAAGAAGAGTTTTACAAACTTCTTAAAAGTCTTGGAGTTTCAGCTGATTCGGTAACTGCGAAATAGAAAAAACCCCGCTAGTCTATGGACTAGCGGGGTTTATTGTGTGGGTGCTGAGTTTGGGATTTTCTCAACTAATTGTTCGCCGTCGCTCACAATTGTTTCGAACCTGGGCTCACTGTGTTCGTTGCTACTCACACAACGTTCCGCCCTTCAATCCCCTACGCGAGCCAAGCAGTTGGCTCGCTCAGCTACAAACAAAAAATCGCTTTCGCGATTTCTTTTTTGTGGGCGCTGAGGGGATTGAACCCCCGACCTTCTCGGTGTAAACGAGACGCTCTACCACTAAGCTAAGCGCCCAAGAATGAAACTGTTTCTAATAGTATATATTTTTAAAACAAAAATCAAATTTGCCTCTATATTAATAGTATTTTTAGTTACTCCTTTTTATAAAACAAATAGAGAAGGAGAAGAAATAATATACCAAAAGCAGAAACAAGAAATCCCACTCTCTCTTCTTTGCTTCGCTCAAATGTCATAACAATTTTTTGAATAGAGTTATTATTCGATTTTTCAAAGGTCAACATTTGTCCAGAATTTACCAAAAAGATTTCTTCATTATTATTTCTAACCCAATTTGGAAAATATGATAAATTAATAATCCACGCACTCTTTGCCTCTTGTTTTTGAGATTTTAGAGTCTCTGTTTTTGCAAGGAATGAAACAGTGTGATTGTTTATTTGAATATCACTAGGATCTATATATAATTTTTCTTTTTCTATTTCTTTTATGGAAGAGAAAATCATACTCGAAACTTCATTGATAAAGTCACGTGACGTTACATCAATAACGGTGACATCTTTGGAGAAAACATAATTGTAATTGGTTAATTCTTTTGGACGAAGTACGAATAGTGGTTTTTTCGAATTGATAAGAATATCAAATATACCCCTTTCCTTTAGACGGGGAACCTCATCAGATAAAAATATAAAATAATCAAAGTCTTGTATGGACGACGAGTGGGCATTTTCTTTATAATCAAATGCAATTGGATAATTAAATAAGTTCTCGTCTAAGAAAAACGAAGAAGACAAGATTCTAAAATTGTCCATTCTATTTTTCGAAAAGTCGAGATATAAGCCTACTGGTTTTGTTTCGTGGAAAACAAGTGGTCTGAATCTATCGAGATGATACACGTCATAATTTTCGAAAGAAAAAAGTTTTGTTACCAATGGAGAATATTTTAGTTCGTCTCTAAATGTTTGTGAGTGTGCGATTATTGTATCAACGCCAAAAAGTCCGAGTCGTGTTAATTGTTTATCAAATGATTTTTTTTCTGAAAGAAAGTTTGAAATAAAGTCAAATCCCCACGTCATCGATTTTGAAATGCTTCCTGTGACATATTGAATGAATGGATTTTGATAAGTTGATTCAACATACAGACCATTGATGACGGGAATATTGGCTTTTAGGGGAAGTATTGTAGTTAATTCGTGTGGATATATTTGTGATTTCTTATCAATATATAAATTTTCCTTCGATGTATAATTTTCTATAAATACTCGCTGAGGATGGTGATCTAAAAGTTTTTGAATAAGTGTATCATATTCCTCCTCTTGTTTTTGTGTGAATGAAAATTCGTATGGCTGGTTTGTGCTAAAAAAACTAAAAATTGGAACCGTATTGGTTATATTATTTTTTTCGAATGAAATGGGAACAAAAATTGCTCGAATTAATACAAAAATAACACAAAAATAAATAAAAATATTAAGAAATTTTCTTTTTTGTTCTCTAGTTTTAATTATGTATATTCCCTCCAGTGATAAGAGAAGAAAAAATGACAGAAGATAAGGAAATGCTCGATAGTAGTGGAGCGAAAGTGTAGGAAAAAGAAAGGCAAAAAATTCTCCACCCGCTATAAAGAAAAAGAATGTAAAAAATGGGACAAAGAGAAACAAAGAAAAAGTCTTTTCTAAAACATTTTTTAAAAAGAAAATGAAGAATAAAAATGCGGCAAGATAAAAATAAACGACCGAATTTATAATTGATTCGTGACTATAAGTTAAGAATGGAAGAAGTGTTGGTAATAACAATTGCGAAATGGGTGCGGCGGCGCTGCTTGAAGAAAGAGAAAGATGCTTCAAAAACGGAACAAGAAAAAATCCACTAATTAATATTCCTAAGGCGAGTATTTGAAAAAAGCGCACAAGCAAATTCCATTTTCTCACGAATATAAGACATAACATTAGAGAAAATATAACCAAAAGAGAAAAAATACCACCCAAAATACTATTAGTAACAATTATTGCAAACACAAGCGGGAGAAGAAAAAAGGTGTGTCTCTGTTGACCCCAATTTGTTGATTGAAAAAAACGAATTGAAAGTGCAAAAAAAATAAGATTTAATGCTAGTCCTAAATATGAAGAAATAAGTCCGGCAGAGAGGACGGATCGCCAACCAACACCGAGTGGGCCGTAGTGATACTCAAAAAAGAAAAAATATATACCAGCAATAATACCAAAAAATGAAAATTTTTTACCCCACAATACATAAGACACCAACCAAAATGCAAAAATAACAGAAAGTAAAATTACAAATAAAAGAATTCTCCAGACGAGAATTAAGGGAATGCCACTCGCAATATGAAAAAATGCGCCAACCCAAAACAAAAATGGTCCATAAAAATACAAAAGAGGAAATCCTCCCAACCAATATGTGTCGTATCCAAATAGTTGGAATGAAGAAAGCAATTCTGTTGTTCTTTGAAGAGTGTAGTAGTGAGGAAGGGTATCCCAGCCAGGCAAAAACCCATGAGAAAAAAATAATGGACTGAATTTAAAAGTAAGAAAAACAACAAGTATTAAATAAAAAAATACAACCACATTTTCTTTGACAAATTCGTAAATCTTTTTTATTAATAATTTCATTTAGTGGGAAATGAAACAGAAAAACCAGTTCCGTTTGTACTATATGATTGTCTATATTTTTGACTTTCTAGTATTGCTGCCAGTGTAATAGAATTAAGGCCAGTCTCTCCCATATTGAAGGTAAAACTATAGAAGCAAGTATTATATTGAGTCCAGGAACCGGTTATTGTTGTTACTATACCAGAAAATATGCACTCATTCTTATTTATTGGATCTATTGGCAGGCGTGAAATAGGAGATCCAAATGATATTAATGTAAAATCAAGAGGCACCCAGCCAGTTCCATTGATTTTTGTCTGCGTCATTGATGTCTCGTCTGAAGTTCCCCAAACACTTGTTGTAAACGGAAGTGGTATTCCATCCGCAAGATAAAGACCAATGGCGCGTTTAATAAGTGCAAGATCTTCTAAACGGGTTGCATCTCTCGATTGCTTTAAAAGTTCGCCAGGATTAATAACCACGACAGTTACTGTTGCTAGTACCGCCAAAATAGCAATAGTTACAAGAAGCTCAATAAGCGTAAATCCAGTTTTTATGTACCTAAGTTTTTTCAAGATTTTGCCGATTAAAGAGTTGGCAACGCAGAGGTTGAAGAAATTCTCCTGTGTGAGCCACCACATTTTTTGTTTTATACCAAAAAATAATTTACGCACTATTCCCTCAAGATAGCAATTTTATCTTATAGTTTCAAATGCATGTTGTGTTGTCTGGAATCTGATATGGATTAGATCTGGGCTTGTAAAGTGCTTGTTAAAAATGCTAAACTCACAGAAGAAAACTCGGTCCATAGCTCAATGGTTGAGCAAGCGTCTTATACACGCTAGGCTGCAGGTTCGAGTCCTGCTGGACCGACAATGTTAATTTAATCGAGACGATTTCTCGTCTCGATTCAGGACTCGAACGCCGGAACGTTATTTCGTTAGAAAACAAAATCGTGAGGCGGTGCCCAGACAAAGATGAGCGACGGCGAATCTTTAGTCGAGGGAGAGTCCTGCTGGACCGACAAAATCTTTTTTATATTTTGTATTGGTTGTACACAGAGTAAAGAAAAATTTAAGAAATAATTTTCTTCACCACCAAATGAATAAATATGTACCATGCGCAGACTAAATTTCTAAGGTCCGCACATACCACATAAGCGAGTAAATAATATGATTGTTTTTGAATAAATTCATCTATTAGTTGATCGGTGGGATTCTTCACCACCAAATGAATAAATATGTAACATGCGCAGACTAAATCTCTAAAGTCTGCGCATGTTACATATTTATGAAAGAAAAATTGACACAAACTGACTTCAGAGTTAGGTTTGAGCTATGTTGCCGTTATTATTTCGCAGTTCAATAGGTGTTGAATTTGATATTTCCTCAGTGGTTCGAGAAATTTTGCGATACATGCGGGAAGATACAAGAAAAGAATATAAAATCATCATTGGTACGGATTCAATGGGATTTCATAATAAAATGGCAGATTTTGTGACGGCAATTGTTGTGCATCGCGTGGGAAATGGTGGACGTTATTTTTGGCGAAGAATTGAATTAGGAAAGTTCTATACACTAAGAGATAGGATTATTCGAGAAGTGTTGTTGTCACTTGAAATTGCGGAGACTCTTTTAAAGGAAATTGAAAAAACAGAACACACGTTTCCAATTCCAAAATGGACATTTGAGATTCATGCTGATGTTGGAGTGAATGGCCCAACGAATGTTTTAATTCAAGAGATTGTTGGAATGATACGCGCCTCAAATTATGAGGTAAAAACAAAACCAGAAAGTTACGCAGCATCGCATGTTGCTGACATGTATACCTAAATGTATAATTGGAATCTATAAACAAAAAATGAGAGACAAAATTGTATTTGATATTGAAACGAAAAATACGTTCGCAGACGTTGGTGGTCAAGAGAATATAAGAAAACTTGAAACGTCGGTTATCGGACTTTATTCATATAATGAAGACGCATATTATTGTTTTGACGAAACGGAATTTGATAAGGCGGGAAAATATTTTCAAAATGCATATATGCTAATTGGATTTTACAGCAAAAAATTTGATATTCCGGTTCTTGAAAAATATTATTCATTTAATATTGCTGCGATTCAACACGTGGATATTCTTGAAGAAATTGAGAAACGGCTCGGTCGCCGTATTGGACTAGGGATTCTTGCTGAGGCAAATGTGGGTGCGGGAAAGATCGGGCATGGACTTGATGCAATTGATTTTTATCGAAATGGAGAAATGCAGAAATTGAAAGATTATTGCACACAAGATGTTCGAGTAACAAAGATGGTGTACGACCAAATGAAGGAACAGAAATATCTGTGGATTCCAGAGAAATTTAAACCGCAAATGACTAGACTTGAATTTCTCGATTTTGTAGAACCGACTCCTCCACCTGCGCAATTATTTTAAAATTATTTTATTATTAAATATATTATGTTCAATCCAAAAAAACATAGAATTGTTGTAGTTGTTTTCATCACGCTCCTTATTTTGGGGCTTGTGATGGCGTATGTTCCATTACTTTTTGTGTAGTAGGAACAAATTAGAATATTTTTCGCTTTTCTTTTGTCTTCCCTACTTTTGTAGGGCGACAAAAAGCATGTCTACAATTAAGCCTGCAAAGAACATGATCATAGACGGAAAACAAATTTCAAAAAAAATAATTGATGTATTGAAAAAGCGTCCAATTCCAAAGAAATTTCTTGGAGTTATTTCTGTTGGAGGAAATTCTGCGTCAGAAAAATTTATCCAACAGAAAAAGAAAACAGCAGAATTTCTTGGTATTGATTTCCGTGTATATTCATTTCCTGAATCAATAAAAAATGACGAGTTGCGGAAAAAAATCTGTATTATCGCAAAGGGAAAAACATGTGGTGGAATAATTATTCAGCTTCCACTTCCCACCCATCTAAATCGAAGACGAATACTAAATTCCATACCAAAAGAGAAAGATCTTGATGTGTTGTCTGAGTCTGCATATAAACAATTTTTGGCTGGGATGGGACTTTTTCCTCCGTCGGTATCGACGTTTCGTGAGATTTTATTACACTATCAGTTTTTGAAACATCTGCCTGCGCAGGCGGGTGTTTCATGTGAAACGATCTTGTCCGTTCAAGGGGGATTCGCTGTTGTTGGAAACGGATTTTTGGTGGGAAGGCCAATTTCTGATTATCTAAAGTCACAAGGAAAACAACTGGTAATTTTTGATAAGGGAGACGACATATCACAGATAAAAGATGCTGATGTGGTGGTGTTAGGAACGGGAATTCCAAAAATTGTAAAAGAGACAATGATAAAAGACGGCGCATTGGTTATAGATTTTGGTTGCTCTTTTATTGATGGGAAATTATGTGGAGATTTACTTAAACCTACAACCAACAACCTACAACCAACAACTTTTTTATACACACCGACGCCAGGTGGAACTGGTCCGATACTTATTGCAAAATTATTTGAGAATTTCTATAAACTGAATGAAGTTGACAAGATTGTACCTTAGTAGTATCGTATTTGTAATCTTTAACTAATTTAATAAGGAGTAGAAATGAAAAAAGTTGGTATGTTTTTTGTGTTAGTCCTTTCTTTTGTTTTGCTTTTTCAAGCAAGTTCAAGCGCACAAAATGTTTTTATAAAAAAATGTGTTTCAGAAAGGATCACAATTGGAAGCAATACGTATGTACCAATTAATTTAATTGGTTTTTATCCGGACGAAAAAATGAAAACCATTTTTTGTATTATTGACGAATTCGAAAAACAAAACACAAATATTGTTGTGCAAAATTGGGAAATTATTTGGAAGCCAGAATACTTTGATCGAGTCAGTAAGAGAAATTATAAACAAAAAATTTTTGGATTAAAAATCCAACACGAACCAAGACCGGATTATAAAAAATCGAAAAAATAATCATCATTTTAACAAAAGCCCCGCGTTCGCGGGGTTCTTTTTGTTATAGGTTTTAGGTCGTAGGTTGTCTGTTGTTCTATTATTCCTCTACTGCTACCGCAATCCCCTTTTTTTCTGCTGTCTCTGTTGTCTTTTTTTCTATTGCCTTAAGCAATTTTTTATCAGCTTTTAATTTTTCTCTGATATTATCAAAACCAACTCCGAGCTTTTCGTTTTCAAAACTATAACTTGCCCCATTCTTTTTTACGACGTCGTATTTTATTGCAGTAGTTAATACGTCTGCCTCGTAAGAAATTCCTTCTCCATACATAATATCGAACTCTGCAATACGAAATGGCGGAGCAACTTTATTTTTTACCACTTTTGCCTTTGTTCTATTTCCCACGACCGCATCCCCTTTCTTAACTTGCGCAATTCTTCGGATATCGATTCGAACTGATGCATAAAACTTTAATGCCATTCCCCCAGGAGTTGTTTCTGGGTTTCCAAACACTAATCCAATTTTCATTCGTGTTTGGTTAATGAAAATAATAATGGTGTTTGATTTTGCCGCAATTGCAGTGAGTTTTCGGAGTGCCTGAGACATAAGTCGTGCTTGAAGTCCCATGTGTGAGTCTCCCATTTCTCCCTCAATTTCTGCGCGCGGAGTAAGTGCGGCAACCGAATCAATCACTACCACATCAATAATATTTGATCGAACCAAGCTTTCTAAAATATTCAACGCCTCTTCTCCATTGTCTGGCTGTGAGATAATAAGTTCTTTAATTTTTACTCCAATTTTTGAAGCATATTCAGGATCCAGTGCGTGTTCTGCATCAATGTATGCTGCGCGTCCCCCACTCTTTTGCATTTCAGCAACTACGTGGAGTGCTAATGTTGTCTTTCCTGAACTTTCAGGTCCAAATATTTCTATTACTCTTCCCTTAGGGAATCCGCCGACCCCCAGTGCTAAATTAAGTGAAAATGATCCAGTCGAGATTGACTCGACTTTTCTCATTGCGCCACGTTCTCCGAGCGTCATTATCGCGCCTTCTCCAAAACGAGATTGAAGAGCCTCCATTAATGATTCTAAGTCTTTTACTCCTTCTTCTTTTTGTTTTTTTGCTGACATTTTTATTCGGTGATTATTGGTTCTGTAGACGATTCGTTTGTTTTTTTCTTCTTTTCGTTTTTTGGTACTTCGTAAAAAATTTGTTTCGTTTCTTGCAGTTCTTTTCCGAGAAGACCCTTTACTGCAAAGTGAAACGTATTAAATTCTGGAACTAATTCAAATATTTTTTCAAAATCTCCTTTTTCATTTGCAAAAATTTGTTCATCATTGATAAATAACTCATCCGATGGATTTATTGTACCATGTATAAACAATGTTGAGGTCGTCACTCTGATTCCATCTTGTATTCCAAAAAGTTCAAGTTTTGGTTTTCCAAGAAATGCTGGAATTCTAAATAAAAGAAATATAATAAAAAATATCAGAATTATCCCACCAATAATTACTTTTATATTTTTTGATTTAACGAGAAACCTATTTTTAGGAAACATGTCTTTTTCTCCTGATTGTGTAATTGTTTGTGTGTGATGATATTTTATTATTTTCCAGAGCTCGTCTCCATCAATAGAAAGCACTTCTCCAATTTTTAATAAATATCCATGTACATATGGTGCAGAAGGAAGTTTATTAAAGCGTTCCTCTAAAATAAGTTCAAGAAATCTGTCAGAAATTCCTGTCACTTGCGAGAGTTTTTCTACTGACATATTTTTTGCCCGCATTGCATCAGTAAGCAACGCGGATATGGATTTTATTGCGAGATCTTCCATGGAAGCACTTGTATTTTCTCCTTTCTTTATATCATTCATTTTTTATTTTGAACAGTTTTTTGTAAGGAATGACTTTCTTGATTTTAAAATGAATTTGTTGGCGGCTTGTCAGCATCAATAAGTATTTCTCGTGGTTTTGCTCCATCTCCCGGACCTACAATTCCACGCTCTTCCATAATGTCTAATAGCCGTGCGGCACGTGCATATCCAACCTTTAATCTTCTTTGTAGTAATGATGCTGATGCTTTTCCCGCAGACCGAACTACTTCTATAGCCTCTTCAAGAAGTTCGTCTTCATCGTTGTTGCCTGAGCCAAAACTTTCAAATATATGTGTTGCCTCAGGTTCTGCGGAATTTTCAATCGATACACCGCTTACCGATACATCATTATTTTCAATGATAAATCGAATGACTTTCTTTATTTCTTCTTCGCTAATAAAGGCTCCCTGTAGTCGTTTTGGTTTTTGAGAATCGGAGGATTGATACAAGAGATCTCCGCTACCAAGAAGTTTTTCTGCGCCAGCGGTATCGAGAATTGTACGTGAATCAATCTGACTTGCAACTTGGAGTGCTATGCGCGTAGTAATGTTTGCCTTAATTAAACCAGTGATGACTTCCACTGATGGACGTTGAGTAGAAACAACCATGTGTATTCCTGTTGCGCGTGCCATTTGTGCAAGACGAATTATTGATCCTTCAACTTCCCTTCCATATGTTTGCATAAGATCGGCAAGCTCATCGATAACTACAAGAATATAATGCATTGGTTCTGCTGCGCTCTTGTTATAGCTTTTTATATCACGCGATCCAGCTTCAAGAAGTGTTTGGTATCTTTGGTCCATTTCTTGAATCACCCATCGCAATGCTCCAATCGCTTTTTTATTTTCAGTAACAACGGGGGCAATAAGATGCGGAAGATTGTTATAGATTGAAAGTTCAACACGTTTTGGATCTATCAAAATTAGTTTCAGCATATCAGGAGAATTTCTGTAAAGCAGTGAGATAAGTATCGAATGAATTGCAATAGATTTTCCAGAACCGGTTGCGCCGGCAACAAGCATGTGTGGCATTTTTGCAATACTTGGAAACATTGGTTCCCCATTTACATTTCTTCCGAGTGCAAAAGAAAGACCATCAGATTTTTGGAATTCTGGATAGAGAAGCAAACTTCCCAATCGAACAATTGCGGCTGATTTATTTGGAACTTCAATACCAACAAGTGATTTTCCTGGAATTGGGGCTTCAATGCGAATCGGGTGTGCAGCAAGCGCAAGCGCAAGGTCTTGGTTTAGTGTGGTAATTTTTGTAATTTTAACACCCTCAGCTGGTTTCAGCGTATAACGGGTTACGGTTGGTCCCACATTAATTTCTCCCATTTCTACTGGAATGCCGAAACTTTCTAGTGTACGTTTAATTATATTTGCGTTGGCTCGCAAATCACCAATAGTTGGTTTTTCAACAGTGGAGGTAAGAAGGTCAAGTGGTGGTGGTGTATAATTTTTTATTACTTTTTGTGTTGATGATTTTGGAACCTCAAATGTAGCTCCTTCCGCATCTTTGATTGCGTCTTCCTCTTGTTTCCTTTTTTCTGCACGTTCAGGTTTTTTTATTTCGTCTTTTATTGGTTCCTCAATTGGTGTTCTAATTTCGAGTGGCGCAACAATTGGTGTTTCTTCCGTTTCCTCGTCGTCTTCGTCCTTCCTGAACCATGAAAATGTGTGAAGCGGTCTATTAAGTGTAATGAGAAAAGAAATAACTATTCCAATAAGCGTAATAATGATGGCGGCGACAATTCCAAATGGCAGTTCAAGCATTCCAATAAAATTTCCTACCCATCCCCCGCTCTTTTCTGCTATTAAATCCATAAATCCCAAACACGAAAGAACAAATGAAATTCCTCCAATGAGAGGAAGTCCAAAGAACTGCTTATCATCAGGAGAAAGAAAAGCAATTCCAAGAATTATTGAAACAAACGGGAGAAGAAAATATCCCCATCCAAAAAATTTAAAAAAAGTTGAATAAACAAATTCTCCTACCGGTCCTGCTTGACTCGCGGATGCTAAAAGAAGAATAAGTGCTAATCCAAAAAAAACAATAACAAAAACATATCGACGTACATCGGGATGTAAATTTATTTTTGGAGTGCGAGAAATTTCTTTTTGTTTTTTTGCTTGAGAAGCCCGTTCGGCAACTTTTGATTTGAGCTTTCCCTTTTGTTTCTTTTGTGCCATCTTGTTATATTAAAGATGAACTGCATTAAATGTGCAATCCCGCTAGAGATAATATTTATATACCCCCATCGACTGATTTATGTTGATTATGATATATTCACCAACTTTTTTCTGTGATATTGTAAGATCTCTAACGAGACGAATTCCTCATCTATGCATACACTTATAGTTTCTGATATTCATCTTGGCTCAAGTGTAAGTAGAACTAAAAGACTTTTAGAACTTCTTAATACTGAAACATATAAAACACTTATATTAAATGGTGATATTTTTGATGATCTTGATTTTACTCGTCTCCAACACGATCATTGGGAGTTGCTTTCAAAAGTAAGAGAGTTATCAAATCCTAAATATGGTGTTGAGGTTATTTGGATTGCTGGAAATCATGATGGGGCAGCACAGGTTCTATCACGTTTGATTGGGGTAAAAGTAAGAAGTGAGTATATATTTGAATGGAATAAAAAGAGATGTCTTGTAATTCATGGACATCAGTTTGATAGATTTATGACTCAGAATCCGGTTATTAGCGCCGTTGCTTCTTTTCTATATCTCGGAATACAAAAACTTGATACTGAACGACAATTTATTAGTCGATTTCTTAAGAGGGCAAGTAAGTCGTGGCTTCGTGTTTCCGAAAAGGTTGCTCGGGGTGCTGTACTGTATGGGTTATTAAAAAGAGCCAATATTGTATTTTGTGGACATACTCATAAAGCAATGAAAAAGGAATTACATGGTGTTCAATATTTCAATTCAGGGTGTTGGACTGATATCCCTTCTTCTTATATTTCAATTACCTCAGAAGAGATTAAGATTCACGAGGTTGAGTAGGTTTGAAAACCTGCCGATAGATCCCTGCCTACTTTTTACACAAGCTGGTAGTCAAGCTAGGCCTACGTTTTTTGATGTGTCGCACAATATTGTTTGTCAACAAACATTTTTCTACTGATAATTAGAAAGATTCGAAATATTTTGGAGAGTAAAACCAAAAAAACTAAGAAAACTTGAAAAACCAGGAAAACCTGCCTACTTTTTACACAAGCTGGTAGTCAAGCTAGGCCTACATCGTCAAAAAAATGTTTGTCAACAAACATTCAAAAATGTTTGTTGACAAACAATTTGCAATAAAAAATCCGCCATTAACTGGCGGAATAAGAAATTTATGAGAAAGTTGCATATGAAGCAATAAGATATTTTATTGCTTCAGGAAGGACAAGTGTATCATTTCCATCTCTGAGTTGACCCTCAGCGTCAATCGAAATGCTATTTGGAGGTTTATTCATTTTTTCAAAAGACTTAATAAGAGGTAATAGTTCAATTACCGAGTTTTTATTAAGACCACCAGCCACTGCCGGTAAAAATTTTCCAGAAAACCTATCATAAATGTCAGAAACGACTTTAATCAGCGCGTCGTTTACGGAAATGAGCTGTCCGTTTCCACCACTCATATCGATCAAAGCAAAATCAATATAGTCTTGGTAACTCTCAAGACGTGTATATATGCCCGTTGGAGAATTTCCGACTTCATAATAGGCTCTCGAGCCAACCTGTAAAATAATCGCAATTTGAGGAAACCGAGACTTAAATATTTTTATATAATCGGGGTCCGGCCATGCCATGTTTAGTTGTATGGCGTTTATTGCAGGAGATAGACGAACAAGTTTTTCTAACTGTTCAGGAAGATCTTGCCAGTCGTCTGATGTGTAATGAATGGTATTGAGGAATAGGGGATCATCCACAAAGATATCTTTAATTATCTGTGGATCAGGATACCGCCATGGGTTTGACGCGCCGCGGCCATCAAGCGATCTCTTGCTAACCAAAATCCCAATCATAATTTTTCGGTTAAGTTCTTGAACAAATTGGCGGATGCTTTTTCCATTCGATTTTAATTCAAGCGCTCTTAAAAACTTTTGCATTTCTTCACTAGATACAAATCCAGTGATTCCAAAATATGACGACTTCATTGTGTCTCCTTTAATGTGGTTGTGAAAGAATGAATTAATATAAATATATAATTAAGATTTTGTCAAGTGCTATTGTGTATACTATATATATGGAGACTGCGAGAAAAAAAGTAGGAAATGACGGAGAGTATTTCGCGCAAAATTTTTTAAGACGAAAAAAATGGAAGATTTTGGATACAAATGTAAAACTTCCATGGAATGATGAAATTGACATTATTGCACGAGATACAAACGGAGTACTTGTATTTATTGAGGTGAAAACGGTGAGTGGAAGTTATTTAAACGCAGAGGAACAAATGACATCTACAAAAATTAAAAAATGTATGCGTGCGGCAGCGTGGTATGCAAATCATTTTTCAAAATTGGTTAATGAAAAGGCAGGATGGCGCATTGATTGTGTGGCACTTAAAAAAATGGGGGAAACATATTCAGTAAATCACTATGAACAAATTGTGTGATAGTTATTGCTAAAAAATAAAATATATGGTATTATTTTTTTATTCTTTTAACAAATAGTAAGGAGCCGAAATGGAAATTACTCGAATATTTTGTGTTGATTCATCTGGCGTCATAACAAACATTAGTGTAGTGATTGAAAATTGTGTTACTGAGTATTGTCCCTCATGTATTTTTAAACGGATTTCAAATCCCTTGTTTGATACTGGAACTGAATTTGAGTCTGTTTTAAACAACTGTTTAGTGGCAAACGAAAACAGGGAAACTGAATTGCAATGTAGGAAAGCACATTTGTTTCTTTATTAAACATACCCCCAAAATTAATGGGGGATTTTATTTACTACTTTATTAATATGAAAAATCGCGATAGAATTTATTCATTATGGAAATGAAGATCGAAGGAGCGTATGATCCAAAATTGTATGAATCACATATATATGAAGAATGGATGAGATCTGGATATTTTAATCCTGATAATCTTCCTGGGGATCGGAAAGAAAATTATATTGTGTACATGCCACTTCCAAACGTAACGGGTTCACTTCATATGGGACATACACTTAATAATACATTTCAAGATATTGTTATTCGATATCATCGAATGTGTGGATACAAAACGTTATGGCTTCCTGGAACTGATCATGCGGGAATTGCAACACAATATGTTGTTGAAAAACAGTTAAAAAAAGAGGGAATTAGTCGATTTGAAATGGGCAGAGAAAAATTTATTGAAAGAGTGTGGGAGTGGAAAAAAGAATATGGAGGAATAATTCTTTCTCAGCTTCAAAAACTTGGATGTTCTGCAGATTGGTCGCGAACGCGATTTACGATGGATCCTGAATATGCAAAAGATGTTCAAGATGTATTCATTCACTATTTTGAAAAAGGGCTTTTATATAGAGGGTTTCGAACGGTGAACTGGTGTCCACGGTGTGGCACGAGTTTGTCAGAGCTTGAACTTGAATATAAAGAGGAGGAAACAAAACTATGGTACATAAAATATAGCGACAAAATCATTGTCGCGACAACTCGTCCTGAAACAATGTTGGGAGATACTGCAATTGCAGTAAATCCAAACGATGAACGATTTAAAGAATTTATTGGAAAAACAGTAACTGTTCCAATTGTGAATCGAGAAATTTCAATTGTTGCAGATGAGATGATTGATATAGATTTCGGAACCGGAGCAGTAAAGGTTACCCCAGCACATGATGGTATTGATTTTGAAATAGGAGAACGACACAAGCTTCAAATGATTCAAGTAATCGATGCTCGTGGAAAGATGACAAAAGAAGCAGGTGTCTATGAAGGGAAAAAAGCGACCGAGGCCCGTGAAGAAGTAGTAAAAGAATTAGAACGGTTAGGACTTATTGTGAAGACTGAGCCATACACACATAATGTTGCGGTGTGCTATCGATGTGGCACAACCATTGAACCGATTCCATCTGCACAATGGTTTTTAAAGATGCGCTCACTTGCTGATTCTGCAATTAGTGCGGTGAAAATAGAGAATGTAAAAATCCATCCAGAGCGTTTTGAAAAGCCGTATTTTGATTGGCTTTCAAATATTCGTGATTGGACCGTCTCTCGTCAGATTTGGTGGGGGCACCGACTTCCTGTTTATTTTTGCAAAAACGATGAGAAACAAGAAAAATTTGTAGTTGCAAAAGAAAAGCCGAAAGAATGTTCATTTTGCAAACAATGTGATATGGAACAATCGCCAGATGTATTAGACACATGGTTTTCTTCGGCGCTCTGGCCATTTGCAGGAATGAGCGAAAATGATAAAAAAAATTATTATCCGGGAAATATTTTAATTACTGCACGCGATATTTTAAATCTTTGGGTTGCGCGCATGGTTTATTCTGGAATCGAATTTATGGGAAAAGTTCCTTTTAAGGATGTGTTAATTAATGGAACAATTATGACCAAGGATGGGAAGAGAATGTCAAAAAGTTTAGGTACAGGAATTGATCCGCTTAAATATATTGAGCAATATGGTGCGGACGTAACTCGGTTTGCAGTAGTTTGGCAGGCGACAGGGCAGGATATTCGGTGGGATGAAACGGCAGTGATAGGAGGGAAAAAGTTTCTTAACAAACTTTGGAATGCCTCAAAATTTGTCGTGAGTAATCAGCAATCTGAAATAAATATTAAAGAACGAGAAGTTGCACCAAGAGGAGAAACTGATGCGGATAAAAAAATTATCGAAGAAATTAGTCTATTAAAAAAGAGCGTCACAGAAAATATTGAAGTATTTGAATTTTCAAAAGCACTTCATGATTTATATGAATTTTTTTGGCATTCATTTTGTGATGAATATATTGAGGCGGCAAAAACACAACTACAAAACGAAGAGGATAAAAACACAACACAACAAATTCTATTATATGTCTTGAAGGAATCGCTTATTATGCTTCATCCATTTATTCCATTTGTCACTGAGGTATTATGGAAAGAGGGAATAAAAAGTAAAACACCACTCATTATTTATCAATGGTAATTTCTACTGTAATAGGGTATATGTTGTTGGCACTTCTTCCTACTGTTGTGTGGTTATTTTTCTTTTTACGCGAAGATAATAAGCCGGAACCATCACGTCTTTTATTAAAGACATTCATATTTGGAGCGCTTATGAGTGTACCCGTATTGATATTTCAAATGGCTTCCGAAACATTATTTTCTTCCTATATTTCAAGTTTTTTTGTGATGGCAATAATACTTGCAATATTTGAAGAGATATTTAAATTTTTTGGTGCGTACTTCTCAATTCATAAAGCTCCTGAGTTTGATGAGCCGGTTGATGCGATGATTTATATGATTGTTGCTGGACTTGGATTTGCGACGATTGAAAATTTTTTTGTGATTGCGTCGGTAATTTTTCAGTATAATTTTGTGTTTGCATTTAGTGCGGTCGGTGCGGCACTTGTCTTGCGATTTATTGGAGCGACGTTACTTCATACGCTTGCCTCTGCGATCATTGGATATTTTTGGGCGAAAGGGCTAAAGAAAGGAGAAGTGAAATTCTTTGTGATTTTTGGAATTATAATCGGAACCGCGGTTCACGTAGTATTTAATTTGTTAGTATTTAAATTTCAAGAGACAAACTTGCTCATTCCAACTTTGTTCTTGATTGCAGTTTCCTTTTTTGTATTTAGAGATTTTGAGGAGCTCAAGTAAAATCTGATATACTATATATATGAGAGAGAATTTTGATGAGAATGAAGAACAGAAAGAACCCGAGGATATTTTTGTTGAGCTTGCAAAAGTAAAATCATCACCTGCAAAAATAATAGTTGAAGACGACCCAACGTCCCTAGCCATGAACGAACAAGCAGACGAAATTGAGGGTCAACTGACCGTTGATGTATATCAAGATGAAGATGATATAGTAGTGCAGTCAACTGTCGCTGGAGTTTCTCCTGATGATTTGGATATACATATAACTCCAGAATCGGTAACAATAAAAGGTTCTCGCGAAAAGTCACAAAAAATTGAAGACAAAGATTATTTTTATCAAGAATGTTTTTGGGGGAGATTTTCTCGTTCGGTAATTTTACCTGCCGAAGTTGATCCGGAGAAATCTACCGCGATAGTAAAAAATGGAGTGCTTACAGTGCGCATGCCACGACTCAATCGTCAAAAAGGAAAGAAGGTAAAAGTAAAAGCAGACTAGATAGGTCCCCCTCTTGGGGGATTTCAGTTGTTTGTCATGGGTTGTTTGTTGTAGAGTTAATATATGGAACATTTGTTTGTTTATGGAACACTTGTAGATCCAGAATTGTTGAGATCTGTTATTGGAAGACTGGCAACGGCAACTCCTGATAGGTTATCAGGATATCAATATAAAGATGAGGCGGTTATTTCGGATGGGGAGACTTATCCAGGAATAGAAGAGTGTGGAGGATTGTCGGTTGAAGGAGTTGTGTATGATGTCTATCCTGAGGAGTTAACACTTTTAGATCAATATGAAGGGGGAAGATACGATCGAAAACGAGTTCGACTTGAAAGTGATATTGATGCGTTTGTGTATATTCCAAATCACATTGATTAAAAAAATCCTATAATTGCAGGGATAATCCTTAAACACAACGAAAGCTTTCATTATATGAAAGCTTTCGTTGTGTTTGTAATTCTTTTTACTCTTCCGTTTTTTCTTCTGTTTCCGCGGTTCCGTGTTCTTGTACTGTTTCAGGATTTGATTCGGCGCGAATGTCGATTTTCCATCCTGTGAGTCGTACTGCAAGGCGGACATTTTGTCCTCCCTTTCCAATTGCGAGTGAAAGTTGGTCATCGGAGACAAGAATTTTTGCTTCGTGATATTCATTAATTTCTACCCGAGTCGCTTTTGCCGGTGAAATGGCGTGCGCAAGAAATTCTTCCGGTTTTTCCGACCATTCAATAATATCGATTTTTTCGTTTCCGAGCTCATTAGTAACTGCCATAACGCGTGTTCCGCGTTGTCCTACTGCCGATCCAACTGGATCAACGCCTTCTTCTTTTGAATGCACAGCAATTTTTGTTCTACTTCCCGCCTCTCGTGCAACTCCTTTTATTTCTACGGTTCCGTCAGAAATTTCGGGAACTTCAAGTTCAAACAATTTTTGAACAAATTTTGGATGTGAACGCGAAAGCATAATTCCAGGATGTCGTGGATCGTCTTGTACCGCGAGAACGTAAAAACGCATACGTTCTCCTGCTCTGTAGTGTTCTCCAGGGATACTCTCACTTCTAAACATTACGCCGATTGCACGACCAAGATCAATAAATACATTTCCTCTGTCAAAACGTTGAATAATACCACTTACAATTTCTCCTGCCTTGTCTGCATATTCTTCATGTACTGATGCACGCTCGGCATCTCTCAATCCTTGTAATACCACCTGTTTTGCGGTTTGTGCCGCAATACGTCCAAAATCAGAATGTGATTCAAGCGGAAACTCAAGCTCCTCTCCGACGACGGCGTCCGGTTTTATCATTTTTGCTTCCTCAATAAAAATATGTCTATCAGGGTTGTAACGAGGAAGAAGTCCTTCTTCTTCAACTTGTTCCTCTTCTCGTCGTGGTGCATGAAATTCGTGTTTTCTTTCTTCTTTTTCTTCTTCGGGAAGCTCTTCAACAATACGAACCTCATTTGGGTCAACCACTGTTTTTATTTGTACAAAATTAATATCGCCTGTTTTTATGTCAAATTGGGCTCGAACCACCTCGGTTCTTTTTCGATATTCTTTTTTGTATGCAGCCGCAATTGCGGTCTCAATCGCGAGAAGCACGCGTTCTGGTTGTAGCCCTTTTTCTTTCGCTATCTGTTCAACCGCTCCTCCTAACTCCTTTAAATTCATCATATTTAGTTGTTTTTGTTAAGCTCTTTTAAAAAATGGTCCGTCCTTTCGGGGACGGTCATCAACCTAACAATAGAAGTATACCATATTTGGAAAATAACTCAAGCACTTATAATGTCATATTTCCATTTGCACGCAGTACATGATTTTTCTCTTCTAAGAAATTAATATATCCAGCAACCGCGATCATTGTTGCGTTGTCAGTATTATATTGGATAGATGGCGCAAAGAATTTTATATTTAATTCCTTGCTTCGTTCTTCGAGTGCAGTACGAAGTGCTTTGCTTGCTGCGACGCCACCAGAAAGTAAGAGGGAGCGTGCATTATATTCCTTTATTGCTCGTGTTGCTTTGTGTCTCAGTACATCAATAGCGGCTTCTTGAAAACTTGCTGCAACGTCATTAATGTTTGCGGTTTTATGATCTCTCATATAATAGAGTGCTGATGTTTTAAGTCCAGAGAAGCTGAATTCATAATTTTTGTCGTGTATCATAGGGCGTGGAAACTCTATTGCTTTTTTGTTTCCTTTTTCTGCACATCGTTCAATTTCCGGTCCTCCCGGGTAGGGGAGGCTTAACAGTCGAGCAACTTTATCAAATGCCTCACCAACCGCATCGTCTCGAGTTTCTCCAAGTTTTTTTCTCTTGGTGAGTGAATCCATCCGGATAATCATTGTATGTCCGCCACTTACTACAAGCGCAATAGCAGGGAATAGGGATTTCAAATTGTAAATTGTAAATTGTAAATTGGAATTTATAGTTTTCTTTTGTTCCGACAAAAGAAAACTATATAAGTGTCCCTCCATATGATTCACTCCAATTAATTTTGATTTTGGAAAATATTTTTTATGAATTTCTTTTGCAAAACCAACTCCAGTCCAGAGTGCTGGTTCAAGTCCAGGACCAACGGTAACCGCAACAATATTAATTTTCTTTTTCCCAATCTTTTTCCTTATTTGTTCAAAAAGAATAGGAAGATTTATTAAGTGCTCACGCTTCGCGAGATTTGGAACGACACCACCGAATGGGCGATGAATGGCAATTTGTGAGGCAACAAGATTTTCTAATACGGTAAATGTTGGACGCGAAAGCCCACCACTTGCTTCAATAAGAGAGAATGCTGTTTCGTCACACGATGTTTCTATTGCTAATATTCGCATCATTTGCATTATATTGAGTTTATAGAGGAATTGTCCATTGTTTTGACGTCTACCTTTTTTAAAACATCATTTGAGGTTATATATAGCAACATTTGATACAAAGAGTGAAGCTGTTTTATTTATTTATTAATTAGACAAACTGCTGATTTTGTTGTATCTTGTGGGTTGTCTCCTCGGTGGAGATTTATTGTATCTATGAATCGGTTTCTAGAGATGTTAATTGGTATTCTTTCATGGGGAACCCTTTTGGGGCTCCTTTTTCTTTCATGGAAGGTTCCATTTGCTGTTGCAATATTTATAGTGCTCTATGATCTTTTTTGGTTTTTAAAAACAGTATATTTATTTTTCCATCTTCGATATTCATTTTCAAAAATGAAAAAAAATATTGAGACAAACTGGTTAGAAGTTTTAAATAATAAATCATATAAATGGAAGCACCTTTATCATTTGATTGTGCTCCCGATGTACAAAGAACCGTATGAGGTGGTGAGCGAAAGCATTCGTGCATTATCAAAGACAAATTATCCAAAAGAAAAACTTTTTATTCTTTTGGCAACAGAAGAGCGAGGAGGAGAGGAGAGTCGACGAGTTGCAACTCGAGTAAAAGAAGAATTTGGAGATTTGTTTAAGGGATTTCTTGTTACAATACATCCAAAAGATCTTCCTGGTGAAATACCAGGGAAGGGGTCTAATGATACCTATGCAGTTCGGCGTGCTATTCCAGAGATGATTGAGCCAACAGGTGTTTCAGTCGACGATGTAATTGTGTCGGTGTTTGATGTAGACACTCGTCCGGGACCGGAGTATTTTGGAATTCTTACTTTCTCATACTGTACCGCACAATATCCAACGCGTTCGAGTTATCAACCGATTCCTGTATTTACTAATAATATTTACAAAGTTCCTATTGTTGCTCGACTCATTGGATTCAGTTCAACTTTTTGGCAGCTCATGCAGCAGGCACGTCCCGAACAGTTGGTAACATTTTCTTCTCATAGTATGCCACTCAAAGCACTTCAGGAATTGGGATTTTGGGATACTGATATTGTTTCTGAAGATTCAAGAATCTTTTTTCAATGTCTTAATCATTTTGAAGGAGATTGGCGTGCAGTTCCGCTATTATATCCAGTGTATATGGATCTTGTTGAAGGAGATACAACATTTTTGTCACTTAAAAATTTATACAAACAACAGAGACGGTGGGCATGGGGTATCGAAAATATACCGTATGTTTTAAGAAATTTTTGGAAAAATAAAAAACTTTCACTAAAAGACAAATTATTTTGGACATTTAATTTATTCGATGGATTTCATTCATGGGCAACAAGTTCTTTTGTTATTTTTTTGTTTGGTTTTTTACCCAATGTATTTGGTGGTGTACTATTTCATCAAACAGTAACTTCATATAATCTACCAAAAATCACTGGATTTATTATTAACCTTAGTATGTTTGGTATTATCACCTCTGCATTTTTGAGTGTGCGCTTACTTCCAGTAAAAGACGGTATACGACACAAATGGTATGAGGTTATCTATTATCTTTTTCAATGGATGCTTATTCCTGTCACGTTTATATTCTTTAGCGCAATTCCAGCACTTGAATCTCAAACGCGTATGATGTTGGGAGGAAAATTTAAACTTGGATTTTGGGTTACTCCAAAGACTGGGATTAAGAAGAAGTAATTATAAAAATTTTTCTTTATCTCCCCTAAAATCAAAATTAGTATTTTGAAATTGTCGAGGTGATTTCATTTTTCCCCATTCTTCAAATTGTTTTTGCATCGCTTTTTTGGTTTTTATATAGTGTGCGTGACGGACGGCAAATTTTGGGTCCCATACCACTTCATATCCTTTTTCAAAAAAATATTGTGCCCACTCTCCATCTTCTCCTCCCGCACCATATGCTTCGTTAAAATTGTGTTGGTTCCACAAGTCCTTTCTGATGATTGCGTTCGTCATACCAAGAATACCCATGCAACCTTTTCTTATCTTCTTTGATTTAATAAAAAAGCGAAGTTTCCATTGTAACCATCCATTAAACCATGTTATTTTTTCTACTATTGGAGAGTTGTGATAAAAAAATGTTGGTCCATGTACTCCACAGACACTTTTGTCGTTAAAGTGCTTTAATCCATCTGCAAGCCAAGTTTTTGTTGGGGGAAAAGAGTGTGCCGAAAGGAAGACAATATATTCTCCTTTTGCGTTATAAACACAAAGATTCGCCGCTTTTGGATAAGAAAATTCCTCGTTAGATATCGATATTAATCGTGCGTTGTGTTCCTTGCATATTTTTTTTGTATTGTCGGTTGACTCGTTATCAACGACAATTATTTCAAAATCTTTTTCGGTTTGTTTTTCTAATATTGGGAAAAGAGTACAAAGATTTTTTCCCTCATTTTTTGCTCTTATAACGACTGATGCGCGCATATATTATTTGATTTATACTACTATTATCATAAAGCAATGAAAGATTTTGTAACAGACGCATATACGCTTCGAGTAACTCCTTCGCGAGACTTTGATAAGACGGCGCATCTGTTCACGGAGGAATTTGGGCGTATTGAGGCACGCGTGGTGAGTGGGCGAAAACCACTTTCAAAATTTTCTCCACATCTTGAGCCATTACAAAAAGTCACCGTGCGACTTGCGAAGCGAAGCGGATTTACTATTACTGACGTTTTAACTCATACACATTGTTTCCTTGTACGAAAAAATTCAAATTTATGGAGTTCTGGGATGCGGTCACTTTCACTTATTTATGCCCTCTCGCCTCGAGAGGTCCGCGATGGTGGATTATGGAATGTACTAGAAGAAATGGCACGTACAGGAAATATTTCTCCAAAAGAAACACTTGCACAATTAGGGTATAACACGCATCATGCACAATGCGATATTTGCTCGGCGCCGTTTGTTGTTGGATTCAATGTAAAAACCCATTCATTTATATGTTTTGAATGTGGAGAAAAAACTCCGGAATCACATATTGTGATTTTATAAAACTTTTTTAGTATTTTCATCTGTATATTTATTTTTTGCGCTATAATTGGTATATATGGCACTTGAGCAATTAGAAAAAGAACTTGCTGAGTCGACACAAAAAAAGAATGGCCGTGAAAAACACTCACTAATGAAATGGATACTTATTTTTTTTATTGTTTGTTTCTGCGTGGTAATTATCGGTGGCGGATTTCTTATTTGGTCACTTTTATTTAAAGAATCCAATTTTGTTGGTATAACATTACAAACGGAAAAAACGATCATGCGGGGAATTCCATTTTCCATTACGACGATAGTTTCAAATGAACAAGATATTGCAATATCTGAGGCGAAACTTTCTCTTTTGCTTCCCGACGGAGTGCGTGAGGCAAAAACTGGCGGCTCAGTTATTATTGAGCCTATTGGGATAATTCAGGGAGGGACATCAGTCAAAAAAACTTTTTCTTTAGTATCAACAAATATCAAGGGAGACACAAAAGAAATTGAAGCGCGTATTTCGTATGTTGGGGCAAGTGACAATCGATTTGAGCCGAGTGGAACTAAATATAAAATAGAAACAAACAAAGAGCCACTCGATATTGCAGTTGCATTGCCGGAAACAATTATTCGAGGATCCCCATTTTCATTTGAAATTCAATATTCGAATCCTACATCTGTCAGTGTCCATGATATTTGGCTTGTTGCAGAGTATCCAAACACATTTCACTTTGATCGCGCATCACAGGATCCCGACTCACTTAATAACCGTTGGCGATTACCAAGTCTTGAAAAAGGAACGGTGGGAAGCATCGAAATAACGGGGACGTACGAGGGAGATGACTCTTCTCCACTTACTATTCCTGCATCTCTTGTTCTTTCTTTGGGAGATAGAGATTATATTATTGCCTCATCAAAATCATCAAAAGATCCACAGGCATCACCGGTGACATTAAATTTATTAGTAAACGGAGTACAAAATTATATTGCAAAAATTGGAGATACACTTACCTATACAGTTCAGTATGAAAATCGTACGGGAATAGCGTTGAAAGACGTTATTATTTCCTTGTCTTTTTCTGGGTCTATGGTTGATATGACGACACTTTCAGGAGGGGGGGCGATAAATAAACGGGATCGTAGTATTGAATGGAATACAGAAAATACACCAGTTCTTGCACTACTTAGCGCGGGAGCGACAGGAGAATTTTCTGCAACAGTAAAACTGAACGATGTATTTCCAATAAAAAAAGCGAGTGATAAAAATTTTTCGGTAATTGTACATGCAAAAATTGAATCTCCATCGGTACCTCCGTATATGAATACGCTTAAGACCTCAGTGTCGGCAAATATGGAAACAAAAATTGGTGGATCGCTTGGCGTTGCATCTGAACTTCGATATAGAGATCCCGACTCAGGAATTGCAAACAGTGGGCCATTCCCACCAAAAGTAGGACAGGCAACCGAATATACCATTCATTGGATATTAGAAACTGGAGCGACAGATATAAAGGATGTTGAAATTACTGGAGAGTTGGAAGATGGAGTTCAGTTTTCTGGAATTTCAAAATCAAATATTGAGACAAAACCAGAATATGATTCGGTTTCAAAGTCGATGAAATGGAAAATTCCTCGCGTGCAATCGGGAAGGGGTGTTATCAGTGATTTAATTGAAGCGACATTCCAAGTTCGTGCAACGCCAACACAGAATATGAAAAAGCAATTTATGCCAATTATGAAGGAGACGATTGCGAAAGGAATCGATGAGTTTACCGATGTAGAACTTGTGGCGCGTGATGTAGCGCTTTCAACCTCACTTCCTGATGATTCTACCGTTGGTGCAGGTGGAGGGAAGGTAGTTCAATAATAATTTAGATATTTTAACCCCCGTAGTTCGGGGGTGTTTTTATACTTTATACTTACTATCTTTTACTTTATACTATGCCCATGGATATTTTCGAGAAAATTTCATCACTGGCGAAACGGCGCGGTTTTATTTATCAGGGATCTGAAATTTATGGAGGACTTGCAGGAACGTGGGATTACGGGCCACTTGGTGTTGAGTTAAAGCGAAATATTAAAAATGAATATTGGAAGACGATGGTACAGATGCGTGATGATATAGTGGGAATTGATGCCGCAATTATTATGAGTCCAAAAGTGTGGGAAGCATCAGGACACCTTGAGTCATTTTCTGATCCACTTGTTGAATGCAAAAAGTGTCATCATCGATTCAGAGCGGACACTATTATTGATGAAATAAAATTAAAAGCAAAAGATTTTTCAATTGCTAATTATAAATGCCCCGATTGCGAGGGAGAACTTACGGAGCCAAAGACGTTCAACTTAATGGTTGAAACATATTTGGGTGTTGTTGAAGGAGAAAAATTAAAAACCTATCTTCGTGGAGAAATTACACAAGGAGTGCATGTAAATTTCAAAAATGTAATTTCGTCATCGCGCGTGAAAATTCCATTTGGTATTGCGCAGGTGGGAAAGGCATTCAGAAATGAGATTACTCCAGGAGGGTTTACTTTTCGTTCGCGTGAGTTTGAACAAATGGAATTGCAGTTTTATGTAAAACCAAATGATGAAGAATCAATGAAGTGGTTTGAATATTGGAAAGAGGAGCGTAGGAAATGGTATTTATCACTTGGTATGCGAGAGGAAAATCTTCATTTCAAAAAACATGATCAGCTTGCACATTATGCAAAAGCTGCATATGACGTGGAATATAATGTTGAGGGGGATTGGAAAGAGATGGAGGGAATTCATCACAGAGGAACGTGGGATCTCTCACGTCATGGTCAATTTTCAAAGCAAGACCTTACATATTTTGATGAGGAGACAAAAGAACGATATACCCCAATGGTTATTGAAACCTCTGGTGGCGTTGATCGTGCAACCCTTTTTTTCTTAATGGATGCATATCGTGAGGAACAAATAACCAACCTGCCGGCGCAGGCGGGCAACCAGCAACCAACAGCAGGAGAGAAAATAGACACACGAATCGTATTGAAATTACATCCAAAGCTTGCGCCATTTAAGGCGGCAGTATTCCCATTACTTGCGAACAAACCAGAGTTAGTGCAAAAGGCGCGAGGAATTTATGAAACATTGAAAAAAGATTGGATGATTGCGTGGGATGAGCGTGGAAATATTGGAAAGAGATATCGAGCGCAAGACGAGGTGGGAACTCCATATTGTTTTACAGTAGATTTTGAAACGTTAGAAAATGACACTGTAACTGTTCGTGATAGAGACGCGATGACACAGGAGCGAATAAAAATTTCTGAGATTTACGAGTTTATTAAAAATAAGTTGCAATAAGTGACTCGTACCACTTGTTCCGCCTTCGTTTGCCGCAAATAGAAACGTAGTTTCTATTTTATAGCTCACTTGGCGTAATAAAAAATCCCCGCATGTGCGGGGAATCTTTTTGTTGTGTATTAAAATTTTAACCAGGGACTCATTTTTGACTTGTGAACGGTTGCGCGAACATGGTCGATTACTTTATTATCTTCGCCAATAAATATAAGAATCTTTTTCATATTTTCTTCGAGTATTGGTCTTTTTATCAAAAGAAATGCTGCTGCGATTTCTTTTTTGAGAAAATCTTCGCTGTTAAGATATTTAACCAGCTCATTTTCTGCGCTTGGTTCGATTTCTGAGAGATAAAATTCTCCCAACTCATTCATAACAAGGCATTCGGGATAATGAGTATCTTCTTCTCCATTCAAAATGTGTTGGATTTGCTCTAGCGTTAATTTTGTTTGTTTCATAATAAGAACCCTTTGTAATTGTGAATGATAACTAAACTATACAATATATTCGATAAAAACGCAAGTTTTTGTAAAAAACTAGACCCTAATCACTAACCCATATATACTATTTTCATGACTCATGAAATAATTCAGAAAAAACTTTCGAATGGAATTCGTTTGGTGGTTGTTCCACAAAAAGGAAATATGGCGACAACAGTAGCGGTGCTTGTTGAGGCGGGATCAAAATATGAGGAAAAGAATCTCAACGGAATATCTCATTTTTTGGAGCATATGTGTTTCAAAGGAACCACGAAACGACCAAAACCAATAATCATTGCGCGTGAGCTTGAGAAACTTGGCGCAGAATATAACGCGTTTACTGCCGAAGAATATACTGGTTATTATGCAAAAGTAAAAAATGAATCGTTTAATGAGGCGTTGGATATTATCACTGATATGTATTTGAATCCGGTAATTAATAGTGAAGAGCTTGAACGAGAGAAAGGGGTGATTATTGAAGAGATAAATATGTATGAGGATATTCCTCCGCGAAAGGTTCCAGAAATTTTTATGCAGACGCTCTATGGTGATCAGCCAGCGGGGTGGTCCGTTGCTGGACGGAAGGAGGTTGTTCAGAGGGTAACACGCGAAGATTTTGTTTTATATCGATCGCAACATTATGTGCCGGGGGCAACTACTATTGTGATAGCAGGCGGTGCCCGTTTTAAGAATATTGAGAAAAAACTTGAAACAATTTTTGGTGGGATGAAGCGAGGGAAAAAAGTTGAGAAAAAATCAGTCGTGGAGTTACAGGGGAAACCAAGAGAACTCATCTCATTTAAAGAGTCAGACCAAACCCATTTTATGCTTGGGTTTCGCGCGTTTGATATGTATGACAAGCGAAGATTTGTGCTCCAGGTGCTTGCTGACATTTTAGGTGGGGGCATGGCATCTCGATTATTTACTCGGGTACGCGAAGAACTTGGGGCAGCATATTATGTGAATGCGTTTACGAATTTATTCACCGATCATGGATATATTGCAATGTCTGCGGGTGTAAACCATGAAAAATTACGCGCAGTTATTTCTGCGTCACTTGAAGAGTTTATTCGAATGAAAAAAGAGTTAGTGACCAAAGAGGAGCTTGAACGTGCAAAAGAGCATCTTATTGGAAATTTTTATCTTTCTCTTGAAACATCAGACCAGCTCGGTATGTATTATGGGATGCAAGCACTTATGAAGTCAGGAGTACAAACGCCTGAGGTGTTGGCAAAAAAGATTAAAGCAGTAAAAGCAAGTGAAATTCAAACGTTAGCTCGAGAACTTTTTATTAATAAAACGCTTAACCTTGCGCTTGTCGGTCCTTATAAAGACACGACATTTAGTGATATACTTAAAACAGATTAGGGATTTGGATAAAAATTCAAAAATATCTAGTAAAGATTGTTTTTATTTTATACCCCCTTTATTTTTTTAATTACTAATTATGTCGGATATAAAAAAAATTGAAATTGGATGGGGAACGATGTGGCGTGTTGCTGCATTTCTTGGAATCATATACTTGCTTTTTATTGCTCGGTCTGCTGTTGCGGTATTTCTTGTATCAGCGGTTATTTCTTTAGGCCTTGATCCCTTTGTTTCTTATCTTGAACGAATAAAGATTCCAAGGATTCTTGGAACGTTCGTGGTGTTTATTTTTGGAATTATAATTCTTGCAACATCAGCATATTTTGTTATTCCAATCCTCCTCAGTGAGTTTCAGAATTTTATTTCTTATTTCGGGTCAGTTTCGTATTCACTGTTTGGCATTCAGATTCCATCATTTCCTTTTGAATCAATAAGCCAACATTGGCAAGAAGCCCTTGGAATGATTGGTGTGTCTGGTGCATCAATCAGTTCTGCGGTTGGGGCAGCATTCTTTCAGGGATTTCTTGTTGTTGCTACAATTGTTTCTTCATTTTATTTAACCTTTGATTCGGCGGTATTGGAACGTGTTATTAAAGCGCTTGTTCCTAACACACAGGAGAAGAGCGCGCTTATATTGTTTAATAATTTTAAAAATCGGATACGAAGATGGTTTTCAACTCAATTATTATTATGCCTTCTTATGGGTTTTGTGGCTGGTGGAGGAATGTGGATGTTGGGAGTTCCTTACGCATTCGTAATTGGAATTCTTGCGGCAATATTTGAACTTGTTCCAATGATTGGTCCAGTTATTGTTGGTGCAGCAGCATTTCTTATTGCGGTTTCTGAATCATTTTCACTTGGAATATATGCACTTGTCTTCTTCATGATTCTTCAACAACTTGAAAATCACATTCTTATTCCACTAGTTATGGGAAAAGCGATGCGAGTTCATCCACTTTTAGTAATTCTTTCAATTCTTGCAGGAGGACAAATCGCTGGATTTATTGGAATACTTCTCGCCGTTCCTATTGCGGTTTTGACTGAAGAGGTGGTAACCTACGTTGGTGAACGACGCAAATTGCAATAACTTAAAAATCAAAATTCAAAGTGCAAAATCGAAACTAAAAATTCAAAAGTTAATTACTTTTGAGATTCATTTTTGAGATTTGCGCTTTGAGGTTTTTGAATAAAATTAACACAAAAACAAACAATTAATAAACCATGGAAAAACAGTTTTTTTACATTACTACCACCCTCCCATATGTGAACGCAAAACCACACATGGGTCACGCACTTGAATTTATTCAAGCGGATGTAATTGCAAGATATCAAAAACTTTTGGGACGAGAGGTGTTTTTTAATACTGGCACCGATGAACACGGACAAAAAATTTATATAAAGGCGAAAGAAGCAGAGATGGATCCACAAGCATACGCAGATGAGTACGCAGAAAAGTTTAAAGTGATTCTTGATAAGTTAAATATATCGAAGGACATTCACTTTATTCGAACCACCGATCCACATCATAAAAAAGCAGCACAACATTTTTGGAATCTCTGCAAAGAAAAGGGAGATATTTATAAAAAAACATACAAGATAAAATATTGTGTCGGTTGTGAACTTGAGAAGACAGATTCGGAATTAGAGGATGGAGTGTGTCCTGAACACATAAATCTTGTACTCGAAGACAGGGAGGAAGAAAACTATTTCTTTAAATTTTCAAATTATGAAAAACCACTTCTCGAATTTTACGAAAAATATCCAAATTTTGTTATCCCCGACTTTCGATTCAAAGAAATAAAAAGTTTTATAAAAAAAGGACTTGTGGATTTTAGTGTCTCACGACTCAAATCAAAAATGCCGTGGGGTATTCCAGTACCTGATGATGAGACGCAGGTGATGTATGTATGGTTTGATGCGCTAATTAATTACATCTCTACACTTGGATGGCCTGAAAATAAAGAATATTTTAATACATTCTGGGGTACGCAAGAAAGTTTGAATGCAGTGCAGATTGCAGGAAAAGATAATTTACGACAGCAGTCAGCGATGTGGCAAGCGATGCTTATGTCTGCAGGGGTTCCAACGTCAAAGCAGATTATTATTCATGGGTTTATTGTGAGTGGGGGGCAGAAGATGGCAAAATCTCTTGGTAATGTGATTGATCCGTATGAGGTCGTTGAAAAATTTGGTACTGACGGATTGAGATTTTGGCTCACCAAAGAAATGAACACATTTGAAGATGGTGATTTTACCAACGAAAAATGTGCAGAGAGTTATACGAGTGGGCTTTCTAATGGGCTTGGAAATTTGGTGAGTCGAACAATGAAAATGGCCCAAAATGCAGGACTCAATATACAAAAAAATATTTCAATTCATGATGAAACACTTACTGTGTATCGTGAGTTACTTGATGTATATGAAATAAAACGAGCAGCAGAAGAAATTTGGAATAGAATCTCTGTTTGCGACAAAAAAATTCAGGAAACAGAGCCATTTAAACTGATTAAAACAGATGAAAAAAAGGCAAAAGAAATTCTTACTGAATTAGTGAATGAGTTATGGAATATTGAATTGATGCTTCGGCCATTTCTTCCTGAGACATCAGAAAAGATTTTGAAAATTCTTAAAAATCCAACTGATCTTATAACCCCATTATTTCCGCGACTTGGATAAAAATAACCCCCACTACTGGGGGGTTAAATTATATTGAATTTTTTCTTCATGTCCTTGATAAACTGATCAATTTTTTGGTGGAGTTCATCAACGGTTCCACTATTATCAAGTATAATATCACTATCATGTTTTAATATGTGGGAAGTTGCTTGTTCGGTTGGTTTTAAGGATTCGTACTCAAATTGTTCCCACGTCAAATCTTTTTCTCCTGATTTTTGTCCCCGTTCTTTTATCCTATTAAAACGAACAATTGGATTTGCAGTGATCCCGATAATCGCCGAATTTGGGAGTGATCGAATTCCTTCGACATCAGATGGAAAACGAACTCCATTCCATACAGAAATTGCTTTTTTTGTTTCTCTCATATTTTCAATCATTGCGTCCGTTATTACCGTCGAGCCGAACGTCTCTCTCAGTATTATTGGAAGTTTCTGCAAAAACTCTCGTTTTTCTGGGTCGAGTTTTAATAGAGAAAGGATCGCCCCGAGTAATTCGGAACTTACTAAAACTGAGGCATTATGATAAATCTTCAGATAACTCCCCGCGGTATCCTTTCCCGATCCAATAGGACCTACTATTCCAAGAAACAACTTGTTTTCCATATCTTCTCCATATTTTATTTTTAATGTATGCTGGCATGATACCGTTGAATATTTATGAATGCAAGTGAATTCAAGAAAAAACACATAGATGCGCATGCGCATTTGCAGTTTAAAGATTTCGATATGGATCGAGATGATGTTATTGTGCGTGCACGGAACGAGGGAATTGCCATTGTGAATGCAGGGAGTAATGCCGATGATTCGCAAAATGCGGTGTTGCTCGCTGAAAGATATAAAGAAAATGTTTTTGCATGTATTGGACTTCATCCAGGAAACACTCATGTCTCACAGTATGAGGGAAGTAAGGCGGAAAATTTTAATTACGAATATTATAAAAAACTTTCGATGTCCGATTCGGTTGTTGGGGTCGGAGAGTGTGGACTCGATTATTTCAAATTAGAAGGAGATATTGAAAAAATAAAAAAGACGCAAAAGGAGATTTTTATTCAACAAATTGAGTTTGCCCATGAAATTAAAAAGCCGTTAGTTATTCACTGTCGTGATGCATATTCAGATTTAATAAAGATAGTGAGCGAGAATAAAGAAAAAATTTTACGATCTCCCGTTATACATTTTTTCGTAGGGAATGTTAATGAGGCGCGTCAATTTCTTGATTTAGGGTTTTATTTTACATTTGGAGGTGTGATCACATTCCTTCCTAAAAAAAATATTGTGAATATGTACGAAGAAGTGGTTCGCTTTGTTCCGCTGGATAGAATTTTTACAGAAACCGATTCGCCGGATGTTGCACCAGTTCCCTATAGGGGAAAAAGAAATGAATCACTGTATGTGCTTGAGGTTGAGAAAAAAATTGCAGAAATAAAAAATATTCCACAAGAAGAAGTTTCTTCTCAAATTATGAAAAATGCACGAAATGTATTCGGAATATAAAATAGGTTTTATCGCTCTAAAATAATTGACTTATCTATGTGTTTGCGAGTAGATTAGTATCATCATTAATAATAAAAAGGAGCACTAAGGTGAAGATACGGGCAATAATATATGATCTCGACGGGACCATATTGAATTCTGGAAAAAGGGGATTTGATCGTCTTGGGTTACTCGCACAGCAAAATAATATTGATTTTGGAATATATACCCAAGGCCGATTAAAAGAACTTTGGGGGCTTCCTCCAGTTGATCTTATTATGACGGGGTTAGAAGTTGCAAAAGGGGTTGCAGAGGAAATCCATAGACAATGGATAGAGTGGGATAAAAAAGATCCAATTCCGTTAGTAGACGGTGTCGTAGGGATGCTAAAGAAAAATATACGAGAAGGAATTGCAAATTTTCTCTTTACTTCTCGGCACACGGGAAGCGCGCACGATGTCCTTATGCGATATCGCATTGTCAGTTTTTTTGAAGATGCAATTGGTATTGATGGTGGTGCGTTTGTATCAATGTCGGAATTTCGAAAGCCTGACCCCCGTTCATTGGATAATTTATTACAATTTATTGATGAAAATTATGGCATTTCACGAAATGAAATTGCGTATGTTGGGGATGAAATATTTGATATCTTGTGTGGGATGGGCGCAGGACTCAAAACTTATGGCGTACTGTCTGGCCTTAAGAAAAAAGAAGAACTTATTGCCGCCGGAGCAATAGAGGAAAATATATTTCCTACCGTTGCCCATATCGTTTTTTAATTTGCCCTCGCAAAAGCGGGGGATTTTTATACTACAAAGAAAACTACTGAAGTAGGTCAATGGAAGTTAGCTTGACAAAACATGATAGACATTGACTTTTTATATGTATTGTGATATAATGTCTCCATCATTAAAAATCTAAAATAAGGAGAAAAAGATGAAAAAAATCTTTTTATTAGTAATTGTTTTATTTTCGTTTTTTGCAGTTGCCCAGCCGCAAAAAACAAAAAAAGACTCATTGTTCCATTCAATTGGGGCGCTCATTAGCGCGCGCCTTGAATTGGAAGTTCAGGCTGCGCAAGCAGAATTTTCAAAGGAATTAAGAGAGGCAACCGAAGATGGTACTCTTTCTCGAATTGAGCTTTTTGATGTGGAGGCAAAAAAAAGGAGAGTGGAGGATATGAAAGATGACGCAAAAGAAGAACTCGATTTTTATGGGCTAAAATTAAATGAGGATTTTAATTTGGTATGGACAGAAGAAGATGTCGATGTTTGGGACGCGATTGACAGTCTAAACAGGTCGGTGGATATATTTCTTCCATATTATCCCGAAAATTCGATAAAAAACCTGCAGAAAATGCTAGTTATTAAGTATCATAAGCCAATAATAGTAAGCTTTTCTGCTCATCTTTTTTCATTTTTCGTCCTTGATATTTTTGTATTTTTATTTTCTTTGTCGTTTTATCTTTCGGACAGGAAAAATCTTTATAATCAATTTTTTATAACAGGTCTTATCCTTCTGCTTGTTGTGTTGATTAATCTTGTATCTTAATAATTTCCCACCTATATGGTGGGTTTTTTATTTTTTGTATTTGGTATTACAATTGAATTAATCGAGTAATTATGAAGAAATACGACTTTTCAAAAATTGAGAAAAAGTGGCAGGGAGAGTGGAAAAAAGCGGGAATTTATGAGCCATCGCTAAAATCGGGAAAAACCACAAAACGGAAACCATTTTATAACCTGATGATGTTTCCATACCCATCAGCAGAGGGGCTTCATGTGGGGAACATGTATGCGTTCACTGGGAGTGACATTTATGGGAGATTTAAAAGAATGAGTGGATATGATGTGTTTGAACCAATTGGACTTGATGGATTTGGAATCCATTCCGAAAACTATGCGATAAAGGTAGGAACCCATCCACTAAAACAATCAAGAATTTCTGAAAAGCGATTTTATAAACAGCTTGAAGCGATCGGAAATGGGTTCGCATGGAATGAACGCGCAGAAACATACAATCCAGAATATTATCGGTGGACACAATGGGTATTTATCGAGATGTGGAAGCGGGGGTTGGCGTATAGGAAAAAACAGGCAGTAAACTGGTGTCCATCATGTAAGACAGTACTTGCGGATGAACAAGTTATTGGGGGAGCGTGTGAGCGATGTTCGAGTAAGGTAATAAAAAAAGAATTGGAACAGTGGTCATTTCGTATTACACGGTATGCTGATAAATTATTAAAAAATCTTGATCACATTGATTGGTCGGAGCGTGTAAAAATCGCACAACGAAATTGGATTGGAAAATCAGAAGGAGCAGAGATAGAATTTAAAATTTCAAATTCAACGCAAACATTAAAGGTATTTACTACTCGACCCGATACGTTATTTGGAGCGACTTATATGGTGGTAGCTCCGGAGCATGAAATAATCTCAAATCTCAAATCTCAAATCTCAAATTATGATGAGGCAAAAAAATATATACAAGAAACAAAGAAAAAGAGTGACGAAGAACGCATAGAGAACAAAGAGAAAACAGGAGTTGAATTAAAAGGAGTTAAAGCAGTAAATCCCGCGAATAAAAAAGAAATTCCTATTTTTGCAGCCGACTATGTTCTTTCTGGGTATGGAACAGGAGCGATTATGGCAGTTCCTGCACACGACGAACGTGATTTTGATTTTGCAAAGAAATTTAACCTTCCTATTATTGTAGTTATTTCGAATGGAAAAATAAGCGAGTTGCTTACCGAAGCGTATATCGGAGACGGTAATCTTGTAAATTCGGGAGTGCTTGATGGACTTTCAGTTGAAGATGCAAAGAAGAAAATTACCAATTATGTTGGGGGGAAATTTACTGTCCAGTTTCGTTTAAGGGATTGGGTGCTTTCGCGACAACGGTATTGGGGGGCACCAATTCCAATGATTTATTGTGAGACCTGTGCGCGCGCGGGAAAAGGAGAACAGAAAGAAATGCCAGGATGGTATGCCGAGAAAGAAAAGAATCTTCCAGTATTACTTCCAAAAGTGAAGGAATTTCGACCAAAAGGAAAAGATGAGTCCCCACTTGCATCAGTAAAGTCATTTTATAAAGTAAAGTGTTCTGTGTGTGGAGCGGACGCACGTAGAGAGACGGATGTTTCGGATACATTCCTTGATTCAGCGTGGTATTTTTTGAGATATCCAAGTGTAAGCGATAAAAAACATGCATGGAACGAGAAAATAACAAAACAATGGCTTCCGGTTCATATGTATATCGGTGGGGCAGAGCATTCCGTTCTTCACCTTTTATATTCTCGTTTTATAACAATGGTGTTTAAGGATGCGGGACTTATTAATTTCGAGGAACCATTTACTCGATTTCGTGCACACGGACTTCTTATTAAGGAGGGAGCAAAGATGTCGAAATCAAAAGGAAATGTAGTAAATCCAGATGAATATATTAAGCGATTTGGCGCAGACACACTTCGAATAAATTTAATGTTTTTAGCTCCATTTGAGCAGGGTGGTGATTTCCGCGATGCGGGAATTGTTGGTGTTGCTCGATTTGTTGAGCGCGTGTGGAGATTGGGGCAAACAGTGATAGAGAAGAAAAATAAAAAACCAACATGTGAGCGTGTAATACATAAAGCAATAAAGAAAGTAACAGAAGACATTGAATCGCTTCAATATAATACTGCAATTAGTGCGTTAATGATTTGTTTGAATGAGATAGAACAAAAAGAAATATCAATGAGTGAATTTAAATTATTTTTGCAGTTGTTGGCACCATTTGCACCACACATAACAGAAGAATTATGGTCTGAATTAGGAAATAAAAAATCAATTCACATTTCTCCTTGGCCCTTATATGATCCAAAGAAAATAATTGAAGAAAACTTTACTTTAGTAATTCAGATCAATGGAAAGGTACGTGCAACAATTAATTTACCACGTGGAATTAGCGAAAGTAACGCAAAAAAAGTAGCGCTTGAACAAGAAGTGATAAATAAATTTGTTGCAGGTGTGGAAATCAAAAAAGTCATTTTTGTTCCCAATCGTCTTATAAATCTTGTAATATAACTATATGAAGAATATTTTAATTATTCTCTTTACTCTTGGACTTGTTCTCTTTGGTGCGTCTCAAATTTTTTCTGGAAAATCAAAACCGGGATCAATTGGTTCATTTTTTCAACCAGGATATCTTGATCTTGTAGGTACCAACGGTGGGCAAAAACCAGTTCCAATTGGATCAAATGGAGAGGCCGGTAGTGTCCAACAAGAAAAATCAAAGGAATTAGAGAAATCAACGGAGTCAGAAAAACCAAAAATACAACCACCACTCGGATATGTTGAGTCACAACTTTCTCCTTTTTATAAGCAAGTCCATATTTCTGGGGTAAACCCACCGGATTATTTTGGTGATGTTACATCAGAACTCACAATTTCTTCTGATAATTTAAAATCGTCAGTAATGATTACCGGTTGGACCATTCGCGCGAATCTTGGTGGATCTGTTCAAATTCCTCGTGCTGTTTCTGACTTTAGTCCATATGGAGGAAATCTAGAGGGAGACATCATACTTGCACCGGGAGAGTATATTCGAATGTATTCATGGAAAAGTGCAAATGGAAAGAATTTTAGATTAAATAAATGTATGGGATTTTTAAATCAGCAAATTTCATTTTCTCCGTCACTTCCTAATGATTGCCCTTCAATTGTACAAGATAAGAGAATCATTACATTTACTGGTGCCTGTCAGGATTTTCTTCGTTCGCTTCCATCGTGCAGACTTCCGTCCGCAAACGATTTAAATAGATATACTGGAGCAAATGATGTTGAATGTCGAAGAATTGCCGATCAATATACATTTGGAAATTGTTATGATACAAACAGATTTAAGTCTGATTTTTATTCAAAAGAATGGAGAGCGTGGCTGAATGGAGAAATGCGATTTGATCCTAAGCACGATCGTTTAATCCTTTTTGACAAACAAGGATTGGTGGTAGATGAATATGTATACTGATTGATAATATACAATTTTATAACAAACAAAAAAACACCTCGGAAGGGTGTTTTTTTGTTGTAATTTATTTTCTTTCTCCAAGTGTTACACGTCTTTCAATTTCCACCCCATTACGGAGTACTGCAAGCGTTACTTCGTCGCCAACACTTTGAGATTCGAGAAAATCTTGAATACTTCTTGTCTCTGTAATTGGCGTGCTATTCCATCGTAAAAGAATATCATTTTCCTTTATTCCCGCTTTGTCCGCAGGACTTCCTGGTGCAACTGCAACATCAATAACATGTTCCTTCGTTACAAGTGCCCCATAATCAACTGGTGCCCTAAGTTTTTCTTTAAGTGTTTGGTTTAAAATAAGATATCGAACGCCAAACAACGGACGTTTTATCTTTCCATATTTTTTTAAATCTCGTATGTCTCTTTTTGCGATATTAATCGGAATTGCAAAACTTATATTTTCTGCAGAAGCAACTACTGCCGCGTTGATTCCAATAACTTTTCCAAATATGTTTACCAGCGGACCGCCAGAATTTCCTGGATTGATTGCGGCATCAGTTTGTATAAGTCCCCGCATTTCTTGAATTGGGGACCCCTCACTTTCGCGGGCAGAAACTGCACGCGAAAGACCTGAAATGATTCCTGAAGAAACGGTGTCTTTAAATAGTCCAAGTGCGTTTCCAAACGCAATAACTGTTTGTCCTAATTCGAGATTTGAAGAATCTCCGAGTTTTACTGCTGTGAGTTTACGTGCGGGATTAATGCGTAAAATTGCAATGTCATCTACTGGATCTTTTGCGAGAAGTTCAGCTTCGTACGTGTGATTGTCATGTGTAGTAATAAAATATATTACGTCGTTTTCTTCAATTACGTGGCGATTGGTAAGAATAATTCCTGATTTATCAATAACAAATCCGCTTCCACCACCAACCTCCACAAGTCCATTCGCGTCTATTTTATCTTCAGGAATTTCGACGTGTGATTTTTCATGTGCCGTTTTCTGCTCCTCTTTTAATTGTTCTATAACAAGCGCTTGTGTTTTTTTAAGCGCTATTGAAACTACTGATGGCATAACCTTTTTTACCGTATGAATAATTTTATTATGTTCTTTCCACATCTTTTATTAATTGTATCAGACATGGAATGTGAAATACATTTTGAAAAAATGATATATATAGATACACGAAAGTTTAAAGAATCCTCGTGTCTTAAATCGTCTATCTGATGCTTTTATTTTTATTTTTCGAGTAAAAATAACGTGATTTCCATTTCGCATAATATTCATGCTAATTGCGGTATCGTCCCCCCAGAAGGGGATCTCGGGAAACATTCCAACCTCCTCTATTACCGTTCTTTTTACTGCAAAGTTTCCTCCCATCAATGCGCTTACTTTTTTTCTAAAAATAACACTTATAACTGGGCCAATATATTCAAAACCGATATCATAGACAAAAAATGAGAGTATTCGTTGTATGCCGGCAAACCCATAGTCGTATGGTCCAGAAACCGCCGCGATATTTTTGTTGTTCATTATTTTGTCTATGTCTGCGATCCATTGCTCGTGTGGTTCTGTGTCTGCATCAAGAAAAACGAGTATTTCTCCACGACTTTCTTTTATTCCACGATTTCTTGCCGCATTTGTTCCGCGTTTTGCTTCAGAAACAACAATATTCGCGCCAGCATTTTTTGCATATTCTATTGTGTGATCATCTGATCCGTTATCAACTACGATGATTTCAAATAGTTCTTTTGAGAAATTTTGTCTTTGCAGTGCGTGTATAGATTTTTCTATGTACTCTTCTTCATTTAATGCTGGAATTATAATTGAGTATTTCATTGTATAATAAAAATATAATCGAAGTATTCAAAAAAATCCAAGTATTATGTTTTTAAAAATTGCACATCGCGGCGCGTCAAAAAAGGAACCAGAAAATACTCTTCGCTCGTTTCGTCGAGCACTTGAACTCAACGTATCAATGATTGAGTGCGACGCTCATCTATGTAAAACGGGAGAATTGGTAGTTATGCATGACAACACCGTCGACCGAACAACGGACGGAAAAGGAAGGATACACACAAAGACATTTGCTGAGCTCAAAGTGCTTGATGATGGAAAGGGAGAACATATTCCGAAACTTCAAGAGGTTATTGAATTGATTAATCGAAAAGCTCAACTGAATATAGAATTAAAAGGGAAGGGAACTGGCTTTGCGGTTGCAAAAATGCTTGCAATGTATTTTGGGATGGGGTGGAAGCATAGCGACTTTGTTGTCTCTTCTTTTTCGCGAAGAGAGCTTCGCGAATTTAGAGAGAGCGACGCAAAGACTTCTATTGGGTATCTTATATTTGTAAATATTTTTGGATCTATTCATTTTGCGAAAAAAATAAATGCGTATTCAATTAATTCGAACTTTAAAATGACAACAGGACGATTTGTTGAGAAGGCACATAAAAATGGATTAAAAGTGTTTGTTTACACCGTTGACACAAAAGAAGATGCAAAAAAAATGAAAGAGTTGGGAGTTGATGGAGTATTTTCCGATTGTCCCGAAGAGATTTAAAAAATTTTGTTCAGATCTCCCCAAATATAAAACAATACTCATTCATGATAAGTATTGTTTTATATTTGGCGGAGGGGGAGGGATTTTTCCTCACCCATCGCTTTCGCTCTTCCTTCGGAATCCTGGGTTCCTCGTTTCCGTCCCGTATTCTACGGGACTCTTCGCGTTCGCGCACTCGGATACCCTTCAAATCCCTCAATCCGATGGATATTTTTTCAAATATCAAAAAGACATTTAAAAAAAATATATGCGGAGGGGGAGGGATTTGAACCCTCGAGGGGCTTTCACCCCTGCACGATTTCGAGTCGTGTGCCTTCGACCACTCAGCCACCCCTCCTTTTTAGTCTAAATTTTCAAACAGATTTTTTATTCTCTCGCGTCCCTTGCCAGATTTTAGAAATAATTCTTCTCGTCTTGCATCTTTTTCATTTTCAAACGCTTCATAATAAACAATTTTCCACGGTATTCCAAGTTTTGTAGAAATTGTTTTTCCTTTATTGTGTTCAATTATTCTTTTTCTTAAGTCTTTTGTAAATCCTTTATATAATCGTCCTGTTTTTTTGCTATTCAGGATATATACATAGTACATAAATCTATTAAACCACTTCCGCCCAAGGCGGACCAGCCTAGGGCTGGCAGCCACCCCTCCTATGTGCCCTTGGAGAGAATCGAACTCCCATTTTCGCCTTAGGACGGCACTGTTCTATCCGTTGAACTACAAGGGCTTCTGTCTATTTATAGATTAATCTCGAAAGAGAGTAAAGATTTGTGTTTTTTTATGTCTAAGGTATTATGTGAATATGTCTGAGAAATTTGCTATTGGTAAAGACAAATTAGATAAGGAAACAAAGAAGAAACTGTATAAGCGACTCGAAGAAACAAAGGCGGAGATTGGAAAAGAATTAAAAGTTGAAGAAACTCCCGATATGATCGCGGTAGAGTTAGAGAGTGAGGATGGAAGAAAGAAAAAACGTTGGTTTATGAAGTCGGAAGAACTTTCGCTTGACGGAAAAGATGTAAAAATAGAGGACTTTATAGAAGCGAGTATAAAATTTCCTGATGTATCACTTGCTGAAGCAGCGAGGAAACAAGAAATACTTCTTGCACTAAGGAAATTTCCTGGATGTACGGAAAAAGAAGCGGTAAGCAAATTAAGAGTGGAACGATCAAAGAAGAAAGAAAGCAAAAAATAAAATAAGGGCGATTAGCTCAGCTGGTTAGAGCGTTACATTGACATTGTAAAGGTCACAGGTTCGAGTCCTGTATCGCCCACAAATAAATGGGCCTATAGTATAGCGGTAGAATGCGTCCATGGCATGGACGAGGTCGGGGTTCGACTCCCCGTAGGTCCACAAAAACAAGGAGCGTCTGCGCGACTATGTTTTTGTAGGATGTCGCACGATAAGTGCGACGCCACAAAGGAAATTAGAGCGTCTGCGCGACCCCAGTAGGTCATTTTGCTAAATGATATGTTTTGTTTTTAAAATAAATAAGCGATATTATTAGGGTATGAAGATTTGGAATTGGTTATTATATCTTACTAATAATGAACAAGAGTCGCGACACGAGGAAGGATTTGATATCGCATTTCTTGTTATTAATACCATTGCTGTTATATTTGGGGTAGTGATGTTTATTACTTATGGGGAGCCACAATGGATTCCCGTGCTTGTCGTTGAGTATACTTGGGCACTTGATAATATGCGTCATAACAGACCATAGAAAAGATGGATGAATGATAATGTTTCTCACTTAGATTAAATAACAATGTCACACATTAAAGAATATATAGATATCGGTCGTCAGGAATTTATGGCAAAGCTGGAGCCGATAATGTCCCCTAAGGAACTTGAAGCAATCGAAACCGCATATGTGCTTTCAAAATATGGGCATCGTGGACAAGAACGAGACGATGGAACGCGATATTTTGAACACCCAAAATCGGTTGCCCACATCTTAATTGAGGAGTTGAAGGTGAATGATTCGCAAACAATAATCATGGCATTGTTGCACGACGTGCTCGAGGACTCACACATCCTTTCGCCATATCGGATTGAGCTAAATTTTGGGAAAGAGGTTGTCATTGGACTCAAACTTCTTACAAAAAAACCAAAGGAGGGTTATTTTAAGCGACTTGCGCTTTATGGAGATAATAAAACGATTTTAGTAAAATTATGCGATCGATTGCATAATCTTCGAACATTAAAGCATTGCACGCGAGAGAAACAAAAAACTCAAATTGAGGAAACGCGCAATCATCTATTACCATTTGTTTCATTGCTCGCAAAACGGTTACCCAAAAAAGATAAATGGCGCGGAGAATATCTACATAAACAGATCGAGTCGATTTGCGAAATGTATAAATAAAAATCCCGCCCCTAAGGGGCGGGGGTTTTTGTTTATCGTGCTCGTAAATTTATTGTTTTTCCTGCTTTTTTAGCGTGTTTCTTTTTTGCAAGTTTATTTTTCTTATTCATCTCATTAAAAAATCTGACTCTTGTATCTCGACTTATGTGATATCTATTGTAATAGTAGTGAGGATTTTCAGTTAGCGCAAGTTTTCTTGAGTTGTTTAATAAGACGGGTATCTATAATTATTCAAATTGATATATAAAGATTTTTGATCCAAGCTTTCCCTCTCTATCCTTTATTGTATACATTGCCTTATATTGTTTTTTAGAAAATGAAAAATCAAATGAAAAGAGTTTCGCGTTATGAAGTTCTTGGTCGAACTTTGGAAGTAAAAGATCCATTACGCTGGGAAAGAGATAGGTGATTATTACTGTTGCGTCCTTGATAGATATTTTAAAGAAATTTTTCCGTCTAATTGTTATATTGGTAGTTTTTAATGAAGAAATTTTAGCAATTAAATAAGGGAACAGCGCTTTTTCAATTCCTATGAATTGTGCATCAGGGTGCTTCTTGGCAAGCGTTCGAAGTATCCGAGCGTCTCCACATCCTAAATCATACACCACGTCCCCCTTGGTGATAGCGGCATGTTCTACAAGTGCTGGAATCGCATCCTGAGGGATTGGAATAAAAGGGGCATAATTTTTCTTAAATAAAAGTCGCCAAAGCGAATAGATGACTCCCGTAACAACTAGGAGTGTTATGACGAGAGAGAAAAATGTTATATATAGCACGTAGTCAATTATATATCTCATTAATGAGCTTACAAAATGAATGATCCGTCTTTCGCACTGCTATACTCGTCTCTTCGAAGCCTGCGGCCCGCAGTTCGAATTCCACACATTATATAAATAAAAAAACACTAAATAGTGTATTTTTATTTATATGCGGAAGGTGGAGGATTCGAACCTCCGATGCCTTTCGGCATACCGCATTTCAAGTGCGGCGCATTCGACCACTCTGCCAACCTTCCAGCTGGATTAGAATATCAAAGAATTTCGATTTTGTGTAGTCGGTGTTATCATAAAGAAATCATGAAACTTTTTACTAAAGGGGTGGCGGTTTCTTTGGGAATTATTGTTCTTGCATTATTTGTCGGGGCTTATTTTTATCCAATACTTCCTGATCAAATTGCATCACATTGGAATGCGATGGGAGAAGTGAATGGATATATGTCGAAGTTGTGGGGTATTTTATTTATTCCAATTATTTTGTTCGTGTTGCTTTCAATTCTTGTTGTGGTGCCTCGTTTCGATCCCAAAAAAGAAGCAATAGAAAAGATGAGGGGAATATATGATGCGTTCCTCATTCTTCTTTCTTCGTTCTTTTTCTTGCTTCAACTATTTATTGTTGGAAGTAATTTGGTGGCATGGATTGATCCTGCGCGCGTATTTTCATTTCTTTTTGGATTTCTATTTATTGGATTGGGATTTCTTATTGAGAGAGTAAAACAGAATTGGACTATTGGCATTCGCAACCCATGGACACTCTCAAATGAGGTTGTATGGGATAAGACGCATAAACTAGGAGGAAGGGTATTTAAAATAGTTGGAGTTATTGCATGTCTTGGCATTGTGTTCCCAACAATTTCGTTTCTTGTATTTCTTATCCCACTTCTTTTTGGTGTTATAGGACTTTTCGTTTATTCATATCAATTATTCAAGAAGGAAAAAACCAAAAACCCCGTTTAGGGGTTTTGTTTTGTGCCCGGGGCCGGACTCGAACCGGCACGCCGTTTGACCAGCAAGGGATTTTAAGTCCCTCGTGTCTACCATTTCACCACCCGGGCCTTATACTAATTTACAACAAATAACCCACAACTGACAACCTTTTTACATTTTTCTTGAATAAATCAGATTATTATCGTACACTCTGTTATGTGGGTGGAGGCGTGGCTGAGCGGTCGAAAGCGGCTTCCTGCTAAGAAGTCGAGGGGGGAACTCCTCCGAAGGTTCGAATCCTTCCGCCTCCGCACCCAGTTTGGTCCCATAGTCTAACGGTTAGGACATCGCCCTTTCACGGCGGAGATAGGGGTCCGATTCCCCTTGGGACTACTTTCTCCTACTAAATATTTACTTTATTACTATGACCCCCAAAAAAGCAGAACAAAAAAATCCAGAACGAAGACCGCCTATCGCGGTTATTATGGGTCATGTTGATCACGGGAAAACTACACTGTTGGATTACATTCGGAGTACCAATGTTGCGCTCCGTGAAGCTGGCGGGATTACACAAACGATTGGCGCATACGAAATCGAACATGAAGGAAAAAAAATAACATTCATTGATACACCAGGACACGAGGCATTTTCGAAAATGCGTGCGCGAGGGGCGCGTGTTGCTGATTTGGCAATTCTTGTGGTTGCGGCTGATGATGGGGTAAAATTGCAAACAAAAGATGCATTAAAATATATTCTTGCAGAAAAAGTTCCATTTGTAGTTGCAATTAATAAAATTGATAAACCAAATGCAGACATTGATAAGGCAATTAATGATTTAATGCAGATGGGGGTATATCTTGAAGGACGAGGGGGAAACGTTTCGTGGCATGCAATCTCTGCAAAAACCGGAGAGGGCGTTTCCGATCTTCTTGATTTATTACTTCTTGCGTCCGAACTTGAAGATATCCATTGTACAGGAGATCATGTTTCATCGGGTGTTGTTATTTCAGTAAAATCAGACGCAAAGCGTGGGGTTATGACTAGTGTTATTGTAAAAAATGGAGTATTGGAGCAAGGAGCGATGATTGCAACACATACCGCAAGTGGAAAGGTAAAAATTCTTGAAAATTATTTAGGAAAAACAGCAAAAGAAATTATTCCTAGCGCGCCCGCCGTAGTTTTTGGTTTTGAGTCAGCTCCGGGGGTGGGAGAAATGTTTTGTGCTCATCGAGATGAAAAGATGCTTCAGACAGCACTTGAACAATTTGAAAGAGAGCACAAAGAAGTGGTGAAAGAATTTATTGCTGCCGATGACTCAAGTAGGCGTGTCCCATTATTTTTAAAAGCAGATGAACTTGGATCATTGGAGGCACTTCGAGATACAGTGGGCGCTCTCGTAACTACACTTCCAATTATTATTGTTAAAACTGCCATTGGCCCCATTACTGAGAATGATACAAAAGACGCAGAAAGTATGAAGGCGACTATTGTAGGTTTTCATACCAAAGTTGATAAAGCGGCGCAGAATATGCGTGAAACAAAAAAGATAAATATTATTACTTCAGATATTATTTATGAACTCGTTAGTGCGCTTACCGAATATGCGAATAACGCAATTGAAAAAGAAAAAAGAGAGATTGAAATACTTGGGGTGTTTGGGCAACCAAAAGGAAAAGAGCGAGTAATCGGGGGACGAATTATTTTTGGTCCAATTCGCGGGCATGAATCATTTGAAGTGTGGAATGGAAATAGAAAAACTGGAGAGGGACGAATTTTAAATCTCCAATCAAATAAAAAAGATATTACAGAAGGAGAAAAAGATATGGAGGTAGGAATGCTCGTAGAATGTGAGTCAGAAATACGTATTGGAAATCATCTTATATTTTTAAATTAATTGTATATTTTATAATTCAAAATATGAGACCATTTAGAGATTTAAAAGCATCCTCATTGATCACGGAAGAGCTGGGGAAAATATTTGTTCGTGACTTCAATTTTGAGGGAGCATTGGTAACAATAATGAATATTGAGGTTGATAAAGATTTATTGCACGCCAATGTAAAGCTTGGTATTATTCCGTATGAGAAGAGTTTGGACGTCTATAAAATTGTTTCGAGGGCAGCAAGTCATATTCGATTCCAACTTCTTAAAAAGATAAATATAAAACCAATGCCGTATTTAAAGTTTGAAATTGCAGAACCAGAAAAAACAGAAGATTTCCAATAAGTATTTTGAGAAAAATGGCCGCGTAGCCAAGTGGTAAGGCAGAGGTCTGCAAAACCTCTATACATGGGTTCGATTCCCGTCGCGGCCTCAATAAAACCGCACATTAGTGCGGTTTATATTATAATGAATATATTATTTGTCCCGTTAGAAGTAGTTCCCAATAGGGAACGTAGTTTCAACAGTATATCAAAAATGTCATACTAAATTATGAATCAAAACAAAATGTCGCAACTAAACATAAATTATTTCTAACGGAATGGACCAGCCACAAAAAGCGGAGCGAAAGGAATTATTATGGCGTGCCGCGGAACATGAACACAGGGAAAAAGAAGCGGGATGGTATTTGATTGTTGGTTTAGTTGCAATTATTTTTTTTATTCTCGCATTGTTTCAAAAGAATTTTTTGTTTGCGGTGTTTATTTTTTCTGCGACGGGCTTACTTTTTTCTTTCTCTCGTAAACGTTCAGTTATTTATGAGTTCCGTTTGGATAAAAAAGGATTATGGATTGAAAAAAAATTATATCCATACGAAAGACTTATTGCTTTTTCAGTACGAGAACGAATAAATCAACTTCATGAATTGGTGCTACACCAACGCGGATCTACAAAGCCACATATTCATATTCCTATAGACGTTATTACATTAAAAACAGTGCGTCCATTTCTTGCGGAATATCTTCCTGAAATTGAACACGAAGAAACGGCGGGGAATATTTTTGCAGATTTTATTGGATTTTAAATCGTATGAAAAAAATTGTAATAACTATTTCTGCTATTATTCTTTTCTTTTTAATTTTACTTCTCATCTTTTTTAAAAAACCAGAAGAACCAAAGCCAACATTTAAAGGACCAGTTGGGGCTCCATCAGTACGCGGTCCCTACGGGCCACCTCCAACAGAATAGATAAAACTGGCTGGATTTTTTTTCCAAAGTAGTATTAAATGTACGTTAGTAAGCGATTTGCGGGCATGGTTTAGTGGTAGAACACGACCTTGCCAAGGTTGAGACAGGAGTTCGATTCTCCTTGCCCGCACCACATACACTTTGTATGTTTCTGCCCTCGTCGTTCAACGGATAGGACGCAAGATTGCGGATCTTGCAATAGAGGTTCGATTCCTCTCGAGGGCACACAGTCCAAACCTTGATATACATCAAGGTTTGAATTTTTAATTTTTCCGTCCTAGGCGGATCAGCCTTGGGCTGACAATTTTTAAACAAAGAGGAAGCGAACCGTAGGTGCACAATAATAAGGAGTGGAACACGACTATATTATTGTAGCGTTTCGACCAGAGGAAGAGGCGATTCCTCTCGAGCCTGCCTGCCGGTAGGCAGGGGCACACAGTCCAAACCTTGATTACCATCAAGGTTTGATTTTTTACTTTTTGAGTAATGAGGAATAAAACTATGGGTGCACGATACCAAACGAAAGTTTTTTATTTTCAATACATTTATACTATATAAACAGTGTCTGAAAAATTCTTTTTTAAATTCTTTTTGGCAATTGTAGTTGGAATCATTTTTGTATCCATTATATTTGGTGTTTTTTTGGGTTATAAATTTTATAATGATTTTTTTAGAATGTCGTCGGATCAAATTTCTCATTATTTGATCGGCGCACAACCACAATGCAAAAAAATAGGTGACTGCAAATTATTGCCTGGTGATATTCTGATTCGTAAATATATGACGCAACGGATTTGGTTTATTGATAAGTTATTGAATCTTTATTTTACTCATTCAGCTTTTTACTTGGGTGACAATGAAATAGTTGAGGCATTTGGTCCAGAAAAAGATCCAAACAACGATATACAAGTTGTGACACTCTCAAAGAGCGATTGGCTAAGCCAAGATATAGATGATTTTGTTATTATCAGACCTAAAAATTATTTGTGGAAATTAGATAGAATAAAAAAAAATCTGAAATATATTGCAGAAGACCAAGAATATCGTTTCGGACTCCCCGAGAAGGGATTTAAAAGAGCAACATGCGCCGATCTTATTTTTAAGCAATTACTTGATGAAAATATTACTACTATTCCTAATACGTCAAAAATAGTAACCCCAGATTATTTGTTTTGGATTGCAGTGAATAATCCTAAGGATTTTGAGATTGTCGGATTTAATTCTCATCAATGATTTCTTGTTCAAGATTTGATTGTTTTGTGTGAAACGCAATCATTTTTGTTAGAATGAAAGTATTATGCAGAATGCAGTTCGGTTTATTATCACACTTCTTTTTATTGGGCTTATCGTGATTGGTGTTGTATTTTTCAGCATCATTGCGGTTGTTCCAAAGGACAAACTCACAAAACTAAAAAATAAAGATTTTTCACCGACGCAAACCACAGAGAAAAAGAGTCTTTTTGATTTTTCGTTTTTTACTCCAATAAAAACCCTAATTACAGGAAATGATGTTCAAGAGAATATTATTGGAGTATTGCCGACTCCGGTGGAAAAAACGGAAGAATTATACCCAACGAATGTTCCACGACCACAGGCGTCTCGTCCACTTTCGGTTCAAGAAATACCTTCGGGAGTTGAAAAGATTGTGATAAACGAAAATGGATTTTCTCCAAATACGTTTAGGGTTAAGGAGGGGACGCAGATCGTATTAGTTGTTGAAAATCAAGGGAAACTTTTTCATTCGTTTTCATTTAGAGATGGGTTATTTGCTCCGGTGAATATGGGTCTTGATTCTCTAGAATCAAGAGGAATTCAATTTTATGCGGTACGAAAAGGAGAGTTTATATTTCGGTGCGATCTTCCGGGACATGAAGATGCGGGAGAAGTTGGTATGATGATTGTTGAGTAATATATTATAATTAAACTATGAATAGAATAACGCTCGTGTCTATCATTGTCGCATCAATTATTATTGGTTTTATTGGAGGATATTTTTTTGGAGCAAATAAAGCAGAAAAGGCAGCAACACAAAAATTTGAACCGATTATTAATCAGGTATTTCCAAAACCTGCGAGCGATATTCGAAATGCATCTGGCGTTGTAAAAAATATAAAAGGAAGAATAGTTGAAATTGAGATTTCGGATCCAAATGATTATATTCCGCACGCCGATGGATCACCAATAAAAAAAATAATATTAAATGGAATAACCAGCAATACCACAAAAGTTTCCATAGTAGAACTTTCAAATGGATTTAAGCAAAATCCAGCGGCAATCTCTGATTTAAAAATAGGAGATTCGATTGGATTTGGAACAACTGAGAATCTGCAAGGGAAGGAAAGCGTTATGATTGCATATATTGAGATAGTAAGGTAGAAAACAACCCGATTTGAAAATCGGGTTGTTTTTTTATATAGTGTATTTATATGAATCTTATTCCAACAGTTATAGAAAAATCTAATTTTGGGGAACGTGCCTATGACATTTATTCACGTCTTTTAAAAGAGCGCATCATATTTTTAGGAGGGGCAATTGACGATGAGGTGGCCAATAGCATTATTGCTCAATTCCTTTTTCTCGATCACGAGGATTCAAAAAAAGAAATTCAATTTTATTTAAATACTCCGGGTGGATCAGTACACGCGGGACTCGCAATCTATGACACAATGCAACATGTTAAAGCTCCAGTTTCGACAATTTGCGTGGGAATTGCGGCATCTATGGGTTCAGTGTTGCTTGCGTCGGGAGCAAAAGGAAAAAGGTTTGCATTGCCAAATTCGGAAATAATGATTCACCAACCGATGAGTGGAGTAGAGGGACAGGCATCTGATATTGAAATATCTGCAAAACATATTTTGCGCATTAAGGAACGAATAAACCAGATTCTCTCAAAACACACAGGACAGAAATATGAAAAGATTGAGGAAGATGCCGATCGTGATTTTTGGTTGAGTGCGGATGAGGCGAAGCGGTATGGGATTGTAGATGAGATTATAAAAACAAAAAAATAAAAAGGTAGGGAATAGGGTTTAGAGATTGGGGTATAAAAAGAAAAAACATCTCAGAAAATGAGATGTTTTTTTAATCAAAAAAGCGTGATAATATTGAGGTATGAAAGGAGCAAAAGGTGTTTCAATGGACAGGGCCGCGATTAAAGAGTTGCTTATGCGCTCAGTGGATTCAATATATCCAACGCGAGAGGCGCTTGAAAAAGTTTTATATTCAGGGAAAAAGATCCGATTATATTTGGGAATTGATCCAACAAGTCCACATCTACACTTAGGACATGCGGAGAATTTAATTATGCTTCGCAGATTTCAGGATTTAGGACATGAAGTGTTTGTGCTCTTTGGTGATTTTACGGGAAGGATTGGAGATCCTACCGACAAACTCGCTGCACGTGTCTCACTTTCTAGCGCACAAGTAAAAGAAAATTTAAAAACATTTAAAACTCAAGCGTCAAAGGTATTGCGATTTTCTGGTGTAAATGCTGCACAAGTAAAATTTAATGCAAAGTGGTTATCAAAATTAACATTTGAAGAAGTTATGGAGCTTTCATCGCACTTCACTGTTCAACAGATGATTGAGCGGAGCATGTTTCAAGAGCGATTACAAGCGGGGAAACCAATTCATTTACACGAATTTTTTTATCCATTGATGCAGGGATATGACTCATATGCAATGGATGTTGATTTGGAAATTGGCGGCACCGACCAAACATTTAATATGCTTGTTGGACGTGATGTGCAGAGAATCTACCGAAACAGAGAAAAGTTTGTTATTACTAATCGTTTACTCGAAGATCCCGCAACAGGAAAAAAGATGAGTAAGACTGAGGGGACGCTTATCAATCTTGATGATGTGCCATCGGCAATGTTTGGAAAAATGATGGCAGCACCTGATGAACTTATTATTCCAATTGCAGAACTTGCGACGCTCATTCCACAAAGAAATATTGAAGAGATAAAAATTGCATTAAAGAAAGGAGTAAATCCACGAGATATAAAATTGTATGTAGCCGAAGAGTTGGTGAAGTTATATCACTCAACAAAAGAAGCAAAAGAGGCACGGGAGGAATTTGTTCGCGTGTTTTCAAAAAAAGAACGCCCAGAAGATGCACCAAAATTGAAAGTTACAAAATCGCTTCCGCTTTTGGAGTTGCTTGTTGTGTCCGGAGTTGAAAGTAAAAGTGAGGCGCGTCGTCTTATTGTGCAGGGGGCAGTAAAGATAAATGATGAACAAAAAAAAGATGAGCATGAAATAATAAAAACAAAAAAGGGAGACATTCTCCGTGTTGGAAAGCATCGTTTTTTTGAGATTGTCTAAAGAGCTCAATCTATGGGACGTTCGACGTCCCATAGTGAGTCGCCATCACGCGTAAGATTTATATTATGTATTTTTTGAAAAAATTTAAAACATTCACTATTGGTGCATCGAATATTGAGGAAATAAAAAAGATAAAAAACGCACTACGTTTTATTGAGGGTAATGCGGCGCATTCCTTTTCGTCGGTTAAGTTAATTCGGGGCATACTTGTTCGTCCGAGAGGGAATTATGACAATATGTTGTTTCCCGAAGAGAGTGTGTATATTTGCGAATCAAAAACAATACAAGAGGCATCAAAGGCATATCTCGCGTCATTATTTGTTCATGAGGGGGGTGCATATGAGGCAGTGGAAACGAAAAGAAAAATATATTGGGAGCGATGCCGAACAAAGGGCATATAAATTTCAGAGAAATTTTTTGAAAAAGTTTGGAGATATAGGCGAAGTAGAGTGGCTAGATAAGTGTTTTGAGGGGCAGTGGTGGGTTGATAAAAAAAGTAAGAAAAACGAAACCTCATTTTCTCACGGTGATAAAAATCTTATATCATTTTGTAAAAAATATATTGAAGGGAAGTTAATAAAAAAATAAACCCCGCTTATGCGGGGTTTGAATTATTTAACCAGAATCATCTTCTTGGTCTGAGAGAACTGACCATGACCAACATCAAGACGATAGAGATACATTCCCGAAGACAGATTTGAACCGTTGAATTGAACTGTGTGTTCACCAACTGTCTTTTCCTCGTTTACTAAGGTTTCAATCTCTCTTCCAAGAACATCAAACACTTTCAAGGTTACAAAAGTAGATTTTGAAAGTTGAAATTTTATTGTTGTCGTTGGGTTGAATGGGTTGGGATAGTTTTGCGAGAGGGAGAAGGTTTCAGGAATTGAAGAATTCATTTCTTCCTCTATCCCAACAAGAGATCCCTCAAAGGAATCAATTAGAATTCCATAGTCAGGGTGGTGTCCGCTCGGAGCATACCAGAATGCTAACCAGTCAAGATTCAAATCACACCTTTCAACATTCATGATGACTCCAATTTCAATGCTAACAATAGAGTCATTTGGGAGTGAATCTCGTCCAGTGAGCATAGAGAAGAATTCGGGAAAATCTGATATCCATCCACCATCTCCTGTCGTTCCCAAAATTGGAGTATAAGTATTTAGCAACGAATATCGTGCTCCTGATTGTCCAATCAGGACAGGAAGAAATCGTGCATGTTCTGAATATTCCATTTGAGGTCCAAAGAATCCGAATTTATATGCAAACCCTACCTTAGGTGGAAAAATAAACGGTTTAATGAATGTTTTTGCAATTGTTAATCCTGCTTGGGCTGTTTGTGTGTTCGGCTTTGAACTCGTGAATTGTAATTTTAAGGATCCTTTCCCCTCAACGTATCCACGAGTTCTGAGGTCATTTCCCTGCATTTTTGCGGTATCCTGAAGAACTATCAGTGAGGAAAGATTGTGATGTTCAATAACCTTCCACCCACCAACGTTGGTGGTGGTATCAATTTGCGCCACTGCTCTTGTGTTAAGGGAGAGCGCAGAAAAAATTACTACAAAAAATATTATACGTTTCATTGCGCATCTCCTTATGTTTTTTTAATTATTAATGATGTATTTATTATACCACATAACACTGGAAAACGCAATAGTTGTGATGATTTGTCAAGTGTCGTTTTCTTATGTCATCCTGAATGTAATGAAGGATCCCTGTCATATGATGAATGTAGTGAAGCATCTTTGTCATCCCAGACCTGATCGGGGATCCAGTGGATTCCCGTTTGCACGGGAATGACCGAACAGGAGATTCCTCATACTCTAATCACTGCATCCATAATTTGATATACTGAATCATATATGAAGGAGCGGTATACATTATTAGTTCTTTCACTTTTGCTTGTCGTGATGCTCTATGGTATCACGAGTGTTTTAGGTGCAAATAACTGGAGTGCACCAACATTGCCTTTTCCTGATGCAGAAAATATTGTGGCACCAATTGATGTTGGTAGAAGTAAACAAAATAGAGAGGGGAAAATAATATTTGAAACTGCTTCTCCTGTCGCAACGATTTCATTGGATATTGCAACTGAAAATTTAAAAATAGGAAATGCAAGTAGTAGTGATTTTTTTACTCCTTATACAAGCGATGGGCCAAAATTTCGATCTGATACGCCGATAACTATTAGCGCAGATGGATATGGACTGGTGCTTCCGAATATTGCAAATCCAGATGGCGATCCCGATATAAAAGTTTCTGGCAATTTAATTTTTGATTCTGTGGCAAAAAAATTGAAGTTGTTTGTTAATGGCGCATGGAAAGCAATAGAAGGAGCGGAAAGTTTATGGACGAAAGATGCGGGTGGAGACATATCCTACACGAACGGTCCAGTAACAGTAAATAGTGCAGATCTTGTGGTGACTGGAGACATAAAGATTAATGAACCAAAAACAAAAATTTTTTACTATTTTCCAGCTTATAGTGCAATTCCGACTTATATCTCTGATAATCAGTTTCCTATGCCGAATGGTGCATGGCCAAATGAATTAATGAAACTTAATGTCAGTTTAAAATCAGAAGGCAATTCAATTAATCCCGATTTATTTAATAGACTTCCCTGTGATGTCTCAGAATTAACATTTGATTGTCTTTCAACAAATGGAATGAGTGCATTTTTTGCTTCTGAATCTGATCCAGACGAAGCGGTTGATATTGCATTTTTTGATTCATCAAAAAGTAGTACGTTGGTTACAGGATTTTACACTATGAAATACACAAAGTATTTGCATGAATATGATTATGTTTATGATAAGGGCGTGCAATTTGATAACAGACTTATTTGTGGTTCTGGTTCTTGTTTGCCGCGTTACTTCTGTGACACAACTTTTTCTGGAAATAATTTCTCAAATAAATATGAGTGTAATCTTGGTTCTAATAATCGTTTTCCTGCTCCTCCGCCAATTTCTGGATGGCCGAACGAAATATATGATTGGTGGAAGGGTACGTACTTTATTGCAGATAAATTTATACGCATCCCTCTTACTAGAGAACAAATGGGTTTTGAAAAAGTAATTTCATTTCCAACAAATAATGTTTTTCACTCGGGGATTTTCGTTGCTGAGTCTGGTGATAATAATACAAAGTCAGGAACTCAAACATTGGGCAAGTACAGCTTTTGCGCATTAACTCGAGTTGGTCTTCAAGGATATACGCGCGGATCATGCGATGTTTATTATGATGTTGATGATTCCAATTGGAAACTCAAATATGAGGCATCGCACAATAGCGGTATGTCGTGCAAGGCCAGTTGTTTTTAGAAATAAATAATATGAAAAAAGAAAAATCAATTATAGTTTTTGCTGTAGCTCTTCTATTCTTTAGTGCATATTTTGCGTTTGGCGCGAGTTGGACGGAACCAAAAAATGCATTTCCTCAAGATAACACACTAATTCCAATTGATGTCGGGACTGTTGGGAAGCAAAATCGTTCGGGAATCATTAACTTTGCAATTCCAAATGCAAAAGCAGAACCAAAAATAGTTCTTGGTATTAATGATTTTTTTGGCAGTTCTTTAGATAATTCTTTTATCTCATTTCTTACTAACTCTCCAGTTTTTATTTCAGCAAAACCCCTATATGTTTTGGCGCCGAGTGTTGTTCTCCCTAGTGTGAGTGGAAATATGTCGGCATTAATTGGAACAATTGCATTTGATCCCGATTCGAAATCATTAAAAATTAATGTAGATGGAAGTGAGACAGGATGGAGTAATGTCGGTGAACAAGGGGAGGTATGGGAAAGAGATGGCGCCGTTGGAATTAAATATGACGGAGGAAATGTAATTATTGGCACAGAAAAGGACCCTCAGAATATTGTGATAGAAAACGGAGGTCTAATATCAAAGAAATCTTCAATAGCGAACAAAAGCACTTATCTTCCTGTATATAATCCAATATTGAAACAAATTCCAGCTTCATTGTTTTCTCCGAAAAGTACAGACAAAGATTATATTCGACGTTTTCATTTTATGTTTGAGGGTGTACCTCATGACTATAATTATGATGCTGATAAGCAAAATAGACTCCCTTGTGATAATGATCCTCTTGTGCTCGACTGTCTTGATAATATTGAAAAAACTGTCGATCCGGATTCAAAAGATGTTCTATATGATGTTGCATATGTCTCTCCAGAAGAAGCCAATCAAAACAAAGATTTTGGGCTTTATGGAACTGTTCGAATGAAATACAAAAGATATCCTGACGAGTATCAATATGTAAGCAATGCGACAAATGATTCGCAGTATATAGAAAGTGTCGATGTGTCGATATATCCAAGATATTATTGTGATACTTCAAAAACAGAACATGAGTGTACAAATATTGGTCGTGGGACTCTTCCAAAAGAAATACCGGCTCCTCCTCCAGAATTGGGATGGCCTGATGAAGTGTGGGATTTTTTTCATTGGTCTGTTATTGAGCCCAATGGGAGAGTAAAAGATGGATATAAAATGCACAAGATGATTCGACAAAGAGTTTCTATTTCAAGCAATGGATTTCCAGGTGGGGGAATAAAATTTTCACCAAAAGCAGTGACCGAAACAGAACTAGTTTCTTCTGTAAATAATGGGGATAACTATGTTTCAGGTTTGGAAAAAGAAATCGGAACATATAATTTTTGCGCGCTTGGAGATATAACAAATTATGCAGGATCAAAAACGGATAACACTCCTATCAACACGGCTTATTGTGAACTCTATTATAATAGAGGAACAAATAAGTGGATAATGAAATATGGTGTTGGATGGAAAGAAAGCGATGTAAGATGCAGCGCAAATTGTTTTTAATATATGAATATAAAAAAAATTCTTTTGTTTTTCATATTTTTGGCAATTCTTTCAGTTCCTGATAGGCCGGTTTTTTCGCAAGGAGTGGCGTGGGATTCTCCTTCAATTGCGTTTCCTGAAAGTGGAAACGAAACACAAATATTTGATGAAGGGAATGGTCCGGGAGAAATGGAAAAACGAAAATCTCCACTTATTTTTGACGGAGTCGGACAAGCGATTAACTTTGGAGTCGGACAAGCGATTAGTGGAGGAACAAGTGGCAACGCACAAATTATGTTTGGTCCAAAAGGAATTGTGATTAGTTCACTTGCTGGTCCGGTTTCATTGAATACAAAAGGATTAGTATTAAAAGATTATGGAGTTGTACCAACTGCGGTTGCGGGTGGTATCGCACTTATAAACAATGAGTTGAAATTTAATACCAATGGAACGATTGATGGATGGAAACTTCCAGCGGGAGAAGGAATTTGGGAAAATAAAAATTTTCCCGAAGGATTTTATTTTAAATATGTGACGGATGACAAAAATTCGATGAATTTTTCACTCTATCACGCTACGCAGCTCAATTGTGATACAAATCCTAATACGCGCGACTGTGGTGATTTCGTCTCTCAAGATCAGGCTGATGGCGGATATGATAAATTTACTGTTGGTGGTGTGGAAAATTTGACAGTATATGAATATAGAAAAGAAGTAAAAGGCGGAATTTCTTATACTGGGAATGGGAGTGGATACTCATATGATAAACATGACAAAAAAGTGAATTCTTTTTCTATACTAAACTATAAAATTTTTTGGACCAAACTTGGATGTGACACGAGTGATGAACTTCGAGAATGTGGTGATTTTTATGCACAAACAGTAGATCGTCAAGGTGGATACGATGTTTTCAAAAAAGATGGAGATAAATATGTAGCAGAATATAGTCATAATTTTTCCACAAAAGTAAGCATTGGAACAGATGCTAGAGCGAAAGATCTTATAGTGAATGGATCTATAAAAGTTAATGGAAAATTATCTTTTTCTCCAGAAATTATTTATAAGAGTGACGTCATTGAAGCAAAAGTTTATGCTCTTAAAAAGGAAGTTGAACCAATAAAATCTTTGGAAATAAAAGACAAAACAGGAAAGACTGATTTTAGTTTTTGTGCAATAGGGTATGAACTCATTCAGAGTGATTATTCTCCTGGTGGTGGGTGTTCTGTGTTATACGACGGAGATAAAAAAGTTTGGGTTTTAACTGCAAAGATAGCAAGAAATAATACCCTTATTCGGTGTGGAGCGATTTGTTTCTAATGTGAATTACTAGATTTTTCTGGATTCTTCGTCCTAATGGTTCAGTATGAAGATATTTCGTCATGCTTCACCTCATTTTATTCGGTTCAGAATGATAAAAGAAAAGAAGCAGACTTTCATTTCACTTGCTTCACTTGTTATGGCGCTACGCTTGTAGCTTCGCTTGTTCGGAAAATATATATCTTCGTATTCATTTTCCTCACTCCGCTTGCTATAGCACTAAAGTGCTGTAACTACGTTTGTTTCGGAAATAAATACCGTCGCATTTATTTCCTCACTGCACTTGTTATAATAAATAGGATGAGTATAAAACGGATTGCGTTATTTTTCTCCACCTTTTTTGTTTTATTTGTTTACGCGATTTTTCCAACAAACGTGGAGGCGGTGACGTCTTTTACTGCAGAAACAATTTCTGCATGTGCAGTAAAACTTGATTGGGTTTCTGATTTAACAAACCCAGACCAATTTGTTATTCGATATGCACTTAACGCACCAATTGGAACTCATTCTCCGGTATCAATAACAGCAAATGGATCCGCGCGGTCTCTCTTGGTAACGAATCTTACACCAAATACGCCAAATTATTTTTTTGATATATATAAATTGTCTACCGCAGACAAGCGCGAATCATCATCACCAAAAAGCGTTCCAACGAAAGCATTGCCGCCAAGACCCACCATCCCGACATTTTCTTCTGCAATCGGTGTTATTTCTGGAGATAAATACACAACTACTATAGGTTTTTCTGGATCAGGATTTTCAAGTTTGTTTGATAATTTTGGAGGTGTTGTTCTTTTAAGAGATGGAAAAGAAATATTTTCTGGTCTCTTGCTTCATCCCAACGGACAGTTTGTCTATTCTGATTCTGATGTTGTTCTGAATAGCGGAAATGCCTATACCTACACGGTGAAATTTTTTGAGTCTGACGAAGGATGCGTAGCATCGGATTATTTGTATTCCGATTCACTTTCTTTTGTCGTTCCTTCAGTGCCAACCAATGCAATGGCCGTATTTTCCTTGCCAGACAAGGTCACTGTCACTTGGCAATCAGGAACGGGACAGGACAAGAATGAAATATATAGAGATGGAGTACTTGTGAAAAGTGTGGGCGCATCAGAAACTTTGTTTGTTGATACTAATACAACGCCAAGTGCAAAATATATTTATTCAGTGAGAGGCTGCAGCAATACCGGCGGATGTTCTGCGTTTAACGAAACAAATTCCGTTACTATTGAAAATGCTCCACAAAATTTGCAGGCGAGAATTTCTTCAATGGATACAACAAAGGCGTCAGTGCTTTTAAGTTGGAACAATGGTTGGCCAAACGAAAATTATGTTATTGAACAGGCGGGCGCTGATGGTGTTTTTAGGGAAATTGGAGCAGTGCTTTTTCCTCCGGATCAAGCGGCCACATATTTAGTTGAAAATCTTTCTGCAAATTCATTGTTTAAATTTAGAATTAAATCTGAAATAGTTCCCAACTATTCTTCGATTGTTGAAATTAGTACAAAAATAAAATATTTATTGAGCGGGCAAGCATGGTCCAGTATTGACGGTCATGGAATTGGATGGATTAAATTTGCTTGTAAAAAAAGTGATTTGAATTGCAAGGGACAGGAATTTTCCGTGTATATTGATGATGCTGGTTATCTTCATGGCGGTGCATGGGCATCGGTAGATACTTACGGGCGCGGATACGGGTGGTTATCATTCGAAAAAGCCGACATTGAAAAATGTCCCCAGGGTATTTGTGCAGCAAAATTAATGGAAGACGGATCCATTCGTGGATGGGCACGATTTACCAGTAGAATTGGAAAATTGGATCCAGAGTGGGATGGTTGGGTTGCATTAAATAGTGAGAAGATTGAAGGGGGACCACTGAGTGGTATCTCTCCTTACTCATATGCACAATTAAAAAATGCATTTCAATCTTTTTCTGATTCAGTTTCATTTAAAAACATTTGGGGGATAATAAAATATTCAGTTCTTTCTGTGGTTGATGTGGTGAAAACATACGCGCAAACAACAACGTGGGGTATCATAATTGATCAAGGTTCTGTTCGTGGGCAAGCATGGGGAGGAGATGTTGTTGGATGGATAGCTTTTTCTTTGGATGAGTGTAACGGATTTTGTAATGTTGTTGCAGAATCAGTTGATGGTAGCAATAATAGCAATAATTTTGCACTTCGTTCAGATCCAATCGGAACAAGTCTCGTGCCGCGTGAACGTATGAAGTTCTGGACTGACCCACATGTTGATGCTTCGTGGTCACTTTCACTGATAAACGGATCTACAAGCAATCTTGGCACAATAAATCCGGTGGCAACAAACAATGAAAGTACGACAACAATTTATTCGGCACCTGATAGCGGGAACCTAATTATTAAGGTTGCTGCAACTGACACCATTGGGACTGCGAGTGTCGCACTTAATATTCTTAAAAATCCATATGAACTTTCCTGTCAGTCAACAAGAAATGGAACGATAATTGTGTCGTGGCCGCAGCAGTATACTGATGTAAATTATATAAACTATGCGCCGCATGTAATGTCGCTTTCATATTCAACTTTTTCTGATGCGGGTCCATGGAAGTTACTCACAAATCCATCGATGGGAGGGGGAACGTATTCACATAATTCAATTACACCTTTAACATCGTATTGGTATAAACTTGATACCACATTTAGTTCTCCGGCACTTACATTACCAGTAGTTACTCCTCCATGTGTTCCTTATCGTTTAGTGACTGATGAGCCAACACAACTTGGAGTGTTTTCTGTTGATGATCATACGCTTATTGCAAATTGGAAAGATAATGCGACATCAAGTGCTGGATACCGATTTGAAATAGAGCGAATGAAGATCACTCCTGCATCATCAACATTGGTTGGGATAAATTCGGTAACCTCTCAGCGGGTAGCACTTACATGGGAAAATATAACCACGAGCACCCCATTTTATATGTGGGTTGAACGGAGTAGTACTACGGATGCGATGAAACGATTTTTAAATTCAGATAAAAAAGATCCAACATACCCTGCGTGTTCTTCTCACGAAGATGCAAGTTGTACGATTGAAAAAATTTCTGAATACTGGCCAACAGTAAATGGGACAGGGAAGAATAAAATTTTTATTGGACGAACTGAGCCGATTATTGGAGAAAGTAATGTTGGTAGTGAGGGAGAAGCGACTTCGTTCTTTTATCGAATTCGCGCCTGTTCTGTTATTGATCCACAATACACAACTTGTAACGGATCCTCGTGCGAGTTGAACGTAGATTTTCGACGGAGTCCGGTGTGTTCGTCATTTGTTTCAACTTCTTCTCTTGGCACGGTAATCGCAACAACGACACCTCCGATGCCTGTTGTAAAATTTGCAACATCTTCCGTTCCAACAAAAGTTGATTCTAATGATCCAAAAACAAAATATAAAATCAAATTTAAATGGCAGGATAGTTCATTAAAAGAAGATGGAGTTATTATTGAGCGAAATGGACAAATAGCTGTTGAGCAGGATGGTTCTATCGTGTTTGTAGATAATCCATCTGATCCAAAAATATTTGGTCCATATTCGGGAAAGGGAGATTGGGATTCGTTTGAGGATAAGACATTAGAGCTTGGAACTTCGTACACGTACACAGCTCGGTCATTCTTTGATACGGAAGATCCTATAACTCATGACCAAATTCGTGTGTTATCTCCTTATGGTGAAGCTCCGACTGTTACGGTAAAAATCGGCACATTGGCGCGACAAGAAAACAAATTGAAGGGCACGGTAAGTTTATTTACTGCAAATGTTTATGATGCAATTGCATCATTTGCATCAGAAATAAAAGATATGGTGACTGGAATATTCTCTACCAATGCTGCGCCTGATCCAAAGGAAAGATATTTTATGCCGATAAAAGATTACTTAGATAATTACACTCAGTCATCATTGAAAGACACGCCGCTTGAACCGGGAGCAGTATATGCATACAGAGTGAGGATCAATTATGGCGATGGGAAAACAAGTGCATGGAATACTGACATCAATGGACGACCACAATGGCTCGCAGGAAAAGTATTGCCGTTTGGGGCGTCATTAAATGGAGGAGAATCTCCTATTTGTACGCGAAACAGTTATTGTGATTTCTCGGTAAAAACGCAGACAGCAATTGGTGAAAAATCGGAAACACAGTGCAAGCAAAATGCTGATTGCTTAGACATTGGAAGAAAGAGACAAACATCGGAAGAACAATAGAGATAGGGATTAGGGGTTTGTAGCTAGGATTTAGGAATTCCTCCGCAACAACGCGGAGGAGTTTTTATGTTTTTGCTGCAACAAGAACAATAATTTTTCCTGCTCCATTTTCTTTCAATTCTTTTATTGCATTGCGAATTGTAGCACCAGTAGTGTATACATCATCAACGAGAAATAGTGGAAGTCCTTTCATTTCGTAAGGGATGTTTGCTGAGAATGCGTTTTTCAAATGTTCTTCCCGTTGTTTTTGAGTTTGTGTTTTTGATTGTGGTAATTCGTACCGTTTGCGTTTGAGGATTTCTGGTGCGTATATAAGTTGAGGAATAAATTTATTAATTTCTTTTGCGATCAGTGCCGATTGATTAAATCCACGTTCTCGTTCGCGACGTGAGGCGAGCGGAATAGGAACAAGAAGCGCGCGTGATATATCAAAGGGAATTTCTTCTAAAACGCTCGAGAGTGATTGCAGTATCATGTGCGTAAGCGGTAACGCTGCAGATTTGATATAGTTAAACTTTAAATCGTGGATAATCGCTTTGATACATGGATTTGAATATGTGTTTGAAGCGACGAGAAGAAAATTTTCTCGGTGACAGATTGATGTGATTGTTGGAATTCGTTTTCCGCATTCTGGACAAGAAAATCCAGTTTTTGGTGTGATTGAATCAAAACAGATGGTACACAATGATTCAAATCTTTCAGATCTTTTTGTAAATTTTAAACAAACGGAACAACGAGAAGGAAAAAGTGCGTCAATGACAAGTCTATATAGCATTTATTTTATTGTAGAAAAATAAAAATATGAAATAAAGCATAGGGGCACCATATTTATCTTTAAAGTTTTAAGCATAATTTTATGGTAATATGAATACAATGATCGATTTGGGAATCGGCACATTTTTCTCTGATATTAAAAACGCGCTTTCTTCGGCGCGTATTCTTGGTATCGATATAGGAACAACCGCAATAAAACTTGTTGAGGTAGGGAAAAGAGGAGATATAGTAACACTTGAAAATTATGCATTACTTGAGACGAAAGATTATTTGAGTCGTGGAAATGCAGCAATTCAAACGAGCGCATTGAGAATTTCGGAACGTGATGTTTCTCAATTGCTAAAAAAAATGATAAAAGAGGTGAATCCGAAAACGAGGAATGCAATCGTATCGATTCCTCAATATAATGCATTTTTTGTGACTATTGATATGCCGACACTCTCTCCGAATGAGGCTGTTGCCGCGCTAAAATTTCAAATAAAACAATATGTTCCACTTCCGATAGACCAAGTGAATATTGAATGGACAAAGATGGATTCGTATCAGAACGAACGAGGGCAGGATATGTCGCGATATCTTATTGTCGCCGTCCCAATTGCGACGATAAACACACTTAAAAGAATTTTTAATGAAGTTGGAATTACATTGCGTGCACTTGAGGTTGAACATCAGTCACTTATTCGCGCATTATTATCTCCAACCGATCCAATTGTTCAAATTGTTGATATTGGAGGTGAATCAACAGGAATTTACATTGTTGAAGGTGGAATTTCTAAGCGTTCAACACAAATTGATTCTGGTGGATCTTCGCTTACAAAATCACTTGCCCGCTCACTTGATATTTCTGCGCTTCGTGCGGAGGATTTAAAAAAACGCAAAGGGCTTCTTGGGTCTGGCGGAGAATATGAAATTTCCCAAGCACTATATCCATTTCTTGATGTTATCTTTAATGAGTGTGGGAGGGTTCGGGCCGAGTTTGAACGGACGAACAAGAAAAAAGTCTCAGAAATAGTGCTTGTCGGTAGTGGCGCAAATCTTTTTGGAATTGATGAATATGTGGAAAAGACAACGGGGCTTCCAGTAAAAACGACAGATGCATTTCGCCATTTTATATTACCAAACGAGATAGAATCGATACGAAAGCAAATTGGACGCACATTTGCTTCTGCTTCTGGTCTTGCCCTTCGTTTTTTTGTTTAGTTCGTACGGAGAACTAGATGAGGAATAGAGCAATATTTATTGCGTTTGATAGGATTCATAGTAAAAAAATGGTATAATACATATGATATTTGGGTGGTATAATGTACAGATGGTCATGGTATGATGAATCAAAATAAAGTGTCGCAACAAAATATAAATTATTTTTGACGAGATGGAACAAAGAGACCCACAAACTGCACTTGCGGATCAATTCGTTGTTGACGCGCCAAACGCTGGGCTTCCATGGAAGTTAACGGTGTTTTCCATTGTTCTTTTTGTCTTTTGTCTTTTCATCTTTGCTGGAATGAAATTTGGATATGTTTCGTACCTTACCTCACAACAAGAAAATCTAAAAAAAGAAACGGAGGCGCTTGCGAAAAAAATTAATCCGGATGATCAAGTAAAATATGTTAATTTCTATTCTCAGACAATCAATCTTAAGAAAGTGTTGGGAAGACATCAATTTTCTGGAAATATTTTCGATTTTCTTCAAGAAAAAACAGCCACGAATGTCTATTATACAAAAGCGTCATATTTAGCTGATGGAGGGGCATTGAGCGTAGAGGGAGTTGCTGCAACTTCCGAAGCGTTAGTGCAGCAATTATCTGTTTTTGATTCGGCGCCCGAGCTAAAAACTGCAGTGCTTACTCAAATGCGTTTTAATGAGGCGGGGAAGATAAGTTTTAGTATTGATTTTATATTTCGCGATAACTTTTTTGCATCACCAGCATTATAAATAATATGAGAGCATCATCAAAACGAGCATTAAGTATTGGAATTGCTTCACTATTTCTCATAGGGGCACTTGTTGTATATGGAACATTGATTCAGCCGACATTTGGTGATATTGAAAAAATGCGCGCTGAGTTAAACGTTGCACAGACCCTTTTTGATAATCAAAAGAATGCCACCGAGCAAGTGAGTAAGGCATTTTCAAATATGAAAAATGTAGCCAAAACTCGGGAAATAATTTCTCAAGCACTTCCTGTTGGCCCAAATATAACTTTGGCACTTCATCAGATTGAATCAACGATTCAAGCAAACAGAGTAAATATCGATGCACTTACCATTCGTGCAGTTGCGCCCGAACCAAGTAAAACGATACTCGCGAAGCGTCTCGGAAAATTAGAGCTTAACTTTTCTGCTTCGGGTAGTTATATGTCGGTTCGTGATTTTATAAAGAATTTAGAGACAAATATTCGTGTTATAAATATAACAAATTTTGAATTTACTCCAGTTTCTAACAGAGATAGAGCCACCTCAGAGGAACTATATACCATCCAAATTGTCGCAGAAATGTATTATCAAGAAGATTAAAAACGTATACATCATAAAAATATGGCAATATTAATTGAACAACAAAAGAAACCGGTGAATTGGACTGTTGTAGTCGGTGTTTTTGTATTTGTTTTTATTCTTTTTATTAGCTCTTATTATTTATTTTTTAAACAACCGCAAGTAATCGAGGAATTGATAACTTCTTCGCAACAAAAAGAAATAGAATCACTTTCTCAAGTTAAACCCGAATATGTTATGATAGTTGATCAATTAAATAAGTTTTATAAAAAATCAGAAACGACACAGATAATTCAACCACAACTTGGAAGACAAAATCCGTTTCAACAGTTTTAAGTGGTGAGAGAAAAATTGAAATAACCAAGACGGCTTGTATTTACTACTAGCCGTCTTGTTTGAGTGATATAATAATATTATGCTCGACCGACAATTTATAGAAGAACTGGTAAAGAGGGGAATTGTTTCATCACCTGTTGCAGAAAAGGTGATGCAGGAAGCTGCGCTGTCGGGAGGAAGCGCTGAAGAAATTTTGTACGAGAAAAAAATTGTTGACGAGACAGATGTGGTTAAAATAAAAAGTGAAATCTATAAAGCGCCCTATAGGAAAATTGATGTACAATCTGTACCAGAAGAGTTATTTAAACTTATTTCGCGAGATATGGCTTTTACCTATCGCGTGATTCCAATTGAACGAACATCAAATATGTTGATTGTTGGGATGTTCCATCCTGATAATAAAAAAGCTCAAGATGCCCTGAAGTTTATTGCAAAACAACAAGGAATAAGTTTGGGAATATATCTTGTTTCTCTTGCGGATGTTGCTGCACTTCTTGCTCGTTATTCGCCATACAAGGGAGAAATTGAGGCAGCAGTTTCAGAAATTGGTGAGATTAAAACAGAGAGCAGTGCGATTGATTTGGAGGAATCGGGCAAGGGCGAGGATGCGCCAATTATTAAGATCGTTGCATCAACATTGCGTCAGGCAGTTGAAATTGGTGCGTCTGATGTGCACATTGAGCCGCAACGAAGAAGTTTGCGAATTCGTTTCAGACTTGATGGTGTGTTGCATGAAGCGGTTATGCTTCCATCAACACTTATTCAACCAATAACTTCTCGCGTGAAAGTACTTTCCCGTTTGAAGCTTGATGAGACTCGAATTCCACAGGATGGGCGATTTCGAACAAACTTTTTGGGAAGAGAAATTGATTATCGTGTTGCAACATTTCCTACTCCATCAGGGGAGAAGATTGCAATTCGTGTACTTGATCCAAAAACAGGGCTTCGCGGTCTTAATCAGTTGGGGCTTGAGTCATATAATGCGAAAAAATTTGAAGACGCACTTACTAGGCCTTATGGAATGATTCTTATTAGTGGTCCAACTGGATCAGGAAAATCAACAACATTATATAGTGTGCTTTCCCGTTTAAATAAAGAATCAGTAAATATTGTGACACTCGAAGACCCTGTCGAATATTTTATGGAAGGTGTTAATCAGTCACAGGTTCGTCCAGAAATCGGATATACTTTTGCTTCAGGGCTTCGTCAGATTCTCCGTCAAGATCCTGATGTGATTATGGTTGGTGAAATCAGAGATTCAGAAACATCTGGACTGGCAGTGAATGCCGCACTTACTGGGCACGTGATGCTTTCCACAATACATACAAACAATTCACTTGGGGTTATTCCTCGTCTTATTGACCTTGGCGTGCAACCATTTCTTCTCTCGTCTTCTCTTAATTTGATGGTCGCACAACGTCTTGTACTTCGTGTATGTCCTGATTGTCGAATTTCTGAGACTGCTGACAAGAAAACAGAAAAATTTATTGATGAAAATTTTGACCTATTATTGAGTGAAATTCGTAGTGAAATACCATTTTCAAAACCATATACAATATATAAAAAAGGAAACAATTTGGAATGTAAGACATGCAAGGGAAAGGGAACAATTGGAAGAATTGCGCTTTATGAAATGTTTAAGATGACACACGAGCTCGGAGATATAATCAGCAAGGGATTTACTGAAAGTGCTCTTTGGAGTGAAGCGCGGAGACAGGGTATGGTCACATTGCGTCAGGATGGACTAATAAAAGTGCTCAAGGGAGAAATCGGATTGGAAGAGGTATTAAAAGAAACTGCAGAATAGAACCATACGTTATATTTTGTGCATTACTTTTTCCTTTGAAATTTTTTATTATCGTGTAGGAGAAAATAAGGTATAATAGGAATAATCCTTTGAAATAAGGAACGATTTAGGTGGGGTGTCGAAAATAGAAACAGAACTATGAACCAAAACAAGACGTCGCAGCTAAACATGAACTATTTCTAACGCGATGGAATATAGAGAAAAACTAAATGAGTTATTACTTACCACTGTTAGACAAAATGCTTCCGATCTTCACATAGGAGTTGGTCGTCGCCCTTCAATTCGCGTGGATAGCGTTCTTATCCCACTAGCAAAAGAGGCAGTTCTTACAAAAGAAGATGCCGAAGGTTTAGTTTTTTCACTGCTTTCTCCAGAACAAAAAGACAGATTCTCAAAGTTGAAGCAGTTAGATTTTTCGTATAATTTTGAAGACAAGGCTCGTTTTCGTGTTAATACATATATCCAACGCGGATTTATGGCTGCAGCACTTCGTGTAATTCCATCACAAATAAAAACACTTGAAGAACTCAATATGCCACCTATTTTGCATGATTTTGCAAAACTTACACAAGGATTTGTTCTTGCTGTAGGACCTGCTGGACATGGAAAATCAACAACGCTTGCAGCAATTCTTGATGAGGTCAATCATTCGCGAACTGATCACATTATTACTGTAGAGGATCCAATTGAATATTTATTTGCGCAGGATCGGTGTATTATCTCTCAACGCGAGGTCGGACAGGATACCACCTCGTTTCATGATGCACTTCGTGCGATCCTTCGTCAGGATCCTGATGTACTTATGGTCGGTGAAATGCGTGATCCAGAAACGATTGCGACCGCAATGACTGCATCAGAAACTGGACATTTAGTATTTTCAACTCTCCATACAAATTCTGCATCGCAGACGATTGATCGCATTATTGATTCATTTCCTCCGGAACAGCAAGGGCAGGTCGTTTCTCAACTTGCATCAACTTTGGTAGCGATCGTTTCTCAGCGTCTTGTTCCTCGTTTGGGTGGTGGAAGAATTCCAGCAACTGAGATAATGCTTACTAATTCAGCCGTAAAAAATCTTATTCGCGAGAAAAAGATTTATCAAATTGATTTAGTAATTGAGACAAGCGTGCAAGAAGGAATGATGTCGCTCAATCGTTCTCTTGTAAACCTAGTTAAACGAAAAGAAATTTCGTTAGAGGACGCAGAAGCTCACTCACTAAATCCTGCCGAACTTAGATTGTTGCTTGAAAGAAGTTAATTTAATTGATGGTATAATAAATAAAAGCAATAAAATTTTCTCGTGGGACGGGCCCAACGAGAAATAGTTCCGTAAGACGGGATATAATTTCAGTGGTGTGTTATAGACAACAAAATAGTATTATGAAACAAAACAAAGCGTCGCAACCAGACATAAATTGCTTCTAACGAGATGAAGTTTAATTACAAAGCTCGAACAAAAGAAGGGGATCTGCAAGTGGGAAATATTGATGCGAGTTCACGTGATGCTGCAGTGAATGTGCTTTTGACTCACGGTTTGTTTGTGCTTTCTGTTGAATATGTAAAGGAAAATTCGATTCTAAGCAAATTTTCTAGTTTTCTTGAACGGGTAAAAACTGCAGATTTGATGGTGTTCACTCGTCAATTTGCGACTTTGTTGGCATCACAGGTTCCATTGAGCGACAGTTTAATGAGTTTGTATAAACAGACAACAAGCCCAATATTGAAGCAGATAATTTACGATGTTGGAAATGACGTTTCGGCTGGATTCTCACTTTCTCAGGCTCTTGATCGACACCAAGGAGTATTTTCTGTTTTTTATATAAATATGGTGCGTGCTGCCGAAGTAACAGGACGACTTGCAGAAGTTCTTGATTTCCTCGCCGACTATCTTGAAAAACAATCGGCGCTTATTGGAAAAGTAAAAAATGCATTATATTATCCAGCATTTATTGTGTTACTTTTTATTGGTGTGGTAGTTGTTATGATGACTATGGTTTTTCCTCAACTCGCGCCCATTTTTAAAGAAACAAAAACGGAACTTCCTTTTTTCACAAAAATATTACTTTCAGGTGGTGATTTCCTTTTGGCGTGGTGGTGGGCGATACTATTAATTTTTGGAGTTTTTATTTTTATGCTATTTGACTATTTTTCAACAAAAGAAGGAAAATCGGTGCTCGATGAGCTAGTATTGCGTGTGCCAGTGTTTGGAAAATTATTTCAAAAGTTGTATATTGCCCGATTTTCTGAATCAGCGCGAGTGTTGATAAAAGGAGGACTTACTATTCCTCAGTCTATTGAGATTTCTGCACGTACCATTGGAAACACTGTTTATGGGGAATTACTTCACAATGCTGCGGATGAAATTAGAAAAGGAAAATTACTTTCTCAGGCACTTCAGGAAATGCGAGAGTTTCCGCCATTAGTGTCTCAACTTATCGCGGTTGGTGAATCAACGGGACGACTTGAATTTTTACTTGAAAAAATAAATATATTTTATACCCGTGAGGTTGAAGATTCGGTAAATAATCTTGTTAATCTTATTCAGCCAATTTTGATGGTGGCAATTGGCATAATGGTGGCGCTTCTTTTTTCTGCGATTCTGCTTCCTCTCTACAGTCTTTCGCAATCATTTGGGGGAGCATAATATGCTATACTTATTCTATATAAAAAAGCGAAATTTTTTAAAATTATGAAACAAAACAAAGGATTCACCCTAATCGAAATGTTGGTAGTAGTCGGTATGATCGGCGTACTTGCCGCAGCAGTGTTAACTGCACTTGGTCCATCAAGAAATAAAGCAAAAGATTCTCGAATTATTTCAGCAGTAAATCAGGCCGCAGCGCTTATTGAAACGAAACACGACGGCACCTCATTTCCGGCCACTGCTGTAATAATTGAAGATACTACTTATAAACAGCTAAAAGCGGATGCAGATGCGAATAATGGCGTACTTACCGCGAATGCAGACAAAAATGCATTTGTAGTGTTTTCAAAACTTTCCAGTAATCCAGCACAATTTTATTGTGTTGATAGCACTGGTATGCGCAAGACTGCTGGTGCTCCTGGTGCCGCAGATTTAAAATGTCCAATAGATGCTCAGCAATAATTTCCATAAAAGTTAGTTATAAAAGAGACCCTTTAATGTATAGGGCCTTTTTTATTAGTATGGTAAAATAAAAGTATATTTGAGCAAAAACAGAAATTTAATCAAATGAAACAAAACAAAGGGTTCACCCTAATCGAAATGTTGGTAGTAGTCGGTATGATCGGCGTACTTGCCGCAGCAGTGTTAACCGCGCTTGCTCCTTCACGTAATAAGGCCAGAGATTCTCGTGTCATTTCCGACCTAAATCAACTTGCTGCAATTGCAGAGGTTGGGTTCGATGGAAATGAATATCCTGTTGATTTAGCTGCTCTAAAAGCATTGTCTGGTGGAGATGCGGTGATTGCAGACATAAAAACAATTACAAAGATTGATCCAATATATAATACTGATATCGCTAAATTTGCGGTTTCTTCCGCTCTCCCCAGTGGTGGAAAATATTGTGTTGATAGTGCAGGAAAACGGAAAGCGGGAGTTGATGCGACTGGTGGTATTTGCCCTTAGTATTTTATGAAACAAAACAAAGGATTCACCCTAATCGAAATGTTGGTAGTAGTCGGTATGATCGGCGTACTTGCCGCAGCAGTCTTAACCGCACTCGGTCCATCAAGAAATAAAGCAAAAGATTCCCGAATTATATCTGATGTGAATCAAATAGCAGCGCTCGCAGAGGTTCTTTACGATGGCAATAATTTTCCGACTAGTAATGTTTTACTTGCTAATCCAATCACTAAAGATGCAGCAGTGACAGTTAATGCTGATATAAATAAACTTGGCGGTGCTTTGAAATATTTATCAGACACAAACGGAAATTTTGCTGTTTACTCAAGATTAGTTAGCGATCAAACAAGAGTCTATTGTGTGGATAGCGCTGGAGCCCATAGAATAATCAATAATCCAGGTGCCTTGGTAGTCGTGTGCCCAATAAATTAGCTTAATTAAAGGCAAGGGTTTGTGTTGTTAAAATGGTCAGTGTGAGATATTAAGGTTTTGTGTTAATATAAACTATAAATAGTAGGAAGTGTATTTTCAATGAAACAAAACAAAGGGTTTACCCTAATCGAAATGTTGGTAGTGGTGGCAGTTATTGGACTTCTCTCCTCCGTGCTACTCACTTCTCTTGGCCCCGCACGTGACAAAGCACGGGATTCTCGAATTTTGCAGGAAGTAAACCAGGCTCGTTCTGTTGCTGAAACATTGTATAATGGAAATTATAAAGATCTTCCGAATATTGACGGGACAGCGAGTATTGAGAGTATCGCAAGTGAGGAATTAAAAAAACTTGCGATAGATATTCAAGCATTTGGTGGGGAACTTATTATCAAGCGTCCACAAATAGCGCCAACAGTGTATGTAATGTATTCAAAAATGAATGTGAAGGTGGGAGTAGAACCAAATTTAGAGACTAATTATTATTGCGTTGACTCTCGAGGTAATGTTGGATACACAACAGTTGAACCAGTCAATACATACAAATGTAATTTTTAGTGTATGATTTTTTTGATAAGTTCAATACTTTTTATATTCGGCCTTCTTTTTGGAAGTTTTTTTAATGTAGTTACTATTCGATACAATCCCGATAGTCAGAAATTTATGAGCCCACGTGTCATCGGTGGGAGATCGCGATGTCCTTTTTGTGCACGAACACTTCGTTGGTTTGAATTGTTTCCGCTCTTAAGTTTTTTAGGATTGCGTGGAAAATGCAGGACGTGCGATGAGCATATTTCGATACAATATCCATTTGTTGAATTTTTAACAGGATGTATTTTTGCTGGAATTCCCTTATTTATAAATTATTTTTTTGGATTTTCTAATATGAGTTTTTATTCGTTGTCTGCTCCTTGGTGGCAATATTTGATTGCTTTGTTGTGGATCATAATTTTTTGTATATTCCTTTTAATTACTATTATTGATTTAAAGCATTTTATAATTCCTAATGGACTCAATTTGCTTTTGGGAATATTTGGTTTGGTATATGTCGGATTGTTGACCCTTGTTCGGAGCGATGTCTCATCGTTTTATGATTCTTTTATTCGACATTATGCAATGATTTTTTCCCCGTTTCAAAATATTATTTACTCGCATCTTTTTGGATTTCTTATTGGGGGGATGTTTTTTGTTTTATTAGTGCTTATTACTTTTGGGCGAGGTATAGGAATTGGAGATGTAAAACTTGCGCTTGCGTTGGGAATACTTTTAGGTTGGCCAGACATCGTATTTGCAATTATGTTTTCATTTATGATTGGCGGTGTAATAAGTGGGGGATTGGTTGTGCTTGGGAAAAGACACTTAAAAGAAAAAGTTCCCTTTGCTCCATTCTTTATTGTCGGTACCCTTCTTGTAGTATTTTTTGGTTTTTTCATTTTAAAGTCTTATTTTTCAGTGTTTGATCTCTAGGTACAATATGTGGTGGAAAAACCGAAGATTTGCTTTTTGCTTTGCATTATCACTAATCGTGATTAATGCGGTATAATAGAAAAATGAAGTGCTGGAAAAGAAAGGAGAAAAACGGCAGGAAGGGATTTACTGTAATTGAAATGCTTGTTGTTGTTGGGATCACGATTATTCTTTCAGGAATGATGCTTGGATTTAACCGTTCATCAGAAAAAACTATTGCGCTTGTAACTGAGCGTGAACGCGTGATGTCCATACTTGGTACGGCGCGCTCACTTGCGCTTCAGCGAAAAAATCCAGGAATTGGTCTTGCGGCATGTGGATATGGAGTAAAATTTTCAGGAAATTCTATAGTAACACTTTTTGGTATTAATCGTGATATTGCTTCGAAGGTAACTAATTGTAGCGATTTAGAGGCAAATTTTGATAATGACACAGATGTTGAGACGTTTGTTCTTGAAAAGAAAGCTAAGACAATAGGGGTTACACGAATATATTTTTCGTCTCCTTATTTAGACACAACATTTTTTAATCCTGATCCTGGAACATTCCCTGCAATTATAACAATATCCATTCCCGGAATTTCGGCAGTGTCGCAGATTGAAGTTACGTCAGGAGGAGCTATATCGCAAAAGAATCTTTAATATATGCAACCTTTTTTTTCATCGAAATCGGGAAGTATTCTTATTGAGGCAATGGTTGGTCTTATGCTTATTATTGTTAGTTTTGGGGGAATAATTAGCCTTGTTTCTCGTGGGCTTCAGCTGAATGTTGAAGCAAAAAATAAATTTATCGCAACCAATCTTGCGATTGAGGGAATTGAAATCGTAAAGGCATCACTTGATACTAATTGGATTGGTGTGAAGAATGGAATGTATGAACTTGATTATACATGTAAGGAAATTGGAACGATACCATGCGCAAATACGGTTGGCTCGCAAGAAGTTCGCAGCACTCGTAAGTTTTGGAAGACTCCCGATGGTATATATCAATACTCGGTAAGTATGGAAGAGACTCCATTTATGAGAAGTGTAGTAATCAATGCCACGCTTTCGTCAGTTACTGTAAATTCAATCGTTCATTGGATGAGCGGTGGAAAAATACAAGAAGTTCAGATTTCTGATACGTTTATGAAGTGGAGAAAATTATAAATAAAAAAGATGAACAACGAACAAAAAAAAAGATCAAGTTCTCAAACGGGGTTCACCGTTGTCGAATTATTAGTTGCTTCTGCAATTTTTGCTATATTTTTGACGATTGCCGTTGGTTCGTTCACGCGTGTAATTCAAGTACAGCGGGTGCTTTCTCGGCGTATGGCGCTTGTGAGCTCACTCGGTTCTGTTGTTGAATCAATGGCGCGTGAAATCAGAGTTGGATATAAATTTGAATATCCGAATGGAATGGATGTTGATAATGAACAATTATCAACAATCACATTTGAAAGTTTTGCTGGACACGTGACTGATATTTCTTCGCCGACAACTTTTTCAATAAGTAATGGAGTAATAATGAAGGGGACGAATCAGCTGACCCCAAGTGACATTGTTATCAAAAAAGGAAATTTCTATCTTAATGAATCAAATTGTGGGCCATGGAGGGTGACAATTGCTTTAACCGCACACCCGAAGGGAATTGATAAAAAAGAAGATACTGTTTCTGTTCAAACAACGGTCGCGTCTCGGGTGCTTCCCGCAGAAATAAAGGGGAATCCATATCAATGCAAACAAATGTAATAAAAAGAAAAAATGGACAGGCACTTATTTTGAGTACGGTACTTATTGGTAGTGCACTTCTTTCTGCATCAGCGATTGCTGGATTTGTTTTATTTTTTCAAATACGACAGGCGGGAGATTCGGAAAGTTCGGCCGCGGCGTTTTATGCAGCAGATGCAGGGATGGAAAAGGCAATTTATTGTTATTATCGAGAAAATTTCTCAATTGAAGATGTTGATGTTTATTGTGATACTTCGGGAAACACAAAAAAATTGATAGGAAATGCAGGCACATGTCTAGATCAAAAATCTTGTAAAGATCTAGGACATTTCAATGTGAAGCTTTCGTGTTTTGCAGACGTGACAGACAAAACATCAGAAATTTCCTGTAAATCAACCTCCCCGATAAGCGGTATATATATTATTTCAGAGGGATCAACAACTCGTGCGCAACGCGTGCTTGATTATACAATTATCACAGCTTCTGGCGACTAGATATGGAGAAAAAAGAAATTCATGATCGTATAAAAAAACTTCAAGGACTCATTCGATATCACCAAACACGATATTATACACTCGATGATCCTGAAATTTCTGATGCAGCATTTGATGCATTAAAAGAAGAACTCGAAAGACTTGAGATTGATTATCCAGAATTTAATTCGCAGTATTCTCCGACGAGTGTTATTGGTGGCGTTCCACTTGAAAAATTTCACAAAGTAAAACATGCGTATCCAATGTTTTCACTCCAAGACGCATTTAATGGAATGGAAATGAATGATTGGGTAGAGCGACTTTCCAATTTTCTCAAAATATCAAAGGAATTTCTGGAGCGAAATAATTACTATTGTGAGTTAAAAATTGATGGCCTTGCCATTGAACTTATTTATAAAAAAGGTGTTCTTGTGCGCGCCTTGACTCGTGGAGATGGAAAGGTAGGTGAAGATGTCACACAGAATATTTCTACAATCAAGTCAATTCCACAGAAATTGATGCAATTAGGATCTCTTGCGGTTCCCAACGAACTTATTGTGCGTGGTGAAATTTTCCTTACAAAAAAAGAGTTAGAACGTGCAAATAAAGAACAAGAAAAAAGTGGATTGAAACAATATGCAAATACACGGAATCTTGCTGCAGGATCACTTAGACAACTTGATTCTTCAATTACCGCATCAAGAAATTTACAATCATTTCAGTATGATATTGTTGGAAGTATGGAGGAGAAATTTTTAACACATGAAGAAAAACATAAAGCTCTCGCGTCGTGGGGATTTACCATAAACGAACATAATGCATGCACAAAAAATATTAATGAGGCATTGCAGTTTAGGGAAAAGTGGGAGGAGAGGAGAGAAAAATTAGAATATGAAATAGACGGGGTCGTAATTATTTTGAATGATTCGAAATTATACAATTTACTTGGGATTATTGGAAAAACGCCTCGAGGAGCAATTGCGTATAAATTTACTCCTCGCGAGGCAACGACCATAATCGAAAACATTAGAATCCAAGTTGGACGAACCGGAGTCCTTACTCCTGTTGCCGATTTAAAACCAGTATCGGTTGGAGGAATAACAATTACTCATGCGACATTGCATAATGCTGACGAAATTGAGCGTCTCAATCTTCGAATTGGAGATACAGTAGTGGTGAGCAGGGCGGGCGATGTTATACCAAAGATAATTCGTGTTATTGAGGAGCTTCGCACTGGGAAAGAAAAGAAATTTTTTATGCCTCAAAAGTGTCCGATTGATGGCTCAAGAGTTATTGTCCGCGGTGCGCTCCATCAATGTTCAAATGAATTATGCGGTGCACGACATAAAGAATCTTTATATCATTTTGTTTCACGACATGCATTCAATATACGGGGGTTAGGGGTAAAGATTATTGATAGATTTATTGATGAGGGACTTATAGTTGATGCGGGGGATATTTTTGCACTTACTGATGGAGATATAAAAGTTTTGGAACGTTTCGGGAAAAAATCAGCGGAAAATATTATTAAAGAAATAAAGCAAAAAAAAACAATACAACAAGCGAGATTTATTTTTTCGCTTGGTATTGTCCATGTTGGTGAAGAGACCGCGCGCGCGATTAGTGAGCAATTTCCTGTTTCAGCAATTTCTGAATTTATTAAAAGATATAAAAAAATAAAAAAAGAAGAATGGGAAGCAATTCCTGATATTGGCCCAAAAGTTTCGGAAAGCGTTGTTTCTTGGTTTAATAACAAGCGGAATATTAATTTGTTGCAGAAGCTTGATGATTATGGAGTTTTAATTCTTCCCTCTCAAAAGAAAAAAGGGAAGCTTTTTTCAAAAAGCTTTGTGATTACTGGAGTGCTTGAGAGTCTCTCTCGGGACAAGGCAAAAGAAAAAATTTTTATGTTGGGCGGCTCTGTTTCTGAGTCAGTTTCTCGTGGTACATCATTTGTTGTTGTAGGAACGAATCCTGGGTTAAAATTAAAAAAAGCACAAAGACTAAACATCCCCGTTTTATCTGAAAACGAATTTTTGAAAATGATCAAATAAAAAATTCCCTTATTGGGAATTTTTTATTTGATTGCATCAATATCCTTTTCATATTGATCTGCTTTTACTACTACAGGTTCTCCATACCAAAAGCGATAGGTATACCATCTACTTCCTGCATAATACATTGCTGCAGCGCATCGTTCTCTAAGTTTTGTTTTGTCTGCTGGAATCTGATTTCCGTAGTTTATACAAGCTGAGGTATTCATTAAATCAGAGATATAAACACCAGTAGCAGCAAACGCATCAGAGTTGTTCCATGGATTTGGTGGAGAGCTTTTTGTTACTGCTGAAATTTTTGATTCATACATCTTCCATGTTGATGGAATAAATTGAGCGGGACCCATTGCTCCTCCATAACTCCCATGCTGATTAGCGCAGGAAACCTTTACTTTTTCCGCATCGATTCCTAGACGTCTTACAAGTTCAAGAAAATAAGGAATGTCTCGTGTTGGATGCATAGCTTTTTGATAGGTACACTGTCCTACATTTTTCCCAAGTAAAGATTCTCGATTTAGTATCGCAAGAATAAGAGAGGCGCGCACCCCAGATGCTCCCTCTGCTATTTTTGCAAGGTTATATGCTTTTTCAAAGGTTAATTCTCCTCCACCGAGTAATTCGAAGATACGACTTCGTATTTGTGCGGCACTTTCTTGTGTTTTTTTGAGTATTTTCTGATACTCAGACTCTTTTCCTTTCGTATCTTTTAATAGAGTGTTTTTTTGTGTTTTAGTGCTTTGCGCTGCTTTTTGTTGTGAAAGTTGGATTGCTTTAAGATTTTCAACATCTTGTTTTTCATCGGAGAGCTGTTGTTTTTGTTCTAAAAGCTCCTGTCTAAGTTTTTTTGTTTCTTCAAGTTTTGCCTTTACTCCTTCTTGCATTAATACAATATCATTCAAATTTCCAAAGAAATCTGAAAGTTTTTGGTGTGAAAGAAGAATGCTAAACATACGTTCTTGATCTGACTCATGAAGCATTTGTATTCCTTTTGCGAGCGCCTCCTTGTTTCCGTCTATTTTATTTTCAGTGTTATTAATATTTTTTTGTGTATCGGTAATTTCCTGTCCAAGTTTTGTTATGTTTAAATTTATTCCTTTTATTTGCAATGATATCTTGTTTATCTTTGCATTGAGCGTTGATATTTCTCCCGATAAGCTTTTTCCTTGTTTTTGATATTCTGTAATCTTCTTTTGATTGTTCTCGATTTCTTTTTCTAATTCCGCAAGCTGGCGTTCAAGCTCCGCTCGTTCTGTTTGTTTGTCTATGATTTGTGTTTGCTGGTTTTCTACCGAGTCAGTTGCTTGTGCATATACATTTGTTTTTTGATATATAACAAAAAATACTAGAACAAAAATTATCAAAATATATGGTCCCGACACATACAACACGCGCTTCATAATTATATATAGTATATCGTTAAATAGAGTGACAGACAAAATCTCTTATAAGACGTCTGTAGATCTAATTTAAATAAAATGATTCACCTCCTATAAAACTCATTTTATTTAGTTTGTTACTATCTCCTTCTCTTTTTCTGATGTGCTTTCGCTCGAAATAGCTGATTCCTCCTTTGGCTCTTCTTTTGTTTTTTCTCCAATTGTAACTACTACCTGTTCTGGATCTGCATGGAGTATTTTTATTCCTTTTGGAACTACGAGATCTTTAATTTGAATTTTTGATCCTTCTTCAGTAAGCATTGAAAGCTGAATCTTTATTGATTCAGGAACGTTTTTTGGAAGTGATTCGATTTCCAATTCATCAACAAGTTTTATTATTGGGAATCCAAGTTTTGCAAGCGGTGATTCACCTTCATATATCACGGGAATATATGTGTGAATTTTTTCGTCCATTTTGACTACGTGGAGTCCAACCGAAAGAGGAGTGTGAGCATATGGGGTTTCTATCACATCAGTGATAAGAACGTGTAACGGTTGTTCTTTGTCAATAATTAGCTCAATAACTCCATGGGTTCCTGCTTGTTTATTGATTTGTGCAAATTCTTTTACGTCAATTGAGAGGTGCCTATTTTCTATATGATTTCCAAATAGTTCGGCGGGAATTTGTCCCTGTTCCCTCAATTTCTTAACGCCTTTTCCCATTATGATTCTCGTTGTGCAGTGTAACTTCATATGGTTATTATACCTCATTATTTTGATTTAAGGTTGAGTGTTGCACTGTTTCGCTTTCTTCATTACAGTGTGTATATGACTCACATTTCTCAAAAGGAAATTGAACACCTCGCGGATTTGGCTCGTATTGAGCTCCACGAAGAAGAAAAAAAGTCCCTTGTTTCTGATTTAGAGGGAATTTTGTCATATTTTGATGAATTAAAAGAAGTGGATACTGATGTGATAATTCCAAAGACGGGTGGATCACTCACTGTGAATGAATTACGGGAAGATACAAATAGCGATTTACGTGTTGAAAAAGATGTTGCAATTAAATCATTTCCTGATCGAGAGGGGAATTTATTAAAAGTGCCACCAGTATTTGAAAAATGATACGGATCCCGTTAGAAAATTGAACAATCTTTTATGAATCTATTTAATATATTTTTTATGAATAAACTAATAATTTTATCGTCGAAACAAAATTATCAAGCATTTTAATGGGATGGATATTAAAAATCTAACAATACAAGAATTTCATGATGCGTTGTGTGGAAAAGAATTTTCTGCGCGTGAGGCGATGGATGAAAGCTATTTGGTAATTGAGAAAAATAAAGATCTTAATGCATTTATTTCTTTCACGAAAGAAGATGCTCTTCGTTCTGCGGACACAGTAGACATAATGATCGCACGTGGCGAAAATATTCCAATATTGGGTGGAGTTCCTATAGCGTTAAAAGATAATATGCTCGTGAAAGGATCGGTGGCTACAGCTGGATCAAAAATTTTGAGTGAGTACGTGGCGAGTTATGATGGTTGGATTGCGGAAAAGTTAAAAGCGCTCAACGCAACAATTATTGGAAAAACAAATATGGATGAGTTTGCTATGGGTTCTTCAAATGAGAATTCTGCGTTCGGTCCAGTTAAAAATCCACATAATAAAGAATGCGTTTCGGGGGGGTCGTCTGGTGGATCTGCGGTTTCGGTCGCGTGTGGTGCGACATTAGGATCATTTGGATCTGATACTGGTGGATCAATCAGGCAGCCTGCTGCCTTGTGCGGAGTAGTGGGCATGAAGCCGACTTATGGTGCGGTATCTCGTTTTGGTGTTGTAGCGATGGCATCAAGCTTAGATCAAATTGGGCCATTTTCGAAAACGGTTTCTGATTCAGAGATTTTGTTTAATGCAATACGAGGGAAAGATCTACATGATGCAACCACATTTGAAAAAAGAGAGCTGCGATCAAGGCCCGCAGGAGAAGAAAGAAAAACCATTATTGGAATTCCAAAAGAATATTTTATCGATGGAATCGATCCATATGTTTCAAAATATATTAGTGATGCAATAGAAAAACTAAAAAAACTTGGATTTTCATTCAAAGAAATTTCATTGCCTCACACAAAGTATGCTTTGTCGACGTATTACATAATTATGCCGGCAGAAGTATCAACAAATTTGGCGCGCCTCGATGGAATTCGTTATTTAGGAGTGAGTGAAATTAAGAAGGATGTAAAAAATCTCAAAGATTTATATATAAAAACTCGAGGGGTGGGGTTTGGAAAAGAATCGCGACGAAGAATTTTGCTTGGAACGTTTGTACTTTCATCTGGGTATTATGATGCATATTATTCAAAGGCACAGAAGGTGAGAACGTTGATTTCTGATGATTTTACCAAGGCATTTGAAGAAGTTGATGTAATATTAACTCCAACTACTCCAACATCAGCATTTAAGCTTGGAGAAAAAACCAGTGATCCACTTTCAATGTACCTTTCGGATATCTTCACTATTCCCGTAAACCTCGCAGGACTTCCAGGAATCTCAATTCCAGTAAAAAAGTTTGTTGTAGGAAGTGGAGAATTACCCGTAAACTTTCAGCTTATTGGGAAGCATTATCACGAGACAGATCTTTTCGCGGTAGGGAAGGAATATGAAAAGGAATAGTGTAAAAAAAGAAACCAAAATGGTTTCTTTTTCTAGCGCGGTGGAAGGGACTTGAACCCTCGACCTCTGCCGTGACAGGGCAGCGCTCTAACCAGCTGAGCTACCACCGCATTTTTAATTATCTCTAACGCTGAGCCCTGCCTGCGCAGGCAGGTACCACCGCAATTAGAACAAACGTATTGTATCATTACTTTTTTGCATTCGCAATCTAAAGAAGTTAAGGACGTACAACAACAATCCTTTTTTTCCACCCAGCAAGAAATATATTGATTGGCACACTTCTTTTTATTTGTTCGCGTTTTCTTGCAATGGGGTCATGAATGGTGATATGGGTGTTGTTTTTTGATGTAATAACAACCAAATGTCCTGAAAGTGTTGGATTAAAATTTTTATGAATTGAGGCGATGATTGGTCCATTTTTCAAGTGGTCGCTCATCTTATTGAATGAGACACTCGTGTCTATGTCCTTCCAATCAAATCGTTCTCCTTTGAATCCTTTATGTTTGGCAATGTTTACAATTCCCGAGTGTATCCACCCAAGTTCTTTATTATATGCTCCAATTGAAACACCATGATCAATGAGCTCATCAATTGATGTTTCGGTTGGCTTGTAGTGATCAAGAATCATCGCAAGTGAAGCAACTCCACACGCGCGTATTTTCCATCCTTTTTTTGTTACATCAAGGAATTGTGAATAGTGAGGGATTTTTTTCATCTCTAGAATCTTTTTATAAAACAGACTTTATATTTTTCCCTACTTTCCAATTCTGTTATTGTTTCCACGATTACACCGTGAGGATCAATGTGTGCTTGAGCGTGAATAATTTTGTTATTTCCTAAATAAATACCAACATGACCAATATATAGTTCTCTCCCATCAAAAAATGAATCACGATAATATCCACGTACTCCACGCATAAAAAGGAGATCACCCACTTCTAAATCAGATCCCAATGGAATTTCTTTCCCCTTCTCGTCGCCAGCTTGCAAAATACTACTTCTTGGAAGCTCAATTGCAACAGAAGAAAAGACAAATTGTGTAAATGACGAGCAGTCAAAAATTTCTCCCTCCTCTGCTTCATGTGCTCCGAAAACGTATGGTTTTCCTATTTGTTGTTTGGCAACCTCAACTATTTGGAATTTTTGTGATTCAGTCATATATATTGAGAATACTAGAAATTTGTATTTATTGGTATTTTTTAAATAAAATCTCGCTAGTCCATGGACTGGCGGGATTAATTAGTAGCAGGGGTGGGAGTTGAACCCACGACCTTAGCTTTATGAGTGCTATGCTCTAACCAACTGAGCTACCCTGCCGTTCATTAATTTATATATTATTTTTTTGAATTCGCCAAGTTAAACTATTAACTGGATTCGCCATTTTGGTTGATTTCGCATACCCAGCGAAATTACCTGTAGACTGGCCTTCGCGGTTCCATTTGCTGACAGAATTCGAATCAATATACGAGCCGAGCAATCGGCTCGTTTCCCGTCAAAAACACAAAAAACCATTTAATGGTTTTTTATCTTGTTGCGGGAGTTGGATTCGAACCAACGGCCTTCAGGTTATGAGCCTGACGAGCAACCACCGCTCTCTCCCGCAGATGCATAGTACCAGAACAAATAATCGTTCGCAAGGAACTTTTCTCTCTTAGCATTTCGAGATATAATAAAAGAAATAGATTATATGAGTGTTGAACAATTACGAATTGAGGCAATAAAAGAAATACAAGAAGCATCTACTCATGGCGCTTGTGAAAAAGTGCGAGTGAAGTATTTGGGACGGAAAGAAGGGAAGCTTATTGAGATTTTGAAGTCTCTTAAGGATATGTCCGCAGAAGAGAAGAGGACCATTGGAACTGCAGCAAACGAACTTCGTCAACTTCTTGAGCATGAAATTGAAGAAAAAATAGAAAAAATAGAAGCAAATGAAAGGAAAAAGAAAAATAGATTTGATGTGACGAAACCGGGGAAACGGGTTGTTTCTGGACACCTTCATCCACTCACAAAAGTAGATAAAGAAGTTCGTGCTATATTTTCATCGTTAAATTTTACTGTCGTAGAAGGTCCAGAACTTGAAAGTGAGGCATACAGCTTTGATTCATTGAACATTCCTGCTGGACATTCAGCGCGCGATATGTGGGATACATTATGGGTAAAGCAGGCGCCAAATAGTGGCGGACTTTGCATGCGTCCACATACAAGTCCTGTTCAGGCACGATACATGGAGTCGCATAATCCTCCATTTCAGATTATTGTTCCTGGGAGGTGTTTCCGATATGAAGCAACTGATGCCTCTCACGAAATTAATTTCTATCAGGTTGAAGGATTAATGGTTGGCCCAGACATTACACTCGCAAATTTGAAATTTACCATTGAAACATTTTTTAAAAAATTCTTTAAACAAAAAATTGAATTTCGTTATCGCCCAAGTTATTTTCCATTTGTTGAGCCAGGAATTGAAGTAGATATACGTCTTAGGGGAGGAAAGTGGCTTGAAGTTATGGGGGCGGGGATGGTACATCGCAATGTCTTTGACGGAGTAAAATATAATCATACACAAGTTCAAGGGTTTGCATTTGGTATGGGGCTTGATCGCCTTGCGATGATTAAATATGGAGTTCCCGATATTCGATTGTTTTATTCGGGTGATATTCGATTTACAAAAAATTTCAGATAACACATATGAAAATATCATTTCCAGTTTTAAAATCATTTCTTCCCGAGCTCAAAACTAAGGTACAGGTTATTGATTTACTTTCAATGTATGCGTTTGAGGCGGAAGATGCGGGGGGTGTACTCATTGAAGTAAAACTTCCACCGAATCGATATTCTGATGCAGGTTCGTATATTGGAATTGCAAGGGAGCTTTCTGCAATTTTGAATTCAAAAAAAGTAAAAGAAGTTAAGTTCCTTGAAACAAAGACCACAAAGACCCCCAAACAATTTAGTGTAAAAGTAGAGAATAAAGAATTTTGTCCTCGATACTGTGCGCAGTATTTTGAAAATATTATCGTCAAAGAATCACCAAAATGGTTGAAGGATGCACTCGTTTCTGCGGGGATGAGGCCGATAAACAATGTAGTTGATGTGATGAATTATGTGATGATGGAAACGGGACAACCAATGCACGCATTTGATTATGATCTTCTTACTCCAAAGAAGAAGCCGGTAATTTCTGTAAGAAGCGCAAAAAAGGGAGAGGAACTTCTTTCGCTTGATGCAATTCGTTATTCTCTTGACCCATCAATTGGACTTATTGCCGATAGTGAAAAGCCGTTGGTAATTGCCGGCATAAAAGGCGGTATTGGGTGCGAGGTATCATTTACCACAAAACGAATTATTGTTGAGGCGGCGAATTTTAATCCTGTTTCGATTTATAAAACAACAAAAAAAATAAATCTTTCGACTGATGCGTCACAACGGTTTGTCCACGCGCTTAGTGTTGAACTTCCTTCGATAGCACTTTCCCGCACGGCATTCCTTTTAAAAGAAATTACAAAAGCGAAAACGGGAGATCGATTTGATTCACTTGCACACAAAATTCCGAAAAAAGTACTCGCATTTGATATTTCGAAGTGTAATGAGTTGCTTGGTACACAACTTTCTGAAAAGGAGGCGCATTCGTGTCTTGTTCGTCTTGGTTTTAAAAATATTAAAAAGAATTTATGGGAGGTTCCGATACTTCGTACTGATATTGAAACACCTGAGGACATAGCCGAAGAAGTTGCGCGCATTACTGGATATCAAAATATTCCGGTAATTGCTCCTCGAACTTCATTACTTTCACCTGAAGAAAATAAGAGCATTGTAGCGAAAGAAAAAGTTCGAGGGATATTACGGGCATTTGGATGTGATGAGGTATATAATCACACATTTATTTCCCGCAGATCACTTGAACTCGGACTAACATTCCAAGGAGAAGCAATTTCACTTTTAAATCCACCAAGCGCAGAATCTGAATTTCTTAGGCCATCACTACTTTTAGAACTCACAAAAAATGTTGAGCAAAATTTTAGATTTTATGATGAGGTTCGTGCATTTGAAGTGGGAGATATTTTTCTTAAAACGGAAAACGGGAAGTATACCGAATCGCTTCATGCGGGGGTTGTTATTGCAAAAATGAGCAGTGAGACATTTTCGGAGGTTAAGGGAATCACTAATTTTATATTGAAAGGGATGGGTGTTCCAGATTTTAAAATGGTTGAAGTACAATCAAAATCGCAGACATTTTTCTTTGAACACGCGTTACGAATTGAATCAGAAAAAAAGACACTTGGATTTCTTGGATTTAATAGAGCTAATGTATCATTTGTCGAACTTGATATAGATGCAATTCTCTCGGTTCAAAATGAGATGTATGAGTACCAAGAGATTGAGAAGTTTCCTTCAGTAATGCGAGATATTTCAATGTTTACTAATCTTGATGTTCGCATTGGAGATCTTATTGAAGAAATCGTACTTTCAAATCCGCTTATTAAAGATGTCGATTTACTTGATGAGTATATTGATGAAAAGTGGGCAAATCTTCAAAGTATAACGCTTCGTGTCATTTTCCAATCGGAAGAAAGGACTTTAAAGGGGGAGGAAGTTGATGAAATAATAAAAGAAATAATTCAGATTTTACAGAAACGATTTGGTATACAAATAAGATAAAAACTCCCCCATAGGGGGAGTTTTTATTCGAAATGGACTTCTTTTTCAAATTGAACAAGGCGTTGTTTGAGTGCGAGATGATTTTTAAGTGTTGGATTTGATTTAAGTGTTTCATGCGCAAGTGTTCGTGCCTCTTTTACTAAATCAGGATTTTGTATCGCTTTCATGGCAATATCAGGGATTCCTGTTTGTGAAGTTCCTAAAAATTCCCCAGGTCCACGAAGTTTAAGATCATATTCTGCTAATTCAAATCCATTTTTAGCTTCTACAATTGCCTTGAGTCGTCTTTTTGTTGCATCAGAATTTCCTTGTGAAAATAAAAAACAATATGACTGATGTTCTGCTCGCCCTACGCGTCCTCGAAATTGATGCAGTTGTGCAAGCCCAAATCGATCAGCCCCTTCAATCATCATGATAGTCGCGTTGGGAACGTCGACTCCCACCTCAACTACCGAAGTTGCAATAAGAATTTGTATTTCATTTTTTGCGAATGACCTCATAACTTGCTCTTTCTCGTTTCCAGAAAGTTTCCCATGGACCATTCCCACAGTAAATTCTTTAAATATGTGTTTTGATAATTTTTCGTACTCCTCGGTTACTGTTTTTATGGAGAGTATCTGTTCTTGTCGTGCGGTTAACATAGTATCCGTTTCTGTTGGTTTAATGCGAGGGCAAATAACAAATACTTGTCTTCCCTTTTTTATCTCTGCGCGAATTTGGTTGTATGCGGTTACTCGTTCTTCATCAAGAATCGCTTTTGTTATGATTGGTTTTCTGTTTTTTGGAAGCTCGGTGATAAGAGAAATATCAAGGTCCCCAAATAATGTGAGCGCAAGCGTTCGGGGGATTGGTGTTGCGGTCATTGAAAGAAAATGCGGGGCAAATGTTTTTTCTCGCTCAAGTGTTGCCCGTTGTTCAACGCCAAACCGATGTTGCTCATCTATAATAACAAGCGCTAAGTGTTTAAAAGTTATATCTTTTTGAATAAGCGCGTGTGTTCCGATGATGATTGATGCAGATCCGTTTTCGATTGCCTTTTTTGCTTCGTGTTTTGTAAGTACTGACTCAAGATCGGAATCATACCGCATGCGTGCCTCACTTCCTGTAAATAAGAGTATATTTACCTCATAATTTTCAAATAATTTAGTAAGTGTCCGATAGTGTTGTTGGGCAAGAATTTCTGTTGGGACCATGAGCGCAGACTGAAATCCCGATTGAGACACCGCCAGTGCTGAGATCCCTGCAATAATTGTCTTTCCTGAACCGACATCTCCTTCTAAAAGTCGATTCATCGGAAATCCGCGTTCAATATCTTTTATAATTTCCCACAGAGATCGTTTTTGTGATTCAGTAAGTTCGAATGGGAGAGTTTCAAGAGTTGATTTAATAAAAGAAATATCTATTTGAATTGAGTGCGCTTTCTTTGCTGCAATTTTCATTCGTTCCTGTAATGTAATTATTTGAAGTAAAAATAAGTCTTCAAATGCGAAACGTCGTTTTGCCGAGAGTGCATCTTCTATCGTGTCGGGAAAGTGGACTGATTGTATCGCTGTTTGAATATCGGGGAACTCAAGCGTCTCTCGAATTGCTTTCGGAATAATATCGGGAATTTCTATTTTTTCTTTGAGTGCTGGTTGAATAAGGAAGCGGATACCTTTTGAGGTGAGACCCTTTGTTTCTCTATATATTGGAATAATGCGTCCTGTGTGTTTTGTTTCGTGATGCGCGTGTTCACTCACGAGTTCGTACGTAGGATTTGATAAATATATTTCTCCTGTTTTTTTTGATTCAGTTATTTTTCCTGCAAAATTAGCGTGACGACCGGGAGCTAGAACATTTTTTATATATGGTTGATTAAACCATGTTGCTCTGATGGTGCCAGTAACATCTTGAAGTTCTGCCTCAACTAAATATAAATTTCGCTTCCATGTGTTACGCGATTGAATTGAAAGCACCTCTGCGGTTATTGTTGCTTCTTGATTGGGAATGAGATCTTCAATAGTATAGATTTTTGAAAAATCTTCATATCGAATAGGAATATAAAGGAGTAAGTCTTTTACTGTTTCAATGCCTAGTTTTTTAAGTTTAGAAAGGAAACGTGTTTGTATACCTCGTATATCAGATAATTTTTTTTCAGGAGACACCATATCGCGCATATTATACTTCAAAAAAACGCAAAATTCAAAGTTCAAATATCAAAAGTTTAGTTCAAAATTGTAAACTACGGAATTTTCCTTTTCAGCTTTTAAGTTTTAATTTTGATGTTTGAACTTTGAGTTTTAAGTTATAATTTATATATGGAAATTGTGATGAAAAGGATTGAGAGTATGTTTGCTCGTGAGATTTTGGATTCTCGAGGACTCCCGACGGTTGAGGTTGAAATAACAATTAGTGGTGGTTTTCTGGGGAGGGCCTCTGTTCCTTCGGGGGCTTCGACAGGAAGTTATGAGGCGTACGAATTACGAGATGGGGATAACAAGCGATATAACGGAAAAGGAGTATTAAACTGCGTCCATTTTATTAATAGTGAATTACGACTTGCATTTGTGGGAAGGGAGTGGAATCAAGGAACGCTTGATAAAACATTGTGTGCACTTGATGGAACCGAACAAAAAGGACGACTAGGTGCAAATTCCATTCTCGGTGTTTCTCTTGCGTTTGCCCATGCTTCGGCGTGCGCACATGAAGTTCCATTATTTGAATACTTTAATGAAATTGCGCCATTCTATAGCGAAAAAAAAATGCCAATTCCAATGATGAATGTGTTGAATGGGGGAAGGCATGCGATGCAATCAACTGATATACAGGAATTCATGATCGTTCCCAATGGGGTTCGTTCATATAGAGAGTCATTGCGTTGCGGATCGGAAATATTTTATACATTGAAATCAATTCTTGTGGAGAAAGGATTTTTAACTGCAGTGGGAGATGAAGGTGGATTTTCGGTCTCACTCTCTTCGAATGAAGAGGCATTGCAATTACTTGTTTCTGCCATTGAGCGTGCGGGATATATTCCAGGAAAAGATGTATCACTTGCACTTGATGTTGCGGCTTCTGAATTATTTGCGAATAATATTTATACATTTAGTTCTGAAAAAAAATCATTTACAAGTGCGGAGTTGATTGCTCTTTATTCAGAGTGGAAAAAGAAATATCCACTTATCTCAATTGAGGATGGACTCGCAGAAGATGATTGGGATGGGTATGAAGTACTTACAAAACAGTTGGGGCAAGAAGTGCAAATTGTTGGAGATGATTTGTTTGTTACTAACGAAAAGCGTTTAAAAAAAGGAATAGAAAAGAAGGTAGCAAATGCGATACTTATAAAATTGAATCAAATTGGAACAGTTACTGAAACATTTGAAACAATTCGTGTTGCGCGCGATGCGGGATATAAAATTATCATCTCTCATCGTTCGGGAGAGACGGAAGATACAACAATCGCAGATTTTGCAGTAGGGGTTGGTGCCGACTATATAAAAACAGGATCACTCTCGCGCACTGAACGAGTTGCAAAATACAATCAATTACTTCGTATTGAGGAATTATTGTAGCTAATTGTGTGAGGACTCGCCATGTTTTTAGTTGACTAAAATTAAAACTTAGTTTATTTTATTTCTATCATTAACAATTGAGGAAAATAAAGATGGATTCAAGGAAAAGTACCGCAATAATGTTTTTTTGCATTTTTGTATTTGGGTCTATTTATCTTTTTGTAACGTATAAGACGCCATATGAGAAATTAACTCAGCTGGAAGAAAGCACATTAGAACAGATGGAAACGCTCCATAATTCAAATAAAGATGTGGGTGTCTTATGTTCCGATAGTGTGTTGCGAAGCGCACAAGAAGGGGATGTTATTCTTGTAAAGAAGCAATTTGTAGAAATAGATTCTGTTTATGATGGATATATTGGCATTATCTCGTGCAAAGGAAATTTTATTATTCCGAATGTTGATATAAGTGAAGCTCAAGCGGTCTTGTATAAAAAAGATGGCAATAGTTATCTCTACGCAGAATATGGACTGGCACTTCAATATATAAAACACGAAAAGAGAATTCTCCTAAGAAAAAAAAATTAACTCCCATAAATATGGGAGTTTTTATTGTATTAAATATATTTACTTGTCTATAATCTGTTTTGTTGGTAGATTAAGAACGATATAGCTAGATGTATCCCACTAGAAACCATCGGAATGGTTATAGCGGGATGGGCAAAATTACCAATATATTATGGAAACAAATTCAATAAACAAGATAGTTGTGGAGGTTCGCGCGGGAGCAGGTGGAGACGAGGCGTCATTATTTGCTGGTGATTTGGTGCGTATGTATCAGAAATATGCATTAAAAAAGGGGTGGAACTTTTCGATTGTTGATGCATCAGAATCAGGTGCAAAGGGATATAAGACACTTGTTGCTGAAATTAAAGGACAAGGAGCATATGAAGCATTTAAAAATGAATCAGGAGTGCATCGTGTACAGCGAGTTCCTTCAACAGAGAGACAGGGAAGAATACATACCTCCACCGCATCGGTTGCGGTACTTCCAATTGTTGAAGCAAAAGTAGTTGAGATTCGTGATGGAGATTTAGAGGTAACATTTTGTCGTGCGGGTGGTCCAGGTGGGCAGAACGTAAACAAGGTGGAAACCGCAGTGCGTATTGTACATAAGCCAACAGGAATTGTTGTTGCATCACGAGAAGAGAGAACTCAACACGCAAATCGTGAAAAAGCGATGGATGTATTACGTGCAAAATTATTTGAAGCACAACGAGAGCAAGCGGTGGGTTCGGTAGATCAGATTCGAAAAGAGCAGGTGGGGACTGCAGATCGGTCAGAAAAAATCCGTACCTACAATTTTCCAGATGACAGAATTACCGATCATCGCATTGGAAAGAAGTGGAGCAACCTTGAGAAAATTTTAGAAGGGGATTTTGATAAGATTGCAGATGCATTTAAGTAAAAAGATTTCAGAATATGAATGAATTTGATAAAGATTTTATGGGACTTGCTTTAGAAGAAGCAAAAAAAGCTTTACAGGAGGGTTTATTGCCCGTTGGTTCAGTGGTAGTTCAAAATGGAAAAGTAATTGGAGTCGGACGTCGATTTAAAGAAGGGCATCCCTATCTTGATCACGCAGAAATTGTTTCGTTACGTACGGCGTTAGGTAAGAATGCCAATGGAGAAATGGCAACTCTTTATACTACTCTAGAACCTTGTCTTATGTGCTTTTCGACTATTTTAAATAGTCGAAGAATTGAACGTATAGTTTTTGCAATTGAGGATCCGTATGGGGGAGGTACCAACTTACCAAAATCAGTTTTAACACCACGGTATCAAGAGTGGTGGCCAGTTATTGAGGGTTCGGTACGAAGGGATGATGCACTTATATTGTTAAAAAGTTTTTTTTCTTCTACTAAAGATCCATATTGGAGCAATCCAAATAATCCACTGAGGAAGTTAGGCGTTTCAATATAGTTTAAAAATTAGAAACTGATAATTAAAAATTCAAATTCCGACACTTCTGTCGGAATTTGGTATTTGTGCCCCCACTAGGATTCGAACCTAGGACCCACTGCTTAAAAGGCAGGTGCTCTACCAGGCTGAGCTATAGGGGCGTCAGACTTTACAGTACAGCAAATTCAATTCTAATTTTTTTGCACTAAAAGTCAACTATTTTTCTATTGTTGTCTATGTTTTCTTTTATTTAAAAAGTCCCAAGCGAATTGATTTTCGCAAGGGACAAATATACATCTAAAATGCAACTACCTGGATTTTTTTGTATTGTGCAAAAAAGCCTTTTTTTATTTCAACTCGGTCTTTAAGCGTAACTATGTATAGCACGTCGAAGCCGTGATAGGCTGAAAGAACAAATTGATCGCCATTCACATGGCAAAGTACGGTTCCAATCTCTATTACTGGAATTACTACACTGGCATGTACTCCTAAATCGGCTAGACGATCTTGAACTTCTTCTTGATTTTTTTCTAGCACATCCCGTGCTAGTTGTTTTTCTTTTAGATTTGTAGTTTCACGGCCTAATGGCCCAAATTTTCCAGTCGATAATCCAGCTTTTGAAAAAGCCTCATTAATTTGTGTTCCTCCTCCTATGCAGATAACTAGAAAGTATTCTCGACTTAATTTTTTAATCCAATTTAGAACGTTGGCATTAATTGTGTCGCCAGATATCTTTATTAAGCAATTTTTTCTAGGCATTCCATTCTCCTTTTAGTAATTTTTAATGTTCAATTAATTCACTATCTATATGGTAAATTATATTAAACCAAATGAAAAAACAAGCATAAAACAAAATGACAAATTTCTTTCCCGGATCTTATTTGTTGAAAAATTAGAAATTAATAATTAAAAATTCAAATTCCGACATTTTTGTCGGGATTTTATATTTGTGCCCTCGGGGGGATTTTTCTCACCCGTCGCTTTCGCTCCTCCGTCGAAATCCTGGGTTTCTCGCTCTCTTCGCATTCGCGCGCTCGAATACCCTTCGAATCCCACTAAGATAGAAATATAAAACACCCACACGAAGTGGGTATTTTATATTTGTGCCCTCGGGGGGATTCGAACCCTCAATAACTGCTTCGAAGGCAGTCGTGATATCCATTTCACTACAAGGGCCTGTCTACCTTTGTGAGGCCTTTATTGCATTGTATAGGGAATTATAAAAAAGTAAATTGTTTATAAAAAAGAGCCCAATTTGGGCTCAAGTTAATGCGGAGAAAGTCCTTCTCTAGAAATATATTTGATAGCTTCATCAATTTTTTTCTGAATTTTTTCGGCTCCACCAAGAAATTCTTTTTCGGTATTTTGGTGTTGAAGTTTTTTTATTTCTTCAGAAAGATTAGAGAGTTCGTTGATTGCATCTTCCATACATTTTTTACTAGTATCAAATTCATTTTTTATTTTATGAATCTGAGATTCTTTTATGTTTTTGAATAAACCTGTTGTGTTGTCCATTTGGACCTCCTTTATTTTTGTTTAACAATCCATTCGTGTAAGTAGGCGGTTCCTTTTGTCTTATATTTAGATCGTTCAATAGGGATTTTTCCTAGTATCGTTATTTCAACAAGATATTTTCCGTTACAAGAGCGTAAGATCGTCTCATCAGGTTCTGGCAATCGTGGATCGTTCGGGCCAGAATATTTATCGTAAAGATTAGGAAATCCAGTTTGTGAAATGAACTTTCTGCCATCTACTATGCGTTCATACGCGACGCCCCAACTTTTGTAGGAGTCGTCATATATATATTCGTATGCAAAACATTGTTTTCCATCAATAAGAAATAAAAGTTTTTTCTCTTCTTGTTTTATTTCAAGTTTTTTATTTTTGAGTTCTTCGCGCAAAATAGTGTTTCCTCCTCTCGAGCCCATAAGACGAACAAATATCATAGTTGGCGCGGAGTAGGAAAGTGCTTTTTGTAAAGAAGAAAAAAAACTTCTCTTAAGTAATTGATATTGTTCCATTATTACTCCTTTTTAAAATTCTATTTTGAGAATAGATATTTTCTGTATGTTTGTCAATGTTCAATATTTCTATTATAATCATAAGAGAATGAATCCCATTAGAAAATGGAACATTCATATATAAATCACTCGTAATATGCAAGTAGAGATAAATATTAATATTGTCGAAAAAATAAAATTTTCAGCTTTATAACGGGATGAAAAAGATTCCGAATGAGGTGGAGGCGATAGCGCGAAAACTCGAGGCTGGTGGCTTTGAGGCATTTCTTGTTGGTGGATGTTTGCGAGATATGATTTTGGGAGTAGTTCCAAAAGATTGGGATATAGCAACAAACGCAATACCAGATCAGGTAGAAAAATTATTTTTTGATTTTGGAGGACGAACAAAAGAGGATCCTGCGACAGTATATGAAAATGAATTTGGTACGGTAGGAATAAAAACAGAATCAGATGATCCAACACTTAAGATTGTTGAGGTAACCACATATCGCATTGAGGGAAAATATTCTGATGTGCGACATCCTGATGAAGTACGATTTGCAAAAACGATTGAAGAAGATTTGAGTCGAAGAGATTTCACTATAAATGCCATAGCATTTTCGTTAACTGGAAAGGAAAAGATCGCGGGCTGTAAATCGTTGGTTATAGGTTCTCTTGTGGATCCATATAATGGATTAAACGATATTTCGGCAAAAATAATTAAAACGGTGGGAAATCCCGATAAGCGTTTTACTGAAGATGCACTTCGATTAATGAGAGCAGTCCGATTTTCTGCTCAACTTGGATTTTCTATTGAGGAAAAAACAAGAGAAGCGATTCGTTTACACGCCGGACTTCTAGACGTGATTGCAAAAGAACGAATTCGTGATGAATTTACTAAACTTATAATGACCAATCGTGCGGCGGAGGGTATTGTCGCAATGGAAGACACAGGATTGTTGAAGTATGTAGTTCCAGAATTGCGAGAAGGAATTGGATGCGGCCAAAATAAACATCACATATATACAGTGTTTGATCATAATGTTCGTGCACTTAATTATGCGGTAGAGAAAGAGTATTCGTTTGAAGTGCGTTTGGGCGCACTTCTTCACGATGTAGGAAAACCAAAAACAAAACGAGGAGAAGGAATTGATTCAACATTTCATGGACACGAAGTTGTTGGAGGAAAGATGGCGGCGAAAATTATGGATCGATTGCGGTTCTCAAAAGATGTTACCGAAAAGGTAATTCATCTTGTTCGTTATCACCTGTTTTATTACAACGTAGGTGAGGTGAGCGAGGCGGGAGTACGAAGATTTATTAGTCGTGTGGGAATTGAAATGGTTGATGATTTATTAAAGATTCGTGAGGCAGATAGAATTGGCTCCGGAGTTCCAAAGGCGTTTCCGTATAAACTGAGACACCTTCAGTTTATGATTGAGAAGGTTCGTCATGATCCCGTGCATCCAAAAATGCTGAAATTGAATGGGAATGAATTGATGGAGTTACTTAATATAAAACCAAGTAGGCGAGTGGGGTGTATCCTTTCCATTCTTTTAGAAGAGGTACTTGATGATCCGATACGGAATACAAAAGAATATCTTGAAAAACGTGCAAAGGAATTACAGATTCACGATGATGTTGTATTGAGTGAACTTTCTCGAAAAGCACAAGAAGTAAAAGAAGAATTTGAGTCGGGGATAGAGGAAGATATGAAAAAGAAATATAAGGTGTAATTTTCTTGTTTTACCCCACTTTTTATGGTATTTTGTTTTTAGTAAATAAAAAACATTCATAAAAGGAGGTATGTATGGAATTAACAAAAATCATACTTTACTCACTTTTTGTCTTTATTGTAATATTTTTCCTCTTAATGTCTATTGGATTTTTAAGTTACCATTTCAAAAAACCTACACCTAAATTGAATAGTATTAATCCGATAAAAAATAATGATTCTATTTTAGTTGCCATACGGAAAAGAACGTTAACAAAAATTACTACACAGTTGGTTCGTATGAAGCAAGGGGGCAAAAAAAGAATGACGGTACTAAATAAAGAATATATATCGGACGAGACAAAAAGCGAAAAAAAAGAAGACGATAGTATAATTTGGAAATACTATTCTAATAAGTCTAATAAGGACAGAAAAAAATGACCACCGGCGTTTAAATGTGCGGTGGTTTTTAATGGAATTCACCATTAAAAAATTATTTGGTGGACCTGGCGAGAATCGAACTCGCGCTTCAGCAATGCGAATGCTGTGTAATACCACTTTACTACAGGCCCTTGAGGTTACTATCAGATTTTAATTTAAGTGCATTGCGGGCGCACTTTCGTCCCGTTAGAGAATCTTGTCGGAGAGCCGGGAATCGAACCCGATCTACACGCACCCGAAGCGTGCGTACTACCGGTATACTACTCTCCGTTTTAACTGAATAAATTCATATCACAATTAAAATTACTTATCTAATATATACGAAATACGATATTTGGTAAACTGATTCTTATGAGGGAAAAAATTCGATGTGCATGGGTTCCTGAGAACAATGAGTTATATACACGATATCATGATGAAGAGTGGGGTGTTCCAGTATGGGACGACAAAAAAATGTTTGAATTTATTGTGCTCGAAAGCGCACAGGCCGGATTGTCGTGGATAACAGTATTAAAGAAACGAAAAGCATATAAAAAAGCATTTGCGAATTTTGATGTTGTGCGCATAGCCAAATTTAATGAGGATGATGTTTTATGTCTTCTACAGAATGAAGGAATTATACGAAATAGAATGAAAATTGTGGCTGCGGTGGAAAATGCAAAACAATTTTTAAAAGTTCAAAAAGAGTTTGGCTCATTCTGTAATTATATGTGGAATTTTGTAGGAAATAAGCCAATAGATGAAAGACGAAACACTATTAAAGATATTCCTGCAATAAGCAAACAGGCAGAAATAATAGCATTTGATATGAAAAAACGGGGATTTCATTTTTTTGGTCCTACTATTTGCTATGCACATATGCAGGCAGTAGGGATGATAAACGATCATACAATTGATTGTTTTAGGCACAACGAAGTAAAACAAGGTATACTGAAGAGGTCGAGATAAAACAAATAAAATTATGATGAAAGGATATATTAAAAATATTGAACAAGAGACATTAGAAAATACTAATTTCCGCAAAGTTCTTTATACGGGAAGGTATAGTCAGTTGGTTGCGATGCATTTAAATCCGGGCGAGGATATTGGCGAAGAAGTGCATGGGCTTGATCAATTTCTTCGTATTGAAGAGGGAGATGGTGTTGCTATCTTGGATGATATTTCAACTGAGGTGCATGATGATTTTGCGATCGTGGTTCCCGCGGGGACAAAACATAATGTAAAAAATACCTCTGTAGATCGGGCAATGAAGATTTATACCATTTATTCTCCTCCAGAACATAAAGATGGGACGATTCATGTGACAAAAACAGACGCGATGAATGATACACAGGATCACTTCAATGGAAAAACCACAGAATAGGGGTTAGTGATTTGAGTTTAGGGTATAGGAAAAAATAACTTGCTATGCAAGTTATTTTTTATACTAGTCCCCAGTTACCAGTTCCTATATACTATTATTATGACTTCCGTTGTCTTTGATCTTGCAATTGTAATACTCATCGCAGCAGCGTTTGGGGTGATCGCGAGAATGTTTAAGCAACCCACTATACTTGCATATCTTGCGACAGGAATTTGTATCGCGGCAGTAGGGATGTTTGCGGTTGGTTCAAACGAAACATTTACTGCATTTTCTGAGCTTGGAGTGATGTTGTTGCTTTTTATGGTTGGACTCGAGATTAACTATACCTCTCTTCGATTAGTGGGGGTGCAATCTCTTATTCTTGGTTTGGGACAAATTGCGTTTACATTTGGTGTTGGATATATATTGACTTCTTGGCTTGGCTTTTCTTCACTTGCTTCTGCGTATATTGCTATTGCACTTACATTTTCAAGCACTATCGTAGTAGTAAAACTTCTTTCTGATAGAAAAGAGATGAATAGTTTATATGGGAAACTAGCATTGGGGATTTTATTGGTTCAGGATGTCATTGCTATTTTACTGCTCGTGATCCTCTCTGGCATTGGGAGGGGGGCAGAGTTTTCATTTTGGAATTTAATTCTTGTACTCGTCGAAGCAATTGCATTGTTTGTCGGTATGCTTATTTTGGGGCGGCGAGTATTTCCAATTATTTTTGATAAAGTTGCGAGATCAAACGAATTACTTTTTTTGGTGAGTATGGCGTGGGTGTTTCTCGTTGCGGCATTTGTTTCAAAGATTGGATTTTCTGTTGAGATTGCTGGATTTCTTGCGGGATTGGCGCTTGCAAATTCTTCAGAACATCATGAAATTGCTTCGCGTGTGAAACCACTTCGTGACTTTTTTCTTATTGTATTTTTCGTGGTTCTTGGTGCTTCAATATCGTTTGCAAATTTTAGTGCGGTAGTTATTCCTGTTCTAATACTTTCATTGTTCGTTCTTATTGGGAATCCTCTCATTGTGATGATTATTATGGGTTTTATGGGATACAGAAAGCGAACAAGTTTTATGACAGGTGTTTCAATTGCACAAGTATCAGAGTTTAGTATGGTCTTAGTTGCCATTGGATTTAAGTTGGGACATATTGGGAATGATGCGGTGACAACAGTTACTGTCACTGGAGTTATTACGATAATGCTTTCAACATATTTGATTCAGTATGGCGATCGTTTATTTAAGATGATAAAACCGGGATTGAAGTTTTTTGAGCGCAAAAAAAGTATTGAGGGCTCTATGGATGTGGGAGAAGAAGGGAAACCGATTGTGCTCGTTGGCTATCATAGAATGGGGGAAAGTATTGCAACCGGGTTGCCTAAAGATAAATTATTAGTAGTTGAGTTTGATCCAGAGGTGCTAAAAAAATTAAAGCGTACTGGATACCACGTGCTCTTTGGCGATATTACTGACTCAGAAATTTTTGATGCGGCAAAAGTTGAGGAAGCAAAACTGGTTATTTCAACAAGCCCCGATTTTGAAGATAATATGCATCTTATTCATTTATTAAAAAATCACAAACTTCCTTCTTCGCCAAAAGTGGTAGTGCGCGCAGAAACAGAACATGAGATGCTTCACCTATATCGTGCTGGTGCTGATTATGTTTTAGTGCCACATTTTACTGCTGGGCAATATTTCGGGAAAACAGTTGCGATAGATCCTGACATGAAGATTCTTTCGCAGCTGAAGGCTCGAGACTTGGAACTTGTAAGAGGTATTTCGGGGAAATAAAGAAATTTCGCGGAAGCGGGGAATTTAGGAGGTGTTCCTTCTTGATTTTTTATTCTTTCCAACTTGAGAAAGCGAGAAGGTAATCCAATATATAAACAATTTCAAAAGTGGTTTTGATGCATGAATATTTTTATATTTTTGTTTTCTGATTGCATCGAATAATGCAAGCTCAGAAAATTCGAATGCTTCTATCGCGATATATCCTGAACACAGTTGTTTGATGCGGTGTGCATCTGATGTTGCAATAAGTGGGAGACTATTTTGTTCTGCAAATAATTGTGCTTTCTTATTGAAATCAATGTATTTTGTGTAAAACCAAGAGAGTTCAATTGCATCGAAACAACTTCTATTATGTGCCAACTTTTCTTGTAGGGAATATCCTCCAGGGAAATAGGGGTGTGGTGCAATGATAAAACAATTTGGGTGTGTTTGTTTGTATGCGCGTAACGCTTCAAATGTATAGACGTTTTCAATTGATTTATCACAATTCAAAACAACCACGTCGCGCTTTTCTATAACTTTTTCTATTCCAGATATAAAAAGTATCCCATATGATTCCGCGAGTTTGTCATACTTGTCTTTCGGAGTGAATAAATCGTGGCATGTGAGCGCAATTGCGTTGATTCCTTGTTTTTGTGCTTCTTGAAGTGCCGTTTCGAATGAATAAGAAATAAAATCTTTTGGGTCATCCGAGGCGTGAAGATGGAAGAGCGCATTAATAGTCATAAAAAAGTGAAATATAGCTTTGAACTTTATAACTCAAAGGTGATATAATGATACCAAGAAAGGTCGAAAGAAAGATATACGCATTCAACACATTTTAATTTTATGGTAGTTCAAGATTGGACAGCGGTTGTGGTGAATTCTTTGCAGAACCTTTGGGGCGGTACAATTTCCGTGCTTGCAAACGTTTTGGGGGCGCTTATCGTCCTTTTGATTGGTCTTATTGTTGCGGGCGGACTTGGTGCACTCATTGAGCGTGTAGTAAATCTTGTAAAACTTGATAAGGCGCTAAAAAGTTTGGGTCTCGATGAGTATTTTGAGCGTGCAGGTTTAAAGATTAACAGCGGAAAGTTTTTTGGAAAGATTGTTTATTGGTTCCTCGTGGTGGTTTTCCTCCTTGCGGCAACTGATATTCTTGGATTTTATTCACTTTCTAATTTCCTTCGCGAGACGCTTTTATACGTACCAAACGTAATTATTGCGGTTCTTATTATGCTTGCAACAATAGTAATTGCAAACATTTTAAAGAAACTTGTTCTCGCGTCAGTGAAGGGAGCAAAACTTCATGCATCGAATTTTCTCGCATCGCTTACATGGTGGGCAGTAGTTATTTTTGGTCTTTTCACTGCGCTTACACAAATCGGAATTGCAGTAGCAATAATTCAGTCATTAGTAACTGGATTTGTTGCGATGATTGCAATCGCCGGTGGTATCGCATTTGGTTTGGGAGGAAAGGATTATGCTGCATCACTTATTTCAAAGTTGAGAGAGCATGTAGAGTAGACAAAGAAAAAAATCCTCCGCTAACGCGGGGGATTTTTTAATTTACAATGTTCAATTTTGCAATTTCTAATCAATATTCAATGGCTCAATAATCAAATGGTTTGAATCATTGGTATTTGAAAATTCAATGAAAATTGATAATTGGAGGTTTGAAAATTATATTTGACATAAAAAGAGAATTTCGATATTATAGTATATATTATGGCAAAGTTTGCAATTATAGAAACGGGTGGAAAACAATACAAAGTTGAACTTGGTACAAAGATAAAGATAGAGAAACTTGGAGTACCGAAGGGAGAAAAAATTTCACTTGATAAAGTGCTCCTTCTTGTAGATGGAGATACCATTGAGATCGGAACTCCTTATATAAAGAATGCAGCGATTGAAGCAGAAGTTGCGGAGGTGGGGAAGGCAGATAAAAAGATCGTATTTCGTTATCATGCAAAAACACGATATCGAAAATTTAAAGGACACCGTCAGCCATTTACTGAAGTGAAAATAAAAAAAGTATAAGAATTAAAATACCCCTTAAGGGGTATTTTAATTCTTGTTCCGGCGTCACTCATCTCAAATGAAAATTAATAAAAAATAAAGCCCCCAGCAATGGGGGTTTAAAATTTTAACTTATTATTTATATATGTCCCGTTTTTAGAATCTTTCCAAAGTGAAAACAAAAGACATGCAATTATATGAAAAAGACTCAATGGCACCGTTAGAAGTGCAAGAATTTTAGAATCGTTCAGCGGAACGTTAAACCACCAAAAAAGACAAAGTGAAGTCCAAATACCAACCGCCACCGTGAATTCACCACGGAACAAAATTATGAATAAAAGATGAAAATTCACAAATTTTGTATTATGAACAAAATAATACGCGGAATACACTGCGATAACGATCAAAAGAATGTACATAATATCTCCTTTTTAATGTTCGTGTGAACGCATAGTATCATTCGAGGGAGAATCTGTAAATCGGCATAGCTATTTACATTATTAAGTTATTATTGTATAATCTTTTTGTAATTTAAATATTAAAAAGAGGTGAAAAATGTTTATTCCCTTATCGGTTGTTTCTTTATGCATTTCGATTGTCATTGTTGGGGTTTCTTTCTTGCTTCTTGCACTGTTTTCTGAAAATCCAAAAAAAAGCATCGTAGTTTGGACTATACTGTTTTTCGGTGGAATCCTTCTTTTTTTTGTCTCCTGCATATGGGGACTTGTTGAACTTATTATGAGCGTCGTCTGACGCTCATTTTTTATAATGAAAGAGATGAGAAAAAAAATTGTAAATGGAAATATTTACCATCTCTATAACAGGGGAGCTGGTAAGTGTCCCATTGTTTGCGACAACCATGATCGTTTTCGCTTCATCCATTCCTTGTTTGAGTTTAATGACGTTGATAGTGTTTTGAATGTTTGTAGGCGTTCTAATCAATTGATTGAGGTCCGACCTCAATCAATTGAGAAAGCGAAGGGAAAGGGTGGGAAGCCGAGAAAGTTTTTGGTGGATTTGATCGCATTTTGTTTGATGGATAATCATTACCATTTAATGGTAAGACAACGAGTAGAAGGCGGGGTAAGTAAATTTGTTCAAAAGTTTGGCACTGGATATACGATGTATTTTAATGAAAAACATGAACGATCTGGTGTGTTATTTCAAGGAAAATTTAAATCAGTACCAGTGAGTGATGATGCACAATTTAATTTCCTTCCATTTTATATTCATGCAAATCCACTTGATAAGAAATTTAAAGAGTGGAGAAATAAGGAAATGAAGAATCCAAAGGAGGCGATAGAGTTCTTGAAAGAATATCGATGGAGTAGCTTCCCCGATTATGTTGGGGTAAAAAATTTTCCATCAGTTACGCAACGGGAATTATTACTTGAATATTTTGAAAGGGAGAAGGGTGTGGAAGGTTCATTTAAACAATGGTTAAAAAACATGAACGAGGATTGGAATGAAAGAAAGCGTATAACGTTTGAGTAAATCCCAATTGATTGAGGTCGGACCTCGATCAATTGGGATGTTGGGGGAAGCGGGGGGAATTGGTATAATGATATTATGGAAATGCAGATGACAAAGAAACAGTGGGCAATTTTGGGGAGTCTCCTATTATTTGTAATTATTGTTGTGGCGTTTGGTGTTTCGCAAAAAAAGAAACCAGCGGAAAAACAACCAGTAAAACAAGAAACAACGGTTGACGTTTCAGCAACGGGTACAAAGCGAGTTGAATTTGTCGCCGAAGTTCCAAGAGATGCAACAACTACAAAGCCGCAAGCACAGTATGATGCTCCGGGAGGCGGCGGGAATATTTTTGGCGTATATGATATTGGAATTTCAAAAACAGGATTTTCACAAACAAACTTAACGGTGAAGAAAGGAGATTTTGTAAAAGTTAAGGTTACCGGAGTTGATGGTGAATATGATTTTTCAATTCCTCAATATGGAACATATATACTAGTAAAAAAAGGTGAGACAAAAGAAGTGACATTCATTCCTGATACAGTTGGAACATTTCTCTTTGAGTGTCGCGACATGTGTCCAGATGGCAACAAAATAAGCGGGAAATTCATTGTTTTACCGAAGTAAAACAATGCAAAACTCAAAGCGCAAACATCAAAAGTGAAACTCAAAATTGAGAAAGTAGAGAAGGGGAAGATAATTAGTTTTGAACTTCAGTTTTGAGCTTTGCATTTTACACTTTGAACTTATTAGAAGTGTTATACTATATACATAGAGCTATGGATCAAAAACAAATAAAAATTATTGTTGGGGTCGCAGTGGTTGTTGTAGTAGCTGCCTTGCTTGCTGTTGGATCAAGCCAAGGATGGTTTGGTGCAAAGAATGGTGGTATACCAAAAGTAAATATAAGCACATCAACTACATCAAATGTAAATACGCCGGGTGCGGATACATTTAGACAGGGTCAGGAGAATGCACTTCCTACTGTCGAGGGGGGAACTCGCATTGTATCGGATGAAACAATTAAAACTCCAGAGGTTGGTGCATCAACTACACCAAAAGATGTTGCAGTGCCAACTAACGTGCTTGAAACAGGACCAAGTGCATTTCGTCAGTTCGAGATGAAGGGAGAGGGAGGAAAATATGTTCCATCAACGTTGGTAGTAAATGAAGGAGATGTAATTGATATAAACTTCACTGCAGTAGATGCAAAATACAATGTATTTTTCCCAGACTTTGGAGTGTATCGAACAATTGAGAAGGGTGCATCAATGAAGATTCAATTCCAAGGATATCCATTCGGAAAATATGGATTCTATTGCAAAGATATTTGCGGAAAGGAGGTAACGGGAACACTTATTGTCAACAAGAAATAGAGAATAATTTCGAATGACGAATTTCGAATTTTGAATGAAAGGGGAGAAAGATTGAAATTTGAAATTTATAAATTAAAATTGAAAACCGCCATAGGCGGTTTTTTGGTATAATGAGAGAAGGAGGAGTGTGGGCAAAATTTTCAATTAACAATTTTACAATTTTCAATCAATACTCAATGAATTAATTGTTTAATTAAATTGAATCATTGGTCATTCAATGAAAATTGATAATTGGAGGTTTGAAAATTAAACAAAAAAGCCTTGAAATATTCACTATCCATCATCGTAATAATAGTTCTTCTTGTCACCTTTTCGCTAAGTGGTGTGGCGTTTGCGTTCATTGGTCCGGGGAGTTTGACTCCAGGGTCGGGAAATGGTGCGTTCCAAGTTGATGCAAGTTTGAACATTGGTTTTGGAACTAATCTTGCGACTCCGACGGGAGATTCAACAAACGCTGTTTTCGGTAGAGTAATTACCATAGCTTCCTCATCAGATCCTGGGTTGGCACTTAGGAACCTTTCAACTGGTGGCGGAAAATATATTTTATATGCACGTTCAAATGGTCGGTTTGTTATTTGGGATGACACCGCGTTTCGACCGCGTTTATTTATCGATTCGAACGGAAATGTAGGAATTCCTGGGAGCGGTCAATTTTTCTTTACTCCGTCTTCAACACTTCAGGTAGCAGGAAATATCCAGACCGATGCGGCATTTGTTGGTTCGATGCCCGCGACAAGCATAGTGGGTGGCGCTTTTAGTTCATCAAATTATGCGTTTCCAAGTTCGCTTGCTATTGGTACTACTACTTATACAGGACTTCCAACGAGTGGGTTATATGTAAACGGTAATGTTGGAATTGGAACTATAGCACCAACAAGCAAGCTAGAAGTTGCCGAGGGATCACTGGAATTGAGTGGAACAACAGGATTTTCACACGGTATTTTAATGGATCGTGGACCGGCCCTCACTACCACTGCATTGCAAGGAAGCATTTTTACTGAATGGAATGGACTTGGAAATGCTGAAAGTTTAACTTCTCGAGCATATTCCTATAAGTGGGAAAAGTATGACGGATCAGATTGGATGGCAATAAGTGCGGCTGGTAACGTCGGAATTGGAACATCAACTCCATCACAGTTATTAACTGTCGGTAATAATAATCAGTTTACTGTTGGAAATACTGGGTTTGTACAGGCAAACAATTATCAATGTAACGGTGGCTCTTGTTATTATTCTTGGGGAGGAGATACCACTATTTATCGAGATGCGGCTGCATACGATCTCGGTTTAAGGAGTGGTACTAACCCGATGACGTTTAGAGTTTACAACACCTATACTGATGCATCGAATTATGAACGATTGGATATTTCAGGAAATGCTGGAGCCTCTTACGCAATTACTAGTCAGGCAGCGGGAACCGGGACTGCAAGAAATATCGCATTGATGGGTGGTAACGTTGGCGTCGGGACAATAACGCCAGGGCAAAAACTAACAGTAGCGGGGACAATTGAATCAACAACTGGGGGAATAAAGTTTCCTGATGGAAGTGTCCAAGTAACTGCTGGAGGAAACAGCTCTTCCATCGGATGGGTGCGTTCTGGTACTTATGTAACGCTCGCTACTTCAACCGACTTTGTTGGTATTGGAATCGCAACTCCATCAGCGAAGTTGCATGTTAGTGGTGGCGACATACTTCTTGATTCAACAAAAGCTATTGGTTCTTCCATTAGTGGTTATGATGTAATGTTTGATAGCACCGCCACCTATAAAACGTATGTTAGAAGTAATGGTAGTGTATCAATTCAACTTGATACTGGTAATAATGATGCTGACACGCAATCTTTCATTATTAACAAAAATGCTGCTACGGGAGGCACCGAATTATTTAGAGTTCAAGAAGGTGGAAATGTTGGTGTCGGTACTTCTACTCCAAGCGAAGCACTTTCTGTTGTTGGAAATATAAAAGCAACTGGAAATGTGATTGCTGGTGGAACTATGACTGCAAATGTCGGAGCATCAAATGTTTCCGCGGGAAGTTTTGGAACAACCGCAGGAAAAGGAAATTATCGTTTTGAAGGTGCGGCAACAACAAATGATGTGTTGAAGATTGATGCAACGAATGAGAGGGTTGGCGTAGGAACTGCAAGTCCTGTTACTAAACTTACTTCATATGGTCAGGGGGATAACATGACATTGCAGAGTGGCGGTGATAGCACTGGAGTGCGACATAATTTGGTATTTCAAGGTGGAGCGACAAATATTGAAGCAAGAATTCAATCAGGAAATTATGGAGGATATAATGGAGGTCTTGATTTTCAGGTTTCTGCTTCGCAAGCAACGGCAAGCACCACAACAAATTCTGCATTATTTATACAAGCTGGTGGCAATGTTGGTATCGGGACGACGGCACCAGGGGCGAAGCTAGAGGTTACTGGTACGAGCGGAGGAAGATATGCACGAATTGCAGATAACGGATTATTGACAATAAACTATGGCGATAGTGCTGGCGATACAAAGTTTATCACTTTATCAAATTCGTATGGAAACACTGGTAATCTCCATAATATATTATTTAAGTCTGGAGACGGCACTACTCAATATAATTCAGCTCAAATTCAACAAGGACACGAATCAAGTTGGACCTCAACTGCTTCAACCCGTGATTCTTATTTATCATTCTTTACTTCATTAGATGGTGCAATGGCTGAAAAAGTTAGAATTACATCTGACGGTAATGTTGGAATCGGAACGACGACGCCAGCGCAAATGCTCCAAGTCTATGGAGGGAGTACTCGCAGCTCGGCAGTCTTTAATGTTGGTACCGCTAATTATAATTTTGGATTATATCGTTGGACTGGAGTAGCGGGTCAGTGGCGATCCTGGCATTTAGTTTCCAATGGTACTAACGGAGCTGATCTAGATTTTCAATATGGACCGGATGCGGCTATCGGTTCAGAAACATTGGCGCCCAAAGTAACATTTCAAGGAGGTGGCAACGTCGGTATTGGGACGGTTGCTCCATCTTCAACACTCCATGTAATTGGAGATATTCGTGCATCAGGAAACGTGATTGCCGGAGGAACCATGACTGCTAACGTTGGAGCACCAAATGTTTCCGCTGGAACATTCGGTACTACCGCAGGAAAAGGAAATTACACATTTGAAGCAGCAGCAAGTACCAATAATGTTTTGAAAATTGATGCGACAAATGAAAGAGTGGGGATTGGCACAGGGAGTCCAGGTGCGCGACTTGATATATTGGATAACTATCCCGGTGGAACAACTGGGAGAAATGATTGGGCGCGACTTGGAAGGATAGTAGCTGGAGCACTTAATAACGGTTATGGTCTGATCGGTGAAGGATTTTATATTGATGGAAATACTTATAAATATAGATATGGAGATACTGCAGCAAAGATTGATTTTTCAACTGGTGATATCAAGTTTAGTGGAGCAGGAGCTGGTGTAGCAGGAAATGCTATAACGTGGAATGATAATTTAACAATAAAATCAACTGGTAACGTTGGTATCGGGACAACTGGGCCAAATACCAAGTTGGAGGTTAGGGGAACAACAAGAATAACTCGTTCTGATTTATCAAGTACATATCTTGATATTAAAGATTATGGTACCGGATCTTTGCAACTTTCACAAAATGCTGGCAATTTAGGATTTAATACGACCGTTGGAAGTTCCGTGGTAATTCAAGGGGGTGGAGAAAAAACAATTATAGGATCAACTGATACACCTGCAAGTATATTGAGTGTAAGTGGTGGTGTAAGTGTGGGTAGTACTTATGATACAGTTGCGGCTCCAGGCAATGGATTAATAGTTCAGGGAAATGTTGGTATCGGGACGACAGCACCAAGAGCATCATTAGAAGTTAATGCAAATGATGGTGTTTCTCCAAGTATTGTTGCTGCAAATGTTGTTGAAATAGCTGGTTTTAGTGATGTTGCACAAGCCGCTGATATAACAATTACTGCTGGAAGTTTAGAGAGTGGTGGGCCAACTGCAAAAAATGGTAGTGGATATTGGAATATTACTACCTTTCCTTCAACAATAACTCTTAATACTCGTGGTTGGTGGACCTATGGCGGCATGTCATTTACCGCCTCTAATGTTCACAACTATCCAGCGGGTGGAGGAAATAGATTACCTGCAAGTTTTTTGATAGAGGCGAGCGCAGATGGTGTTATATGGAGTACTGAGGCAGATATAACTGATTATACTTCCGCTTTATATTATAAATCTAATATTTTGAGTGGTGGTGGAAAATATGTAAGAATCACTGCTCGTGCACCTCAGTCTGGTGAGCCAACGAGTAAAATAGCAAATATACAAATATTTAATGGGCAAAGAGTTGGAAAGGGACCATTCTCTCTATCTGCAGAAGGCAATGCAGTGTTTATTGGTGGAAAAGTTGGCATTGGAACCACTACGCCGTCACAAGTACTTTCAGTTCAGGGAAATATTCTTGCAACAGGAAACATCATTGCCGGAGGAACTATGACTGCTAATGTTGGAGCACCAAATGTTTCTGCTGGAACATTTGGCACTACTGCAGGAAAGGGAAACTATACTTTTGAAGCAGCAGCAAACACCAACAATGTTTTGAAAATTGATGCAACGAATGAGAGAGTGGGGATAGGAATAACAAGCCCGGCAACAACACTTGATGTCAATGGAGATATTCATTTTGGTACATCAGGAAGGGGATATAATATTTACCAAAGTTATTTAGCGTTGGGAGAGACAATGAATTCCGCCTCAACTATTTTGGGAAATAATATCAAAGCGTCTAGGGTATCAAATGGTAGCGTTATACATTTTGTTTCTGGGGGAGATCCAGGAAACTTTATTAAGATGACTTATAACAGTGGTATTAGTTTTCATACCAATGTGACGAGTACGCTTGGGGCTGATGTTTCAGAGAACATCAATGAAAAAATGAGAATTGATCTTAATGGAAATGTTGGAATTGGGACAACTGCACCAAGTGATAAATTAACTGTTGGCATTGCAGATTCTGGAACCACGCCAAGGAATTCGGCGGTACTTAACGTTTTTAATAGTAATACAACTGTTGGAGCTTCTGCGAATATTGCTTTTGGACAAACTGGAGGAGGTTCAGTTGGATTTTCAAGAATGGGTGTTATCTATCAAGACAGAACTAGCAGTAGTGAAGACCAAGATATGTTCTTTGGCACTGTTGGTGCGGGAACTTATGGAGAAAGAATGAGAATTACAAGTATCGGCAACGTCGGTATCGGGACGACGGCGCCTGCAACAAATTTGGAGATTTTTGGTAAAACCTCAGCAGCAGCTGGCGGACAGGAAACGCTTAGAATAACTAATAAAGTTTTATTTTCAACTGTCGGTTCTGGACCTAAGTTGGTTTTCTATGGTCAGGATTCTGATGTTCCACTCGCCCCCTTGGCTTCAATTAGGGGATATGTGTTTGGCTCTTCATTGTCTGGTTTAGCTTTTGAAACTGGTTACAATGCAAACGCAGTAAAAATGGTAATAGATAATACCGGTAATGTCGGTATTGGTACCACTACTCCTGCTTCAACACTCCATGTAATTGGAGATATTCGTGCATCAGGAAACGTGATTGCCGGAGGAACCATGACTGCTAACGTTGGAGCACCAAATGTTTCCGCTGGAACATTCGGTACTACCGCAGGAAAAGGAAATTACACATTTGAAGCAGCAGCAAGTACCAATAATGTTTTGAAAATTGATGCGACCAATGAGAGAGTGGGGATTGGAACAACGAGTCCTGGGGCAACCTTACAAATTGGTGGCACGAGCAGTACTGTTTGGATAAATAATGACAGCATAAGTGGTTTGTCAGCAGGCACGTTGATAATAAAACAAAAAGGAAATACATTTAATGATGGTTTTCTTTTAACTGACACAAGTGGTGCGCAGTCACAGTTAACGATTTCAAATATAGTAGGAACATCAACTTACGCACAAATCCAAGCTCAATATAGTACGGGTTATCGAGATCTTATTTTTCAGCCATATGGTGGAAATGTTGGTATCGGAACGACGAATCCATCAGCAAAACTTGATGTTGCAGGATCAATCAACGCTCAAAGCTTGAATGCATCGGTAATAACAGGAGCGAATGCAAGTTTCACTGGTCTTTTGCAAACAGGAAGTGGAGGGGCGAGTGATGGTATTGCAGTAAATGGATTTGCAACAATAACAGGACAAACAAGTATAGGAACCAATGTTATAACAGGAACAGATGCTACATTGGATATACGATCACTTGCAGATTCGGGAAGGAATGTTGCAAAAATCACTTCATTTAATAATGTTGGTGGTTTGCTCTTTAATGAATATCGAGATAACGGCGGAAGTGCGAGCACTCCTTTATGGGTAATAAATTCGTATGCAAACAATCCAATTGCTATTTATCCAGGGTTAAATAGCGGCAGTATTAATTTTAGTAAGTTGGTATATTTTAACCCAAGTGGTAATGTCAGTCTTGGAACTTATGGCGACGCAGGATATAAACTTTATGTTGCTGGGACAGGATTTTTTGATAACCCAGTTAATGTTGGTTCTCCAACTGTAGGGGGTCACGCTGCCACAAAGTCATATGTTGATTCCATGTTTAGTGGAGCCACTAGTATATTTTCATCTACTTATGGTGAGAGTTTCAATTTATCTAAATTTGCTTATCTAGAAAAAGCTGATGAATTGCGTTGGAAAACTCCGGTTAATACAGAACGTTGGAATGGAACTGCTTGGGAAACATGGTCTAGTCCTCCTAACTTTGCTTATGCAACTGATGGTCTTGGGAATACTGAGGTTCCAATACCAAATACTACAAGCCAATTTCGTCTCACTTATCAAACCGATGCTTGTCTTGCACCGTATGCTCTTATACAACAGGACTATATGACTGATAGATTTAATTTAAGAATTGAAACATCAGCTGATCAGGTTTCGTGGACGCAACATAATTACGCTAGTGGGCTAACAGGTTTTCAAAATGTAGTTAATATTGGTGATGATAATTGTCGAGGGTATTATAGATTTTCTTTTGAAGTTTATTATTTTTATGATGCGACATTCCGTCTTGTTGGCTTGCAGCTGGTGAGTACACGACCAGCTTCACAAGGAGGAATGATGGAAACCTTATTGCCTATTACTTGGGATACTAGTAGGAACATTGGAGTGGTTGGAAAATTGACTGTTTCTGGATCGGGTAATTCTTCTTTTGTCGGCAACGTCGGTATTGGAACCACCACCCCAGGAAGCTACAAACTCTACGTAGCAGGTGGTGCCAAGTTCGATAACCCAATAGAAGTAGGCTCTCCAACTGCAGTGAATCATGCTGCTACTAAATCATATGTTGATTCTCTCCTCGGCACAGGAGGATCAGGCACCTCTACTGCATCCTTTGGTACTATCTATGTCGCAGGCACCTCTACTCTTGCCGCAACAGGGGGAAGAGTAAATATCGGTGCAAATCTTCCTGCAGTTCCAAGCAAGGTAAACATTGATGGCTCTCTCCAAGTCATTGGTACTATGAGTGCCACTGCATTCTATGACTATGACAACACCTCATACTACATCAACCCTAATTCTTCCAATATCGGATTCAAGACTCTTGGTTCAGTTCAGTCCGATGGAGCCATAGACAACAACTACTTCATGGCTAATACCCTCATTGGTACCGCAACCAACCCTGGGACCTACAAGTTTGCAGTGAGTGGGACGTCGTATTTCAGTGGAATTTCATATTTCAATAGTCAGATTAATGTTGCGGCTGGTCAACAACTTGTATTTGCCACGTCAACAAATTCTATTGTGATGGGGGGTGGAGATATCAGTTCAGTTGGAAAACTTACCGTGACAACTATTGACCCTCTCTACGAAATTGATGGAGAGAAATATGCAACGTATGCATCTTCTATTGCTGGAGGAGTGAAGGAAGAGTTCGTCGGACGTGGAACTCTCGCGAAAATTTCCAATTCTCAATGCTCAATTTCCAATCAAACTTCAAATACCAATGATTCAATTGATACTTCATTGAAAACTGAAAACTGTAAATTGCAAAATTACGTCTACATTATTGATTTCAATAAGGTAGAGCGTGGTTCTGACTTGTGGGTCTGGTATCAAGCAATTGATTTTAGTAGAGATAATGTAGAGGTGATGGCGACCGCATACGGAATTCCGGTAGCAATTGCGTATGAGATTAAAGAAAAGAAGATAATATTTAAAACAAACTTAACTCCTGCAGTCATCCCCGACTTGATCGGGGATCCAGTGGATTCCCGTTTGCACGGGAATGACAGAGAGGGGATTGAATTTTCATTTAGATTGGTGGGAAAGCGACATGATTGGAAGGATTGGCCTACATATAGTAAGGACCAAACAGAGAAGGCATCATTTATTTTGAAAGCAAAATAAAATAATTTCGAATGACGAATGACGAATTTTGAATGAGGAGAGAGAATATATCAAATTTATCTCTAATTCGAAATTAAAAATTAAAAATTGTATTATAGTTTGCTACAATTAGAGATATGGAAGAGCATAAAAAAAGAATAATGATTTGGGCAATTGTCGGAGTGGTTGTTGCACTTGGAATTGTAATCCTTGCATTTTCAAATGGGGGAGCAGATTCAGCGAAAGACATTGTTAAAACAATCACACAAGAAGAAAAAACACCAGCGAAGACAGCAGCAGAAGATGCAAAAGTTATTGAAAATCTCAATGTTTCTCAATCTGCATTTGTAAGTCAAGAAAATCTTCCGAGTGGGACAGTTGATCTTGTTGTGTCTTTAGAAAAAGGATTTATTCCAAATCAATTTACTGTTAAAAAAGGAGAAAAGGTGTCGGTTGCCATAACTTCAGAAGGAACACTTGGACACACATTCGTTTTTAAGGATTCATCAATACGCATATCATTAAATGCGGGCCCAGGAGAAACAAATTTTGCAAGCTTTGTTGCTCCATCAAAGGCGGGGGAATATGCATTTAAATGTGAATTACCCGGGCATGAAGATAACGGGGAGGTGGGAAAAATGATTGTAAATTAAAACTTTAGGAGTTTTAATTTAATTTCGAATGACGAATTTCGAATTTTGAATGAAGGGAGGGGAAATTAATTTCGAATGACGAATTTCGAATTTTGAATGAAGGGAGGGGAAATTAATTTCGAATAACGAATTTCGAATTTTGAATGCAACCAGAAGCAAAAAGTAAGTTTGACCTGGAAGAACGAACTATGGTGTTTGGTGAGCTTGTAATAGATTTTTGTAGAAAGCTACCACAAAACGTAATTACTAGACCTCTTATTTCTCAACTCATTAGATCTGCAACAAGTGTCGGCGCTAACTACATGGAAGCGAATAGTGCTAGTTCGCGAAAGGACTTTAGGAATAAAATCTATATTTGTAAGAAAGAGATACAAGAAACAGGACATTGGTTCCGTATGCTGGAACGAGCTATTCCTGGAACAAAAGAAGAAACAGAATATCTTATTACAGAAAAACAAGAACTTACTCTTATATTTGGAAGAATATTATCAACAATTCGTACCAAGGATTCTGAATAATCGGTTATTCAAAATTCAAAATTCATCATTCGTAATTCATTTAGTATACTAAATACAATGGTTCACGTTCCAAAAAAGAAAATAATAAAGGAGGGGAAGAAGGTATTTGAAGGACTTGGAATCGCATTTAGTGTAATGATTGCTGCGATTGGATTTTTTACCTTTTTATTTCTCGCCGCAACTGCCATTCGCAATTTTCTTGAGCAGAGAATAATAAACAATGCGATTGTAAACATTCAAAGTGGAGACCAAACAACAGTTGGACAGAGAATGATCGTTGCATCTTCCACGGAGACATTGAGAAGAATGCAAAAAGAGGAACTTTCAAAATCGCTAATTCAACTCAATATTCCTGGACTTGGTGGGCGAGCGCCATCAAGTGAATATTCTGAAGAGTATAGCTATCAAACGTTTTATGATCTTTTTTCTGGAGTTGGCTGGATTGATCAGACCAAAACAAATTTGTGGCACGATTGGGATATGAGCGCATTTACGCTGTTGCCAAAGTATGAATGGCGACATGCCGAACAATTTAAGCAGATTTCCGCAGAAGAAGCGTGTATTCAGAAAGAGTGTTATGCAGTAAAGGGGTTGGGGCTATTCAGAGGTCAAACAGAAATTTTGCTCCCTGAGGAAATTCGTGGAAAAGAAATTATGACTGTTTCTGTGTCTGCGCTTGACTCAAGTTGGCGTGTTGGTGTGGTAACAAAAAGTAAAGAAATATTTAATGCATATGTTTATGCGTTTGATGGAGTAAATTTTAAAAATATAAAAGGGAGTGGAGAATTATTTACTTCAAAATATATCGGTACTATTGGAATTGGAGGAAATGTTGGTGGTTGGATACTCGTATACGGAGCATATGAAGGACGTGCATTTCAATTTTTAAGTGATGGGAGTGCGGTAGAAGTTCCTAATATATTTGGTGCGCGATTAATGGCGGGTGGCTTTGTTCCTGGTATTTCAAAAGTTGGTTTTGCAAACGATGCGATATGGTATGTGTGGAATAAGGGAGCAGGAAAGGTAAAGTTTATAAAATTATTTCAAAACGGAACGAATTTAATTGAAGGAGCAAGCGATCTTTCAAGTTCTCTCAATGCATTGGGAAGTATTCGCAGATTGACATGTGATGGCGTAGTAACAAATCGAGCACTCCGTTGCAACATAGACACCGAAACAGGTATTACTGCATTGGATTTTTATGATTATGGTTTTGATAATTCAAAATCATACACGGTGGTTTCCGCAAATATTAGTAATAATATTCTTCCCGTACAAAAGGGAACAGTGACGTCGGCTACTTTTTCAAAAAGCGGAAATGAATCATTTTTCCTTTCAAACGATGGAATAAATTGGCAGCGGGTCAATATTGGAGAGGAGATTTCATTTACAAACCAAGATGCAAATAAAATATTTTGGAAGGTAGAATATATCCCCGACTCAAACCCAATGCATTCTTTGTTTTTTAAATCACTCCGATTGGATTTCAAGTTAAAAAGATAAACAAAAACAAGCTCCCTTTCGGGCGGCTTAATTTCAATTTACAAATTTCAAGTTTCAAATAAACCCCGGTTCAAATCTCAAAGTGCAAACATCAAAAGTGAAGCGCAAAGCTTAAAAGTATGGATACATCTAGCAATTTAAAACAACGGTGTTATAGATTCGGACTTTTAATAATTCAGTTGTGTGACACGTTACCACAAAAGAGGAGTGCGTGGGTAATTAGTGACCAGTGTATCCGTTCAGCCACAAGTATTGGTGCAAACATTATAGAAGCACGTGCTTCAAGCTCTCGCTTAGAATTTAAGAAATTCTTTGAAATTGCTCTCAAAAGTGCGAACGAAACAGTCTATTGGTTGTTTCTATTAAAAGATTCTGGATTAGCGAGCAACGAAAAGATTTCTCCACTTATCCAAGAATGTGAAGAACTTGCAAAGATGTTAGGAAAGAGCGTATTAACGCTCAAGAAGAAATAACTAACTAACTACTTTTACATTTCATTTTTGCACTTTGAGTTTTGAACTTTTAACTTCATTGTAGTTTGCTACAATTAACGTATGGACAAGAAATCAATTATTTGGATAGTGGTGGCTGTTGTGATTATTGCTGTTATCGGAGTATTTATGATGAAGGGAAGTAACGCGCCGAAACAGGAGGAACAAATAAGTAAATCAAGTAATACGGTGGCACCAGGAGCGAGCGCAGTAAATACGGAAGGGATTGTAGTAACTCAGGAGGGAAAAGCAGCACGAAATGATGCGAAGCCAATGTCTCCAGAAGCTCCGCAGGAATCACTTCCTATAACCGATAAAAGTTCAGTTTCTTCGAGTGCGATAAATATAAAAGTTTCTTCGGATGGAATTAGCCCGAAAGAATTTCGTGTGAAGGCGGGCGCCGCAACGAGCTTGCTGGTGTCTTCGGGAGATCAGTTCACTCATTTATTTAAGTTTCAAGATCCATCACTTTCTGCAATTGCAGTAGGTATTGGTCCTGGCGACCCAACAAGACTTATGACATTTAATGCTCCAGCGAATAGGGGAGAATATCAATATTTTTGTGATGTTCCGGGGCATGTGGGAAGGGGAGAGACTGGAAAAATGATTGTGGAATAAGAGTTTTTAGTTTATATCACAGAAATATGATATAATAAAAAAAGGTTAGCAGGATATAATGCAATGAAGAAGATTTTATTTCTTATTTTTGGAGTTTTGATTATCGGAATAGTAGTTTTCTTCTTTTTATCTAAGAATAATTCGTCAAACACTGTAAGATATGAAGTGGAAATAGACAAAGATAAAAAAAGTGAGGGAGTAATAAAAATAGATACATTAAAAGATAAACTTGGAGAGATAAGGAGTGGTATATAATAGTTAAATAAATATGAAAACAAAACATATTCAAAAAATAAAAGTCCCTGCTTTTTATTTTGTTATATTCATCCTTGTCGCGTTTAATTCTCTCTTCTTCTTCGGACGTGGATTAGCGACGCAGCTATATGGTGGTACTCCTTTTTACTATGCTGGCTATTATTATGTGCCTACGTACTATTACACGACATATAGAGGGTATTACACTGTTTTCACTCGCATTCTTAATATTTCTTCGCTAAAACTTAGCTCTTATTTTAACTTCGGGTATTTCTTGAATAAAAATACTGCTCTTTCAAATATTAATGAGGCAAAAAGCACAAACAATTTAACTCAACAAAAAATACGAGAGTTAAAAGGTCTTCCTACCGCCTTAAAGGATGATATGGTTCTTACGTTGCGTGCTTTTGATAATCAGCTAAATAATTTATTTAGCAATATATCGAATACGGGTGATGCCGAATTACAGGAAGTTACTGATGATGTAGAAAATCAGCAAAATTTGCGTGCAAAGGAACGGTTATTGAATCAGACGACTATGTTGTATGGGATTTACGATAAAGCAGTAAATGTTTTACAAAACGGCTATCTTCTCTCAAACGATACACTTACATTCATAGAGCAACACACGCAGGGGTCATCAAGTTTTGTTTCAGGGACTGGCTATTTTTCACCTTCTGCAATGACCCAAGTGAATCAAATAGCGAGCAACATTCAAAATATAAAAAATAGTACTCTACCAAGCGTGGAAGTTGGTTTGAACAATGCGATTTCTAATATTGGTAATATATCTTTTGGTAATACAATGACTGGAATCTTTGCAGAAAGTGAAGTAAAGCAATCAGAGGAGAGAATATTAGACGCATACAACGTTACACTTCAAGGACTAAGAACGTCATTACAAAATACGCACTCTTCTTTGACACAGAATGTTACTAATCTTTATTCCATTGTAAATAATTCGTCGTTATTCGTTAAATAATATTTTTTTATGCCATTTACTGAGAAAATTAAAAAGTTTATTCCATTTTTTGTAGTTTTGATTATTATTGCGATAGTAGCAGGAGTGTATTTTTTATTCTTTTATGAGTCATATTCCGGCACAATAACTTTTTCTTCAGATTGGAAACAAAATGTTGAAGGTATTGTAGCCCCTAATTTAAAAGTTGCAGTTCAATATGATGCAAAGAGGTTATTTGGAGAAGAATTAAACAATGCCTCTAGGGTGCTCATGTATGTGAAAAATGGTGATGGAAGTAATGGAGAAGTTCAATTAAAAGGGAATATAAATGCAGAAGATTCCTTTGCGAAAGGATCATTCAATGTATCCGCTGGAGGAGATAATATTGAGTTGTGGTTTAAGGGGATTGGAAAGGATGGCGCAGAAGTTTATGATAGTAATTTCTCAAAGAATTTTTCTTTTTCTATAAATAAAAATATTATTGAGTAATTAAATTTCTTAAATTAAAAAAGCGCTCGATACCGAGCGCTTTTTTGTATTGGACTAATTTTTCTTTTTTACCTTCCTTATAAGAATGACAATTCCTCCGAGTGTGGAAAGTGAGATGAGCATACCGATTAATAACCCGATTCCCAAATTGAATTCAAGTTCTATTGAATTTTTGTCGGTTGTTATAAGCATGAGTGCAGGACTTGCCATGTACACTGTCCCACCATTTTTGTCTTTCCAAGCAGGGGAATAGCTATATTTCAAAAAAACTTTTTTTCCTAACTTGTTTTTTGTGGTACTGATATCTTGTAATTGCACCGAAATGATACCATTCTTTTTTGCGAGAGATGCCACATTTGAACTTTTCTGTGTGTAAGGATTTATTTTATTGATTGTATCAATTAGTTCTGCCATATCTCTTCTTACATCACCAGTTGTAGTAAAGAAAAGCACATTCTCATTCTTGTTCTCTTTTAATTTATCGATAAGTGGGTTTGTCTCGTTTTTTGGAATTGCGAAGAATATTTTATGTTCTTTACTATATGCAAGTATTTTGTTCACAGCATTTTGTAAGTTGTGATATTTATATTGAAAAAGGAGTGCTATTTCAAAATTTTTAAAATCATTAGATTCATCGAGAAATTGATTTTTTGCAAGAGCAAACGACGTGTCAAATTTTGCGTGATAAAACCACTCTTCATTAATACGTAGCCAGTCATAAGAATTTTGAAAAGGCCTTTCTTTTGATTTTAAGTCGGTAAATATAAGAATCGGTTCTTTTTTTGGTATTTCGGCAAGTGGAGCTGGTTCTTTAAGCTCAAAAAGATTCCAACTTCCAAACCAATCAGTAAATGAATCGAGAAACTTAAAATTCTTTTTGTCGGAATTGAGGATTTGATAAAACGGTTCTGATCGAATTACGAAATAACGAACACCATAAAGCTGTGCTCGTGAAACATTTTTGTGCATTGGTTGTTCGTAGAGATCACTCGAAGCTGCGTCGCCACACAACATACAAACAACCCCAAAACTTTCTTGGCTGAAAGAAAAAAGATTTCGAAGGGGCATAATAAATGGACTATTTATTGCGGATTCTCTGAATACGGTCCATATTGTTTCATGTTCTTTTGTGATTCCGGCAAGTGCCGCAATATCGTAGTGATTTGGATATCCTGGGGCATTTGCCTCAATGAGTGAACGTCCCTCGTGGAGAGAATAAAGTTTTTGAAGAAGCTGTCTTTCACTTGGAAAAAGCACAGAAAGATTTAGATGAGGGGGAAGAGGGCGCAGGGAATAGAACAGCGGTATTAAGAAGATGAGGATGCCAAAGATAACATGACGTTTTGATAATTTAAATATAGTAGATAACCATATAAAAAATTCTGGCACGATGAACAAAAAGAGTAAGTATGAAAAAGGAAAAAGGCGGAATTGTTGAATCGGAAGACTTGGAAACCAATTTATAATTTTAAGTGTTGTAAACAGCAATATCATCATTCCGCTTAGGAGTATTGAGATAAATATTCTTTTTTTCTCTTCCTTTTCTTTTAATGCTCCCAGCAATCCACCAGCCAGTCCAATTCCGAGAATAACCACCACATTTATAAAGTCTTCGGTTTTTACCGGAGGGAATGTTTTGTTAAGAAAATAATTCAAATTTTGGATAAGCGGGATTGCCCAAAATGCAATAAGAAGTGTGGCGAGTATAAGTGAGAGGCCATAATGTTTTACTGATTTCCAAAGTCCGCGATAAAATGTGTCGGTAACAAAAAATCCAAAAAGTATAATAAGTGCTGCTTCACCGGTGTGGATATTTGAAAGGAAGACAAGGGCAAGCAGGATTGTCGAAAGATAAAAGTCCCTCTTCTGTTTTTGTGCGGAGAGGAGAAAATAAAACCACAAAAGTAAGAAAATTCCCGAAAAAAATTGTGGGATAAGACCACTTTGAAATGTCGCAAAAAAGGTAATTCCATATCCTCCAGTTTTCCCTGCGGGAGTCATTAAAAAAAAGATAGTTAGAACGGAAGTGAGAAAAGAGAGAATTTTACTGTATCCTATTTTTTTTGCTATGAAATAGGAGAGAATTGGAAAAAGAAATGTACAAAAAATGAGGATTAATTTAAAAACAAGTTCAAATTTTAAAAATGGCAGTAAATGTCCAAAAAGAGCTACAACGTAATAAAATAATGGCGGATATCCAAGTGGCCATGGTATACCAGCATACCAATTTGAAATCCAACCGAATGGATTTGGGAATATTGAATCAGAATATTGTTTTGCGACGGCAAGATGGCTTGATCCGTCCCAACCACCAACAAGACCTTCCTGTGCAATAAAATTCAAGAAAAACTGTCCGGTATAAATGAGTGTGAGAAGAAAGATAAAGAGTAAAAAAAATGAGTCGTAACATGCCAACTCTTTTAATTTTTCCTTTATCTTTGTTGTTATTGGCGCAAAACGCGCAATTATTTTCATACCATTATTATTTATACACGTTTAAGTGTTCTTTTTCAATTCAAATTTTTGGAAATATATACTTTCTGTACGTTCTTTAATGCGGTATACTATTTTAATTATGTCTGATGTTTTTCTTTCGGTAATTATTCCCGCAAAAAATGAAGAGCATTGTATAACAGAGACTCTCACTGATGTTTTTTATTTTCTTTCTCGAAAATCATATACATTTGAAATTGTTGTCGTAGATAGTGGATCAACTGATGGAACATATAAGAAAGTAGAGGAGTTTTCTCGTGGGAGAGAGAATGTTTCGCTTATAAAAGCAAAAGAACTTGGAAAAGGATCCGCAGTTCGTGAGGGTATGCTTTTTGCTAGTGGTGAGTGGAGGATGTTTATGGATGCTGATAATGCGGTTTCGATTGATCACATTGATAAGGCAGAACAGTACTTTAAGACCGCCGAAATTATCATCGGTTCTCGAGTAAGCGAAGGATCAGTCATTAAAGTTCCTCAACCACCAGTTCGTCGATTCTTGGGAAAGATTGGGGCACTTATGATTCATTTAATTGTACCGATAAAAATAAAAGATACTCAATGTGGATACAAATTTTTCAAAAAAGATGTAATTGATAAATGTTTTGCAAATCTTAAATCAAAAAGATGGATGTTTGATGTTGAAGTGCTTTTTATTGCAAAAAAAGAGGGGATAGCGGTAGTCGAGATTCCTGTTGTTTGGAATAACGGGAAATCAACAACAGTTGGACCTTCAGCCTTTTTTGATTCACTACTTCAACTAATCCTCATACGCTGGTGGTATATATAAAAATTGGTGTATTGTCCTAATTTTTTCTTCTGTCATCATGAGTGAAACGAAGGATCTCTTTCTCATGCCTGCCTCCCGAAGGCAGGCTGAGCCATTAGGGCGAAGCATCTAGATTCTTCGTCTTTCCCAAAGGGGTCCCTTTGGGGCGCTCGGAATGACCGAGGAATTCTTCTCCTCATTTCATTCGGTTCAGAATGACAAAATTTAGTCATGCTGAACGTAGTGAAGCATCTGGAATAATCGGTTATTCGAAATTCAAAATTCATCATTCGTAATTCAATTGTAGTTTGCTACAATTAACGTATGGATAAGAAATCAATTATTTGGATAATAGTGGCTGTTGTCATTGTCGCTGTGATTGCCATTGTCATTTCTCAAAAAAATAATACACCGGAAGAAAATAAAAAAGGTGTTGAAACAAGCTCAAGCACCGAACCGATGTATAATGGTGTTCCAGTAAGCGATGTATATAAAACAGAAGTTCCAAAGAATGCAACAGTAACTCAGGCGCAAACAGTAGTGTCGGCAAGCGAAGATAAAACACTCACGACGAGCGCACGTACCATTATTATGAAGGTTTCAAAAAATGGATTTGATCCATCAACTATTACAGTAAATCAATGGGATAGAGTTGAGCTTGTGTTTTCTCCACAAGATGCCGACTACGATCTTTCTATTCCTTATTTGGGTTCACATTTCTTTACGGTAAAAAAAGGTGAGCAGAAAAAAATTGCATTTGAGTTGCCAACTTCTGGTGTATTTGCTTTTGAATGTCTTGATTCGTGTCCTGCAAGCGGAAAGATAAAAGGGGAGATTGTAGTAATTCCGAAAGATATTCGATAGGTTTTACTATTCAAAGTTTGGTGGTGTTCTCACATTATCGGAGTTGGACTCCGATAATTTCTTTTTCTGTCATCTCCGCGGAGGCGGAGATCTAGTATTCTTAATCTTTCAATTACTGCAAAGTGGCGATGGTTTTTCAATAATGTCAGTGTTTGTAATTTATCTAAATTTGTATTCATTCGAAATTCAAAACCTGCCTGCCGGTAGGCAAGGTTCGTCATTCATAATTCACTCTATTCTGTTATAATAATACAAATGAGATATCGTTTTTTCTCTTTGTTCGCAATTGTATTTATTTTTTGCGGATTTGTTTTATCTCAAGGAGTATACGCATTAAATCTTGATACCCCCGAATCTGGAAAACCGGGGTTAGATGGAAATAGAAACTTTATTTATAATCTTGGTGGTCTTTCAATTGGTACGACAACAAAAACCGCGAATACACTTTTGGTTGGTACGGGTGGAATTGTGTTTTCTGATGGCAGTACTCAAACAGCAGGATTTCTAGGATCGTCACAAACAGTCTCTGCAGGTAATGTAAGCCAAGGAGTGTTTGGATATCCGAGTGCATCAAATGCATACGCATTCCCTGCAGCTCTTGCTATTGGAACTACTACCTACGCAGGACTTCCAACTAATGGATTGTATGTTGCGGGCAATGTGGGGATTGGAACAATAACACCCGCAAAAAGATTACAGGTAGAAGATATTGCCAGTGATGCATATTTAAGACTTAAAAGCACTACGGGTAATGTCTTTGATATCGGCATGCAAACAAATGGAGTTTCTAGAGTTGATTCTTCTGGTGGCTCATTAATGATTGATTCTATTAGCGGCGTGAATGTTCAAACAATAAGAAGTGCAAACACGATACTAAATACTGCCGGTGGAAATGTTGGGGTTGGCACCACCACGCCATCTCAAAAATTACATGTATTGGGAACGATACAAACTGGCGGTGTTGGTGTCGATGGTAATATATATCTTGCAAGATCAACTGATGGTACTACTAATGGAAGAATCTATAGTAGCGGTGCTAGTTCTTTAATCTTTAATCAATCTGGAGGATTAGCTTCTAATTTAATAATGGGTTCTAATGGAATCGAATTTCAGACTGAAGATAGTACGTCTCCATATACTAAAGTTACAAGAATGACAATCCGACATGGAGATGCTGGCAATGTTGGAATTGGGACAACAGCGCCTGATGATAAATTACACGTTGTAGGTGACGCGCATGTAACCGGAAATGCATATTCAAGTAAAATCGTAGTGAATCCAACATCTGGCGTTGGATGGTATCGTATTTCAACTCCTGGTGGTCAAGGCGGTGGTAGTGTTTATATTTATGCGTTTATTGATAATAGAATGGAGAGAATTGAGTTTAATTATAATGTTAGGAGTTATGTTTCTACTTCTGCCGAAATTGGGCAAATAACAGTATTGAGATCAATAAACTATAACAATGGCCCGATTCGAGAGATTAGAATTGGTGCAGATAGCACAGCAGGAAATTATAATACTTATCTTGATATATATGTAAACTCTGCCACTGCACCGGCTGCATTCACAGTTTATGGAACGAACGGCGCCAGTTTTTTGGCTTCGCCAATTTTCAATCCGGCAACGCCTACCTATTACAAATCAATCGATTTATCAACAACCGTTTATAAAGGAATTTATACGACGGATGGTGTAATTATCGGGGGCAATGTTGGTATCGCTACCACCACTCCTTCTCAGGCACTTTCTGTGCAAGGAAACATTCTTGCGACAGGAAATATCACTGCTGGTGGTGTCATTTCTGCAAACACTAGTCAGTCGCAAGTTTCTGGTGGCGGCGGATATTTCGGACAGAGCACTGGCGGTGCATCAAATTATGAATTTAAAAGTGCAAACAATGTTAGCACCACTCTTAAAATTGATGCAACAAATGAAAGAGTAGGAATTGGAACTGCGAGTCCAATACAAAAATTGGAAGTGAACGGAAATGTTAAATTATCTGATGGGGCAGATAGGTACATATATGGCCCATCAGCAAATTATATAATAATGAGTGCGGGAGCGTTAGAATTTGGAGCAAGTAGTGGTGGCAATATCTATTTGGAACCGGCCGGAAGTATTGTGATGAGAGATCCAGATGCTGGTTACGTCACGAAAATGTCATGGAATTCATCAACAGGAAATTTGACTTTAAACTCTGGCAACCTGACACTTTCATCTGGCCTTATCACTCAGACGGGCGCCGGTAATAACTCATTTGTCGGCAACGTCGGCATTGGAACAACGAGTCCGGGATATAAACTAGATGTTGTAGGAACTTCTACAGCAACAACACTTTCATTAGGTTCAAATAGTTATGTCGCTGACCCGATAGCAAATACTTCTGCTGGAACAATTTCTTTAAATTATTCTACTACAGCTAATAATAATTATGGCATTGGTTTAGGGGCTATCAGAAATTCAAAATATGATATGTGGTTTCAAACTGGTAATGCGAATGGTGGTGGTTATCGTTGGTATATTGGAACAACAGAAAAAATGACTATGGATAATATCGGCAATGTCGGCATCGGGACGACAGCACCAACGCAAGCATTAGAAGTAAATGGCGTTCTTAAGGTTACTGGCACATATGGACTTGCTATTGGTTCTACCTCTGGCTTAAATAGAATACAGTACAATACCAGTTATTTTCAATTTATGAATAGTGGTGATGGTTACGCTGAAATTCGTGCAGGAAATGCAAGTTTCTCTGGTAGTGTCGGCATCGGTACCACTACTCCTGCAAGCCCTCTTACTGTTGTCGGTGCTATTCGTAGTACCACAGGAGGCTTTATCTTCCCTGATGCTACTACTCAAACCACTGCATATCTCGGTTCTTCTCAAACAGTCTCTGCAGGCAATGTAAGCCAAGGAGTCTTTGGATATCCGAGTGCATCAAGTGCATACGCATTTCCTTCATCCCTTGCTATTGGTACAACAACCTATGCAGGACTCCCAGCTAATGGGTTGTATGTTGCAGGCAATGTGGGGATTGGGACGACGGCACCGGGGGCTAAATTACATATTGTTGGTCCAGATACTGATAATACAGACATTTTGAGGATTCTTTCTAACTCTTCAACCCGTGGAACGTTTGCAATTCGAAATGGTTCGGCGGTTAATCCATCTTTTTTGCTTGGTACCACAGGTGCTTCTGAAACATTAGCATTTATGACTGTTGGCGCGGAGAGGATTCGTATTAATGCTACTGGTAATGTTGGCATCGGGACGACGAATCCTACTGATAAGTTATATGTATCTTATGAGGGGACTAATTATGAAATGGCCGCTACTTTTAGAAATACGGCGACAACGGGAAGTGTTTATAACGGCTTAAAATTTGTTCAGGGCTCAACAGAAAGCTTTCATCTTTTAACTACTAATGCTGCTACATATCTTAGAGGCATCTCAAATATTCCGATGATATTTTATACCAACAATGCGGAAAAGGTAAGGATAACAGAAACTGGTAGTGTTGGTATTGGTACGACAAGTCCACAAGGGAAGTTGCATGTAAAACAAGTAGCGGGAAGCGCAAACATCGTCTTGGAAACTGATGATGCAGCACCCGTTACAGGTGATGATTTGGGACAAATTGATTGGTATAATTCATCATCTGGTGGTGGCGTGCGCGCAAGAATAATTGGTGAAGCAGATGATACTTGGTCTGGAGGTACAAATTTTGCAACACGACTTTCATTTTGGACGAATAACAGTGGAACGACATTCGCAGAGCGAATGAGGATTGATAAGGATGGCAACGTCGGCATCGGGACTACAACCCCTGCATATAAACTAGAAGTTTTAGGTACATTAAATTTACCAACTAATAATGCCATAAGATTCGATAATACTAATAACAATGCTCCTTGGTATATTAGAAATTCTGGCACTGGCGTGTCGACTCTTTCTTTTGGTATTGGAGCTATTCAAAATTCTAATGATAAAATAGTCTTTAGTAGTTCTGGTTATTTGGGTATCGGAACATCAACTCCTGCAACTGCTCTTCACGTGGTTGGTACAGTAACTGCATCTGCATTTTCCGGCGGAACCTATGCAGGAACTATCGGTGCTGCAAACGTATCGAATGGTGCATTTGGTAGCAACACAGGAGGAGGAGACTATTCATTTCCTGGTAATGTAGGAATTGGGACGACAACACCAAGAGGAAAATTGGATGTTTTTGGACAGGTTGTTGGAGGTTTTGGAGCAGTTACAACGGGAGGCACTTTGGATTGGAATGATTCTTCTAATGCTCGTCCTGGTAATGGATATAGCTTGTTACTTGGAAACGCAACGAATGGTCCCGATGGAACAAGTGAGTATTATCATTCACTTGGTTTTGAATATTCTTCAAAAAGTGGAAGTGGAAATTTGACTCAGATGGCAATTCCATATACCAATGGATCATTTAATTGGCGAACTCGATATAATGCTGCATGGGGATCGTGGAGAAAGTTTTGGGATAATGGAAATGATGGTTCTGGTTCTGGATTAGATGCAGATTTATTAGATGGACATGATACATCATATTTCCAAACTGCAGGGAGTATTTCTGGTACTGCGAGTTATATACCGAAGTTTGCTACGGCAAGCACAATTGGTAATTCTATTATTTATGATAATGGAACTAATATTGGGATAGGGAATACAAATCCAGGAGCTAAGTTAGAAGTGACTGGAGACATGATTCTTACTGGTGCAGTGGCTACCAACAGAACAATTTCGGTGAGTAGCGTAGCTTCTGGTGTTGGCAGTGATTTATCTATCGTTTCTGGTGCTACATCAGCAGGTACACAAAGCGGAGGTGATTTGAATTTGACTGGTGGTCTTGCTGGTACCGGTGGTACTGCCGGCAGTGTATATATAAATGGCGGTAATATGACAACTGGTGTCGATGGTAATGTTATTTTGGCAAATGTAGCTGGTGGTGTTGGTATTGGAACGACAACTCTAGGAGCATACAAATTAAGTGTCGATGGTAATATTTATACAAACGGTTCTATGTCTTTGTATGATCCTACGTATGGTACTGCAACTTTTGACAATGCGGGATTAAAGACTACAAGATCAGATGGTCTCTATCTGCAGTATGGTATGAGTAATGGTAGATTAACCATACAACCAGCGAATAGTGTTCAACCAGAAATTCGTTTCACACAAGTTGATGGAGCAAATGTTGTATCACTGTATAGACCTGTCGGAATTAGTTATTTAAGAACAAGTGGTGGGTTTTTGGTTGATGGCAGTGTTGGTATTGGTGCTGGAGCCCTAAGCCCAGACGCCAATTTAGTAGTAGCCCCAGCGACGCTAACAACTTCGGCTAATGATGTAGTTAAAATTGGAGAAAACTACACAAACATGAATCATTCCCTCTTGCGTTTACAAGGTAGTGCGATGACTAATAGTGGATATTTTTTGACTGCCTATGATGGTAATTCAGGGGCGTATCAGTTTGTAGTAAGAGGAGATGGAAATGTTGGGGTAGGAACTGCAAGTCCATTAACACAATTTGAAGTGTATGGTGCATATGGAGGAGTCACATTAACTCGAACAAGTGATGTAGCGGCAGACGAACCATTTTTCTTGTTGCGTAAGGGTTCTACACCAGCTTCTCTTGCTCAAATGAGAGGAATAGCTGGCGGTGGATTGCGATTTACTAATGGCGCAAGTAATGTTGAGTGGATGAGGTTTGATAGTACGGGCAAATTGGGTATTGGAACAACAAATCCGAATGGATATAAAGTAAATATCGCTGGTACTTTGTATGTAAGTGAAGGAACTTCTGCGACTGATATTGTTGCGGACAAAATTGATGTAAATACTGTTGACCCTGTTTATACTATTGGTGGCAAAAAATATGCAACATATCTCCCATCAATGACTGGAGTAAAAGAAGAAACTACTGGGGTGGCAAAATTGAAATTAAATAATTCGCGATATGAATATGTGGTTGATTTTGATAAATCAAAAATAAGTTCAGATCTATGGCTTTTTGCGAAAGCAACGAATTTAGAAAATGAAGGATTATCCAATCTTGTCGTACTTCTCACTCCAAATTTTGATGGCAAGGCGTGGTATCAAAAGAATAAAAATTCGATTGTAATATACGCTGAATTGTCAGATAAACAAAATAAAAATTGTAAGGCAAAGGATAAAAATTGTTCGGTGGAGGTTTCATATCGCTTAACGGCTCCGCGATTTGATCATAGCGAGTGGAGTAATAATGCATCGACAACATGGGAGGGATTAAATCTTGATAAATATCTTTCTCAATAATCATGAAAAAATATGGAGTCATTATTCTAATAATAGTGGTGCTTGGCGTGGTTGCGCTTTCATTTAACTTTTTTCGAGGTTCTTCTTCTCAATATTCTCCAAATAGCCCTGAAGGTGCAGCGGAAATTCGACGGGTAGAAATTTCATTTGGAAAATTAATATATGGGAATATTGTGAGTATCGAAAAAAAGAAATTGATTGTTTCTGGAGATCAACCGGTTGGCATTTCGGAAAACGGTCCCTATACATTTGAGGTTTCATTATCCGATGCGACAGAAATTTCTACAACTGTTGTTGTGCCTGCGGATGAATATAAGGCTGCAATGAAGGCGTTTGATAAAAATCCTGTTGGGGAACTACCAAAAATGGAAAAACAAGAATCTGTTTCATTTAATGATGTGAAGGTAGGGGACAAAGGAGTATTTTTTGCTGACAAAGATATTGGGAAAGAAAGAACATTTACCGCAGTAAAAATAACCATAATAAAATAAATCCCCACATAAGTGGGGGTTTTATAATCTTGATTCTGCAATGTTTCACCATTTGTCATCCCCGACTCGGTCGGGGATCCAGTGGATTCCCGCCTTTCCCGGAGGGACCCCTTTGGGGCACGGGAATGACAGAGCAATAAAAAAATCCCTCGCATAGTGCGAGGGCATAACTTTACTTCATCAGTATCATCTTCTTCGTTTCAATAAACTCTCCATTACCGACAGTGAGTCGGTAGAGATAGACTCCCGAAGCAAGAGAGGAGGCATCAAACTGTACAGAATACTCTCCTGCGGGTTTCTCCTCGTTTACCAATATCGCAACCTCCCGTCCAAGAAGGTCATATACATTCAATTGGACATGTGGGATGTCCGACGTCCCACAGATTGGGATTGAATATCGGATCGTGGTAATTGGGTTGAATGGGTTGGGATAGTTTTGCGAGAGGGAGAATGATGTTGGTTGCGTGATCGGATTGTCATCAATATCAGTGGGTATACCTTTCACCGAATATTTCTCGATGTGGAGATATGCGGGTGGTGGTCCATTATATTCATACCCAGTAACAAACATGTTTCCTTCTGTATCAAAGCATGCGCCGTACACAGTAGAAACATATGCATCCGAATATGACCACTTTTTCTCCCATGCGATTTTCCCACTATCCATCGAAAATCCCGCAAGATAATTCGCGCGACTTCCGTCGGCAACCGTCTCCTCTTTTTGTATTTCACCGCCAATGATTACTAGATTTTTTGAGGAGTTGATGGAAACTGTTGAAGTTCCAGCATTTACTCTTCCTATCCAAGTTTCACGAGCAAACCATTCTGTTTTCCAAATGATGTTTCCCTCAGAATCAAGTTTTTCAAAATGCCACTGACTTGCAGAATTAAATCCTGGAGGTGGATCTGGATTGGGAACAAGCTGAGTAGATCCAAAATATGAATTTCCAACACTATCAATGTCGCTATATCCCAAGGTTCCATTTGGTATGACGTGACGCCAAAAGAGTTCTCCGGTTTCAGCGTTATGTTTTGCTACATAGGTTCCTTCATAAGAGAACGATGAGAGCCACATTGAATTTCCAAGTGTCTGTATTTTTACATTTGATCCGTTGTTGTATGGGGAGTTCCATTGATTTAAAATTGCTCCATTTTCATCCATTGTATACACGATGCCATTTGTCCCTGCGGTTACCGCAATTATTTTTTCATCACTTTTTCCCAAAGAAACTGTTCCATCGAGTGTTATCTTCTTAATCAACGTTCCTGTTTCATTAATGAAAAGAAGTGTTGTGCTGGATTTCCACCCATCAAGAAGCGTTGCGGCTGTTCCTCCATTTGAAAGCGGTATTGCACTTGCAACATACGGCCGATCCGAAGATGAATCTACAAACACCCATTTTAGAGCAAGCAGAGAATCAAAACATGCGAGAAATCCTGATTGTCTGTATGGGTCGCCTAGATTTGAAGTATATCCATATGTAAAAATATATGAATTATTTTCGTAAATTCCAAAGGGTCGTGCATCAGATTTTTCCAGCGTTGCTTTCACTTCTTTTAAAAGAAGTGGATCTTGAGAAAAAACAAGCGGCGTGAAAATTGTCACAAAAAACATAATTAGAATAAAGCGTTTCATTGCATTATCCTCCTTCTTTATATTATAAATTGTTAATTTTTTACTGTTATAATTGTAGCACAAAAGTACAAAAAAATCAAGTCATTGTGATAATATGTGTAAAACACTGGTTTAATTTTGTGGTATAATACACATAACGATATGAAAAAGTATTTTGGTATTATTCTTGCAGTAATTGTGGTTGGAATTGTTGCGTGGATAGTATATGCCGAGCTTCATAAAACATCAGAGGAGCCGCTTTCTGCAGTAAGCGTGGGAGTTGCAAAATATGCGAATGCGAAGGGTGAGACATGGACAATTCCCAAAGGAGAGTTTCAATTTAATATCTCTTCTGCGGAAAAATATCCAAAAATGATTACTGGTATCATCAGTCCGCTTGATGTAAAAGTGGGAGACATTCAAACAATGATGATTGCAATAAACGGCGATGCGCCAATGACACGTGTTTGGGCAGAAGTCGAGACTGACAACGGTACAAAAATAATTGAACTTACTCTTTCTGCTACATCGACTGTTTCGATGGTAGATCGTCTTAAGGAACCTTATTTTGTGGATGAGAAAGGATTTTTGGTTGTTAATGATGGAAAGAATAATGATATTGCAAAAAAATTAGTGAATACTGCGGAAGCGACTGCGGGGGTTACCCAGTATCGCTATGAGGGTGAGTGGAAGGTGGAGGATACACACACAAAAACATATCATACAAAGTTCGTTGCGGAGGATACTGTGGGGCGAAAGGATTCAACTATACTTGCATGGTCGGATCCAAACTGTGATTTTAATTCTGGTGGAAACCTTACGACCCTGTCATGTACTCCTGCGGCAGGCGAAGTTATTGGGTTTGATGGCGGTGTCGCGACTATTCCTAGTAATGGGACAGTGACTCTTACTGGTACTGGGTCGGTTTTTGCGTTCAATGGAGGAACAAATGGATCAATCCAAATTGTTCCAGGAGGGAAAATTGGAACTGCAGCAGTTCCAATAACTTCAACAGCTCCTATTCAACAAGCATTTATGTGGTATGTTGATGCAGACAGTGATCTCTATACGCCAAATGTTCAGGCATATGCAACTACCAGTGCTACTTGGGCGGGTCATGTACGTCTAAAAGATGTTACGGGCAAAGGAACTGGAACAAGCTATCAAGTTCCTGAAACAACATCTTTGGATTGTTATGATTCTGGCACGAATGCATCAAGTACATATCCAGGACAGACGAATTATTTTACCGTGGCTCGTGGTGATGGAAGTTACGATTATGACTGCAATTCGACAACCACAATGTCGATTGCGTCAGACAAGGCCTGCTCTGGTTCTTGGGTGGATGGATCATATTTTGATGGTGGGTGTGTTACAAATATTGCTATTTGTGAGGGACCTCTTTTAACAATGAACCTTCCTACTGATTGTGGAGTGTTTAAACATAAAACTTCTCAGCCAGGCACAGTTGAATCTTTTTACGATTATAATTGTAATGTTTCGGCTGGACCAAATTATATTGATGAATACGGCACAGTTTTGTGTAAGTAATACTCCATTTTGTAAGCAAATATAGCGTTTTATTTTTTAAGAAAATAGATCTTTGTAGTTTTTGTATTCAATATTGTTTTGGCATATAATTTTTGTATGATTTCATATGAAGATTTTGCAAAAATTGAATTCAAAACCGCGCATGTAATTAAGGCGGAACGTGTTTTAAATTCAGAAAAGTTACTTCGGCTAACACTAAAAGCAGGAGATACAAATGAAACAGGGGAACCAATAGAGCGTATTGTACTCGCAGGAATTGGAAAACAGTACGAGCCCGAAGCACTTATTGGAAAAGATATTGTAATTGTCGCAAATCTTGAACCACGTTCGCTTATGGGGGAGATGAGTAATGGAATGCTGCTTGCGGCATCGACAAGTGAGGGAGTTTTGTCGGTGTTAAACCCAGATAAAGAAATAGGGGGAGGATGGAAGATAAAATAAAATGACTTCGATAACAAAAATAGTATGATGTACAATATATATAGACTATGAATAAAGAAAAGATTTATCTTATTGTGGGTGGTGTTGTAGTTTTAATTATCATCGGAGTTCTTGTTGGTGGATCAACAAAGACTGGAACTAATACCGTTTCAGACACTCGCAGTACAGGTGGAAGAACGAAATCTCTTACACAAGCAGAAGTGCCAAGTGATGTTGTAGTTCCCGATCAAGGTGCGACTGCAACGAGTGTACCAAAAGATTTTGCAATTCCTATAGTTTCAGTTTCTGCAGCACCAGGATCAGACGCCTCATTGCGTGTTTTTGATATTACTGCTTCGGGAGATGTGTTCTCACCTTCTACTATCGCTGCGTATACTGGAGATACTGTACATATAAATTTTACTGCGGCAGACAAAACATATGATATTACTTTTCCTGATTACAGCATGAAGCAGGTTGCCACCAAAGGACAGACAAAAGTGCTTGAATTTCAAGCAAGCGCAACGGGGAAATTTACCTATTATTGTGACTCGTGTGGTGGACTTTCATCGAGTGCTAAGGGATACATTATCATTGCGGAGAAAAAATAATTTTTATTCGTGAATGTTTTTTGTTATTATTTGTGTGACGCTCATTTATGAAACAAAAGTTATTTTCTTGGATTTTTATCGGTAGCATCCTTTTAATTTTGGGAATTGTTTTATTTATCAAATTGACACCAACAGGGGAGGGCGTTCTTGCATTGTTTCGATCTTCTCATTCATTTTTTCTCCCGTTAGTAATTATTTCAGCAATTATCGATAGCATTAACCCATGTGCTTTTTCTATTCTCTTGCTTACCATCACATTTCTGTTTAGTTTAGGTGCAGATAGAAAAAGAGTTATTACCATAGGCGGATCATATATTTTTGGTGTGTTTTTAGTGTATCTTGCAATTGGGTTGGGGATTTTACGTGTTCTTTCATTTTTTAGCATTCCAAATTTTGTGGGGAAAATCGGTGCAATACTTATTATTGTTCTTGGCACTCTTGATATTATAAATGCATATGTTCCTTCTTTTCCTATTCGATTAAAGATTCCAAAAGGATCGCACAAGACAATGGCGCGTCTTATGGAAAAAGCGTCAGTTCCTACTGCGTTTGCACTTGGCGCATTTGTTGGATTATGCGAATTTCCGTGTACCGGTGGACCATACATTATGATATTGGGGTTGCTCCATGATTCACGGACATTTATGAGTGGATTTGGATATTTACTGCTTTATAATGTGCTTTTTGTGGCTCCATTACTCATAATTTTAGGGATTGCATCGAAAAAAACGTTAGTAGAGAAATTTGATGGATGGAGGAAAAGTGTTTCGACAAAATTGCGTTTTGTTGATGGTGCAATTATGATTGGAATGGGAGTACTTATATTTTTACTGTCCTAAAAATAAATTCTAATTTACAAATTTTAAATTTCAATTTAATTCTCTAATGATTCAATTTTAAAATTTTTTCATTCAATTAAAATTTGAAATTTAGAACTTAAAATTTAACTAATTATGAACTTTGATGAAATAAAACAAAAAATAGAGGGAATGAAAAAGAAGGGAGATGTTGATTTGTCGCTTGATGAGGATCTTTCAATCGCGATCATGAATTTAGTGAGTTTAGAGGAACACTTCTTCTTTACTGCAGAAAAAACAAAAAAAGATGATTACTTTAATCTTTTGCGTGAGACACGAGAAATGCGTAAGGAATTACTTGGAAAGATGATTGATGTGCACGAAGGCGAGACATGGTGCATTTCTAAGCATTTACTTGCAGCATCAATGCGTCTTATGGAAGTTGGAACTAAGTTGGAGGGGGCGGGGAAGCGAGAAGAAGCAAAACGGATGTTTGATTTGGCATATAAGACCTATTCAATGTTTTGGGGAATTCGTCTCAAGCTCATTGACCTTAGTAATATAAAGAAAATTGATGATACCATACTTTCGAACCACGATGATGAGAAAAAAGAAGGAGCGTGGACATTTGAAGATATCGTAGAAAAAATGGTTGATTGCTGTGATGAGGGAGACGGGAAAAAATAATCATTTGGTTCAGGATGATTGCGATAGGGATGACATCAGTTCAGTCATTCCCGTGCCCCAAAGGGGTCCCTCCGGGAAAGGCGGGAATCCACTGGATCCCCGATCAGGTCGGGGATGACTATCGACGGGCAGAAATGATGAGAATTTAATTTTTAAATAGAATGAAAAATAAAAAGAATGTATTAATCACTATTGGACTTGTTATTTTGGTCGTTGGTCTTATCGCACTCGTATGGTACTCTACGCGACCGAAACCAGTAAGTGTTGAAATTGAAAAATTATCGTTATGTCTCAAAGAAAAAAGTGCAACGATGTATGGAACATATTGGTGTCCACATTGCATAAATCAAAAAAAAGCATTTGGAAGCTCATTTAAAAATATTCCGTATGTTGAATGTACTGAAAAAGAAAAAGAATGTACCGCGGCGGGGGTAGTTGGATATCCAACATGGATATTTGCCGATGGCACAAAGCTTTCTGGAGTACAAGAGTTTAAGACACTTGCAGAAAAAGCAGGATGTCCGTTCTCGATTAAAAATTAAAAATTACAAAATTGAAAATTCAATTATACTCTGTCCAAGCGACAGAGTATAATTGTTATATGTCTCGTGTTCAAAATATTGAAATCTTCCAAAAAAGTGATTTAAGAAGGAAAGTACTAGAAATTATTGAATCAGCATATGACGCTATTGATACCGAACGAGCGATTGAGCGTTCTGTTCGGGTTACGAAAACAACGCTCTACCTTGGGAAAACTGAACTTTCTCTTGATTCTATTGATAAAATTGTCGTTATTGGTGCTGGAAAATGTTCTCCACTCGCTGCGTGTGCGCTTGAAAAAATTTTAGGAAAATTAATTTCAAATGGGCTTGTTATTGGAACGAAGAAAAAAGATCTATGTTCAGTGATAATGAGGGAGGGGACACACCCATTTCCTTCGGAAATGAATATCAGTGCCACAAATGAAATGTTGGAATTACTTCACGGACTAACTAATCGTGATCTTGTTATTTCTCTCATTTCGGGAGGAGGATCAACGCTTTTGTGTAATCCAAAAAATATGACGTGTGAGAATGAAAAAGATTTTATTGAAAAAATGTTTAAAAATGGGGGAACAATAGAAGAGTTGAATACAATTCGAAAACATATTTCTAATGCTCGAGGGGGAATGCTTGCTTATCACGCATATCCGGCCCGCGTTGTCTCATTTATTTTTTCTGATGTGCCCGGAGGTGATATGAGCATGGTAGCATCGGGTCCAACAGTGATGGACACCACAACAGTTCATGATGCAGAACGGATTATAGAAAAATATAAATTAATGAATTATTTTCCTAGTGGTTCATTAACTGAAACAGTAAAAGATGAAAAATATTTTAAACGGGTAACCAATGAAGTGCTTGTCTCAAATGACATGGCGCTTAATGCAATGAAGGCAACTTCTTTGCGGCTTGGATTAACTACTGAGATAATTACCGACGCGTTAACTGGAGAAGCAAAAGAAATAGGAAAAAAGATTGTTGAAATGATTGTTGCTGCTCCTCCGCACACTGCATATCTTTTAGGGGGAGAACCAACAGTAACAGTTACACACGACGGGCACGGTGGACGTGAGTTAGAACTTGTTCTTTCTGCTGTTCCATATATAACTGAAGACGTGATTATCGTTGGATTTGCTTCAGACGGACGTGATAATTGTGATTTTGCTGGTGCACTCTGTGATATAATGACAGCACAGAATGCAAAGAAGAAACGGATTGATCCTGAGCAGTGCTTGAAAGAAAATGCCTCCTACACGTTTTTCGAGACGGTGGGAGATTTTATTATGACGGGGGAAACAGGAGAGAATGTTTCTGACCTCATCTTCGCAATAAAAAAATAAGTACAATAATTTAGTATATGTCTAATAAATTTATCGCATGGTTTGAAGAAGTGGGAATTAAAGATGTCTCAAGTGTTGGTGGGAAAAATGCAGCGCTTGGTGAAATGTATTCAAATCTAACCCCATTAGGAGTCAGGATACCTGATGGATTTGCTGTTACTGCAGACGGATACAAATATTTTATTAAGGAAACTGGCATTGAAGAAAAGATAGAAGAAATTCTTAAAACATTAGACACTCGAGATATAAAGCAATTGCAGTCATGCGGAAAAATGATTCGTTCGCTTATTATTGCCACAGAATTTCCACTAACCTTGAAAGATGCAATTGTTGGAGCGTATCAAAAAATGGAAGAAAAATACGGGAAAAATACAGATGTCGCTGTGCGATCGTCTGCCACCGCAGAAGATCTTCCTGGAGCCTCATTTGCAGGACAACAAGAAACATTTCTGAATGTTCGCGGGAGAGATGAACTGCTTCACTATGCGAGAAAGTGTATCGCTTCATTATTTACCGATAGAGCAATTTCATATCGAGTAGACAAGGGATTTTCACATGCTGATATTGCGTTGTCGGTTGGCGTGCAGAGAATGGTACGATCGGACAAGGCATCTTCCGGTGTTGCATTCACTATTGATACAGAAACTGGATTTGATAAGGCAATTGTTATAAATGGCATTTATGGACTAGGCGAATTTATTGTACAAGGAAAGGTGATTCCAGATGAATTTATAGTATTTAAACCAACTCTTGAGAAAGGACATAGGGCAATTATTGCGCGTGATCTTGGAAAGAAAAATATAAAGCTTGTTTATGGTTTCCATGGAACAAAGCAAAAATCAGTTTCTTCAAAAGAAATGGAAATGTTTTCAATCACTGACGATGAGGTGCTTTTGCTTGCAAAGTGGTGCCTTGAAATCGAAAAGTATTTTTCCAAGACCCATGGAAAATATCAACCAATGGATATTGAGTGGGCAAAAGATGGAGATACGGGAGAATTGTTTATTGTGCAAGCGCGTCCAGAAACTGTGCAATCAACAAAAGACAAGTCAATGTATGAAGAATATCGATTAAATAAAAAAGGAAAAGAATTGGTAAAAGGAATTGCGGTTGGTTCAAAAATTGCTTCGGGCAAAGTACGAATTTTAAAGAATGCGAGTCAGATTGCTTCTTTTGAGAAAGGTGAGGTGTTAGTGACAGAAATTACCGATCCAGATTGGGAACCAATAATGAAGATTGCGTCTGCAATTGTGACGAATAATGGTGGTCGAACTTCGCATGCCGCCATTGTTTCAAGAGAACTTGGAATTCCATGCATTGTTGGTACGGGCAACGCAACACGATTATTGAAAAATAAAGAGATGGTAACTATTGATTGTTCCTCGGGAAACAACGGAATTGTGTATGAAGGAGAACTTCTGTTTGAGGTCATTAGACATGAAGTACAAGAATTGGCAAAAATAAAAACGAAAATAATGATAAATATTGGAGCACCTGACGAGGCATTTAAACATCATTATCTTCCTGTGCGTGGAGTAGGATTGGGCAGACTAGAATTTATTATTGCTTCGCATATAAAAATTCATCCCAATGCACTCATTAATTTTGATTCGATAAAAAAAGGAAAGAAAAATCGAGAGATAAGAAAATTACTTCGAGAAATTGAAAAATTAACACTTGGTTATGAGAATAAGGCAGAATATTATGTAAGTGAACTTGCTGAGGGGATTGCAAAAATTGGTGCTGCATTTTATCCAAATGAAGTAATTATTCGATTTTCTGATTTTAAGACTAATGAGTATTGCAAACTTTTGGGTGGGACGTTATATGAGCCACACGAAGAAAACCCAATGCTTGGATGGCGTGGGGCGTCACGATATTACGATCCAAAATTTGTGGAGGCCTTTGGTTTGGAATGTGAGGCAATGCGTAGAGTTCGTGAAGATATGGGATTGCAAAATGTAGTTCCGATGATTCCATTTTGCAGGACGCCGGAAGAAGGAAGAAAGGTTATAACTATTATGGCAAGTCATGGACTTGATAGAACAAAAGATAAAAAATTAAAAGTGTATGTAATGTGTGAGATTCCTTCGAATATTCTTCTTGCCGATGAGTTTCTCGATATTTTTGATGGAATGTCCATTGGGTCAAATGATCTCACACAGCTTGTTCTTGGGCTTGATAGAGATTCAGGAATCGTGACTCACATTGCGAACGAAAATAATCCATCGGTAAAAAAACTTATTTCACAAATTATTGAGAAGTGTAGAGCGCAAAAGAAATATATTGGTATTTGTGGACAAGCTCCATCCGATTATCCAGAATTTGCCGAGTTTCTTGTTGAGGAGGGAATTGAAAGTATGTCTCTAAATCCAGATTCAATAATGAAAATGATTGAAGTAGTTTCAAAGAAAGAAAAGGAAATAAAGAAGAATATTATTAAAAGCAAACAGCGCACATCATAAAAATCAAAGTTTAATCCTCCCAGTTAGCGGATTAAATAGCAGAGTTAATTGATGTATACTAAAAGGTATATGGATCCCGTTAGAAAGCCGACCAAACATGAGTAGTTTATAGATCTATGCATAATCAAGAAATATTTTTATCTCTATCGTCGAATCAACAACGTCAGGCCTGCCTGTCCGATAGGCGGGTCTTCTAATGGGATGGATTTACAAAATCAGATGAAAATTGGTTTTTTTGAACTTGAAGGGTGGGAAGAATCAAGTATTCGCGCAGAAATAAACAACGCAGAATGCAGATTTTCAAATGATAAAATTGAAGAAGGGAAAACTCCCGCTCAAACGGATTTTGATGCGATTTGTATTTTTGTTGATTCGGTAATAAATGAAAAAACACTCACATATTTTCCAAAATTAAAGTTTATTGCTACACGTTCGACGGGGTATGATCATATTGATTTAAACGCGTGTAAGAAACATGGAGTTGTTGTTGCAAATGTTCCAGGATATGGAGACAACACAGTTGCTGAGTTTGCGTTTGGACTACTGCTCACGATGACACGAAAAATATACGATGCAATCGACCAGGTGAAAGAAACTGAATCTTTATCTCATATTCGACTGCGGGGAATCGATTTAAACAAAAGAACCATTTTTATTATTGGAACAGGAAGAATTGGAACTCATGCAATAATGATTGCAAAAGGATTTTCAATGAATGTTATTGCATATGACACACAACCAAAACCAGAGCTTGCGACAAGATTAGGATTTCAATATGTTCCACTTGTGGAAGGTTTGAAAGTAGCAGATATTATAACCATTCATTGTCCATTAAATAATGAAACAAAACATCTTCTGAATACCGAGACGATGCGATATATCAAAAAGGGAACATTCTTAGTAAATACTGCACGCGGTGGTATTATTGAAACATTTGCATTAATTGAGGCATTACTTGAAGGAAGGATTGCTGGTGCGGCGCTTGATGTTCTTGAAGATGAAGAACAAGTAAAGGATGAGGTTCAATTTTTCAGCAAGAAAAAGGCAAAAGAAGAAGATTTACGACTTGTACTTGCAAATCACAAATTAATGAATATGCCGAACGTATTTATTACTCCACATACGGCATTTAACACGCAAGAAGCATTAGAGAGAATATTAAAAACTACTCTTGAAAATGTTCGCGGATATATAAGTGGAAATCTAGTTCATATTGTTTCATAATCTCTTATATGTTTTCTATTCTTTCAGAGGTATCGAAATATATGCTTCCAGTAGTACTTGTGGTTGCTTTTCTTATCGCATGTTCGCGATACATATTTCGCATTTCTTTTTTTAATACAAAATATGGCAGCTTCTTTTCATTTCGGAATTTAATAATTGTAGTAATAATTGGAAAGGTATTAAACGCCGGATTGTTGATGTATCTGCAATATTTATTATGGAAGCAGAGTGGCGCTCTGGGGGAAGTATTTTTAAATTCTCCAGTGTCAAAAGATCTCCCTTTTTCTACTGCCCAAAATTTTGAATGGTTATTGGACAATAAATTTGGGTATTTTCTTTTCTACTCATGGGGTAGATTTTGGTTGTCGTTAATAATTTCACTTATTGTTTCATTTGCATTTTATTGGTTGTTATCTGTTTTCAAACGAAAAAACGAACGCTTTTTTAATATTGGCGAAACAGAGCTCGGGCTTCTATGTGCTCTTATTGTTGGGTGGCCGTCTTTTGTCCTCTTTGTTCCGTTAGTATTTTTAAGTGTTGTGCTTATTTCAATTTTCCGTCTTATTTTCTTCAAAGAGAAATATACAACACTTGGTGGTCCGTTCATTCTTGCTGGTGTTTGTGTAATTATTTTTGGCGGTTATCTTATATCACTGTTTGGACTTGGTGTCCTTAGGGTGTAATATGTGTATATGGAAATGCAAAATATCGAACATCCAAAAGCCTCACCAAAAGATGTTTTTTTACATCTTGGATCTATTGTCGCGTTATATGGAAGTGCAATTTCATTTCTCGTTCTTGTTTTTCAGCTTGTAAATATATGGATTCCTGATGTTGCTCTTAATTATTATGGCTCTCGCGGATTTGAAAGTTCAGCGCGAGGAGCAATCGCTGGGCTTATTGTCTTTTTCCCAATGTTCGTTATCTCTCTTAGAATGCTTTCAGCTTCGTATAAAGAAAATGAATCAAAAAGAAAGATAAGCATCAGAAAATGGTTACTTTACTTTACGTTGTTTGTAACTGCGTTTGTTATGGCGGGTGATTTAATTTCTGTTATCTATAATTTTCTTGAAGGAGATCTGACATTAAAATTTATTCTCAAAATATGTGCAGTATTTTTTGTTGCTGCTGTTATATTCTGGTATTATCTGCGTGAATTGAAAGATTCAAATGATAAGAAAATGCGATTAATTGAGATTGTAGTTTCCGTTTTCGTAGTGATGAGTGTTGTCGGTGGCGTTTTTTCTGCTGGCTCCCCATTTAAAGAGAGATTAAGAAAACTTGACGATCGAAGAACAAATGATTTGATGATGATACAGAGTTATATTATTGAGTATTGGCAGAATAAAGGGATACTTCCCAAAGATCTTTTAGCACTGAAAGATGATTTGCGAAATGTGAATCTTCCCGATGATCCAGAGACAAAGACACAATATGAATATGAAGTAAAAAATAATGAAACATTTGTGCTGTGCTCTATATTTTCTCAAAAAACGGAAAGTGATCGCTCATCGGAAAATAGTCCGTATTTTAGCGGTATTTATGGGAATACAACATGGGATCATGATGCGGGAAGATTTTGTTTCGAGCGAAAGATTGATAAAGATTTTTTTAAGATAAATAAAAATGCTATTGAGACGAAACTAACTCAATAATGAAAATTTTAGTTCGAGTAGAAGCGCAAGCGAAAAGAAATGAAGTGATCGTTTTAGGGGAGCGTTGTTTGAAAGTAAAAACGACCAAACCAGCAAAAGAAGGGAAAGCAAATGCAGACATTGTAAATATACTTGCGGAGCATTTTAAAGTAAGAAAATCAGATATTGAAATACTTTCTGGGCACAAATCGAAAGAAAAGATGATCCTGATTGATGATTCTTATTCGAAGTAAATCACAACGTGTAGTATAGATAAAAACATGAAAAAAATAATTTTTGGCATGATTCTTATATTGCTTTGTATTGGAATTTATTTTTTTGTTGAGTTTGTCAGGAAAAATGAAAATAACTATAGTAGTGAAAAGTTCAAAGATGTAATAATAAATTCTCCAAAAGCAAATTCAAAAATTCAATCGCCATTTATGATTCGTGGAAAGGCAAGGGGAATGTGGTTTTTTGAAGCGTCATTTCCTATTATCTTAACAGACGATAAAGGAAAAGAAATTGCCATTACGCAAGCGCGCGCTGAAGCAGAGTGGATGACGGAAGGATATGTTCCTTTTTCTGCTGAACTAGTCTTTTCGGGGCAGAATAGTGGAACACATGGAGTTCTTGTATTTAAACGGGATAATCCATCTAGTTTGCCTGAAAATGATGCATCGGTTAGTATTCCAGTTGTCTTCTAATCCAAAACCTCAATTAGCGGAAGCCTGCCTGCCGGTAGGCAGGTCCGACTTCCGCTAATTGAAATAAATTACTATGGGGAAATTGTTTCAGTTAGTCAGTAATAATATTCCAGCTGGTGATCAGCCAAGAGCGATTGAATCGCTTGTTTCTGGACTAAAAAAAGGGATGCACTCGCAGACTCTTTTGGGTGTCACGGGCTCAGGAAAAACATTTACTATTGCAAATGTTATTGAAGAACTTGATATCCCAACACTTGTGATTGCACACAATAAGACATTAGCTGCACAGTTATGCAATGAGCTTCGTGAATTATTTCCGAATAACTCAGTGCATTATTTTGTCTCATATTATGATTACTACCAACCGGAAGCATATATCCCAACTTCCGACACATATATTGATAAGGAAGCGATGATCAACGAGGAGATTGATAAACTTCGTCATGCGGCAACCACTGCGCTTCTTACGCGACGGGATGTGATTGTGGTTGCGAGCGTTTCTTGTATCTATGGACTTGGTACTCCAGAAATATATAAAAAAAACATATTTCATTTTAAAGAAGGGGATGAAATTAACCGTACAACACTTATTAAGCAACTTGTTGAATTACAATTTTCTCGTACCAACTCCGATTTAAAAAGAGGAACATTTCGTGTGCGGGGAGATCAGTGGGAAATAATGCCAACCGATAGAGAAATTATTTTTTCGTTTGAACTTGAAAGTGGAGTAATTAAAAAAATTTATGAAATAAGTCCAGTGGAGGGGTTTATACGCGGAAAAACAAAGGAACTAAAGGCAGTCTTTATTCCTCCAGCAAAACATTTTATTACAAAAAAAGACGTGCGAGACAATGCGATAAAAGAAATAAAAAAAGAGTTGAAACAACAACTCGTAAAATTTGAACATGATGGAAAGTTATTAGAAGCAGAGCGTCTTGAGCGGAGAACAAAATTTGATTGTGCGATGATTGAGGAAATTGGATATTGTAATGGAATCGAAAATTATTCGCGGCATCTTTCGGGGCGCAATGCAGGAGAACCACCTGATACGCTACTTGATTATTTTCCAAAGAAAAAGGATGGGAGCGCCGACTTTATAACAGTAATTGATGAGTCCCACGTAACCGTTCCTCAACTTGGGGGAATGTATGCGGGAGATGCCGCACGTAAAAAAACACTCATTGAGTTTGGATTTCGTCTCCCATCGGCTGCTGATAATAGGCCATTAAATTTCAAAGAATTTGAGGCGCGTGTGGGTAATACAATTTATGTGTCCGCAACTCCTGCCGAGTTTGAAAAGAAAAAATCGAAAGCAGAGGGTCAGATTGTTGAGCAGATTATTCGTCCAACTGGACTTATTGACCCAAAGGTTACCATTCGTGGCGTTCGTGGGCAGGTGCAGGATTTAATTGAACGAATTGAGGCAAGAGAAAAACTTTCTGATGGAACGAATCCGCGAGTGTTAGTTACGACGCTTACAAAGCGAATGGCTGAAGATCTTTCTCAATTTCTTGAAGAGAAAAATATAAAAGTTAATTATTTGCATAGCGATGTAAAAACACTTGATAGAATAAAAATTCTCACAAAATTGCGACGGGGAGAGATTGATGTGCTCGTAGGAGTAAATCTTTTGCGTGAAGGACTTGATTTGCCCGAGGTAGAACTTGTTGCTATTTTGGATGCAGATAAGGAGGGATTCTTGCGAAGCGAAACATCACTTATTCAAACCATTGGACGCGCTGCAAGAAATGTTCGTGGAGAGGTTGTAATGTATGCTGATTCAATAACCGGTTCGTTAGAGCGCGCAATTCGAGAAACAGATCGGAGGAGAAAAATTCAAGTTGCATATAATAAAAAATATAACATTACTCCTCGAACAATTATTAAGGAGATTAAAGATATCCTTCCAACTCACGAGATTGCCGCAATTGAGTTAAATGTCGCACCGAAAACAAAGAGGGGGATAGAGGAATTATTAAAAGAAAAGGAAAAAGAAATGAAGGGAGCAGCCGAAGAATTAAACTTTGAACTTGCAACATTATTGCGTGATGAGATAAAAGAACTCTCAAAACATCTTTCGGAAAACAAAAGAGAAGTTATTAAGGTTGGGAAGGAAAAAAAAGAAAAAGCACGGAAACACTTTACAAAATAAAGAATTTACCAAAATACTTTAAGTAATTCCGTTGATTTTGGTTTATATAAAATATCACACATCTGAACGGCCGTCCGAATGTGTGATAATTATAAAGGATATAGTAGATGATGTGAGCGACTTAATAACTGTATAGATTTTTTTAATAGGAATTAAAGAGAAAATTGATTAATGTATATCACTAAAAAATAAAATGCCCCGCATAGCGGGGCGAGAATTTAATTTACGGCAATTCGAACTCCTATTACAGTCGTTCGAACATCTCTATCCGAAAAATATGTGCCGTATATATATACAGCTTTCATACTTTCTTCAGCGGCTAAAGGAATTTTTACTTCAGCATGGGGTCCAAACCCCAAGTCTGATTCAAATTTTCCGCCAAAAGCAAGGAAATCAAGGATTGGGAACATGGCACGGGCGTCAATATAAAACTGTTTGTCCCACTGCCCTTTTTCGGCGTGGATATAGCCGAATGCTTGCCTTTTGAAGTAGTAATTCTTTTGATTTACTACCCCAAAAAATAGATCTACTCCTCCAATCCATCCGATTTCCTTTTTTTGTAATCGTCTGGTTTGTAGTCCGGCAGATGCGCCGAATCTAATTGTTGGATCCAAACGATAAAAAAGTCCGACTAATCCGGCATCAGATGGCGCAATTGAATTATTTCTATTCCATGACGATGTGCGGCCTAGAATAGTCACACTTAAGTCTTTTGTAATTCCTACTCGAAGAGTTATCTTCGAGGTTGACCAGCTTTTTGTTGGGTCACCGGAAGGTGACGTGGCGAGATCGCCCATAACGGCGACTTGCGAGAAAACCGACACAGAAAAAAGCAAAACTACGAAAAGAAAGGTTAATACCTTCATCTTGAACTCCTTGTTATTAAATTATTAATGTTTATAGCTACATTATACATGAAATGGGAGAAAAGTCAACCCCAGCCTCACAAGCATATTTTGAAACAGACTTAGAGATCCAGTAGTTTTGAATATCCAATCTGTGGGACGTCGGACGTCCCACAGATTGGACTTGGATCCCTAGTAAAATAAGAATGTAAAAAAATCCCCGCAAATGCGGGGAGGAATTGAGACTACCAATTTTCGGGGAAGTCTGGATAGTCCCAGCCTTCGGCGGAGTATTTATTTTTTGGTTGGAGCTCATTTTTTTTGGATTTGTCTAATCCGTTAATTTGTTCCTGCAGATCTTCAATTGCGCCGGCGTGTTTTTCAAGTCTGTAGTCTTGCTCCTTGTCTTTTTTCTCAAGCCGGATAATTCTCTTTTCGTGGTTTGTTAGTGTTTTACTAACATTTACCAGTTGTGGTTTTGTCGGTTTTGTTGTGCCGACATTTGAAAAGACATCAAATTGCCATAAGAGAAAGAGAAAAAGACACAAAATAGTTGCTCCAATTAAAATAACTTTAGTCATTTTGAACTCCTTATTGAATATTAATTTGTAAATGATTGTGACTACATTATACATGAAATAGGAGAAAAGTCAATAGGTGGGGATAAATGTGAAGGGACACTAGGTGGTCTCAAGCTATTGAACCATTACAGAAGGTTGACTTTTTATGTATTTTATGTATAATTCTGACATCTTTAATAAACTAATATAAAGGAAAAAATATGAAAAAGATCGTCTTTTTCGTTGTAGTAACGCTTTTTTCTTCATTGACGTTTGGGCAAGGAATGCCTACGTTGTATGAAAAAGAAGGGTTGACTGCTGCAAGCGTTGCAGCAAATGATACATCAGGAGTTTTGGGGAAGAAGTCTTTAAAATTTTCTATTTCTACCGATCAAGTGGTAGAAAGGAGATTTGGACGATGGGATTTAAAATTATCTCCACGCAATTTTAGTGCTGGTGCGATATTATATGGAAATGTGATGATTCCTTCAGCTAGTGGAGACTTAAACGTTTCCATATCCCTGTTAAAAGATACTAATGTAGTGCTTAATAGTACAATACCATTGGTATCGTACGGAGCTTGGCATCGGGAGGCATTTCAGTTTCCAATTGTGGGTATTGATAGCATTACTGGAATTCGGATAAGTATCTCATTTCCACAGAATGCACCGATTGGAACTCGATCAATTTTTCTTGATGGGATTTCATATTCCATCAATAATGCCGAAGTTGTTTGGAATGATTGCTCGGGAAGTGGAGACACCACAAAACCGGGAATTACTTCATTGGTTGCTCCAGTAAATGGGGTAATAAATATATCAGCACAACCGATATTTTCATGGAATTCAACATTAAGCACAACACAATATCAACTTCAAATTCTCAAAAAAGATGGATCGATTGTCTACGATCAAAAAGTTCAAACCACAACGGTTACTCTTCTTAGTGCTCTTGATTTTAACACGCAATATGATTGGCGAGTGAAATGTTGGAACGGGAATACGCCGAGTGATAACTGGAGTGAAACATTTAGTTTTACGACAGCTACACAGATTGTTTCTGTGCCGATTTTTACTTCACCGGTAAGTGGAGGGAAGTATCAGAATTCTGTTACTGTTAATTGGAGTGGAGGGGACGCAGAACTTCAGTTGATGGATATGAGTGGGGTTACTATTCAAAATCCTTCTCCAGTTTCATCTCCATATATTTCCATCGGCATGGCCAGTGGAGAGTATCAATTAAGAGGAAGATTTGTAAATCCCCGTAGTGATTGGAGTAGTACGATAATCTTCACAGTGGAATCTTTTATAGTAATTCATGACACACCTAGCCTAATATTTCCATTAAATGATGCAACTGGACTCTCGGTTGATCCAATGTTGCAATGGAATGCGGTGAGTGTTCCTGGGGTAAAATACGAAGTTATTTTGGGAATAAGTTCTGATTTACTAAACCCGTTATATGAAATCAAAGTAAATTCGTTACAATTTCGTGTAACTGGGCTTTCTTATTCCACTACTTATTATTGGAAGGCGAGAGCGGTACTTGGTACTTCTGTTGGTCCGTGGAGTAGTGTATCGAATTTCATGACTTCAGGAATTACTGATGTTAGCGACACCTCCATCCCCACTGAATTCAATTTATCTCAAAACTATCCCAATCCTTTCAATCCGGTAACGACTATAACGTACCAACTGCCCGAAAGTGGAAATGTTACTTTGAAAGTATTCGACATTCTCGGTAATGAAGTACAAACACTGGTAAATGAGCAAAAAGAAGTAGGCAGCTATACTGTCCAATTTGATGCCTCGTCTTTTGCAAGTGGAATGTATGTTTACCGGTTACAGGTAAATGATTACCTTTCCACAAGGAAGATGATCCTTACTAAATAATTGTATGCCCTCGCACTATGCGAGGGATTTTTTTATTGTTCTGTCTTTCCTGCCTTCGGCGGGCGAGTCGAAGAATACAGATCCTTCACTCTGTTCAGGATGACTCGATGCTTGACTTTTTTATGGATATAGTATACAATATTGACACATGAAAAAATATTCAGTACTAACATTTTTAGTTGGAATATTAGCACTTATACCTACGGTCTTTGCGAGTCCGGTGTCTCTTTCTGTATCTGCAGCGGGAGAGAGTTCGATTGTTCTCTCTTGGACAACTGATAGGGATATTGTTTCTCACGAGGTGTTTTATTCTACAAATATTTTAAATGATTCTAACCTTTCATCGGCACAATCATATGGTTCAATGCCGATATCTGTTCCAAGCACTTTGCAATCAATAACAATTTCCGGTCTTAATTCGGATGCCACTTATTATTTTGCATATCGGTTTGTTGATACGGTAGGAGATGTATCAATTTCTTATGCAAATGTACGAACGCAATCATCTTCTTCAAGAGGAGGGGGAACTTCAGCACCATTGCCAGTAACTAATCTCGTTGCAGTAAGAGATGGTGCAGATGTCGCCATTTCATGGGATACACCAAATTCTTTGGTGCTTTCACAATTTGAGGTTGCGTATGCAACAACTCAAATCAACAATGCAAATTTTAATTCAGCAACAAAATATGTTGTGCTTCCACTTCCCGTTTTAGCTACAAAACAATCTGTTGTAATTCCAAATATTCCACAGAATGTTTCATATTATTTTGCGGTGCGTACAGTGAGCGTGGTGGGTGAGTTTTCCCCAGTTGCTACTGCATTAATCTCTGGAGGAGCAACAGATCATGTTCCTGCGGCAACAAATCTTGTGGTGGTTCCTAGTAAAAATTATATTGATCTTTCATGGCAGACACCGCAGTCAAATGTGCTTTCACAGTTTGATATTCGTTGTTCAGTTTCGGAACTTACCAATGCAAATTTTGTTTCTTCTGCGCTGATAAATAACGCGCCATTGCCAATTTCTGGAACGCGTCAAGAAATACAAATAAACGGGCTTAATCCATCCACAACATATTATTGTGGTGTTCGAAATGTAAGCGTTGTAGGAGAATTGTCACCGATTGCATTTATTTCTGGAACTACTAAAGCAAGTGGGGGAAATGGAATAATTGGAGGAAACAGCGGAAATTTTTCGGGTGGTGGATCTCTTACTACGATTGGCGCGCCATCAATAATTATTAATGACGGGGCAGAAAAAACAGATCGAACACTTGTTACGCTTACGCTCTCGGCAACGAATGCAAACGAAATGATGCTTTCAAATTCTGCAGATTTTCGTGATGCAAAATGGGAACCATACACAACACAAACACAGTGGGTGTTGTTGTGGGGAGATGGAGGAAAGACTGTCTATTCAAAATTTAAGAATTCATATTCAGTTACTGCGGGACCTGTGTCTGATTCAATTATTTTAGAAACTCAAGTAATACCACCACCACATCAATCACAAACGAATATTCCAATAATTATTATTGAATCAAAAAATCCAATAATAATTTCAAATGAAAATCGACCATATACAACAATAATTTCTATATCACCGAGTGCGGTATATATCCCTAACGAAGAAAAGGTAGTTGTTGTGCTTACTGCGCATTCAGGAGATACAATGAAATATGGAGCACATCTTGAATTAGATTATCCATCAGATATCCTTGCGGTTAATACTGTTGATTATGGTGATGGGTGGGTTCCCGAGTATGAATCAGCATATAACTATGATAATGCGATTTCTGGACGACTGATTAAGACGGCAAAGCACGATCCATTTAATGGGCCAATACATTTTGCAACGGTAACATTCACCATAAAAAAATCAGGAACAGGTTTATTCGATACTAATTCATTTAGCATGCTTCGGGAATTATCTGAATACAAGACGGGATCATATATTACACAAGCGAACACTTCTGTTATTGATTCGAGTATAGGAAAGACACGTCTCATGTTTGCAAATCTTATTTCTCTTTCTACGCAAGATAATACGATTGCAGTGAGTAGCGCTTTCATTTTCTTATTCCTTTGTTATATTGCATATGTTATTTCGATGCATCGTACAGGTAAACGAAAGTTTGTTTTACCACTCCCATTAAAGAGACAGGATTAAGATCGTTGTTGAGCGGCGCAGTCCGTAACAACCCCGCCAGTCCATGGACTGGCGGGGGTTTGACTTGTATTACACAAACACGCATTCTTTCTCTATTCACCCCCTGAATTTTGGAAGAGGGGAAAATTCATTGTTTGTATGAAAGATAAAATTATCATAAAAAGAGCAAACAAG